>Ga0194053_10000011_pt1 | contig 135960 bp, 121 predicted proteins | sample SepL228m_MetaG_FD_161684 | JGI IMG/M metagenome (GOLD analysis project Ga0194053, IMG submission 161684) | Anoxic zone freshwater microbial communities from boreal shield lake in IISD Experimental Lakes Area, Ontario, Canada - Sep2016-L227-8m | ecosystem: Environmental > Aquatic > Freshwater...
ATGGATACAGGGAATCGAGAGCACGGCTCATTACCAGCCTGACTTCAAAAGGGAACATCCTTTTGAATAGTTCCAGGTGATATCATCGGCAAAAACGCCTTCTTCACCGATTAGTTTGTGAGTGAGAGGGGAATGTCAGTATTTTTGGCGCCAGTCAACCTAACAAAGTATATCTCATGAAACAACCCGCACTCATTCTCCTCCCGTTACTGTTCCTTGCGGCAACAGGTTTTGCCCAGGATAAAGAAAAGAAAGCCGACTCTGCCTACCAGTTCACAGTAGTAAAGCAATTACCGGCAACAAGTGTCAAGAACCAGAACCGTTCGGGGACCTGCTGGAGTTATTCAGCCATTTCATTCCTTGAATCAGAACTGCTGCGAACAGGGAAAGACACATTTGACCTTTCCGAAATGTATTGCGTTCGCCAGTGTTATGCCGATAAAGCAAATATCTATGTGCGTTTTGAAGGCAAACATAATTTTGGGGGCGGCGGCGCTGCCCACGACGTAACTTATGTACTGAAGAATTACGGTATGGTTCCCGAAGAAGCTTTCAACGGCCTTACCATTGGCGAAAAACTTCCAGTTCACGGCGAGATGGATGCAGTGCTTTCAGCCTATGTGGATGCCGTTGTTAAAAATCCGAACAAAAAACTCACCCCGGTATGGCATGCAGGGTTCGAAGGTATCCTGGATGCATACCTTGGCAAGGCACCTGCCTCATTTACCTATAAAGGAAAGACTTATACCCCTCAGACTTTTGCAGGTATGATGGGCCTGAATGCCGACGATTATGTTGAACTTACATCATACACCCACCATCCTTTTTATTCCAAATTCGTCCTGGAAGTGCCCGATAACTGGCTCATGGAAGGGGATTATAATGTACCTGTAAACGACCTGATCGCTATCATCGACAATTCAATAGAAAACGGTTATACCGTGGTCTGGGGTGCCGATGTAAGCGAAAAGGGCTTCTCCTGGAAGAACGGGGTTGCCGTCGTCCCCGATAAAAACACCCCCGAGCTTGCCGGCTTGGAGCAGGCAAAATGGGCAAAGATGACCGATGCTGAAAAAGACAAGCTGTTATATAAATTTGACAAACCCGTTCCCGAGAAAAAGATCACCCAGGAATTGCGCCAGCTTGAGTTTGACAACTACCAGACAACCGATGACCATGGGATGCAGATCACGGGTATCGCCAAAGACCAGAATGGAAATAAATATTATATAGTAAAAAATTCCTGGGGGCTGGATGACCACAAGTACAAAGGGTATTTTTATGCATCAGAAGCATATGTGATGCTTAAAACCATGGATATCATGGTTAATAAGAATGCCATTCCCGGGGAGATCAGGAAGAAGCTAGGCCTGTAAAGCCCAGGCACCTTGATGGGTCGGGAATTCAGTGGCTGACGCCAGTCTTTCCAGGTATTCGGTCCTGGGAACCTGGCGCGCCCCCAAGCGTTTTAAGAGATCAGTCTCAACCTGGCAGTCGATGAAATGAAACTGCCAGGTTTTTATTTTCTCTACCATATAATAGAAAGCTACCTTGGATGCGTCGTTTGCTTTGTGAAACATGCTTTCACCAAAAAAGGCACGTCCTATCGAAACCCCATATAACCCGCCCGCAAGTTCGCCATTGAGGTATGCTTCAAATGAATGGGCAAAGCCAAGTTTGTGAAGCCTGGCATACGCCTCGATAAAATCCCCGTCAATCCAGGTACCCTCCTGTCCATCACGGGGCGCTTCGGCACAGGCTTCAATAACCTGCTGAAACGAACTGTCGGCCCTGATCTCGAATTTACGGCTCCTGATCAGGCGTTTGAGAGATTCGGAAACCTTCATTTCACCAGGGAATAAAACCATCCTCGGGTCGGGGGAGAACCAGAAAATATCTTCCTCATCCCTGAACCAGGGGAATATGCCATCAGCATAGGCTTTAAGCAGCCTTGCAGCGGACAGATCACCGCCTATAGCCAATAATCCGTCCGGTTCAGCTTCAGAGGGAGGTGGAAAGACCGGCTCCTCGGGAAGAAGATAAACAGGCATTGAACAGGGTTTACTTTCCTACCACAACAACCTGGAAACTTCCCGGGGTCATCTTTCTGTGGTTATTTTCCATGGTCACATCAGCTGAAGACATGTATATCTTGTTCTCAGCTTCACTGTATGTAATGGTCCTTGCACTTTTCCGGGTTGGTAAAGTCTGGACCACGATGTAATCTTTCGGGCTTTTCTGGTGAACTACCGTCAGCACTCCTTCTCCGCATGAAGCTGCTATGTTTTGGTCCTCTTTGATAAAAACCAGGCCGTCGCATCCGTCACCCATAGGGAGGGAGGCAATGATCTTGCCGTTTGTACAATCCATTACCACTATGGTCTTGGAATCTCCGCAGGCTGAAAACAACCTGTTTGTCTTCAGGTCTATTGCCAGGCCCGAAGGCTCCTTGCCCGGATCCAGCGGCCATTCCGCTTGAATCTTTAGGGACTTTGCATCAAATTTCGTGATGTTGGATTTGTCTTCGATATTTACAAAGATATTGCCCTTTCCGTCAGAAACTGCGGCTTCAGGTTTACCGGAAACCGGCATAGTGCCTGCAACTTCATTCGTTTTGGCATCAATGGCAGTTACTGAACTGCCTCGCCCGTTAAAAGTAAATATCCTTTTGCTGTATGGGTCATATAACACAGCATCCGGGTTTTTATCGGTCTTGATCTTTGCTGTCACCTGCAGGGTTTTAAGATCAAAAACGACTACCGAGTCCAGCCGGCCGGCCGTGATGAATCCTTTGCCAAACTCTTTCGCGATGGCTATCCCGTGAACTCCGGGTGTACCTGTAATGGTACCAATCAGTTTCTCTGTTTTAATGTCCAGTACCTGTACCATGGTCCCGTGGGATACGTATAGCCTCTGGGTCGCATCATCTGCTAACAGGTAATCCCAGCCGGCATCACCTTCAAGGGATATGTTTTTCAATACCTTATATTCGGATTTTTGTGCCTGGGCAGCCTGGAAAGCACAGAAAGCAGCGATGATCAGCAAAAATTTTATTGTTTTCATACTTCGTGGTCAATATTGGTTTAAATAACATTGTTTATTTCTGCCTGTGAAAACAGCAGTAAACAAAAGTAATAATTAAGTCGGGGAAATACTGTTTTAAATCTGTTTCGAAATAAACACTTTATATAAAGGGCCGGCGCCGCCTAATTTTGCCTACCTTCACATCATGAAATCAAAATCCATTTATAGGAGAGTGTTTGTGGCCTTGATGCTTCTCACCCCATTTTATTCTTTTTCCCAGCAGGGAAACGATAATGCGAGATCAATAGGCCGGTTGCACCATGAGGTGCAGGATCAGCCATATATGTCACCCCGGTCAGCCCCGCACACAACTGCCCCCCGCCTGAAAAGCACCGGTTTTACGATGGTTCAGGTCAATGTGGATGCAAATGGTGACAACATATCAGGTGATGCGGCAAATGAACCTTCCATGAGTATCAATACCACCGATCCCCAGCACATTGCTATTGGCTGGCGCCAATTTGACAATGTCCTCAGTAATTTCAGGCAGGCGGGCTACGCGTATTCCGGTGATGGCGGGCTCACCTGGACTTTTCCGGGTGTTATCACGCCCGGGACCTTCAGAAGCGACCCGGTGCTTGATGGAGATGACCTTGGATATGTGTATTACAACAGCCTGACTTCCGATGGAGGCAGTTATTATTGCAAAGTTTTTAAAAGCGACAATGGGGGATCTTCCTGGGATTCAGGCATAGATGCATTTGGCGGAGACAAGCAATGGATGGTCATCGACCGCAGCGGCGGACCCGGGACAGGGAATGTATATTCCGACTGGAATGAATCTTTCACTTCCTGCCAGGGCTCCTTCATCCGTTCAACCGATAACGGGGCTACCTTTGAGAATTGCACCGACATCCCCGGAAACCCTTACTGGGGGACAATGGCTATTGGCAATAACGGGGAAGTATACACCACGGGACGAACCGATTTTTACGGGATAATAGTTTTAAAATCGACAGCCGCCCAGTATCCCGATTCAATTCCTGAATGGCATATGTCGATGGTTGACCTCGACGGGCAGGTAACCTACGGACAGCTTGTTAATCCGGGAGGTTTGTCGGGACAGATCAGTATTGCCGTAGACCATTCAGGCGGCCCTGCTAACGATAATGTTTACCTTTTATCAACTGTTGCGAGATACTCCAACAGTGATTCAGCCGATGTGATGTTCACCCGCAGCACCGACGGAGGCCTTACCTGGAGCGCACCTGTGAGAGTAAACGATGACCCGGGAACCGATAGCTACCAATGGTTCGGGACCATGTCGGTGGCGCCAAACGGGAGAATAGATGCGGTCTGGCTCGATACACGCGACTCACCACCGGGTTCGCTGTTATCGGCCCTTTACTATTCCTACTCCCTGAACCAGGGAATAAGCTGGTCGTTGAACCAGAAACTGTCGCCTCTTTTCGACTCCCGTATAGGGTGGCCTCAACAGGCAAAAATGGGAGATTATATTTCAATGGCCTCCGATAACAGCAAGGCATATCTTGCCTGGACCAATACACTCAACTTTGAGGAGGATGTATATTTCAGCACAATAACCCCTTCCACAATAGGCATCTCTGACATACCACCCGGGAATTCAGGCATCCAGATTTCGGCACATCCCTGCCCGCTCAGGGAAAATGCAACAATTGATTATTATTTGCCTGAAAATAATTTTGTAACCATATCGCTTTTCGATGTCAGCGGAAGAACAGTAAAAACTATTGTTTCATCTTACCAGGATAAGGGAGCCCATCACGCAAGCCTTTCCGGTTCAGGCATACCCTCTGGATACTATTTTATCAGCATTGTGTCCGGCTCACAAAGCGGCAATCTGGGGATTGCAAAAATCAATTAAACTCCCAGGTAAGTTGAAGCCAACGCCTTCAAGAGCCTGCCCATCCCTTCATTGATCTCCTCCCCGCTGATAACAAGAGGAGGTGCGATCCTGAAAGTTGCAGGTTTAAAAAGATAGTAATCAATTAGAACTCCATGGTCAAGACAGGAATCCAGGAAAACTTTGCGTTTGGAGACATCGGCAAGGTCTATCCCATGCGCCAGGCCTTTACGCCGGATACCTGAGATTAACCCTTTTTGAAGGGCTTCAGAGAGCATACCCTCAATGAGTATTCCTTTCTCCTCAGCGGCCTGCGGATGTTGGCCTCCCAGGAGGACGTCTATCCCCGCTATGGCGGCTGCACAGCTTACCGGGTGGCCCCCGAAGGTGGTTATATGCCCCAGTTCAGGATTAAACGCCAGGCTTTCCATAATATTTTTAGGGGCTATGAAGGCTCCCAGGGGCATGCCGGCACCAAGGGCTTTGGCCAGGACCAGTATATCCGGCACTATCCCGTAAGGTTCGAAACTGAAAAAACTGCCGGTCCGGCCGAAACCCATCTGAACATCATCAATAACAAGCAGTGTGCCTGTTTCATTACATCGTTTACGTAATTGAAACATGAAACCGTCGGCTGGAAGGATCAGCCCGGCCTCCGACTGGGTGGTTTCTGTGACGACACAGGCAGTGTGCCGGGTTATCTTTTCAAGATCACTGAAATTGTTGAATTCAAGGAAACTTACATCCGGCAACAGGGGACGGAAAGCCTGTTTCATCTTTTCATTCCCCAGTATACTCAGGGAACCCTGGGTCGAGCCATGGTAGGCATTTTTAAAGGCAATAATCCCAGAGCGGCCGGTGAAACGCTTGGCCAGCTTCATGGCTCCTTCTATTGCCTCGGTTCCTGAATTCACAAAATACACTGAATCCAGTAAAGAGGGGAGGAGGCTCACCAGTTTTTCAGCCAGTTTCACCTGGGGCGAATGAATGAACTCCCCGTATACATTAACATATAAGTATGCATCGAGCTGCTGACGAATGGCTTCAAGTACCTGCGGATGCCTGTGCCCCACATTGCTGACCGATATCCCGGAAACAAGGTCGATATAATCCTTTCCGCCCCGGTCATACAAATAAACCCCTTCGGCTTTCACAATGTCAAGCGCCATAGGGCCGAATGCAGGCAAACCCAGGTAACGGTAGAACAGTTCCCTTTCGGTCATCTTAGTTTTTTTACGAAATTACTTAATTTCCCGTTACAAGATGCAGGATGCAGGATACAGGATAAATTCGAAAATCGTAATTCGTAATTCCATTTCCTATCTTTGCTCCAAACTTTAACCCATGCTTAACAAAGTCAGCATCATAACCGGAGCCTCTTCCGGGATAGGAAGGGCCCTGGCCATCGAAGCCCATAACAGGGGAGCCAAAGTCGTTTTGGCGGCAAGGAGGACCGGGCTGCTGGAAGAATTCACTTCATCATGGAACACTTCCGACTTTCTTACGGTTCAGGCCGACGTGACCCATGAAGACGATTGCCGGCGCCTGATCGAAGCTGCCGTGCAAAAATTCGGCCGTATCGATGTACTCATCAACAATGCAGGAATTTCAATGAGGGCCTTGTTTGAAGATTTGGATGTTGACGTGATCCGCCGGATCATGGATACAAATTTCTGGGGTACAGTCTACTGTTCCAAATTCGCCCTGCCATACCTGCTGAAAACCAAAGGCTCGCTTGCAGGTGTTTCTTCAGTAGCCGGTTATAAAGGCCTTCCTGGCCGCACTGGGTATTCAGCCTCGAAATTTGCCATGCACGGGCTCCTCGAAGTCATCCGCATAGAAAACATGAAAAAGGGACTTCATGTCCTTATCGCCTGTCCGGGCTTCACAGCCAGTAACATCCGCAATGTAGCCCTGTCGAAAGACGGTTCTTCCCAGGGTGAGACACCCCTTGACGAAAGTAAACTCATGCCTGCCGAAACGGTAGCTTCGCATATCTGCGACGCCATAGAAAAACGCCGCGACAGGATAGTCCTCACGACCATGGGAAAACTCACAGTCCTCCTTAACAAGTTCTTCCCGAAGTTTATGGACGGGATGGTATACAACCATATGGCCAAGGAGCCCGATTCGCCGTTTAAATAAATTATACGAGCGCTCAGCTCCTGGGATGGAATTGTATAATGGTGCTCCTCAGGTACTCCCTGTCAAGATGGGTATAGATCTCGGTGGTGGTGATGGACTCATGGCCCAGCATCTCCTGGACCGCCCTCAGGTCGGCCCCGCCTTCAACCAGGTGGGTTGCAAAGGAATGCCGGAATGTATGCGGACTGATATTTTTCTTTATACCCGCCTTCGTCGCAAGAGCTTTGATAATGGTAAAGATCATGACCCTGCTCAGCTTTGATCCCCTGCGGTTCAGGAATACAATATCGTCGTTGCCCGGCTTTACAGGGATCCCGGTCCTGACCTCTCTCAAATAGTGAACAATCTCGTTCATGGCAAGGGATCCCAGCGGGACAAGCCTTTCCTTATTTCCTTTTCCTACCACCTTAATAAACCCTTCGCTGAAATACAGGTTCGTTATCCTGAGTCCGACCACTTCCGAAACACGTAATCCGCAGCCATACATTACCTCGAGGATTGCCTTATTGCGCTTTCCTTCGGGGGTGCTGAGATCGATAACCCCGGTCAATGCGTTTATTTCAGCTACCGACAGGAATACAGGCAGCTTGCGGCCGGTTTTGGGTGATTCAAGTAGTTCGGTCGGATCTTTATTGATAATATTCTCGAGTAAAAGGTATTTATAAAAACCTTTCAGCCCTGACACAATCCGGGCTTGCGAAGTGGCTGTCATTCCTAAACCGGTGATCCATTTCAGAAATTCCTGGAGGTCTTTCAGCGTGACCTGCCCTGGCCCTGACTTGTTGCTGCTGAATTCAAGGTATTGTATCAGCTTTTCAACGTCATGCAGGTATGCTTCGATGGAATTAAGAGATAAGGATTTCTCAAGACGGAGAAAGGATTGATAGCCGTTTACATAGGATTTCCAGTTCATCTGCATTGGATAAAACAGCTCAGGATTAATTGATAGTCTAAAAGTATTAAAATATTTTTGTTTATTCAGGGAAAGTTTGTACTTTTGCAGTCCCTTAATTTTTAAGAATAATTTTTCATGGCAAAGAAGAGCAAAGACCAGAGAATTCAAGTGATTCTGGAATGCACGGAGCAGAAAACCAGCGGTGTGCCCGGGATATCGCGTTATGTCACCAAGAAAAACAAAAAGAACACACCTGAAAGACTTGAGTTGAAAAAATACAACTCATACCTCAAAAAAGTGACAGTTCATAAAGAAATTAAATAAGTTGTATTATGGCAAAGAAAGTAGTTGCTTCATTTAAAGGTTCTACAACCGGTAAAGATTACACTAAAGTGATCCGCATGGTTCGTTCCAAGAAAACCGGAGCTTACGTTTTCAAGGAAGCTATGGTTCCCAACGACCAGGTGAAAGACTTCCTGGCAGGAAAGCTCGATTAAACGATTTTTTTCAAACAAGGAAAGCTTTTTTCACCCGAAAAAAGCTTTTTTTATATAAACCCAAACCATGGGACTGTTCAGTTTCCTGAGCAAGGATAAAAAAGAAGACCTCGACAAAGGGCTTGAAAAGACCAAGGCCAGCATCTTTACAAGGATATCAAAGGCTGTTGCAGGCAAATCAAAGGTTGACGACGAAGTGCTGGATAACCTGGAGGAGATCCTGGTGACTTCGGATGTAGGGGTTGAGACAACGGTCAGGATAGTGGAACGCATACAGAACAGGGTTGCCCGCGACAAATACCTTGGCACCGGTGAATTGAATATTATCCTCAAGGAGGAGATCGCCGGCCTGCTGCTGGAAAATTCCATTGAGGACCAAAAAGGATTTGATTTCCCTCTCCCTTCGAAACCATATGTAATACTGGTTGTTGGAGTGAATGGTGTAGGCAAAACAACGACCATTGGAAAACTTGCCTACCACTTTAAAAAAGCAGGAAAATCGGTCCTGCTGGGAGCGGCCGATACGTTCAGGGCTGCTGCAGTTGACCAGCTTAAGATATGGGCCGCCAGGGTGGATGTACCGATCATCGACCAGGGAATGGGTGCGGATCCCGCCTCGGTTGCTTACGATACAGTGAATTCGGCCATCGCGAGGAACATCGATGTGGTGATCATCGACACCGCAGGTCGCCTCCATAATAAAATCAACCTCATGAACGAGCTTTCAAAGATCAGGAAAGTGGTTCAGAAACTTATTCCTGATGCACCGCATGAAGTCCTCCTGGTTTTGGATGCATCTACGGGACAGAACGCCTTTGAACAGGCGAAACAATTTACCGCAGCAACCGAAGTGAACGCCCTTTGCCTTACAAAGCTTGACGGAACCGCAAAAGGCGGCGTTGTGATAGGAATATCCGACCAGTTTAAAATTCCTGTAAAGTATATTGGGGTTGGGGAAAAACTGGAACACCTCCAGATCTTTAACAGGGTTGAATTTGTTGACAGTCTTTTTAATTAATCCTATCCCGGTTGAAAACCAGATCCCGGCCCCATACTGTTGGTATTGTTTCCCTTGGTTGTGCCAAGAATCTCATAGATTCGGAGCTCCTTCAGAAACAGCTTGATGCAAGCAAGGTAAAAATCTCCTTCGATCCTTCCTCCATAAAAGGCATTGATACCATGGTCATCAATACCTGCGGATTTATAGGGGATGCCAAACAGGAATCGGTCGAAACCATCCTCGGATACGTGCAGGCAAAAACGGAAGGTAAGCTTAAACATGTCTTTGTCATGGGCTGCCTCTCAGAACGTTACAGGGAGCAGCTCAGGAAGGACATACCGGAGGTCGATGCTTTTTATGGGGTCAACGAACTGAAAACTATTGTCGGGGACCTTGGTGCACATTATAACAAGCGCCTTCTCGGCGAAAGAATGATCTCCACACCTTCACATTATGCCTATCTGAAAATCGCAGAAGGATGTGACCGTAAATGTTCGTTCTGCGCAATCCCGGGGATACGCGGGGGCCATGTATCAAGGTCATCCGCCGACATACTGAAAGAAGCAAAAGGACTTGTTGACAATGGGGTCAAAGAACTTATTGTTATTTCGCAGGATACCACATATTACGGTCTTGACCTTTACGGCAGCAGGAAGATTGCCGGCCTTCTCGGGGATCTTGCAAAAATCAATGAAAACGGCTGGATCAGGCTGCATTATGCTTACCCTCATGGGTTCCCTCATGATCTTTTACAGGTGTTCAGGGAACATAAAAATATCTGCAGGTATATTGACATCCCCCTGCAACATATTAATAATAGGATACTGAGGTCAATGAAGCGGGGGCTTTCATCGGCTAAAACCCGTAAACTTGTAGAAACCATCAGGAAGGAGATCCCCGGTGTTATCCTCAGAAGCAGTTTCATCGTAGGATACCCGGGGGAAACAGACCTGGAATACCGCGAATTGCTTGAATTTGTTCGCGAGACCGGGTTTGACCGGCTGGGTGTATTTGCATATTCGCATGAAGAAGGCACACCTGCTTTCAAACTCCGGGATGACGTAAACAGGAAAATCATGCAGGAAAGGCTTGAAGAGATCATGCAGGTGCAGGAGGGGATCTCGCTGAATAAAAACCTGGGCCTGCTTGGCTCCAACCTCAGGGTGCTTATCGACCGCAGGGAAGGGGATTATTATATTGCCCGTTCCGAGGGCGATTCCCCTGAGATTGATAATGAAGTTCTTATCCCTGCTGCCGGCAATAAATTAAAACCGGGTACGTTTTCGGATGTAAGCATTACATCGGCCGAGAGTTTTGATCTGTACGCAGACCCCTTGAAGAAGCTTGGATTAAGAAGGAAATAAATTTAAATTTGCTGCAATTATTAAAATTACAAGAAGAAAGAACCCCAAAATAAAGCAATATGAAAAAGTACGTCCTTATCGCTGTCACATTCCTGTTTCTGATCCCAATCATGCTTAGGTCACAGGTAAAACCCCTAATTAAAGCTTCGGATACTATTAATAGATTAGATGTCTCAGGGATGAAATCCGGCTACTGGGAAGAGAAATCAGGGGATGTCACAAACAAGGGATTTTATAAGCAGAACATAAAAGACGGCAACTGGGTGGGGTTTTATGCCAACAACTTCATTGCCAAACTTGAATATTATAAGAATGGGTTGAAAGACGGTCCTTCAGTTCAGATCGATCGCAGGGGAAAGGTCACCTTATATGAATCTTATCAGCTTGGAGTGCTTAACGGGCCGCAGATAGTGTATTCACAAGTGGGTGATTTCCCGATTTCAGAAACAAATTATCAGAAAGGGCTGAAAAACGGGGTTTACCGCTTGTATTATGAAACCGGTAAGATGCAGGAAGAATCATATTACGGTGACAATCAGAAAAATGGTTCTTCACGCTGGTTTAATAAAAACGGAAGGCTCATGGCCGAATACAGTTATAAAGCCGGAAATTTTGAAGGTGTGCAGAAGACGTTTTACGATAACGACACTGTACAGATATTGTCGAATTATACAAAGAACGAACTTACCGGGGAGTATAAGGAGTTTTACAGGAATGGCAAACTCAAAATCACCGGGAAATACGTAAACGGCCTGAAAGATGGACCTTGGGTTGAATATGATGAGACCGGGAAGGCTGTTAAAACCACCAAGTTTAAAGCAGGGAATGCACCAAAATAATTCCTGATGAAGGAACTTCGCAATCCATTTGTGTCGCTGGAAGGGTACAATTGTTTTGGTTGTTCACCCGGTAATTCCATTGGCCTCCAGATGAAGTTTTTTGAAGATGGAGAGGAAATTGTTTCTTACTGGGAACCAAAAAAACATTTCCAGGGATATCATACCATACTTCACGGGGGTATACAGGCAACGCTGATGGACGAGATCGCAAGCTGGTTTGTGTATGTCAGGTTAAAGTCAGCCGGGGTCACATCAAAAGCTGAGGTCAGGTATATCAAACCACTTTATGTTGACAGGGGAACATTAACGATTCGTGCATCCCTCCTGAGGATGAGAAGGAACCTGGCCGACATTTCGGTAAAAATATTCGATCACGGCGGGGTGCTTTGTGCAGAATCAGTAATGGTATATTTCACTGTATCTCCTGAAAAAGCGAAGGGAACCCTGTATTATCCGGGGGCCCAAAACTTCTACTGAAACAAATCTGACAAATGAACCGCAGGGGAGGGCTACCTGCCGTTTTTAAGCATGTAGTCTTTTGGGACAGGTCTCGATTTCGGGCTGTAAAGAAGGTTGTAGTTGCTTTTATTCTTCTTGATTTTATGGTAATTCCTGGAATGATTGGCTTCGCAGGAATATTTATTCCCTGAGCAGGCTCCAAGTAGAAATACCAGGCACAATCCGGCGGATATGATTATCAATGAGAGCCCCCTGGGCCCGGAAAATCTGAAATTCATGCTTGATAATTGATTTGTCAAAGGTAAGAAATATAAGGATTCAATGGTTTCTTATCCTCTTGTATGGAGAATTTGTATCTTCGCTCCATGAAGCAGCAATTGAAATTACTTTGGGCAGTAATCTCACTGATCCTGATCACTGATTCTTCATTTGGTCAGTATGCACCGCCTCCGGGTTTTACAGGTACTACCGCAATCAGCAAAGACAGTTCTGTTTTTTATGCCTGGGCAACAAACTGTACGGTGAGCAGGGGGTTTGTTGATATCGCCGATACGAATTTTGTTTATAGCAACTCTAACAGGGCTTCCTATGGAAATGTGTATATGTCGACCGGCAAACCCGATGGTCTTGTTCTCAGCCTGGGTGACGGAGGCATCGCAACACTTACTTTTGATACAATAATTTCAGATCATATAGGCTGGGACTTCGCTGTTTTTGAAAACTCTTTCAGTGACGGGTTCCTTGAACTTGCATACGTGGAAGTGAGTTCCGACGGTGTGAATTTTGTACGTTTCCCCTCCGTGTCGCTTACTCAGACCCTGCAGCAGGTTGGCGCTTTTGATACGGTAGATACAAGAAAGATCAATAATCTTGCCGGGAAATACCGCTTGTTTTACGGGACCCCGTTTGACCTGAACCAGCTTAAAGACAGTGCAGCTGTTAACATTCATCATATAACCCATATCAGGATTATTGATGTTGTGGGAGACCTTCAGGATAGCTATTCACGCTATGATTCCCAGGATCATAAAATAAATGATCCCTGGCCAACTCCCTTTGATACAGGGGGATTTGACCTTGATGGCGTAGGCCTGGTGCAAAATGCCCCTACTTCCGATAACAGGGAGTTGACTGCGCCGGTTATCAGTATAATACCGAACCCCTGCTCTGTCGAGGCTGGGTTCTTTACCGGGACATCAGTGCCGCTTCATTATGAGATTACCGACCAGACCGGAAGAATATTGATACAGTCCTCATTCTCTGTTTCTACCCATGTTGATATCTCACACATCCCTTCAGGAATTTACTTTGTAAATTTCACTTCTTCCGGAACCTCCTGGCGTTTAACAAAAAAACTGCTGAAATATTAATACTTTCATAAAATACTTTCTTTTCGGCGGGATTCACTTTTTCTTTCTTCTTCAGGATCCATGCAATTTAAATGCCCAATCTTTCAAGGATACTTTGCAGCTGAAAGAAACAGAAGTCAGGGCCAACCTGATTCCCGACAACAACGGGTATAAAAAAGTAAAGTTTGACTCGCTGATCCTCCTGCCATACCGTGATGCCGATCTTTCGACCGTTCTGTCACAGATATCGACAATCTTTATAAAATCATACAGCCCGGGAAGCCTTGCCACCAGCTCATTCAGGGGGACCCCGGCCAATCATACCCAAGTGGATTGGAATGGAATCAGCCTGAGCAATCCCATGCTTGGCCAATCTGACTTTTCACAGATCCCTGTCTCCGCTTTTGACGAGATTGAAGTTCTGTACGGGGCTTCCGGCCTTACCAAAACCAGCGGGGCTTTTGGAGGCGTTGTAAACCTTGTCACAAATCCCGATTGGAACAACAGGATACACGCAACAATAGCCCAGACTGTCGCGAGCTTCGACAATTACACAACCGAAGCAGGGGCCATTGCAGGTACTTCATCATTTCAGTCCCATACCCGTATGAATTACTCTTCGGCTGTAAATAATTTTCCTTACAACGATGATTTCACGGGCGAAAAAGTAATTCAGAGCAATGCAAACGTTTTGCAGTATAGCCTCACCGAAGAGGCATTCTGGAAACTGAAAGACAAACATCTTTTTACGGCCCGTGTTTGGTACAGCTATGACAACAGGGACGTTCCTCCTGTTGTCGAGGGAAGTACGACATACTACCCTCAGAAAATGCTGAATAAAACCCTGAGATCCATTCTTGAGTATAAGCTGGTGGAAAGATCGTGGAATCTCTCCTTGAAGACTTCACTGGTCAACCAGTTCATGAACTACAGGAACGACAGTATGTTAATTAATAATGACCATAACTGTTATACATCATTCTCATCAGCCAGGTTTTCCTGGATGGGGGTGAAAAACCTTACGATCAGGCCGGGTGTCGATTTTACTTACGATTATGTAAAATCTGATTCATATTCAGGTGTAAAAACAAGAAACATACTCGGGCTGTATCTTGAAGTGGCATACAAGTTCAACGACCATGTCAAATCCCAGCTGATCCTGCGCGAAGATTATCTTGACGGGGCATTCATGCCCTTCGTCCCATCCCTTGGTCTCGAATACAAACCACTGAATAAAATAAACCTCTACCTGAATGCAAATGTTGCCCGGAATTACCGTTACCCGACCCTGAATGACCTGTTTTGGGAATACTGGGGAAACCCTGACCTGAAACCTGAATACGATAACGTAATTGAAGGAGGCATTACATACAATTATCCTTCCCTGAGCGGGAAATTCTTTATTGAAACATCTGTTTCGGGATATTATTCCTGGATGCATGACATGATCGTATGGAGCCCTCTCCCTTACAATCCTTCTGTATGGCAACCCCAGAACGTAAGTGAAGTGAACGCCAGGGGGATCGAAGCCAGCCTGAACCTGAAATGGAAGGTTGGTAAACTGCAGATCACATCATCAAACAACCTCACTTTTTGCAGGTCAACATACGAGAAGACAAACTCGCCCGAAGACCTGTCCCTCGGCAAACAACTCATATATATTCCAGAAAGTACATATAACGGGACACTGAACCTCAATTGCTGGAATTTCATCCTGGGGTACAATCTTACTTTTGTTAATAAAAGATACACAACGCCTAACAATCAAGCATATATGCCTGCATATTCATTGTCGAATATTATTTTTGGCAAGTCATTCAATTTGCATACTTTTGCTATATCTTTACAGGTGAAAGTCAATAACCTTTTTGATGTTGACTACCAAAGTGTAAAGAACTGGCCGATGCCAGGAAGGAATTATTCATTAACCGTGAGATTTGAATTTAAAAAATAAGGTAATAAAAAGGGCTAACATACATACAGGGAAATCAGGCTATAAGTTGATGATGCTTACGGGTCTGATTATGTATTTCCTTTCAGCTTGTTCTAAGGAACCTATTCGTGAAGTCACCACTCCTCCTGTAAATCCTCCCACCGACACATCTAAAGTTGTTTACAATAACGGGGTCTTTATTGTTAATGAAGGTAATTACAACTGGGCCAACGCATCCGTTACTTACATCGATAATAAAAGCGGACTGGCGTACCAGGATATTTTCAAGACAGCCAACAGCAGGGGACTTGGGGATGTTGCACAATCAATGAAAATTTCAGGGGATAAGGGTTATATTATTGTCAACAACAGTGACAGGATCGAAGTAGTTTCCTTAAAGGATTTTAAAACCATAAAATCAGTTACAGGGTTCAGTTCACCCAGGTATATTGAATTTGTTGATACTACTAAGGCGTATGTCACAAACATGAGAAGGAATATTTCAATTGTTGACCTTAAAACTCTTGCAGTTGTTAAAACCATTTCAACGCCTTACTGGACCGAAAGCCTTGTTCGTTTCGGGCAGTTCATGTACGTTACCTGTATCGGGAGTTTTAATGTTCCGACTGCCGACCGCAAATCCCAGATTTATATAATAGACACTAAAACTGATGTGATTGTTGATAGCCTTCTTTTAGGTAAGGAGCCGGTAAGCATCACTGTGGACCGTAAAAATAAAATATGGGTTATCTGTACTGGCGGATATGATAATTATGAAGCGCCAACACTGCAGAGAATTGATCCGGCCCTGAACATAGTAGATAAAACCTTTACTTTCCCGGTTCAGCAGGGCGTTCCAAGCCGTCTTTGCATGAACCCGACCCGGGACACCTTATACTTTATTTATAACGGGGTTTACCAGATGGCGGCCGGTGCGAACGAACTTCCGGCAACTGCTCTTATCCCTGCCAACGGACATTTGTTTTACGGCCTTGGCATCCATCCGTTGACCGGACAGGTGTTTGTAAGCGATGCCATTGATTACGTGCAATCGGGAAAAGTTTTCAGATGCAGCCAGGCCAACGGCCAGGTCCTTGGGTCCTATACTGCAGGCCGGATCCCGGGATCTTTCTGCTTTACACCTTCTTCAAAGAAGTAATTCAGCCCAATTCTTTTAATATTACCCTGAACTCGCTAAGCATCATTGCAGTAGCTCCCCATATAATGTTCCTGTCAATATAGTAGCAGGGAAAATCAGCCGAAAACCCTATGAACAACTTTATCCGTTTGGTCTGCATATGCTTATCATTGAGGAAATCGGCCAGGCTTACTTCTATGATTTCATCAACTTCCCTCGGCTCTTTTTTAAATTCAGGCCGGCTGTCAGAACAGGCAACCACAGGCGTTACAATATAATTACTGGGAGGGATGTATAAAGGAGTTAATGTTCCAAGTATGTTTACTGCGGATGGATCTATCCCTACCTCCTCCTTTGCTTCCCTCACTGCAGTCTCAATTAGGTCCCTGTCGGTTTTCTCAAATTTCCCGCCGGGAAGGCTTATCTGGCCTGAATGAACACCTGTATAATCAGGCCGCTTCATCAGTACAAAATAAATATCCTCCTTGTAAGGATAAAGCAGGATGAGTACACCGCTGGGTCTTGCTGAAGAAAGGATAGCTGTCCTGAATGGAAATTTCATCCGCTTCCTGCTTGCCATGAGCAGCTGGGAATCAAGTCCCGGGAGCGGTTGCCTTAACCGCTCTGAGAGTTTACCGGTATAATGATGAAGATTTTTCATCCTGACTGCAAAAATAACTGATGGATCCCTTGGTTACAATATTATTATTAATATTGTAACGGAATTTCTTTATTATGACAAAAGAAAAAATAGATCCTTCGAATCATGCACATGAGCAGCAGGAGAATATCCTGGATCTTATCTTATATAATGATGATGTAAACACTTTTGACTTCGTCATTGAAACCCTGGTTGAAGTGTGCAAACATAATCAGGAACAGGCAGAACAATGTGCCCTTATCGCTCATATGAAAGGACGTTGCCCGGTCAGAAACGGGGCTACCGATATCCTTACCCCCATGAAATCGGAAATGACAAACCGCGGATTGATCGTAACGATAGAGTAATCAACAGCTTTTCAACATTTTATTAACACCTCCGTTTTTCTTTTTTTCAACTATCTGGTAATTAGATGATTAGAAGCATGTATTTATTAACATTTTGTTAATAAAGCCTGTTGATTTCCTGTTAGTATAAAACTTCCCGAAAAATTGATACTGCCCCGACGCAGATTTTATATTTGTTCCTCAGGCAAACGATAAAAGGCCTGTCGCAAGCAGGTTATAATAACCTTTACCTGGCGTTCCCGTGAACCACGGTTCCCGGAAAACGTGAAGCGGAATCCATCGGCCAGACGGGTTCCGCTTCGGTTTTTATTAACTAGCCGTGAGGCATGGGCCATGAGCCATAAGCCATGAGGCATGAGGCATGAGCCATAAGCCATGAGCCATGAGCCATGAGTTACCAGTCACAAGTCACAATTCACTAGTCACTGCTAACCATTCACCAGTAACTATTTTAGAGCAAGTAGGGGAGAACGGCTTTCCTTTCGGAAGGATAATCGGGGAATGTAGCCTGGTACCAGCGATGATGATGCAGGGCCCTGGGCAGCAGGTTGACAAGAGTCCATACTGCAAAAGCAAGTCCGGGCGAACTCCATGTCATTAATGCATAACCAAACCATTCTACAATTTCTCCAAAATGGTTTGGACAGGAAATAAATCTGAAAAAGCCCCCGCGAGGTATGACATATCCCGTCTCACCGGGTTTTCTTAAATGGATCAGGATATTATCGGCTTGCATATTGATGAACATCCCTGCCAGGAAAACAATAATCCCGCCAAGAAACCTCGGGTCCTGCAGCCACGCAACAGTATGCTCGTCGGCCAGGTTGCCGAGATAATACCCGTTTATAAAACCATTAACCAGGTTAAAAAAGATAGCCATGAACATAATGGCCAAAGGCATTTTCTTTCCTTTAGTCCTAAGCCTGAAAGGAAAAATTATGTCACGGTTGATATAATGAATGGAATACAAACCGAAGAATATCCAGGTCGGAGCATTGTGGGTAGGGGAGCCCAGAAAGAAAAAAACAACAAAAACGAGAAGGGCAGGGGCTTCCATGATGATCCACCCCCAGCGGTTACTGATCATTGCTCCCCAGGAGGAAGTGGTATGACGTCCGTACGGGGCAACCGTCCTGATAATAAAAGGAAAGCTCACAAGGGCTATTGCAATCCACAGGTAGACGATAAAATAAAAAGCTGGAACTGAAATCATCGGTTATTTGCTTAAATAATTATTGTTTTTGAACCATTCGTAAAGGTCGCGGATAGTTTCGTCAAGCGGACGGGGATCAAGTCCAAGTTCATTCCTTGATTTGGAATTGTCGATCAGCCTGTTTCCCTTCGCTATTATTTCAAGGGATTCGCTGGTATATAAAGGTTCTGAACCGGTAATCTTGCTGTACAAGGTAATGAATGGAAGACCAAGCTTTGCCGACCAGAAAGGGAGGACAGTTTGAACAGTTTTGATACCTGAATGTTTGCTTACATAACCCGAAAGCTCCTGCACACTGTGCCATTTGCCTGCCACAAGGTATTTTTGTCCAGGCCTGGCTTTTTCGATTGCAGATATTGCTGTGCTTACGACATCCCTTACATCGATCCAGTTATATCCACCGGGGACAAGGGCCGGGATCTTGTGATTTATCAGCTGTAATACAGCTTTTCCCGTGAGCCCGGGCTCCGGGTCAGCAGGACCGATGATCGCGGTCGGACTAAGCACTATGGCATCCATGCCATTTCGGGCTGCTTCCATTACCGCTCGCTCACCGTCAGCCTTGCTGCGGTCATAAGCAAAAGCCTCCGCGCCAACAAGGGGACGGCTTTCATTAAGTGCATTCTCCTGGGGATCCTGGCAAAAAGCATGTATGGAGCTGAAATGGATAAACCGTTTGATATTCCTGTCTTTGGCTGCCGACAGCATGTTCCTTGTCCCTTCGGCATTGTTCCTGTAAACCGATCCTGAAGGGTCACCGGTTATTGATATCTGGGCGGCAAGGTGAAAGACCACTTCAACTCCATCCATCAGTTCAAGCAAAGACGACTTATCCAGTAAATCACCCTTGATGAGGGCCAGGTCAAGTTTGCTGATCGCCTCGGTATGTTTATGGGTCAGGGCGTTTACCCGGAAGCCTTTGTCAAGCAATGACTTACAGAGATTATATCCGACATGCCCGTTGGCACCGGTAACTGCAATTTTCATCGTGTGGATTTAAGTTTGCGTGCAAAAATAGCAATTTAAAACAGGCCTTGATTATTTTAGTGTTTTTTAGACTAATTTTACGTAACAATCAAAAAAAAAATTAAACTTATGAAAACGTTTAAAAAAGTCGTTATCTGGATACTGGCTATCATTCTTGTAGTGGTTCTGGTTTCCTATGTTTTGCCAAAAACTTACAAAGTTGAACGGTCGGTTTATATTAAGGGAAAACCTGAGCTGATCTATGATATTACCGCTAATTTCAACAAATGGAAATTATGGGTTCCATGGACAAGAACCATTGATACTACGGCCGTTTTTGAACTAATCGGAAAAGAAGGGCAGGTAGGAACCATTTGGAAATGGGAAGGTAAAATACTGGGCAGCGGGCAGATGACTGCAACAGAATACACTCCCTCACAACTGCTGGCTTATGATCTCTCATTTGATAAGGGGAAATACCAGTCCAAAGGAAAAATTACCATAGAAAAGACCGGCGACTCCTGCAAAGTTTCATGGATCGACCAGGGGGACCTGGGATATAACCCTGTAAACAGGTATTTTGGGCTTATGATGGACAAAATGATGGGGCCTGATTTCGCAAAAGGTCTTAAAAAGCTGAAGAATGTTTGCGAAGCCAGGGCATCATGGCCCAGGATTGAAGAAAAATCCATGCCGGCCCGGATTGCAATCCTGATCAGGGATTCGGCAGGACCGAAGACTTATGCAAAGATAATGGGAAAGGGCTTCGGTGAGTTGATGGGATTTGTCAAAGCCGGGAAGCTGAAATGTACAGGCCCTCCGTTTGCAATCTATGTCAAATATGATACTGTTACATTGAATGGAGTTTTTGACATGGGAGTCACTGTCGAAAAAGCCGAAAAAGGCAAAGGCAGGGCAAGGGTTGAAAATTTACCTGCCATGAATGCCGTGGTTGCTTATTATTTCGGGCCTTACGACAAAACGGCTGATACCTATAAATATTTACACCAGTACGTGAGCGAAGCAGAACTTAAGATGGCCGGCGGGCCCTGGGAAATTTATGTAACGGATCCCATGACAGAAAAAGATCCGGCTAAAATTGAAACCGATATTGTATTCCCGGTGAAATGAAAACATCATAAAAAAGATAGAACCTGAATGATAATCCAATATTCCTGGATAAAATGCTGTATCCAAAAAGAAATAACTATATAATTTCCATTTACTTAGACCGCATGTTCATTAAAAACATAATTTGGGTTTATCAATACCTGCTAATAGGAGTGGTAACAATACTTTGCTATAGTTGCATGAAAGCTGACGTTCAGCAACCGGTTACCATGGCAACTGATTACTCAAAAGCTGTGCATTGGCTATCATTGCCTGCCCCGGTCATGGATGTAGATGTTTTTTATCTTTATCCGACTTGCTGGGAAAAGGTTGATTCAACAGATCCGAATATATGTAACATTGACAATCCTTCCATGTTGGCTGGTGCACTCCCGGTATTTGAACGCCAGGCAACAGCTTTTGAAACTTTTGCTAATGTTTTCGCGCCCTACTACCGGCAAGCCGATGCAAATTATACTTTAAGTTTGCCGGAAGATCAGCGGGAAAAAGTCATAGGCGGTATACCAACATCAGATGCGGTTGCCGCCTTTGATTACTATATTCAGCATTACAATAATGGTCGCCCTTTCATTTTGGCCGGTCATTCTCAAGGATCAAATGTTCTGATCCACTTGCTTTCAGGATACCTGAAAGACAATCCCGTTATTTATCATCGGATGATTGCGGCCTATATAATTGGCTATCCGGTTACTTCAGCATACCTGGCAAGTAATCCGCATTTAAAATTTGCAACCGGACCCGATGACACCGGCGTAATCATTTCTTATAATACCCAGGCTCCAAGTGTTGTCCCGCCACACAATCCGGTCGTATCAAATATAGTGGGCCTGGTGATCAATCCGGTTACATGGACAAGAACCGAGTCAGAAGCAACGACTGCAGAGGGTATGGGTTCCATCATGCCTGATTCGGTGACATTGAAATTTCAACCGGTACCTCAATACGCTGATGCCAGGGTCGATATAAATAAAGGGGTGCTGATCTGTACAAGCGCCGACTCAAACCAACTTTATAAATTTACAAAACCTTTTGGTAAGGGAGTTTACCATAGTTTTGATTATCCTTTTTACTATTTCAACATCCGTGACAATGCCCAGAACAGGGCCAACAAATTTCTGGGCAAATAACAAATGTTGATTGAGTTTGTCTTATAATATCTATCTGATGTACAAATATATGTGCTATTTATTTTCTTATAATTAATAGTATGTTGATATTTAATCAATTACAAATAATTACATGAAGTGTTTGTAGAGGAATTATTATCAGCTTTTTAGCAGGTTATATTGTAAAAAGCTACATATTAGTTACATTTTTTTAGGAGGGGAGTCCGGAGCACATATTATTTTTTATTCCGTAACCTTTTGTTATTCTTTACTTTCAAGAATAACCTTTTTCCAAGTAACTGATATTCGTTTTATTGTATGTCTTTTCTTAAAGAAATTATTTTCCGTTCCAGGAAAATAAATTTGCTTTTCTTCCGTAAAAGTAATTGATTTTTTCCACTCGTCACATCTCTCTGTAAATTAATTTCCTACAAGGTATGTCTCGTTTAGTCCAAGTCTAAATTGGGTTTATTCTTTGTTGATTTTCAGTTTATTATAAATTTAGTATCGGTTTACTTTCTACTTTCGTCGACCTAAAAATCATCGTTTTGAAACGAAAATCAGGACCAAATTTATATAAACTCAAAATCTTTAAATGATGACTTTAAAAACAGAGGTTATTGGTAAGGTAAAAGAGGTTTTACCTTACGGAAGTGCCAAATTAATCCATCAACGTCTGGTTGCAAAAGATATTAATTACTCATACCAGTATGTCTGGAGGTGTCTCTCTATGAGATATTCGGACGAGAATTTTGATATAACGCATGAAGCCGCCTTGCTGTTTGAAGAAATTTTCAAACATAAAGCTGAACAACGTAAAATGATAAATTTTCTGCACGACAGAAAATTCAGAAACAAAGATGCTGTCTGAAATGAGGACATTCTCCAATATGTCCACTCCGGATAAGGTTCTTACGAGACAATCCTATCTCAGGAACCTTGTCTTTCTTAATCAGATGATCTCAACAGACAGTTTTCTTCCACAAGAAAAAGTCTCAAACCTTCAGAAAGAAATCCACAGATTGAAGATTCTAATCGATGTCATCGATTCAGAATTGCTTAATGAATGATAGTTCCCTATCAAAAAATGATTCAACAAAAATCCATTGACGAAGTCATAAGCCTCGATATAAGTGATGTAATCGGAAAATATGTAACCCTGACTCAAAAGGGCACAAATTACCAGGGGAGCTGCCCGTTTCATAAGGAGAAAACTCCCAGCTTTTCAGTTTCACCCTCCAGGGGAATCTATAAGTGTTTTGGATGCGGGAAACGCGGAAATGCCATCGGCTTTGTGATGGATTTTAAAAAGCTGGATTATATCTCGGCTGTAAAAGCCATAGCGGATGAGCACAATATAATCCTGCTGCAGGAATCCAATTCAAAAGAATCCATTGAAAAATTTAGCCGTAACGAGCTACTATATTCAACAAATCAACTCGCACTGCGCTGGTTCCAGGACAACCTGAAACAAAAAGAATATGCTGCAGCACTATTGTATGCCCAAAGTCGCTGGAATGATGACATGATCGGGGATTTTGGTATCGGATTCGCACCTGATAAATGGGATGGACTTAAAAATTGGGCAAAAGCAAACGGCATTAAAGAAGATATTTTATTGGAAACCGGCCTGCTTTCAGAAGGCAAGGGGAAACGATTCGATTTTTTCCGCAATCGCATCATTTTTCCAATAATAAATACAAGCGGCAGGATCGTCGGATTTACCGGTCGTGATTTTTCCGGTAAAAAAAATGTACCAAAATATTTTAACACCCGGCAAACTGATGTTTTTACAAAAGGTAAAAACCTCTATGGACTGCATTTAGCAAGCAAATCAATAAAGGAAAAAGGATTTGCTTACCTGGTCGAAGGTAACGCCGATGTGATCCGGCTTCACCAGTGCGGCTTGATCAATACTGTAGGTTCCGGTGGAACCTCACTTACAGTAGATCAGATTTCAGAGTTAAAAAGATACGCCGGTTCGGTGACACTGATCGGTGACAGCGATAAGCCGGGACTAGCTGCCGTTGTAAAAAACGGTAAAATGATCATTGAGGCAGGAATGTTTTGCAATGTTATCCCACTGCCGGATAACGACGAAAAACAAGACCCGGATTCATTCTTCACGGATGGTAAGCAATTCGATGTATTTGCATCGAAACATTTACAGGATTATATTATTTGGCAAGCAAATTCCCAGCGTGAAAAATGCAATAGCCTGGATGTTAAATCCAATCTCATCGACGAGTTATCTTATTTGATTACCCGCCTGCCTGTTCCTTCACATGGCATTTATACCGAACAACTTAGCAAAAATATTAAACCAAAAAAGGCATGGGAAGACCGTATCCGTCAGTTCCTTTCCGATGAACCAAAGGAGGAAAAGAAAGACAACAGCAACAATATCCCCGATCATGTCATCCTTTCAGACTATGAAAAATATGGCTTTTATGAAGACAGGAATTGCTATTTCTTCAGAACCAGGGAGGGGCCTAAGCGTGGATGCAACTTTACCATGGAACCGTTATTTCATATTTCCTCCGTGCTTAATTCCAAACGATTATACAAGATTACCAATGAATTCGGATTTAGTCAGGTTATTGAACTTCAACAAAAAGATATGATATCACTAAGCAATTTTAAACTCCGGGTGGAAAGCCTGGGAAATTTTTTATTCGAGGGGCAGGATAGCGATCTTAATAAGCTAAAAAGATTTCTGTATGAAAAGACTCAAACCTGCTTTGAGATCGCGCAGCTGGGATGGCAGAAAGAGGGATTCTGGGCATGGTGCAACGGCATCTACAATTCCCGTTTCAAGGGAACAGACCATAATGGGATTGTGATACACAACGATAAAAACTATTACCTGCCGTCTTCAAGCGATATTTACAAAGCAGAAGATAGTCTGTTCGTGTCAGAACGCCGCTTTAAGTTCACTCCAGGCAACGTATCACTCGATGATTACGCAGCCAAACTGATAAATGTTTTTGGAGAAAACGCCATGTTTGGACTCTGCTTTTATTTCGCCTCCTTGTTTCGGGATCATATCGCCAAACAGTTCGGGTTCTTCCCAATCCTTAACCTATTTGGACCAAAGGGGGCCGGAAAAACCGAACTTGCTATCAGCCTTATGCAATTCTTTGGACAGCAAACCAAAGGTCCCAACATCACCAACACCACAAAAGCGGCGTTGGCGGATCATGTTGCATTATTCTCCAATTCCTGTTGCCACATTGACGAGTACAAGAACAACCTGGAGTATGAGAAAATTGAATTCCTGAAAGGCTTATGGGATGGCACTGGCCGCACAAGGATGAACATGGATAAGGATCGGAAAAAAGAAACTACCCATGTCGATTGCGGGATAATGCTTTCCGGCCAGGAAATGCCAACAGCTGACATTGCCCTGTTCTCACGACTTATTTTTCTTTCTTTCTATAAGGTTGAATATACAGATAAAGAAAAGTTAGCCTTCAACGAATTGAAGGATCTGGAGAAGCTTGGGCTTACTCATATTACCCATGAACTTCTGCAGTACCGGAAGCTTTTCATCGATGGATTCATGGAGAATTACAAGCTGGCATCTGATGAACTCAATAAAGCGCTGAATAATGTTGTCATAGAGGATCGCATTTTTCGCAACTGGCTTGTAATTCTTGCCTCTTACCGGACATTGAAAGATGTGATCACAGTTCCATGGGAATATCGCAAGCTTCTGGACAGTGCGGCAAAACTCATCATAAGTCAGAACCAGGAAACAAAAAAGAGTAACGAGATGGCCATATTCTGGAGCATTGTCGAATTTCTGACAAATGATGGATTAATTAGGGAGGATGTCGATTTCAAGGTTGATTACATTTCAAAACTCAAAACTGACAAGCTTACCACTGAAACTGACTGGAATCCTGCCAAAAATGTACTCTTTCTAAATCACTCCAGAATTTTTCAACTCTACCGGGTCCATGGACAAAAGGCTAAAGAAAACATTTTGCCTCTTAAAACCCTTGAATATTACCTAATGAACTCGAAAGAGTACCTGGGAAGAAAATTGTCAGTCAGTTTTAAGGTTGAAGACAACCGAAGACTGGTGGAAGATCAGGAAGTCGAAGTCAACACAGAAGGGAACCAGGTAAAGAAAGTAACCCGCAGGATTACTACGGCTATGGCTTTCGATTATGATATGTTACACATTTCGATTCTGAATATGATTGACAAACAAGAGATTGATGAAAAAACGGGAAAGCCCAAAAGTGATCTTCCGTTTTAAAAAAATTAGAATGGTTCAAATAGGAACAAAAATGGCTACTACATCAACTACAATAACTACAATTCAATAAAATAATAATAATCAAATAGTTAAATAAAATAGTCACAGAGAAATCCCAACTACTTCAAACTACATAAAACTACATCAACTACACCAAGCTACTTTCTAACTACAGTTTTATCCTTTGAATAATTGTTATAAATATGAAATACAGGAAGTTGAATAATTGTAGTTGTTGTAGTTGGGAATGCGGGCAATATATATCGCCTGTTTGTGAAAACTAATTTTTTTTCAATGGATGATCCTGAGATAAAAACTGATCGCAATGGCTGGAAATACTATGAACGGCTTCCGAAAGGCTATCGCCTGGGAGTAATGGAGGACTTCCATACCAAAGGGAAAAAGAAAGTTGGCATGGAATACCTGATCCAGAGAGCTGATCAACCGCATTTTGAAATCCATCAGGTAATTCCGGAGACCAGGGCGATAAACCTCAAGCCGTTTTTTGACTGGGATATGATATTTGTTAAAGAGACATGACCTTTCCTATCGTAACTATGAAAAATATCTTTGCATTATGAATCAAGAAGATCGCCCGACCATCACCATAAAATTGAAACCTTACCTCCAGGAGTATTTGCTTTGTTCACTGAATACGAACCGGGCATCAAGGACCAATCTCATTGGGAAGCTTTTAAAGCCCTTGCTTGAGATTCGCCCTGCGGAAAGCATTCCTTCGTTTCCAAAGGGTCCGGAATACGTCACATTTGTTTTACCCTATTACGAAGATCTGTGGGTGAAATCCAATCTCTGGGTAACTGAACGCAATCAGGAAATTTTTGAAAGCTACCTTGAATGGCATTTCAAGGAGCTATTCTTTCAATACATGGATGATAAAGTCAGGTTCTACAAATCTTTCAAGAAGTGTATCCTGCAGTTTTGCTATGACCACAATGTTACTTTCTCTTACCTGAACTATGAGCTTCTCAAAAAAGACTATTACCGGAAACGCGCCCGACGAAAAACTGAAAAAAGTTGCTCAGGTTTTGTCTCTGAGATGTCCCCAGAATGTCACTGTATTTTTTTAACCAAGAACTGAAATGGGAAATATCCTTCGTCATTCCGGGATTAACATAGGGGGATTGAATCCTGTAAGTTGGATTTATCCTGAAGACATTGCAATTTTCAATATCAGCGATTCATCCTTGTATTGTCTGATAGTTCCGAAAACAGGAAAGTCCTGGAATGCCCTATATGGTACCCCGGAGACAATCCAGCTTGAATCAGAACAGCAAGACACACCAGGCGGAATGAAATACCTGTATAAACTAAAGGTGCTTGTTCCCAAAGACAGGATAACTGTTGAAGCTGAACTCTTCCGGATGACCGGTCGTAAACTGATCCTTAAAGTAGGCGACAAAAACGGTGCGATCCGTATTCTGGGAACAATGAAGATGCCAATGAAACTGACAAGCAAACTTCTTAAACCCGCTGCTTTGGAAACCTTTAACGGCTATGAGCTGCTGTTCTCGGGGGAGTTCTCAGGGCCTGCCGGTTTCCTGCAGCCACCTACCGGTATCATTCCGGATGATGAAAACCAGGATTGATTTCTCAAACTTTCAGTCCTTTATTTGCCCGTCACACCATTATAATATTGTACCCTCATAAAAAGGGTACAATGAATCCCATCTTAGCAGAAATTCTCTCCGGCGCTTGGTTGATCACCAATGAAAGATCAGCCGCATATGCTTCGATTCTGTTTTCGCTCATCAAAGGAGAAAGTTTTTCTGAAGGTGATTCTGCAATAGCCAGGGAAAGAAACAGATCATACGTGATCAGTGGGGCAGGGGATCAGAAACAGAGATTCGGATTTTCCGATTCCAACATCCCTGAAGGGTCCGTTGCCGTCATTCCAATCCGCTCGGAAATCCTCAAATACGATCAGCCCTGCGGACCCAGAGGGTCGCAGTCGATCCTAAATGATGTCATGACTGCTGATCAGAATCCAAACATTAAAAGCATTCTCCTGGTTGTGGACAGTCCCGGCGGCCAGGTCACCGGCACCGATCTGCTGAGCGAAGCCATCAGGAATTCTGCAACCCCGGTGGTCGCTTACATTGAAGGATTGGCCGCAAGCGCAGCTTACTGGATTATATCCGGAGCATCCAAGATCATTGCCAGCTCTGACCTTGACCGCATCGGTTCCATCGGAACGATGCTCATGGTTGAAGATCTCAAACCGGCACTTGAAGGGTTGGGGGTGAAATTCCATGAAGTCTATGCAAGCCTTTCAGTTGATAAGAACAAAGACTTTAACCAGGTGCTGGATGGGAACTATGAGCCGTACCAAAAGAATGTCCTGGATGTGATCAACGCTAAGTTCTTATCCTCTGTAAAATCCAACCGGCCTGCAGCCAATGACTCAACATTGACCGGCAAAATTTATTTTGCCACCGAGGCAATCGCTCTGGGGCTTATCGATGAAATCGGGACGCTCGATCATGCGATCTCCATTGCCGATTCCCTGGCAAACGAAAAAAAAGTCCTATTAACCAACCACGAAACAAATAATTCTGAACCGATGAAAGTAAAAATGACCTGGAAAGCGATTCAAAGCTTTTTCAAAATGGACCCGACCAATCTGGATGCACAGGAGCTGACCGATGAACGGGTACAGCAGATCAATGATCAGCTGGCCACCGTCACAGCACGCAACGAAGAGCTGGAAAACCTGCTTTCTGCTGAGACGGCAGCCAAGGAAACAGCATTATCCGACCTTGAAACTCTGCGCCTGGAGGATGCCGGAAAAGAAACCGTTGCAAAGAAGGCAGCGGATAAAATCGCTGGCGCCAACGACAACCCGGTCTTCGCCCATGACAAGATCGCCGATGAATACTGCGCATAAACCAAGAGTACAAACAATTAATCCCAAGATAAAATGGCAGAAACAATTTCATTACAAGACCTGAAAACTGCGTTTGGCACCTATATCGGTACCAACCAGAAGGATATCCTGCGGCTTTTGACCCAACCCACCGTGTCTGAGAAATACATGACAACGGTGGCCTCACAGGATCTTGTTTACCGTGCTTCCAAGGCCGTGATCGATGACCTTGTCCAGGGCTTTCAGAAAACATGGACACCCAAAGGCAAAGCAAAGTTCACCCCGATCGAGATACCACAGCGCCGGCACAAGATCGACCTGTCGTTCTATCCGGATGAAATCATGGAGACATGGCTCGGCTTTTTAGGGGACGAAGCCTCTGACCGCAAAGTATGGCCCATCACCCGGTATATCATCGAACAACTCATCCTTCCCAAGGTTCTGGATAACCGGGAACTGAAGCTGATCGGTACTGGTACCTATGCTGCGCCGGTAGATGGAACCGCACAGGCTGTCGGCCTTTCCATGGACGGCTTCTGCACGATCTTAAAAGCAAAGCATACAGCCGGAAATTCCAACGTCAATTTCATTCCGCTGGAACCCCTGACAGAAGAAAACATCTTCGACCAGGTTGAACATTTCGGAAAGAATGTGGATGCGCTCTACATCGACCTTTCCATGAATGTTTTCCTTTCCCGCAAATGGTATGCTGCTTATCACCGCAAACGCCGGGACCTTCACGGTATGGATACCAACTATACCGGGATGAAAGACGTGATCGAAGGAACGAACTTAACCCTGGTTCCGCTGCCTTCTATGACGGCTGAGAATATCATTTTCACCACTCCCAAGGAAAACTTCATCCGCCTGATCAACCGCAACAACGGAGCTTCAAACATTACGGTTGAAAGCATTGACCGCCAGATCAAGGTCTTTGCCGACTGGTACGAATCTGTCGGCTTTGGCATCGAAGAAGCCGTTTTTGCAAATGTTCCCGCTTAATCCTTAAAATCAAAAAATCATGACCATAGCACTTTTTGACCTTGCAAAACCCACCGTAAGAAACGCCGGGGGCGGCGGTGGGATAAAATCCGAGATCATCCTGATTCAGGAAGCGGATATTGATTGGACCACTTTCCCGGCAAGGGATACTGATGGGGTGACCATCGCCGATGATATCTCGATGCTGACCGGCAAATTCATGCATAGTTTCTACATGACCCAGGGAACAATCAAACCATCACAGAAGAAACTCAAAGGCTCCAACCAGGACTGCGGCGGGTACGAGATCGGTTTGGAAGGATTCTATCCCGGAATTGAGAAGGCTGTCCAGAAATGGATTCAGAATTTCGGGATCGACTTTAAGGGGATTGTCATCATTCAGAACTGTGCATCCAACAAACGGTATCTGATTGGTGAACCTTGCAACCTGGTGCATATCGAGACCATCGAAACGACCTGGGGCGAGGAAATCGACAAAGACAAAGGCCATAAGTTCGGCTTCCTGTGTAAACAGGGTTCCCCGATGGCCTTTTATGAAGGTGCCCTGGCCATGGATCCCAACCCTCCCGTTGGAGGCTAATAACGAAGCTTTCGTAGCTGTTTTCATAAGTAGGTTAGTTGAAGCCTGTCGGAGCGATCCGGCAGGCTTTTTTGTCCTTTAATTCCTGCAATTGCATCAATATTTTCGCATCATGGATCATGAAATACTTATGTGGGTAAACTCAGACCAGGATTATTTCTCCGGCGTTCTAATCTATGACCGGTATGGCCGGAATCCTAATTTAGCCAGGTTACTGCGGCGTGGGGGAGCAACAGTAAAAAACCGGTTGACTCTTTCTTATGAACTTGGCAAGATTGCCAAACAGATAGCGGTTTCTGAGAATGTTCCTGCTTTGAAGAAACCGCCTGAAAAGCAGGTAATTAAAAAGGCAGAACAGCCAGAAACATCAGAGGTGCCCACCATTGAAATACTTCGATCAGAACAAAAAATGTGTTACAAGATGCTGGATAACCTCCATGCAATTCTTCCATATAAAGAAAAACCAGAACGTATGAATATAGCATTTCAGATTTTAGAACTCGATGACAGGTTAAAAGAGATCACCATCCGGATCGAGCACTTTGACAAACATGGAGTGATCCCGGCCCAGCCGATTAAGGAGGAACACAAATCACTTTCTGACCTGGATACTGCCAGGCTTATCAAACGGCAAATGACGGTCCGGACCTACATTACTCGTTATAAAACCAAACTTGAGAAATCAAAGTCCCTGAAAAAACGGTCCAGGTACCAGGAACTACTGGATAAATATCAGTTGGAAATGGATGACATCAATAAAAGGATGAGTCAATGAGTTTATTCTCAACTGAGGACCTGGTAAAGAAAAAGCCTGACAAACAGAAATCCGGATCTGTTGCTGTTGCCGGTGACAATCTTCTGATCATCGGCAAATCCAATGAGAAGCTTCACCAGGTATTTGGAAAAGTTGTTGATGGGCAAAGTGTTCATTATGCTTCCCTGGGTGACTGGTCAACCCATGACCTTCTTTTCTTTTTGCTCGAACAGACTGGCCCGGCCAGGGTCTATTTTACAACCTGGGCAATATCAGAGTACGCCATCAGGCAGTTGTACCAGTTCATTGAACATGGATTGATCCTCGAACTCAAAGGCATATTCGACTATCGTAACGGCATCCGCAAGCCTGCTGAGCTTCAGTTTCTGCAAAAGATCACCACCGATATCAAAGCTGCCAAGTGTCATGCCAAGGTAACGGTAATCGAAAACGATCACTGGGGGATCAGCGTGGTAGGATCGGCAAACTATACACGCAACCCCCGTATTGAAGCCGGTGTATTATGCTGCGATAAAACAGTGGCAGCGTTTCACCGGGATTGGATTTTAAAAGAACTCTCAAATACAAGCGCATTTGATCGATCAGAATGAATCATTCATCACCGAAGTGGAAACCTATGCTTCGCTGATGTTCACAAAAGAAGAAATTGCAGTTATCCTGGAGGTTGATCCTTCAGAACTTAAAACTCTTTTAAAGGATCAGGATAACCCTGTTTTCAAGGCTTTTCAGCGAGGCAGACTCAAACGGGAAGCCGAAGTTCGCAAAGGCATCTTTGATCTGGCACAGAACGGATCATCTCCGGCTCAGGCTTTTGCCATGAAGATAATCGAGAATGCTAAAATGGATGATGTATGAATCAAATCATTTCTGATACGACCTTTGAACGGATCAGCCAATATTACTCCTCAGGTGAATTGCAACTGGACCCAGAGGATGAAGCTATCCGCATCCGTTGGAGCGCTTGTTTCATGCAATTGAATGATGAGCTGAATACAGATCGTGATGTTAGTGTTTTCATGGTCAAACAGTTTGGTATTTCTGAAGGCCAGGCTTATAAAGATATCCGAAATTGCAGAAGGCTGTTTGGCGATGTCCGTACCTATACCAAGGAAGCCATGCGGTACCATGTCACCCAGTGGGCCATTGAACTGTTGAAAATGGCAAAGCTCAAGAAGGACCTCCGGGGAATGGAAAAAGCCCTGGAGCGGATCACCAAAGCTTACAACCTGGACAAGGAAGACCTTTCGCTTCCGGATCCTGCAAAGTTCCAACCGCCCATACAACTGCTGACGATCAACTACAACTTTATCAATTCTCCTTCTTTTCAGATGATCGATCTCAAAGCCCAGGAGAAACTCCTGGAATTGCACCGAAGGATCGAAGCCATGGCCGATGAATTGCACGTTAAGGATTATCTCAATATGTTACTTTCCGAGAATCCTGCTGCAGAAATGATCGATGTCGATGATTAAGCCAGCGCCATATTATAATGACCCGCAGTTAAAGATACTGCTGTCAACCAAGCCGCATAAAACCTTTATCGGTGGTAGGGGAGTTGGAAAGACAACGATCATCGCTGAAGAGATCATCAAATATTTCGTTGCCATGCCCCGGGGAAAAATTTCCCTCAATGGCCTTACCTATTTTCATATTCGCACCAAATCCCTGCCGCCGATCATTGACCACTTTGAACGCCGGGGTTTATTTCGTGGCCAGCATTATTTTATTGGTCATAAAGCCCCAAAGAAATTTTTATGGGATGAACCTTTTCAACCTCCTTTGGATTATACCAACTGTATGCACTTTGTCAACGGGTTTGTGGTGGAATTCAACTCTTTTGACCGTCCGGAAATGGCACGTTCAGGCTCATACGATGGGATGATCTTCGATGAATGCACAAAACTCAAGAAATCGGCCATCGATGCCGATGTACTTCCGGCAAACCGTGGAAACCGGGAACGGTTCGGACATCTTAACTTTCATCATGGCACATTGTTCCTGGGAAGCATGCCTTTGACTCCTGAAGGTGAATGGGTTTTTGAATATGAGGCTTTGGCTAAGAAATTTCCTCACCGGTATTTTTATTTAGAGGCTTCTGCCATTGAAAACATCCACATCCTGGGAGAAATGTATTTCCGTGATCTTAAACGGGCGCTTCCAAAAGTAGTCTATGACCTGGAAGTGCTCAATAAACGAAGGAAACAGAATGAATCCGGGTTCTATCCCTTATTGTCAGCCCAAGAGCATACCTATAACGATTCCTTTAATTATGATTTCTTCGATTCCATTGACTATGACATCAAAGGAAAAAGCTCCTTTGATTGCCGGGGTGATGCAGATTGCCTGCCTTATGAACCCTTGTATGTTTCCTTTGATTTTGGGACCACCCAGAATTGCATTGTGGTCAGCCAGTGGCATAAACATTCCAATGAATTCCCTGTCATTAAAAACTTCTTTGTTGAAAATGAAACGCTGACAGTCCTGGTCAGCAAGTTTATTGAGTACTATAAGGACAAACAGTCCAAAGCCTTGTACCTGTATGGGGGATCGGATGGTACCCGGCGCAATGATGCAGCTTCACGCAGTTCCTATTTCGATGATGTCAAAGATCAACTGTCAAAGTCAGGCTGGGAAGTGTACCTCAGGGCAGAACTATACGAGGCTTCCCACATGGACAAGTACCAGTTCTGGCATAAGTTCCTATCGGGTGATTACCCAAACCTGCCTGCCTTTCGTATCAATATGAACAATGCCATGGAGACATTCGTATCCATGGACAATGCACCCATCCTTCCTCAGGAGTTCAAGAAAGATAAATCTTCTGAACGTAAAAAAGATTCTCCCAGATGGAAAGCCACTGATCTGAGCGATGCCGTGGATAATCTTTATTATTGGGTACTTGACTCTATGGTAGGGGATCAACTTCCTACCAATGAGATGATCATCCTCCCTGGGCGATAGGGGAGCATCCTGCCTTCCTTCCTGTTTTTATATCACATTTTCTATATATGTAGTATCGTTTCATATATCCGTATCGAAAAACGGGTGGTGCAATTGCTTTTTTCGATAGGGCGGGGCGTGCACTCCGTGAGGGATAAGCAAAATTTTGAGGGTATTCAAACGGGTAAACCGTTAAATGTGAATACTTAACAAAATTTCGCACGCAAAACAAAAAAACGACTTCTTTTCTTTGAGGTAGTGGTGTCAAAGCCAAGAAGCAAAAGAAAACACCGGCAGGTAAGGACCTGCTTTTTAGCGGTGTACTTTTTTCTTTGGAAATTCTGGTCAAATCAAAAAGTACCAAAAAAGAAACCCCTTGGCCAGCGCACGGTTTAGCTCGAAATTTCTTTCAAAGTTACCTTACGAATAATTCGCTTTTAAAAAGGAGCTTAAAACTGTAAAGGGCGACCTCCTGATGGAATTGTCGCTCTTCGAGTGTTTTCAGATTGAAGGTTAATCTGACCTACACCCTTGACATTATTTATTATTCCAGGTTATTGCCGTTGGCGTAAAAAATTTCTTTTCTAACCTTAAAACAAACGCCTTATGAAAGCTTTAGCCGAAACAACAAAAGAACAGTCAATCGTCGAAATCTTCTCCGAAATGATGGATCAGATTTACTACCCTGGTTACACAGAAGACATCATTGCCTCCGATCCTGAAAAGTTCGATTGGGAACTGAAAGAGTTCCAGGGGCAATTCTCAATAAAAAATTAATTGCTTGAACGAAGCAGTCAGCTCCGATGAATCGGGACTGACTGCTTTTTTTTATGCTCGCATATGCTTCGCATTTCGGGCGACTTTTTAGAAAAAAGTTGCAAAAAGCCTACCCACTGTAGTAAATCGAAATTTACAAAGTTATGCTCGTGAAAATGTTGTTTCACTAAACACGACCTCCTTTGGGAACTGTCGCCTTTCAGGTTCATTCAGATTCTTGCAACAATCTGACCTGAATGTTTGCTTAAAATTTTCTACTCCGCATGATCCTACCGGCAAATTTCATTTACTCACTGCGGCCCAAGGCTGCTTAAAACTAATCAACTATGAAAAAATCGATCATGAATCCGGAACTTGCCCAGGAAACCGGCAAAAACTACGAAAACAGAATCCCGATGCGCTTTTGGGCAGAAGATGACCTGCCAAGTCAGAAACTCCTGCTCAAGGGCAACGGCAGCCTGTCTGATGCAGAACTCCTGAGTATCATCATTGGCTCAGGTGTTTCCGGGGAAAATTCCCTGGATATTGCCATGAAAACACTGTCAATCTGTGGAAATAACCTGTGCGAATTCTGGAAGTTCAGCGTTTCAGACCTTCAGAAAATCAAAGGTATCGGACAGAAACGTGCCGTGAAAATCGCTGCCATGTTTGCTCTGGCCCGTCGCCGGAATGAATCAGAAGTGATTTTCAAAAACAAGATATCAAAAAGCCAGGATGCCTTTGATATCTTTCATTCCCTCATGGGCGACCTTCCATATGAAGAATTTTGGCTCTTGCTGCTGAATAGGGCAAACAGGGTCGTGAAGAAAGTGAAGATCTCGGAAGGCGGGATTTCCGGGACCGTTGTTGATCCGAAAAAGATCTTTCAGATATGCCTGGAACAACATGCAACATCGATCATCCTTGGACACAACCATCCGAGTGGCACTATCACCCCAAGCGAAGCCGACAATAAAATAACAAAGAAGATCAAGGATTGCGGCTTGTTGCTTGATGTTGCTGTCCTGGATCACATAATTGTCGGGGATGACCGGTTTTATTCTTTCGCTGATGAAGGTGCTTTATAGCATTTTTGCCCCGGGAAACCGGGGCATTTTTTATCCGATTTTTGAAGTGTGAAATGGAAATATTAATATGTATATCAAGTTGGATTTTTGCGGATTTTCAATAACCCCATTCTATCAACTATTTTCTATATTTGCTAAAATGTAATTAGCGACATTATGCAAATTCAACTTTTAGGGCAAGGATTTGAATCTACATCGGAATTTTCCGTTGGTAATCAACTAATTAAATTCTTTGCAGATGAAGAGTATCATACATTTACAGGGATTTCAGCCTTTGCAAGTCAAGCGGGAGTAATTGGACTTGGTAACCATATTAATGCGGCAAAGAAACATCTCAAAATTATTACAATAGTCACAGGAGTTGACCAGAAAGGTACTTCAAAAGAAGCTTTAGAGGCACTTCTTGATTTAAAAATTCATACCTATGTTTTCTTTGCACCTTCTCCTTTTCCTATTTTCCATCCGAAAATATACCTTTTTGAAGGCAAGGCGAAATCTGAATTGATTATAGGTTCCTCAAATCTCACGAAACCTGGACTTTTCAACAATGTTGAAACATCACTACTTGTCAGAATTGATAACAGTATAGAGGATGACAAAAAAATTGTTGAACAATTAAAGATTTATTACAGCGGTATTTTTGATCAAAGTGATCCTAACCTAAAAAAAATAACAAAAAAACTTATTGATGACCTTGTGAGGGCAAAAGTTGTGCCAACAGAAGCCGAACGTAAGGCTCAACAAGAAAAGGAAGACGAATCAGACCGAAGTGTAACTAATTCAATAATTTCCAAAATTTTCCCTAAACGGGCCATTGCCAAAATTCCAAATGAGTTTAGAGGGACAGGACGAAAGAAAAAAGTTGTAAATACAACATTATCAATCTCTAAAGCCAGAGCTAGTCTTCAAGGAAAGCTAGTTTGGGTTCGGAAAAAACTTCCAGCCTCTAGTGTTCAACGCAGTGGACTAGGTACAAACCCAACAGGTGGTCTTCGATTAGTCCAAGATGATTATCAAGTAAATGGACAAAAGATTCAGCAAACATCATATTTTCGTAACAATCTATTTGGAAACTATAATTGGCAACCAGTTAAAAACACTCCATTTGTTGAAGCAGTCACTATGCCATTTGAAGTCACAATCTTTGGTGATTATCAAGGAAAATTCGATTTAGAAGTAAGGCATAAACCAAGTGGAGAAGCTGGACAAGGTAACTATACCACATCCATTTCCTGGGGGGAAATAAGTGAGACGATTAGAGAAGCCAACCTTACTGGTTCGCGTTTAGAATTGTATGCTCCTAATAAAAAAGGTATGCCTTTCCACATAGTAATCAGTTAGTTTCACTATTAACTCCTGATTGTTGATAACTCTTTCTTTAAAATCGTCATAAAACTCGATTTTCTTCATTACCTTTGGACTGAAGTTGTCCAAAGATGAACATAGAAAAAACATTCGGTGAAACAATTAAAAAACTTCGTGAGGAAAAACTCCTGACGTTACGAGAAGTTGCCGAATCACTATGCATAGACACCTCTATGCTTGGTAAAATCGAAAAAAACAACCGAAAACCCACTAAAGCATTTATTAAGAAATTTGCCAAGTTGTTTAAGGTAAATGATAAAGATTTGACAATTGCCTTTTTAAGCGACACGGTCGCCTATCAGGTTTTGGACGAAGAAGATTATGCTAGCGAGGTTTTAAAAGTCGCAGAGAAAAAAGTAAAGTATCTTAAAACTCAAAAGAATTCTCAATTATGAAACTCATTACTGAGGCAACATCCGAAAAATTAAGAGGTGGGTTTTATACACCTGAACCAATTGCGGAATTTGTTCTGCGTTGGGGAGTTAATGGCAGTAATGATTTTGATATTTTAGAACCAAGTTGCGGGGATGGAGTTTTTTTAGAACAAATTAAAACGCACAATCTGAAATACAACTCACTTACAGCCATTGAACTGGATGATATTGAAGCTGAAAAGGCAGATAAAATAATTTTGAAAAACAAACAGGTTATAAATGACGATTTTCACACCTACTGCAATAATACTTTGCAACGTTTCGACTTAATAATCGGAAACCCACCCTATATACGCTATCAATTTTTTGATAGAAAACAGCAAATCGAAGCTGGTGACATTTTTATAAAAGCGGGTCTTACCTATTCCAAATTGACAAACGCTTGGGTTTCATTTGTAGTAGGTTCGTCGCTGCTGCTTAAAGACAAAGGAGGTAAAATCGGTTTTGTTTTACCAGCCGAAATTTTACAAGTTTCATTTGCACAACAATTAAGACGTTTTATTGCACATTTTTACAACAAAATCAATATAATTTCTTTTGAAAAACTCGTTTTTCCTGACATTCAGCAAGAAGTTGTTTTGTTGCTTTGCGAAAAGAATAACTCCAAAGATCACAATATTGAACATATTGAATTAAGAGATGCAAGTGAGTTGAAAATGCTGGATGTGGAACGATTAAAAAGCCCTCAAAAGAGAATTGATTTTAAAGCTAACAAATGGACTTTTTATTTTTTAGAACAGAAAGAAATTGATTTTTTAGAGACCATTGCGGAGAAGAGAAAAATATGTACACTGGGTAAATACGCAAATGTTGAAGTTGGCATTACAACAGGATCCAATGACTTTTTTACAGTTCCGCTGACAACAGTTGAAGAGTATGATTTGGGACAATATGCCAGGCCAATGGTTGGCAGAAGTGTTCAAGTTAACAGCGTTATTTTTACAGAACAGGATTGGGAAAAAAATAAATTTTCGAAGGCGAAAGCGCATTTACTTGTTTTTCCTGAAAAACAAAAACTAAATCAAAAAAATGGAGCTGTAAAATATATTGCAAAAGGCGAAAGTTTAGGTATCCACAAAGGTTACAAAACTGGCATCCGCGATGATTGGTTTGTTGTACCATCTTTGAAAATCTCAGATGCTCTGTTTATTAGAAGAAACAATTTATATCCCCGATTGATAATTAATGAAGCTAAAGCATTTACAACAGATACAATGCATCGTGTGTTCTTAAAAGCAGGAACAGACATTAATTCCTTTACAGCAAGTTATTACAACTCGCTTTCACTTGCATTTACAGAAGTTTGTGGTCGTAGCCATGGTGGCGGTGTTTTAGAATTAATGCCAAATGAAACAGAAAGAGTATTATTGCCATATCATAACGACAATTCAAAGTTGCTTTCACAAATTGACAAGTCAATCCGGGACAAGACCGACATTGAAGAGGTTCTAAAAATTACAAACGAAATTATTTTGAAACAACATTATGGCATGACACAACAAGAAATCGACCTTGCTCATGGCATATGGAAAAAACTTTCTTACAGACGATTGAACAGGGGAAAATAGACAACGATAAACATATTAAACATGATCGCTTTTTTCTTCCATACCCCGGTCAAAGAAAAAAGCTTGGCAAAAAAGAAACCCCTCGCCAAAAAGCTCGTTGGGGCAGCTTTTTGAAGTAAAAAGCAAGCAAAAAGCCAGCGCACTTTATTAAACTCGAAATTTCCGCAAAGTTACCTGCGAAAAATCCGCTTTCAGCTATAAAACTGTAAAGGGCGACCTCCTGATGGAACTGTCGCTCTTCGAGTATATTCAGATTGGCAGTCAATCTGACCTATACCCTTGACATTATTTATTTTTCTCGGTATTCACTTGGGCATAAATTTCAAATTTAACCAGGTGGGCCAGAAACCTAAATAAGACCCCAGGGCAGGGGCGGATATCATGAATAACTCGCAGATCTACGCAGCCATCACCGAGAAGATCATTGCCAACCTCGAAACAGCCGGAAGCTGGATGAAGCTTTGGCAAGTTCCTTCGCCGGTCAGCATGAATGGTCATTATTACCGGGGCATCAATCGCCTGGTGCTTTCCTCCGATCCTTATAAGAGCCGGGTGTATGGCACATTCCAGCAGATTCGCTCCAACGGTGGACAGGTTCGCAAGGGTGAAAAATCCACCATCGTCGTTTTCTGGAAGACCGACATTGAACAGGATGAAGCCACCGGCGTTACAAAAAAGACCTTCCTTCTGAGGTTTTACCATGTATTCAACTCCGAGCAGGCCGACTTTGACGAGCAGGGTAAGCAAAAGATCGCCCAGCTTCAAAACCTGGTTGACGAAAAGGTCAACGACGAACACCAGGAGGCTGAATCAATAATCGAAGGTTACGCCGGCCGTCCGGAAATTATCTTCTCAGACAAAGACGATCGCGCCTACTATGCCCCGGTTGCCGATCTGATCTCAGTTCCGGATCGAAAATATTTCACAAGCTCTTCTGCCTTCTACCGCGTGGTTTACCATGAGCTCGGTCACTCGACTGGCCACCCTAAAAGACTCAACCGCTATGACGGAATGTCGAACAGTTTTGGCGATATCCCTTACAGCAAAGAGGAACTTGTTGCTGAACTCTGTTCTTCCTTCCTTTCCGGTATAGCTCACCTTGACCCGGATATCCGAAACTCAGCCGCTTACATCAGGGGATGGGCATCGGCGCTCCGTGACAACCAGAAATGGGTCATGTGGGCTGCTGCAAGGGCTGAGAAAGCTGCCGATCATATCCTTGGCATTGACTCTTCTTACACTCCTTCAGAAGAAAAAACCACAACTGAAGCGACCAGCGAAGTTCCGGTACTGGAGCCTGTCCTGGAAGACTCACCTTTTTAACTGAACCATTCATTCAATAGAGCCATCCCGGGTGACCAGGGTGGCTTTTTTCATTTACACTAAAACCAAAACCCATGAACAATTTTAACAGTTATTCCGGAGATCCACGCCAGATCACAGCCCGATTCGCAAGTAAATGTCACACCTGCGGTAAGCCAATCAAAAAAGGCGAACAAATTATCTACTGGCCAAATGGCAAACATGCCGGGCATCTGAAATGTGATGAGGCTGACTACCGTAATTCTTTGGCTTCCTTTGAAGATGAAGAGCGTTACAACAGTCAGTACCGGTAATTCAGATTCTTAAGCTGCTGCGGTTTCCCGCAGCAGCTTTTTTCATGCTCGTCAACAGGTGTAGTCATTAATTTGCCTGGGGTTATGCGTTTGCGGGGTAACTATCATCTGGTTGTAGAACATTCCGGGATTATTTTCTTTGATCATTCAGGCCGACTGATTTTCTTTTCCTGGATGCAATTACAGAAATCTGATGACTGTGGTCTTTGTTTAATTCCTATGCTAAGATATTATCCCATTCCAGGGTGAAAGTGCTACTCATTCAAGAATTTTCCCGGCATATCCTGCAGGTATTCGGTATTCCAGTTCCTACTTGAGTGCCCCTCCATGGTCTTAATTACACTTGCATATAAATTTCACTTAAAAATCACAGCCATGAAAAATTTTGTAAAAAACTACATCGGAAAAGGAAAGAAAATCGAAGGCCTTGAAATCATTAAGATCAACTTCAAAATCGAAGACCTCGTAAAGTTCTCACACAAATACAAGGATGAAGATTACATCTCCCTTGAAATCGCAAAACTGAAAAGTCCCGACCAATTCGGACATGACTACACCGCTTATGTAAACCGCCTGGAAGAATCCGAAGTTAACGAACCGGTAAAGCCCACTGAAACTCCCAAAAAGAAACGCAATACTTCAAAGAAGGTTTCCAAAGACACGCGATCAGTAGAAATCCCCTTCTGATCAAACACAGAAACCCTGAGAAAGGCTGCCTTCCGGCAGTCTTTTTTTTGTTCGCGAATCAGGCTTTTTTCTTTGAGACCAGGGCAAAGAAGAAACCCTGCCAAAAAAGAAATCCCTTCCGGGCAGCTTTTATAAAAAGCAAGCAAAAGCCAACCCACTATTACTCAAAATTTGCAGCAAAGTTAAACTCGTGAAAATCTTTTTCGCTAAGAGTGACCGCCTTCTGGCACCGTCACCCTTGGGGTTCATTCAGATTTTATTGCATAAAATCATGACCTGAACTCTTGCTTAAAATTTTCACTCCGTTTGTTCCCGGTGGCATAAATTTTTTCTTAAACCCCGGCGAGCCAGATGCCTAAAAAAGTCTGCAAGGCAGCAGCGAAACACAATGACAAAGATTACAGCACCAGTACTGAAGCCGACCAACGGCGGAGCATCCAAGGAAGAAAACGCAGTTCTTGCAGCTGCAAAAACGGTTCTCAACCCTGAAGAGAACAAAACCGAGGAGCAGAAGCCGCTCTTGAAGGTCGAACCTGAAAAACCCGTTGTTCCTGCTCCTGAACCGGTCAAGGAAATGACCCTTATGGAGAAAATCCTCAAGGTTGAAAACCTCCAGTTGGTCATCGAAAAAAGGGCGAAGCTGGTCCAGACCCGCAGCGAACTGGAAAGGTTCCAGACAGCATCCAATGACTTCAACTGCTCCATGCGGCTGAATGACTCAGACGGAAATGTCTTCACCACCAGTTTCACCCCCGGCATCAAGAAAGTCATTGATTTTCTCAGATCATCCTTCGATGCAAGCATCTCTGATGTTGAAGGAAAAATCAAGTTCTGACCTTCGGTTCAGTCCATGATTAGGGCGTTCAGGCTAAGGCCTGAACGCTTTTTTTTATGGTCGTAAAGCCAGAGGGAAAATAGTGTCCTTTATTATTCATGTTCGCCATTGTAGTATTGCTTCATGAATTCAACTTTTATCCGGTTGTGGGATGTTTTAGAGATCATGGACTCCATGGATGGCCATGGTAAGCCGATCAGGTTCCAGTTAAAATATGTCACTGCAAACCGGTCGACGAAAGAGGGTGGAGAGATCATTGAACTGAAAGATGCCTGCAAATGCTCGGTAAGAACAAAACAGGGAAAGGAAATATTTGCAGAAAGGAAGAACTTCCCGGTCAATGATAAAGTTTCTAAGGATCCACAGCACTGGAGCAATTCAACCAGGAACATCCTTCTGCCCAACGGACAGAAAAGAAAGCTCCACATCCGGTTGATCATCGAATTCAATAACAAGAAAGTCTGCTACTGATGAAACGAAAGATCGTTTACGAAAACGAAGTTGCATTCATGCCTGGAGCCAAGGCCGTGGCCACATCCTATAAAAAGACAGAAGATGCAGCCATGGAAAAGGTAGTGATCCCGAAAGATTTCTCATCCTGGCCATGGTCTCCCTGGGGCGACGACAATTTGTTTCCGCAGAATGTCCTGAAGGACCTTGAAAAGAATTCGATTGCACTCCGGGCACTGGAAAAACGCAAGACTGTTCATTATGGCCGTGGAATCCTGGCTTATCGTGATAAAGGAAAGGATAACCTTGGCGCTCCCATCCGGGAACCAGTCACTGATCCGGATGTGGTTGAATTCTTAAGGATCAACCGGCTGAACTTTCAATGGATCGAACTGATCGGCAGCCTTGAAATATTTGCAAACGGTTGGGTTGAGTTCATTCTGAACAAGGGAAAGGATAAGATCAATAAGGTTTTTGTGAAAGACCCGGCCTATTGCCGAAATGCCAAAATGGACAGTGACCATCCTTCACGGATTCCATTTTTGTTCTATTCAGCACAGTGGGATTTCAATCCGACCGAAACCGATGGATCATTGGTGAAGATTCCAATGTTCGATCCTGCTAATTATGACGGAAAACGTTATCAGTACCCGCAGTTTGCCTACCCGGTTTTTTACCGGTCGTTCAATAAATCCTATTACCACCTTTCTGTCTGGAACGGAATCCGCCAAAGCGGATGGCTCAGCATTGCCAACAAGGTGCCTCAATTAAAGCAGGCAATCATGCGCAATCAAATGACTATTAAGTATCATATTGAGATACCCGATGATTACTTCATGAACAGGTATCCTTCTCCGGATTATACCAGGGAGCAACGAGAGTCGGCCAGAACAAGGGTTCTGGAGGAAATGAACGATTTCCTATCAGATGTTGAGAACACAGGGAAAGCTTTTCTCACATTCACCTTTTTCAACAAGTTCAAAGGTGAATACCTGGCAGGGTGGAAGATCAACGTGATTGACAACAAGCTCAAGGATGATGCTTATCTGCCGGATTCTCAGGCAGCAAATTCGGAAATCCTTTTTGCCATTGGTGTTGATCCCTGCCTGGTAGGTTCAGGACTTCCCGGCGGGAACCTGGGAGCAGGAAGTGGTTCTGACAAACGGGAAGCTTTCTGGCAACTTAATGCCGAGATGGGCATTTACCGGCAAATCAGTTTGGAACCATTGTATTTCATCCGGGATTTCAATAAATGGTCGCCGGACATTGAGTTTGACTATGTGACTGTAGACACATCTCAAACAATGCAGGACCATCCAACGAAGATTGATAAACGCATCGACAAGAACATCGCATGACAAGACTCATTGATAATCTTTCACAGGTTTTGACCGCTGCTTCCATAAATGTCAGCAACTCGATCGAAAACTGGTTTCCATATATTGATGAAGCCCAGGAATCCTTCATCAAACCGGTTCTTGGCAATGTTCTTTACAATCAGCTTCAAGACCTGATGGCGCTGGATCCGGTTCCTCCGGATGATGGAACCACTGAAGCCAACCTGGTTAAGTTGATAGAGATGATACGCAAACCATTGGCACTATACGCCCTATGGCTTGGAGCCGATGAATTCGGCGTAAGTATTTCATCCCAGGGTATTCAGGTCATTGAAACGACTACCCATAAGACAGCGCCCCAATATCGTGTGCAGAACCTTAAAGAAAATTGGATCCGCAGGGCAAACACTTCGCTGGACCTCGTCCTGAAATTCCTTGATGAACACACGGAGGACTACCCCGGATACGATCCCCAGGATGCAGATTTGTTTATCCGTGGTACCCTTGAGTTCAACAGTGAGGTGGATATACGCGAGAGCAGACGGGTTTTCGTAAGCCTTAAACCTATTATCCGCTCTGTTGAAAAGAAGTATATACGACCAACACTTTCTGCGGAATTGTTCGATGAGCTTAAAACAGCCTGGCAATCCGATGATGATTTAACCTCTTCTCATATTGCGATCCTGGATTTGATCCGTCCGGCGCTGGCTCATCTTACCATGGCCAGGGCACTGCTGGAAGTCTCCATTGACATTCTCGATTGGGGCATTTTCGATACTGCCGGCAATACATTTGCCAATGTCTCTTCAAAGCAGGCTTCCAACAAAGACCGTATTTCCATCATGGCTGAAGCCAATCAAAGGGATGGAGAATCCGAATTGAAAGCCCTTCAGCAGTTCCTTGATGAAATGGCCAGTGAGGAAGTTTACCCGGCCTATTTCCAATCAACCCGATATGTAGGAAAAGCAAAAGCAGAACCCCGCAACGAATTTTTCAATAAATCCGATAACTCATATTTCCTTGCATGAAGCCAATTGATTTTATCCTCCAGGATGTCTTTGACATCATCAAAATCATTGCAATTCCGGTCATCGGATTTTTCCTTTACCAATTTTATACAGGAGTCACATCCCTGAAAAAATCGGTCGATAAACTCATTGTCCAAATGCAATGCCGTGAGACTTATTGCACCGAAAAGCATAAGGAGATCGGAGATCACCTGTGCCGGCATGATACCGGCATTGATGAAATGAAAGCCACGCTGGGAGATCATGGTGAAAGAATTTCAAAGGTTGAAGGTCAATTATCAAAATAATCAGATATGAAAGAGAGAATCTTTAAGAATTGGAAAACCACCCTGACCGGCATCCTGATGCTGGCCGGTGGATTAGCACTGGTCGGAATAGGAAAGGCAACCCTGACCGAATATGTAGTATTTGCCCCGGTTTGCTTCGCCCTGATCTTTGTCAAAGACCCGTCATTCAAACAATAGTATGGCAAAACTGGACTTGTTTGCCCCGAAGATCCTTCGGTACGAAGGCGGGTTTGTCAATGATCCCAAGGACAGGGGAGGAGCTACGAACATGGGTGTAACCCTGGCCACTTGGCGACAGGTTGGCTATGACAAAGACGGTGATGGAGATATTGATGCAGATGATATCCGGATATTGTCAAAGGCTGATGCAGTATCCGTCCTGAGACTGAACTATTGGAACCGTTGGAAAGCGGATCAGATAACCAACCAGAGCATCGCTGAAATTCTGGTTGACTGGGTTTGGGGCAGCGGTAAATGGGGCATTGTCATTCCGCAACGGATACTAAAGGTGGTTGATGATGGCATTGTCGGGATGGGCACCTTGTTCGCCGTCAATAACGTCAACCAGCGCGGCCTTCATGCTTCGATCTTCCAGGCAAGGAAGACTTTTATAGAAGAACTGGTAAAGAACCATCCAGACCAGCTTAAATTTTCTGGCGGATGGATGAACCGATTGAACAATTTTAAATTCATAGCATGATGAAACCGGGTTTCCTGATCCTGCTCCTGGCCGCCTTAATGTCCGGCTGTATTTCTGAAAAAAGATGTGCTCAAAGATATCCTGTTGCAGAGCGAGCAACTGTCTTTGTACAGCACGATACTGTAATTTCCGTTAAAGATTCCCTGATCCCATTACCGGCTGACAGCGGCTTGATCAAAGCGCTATTGGAATGCCAGGACGGGAAAGTGGTTGTAAGAGAGATTCTGGAAGTTAAGCCGGGAAAGCGGGTTGTTCCTTTCTTTTCGGTTCAGAACAATGTTCTTACCACAGGCGCAAAGATCGACAGCAGCTCAATCTACTTTGCGTGGAAAGAAACTCATATCCGGGAATTCAGAATTGAGTCCAGAACAATTGAAAAGCCGGTGTATAAAGTCACCGGTTTTCAGAACTTCCTGATCTGGTCGGGTGGAATAGCCTGGGCGATCATTGTCATCATGGTTGGAATACAGCTTATCCGGCTCTATCTCAAAAGGAAACTGCTGTCATGAACCAGGTTGAAATTGATGGTAAAATCTATTTCATGCCTTCCGAATGGAATGAGCTGACAAAGAAACAGGTTTTATTTGTCAGCCGCCTGTTTCAGGGACAGCACAGTGTGGTGGATTTTAAGATCAGGATGCTTTTAAATTTCCTTTCTATTCGGCAGAAAGTGTTGAAGGGCATGGACCATGAAGATGTTTACTTCCTTTGCGAAAGCCTCAATTTCCTCTTCAAAGAGGTTACCCTGACCAAAAATCTTCTCCCTGTTCTGCGAACCGGCAGAAGAAAATACTTTGGTCCGGCGGATGCCATGATGAACTGTACCTTCGGGGAATTCACCATGGCCAATTCCCTGCTCGATTCCTTCTCAAAAACCAAAGAGCAAAAGTATCTCGATGAAATGGTGGCAGTTCTTTACCGGCCAAGGAAATGGTTCTGGTTCATCCGGAAGGCTTTTACCGATAACCAGGATCCCCGGAAAAAGTTTGTAAACCGATCGCTGAAACACCGTTGCCAAAAAATCTCCAGACTCGATTATGAAGTCAAATACTCTATTTTCCTGTTCTTTTCCGGTGTTTTGAATTCTTTGCCTCAGTTGTATCCATATGTTTATGAACAACAGGGTGGAACCGGAAGCGAAGATAATGGATGGGCATCGCTCATCATCTCCCTTGCCGACGGTAAGACCGATGATAAAAGCCTTGACACGGTCATAAATTCGAACCTTTACAATGTTCTTATCGGGCTGAACAAGAAAGCTAAAGAGTATCATGAGTATATGAGCAAAATCGAATCCTATGACCGACATTAACAGCTACGTTGAGTATTTTCGAACACTCGCCAGGGAGCACAAGGAAATCAATGATTTCTACATGATGGACATCAACGAGCCGCTCGCTGCCCTCCGGTCAAACATTAAATACCCTGCCCTCATCATGACCAGCCTTTGCGGAAATTTTGAAGCCTCCAACCTGGATAATATTCTGGATTCGATCAATGGTGGGTTCCTGATCATCGGGCACCTGGATCAGATTGATGACTTTTCCGGTGAAATGCAGCTTATTTCGAAAATGAAGCAGATCGGAACCGATATCATTGCCCGGATGCTCCATGATTACCTGAAATGCGAAGCGCTTGCCATGAAAGCCATTCCGGGGTTCAATATCAATTCTGTTGGTTATGAGACACTGGGGCCGGTGTTTGATAATGATTACGGGATGATGGTTTCTTTCAAACTCCAGGATTGCCTTGATTTGGAGTTTGACTCCACTAAATGGGAAATATCATAGGACTGTTCCAGCTTTAATTTAAACTTTGCTCAAGTCAAAAACCAATTCCTTTTGAAAGGTAGGTTAATAGAGACCAGTTCTTGGTTTTATGTCTTATATTTGTATCTAATTTGATATTAAATACCAGTCGTACCTAATTCATCGTTCTTAAACATATTCAAAATATTGCGTTGCTAATATTTCTCTTCTGATAAACCGCCAATTTATTTAAAGTGTTGAGAAATAGTTTTAGTGGACGCACCCAACGGGTGTGTTCCTCTTGCTATTTCAGTTACACTTGGGTGCTTGGCGGTACCCTCAGAAGCTGGACATGGGCGAAGGTTCACGCCCTTTTTTATTTCAAAGGGAGTACATTCGTTTTTACTTAACCAAATATTAGGTTATAAGCCGCAAGAATTTTAATCAGCAACAAAGATTTCATATCCAATTCTTTGCATTATAGGTTACCTTTACCAGACATTACCTGTATATAATACAGGAATATATTGCAAAAACATTTTCTCATGAGCGCCAGCAAGCCACCAGCCACGGAAACCAGCAAAGCAAAAGCACCCGCAAAAATCGATAGTAGTCACTTTCCCATCGTAGGCATCGGCGCCTCGGCTGGCGGGCTCGAAGCATTGGAACAGTTCTTTACCAACATGCCCAAGGGCAGTGGCATGGCATTCGTGGTGATCCAGCACCTCGACCCGAACCACACCGGCATCATGCCCGAACTCCTGCAGCGAATTACCCCGATGAAGGTGTTTCAGGCAAGCGACAGCCTTAAGGTAAAGCCAAACTGCGTTTACGTGATCCCTCCCAACAAGAGCATGTCGTTGCTCAATGGCGCGCTGCTTTTGTTCGAGCCGGTTGAATCGCGAGGATTGCGATTACCAATCGATATTTTCTTCCGGTCACTGGCCGACGACCAAATGGATAAAAGCATCGGCATTGTGCTCTCGGGCATGGGCTCTGATGGCAGTCTCGGATTGAAAGCCATCAAGGAAAAAAACGGGATAGTGCTGGTACAGTCTCCTGAATCAGCCAAGTTTGATGGCATGCCCCGCAGCGCCACCGAAGCGGTAATTGCCGATATTATAGCGCTAGCCGAAGAATTGCCCGCTAAACTTATCTCTTTCCTGAAATATATCCCGGTCGTTAAAATTGATCCGGCATTAGACGATAAATATAAAAGCAACCTCGATAAAATTATCATCCTGCTGCGCGAACAAACAGGCCATGACTTTTCGTTGTACAAGAAAAACACCCTATTTCGCCGCATCGAACGGAGAAAGGGCGTTCACCAGATTGAAAAGATAAACACATACGTCCGTTTTTTGCAGGAGAATCCCAAGGAGGTGGAGATACTTTTCAAAGAACTGCTGATCGGTGTTACCGGCTTTTTCAGGGATACCGCCGTGTGGGACAAGCTTAAGGAAGAAACACTTCCTGCGCTAATGAACGAGTTGCCCAACGGATATGTGCTGCGCGCCTGGGTTACAGGCTGCTCAACCGGCGAAGAGGCTTATTCACTGGCCATTATTTTTAAAGAAGTACAGGAGAAGATTAAAAAAAACAGGAACCTTACCCTGCAGATATTCGCTACTGATCTTGATTTGGATGCCATTGAGAAAGCCCGCAAAGGTGTTTTCTCCGCCAACATTACTGCCGATGTATCTCCCGAACGGATCAAACGGTATTTTGTCCCTGAGGCTCAAGGCTACCGTTTAAATGCCGCCATACGCGAAATGGTGGTATTTGCTCCCCAGAATGTGATCAAAGACCCGCCCTTTACCAAACTCGATATTCTCACATGCCGCAACATGCTGATATACATGGAGCCTGAATTGCAGAAAAAATTGATGGCGTTGTTTAACTACAGCCTTAATTCCGGAGGCATTATGGTACTCGGCACCGCCGAAACCCTTGGAAACACAAAAGACGGGTTCGAAGAACTTGATTCCAGATTGAAAATATTCAAACGTGCGGTAAAAGGAGAGCAAGTCGAACTTCTTGATTTCCCAAGCGCATTTAGTCGCATTAAAGGAGGACTACCCGAAATTAAGATCATCCCAAAATCAGGAGAAAATATTCAAACCATTGCCGAACAGATTATGCTCCAACGGTTTGCACCTGCCAGTGTGATGGTAAATGACAAAGGCGATATCCTGTTTATTACCGGGCGGACTGGCAAATATCTTGAATCGGCGGCAGGCAAGACAAACGTGAATATTTTTGCCATGGCACGCGAAGGATTGCGTGAGACATTGCCAGGCGCCTTCCGTAAAGCCATGCAGAACTTTGAAGCGGTAATCCTGCGCAAAATTAAAATCGGGACCAACGGGGGGAGTCAATTTGTTGACGTGACAGTTCAGCGTATCGAAAATCCCAATTCGGTCAGGAATATGATCATCGTGGTATTTACGGATGTAAATGCGCCTAACCAACCGGATACACTCAACCCGAAAACAGGAAAACGTAGATCAGGCGGACGGCAACAGGAGCTGGAAAATGAACTTGCCCGCAGTTATGAAGACATGCAGGGTATCCGCGAAGAGATGCAAACCTCGCAGGAAGAGTTGAAATCGACCAACGAGGAGTTGCAGTCAACCAACGAGGAACTGCAATCAACCAACGAAGAACTTACCACATCAAAGGAAGAGATGCAGAGCCTGAATGAAGAACTGCAAACGGTAAATGTTGAATTGCAAAGCAAGATCAGTGATTTTGTGCAGGCAAACAACGACATGAAAAACCTGCTCAACAGCACCGAGATTGCCACCCTCTTCCTCGACAAGGATTTGAACATCCGCAGGTTCACAGATATGCTAACCAATATTTTTAAACTACGGCCCGGTGATATTGGAAGGCCATTTACCGATCAGGTTTCCGATTTGAAGTATCCCGAAATAGGCGACCACTGCCGCCAGGTACTCAAAACCCTCAAATCTATCGAAACAGCCATTACGACCAACGACGGGAGATGGTTTACAGTGAGGATTATGCCCTACCGAACGCTGGACGACCGAATTGACGGGCTGGTTATTACTTTTAGCGATATTACGATAGCCACGCGGGCCGAGTTGTTGTTGGCCATTTCAGAAACCCGCTATCGCAGCCTCTTTGAATCGGCAAAAGATGGAATACTTATACTCGATTCAGAAACCGGCAAGATTGTGGATGTGAACCCATTTTTGATTGAGATGCTTGGCTACTCAAAAGAACAATTTATTGAAAAAGCAATCTGGGAGATAGGTTGCTTCAAAGACATTGTGGCCAATAAAGATAAATTTTCAGAATTGCAGCAGAAGGAAATTGTTCGTTATGAAAATTTGCCGCTTGAAACCGCCGCTGGTAAAAAGATCAATGTGGAGTTCGTCAGCAATGTATATCTGGTGGCAAATACCAGGGTAATTCAATGTTTTATCCGGGAAATTATCGACCATAAGCAGATGGAATAAAGACAGGAAATAAGTTAGGAAAGACCAATGAAAAAAGACAACCAATCAGAAGCAGAAATCCTGCGCCAAAAGGCTGAGATGCTACTGAACAAGAAAACGCCGGAAACAGTTTCGCCATTTTCTGAAATCGAAATGCTTAAACTCATTCACGAGCTTGAGGTATATCAGGTTGAGCTTGAATTACAGAATGATGAACTCCGACGTGCAAGGACCGTTGCCGAAGTAGCTACGAGTAAGTATACCAACTTATATGAATTTGCCCCATCAGGATATTTTATGCTATCTACAGCAAGTGAGATTATTGAAATAAACATCACCGGGGCACAGATGCTTGGCAAGGAACGCTCAAAACTAATAAATAACAGGTTTACCGATTTTGTTTCTCCCGATACCAAACCGGTTTTCAATTTGTTTCTCGAAAAGGTATTTCAAAGCAAAATCCAGGAAACCTGCGAAGTTAAACTCGTAAAGAATGGTGACGTCCCAACGTATGTTTTGCTTACCGGCATCATTACCGAAAATGTAGAACAGTGTAATGTGACAATGGTTGATATGACCGAGCGAAAGCGGGCAGAAGAAGCGCTACAAGCATCAAAGGATTTTCTGGATAAGATTATTAACTCTGTAGCTTCTCCTATTTTCGTCAAAGACGATCAACATCGGTTTTGTTTGGTAAACTATGCGTTATGTTCGCTTCTTAACCTTCCGGTTGAAAAACTTATTGGCACTACCGGTTATGAATATATCCCGGAAGAACAAATGAAGGTATTCATTGCAAAAGACCAGGAAGTATTTGGAACAGGCGAAGAAAATATTAATGAGGAACAGCTTACCGATGGAACAGGAAAAATTCAGAATATTGTTATACGGAAAACCTTATACACCGATATTAAGGGCAATAAATTTCTGGTTGGAGTTATAAATGACATCACAGAGAATAGGAAGAAAGAGATTGAATTAATCATCGCCAAAGAACACGCCGAAGAAAGCGACCGCCTCAAATCCGCATTCCTTGCCAATATGTCGCATGAAATCCGTACTCCGATGAACGGCATTCTGGGTTTTGCCTCATTATTGAAAGAACCGAATCTTACAGGCGAGGAGCAACAAAAGTACATTCGCATCATTGAGAAAAGTGGCGCCCGAATGCTCAACATCATCAACGATATTGTAGATATTTCGAAAATAGAAGCCGGGCTGATGGAAGTTGACCTTAAGGAGTCGAATATTAACGATCAGATAGAATACATTTATACTTTCTTCAAACCAGAGGTGGAAAATAAAGGAATGCGCCTTTTCTTTAAAAATTTACTGCCGGCAAAGGAAGCCATCATTGAAACAGACCGTGAAAAAATCTATGCCATTTTAACCAACCTCGTCAAAAATGCCATTAAATATACCAACGAAGGTTCAATTGAATTTGGATATGAAAAGAAGGGCGAATACCTTGAGTTTTTTGTGAAAGATACGGGTATTGGAATTGCCAAAAACAGGCAGGAAGCCATATTCAAACGATTTATCCAGGCTGATATTTTCGATACGCATGCTTATCAGGGGGCTGGTTTGGGATTATCAATTTCCAAAGCATATGTTGAAATGCTGGGCGGGAAAATCCGGGTAGAAAGTGAACCTGGAAAAGGCTCCTTATTTTATTTCACCATTCCATACAATACAAACAAGCAGGAACAACGCGCTATTGCAAATGTTATTTCTACAAAAGACATAGAAGCTCAAATTAAAAACCTGAAAATATTAATTGTCGAAGACGATGAAACATCGGATTTCCTGATCACATCAATGCTCAAAAAAAACAACCATGATGTTTTACACGTAAAAACAGGAGTTGAGTCCATTGAGGTTTGCCGCAACAACCCCGACCTTGATTTGGTTTTGATGGATATCAGAATGCCCGGAATGGGCGGGTATGAAGCCACACGTCAAATCCGTCAGTTTAACAAGGATGTGATCATCATTGCTCAAACAGCTTATGGACTTTCAGGCGACCGGCAAAAGGCCTTAGATGCAGGCTGCAACGATTACATTTCAAAACCCATTGACAAAGATGAATTACTACAGTTATTGCAAAAATATTTTAATAAATAGAATTTTCTTACTTCAATGGGTATGCCATTATTCCATCGAACCCAATATCTTGATATAAGATAGTCAGTGATTGGCTTTTTTTGTCCTTTACCAAACATGGTATTGTGCTTTCCTTTGCTCAATGCAAAGCACAACCCAACCCTACCTTTCTGAACGTGAAATAGCCCAGGCCTGGGCAAAGATCACCATTATCAAATGGAAGAAGAAACTTGCTTCCAATAAAATTGGTGATACCGGTACTCTGCTTAAAAGTTTCAAATATGATGTCCTTGCATCGGCACAGGGAAATGTGCTGAAGATCACCCTGCTTTTTGAGTATTACGGTCGCTTTGTCGATATGGGTGTCGGCAAAGGCGTCAAGATTGGCGATGTGAAAGAATCTGCTGCTTCACGCAAACTTTCCGGGAAAATGCTTGGTAACCGAAGGAGACCGAAGAAATGGTATTCCAAGACATTTCATGCCGAAGTCATGAAGCTCAGTGAAATATTTGCCAAAGAGTATGGCCACAGAGGTGTGATGGCAATCACCGAGAACGTATCTGATAAATCAATAAACAATGGCTAAAAACGAAACTTCCACAGCCACCGTCATTTTTAACGGTGAAAAAGCGAATGCCACTCTCAAGCAATTGGAGGCTGAAGCCAGAAAACTGAATGCTGAACTTCGCCAATTGAATGTGAATTCCAAGGAATTTGGCGAAAAGGAGAGGGAATTTCAGAAAGTGAATGGCAGGCTAAAAGACCTGCGGGGAGAAATAAACCAGACCAGTGGCGCCTTTTCAAAACTTGCCGATCAGGCCAATAAATATCAGCAGGTGCTTCAAATGATCACCGTGGGAGTTATCGGGTTCGGCGCTGCCGTGGTTGGCATCATCAAAGGCAATGCGAAACTTGAAGATTCACTGGCTGATATCCGAAAAACCACCAAACTGACAGTTGATGAAGTAAAGAAACTGAATACTGAACTGGGAAAGATCGACACCCGGACTTCCCGAAGCGACCTTCGCGAAATGGCTGTGGTTGCTGGTCAGCTTGGTATTGCCCAGAAAGATATCCTTCCGTTTGTCGATTCAATCGACAAACTCAATGTCGCCCTCGGTGCAGAAATACAAGGTGGTGCCAGCGAAGTCGCAACCCAGATGGGAACCCTCAGGAATGTCCTGACGGACATGAAGACTTCTGCGGTTTCCGACGACATGCTCCGGTTGGGTAATGCTATAAATGTCTTGGGAGCTGACGGATTCGCAACGGCCCCCGTTCTGGTTGACCTTTCAAACAGAATTGGCGGCGTTGGTATGTCGCTCGGATTATCTTCTGCTGAAGTGATGGGCATTTCTGCAACACTCCAGGAGCTTGCTGTTTCGACCGAAAGAGGTGGAACAGCAATGACGAAGATTCTGATGAAGATGACTTACAACACTGCCGACTTCGCAAAAGTAGCCGGAATTCCTTTGAAGGATTTTACAACATTGGTAAATACTGATCTCTATGGAGCTTTCGTGAAAGTTGTCGAAGGATCGAAGAGAGGTGGAGAGGGTGCAACAATATTAGGAAAGCTGATTCGGGAACTGGAAATTTCCGGGGCCGGTGCTTCGGAAGTCTTTGCCAAGCTTGGGAACAATACCGACATGCTCCAACAGAAAGTTCTCCTGGCGGGAAAATCCTTACAAGGTACCGATGAAATTCTAAGGCAGTTTAATGACAAAAACACAACCCTGGGTGCCACCCTGGATAAACTTGGTAAGGAGTTTTATCGGCTGATTACCTTGCCGGGAGTTACAGAGTTTCTGAAATCCATGGTCGGTGCCGTTGTTAACCTGGTGGTATGGCTGAAAGCACTGCCAGAATGGATCGACAAATACCGGATCGGGCTTATCGCTGTTACCGGGGCCATCGGGGTTTATATTGCAGCCCAAACAAGATCGATTCAGGTTGCAATTTTGAACAACCTGACTTTGAAGGAAGGAATCCTTCTGAAGATGAAGGATGCCGTAGTTCTTGAATACCTTATCGTTAAAGAACAGTTGCTGGCCATTTGGAAAGGAAATGGCACGATCGCTACCAAACTGGCGACCACTGCACAATGGCTTTGGAATGCCGCTATGGCAGCAAACCCGATAGGACTGGTCATAGCCGCCATTACAGCTTTGGTTGCCGGGATCAAGACATACGAAACGTACAATAGCCAGGCTATTGCCCTGGAGAAATTGAAGGCTTCAACCACTGTTTTGCTGGCCGAGGCCAATAAGAAGCTTGAAGATGCCTATGAAAAAGTCGCTGGTACTGTCAGAAACCTGAACCTGCTTTCCGTTCAGGAGAAAAAGGATCTTCAGGAAAAGATCGACCTGACCATTAAACAGGCAGAAGCTGAACTACTTTTGATGCAGGCAAAACAGAAATCTATTGGCGAAGCGGCAGCAAAACCAACGATCCTTCAAAGAGTTTGGAATACTGTCAAAGGTGCCGCCAGCCCGGGCGGTGCTGCTATGGCTGTGGCCGACAATGCCATTGATGCCCAAGAGAACCGCACCGAAGCAACAAAGCCCTATGATGAAGGGATCAAAAAACTCCAGGATAAAATATTACAGTTCAAGGATGCAAAACAATCCCTTAGCGATGTGCTCAATGCTGAAAGCATCGGTGATAAAATCGTCGGGGAATCGCTCGACAACCTAGAGGCAAAACTTTCAAAATACCAGATTGCCCTGAAAGCATCTGTTGCTGGTTCGGAGGATTTTATCCGGGTCCAGGGCAAGATAAAGGATCTGAATAAAAAGATTCAGTCATTCGATAAATCAGATCCATCCACTGGGACTCCGGCGGAAGTTGAATCGAAGGCAAAGAAACAGGCTGATTACCTTCTCGACATTAAGAAGCAACTGGCCCAGGCCAGGGCGGCTGTCACCGAAGGAGAAATGGACAGGGAACTGGCCATCGAAGAAGAAAAGCTGGCTGAACGCCTTGAAAAAATCAAAGGTAATTCTGCCGATGAAGTGGAACTCAGACGAGTTCTCACAGATCAGCTTATCGAAAAGCAAGACGAGATTCGCCTCAAATATGCGGAAAAGGAAATCCAGGCTCAATACAAAATAGACAAGGAAAAAGCGGATGCAAAAATGGAATCCATGGATAAGGATTCTGATGAGTATTTGCAGGCCGTCCTTGATTCGCTTCAAAAGGAAATGGAATATACGCTGTCGGTCACCAAGGCAACCGAACAGCAGAAAAAAGACATCAAGGATACATTCGCCCAGAAAGGAACGAATGTCGTTGCAAAGCACAAGGATAATGATGACAAGAATCTTTTCGATTACCAGGAGCAGCTAAAGAGTCTGCGCCTGAAATCTGATATCGACCTGGCTGAAAAACAGGTCAAAATCCGCCTTGAGGTCGATGCAAAGTACCGGAAGATTCTTGAAGATAACATCAAGGATGAAGCCCGGACAGCCGAAATCAAAAAACAAATGGCAGAAGAGGTTGCTGCCAAACAAATTCAACTTTCCAAGGAAACCGCTTTAAGAGTCGCCGATGATGCGATCTCCCTGGCAAAAGGCGCTGTTGATGGCCTCTCTGCGATCTTCTCAATGCAGACTGATGCAGAAAACCAGCAGTTAAAGCAGGATGAAGAAGCTAATAACAAGAAGAAATCAAACTTGCAGGCACAGCTTGATGCAAAACTCATCACAAAGGCACAATACGATGCACAGGTCAGCAGAATGGATAAAGACCTGGACAAGAAACGCAAAAAGATGGAGCATGACCAGGCTGTGCGTAACAAAGAAGTTGCGTTGTTCAATGCCCTTATCAGCGTTGCCACTGCGGTTGCATCGGCGCTGAGTGCCGGTCCCGGGGTGGGGATCGTGCTCAGCATTATTACTGCTGCTCTTGGTGCCATCCAGATCGGTTATATCCTGAGCCAGAAGGTACCGGAAGCAGCCAAAGGCCGCTACTCGGTAATAGGCCAGGATGATAATAAACTTTACAAGGATGTTCCGCTGGTAAATTCTCCCCAAACTGGTTTGTATTCCACTCCAACACTGATCAGTGAAACAGGCCAGGAGATTGTCATTGATCCCAAAACGACAAAGAACCTGATGGTAAACTACCCCCATGTTATTGATGCGATAAATTTTGCAAGGGTTCCTCAAAGGGCCGTTGGCCGGTACGTGGATTCTCCGGCTGCTGGTCCGGCAGCATTACCGGCAGCAGTTGACCCTGAATTCATGGCCAGTATAAACCGGTTGAATTCTTTGATAGAGCAGGGAATTCCTGCCTTTATCTCCTACGAACATCTGAGGGAAACGACAAACCGGGTCAATGAAATCGAAGCCGAAGTATCAAAATAACTGTAGAAAATTATGCTTTCCATCCTGATTGGGGATCAATCCCTTGACTTGAACGATGATTTTTCAGTTTCCCTCAACCTCAAATCTCCGATCTTTAACGATGTTGGCGATTATTCCTTTCCTTTTAAGGTTCCTTCTACGGCAAGAAACGTATCAATCATGGGGTGGAAGAACCGGATCGCATCGACCCGGAGCATCTATGAGACTTTCGAAGGAAGTATCCGCTGGAACGGGATGGTTTTGTACACCGGTCAGATTAAGATCAAGACAGCCGGAGAAAAGACATTTGAAGGAACTCTTTATATCAACAAGGGGAATTTCAATTTCGAGGTGAAGGACATCTTTTTGAACCGGGTAGACTTGGGGATGATGAGCTTTGAAAGTGATCAGCAGGCGGTGGATTATTTTAATTGGTCGTTGACCCATTTTTATCCGGAGGTGGATTTTTCCATGCCGGAGATCAGCAACCCAACCTTTTATGATCCCCCGGCAACCAACCCGGAGCTATTGGCCTATAATTACATATTCCCGGATGGCTGGCTGCGCAAGTACACAACTGACGGGCAATGCAGAACCATTTTGACCCCTTTTCTTTACCTGAAATTCGTATTGAACAAGCTTGCCGAAATTTTCGGGTACCGGCTGCAGGATGAGTTTTTTACTTCCAGCATCGAACTTTCGCGCCTGGTTGTCTACAATTCAGTAAGCCTGAGCGAAGTCTTGTTCGGGCTGCAAAAGCTCTATTATTGTCGTCTTGTGCCAAATGTTAAGGTCAGCGAATTTATCGCAGGACTGGAGAAGTGGTTCAATTGTAGCTTTCATGTTGATACCCGGCAACGGGTTATCCGCATCGTCGGCAACAAAGAGGTGTTGCTTCGCTCGGAGATTGTTGAGTTTTCAAAGAATATCCTTTCGCTTACACAGGAGATCCCCGAACAGATTACCGGGTTCCGTTTCCTGCTGGGACCTGATGCAGGTGATATGGCATACCAGGCACAACTTGATGCTGAAAAAGGCATTACAGAAATGATTAAAGGGGCTGTTCAGCATTTTTCTGATATCCCCCCGTATCCGTTTACTTGGCTTGGAGACATCTATTATGTAGTGGAAACGAATACCTGGTGGCAGTTGGCTGTAAATCCCTATACATTTCTGATTGAATGGCAACAACTGCCCAGCGGGCCGATGCTCACCGATAAGTTCTTCTACAAATGGGGGGATGAGAAAAATAAGTTCGAAACGATTTTTTCCTCCTTGCCGGATAAGTACATTTCGGTGAACTGCGGAAACCTGGGAGCAGATTACCAGAAAATTACACCTCGATTGTTTTGGGTGGGGATGGCCGGTGGGTGGGGAACACCGGTTCGGCTCAGGGGTTTTGCCAACAATAGCAATTTTTCATTGCGGTACCCTGGTCCCAACGGGTTATTCAATCTCTATTGGAAGGACTGGGTAAACTGGATCATGGAGACCAGAAAGAGTGTGAAGATCGAAAAACAGATGAATTTCATAGAGTTGAAAAACCTGGATTTTACCAAGCGATACCGAATAAACGGGATCAATTACCTGATCAGTGAAATTTCCGTCACCCTGAACAAAGCTTCTATTAAATCCGCTCAGCTCAAGTGCTTCACGGCCCCCTGATACTGTCCTTTATTTCCGTGTGATCTCATGGTACTATTGCACCATGATCGATATCACGGAGTCGCCCAACTTCATTTCATTTGCCGGGAATCCCGTCATTTACGAAACTTGCTCGGATCGTTATCTTATCTCACTTGGCAGCCGTGCATCCTTTGAACTGGTGGTATCGGCAGTTGATACTTCAATTGGCCATTCCTTCAAACTTCAATTTGCGGGTAAAACTCTGGAATTTAAAACTGCCGGGCTTACCGACTTTGACGGCCTGTTATTTGAAGTGGGTTCTTTCGGCCAGACTTTCAATGACTTTGCAAACAGTATTTATCAGTGTTTCCTTGAGAATTACGACATTCAAAAATATTTCAACGTAACTCTTGATGGTCCGGGAACGAGCAACAGGAAGATCCACCTTCAGGCGAAACAATCTGGAACTGATGGCTCTATAGTTTTCTCAAATGTCAACGTTATCGGGGTAGGGCAGGGGGTTAATACTCCCGGAACCGATGATGAGTACCAGGATTTCTTTGGTATCCTGTGCCTGGTGCGCGATTCTGCTAATAATCCGATAGGGGAGGACATCAAACCCGCCGATTTCATCGGTTGTGCAAGGTTTGATATATCGGATTATATCCAGTCAAAATTTGCTGCCTGGGAAATACAACGCTTTGAATTCCCTGAACTGTCAGGTAATTTCAAATCTCACGGATGGGATTACCTTCTCAAATACCGGGTTTCGTTTGCAGAAAGCATTGCCGGCAATGTCAAAGGCCTGCAGTCGAACGGTTGGAAATATGCACTGGCCGGTGGCCTTAACCATGAACTGCTGACATCGCTGAATGAAAAATACCTGGAATACTTCTCCATAGCGGCAAATAAGCAGAAATTTCTTTCCTGGCTTCCTTTGGCAAAGTATTCCCGCAGCGGAGTGATGGAAAAACTGTTTTTCCTTTTCCAGGATAACCTTACATCAGTTCAGTATCGACTTGTCGTAATCGTCAATTTCACCGATGGTTCCCACAAGGTGATCAATGCAACCCCTCAGGTTGTCTTTCCTGCCTTTTCAGTGATGGAATTCAAGGTTGGGTTTGATCATCTTGACCTGGTAAATGCCCAGCCCGGCAAAATTGTCCGGTCATGGGAAGTGTTTTTGATGGACAGCAATGACGACTATCTTTCTGAACGCCGGGTGTTCAATAACGATTCCCGGGTTTTTGAGAATGAAAAAGTCTTTTTTTATCGCAACTCTTTTTCGGCCTATGATACTTTCAGGTTTTTAGGTAAGTCCGAACTCAACCTGGAATATGAACGCTTGTTCGGTTCCATTGTCAGGGAGGAAAAATACTCCTTCTTTAATGCTCCCGCCAAACAGTTCAGTGCCAAAGAGACTGAAATCTGCAAAGCCAATTCCGGGTGGATATCCCTTGAAGAAAAGAATTGCCTCAGGGAGCTTCTCTTATCCCTGGAGGCATATGAACAGATCGGGAAAGAACTGTTCCAGATCGTTGTCAAATCGGCAAAAATAACTCCATTCCTCAAAGACGGAGAATACCTGTACAACCTCGAAATCGAGTATGAACGCTCGTATCAGAACTCCTTCTTTTCGGTTCATGCTCCGGAAAGCTCGGCTAATCCGGTCATTCTTCCCCAGCCGCTGACTTGGGATAATATGGAGGTCAGCTTTGACGACATGGAAATAACATTTGACCAGATAGAATATTAAGTTATGGCAAGACAAGAAATAAATCTCGGGATTGTACCGGGCGATAAAAGGGGTGACAAACTCCGCGTTGGCGGGAAGAAAATCAATGAAAACTTCACAGAACTGTATAACAGTCTGCAAAATAGCCAGTCTTCGCCTGTCATTGCGGGAAAGCATGTAATTACCGAAGATGAAAGCAATCGCCTGACAGAGATCCATGTAATCATCCCAGCTCCGGGATCCGGAAAGATCATTGACCTGATTTCTCTTATTGCCCGGATCACTCCGACCCCGCCACCTATAGGAGGATTGAACATTTATCCTAACCAGATGTTGAATGTAACAACAGATGGGGATACTGAAACGCAGGATTGGGGCTATTTCCCGTCACTGTTTCTTATGTCTCAGTCAATGGAAATTCAGCGCATGACGCCTGTTTTTTCGACACAGTTGTTTACCAACACCCCGGTTTATGTTTGCCTGTCCGGTGGTGAGAACCCAAAATCCGGAAGCGCACAGATCGAACTTTTCTTTTTGTACCGGATCATTGACCCGGCAGCTTCAGGACCCCCCGGTGGTGGTGGTTCAACACTTCAAGTTGTTCAGTCTTTTGTCAACCAGAGCGAAATTACGATCCAGCATAATCTTCAAAAATATCCGACTGTGGTTGTTGTTGACACCACCGGTCGTGAACTGATCTCGGAAATTACTCATGAATCAACTGATCAGATGGTGATCCGGCTGAATCCCCCGGCAAGCGGAAAAATAATTTACAGTTAACCTTTTATAAACCTTAAAATCACAACCATGGCAAAAAAAGTACTGGTCCCGTTGGACTTCAACAAAAACGAATTGCAGAATGCTGTAATTCAGAATCTGGCATCGGCCCCGGCAAGCCCGATAAAAGGCCAGAAGTATTTCGACACGACGGATAATTATGAGAAATACTGGAATGGAACGGTCTGGGTAAAATGCGTTGATCCCACAGCTATTGATCACAATTCCCTGCTCAACCGGGGCACGAATACCCATGCCGCGATTGACACCCATCTTGCATCGACTTCCAACCCTCACGCCACAACCAAGGCCCAGGTAGGGTTGACCAATGTTGATGACATCAAGCAAATGCCTTTGGCATACCTTGATATCGATGGCAACCTGGCGGCCAATTCCGATGTGAAAGTGGCCAGTCAGAAAGCCACCAAGACCTACGTTGACGGTCAGGTTGCTGCTATCCAGGGGCAAATCACTGCCGGGATGGTTTACAAAGGCACCTTCGATGGAAGCCAGACCATTGCAGCCCAGGGGATCACAACCATTCAAAAAGGATGGTTCTGGAAAGTGACTGTTGCCGGTACGACTTCCGGGGTGAGTACACCATCCGGTGCCGGAGTGAGCGTGGGAGATATGGTAATTGCCAATGTTACCAAAGGTTCTGCCATTGTCGCTGCCGACTTCGACGGGGTTGACAACACTGAATCCTCTGATCTGGTAAGGTTGGCAGCCGTCCAGACCTTGACCAACAAATCCATCGATGCTGATAGCAATACGATCAACAACCTTGAAACCGACAATTTCAAGGCCGGTGTCATTGATACTGATGGAACACTGACCGCCAACAGTGATACCAGGCTTGCAACCCAGAAAGCCACAAAGACCTATGTTGACGGAAAAACCACTGGCCGAACCAAGAAATATGTGGGAGCAATCACCAGTGTTGCAACTCAGACCATTGCAGCTGCTACACATGGTTGCACCGCCGATGTGGTTGTTTCAGTTTATGAAACCATTTCAACAACCCGCTATTCAGTTGAAGTGGACATCAACGTGAACGCTGCCGGTGACGTTACCTGGACTTCTGCAACTGCAATTACCGGTCAGATCGTAATTGTGGGATAATCTGGAAACTTAAAAAGCTGTTATGCCTTCATTTAAGTCCAATCTGGACATTCAACAAAATCAACTTCTCAACGCTGTCCTGCATAATCTACCGGATTTACCCCAAAATCCGGTAGAAGGACAGTTGTATTATAATTCAGGAAAGTTCACAGCCTATCTGTGGAACGGCAGTTATTGGGTTCCCTGGGGAGAAACCGGAGGTGGCGGCCAGGTTCAGCAGGTAAAACAGTACATGCTGAATATCCCGAATCCTTCTAGTAAATCTGCAATGGTCTTTGTGAGATTATATGAGGACCAGACGGTGGTGAGGATTGATTCTCATTTCAGTAACGAATCGAGAGTGGATTTCAATATTGAGTGCAGAACCGGGGTCAATGACCAGGGCCTGCTCTTAACCCAACATCCAATGCAGGCTGCCTACACAGGAACTGAAACAACCGTCTTTTCATTCTCATCCCTGTCAAAAGATAACTGGCTTTATTTTAGCCTGGCTGCAGGGGATGGTGCAATCGGAATTCCTTTGAATGGTGATGAAGCAGCAACTGCTATTGAAGGTCAGCCGGCAGAAGCTCCTGTAGATGGAGAGATTCTTGGCCTGTTGACGATAACTATTACCTGTATTGTCAGTTGATGGGTATATATAATATGGTACTAGGAATACTAATCTTTCAGGCTTCGTTTATACAAGGTTTCCTGTAAAATTTTTAACTGTTCTCGTTCTTTAAGCTTTTGATAGAGTTCACAACGCACAATCTCACCACCATCTGGAACTGGGTTCCATCCGAGACTGTTTATCGTCTCAATACAAGTATTGATTCGAGATATAATAAGTTCCAAACTTCGAACTTCTGCATAGGATTCACGATGTCGTTGAAGTGACTGAAGAGCTTTCGCAATGACCCGGAGGTATTCTGCAATACTTCCAATATTTGCAAGGATTCTGTATTGTTCATATTCAATTACCACTTTTTCCATCAACCTTTCAACTTCAGAAAATCCCTGATGAATTTTCTTTTCATTACCGGCTTGGTTTTGATTTATATTGAAATAAAACCAATTAGTTCTATAATGCCGGTAGAGTTCAATTGAAATGTCGTTATATATAACCAGTGCATCATTTAGTTCTTCATTGATCCTTGTCTGAAAAGCGATAGCATGTTTTTGATTTTTAAACGAGATTTCCGTTTTACCGCCAAGTAAAACACGCCAGCGGTTCTCATCAATTTTCAAACTACGGCCATTAGGAGGGATAATATTTTTGAATTCTATTCTTTTCATAGCTAAAATGCAGAATAATTAAATGAATTCATAATACATTGGAATAGAATAATATAAATGCATTTCAGGAGGTTATCCGGAGGTTATTCTCCCGTTATTCTTTGTTGATTCTCAATGTTATATGGTAATTAAACTGCAAATATAAGGAAATATACCGGAGTATTTACGCTTTTGAAAAATTTAACTGCCTGATAATCAATATAAGAGATTTACTAATTTGTCTTATAATTAATATTATGTTAAGTATAAATATCAGGGATTCCCATAATCAAATATTGAAAGCCTCCCTGTTTTTTGCCCTGGCAGATTTAATGTCTCCTCTGCCCTGCTGCATAGCAAAAAAAAAGCCGTCCCTGAAGGACGGCTTTTAATTTTTCATAACCCCTATTTCTTTTGAACAGCATTGATTTTTTCGTTAATGGCTTTAATCTTGTCATTCTTCTGCTGCCTGATATAGATCTGTTTCAGGGAATTTAATGTCGAAACATCTGTCGGTTGCATTTCTGTAGCTTTTTCAAGATACGGGATTGCAGCTTCAAGGTATTTATCTGCCTGTGCTTTCAGTGTCTTGTATTCAGCTTCTGCATCAAGTGGCAGATTCTTGGCTTTATCATCATAATAAACAGCTTTGTTGACATACAAAGCTCCAAGGTTGAATACAGGGTCAAAATAATCAGGCTTCAATTGAATTGCCTTCTTATAGGCGTCTGCGGCATTGTTGAACATTTGCTCCCTAATCTCAGGCTTTTTAGTCGTATCATCGACCAGGTTATTATAAATGTGGCCAAGTGCATAATATATGCTCGGGTTTGCTGTGTCCTTCTTAGCAGCTGTGCTGAGGTTGCTCAGGGCTTTATTGGTATCATTAAATGTTAGGTAAATATTCGTTTCAGCGAGGAATAATTGCATATTTCCAGGGTACATTTTCTGCCCTTCACGTATTACTGCCAAGGCTGCAGTTGAATCTTTTTCCTGGCGATATAGTTCTGATAAAGAAGCATATATATTCACCGACTTAGCCTTAAGCTTTAAGAGGTCAATATAATACTTCTTTGCCTGGACCCTTTCATTGGCCAAGGTTGCACAGGTCGCAGCATAGAACAAGGATATGGTATCGGGGATATTGATTGCGGCAAGAGCAGAAAAGCTGTGATCAAATGAAAGCATGGCACTCTTATAATCCTTTTTACCATAATAATCCACAGCCTGGTTGAAAAAAGTATTTCTTTGCCAATTCACTTTCTGGAAGATATCTTCGGCAAACTCCTTTTTTTCATCAAATTTCGTAGCCTGCTTATAGGATTCCAACGCTTTTGCGAGTGGCTCAGGGTCAAGCGCTTTGTATTTGTCGTCCTTGGTTATGGCAATTTCTGAATAAATATTGCCACGGATGAACCATGCTTTGGGATCCTGGGCAGTACTGGGATCCTGGATACATTGGTTGATGGTTTCAAGTGCCTTGTCTAACTTTCCCTCCTTCAGGTAGTTAGATGCTGTCTGGCGGACAGATTTTTGACCAAATGCGAGTGAAATGGAGATTACCATTAACACCAATAACACTATCCTTTTCATATGTAGAGAATTAAGTTTCAATTTTGAAGCGGCAAATTTATGAAAAGCCCCCTGATAAATAAAGACAGTCAGAAAATTAATTTTCTTCATTTCCTGATGGTGTATCAATCTCCGGTGAAGCAGTTTCATCTCCAGTTGCAGGGATTATTTCCTCCCCGGGTATCTCATCTCCTTCGGCCCCTTCCTCAACCTCAACTTTGGCAACGGCTGCAATGGCGTCCCCTTCATTGATCTTGATAAGCCTGACACCCTGGGTTGCACGCCCGACTATGCGGAGGTCGGCAATAGCCATACGGATAATGATCCCCGATTTATTAATGATCATAAGATCATCATTGTCGGTTACATCTCTTACTGCAATCAGAGGACCCGTTTTATCGGTTATATTAATGGTTTTTACGCCTTTACCACCCCTGTTGGTTACCCTGTAATCATCAATGTCGGACCTTTTCCCGTACCCGTTCTCAGAAACAACCAATACCTCCCTCTGCTGGTCTTTTGGCAGGCAAATCATGCCGACAACCTCATCGTTTTTATTTCCGAGGGTGATACCTCTTACACCTGAGGCGTTGCGCCCCATTGGCCTGACCTTGATTTCATTGAAGCGTATAGCCCGGCCTGAACGCAGGGCCATTAAAACTTCATCTTCCCCATGGGTCAGTTTTGCTTCAAGCAAGCGGTCGCCTTCATTGATATTTATTGCAATGATGCCATTCTGCCGCGGCCTTGAATATGCAACCAGGGAGGTCTTCTTTATGGTTCCCTTCTTGGTACATAATATTATATAATTGGAAGAACAATATTCCTCGTCTTTAAGATCCTTGACATTTATAAAAGCCCTTACCTTATCATCAGGCTCAATGTTGATCAGGTTTTGTATGGCTCTCCCCTTGGATATCTTGGTTCCCTCAGGAATCTCAAATACCCTGAGCCAGAAGCACTTGCCCTTTTCTGTGAAAAACAGCAGGTAGTTGTGGTTAGTGGCAACAAACAGATGTTCCAGGAAATCCTCATCCCGAATATCCGATCCCCTGAATCCTTTCCCTCCCCTATTCTGCCTGCGGTATTCCGATAGGGGGGTGCGCTTGATATACCCCATATGCGAGATGGTGATCACGACATTCTCATTCGCAATCACATCTTCCATCCTGAAGTCTGCTGCAGCATAAACGATCTGGCTGCGTGATTCGTCACCGTATTTTTCCTTGATCTCCCTCATCTCCTCCTTAATGATTTCCATCCTCAGGCTTTCATTGGCAAGGATAGCTTTCAGGTGTTCGATAAGTTTGAGAAGTTCCTCGTATTCGGCCTTGATCTTATCGCGTTCAAGCCCTGTCAGCCTTTGCAGCCTCATATCAAGGATAGCCCTTGCCTGGATCTCACTCAGGGAAAAACTCTCCATCAGGCCATTACGGGCATCATCGGGTGTTCTCGATTCCCTGATAAGCTTAATAACCGCATCAAGGTTGTCAAGAGCAATTAAAAGTCCTTCAAGAATATGCGCACGCTTCTCCGCTTCTGCCAGCTCATATTTCGTCCTCCTGGTAACCACATCATGCCTGTGGTTCACAAAATGCACGATGAGATCTTTCAGGTTGAGAGTCATGGGGCGGCCATGTACAAGTGCAATATTATTGATGTTAAAGGATGTCTGCAATGGCGTCATCTGGTATAACTTATTGAGCACCACATTGGTAATGGCCTCCTTCTTAAGCTCATACACTATGCGTACCCCCTGGCGGTCTGATTCGTCGCGTATATCGGTTATCCCTTCAATTTTTTTATCATTTACAAGCTCGGCTGTCTTCTTGATCATCTCCGCCTTGTTCACCTGGTATGGGACCGAGGTAACAATGATCTTCTCCCGGCCATGATCATCCTGCTCTATCTTTATCTCACCGCGCATCATGACCCTTCCACGGCCAGTATGATAAGCTTCCTTAACACCCTCGTAACCGTAAATCACACCGCCTGTTGGAAAATCCGGGGCTTTTATGAACTTCATCAGTTCGTCTATTGTAATCTCCCTGTTATCTATATAGGCAATGATCCCGTCAATAACCTCGCTCAGGTTGTGGGGAGCCATGTTGGTGGCCATCCCGACTGCAATACCGGAGGCTCCGTTGATCAGGAGATTGGGTATCCTGCAAGGCATTACAGTAGGCTCCTGCAGTGAATCATCGAAATTAAGTTTAAAATCAACGGTGTCTTTTTCTATATCGGCAACAACTTCTTCGGCAATTTTCCGCATCCTGGCTTCGGTATACCTCATGGCTGCGGGATTGTCGCCATCCATGGAACCAAAGTTCCCCTGTCCGTCAACCAACGGGTACCTCAGGCTCCAATCCTGAGCCATACGCACCATTGCATCATAAACCGATGTGTCTCCGTGAGGATGATACTTCCCAAGGACCTCCCCCACTATTCTTGCTACTTTCTTATACGAACGGTTCGAAAGTACTCCGAGTTCATACATCCCGTACAGCACCCTGCGATGAACAGGCTTCAATCCATCCCTTACATCAGGTAAAGCCCTGGCTACAATTACCGACATGGAATAGTCGATATATGCAGTCTTCATCTGGTTCTCAATGTTTACCTGAACAATCTTCTCTCCGGATTCCATTTTTTCCATTTTTAATCTATTGATTTTCAGGAGAATAATATTTCTTTCTCCTTTCAACAAAAATAGCGAAAATCCCCATTGTAACCAATGAAAAAAGCATTAATATTTTACCCTCTTATGAACACGGAAATGTTAATAATTAAAGGCCTTTCGTTATGATTATCACAAATTCGATTGTATTTTTGGGCCATTGCCATTTTTACCGATAAAGAAAATCTGGCTTGATTATTGTAAACTATCCATGGCAGGAACAAATTAAACCGTATTATTATATTTTTTTTGAAGCCTGCAACGTTATTAATTGAGAAAGGATAAATTGAATGGAAGCTAAATTTTCACAACGTGTCAAAGACGTTTTAATATATAGCCGGGAAGAAGCACAGCGTTTAGGGAATGATTATATCGGCCTGGAACACCTGGTCCTTGGGATTATAAGGGAAGGTGAAGGGCTTGCGATCAAGATCCTGAGAAACCTCGGTGCCGACCTGAAAGAGATACGGGGAAAGATCGAACAGGCTGTCGCTAGTCATAAAGAAAGGCCGGTCGGTGCTGAAAACATTCCCCTTATTAAACAGGCCGAAAGGGCGCTGAAAATAACCTACCTGGAAGCCAAGGTATTCAACAGTGAACTTATTGGAACCGAACACCTTCTGCTGGCTATACTGAAAGATGAAAATAATCTTGTAACTAAGACATTCGGCAATTTTGGCATAAGCTATGACAGTTTTAAGGAGGAGCTTAGGGCCACCATGACTTCCGGCCGGGAAGAAAGGCTGATGCCTCCCCAGAACATTCTGCCTAAGGATGAGGAAGACGAAGAACAGGAGGAAGGTGGAAAATCATTTATTTCAACACCAAAACGTTCGGGGGAGACCAAATCCAAGACCCCCGTTCTCGACAATTTCGGAAGGGATATTACAAGAGCTGCCGAGGAAGGCCGCCTTGATCCCATTGTCGGCAGGGAGAAAGAGCTTCAGCGCATCGCCCAGATCCTGAGCCGCCGCAAGAAAAACAATCCTATTCTCATCGGCGAACCGGGTGTTGGTAAATCGGCCATTGCCGAAGGACTTGCCCTGAGGATCGTTCAAAGGAAAGTTTCCAGGGCCTTGTTCAACAAACGCCTGGTCTCTCTTGACCTTGCATCCCTTGTGGCCGGCACAAAATACCGCGGCCAGTTCGAGGAAAGGATGAAAGCCGTACTGAACGAGCTGGAAAAGAACCCGAATATCATCCTTTTTATCGATGAGATCCACACTATTGTTGGCGCCGGGAATGCTTCGGGATCCCTGGATGCATCGAATATGTTCAAACCGGCCCTGGCCAGGGGCGAACTGCAGTGCATTGGCGCTACTACCCTCGATGAATACAGGCAGTACATTGAAAAGGACGGAGCCCTCGAAAGACGGTTTGAGAAAGTCCTCGTAGATCCTACCGATCCCGATGAAACTATTGAAATCCTTCAGAATATTAAGGAAAAATATGAAGACCATCACCTCGTAAAGTATACCGACGAGGCAATCAAGGCCTGTGTTTCACTTACAAACCGTTACCTGAGCGACCGTTACCTGCCCGATAAGGCTATTGACGCCCTGGACGAGGCTGGTGCAAGGGTCCATATCACTCATATCAATGTTCCCCAGGAAATTATCAATATTGAAGCCCAGATCGAGGAAGCCAGGAAGAAAAAGATGGAAGCCATTAACAGCCAGAAGTTCGAAGAGGCTGCCGATCTGCGCGACACCGAAAGGAAACTGCAGGACAACCTGGAAAGGGAAAAGAAAAAATGGGAGGAACAGGCTAAAATCAACCGTGAAACAGTAAGCGAAGAAAATGTTGCCGAAGTCGTAGCCATGATGACCGGTATTCCCGTTCAGCGAATCGCGAAGAACGAAAGCGAAAAACTCATCAATATGGAAGCTGAACTGGCCAATTCAGTCATTGGACAGGGAGATGCCATTAAAAAAGTCGTTAAAGCCATCCGCCGTAACCGGGCAGGATTAAAAGACCCCAACAAACCAATTGGTACGTTTATTTTTCTTGGACCGACTGGTGTGGGGAAAACCCACCTTGCCAAGATCCTTGCCAAATACCTGTTTGATACTGAAGATGCACTAGTGCGCATCGACATGAGCGAATACATGGAAAAATTCGCAGTATCAAGGCTGATAGGGGCCCCTCCGGGCTATGTGGGTTACGAAGAAGGCGGACAGCTTACCGAAAAGATACGCCGCCGCCCCTATTCAATTATCCTTCTTGATGAAATTGAAAAAGCCCACCCTGATATTTTTCATCTCCTGCTCCAGGTCCTTGATGACGGGCAGCTGACCGACAGCTTCGGACGAAGGGTTGACTTTAAAAACACGATAGTGATCATGACTTCCAACATCGGTTCCCGCCAGCTTAAGGATTTCGGACAGGGTGTCGGGTTCATGACCAAAGCCAAAATGGAATCAAGCTCTGAGAATGCCAGGGGAGTAATCGAAAACGCCTTAAAAAAGACTTTTGCTCCAGAGTTCCTTAACCGTATCGACGATGTTATCATTTTTAACTCCCTTGAAAGGGAAGATATCCATAAGATCATTGACATTGAACTGGCCCATCTCTTCAAACGAATAAAAAACATCGGCTACCAGGTAGTAATAACCCCGGAAGCCAAGGATTTTATTGCAGAAAAAGGCTGGGATTCGCAGTTTGGTGCCAGACCTCTGAAAAGAGCAATTCAAAAATATATCGAAGACGTCCTTGCCGAAGAAGTCATCAAGTCAAAACTTACATCCAATGATGTTCTCACTTTGGATATTGACAAGGAAAAAACAGATGTTTTTGTAACCGTGAGCAGGGTTGAGCCTGAACCGCCGGTCCTGGAAGCAGGCAATTAAAAGCGGTTTATCAATTCTTCATGTTTCAGGGTGCGCAACAGTGCCTCCCCATTATCATTCACATTGCCAAAAATTGAATCAAGTACCTGGTTTATAGAATGGTCTCCGCGGAAATAATACCTGACCGTGACAGAAAAACCGTTGTTTTCGTAATTGATCCTGTCACCCATCGGATCAGTGATATAAAAATTATCGGCCTGGATGGATTCGCCTTTCAGGTACTTAACCACTAACGGGCCCAGGATATCAGCGATTTTAATCTTTGTAGTATCCCTGAAGTGATATTCCCCCATCACAAACTGCTCTTCCATCAAATAATAAAAAGATTTCATCTTCATGTCCTGAAGTTCCTCATCAAAACCGACCAGTTTAAACCTGGTGGTATTGAACTTCGAAACATTGATGCATTCAGGGACTCCCTTTAATTTGGTAAGTTTTTTATAAGTGGTTAAAAAAGGGGTATCCCCGAATTCGATCTTGGTATCAGTCTGAAAGAATAAGGCACTTTTCTTTGGCTTGTAAAATGTATAAAAATGCATGGATATCTCATCCTTGATGCAGTTGTTATGAGGGTTCCTGATATTATTTTCTTTGAAAAATTCAAGGAATTCATAACTGAAACGGCCGTAAACCATTCGGATATATCCAAGCTTAAGCAGGGGGTAAAGCCTGGCCCTTGTGAAAACAATAATAAGTACCATCAGGAATATTCCTACAAGGGCCAGGATAAGGTATAGCATGCTCGGATCAAAGGATGTGCTGTCTTTGGTCATCCTGGCAAGGAAAATAAAGTTGAGAAGCGGGCTGTACATAATCAATTAAAATTCAGCACCAGATAATTGGATATTAATTTGGCAGTGCAAAAGTAATCTAAATTTTAATAGCCTCTTTAATCCCTCTCTGTTAAAATTTATATTGGTTCTCTTCGATAAGCTTTGCAGCAATCCTCCTACGGGCGTCCTTCGTATTAAAACCCCTGACTTTGCTGAGAGACTGTATCGCCATATCCAGGCTGGCTGCCTCCTCCCCTTCCGTAAAACAATATACGGCGTTGCATCCGGCTTTTCGGATACTATCTGCAGCGTCATATACCAGGATGTCGAGAACGTCCCTGTATAAAGCCACGGCTTCTGAACCTTTCATCCCTTCAAGTTTATTGACCCTGAGGACAGTGGATTCGGCCACGTAAACCTCCATGATCATATCGGAAATGTTGTTGAGGATTTCCTGCTCATACCCCAGTTTTTTATCAAAAGTTTTGGAAGCACCATGAATCACAAGAAGAACAGCCTTTTTAAAGTTCCTGATGTACCTCATTTTCTCTTCATAATATCCTGCGGATGAGGATGCGGGTTCGGCAACATGCTCCAGATCGGCTGTCAGTTTTTCGGCGGCACCCATCAGGTCAAAATCTCCCTTCATAGCGCGTTTCATAGCCGTATCGACAACCAGCAAGCGGTTGATTTCATTGGTTCCTTCAAATATCCTGTTGATCCTCGAATCGCGGTATCCTCTTTCCACTGCCATTTCAGCAGAATATCCCATTCCTCCGTGGATCTGGACAGCTTCGTCGATGATGAAATCAAGAGCTTCCGAACCATACACTTTCAGTATAGCTGCCTCAACGGCATAATGGCTGATCCCTTCAATACTGGCCCGGCCCTGGTCCATCCCCCCGACTTTATTCTTCCTGATCTGAATGTCCACGTCGTTGCTGACCCTGTATATCGCCGACTCAAGCGCAAAAGTCCTGATCACCTGTTCGGCCAGCTTATGTTTAATTGATCCGAATGTCGAGATCAAAACGCCGAACTGCTTGCGCTCATTGGCATACTTCACTGAATCGTTAATGGCTTTTTTACTGGCCCCAAGCACATTTGCGCCCAGTTTGATGCGGCCCATGTGAAGTATGCTCAATGCGATGCGGAATCCCTCTCCCCTTGCACCAATAAGATTCTCAACAGGAACCTTCACATCGGTATAAAAGATCTGTGCAGTGGATGAACCCTTGATCCCCATCTTATGTTCGTCGGGGTTCACGGTAACACCGGGGTATGCACGCTCCACAATAAAAGCCGATAAAACCCTGTCGCGGTCGATCTTGGCAAACACCACCTGTGTATCGGCAAAATTTGCATTGGTGATCCACATTTTCTGGCCATTGAGGATGTAATGTTTGCCGTCTTCTGATAGGACTGCCTGGGTTTTACCCGAGTTGGCATCGCTGCCGGCCCCGGGCTCGGTAAGGCAGTAGGCGCCTAACATCTCGCCTGAAGCAAGTTTTGTCACATAACGCTGACGCTGGTCCCCATTCCCGTAATACATAATGGGAAGAGTCCCTATACCCGTATGGGCCATAAATGCGACGGAAAAGGAATAACCCGCCCCAATCGTTTCGGCTGCAAGCATCTGAGTCACAAATGACTGCCCGAATCCACCGTATTCCTCCGGCAGCGCAATGCCCATAAGGCCCAACTCGCCTGCTTTTTTCAGGGTGGCTTTCATGAGTTGTATATCAGGGGCATCAAGCTTATCCACGATTGGATATAATTCGGTCTGAAGAAAATCACGGCAGGTCTGGGCTATCATCAGCTGCTCCTCGTTGTATTCCTCAGGGATAAAGATATCGGCGGGTGTTATCTCGCGGACGAGAAATTCACCGCTTTTCAATACTTGCTTGTTTTCCATCTCTCTGGCTTGTTGGTTAAAGGTTTAACGAAACAGCTATCATTTCTGCAATATCCATATTCCTGACCTCTGTCTCCTTGTTTTTATATTTTATTCCGTCGGTGATCATGTTCATGCAAAACGGGCAGGCGGTGGCAACAACCGCCGCACCTGTCTTAAGCACATCTTCGGTACGTTCCATATAGACTTCTTTGGAACCGGGTTCGGCTTCTTTAAACATCTGGGCTCCACCGCCTCCGCAGCAAAGAGAGGAGCTCCGGTTCCGGTGCATTTCAGAAAAAAGCGGACTCAGGTGCTTCAGGATGTTCCTGGGCTCTTCATATATCCCGTTTGCCCGGCCCAGGTAACAGGGGTCATGATACGTGACCCTTGTTGTTCCATAGCTTGATTTATTTATGCGCAGCTTCCCTTCGGCTATCATCTGATCCAGGAAATGCACATAGCTTACAACTTCATAATAACCTCCCAGATCGGGGTACTCGTTCTTGAAGATATTGTAACAATGCGGACAAATGGTCAGGATCTTCCGGATTCCGTATGATTTAAAAAGTTCAATATTATGCAAGGCCTGCATCTGGTATAGCATTTCGTTACCGGCTCTTCTGGCAGGGTCACCGGTGCAGGTCTCTTCAATACCAAGTACCGCGAAATTTGTATTTAATAAGGTCAGGATTTTGGCAAAAGCCCTTGCGACTTTACGGTACCTGTCGTCGAATGCACCGGAACATCCTACCCAAAACAAAAATTCAGGCTTCTCCCCTCTCGAGAAGAGGTCAGCCATGACAGGAAGTTCAACAGGTATCATCTCGCTCATCATCGATTCCCTTCAGGGTTTTTATTAATCATGAGGTCTTTTGCCCACAGCAGGCGGTCACCCTGGGAAAACTGCCATGGGGCCCCGTTGTTCTCTATATAGTTGAACATGGTCTTCAGCTGGCCGGGGGCCGATGCTTCTTCCATCACAAGGTACCTGCGCATATCAACAATCAGGCTTGGATGGTTTATATTTATAGGGCATTCCCTGGCACATGCATTGCAGGTGGTACAAGCCCAGAGCTCTTCCTCGGAGATATAATCCCTTACCAGGGATTTTGTGTCGGAGAATTCCTTCCCGTTTTTAACCATCATCGGGCCTTTCTCTTTCATCCTGGCCCTCAGGTCCATCATGACCTTGCGTGGGGAAAGCTTTTTCCCGGTAATATTTGCGGGGCAAACCGAAGTGCAGCGGCCGCATTCGGTACAGGCAAGGGAATCGAAATATGTTTTCCACACAACATCTTCAGCATCCTTTACCCCGAACCGCTCTATAGGGGCATCGGCAGGACTGGCCTGGGACGAGGCATCAGGATACAGCATCATCTTTACCTCCCGTGTGATATTGTCCATATTGGCAAGTTTTCCAAGAGGTTCAAGCCTCGAGAGAAAAACGTTCGGGACCGACATGAATACATGGAAATGCTTTGAGTATGGCAATATGTTTGCAAACAGGAAGATCAGAAGGATATGGCACCACCAGAAGGCCTGGTACAGGCCCCGGGCTGCCATCGGGGCCAGGGCATTCCCTGCAAGCCCGGCAAAGTATGAACTCACAGGGTAAAATCCCACGATCGCTTCTGCAGGGCAATGTGTGATGCCGGCTGGTAACTGCCCCGCGTATGGGGAAACAAGTTTCTGCTGGAGAACATAAAATGTGTTCATCCCAAGCAGGGAGATCATTAAAAAGAAAATAAGGCTCAGGGCAATATTGGCATCGATATGCGAGATCTGCTTCATCTCGATGCCTTCAAACCGTTTTATGTGCATAAATACCCTCCTCCCAAGAAATATAAGGATGGCAACAGCAATAATTAAGGCAAAGACATCCCCGCTTCCCATGATCAGATTATAGGCGGGCCCCAGGAAACCCAGGGCTTTCTCGGTACCGAAAAGCCCGTCGATGACCATTTCAATGCTGCCGATTAAAATCACACAAAAGCCCCAGAAGACAAGGGCATGCAGAATTCCCACAAAGGGGAACCTGAATATCCTGGTTTGACCGATAGCAACTTTAAACATTACACCAAACCTCCTGCCAAGATTGTTAACAGGATAGCCGGCCCTTGTAAGCCTGAAAAAGTTAATATATCGAAGCGTTGAATAAATGAAAACTCCGAGTGTAGCAAGTAATGTAAAGGAGAAAACCAATTGCTTTAACATGCCCAGCTTATTTCCCCTTGACCTCTCTGAAAGCCTCAACAAGTTTTGGCAGGACCTTTATGGCATCACCGACGATCCCGTATTGGGCTGCTTCAAAAATAGGCGCATCTTTATCGGTATTGATTGCAACGATGTATTTGGATCCGCTTACACCTGCAAGATGCTGTGTGGCGCCTGAAATTCCTATGGCAAAATAAAGATTGGGGGCAATGATCTTCCCGGTCTGGCCGGTATGCTCTTCGTGACCGCGCCATCCTTCATCGGAAACAGGCCTTGAACATGCAGTTGCTGCACCGAGGATGCCTGCAAGTTCAACAAGCGGGGACCAGTTATCGGGTGACTTCATACCTCGTCCGCCGGATACCACAATATCAGCATCGGTAAGAAGGATCTTCCCGCTTTGTTTCTGAGTGTCTTTTACGATGGTTTTGTTTTCTGCGATTTCAACCCTGGCCTTTTCAATGATAACCGGCACGGGCTTTTCTATTATTTCAAATGAGTTCTGCGCAAGGGTCAGCACCTTGACTTCCGATTTTATTGAAAGATTTGCAAAGGCATTGCCTGAAAATACTTTTTTATATACTACGAATGGATCTACAGAAAGCGGTAAACGGCTTACACCTGCACCAAGCCCTGCCTGCAACCTTACGGCAATCCTCGGGGCTATGGCTTTACCCGTATTGTTATTCGAAAGGATTACAACTACTGCATTTTCTTTCTTCGCCACATCTGCAATGGCTGAAGTGTAATTCTGATTGTCAAGGACGGCGAACTGTTCATTTTCAATGCTGATAATCTTCGATGCCCCGTAAGAGGCAAGTTTGGATAACTCCGCATCTTCAACCTTTCCTATGGAAACGGCTGTTATTCCTGAACCCAGCATCTCAGCAACTTTCGATGCATATGTAACAAGTTCGAAAGAGAGTTTCTTGAACCTGCCATCCCAATTTTCTACGAATACTAATACTGACATGATAACAGTTTATGTAGTTGAATTAACAATGACTAAATGACTTTGGCTTCATTCTGAAGGAGATCTACAAGCTGCTTTGGATTTTCAGGATCGATATATTTACATGCAGCGCGTGGCTTGGGCTTCTCGTAATTCAATACCTCGGTCATGGGACCGCTTCCCGAGGGTTCGAAAACCCTGACAGGTTTCGACCTGGCCATCATGATCCCCCTCATGGCAGCTATCCGCGGTTCTTTTGCAATGCCTTTTTGCACGATTGCCACTAATGGCACCGAGGTGAGTATAACTTCCTTCCCCCCGTCAATTTCACGGGTGAGAACGATCCCCCCGTTTTCAATATTTATCCCTGAAACGGATGAAACAGATGGTCTATCCAGAAATTCGGCAAGCATCCCTCCTACCATGGAACCGTTATAATCACTTGATTCAATTCCACAAAGGATGAGGTCATATGCTTCTTTTTTCAAAACTTCCGCAAGCTGGGCAGCAACAAAAATACCGTCGGAGGGATCTGCATTTATTCTGATGGCATCATCAGCGCCTATTGCAAGGGCCTTACGAATGGTCGGCTCTGAGCCGGCAAGTCCTACATGGGCTACAGTGACTTTCTGTATCCCCTTGGAAGGATCGTCCTTTAGTTCAAGGGCCCGGGTCAGCGATAATTCGTCCCAGGGGTTAATAACCCATTGAATTCCTGTGGTATCGAGTTTTTTAAATTCGTCGATAAACTTCACTTTTGTAGTGGTGTCAGGAACATTGCTGATACAAACAAGTATATTCATTCTTCAATTTTTGCGAGTGCAAATTTAAAATAAAAAATAAGGGGAGACGGAAATTATTACTCGTCTTCGAGGCACTTTTTATATTGTGTCATCGCCTTGAGGCTCATACCCATTCCGGAAAATCCACCGTCATGGAAAATGTTTTGCATGGTGATTTTCCTTGAAAGGTCCGAAAAAAGCACAATGCAAAAATCGGCACATTCTTCCGCCGTTGCATTGCCCAGGGGCGACATCCTTTCGGTAAAATCAATCAGGGCATCAATCCCTTTGACCCCGCTGCCTGCAGTGGTCCTGGTTGGCGATTGTGAAATAGTGTTGATCCTGACATTCTTTTCTTTTCCATAAATGTATCCGAAACTTCTTGCAATAGATTCCAGCATGGCCTTGGCATCGGCCATATCGTTGTACCTGTATAAAGTTCGCTGGGCAGCTATATATGAGAGGGCAACAATTGACCCCCACTCGCTTATTGCGTCCAGTTTTTTGGCCACCTGTATCATTTTATGGAACGACATGGCCGAGATATCGATCGTTTTCTGATAGTAATTATAATCCAGGTCGTCATATTCCCTGCTTTTTCTGACATTCAAAGACATCCCTATGGAATGAAGGACAAAATCGATTTTTCCTCCGAGGATCTCTGTTGATCGCTTAAAAACATTTTCCAGTTCTCCCACATTGGTCGCATCAGCAGGAATTATCTCTGAATTGCATCTTGCCGATAACTCGTTCAGCTCTCCAAAACGAAGAGCAACAGGAGTATTTGAGAGCGTAAAAACAGCGCCCTCCTCATGTGCTTTCTCAGCAACTTTCCAGGCAATTGATTTTGAATCAAGTGCCCCGAAAATTATTCCTCTTTTTCCTTTGAGTAAATTATATGACATTATTTTATGTTCTTGGTTAATAATTATTTGATATGGTTATCTAAACCATTTATTTAATATATAAATTCACTTGTTTTATCTTAATTTGCCAGTAACTCCCTTGCAGTTTTCATAGCAGCCGGAGTTACATTTTCATTGCTTATCATCCGGGCAATTTCCTCAACCCTTTCGCTGTTTTTAAGTTTCCTTATAAGGGTCGTCGTAATATCTGTGCCTTCCGATTTGTAGACATTATAATGATGTTCCCCCTTCCCTGCGATCTGCGGCAAATGGGTGATGACGATCACCTGCATCTCGGCCGACATCTTCTTGAGTATAACACCCACTTTGCCGGCAATATCTCCTGATACCCCGCTATCAATTTCATCGAATATTATGGTCGGCAACAGGTTCTTTCTGCTAACCATCGACTTGATTGTCAGCATTAAACGTGAAAGTTCACCTCCGGAAGCGACTTTTGAAACCTCATTCGCAGCGATGCCTTTATTGGCTGAGAAAAGGAATTTAACATCATCCAGCCCCCCGGCCGAAAGTTCTTTATTCGAAATAATGTCGACAATGAACTTTGAAACCGGCATCCCGAGTTGAGAGAGCCGGCTCTCCACTTCTTTCTCAAATTTTTGTTTAACCGTTTTCCTGGCCCCGGAGATATGCGCTGCTTCCTGAATGAGCTTATGGTACATCAGCTCGAGCTCAGCCTCAACCGACTTAATCTTTAACTCGAGGTTATCGTCTTCATTAAGTTTATTATCAATGCTTTTAATAAGCAGCAAAAGCTCTCTGATATCAGGTAACGAATGCTTCTTTTCCAGCCTGTAAATAAGGTCTAACCTCTGGGTTAGCCTTTGCATTTCCTCAGGATCAAATTGAACCTCTTCTTCCAGTTTCTCTATTTCCTTGAGTATATCTTTTATGTCGATCTGGTCGTGTTTAAGTCTCGAAGTGAGGTCTTCGATGGCAGGATGGTATTTTGAAGCGGTGAGCAACCCGCCGATCACTTCATTCAGCATGGAAAGAATATTTATCTCAGCCCTGCCGACTTTTTCTGCAGCTGAGAACAAACTTCCTTTGATCTCTTCGGTATGTGAAAGCACATCAAGTCTTTGTTCTGCTTCTTCCTGCTCACCTTCCTTAAGGCCTGCTTTCACCAGCTCATCCAGAAGGAAACGGTAATAATCAAGCTCACCTTTTGACCTTGCTTCTATGGTTTTATATTCCTCCAGTTCCCTTTTCCTCTGGGAATACTGCCTGAAGCCTTGCTGGTACTCTTTGAATGCCTCGGTTTGCCCGGCATAACTATCCAGGATAGCCATTTGAAAATCAGCATCGTTCAACGTTACAACTGAATTCTGGGAATGTATATTTACCAGCTTGTCCCCCAGTTCTTTCAACAGGGTTAAATTAACCGGGCTGTCGTTGATAAATGCCCTGGATTTTCCATTTTGGCTGATCTCCCGGCGAAGGGTTGCAGTTTCATCATAATCAAGATCATGCAGTGTGAAAAAAGGCTCAAGCCCGTATCCATTGATATGAAAAATGCCTTCAACAATGCATTTCCCTGTTTTATCGAGTAATGAAGATGTATCGGCCCTCTGCCCGATTATAAGGCTTAATGCTCCCAGCAGTATTGATTTACCTGATCCGGTTTCACCGGTTACAACCGACAATCCGGGAAATAAGTCTATCTCCAGGTCATGGATTAGGATATAATTATCAATCGACAGCTTCCTGAGCATTGTCGGAAATAAATAAAATTAATGGTTTTCCAGAATTGCCTGGTATTTTGATCCGTTAGCAGGATCCAACTCTTTAAAAATGTTCACTACGGTTGCTTTTTCAGAAGGCGGAACTTTTTGGTCGGAATAGACATTGATAAATTCATCACGTTTTGCATCGGTTAGCAGCTGAATTGCAAAGAGTTCAGGTTTTGTATTGTATAGTGTCTTAATTCCATCCAGGCTTTGTGTACAGTTTTCTCTTCCGCCGTCAACCTTTTCGTACATCTGATCAAGGCCAAGGCGATGGTATTTATAGTAAAAATCTCTCAATGCAAGGTTGCTTGGGTTCAGGAAGTTTTCTACCATCCAGTAACGGTTGCGGGTTCCGTCAAATGCTTTCCATCCCGGTTCATTTGCATTCTGTGCTGCCGTTACGACTTCCTGAGCCTTGACAAGGAATGCCTGTCCGCCATTCTGTGAAAATGAATCGAAGTACAATCCAAGGTACATGTAGGTGTAAAAGGCAAGGACCGAGGTAAGGTTGGAAGTGAAGGTCCCGTCGGAATAGTCAAGTGGCTGAAATTCAGTATAATGAAACTGAAATCCCTTTTCAATATAGTTAAGCAATACCGTATTATAGGCTGAGTTAAGAACAGGCCTCCTTAGAACAAGGTTGATGTTTCCCATAAACTCATCGGCTCCGAGACGGCTGTTTACGGTAATCAGGAACGTGCATTCTATTCTTTCTTCAATTTTGAAGTTGTAGTTTGACCATTTACGGTTGTTTATGAACTCATAAATGGCATTTTGCATGGTCTCAAAAACACGTTTATCGGTACCTTCGATCTGCTGGGCTGATACGCTTACGGTACAATTCATTTCCTGGGCCGATGAATATATGGCTGATAGGAGAACAGATGCTATGAGCAGGAATCGTTTCATTTTTTGGAAATAATATCCCAGATATCCTTTGATACTTCTTCCTTAGGTTTAACCGTACCGCGATGAATAATCCCCCCGGAGTTGAGAATAGTAATTTTATTGGTAGGAGTACCAAACCCTGCACCCTTTTCCCTGAGTGAGTTCAGGATGATAAAGTCAAGGTTCTTACTTTTAAGTTTTTTTTCGGCATTTGCGATTTCATTGTCTGTTTCAAGCGCAAATCCGACAAGTGTCTGGGCGGTTTTTTTCGACTGGCCCATTTTCTTAAGTATATCGGTTGTGGAATGAAGGTCTAATGAAAGCTTGTCTTTTGACTTTTTGATTTTATCCGTTGCTGTCGTTACAGGTGTATAATCAGCAACGGCAGCGGCCATTATGATGAACTCCGATTGGGGGAAATATTTCATACAGGCCTTATACATTTCTTCGGCCGACTCAACTTTGATTTCTTTAATCCCGCCTGAAACAGTAAGCGGGTGGCTCGGGCCGGTAACAAGAACAACCTCGGCTCCCCTTGATTGCGCTTCATTGGCGAGGGTAACCCCCATTAATCCTGTAGAGAAGTTACTGATATACCTCACAGGATCTATACGTTCAACGGTTGGCCCGGCCGTGATCAGGACTTTTTTGCCACTCAGCTGGTTCTGCCTGCCAAAAAAAGTTTTAAAAATTGTCAGAATTTTTTCAGGTTCCTCCATCCTCCCGGGGCCTGAAAGCCCGCTGGCAAGCTCCCCTGTCTGCGGCTCGATAATAAAATTGCCGTAAGATCTGAGGACCTCTATATTCTTACGGGTTGATGGATGGTTGAACATGTCAAGATCCATGGCAGGGGCAATAAACACAGGGCATTTGGCTGAAAGGTAAGCGGTGATGACAAAATTGTCGGCAATGCCGTTTACCATTTTACCCAGGGTATTGGCAGTGACTGGTGCAAAGATCATCGCATCGGCCCAGATCCCAAGTTCAACATGGTTGCTCCATTCCCCGCTTGTGGCACGAAAAGGCTCTACAATCACAGGGTTCCTTGAGAGAGTCGCAAGAGTGAGCGGGGTCACAAAATCCCTGGATACAGGTGTCATGATAACTCTGACTTCACATCCTTCTTTCACAAGCATGCGAATAAGAAGAGGTGCTTTATAAGCGGCGATGCTGCCTGTTATGCCAACGACGATCTTTTTACCTTTGAGCATATTGTAAATTAACAATTAGAACTCATCCGGTCTTTCTTTGTGAGGGTTTCTGAAATAAATCTCACCATTCAGGTATTCATGTACGGAGATAAGCGTGGGTTTTGGCAGATGTTCATAGTATTTTGCGATCTCAATCTGTTCACGGTTTTCAAAAACCTCCTCCAGGTTGTCGGTAGTGGTAGCAAATTCGGAGATCTTTTGATTCAATTCCTCTTTCATCTCCAGCCCGATCTGGTTCGCACGTTTTGACAGGATAGACACAGTTTCGTAAACATTTGCCGTACCATTCGTAAAATCCTCGATATTACGGGTTACAGCATTAACATCAGTCTTGATCTTTTTATAATCCATCTTAATGTGTAGCTTTAGTTGATTCCTCATTTAAATGATTCAATTTCTTCTGCTCCCGGGCATAAAGACCCTCTAATTCTTTCTGGCTTCTCCCGTGAAGATCCTTAGCCTCATTGAGGAACTCGCTTTCGGGATGCTGGGAAACGAAGTCATTATATGCCTGGACTGTCTTGGAATAGCGGTCCTTCTTTTTATCTTCTATACTTTCCCTGGCGTATTTATAATACGTTTTAATGATCATGAAAAGTATCTCTTCCTTGTCTTTGGTTTCAGGAAATTCCTTCAGGATGTTATTATAACACTGGACGGCAGCGGCATAGTCTTCCATCCTGTAATACATTTTTGCAATACGAAAATCCTTGGCTGCAAGTTTTTCACGCAGCTTGTCGATAAGCTCATTGCATTCGGGAACCCGTTTGCTTGTCGGATAAGTATTCGTAAATAGCTGCAATTCCTTTAAAGCCTCGTAAGTGTTCGTCTGGTCCAGTGTAAAAGTCGGGGAATTCATAAACAGACAGTAGGCGTTCATATAATAGCATTCCTCGGCTTCAGGAGTATTAGGATAGTTGTTTGTATACCGTTTAAAATAATAGGCAGCAAGGGTATAATCCTTCTGGTAGTAATAACAGTAGGAATAGTAATAATAAATTCGCTGGGATTTATCACTGGCCCTGACAACATTGATCAGCTGGTCGAACAATTGCAGGGACCGCGAATAATCTTTTTCATGATAAAGCTTCATGGCTTCATCATATTTCTCATCTACCGAGCCACTCTTCAGGATCTTCTGAAAAGAGCATGAACCGAGGGTTAGGAGAAGGATTAGCAGGAGCGGAAAGGATATCCGGTATTTCATGCGGCAAAGGTACGTTTTTTTAGGGAAATAATACTAATTTTGCTGCGTCAATTTAGATAACGCTTCATTAACTAAAAACGTATTATAGTGGATATTTTTGATAAAGTAGCGGCCAATATGGGCCCCCTCGGGCAGTTCGCCGATGCAGGGTACGGATATTATTTCTTCCCGAAGCTTGAAGGAGAGATCTCTAACCATATGAAATTCAGGGGCCGCGATGTACTCGTATGGAGTCTTAACAATTATCTCGGTCTTGCAAACCATCCTGAAGTAAGAAAGGCCGATGCCGAAGCTGCAGCAAAATACGGCATGGGTTCCCCGATGGGCGCCAGGATGATGTCAGGTCAGACCGTCTATCATGAACAGCTTGAGCAGGAACTTGCAGCTTTTGAACATAAAGAGGCCGCTTACCTTCTGAATTTTGGGTATATGGGGATGACTTCAATCATTGACTCCCTGCTTGACCGGAACGATGTTGTCGTTTATGACTCGGATGCACATGCCTGTATACTTGACGGACTCAGGATGCATATGGGGAAACGGTTCGTCTACCCCCATAATAACATGGACAGGTTCGAGCATCAGCTTATTCACGCACAGAAAGTAACTGCCCAGACGGGTGGTGGCATCCTTGTCATTACTGAAGGAGTGTACGGTATGGTAGGCGACTGCGGAGACCTTAAAGGTATCCTCCGGTTAAAGGAAAAGTACGGATTCAGGCTGCTGATAGATGACGCTCACGGTTTTGGGACCATGGGAAAAACCGGTGCAGGTACCAGTGAAGAACAGGATGTCATGGACCAGGTGGATGTGTATTTTGGCACCTTCGCCAAATCAATGGCCGGCATAGGCGCTTTCGTTGCTTCTGAAAAGAGAATCATAAAATCACTGGCCTTCAACATGAGATCGCAGATCTATGCAAAATCCCTCCCTATGCCGATGGTAATCGGATCTTTAAAAAGGATGGAACTGATCAGGAATCATCCGGAGATCAAAGATAAACTCTGGGTAATAGTGCGTGCATTGCAGAGCGGGTTGAAGGAAAAAGGATTTAACCTTGGCAGGACCCAGTCGCCTGTCACTCCTGTCTTTTTTGAAGGAGACCCAACGGCTGCCACACAGGTCGTTGCGGACCTCAGGGAGAATTACGGAGTTTTCTGTTCCATGGTCGTTTACCCTGTTGTTCCAAAAGGCGTTATCATGCTGCGCCTCATTCCTACAGCCGTTCACACCCTTGAAGATGTTGCATACACCATCAGTGCATTCTCAGAGGTAAGGAAGAAGCTCGACGAAGGGAAATACGGCACCGGGGGCATTCCTCTTGTAGCTGACATATATTAATCTTTTACAAAATGCTGAAAAAAAGGGTATTCCTGGTTATTTTTCTGAATTCCCTGTTTTATTTCCTTTGCGCTTATTTTATCCTTTTCTTTATTTCACGGATAAGTGTGGCTTTTTCGGCCTCTGTTTTCAATATTCCCGTAAGGATCTACTACGACAAAATCGATTATCTCGTCAGGAGTTCCGATTGGGAATCCGATTCAGTAATTGCCGTTTTCGCAACTTGGCCATTGCTGTGTTTTATCATTGGCCTTGCTTTCCTTGTCATTTTCATTAAGGTTGTCACAGAGTCAGGCATGTTAAGGATACTGCTTATCTGGCTTGCGATTCTTTCCATCATTTCTTTTTTTGGTGAAATAACAACCGGGGCTTTGATGGACCAGGGATTCGGCTACGTTATCATGTACATGTTTGTCACTGATACCGGTAAAGTGGTACTGACTTTACTGGGAGGTATCCTGCTTTTCTTCTCAGGTATTGCACTGTCACGAATGCTTTTATTTACTGCGAATATCTATCTGACCAATATCAGTGGGTTCGAAAAAACTAAATTCGTGATTTACCAGTATGTCTTTCCTTACCTGGTAGGAATTGTACTTTTACAGATCATTGACCTGCCCGTAATAAACTGGTTCTCGCTACTGGTAAAACTTAATGGTATAATTTTCCTTTTCCCGGTTCTTTCCAGGTCGGCAATTATCGAGGATATCTATTTTGAAGAGGAAGCCCCTGAATTTAAAATCTCCTGGAAAGCCGCTCTTACAGCCCTTGCCCTGATACTGGTTTACCGGGTGATATTCGGCTTTGGAGTGAAGATTGCAATCTGATCAGTGCCTGACGACAACCTGCTTGCGGTATATACCGTTTTCGTTGGAAAGTCTTATGAAATACATCCCGGCGGGATATGATGAAACGTCCAGGTTGTGAACCAGCTTGCCGGAGTTGATAATTTCTGCTGAATATATACAAACCCCAATCATATTCACAACCTCCAGCTTCCACTTTCTGGAGTCGGTTTCGGGAAATACGATATGGACATCTTTTGAAGCCGGTACGGGATACACGGTTAGTTCCCCCCGGGAAAGCTCATCAGTGCCATAATAAATCGATTTCAGCTGTACGTCAAGTTTTACACCCTTATAGCGGGAAACACTGATTCCATTAACGGTTTTAGTATAATACCCTGGTTTTGAGAACGAAAGGAACCAGTTCCCCTGATCTATAAGTCTGTCATAAAACCCAGTCGGCATCCGGGAATAAACGACTGAGCTGTCCATGTCATGGCCAACGACACTGATTTTTGCATACAGCGGCAATCCCGTGGCTGTGTCCGTTATAACGCCATGGATACCATACAGGGCCTGTTCAATAAAATTCAGGTACGAGTGATAATCATAATTAAAATAGCTTACAAGCTGGCTTGCAGGGAGTACATAAGCTGTTGAAAGCTCAATAGTGACTTCCCTGCAGGCATGGAAGTAATTCATGTAATCCTGCCTGCCACCGTGCACAGAATACCAGGCATATCCGTCAGTTACGCCATTCTGCATATCAGTAAAGTAACCTGCGGGTCCGTACTTGTGAATTGTATCGGCAAATTCACGGCCGACAAAATACCACCACGAGTTATCCGCCGTAAGCCTCGGCCAGGTATCCCATGGATAATTAAAGACTTCTGATCCTCCGTGGAAATTGGCCGACATGCTAAAGCCCATGGCATCGGCATAATTCATAAATGCAACAGTTTCAGGCTGCCATGCGTTACCGTCGGGATGGGGGCCATAACCCGGGTCAGGATAGTTCCTGTTCAGGTCAACGCCGTTTGCATTATCCCTGGTTGATCCATTTAAGGTATTATTTCCGCCATGGTACGTACCGTCAGGATTTGCCAGAGGATTGATAAAGATTTCCACACTGTCGACCAGTCTTGTAACTTGTGGAATTGTTCCATAATTGGTCAGAAGGTAATCTATAAGGTGAAGCATGCCAACGTAACCTGTTGTCTCATTACCATGAATGGAGCTGGTATACAGAAACCTGGGTTTGGCCTCATTGACATGGACATTCCTGGATATCCTGACAGCCAGGAGAAGGCGGCCCTCAGTGGTCGTGCCGATTGTATCCAACTTGCAGAATGAGGGATAAGCCGTGCTAAAATAATGCATGGTATCTACATATTGCTGGTAGGTGGGATAAAAGTTCCATGCAGCAGGCCCGTATGAGCTGACAATCCCTTCAGGTTTCATCAGGTCTTTATTGCCAAGCAGGCTCCCCGGAGGCGTGAGAATTTTTACATCATAGCCGAGCTTGGAGAATTTTGCAAATTCCTTACGGTTAGCGAATGCATAAACCTCATTCCCGCTGACCTTTTCAAGAGAAATAATATTAGTCAGGAAATCCAGCTCCTCCCGGTCAAAGTAACGGAAGCTGAAATAAAGTTCACCATTTATTTTGAGTAGGCTGTCGGCCATTTTCTGGTCAAACGCCTGGGCCCGGGACGCAAAGTTTGTAATTAAAATAAGCAGGACAAGCGTAAAAAGTTTTTTCATATGGTAATCAGTTGTTTGATTAGTTTGTATGTGCCGCTATTGACAGGGACAAGGGGAAGCCTGAGATAGTTGCCTGCAAGCTTTTTCATTTCCAGGGCGGCTTTCACCCCTGCTGGGCTTCCGTCGGCAAAGAGTGAATTGATAAAATCAAGCAGACGGAAATGCAGTTCCCGGGCTTTTACGAAGTCTCCTTTCAATCCGAGCCGGACCATTTTTGAAAATTCCCCGGGGAAGACATTTGCAACAACGGAGATCACTCCGTCGGCACCAAGAGCCAGCAAAGGCAGGGTAAGAGCATCATCGCCAGAGAGGACAAGGAAATCTTTTGGTCTTTTTTTCAATACCTGGCTTATCTGGTCAATGTTCCCGGAGGCTTCCTTGATCCCTATAATATTTTTGCATTCCGTTGCCAGCCTGATCGTTGTTGAAGCCGCAATATTACTACCGGTCCTTCCGGGAACAGTATACAAAATCAGCGGAACAGGGCTGGCTTCCGATACAGCTTTAAAATGCCGGAAGATCCCCTCCTGCTGTGGTTTGTTATAATATGGGCAAACCGATAAAACCGCATCTATTCCTTTAAAAGAGGCATCACCGATTGCCGATACCACTTCGGCTGTGTTGTTCCCCCCTATCCCGACAACCAGGGGTACACGGCCTTTGTTTTTCTCGACGGAGAACCGCATCAGTTCAGACTTCTCCTGTTTTGACATGGTTGGCGATTCCCCTGTAGTGCCAAGTACAACGATAAACTCACATCCGCCTTCAATGATATAATTCATCACCTTCCCATAGGCATTGAAATCGACTGCACCTGATTTTGTAAACGGACTTACAATTGCAACCCCCGTGCCTTTTAATTTACTGCGGATATTTTTCATGGGTTTTAATAATGGTTAAATAGTGCCTTATCTGAAAGAGGTACTCGTCAAAGGTAATCGCAGGCTTTACATCGATCATGAGGTCGTAATAAGAAGTATTGTCTTCCGAAAATCTCCCTACGCGGCAAATGGCTTTGGACAGGCCCGCAATATATTTCAGGGGAAATGAATCGGCAAGGCTAAGATCTATAAGCAGGTCAAATTCCTTATCTATGAAACTCCTCACTGTATTATGGATCGGCCGGTAAAACCAGGTAACATCTTTTTTCGAGAAAAAATCATAGGAAAGCTTCGGCATGAACCTCTGGAGAAGCCCTTTGCTTTTAACAAAGCCCAGTGCCTTCACTTCTTTATGCTCCTGTTGAAGCTGGGTGACGAATTCCGACACCTTATCATAATCAGGGGCTTCCTCAAGAGTATATAGAATTCCGATTCTCCGGGCTTCAGGAAGATTCATCATTCCATGGGACTGACTGGTCCTGGATTGTTCCTTTTTTAAATAATACTGCCCGATTTTTCTTCTGATCCTCTTAAACATAGGCTTGTTTGATTAAACATGCTTGATTTCTGCAAAGTTACGAATAAAGGATATAACGTCAAATCGCTGAAAAGATTATAGGATCAATTAAGGGTTTTTGTATTTTTACGCAACAGAAATGAAGGGTATGCCCCAGTATGATATAAACATTTACACTCTTCTTTATGCCTTGACTGTAGTCATTTCTTTAATGGCTTCAGTCATTGCCTACCAGCACCGTAAGGTTGCCGGAGGGCTCACACTTGCCATTCTGATGCTTTTAACGGCATGGTGGTGCCTTGGAGGCCTGTTTGAGACTTCCTCAATGGCGCCTTCCGCCAAATTCTTCTGGTCTAAAATTGAGTATCTGGGGGGAGTGAACGTTCCCGTTTTTTTCTTCCTGCTGACTTTCCAGTATACCCACCCCGCCGTAAAGTTCAAACTTTCATGGATCGTTTTCCTGTTTATTGTCCCGGCATTCACCCTGCTGGCTGCCATAACCAATGACTACCATCATTTCATCTGGACCGGTTATTCTCCGGGTCCGGCCGGGTCAAACCAGATCATTTATGAACACGGGACCTGGTTCTGGATAGGATTTATGGGCTATTCCTACCTCATGTTACTGCTAAGCCTTGTCATCCTGATCAATTCGCTCATTCAATACAGGCATACCTTCAGGCACCAGATGATAGCCGTGGTAATTGCCGCCATGCTCCCGTGGGCTGGGAACATCCTTTATCTCCTGGGGTTAAACCCTTTACCGGGGCTGGACCTTACAAGGATTGCCTTCTCCGGTTCAGGGATCATACTGGTGTATGCCATTGCAAAATTAAGGTTTCTGGATCTTCTGCCAAGGGCAAGGGCTTTGTTGCTCGAAACGATGCCCGACGGTCTGCTCGTGCTGGACTCGTTAAGAAGAATCGTTGATATTAATCCTTCGGCAAGATCCATCATGGGGATTGACAGGAATGATAACATTATCGGGAAGTCAACAGCTGAGATAGATTCAGTACCTGCTCATGTTATCAATGATGCCATCGATGGCGGGGTTGAGTCAAAGGTTTATGCTTTTCCGCCAAAATTTATTGAAATCAACCTGACCCCCTTATTCAATAAAAAAGGCGAGGCGTCGGGATACTGCATTGCGATGCATGATATAACCGCCATAAAGCATAAAGAGAGTGCCTTGCAGCAAAGCGAAGAAAAATACAAGGCCTTGGCTGAAAACATCTCCGATGTGATCTGGATGATGGACATGAGCATGAAATACACATACATAAGTCCTTCCATTGAGAGCCAGAGGGGTTTTACGGTCGAGGAATTTTCAGCCCTGAAACTGTCGGAAATATACCCCCAGAAATCTTTAACGATGGTCATGGAGACCTTCAGCGAGTATAAAAGACTTTCCGATCAAGGCAAACTTCCCAAGGGGACATCCATGATACTTGAGATTCAGCATTATTGTAAGAATGGATCTATTAAAACCGGCGAGGTTCATGCGAATATAATACTGGATGAAAACAACAGGCTGATCGCGGTCCACGGGATCACCAGGGATATTACCGAAAGGAAACTCGAGGAATCAGCTTTAAAACAACGTGATAAATTACTGCAATCCGTCACAAAGGCAGTTATAAGCCTTCTTCGCAAAGGGGATTTGGAGATTTCAATCCAGGAGGCTTTACAGATCCTTGGCGAAGCCATCAAAGCCGACAGGGTATATATTTTCGAGAACATCAGGGATATTAAGTCTTCCGATACCGGGATGTACCTGAGGCAGCAGTGGATAAACGACGGATCGTTTGGTTTCCGGCTCAACTCCGATCATGAAGTTATTTCATACCAGAATTCCTTTCCTCGTTGGTTAGAGCGGCTTTCAAACGGCAAATCGATCAATGGCCTGGTGAAAGATTTCCCTGACCTGGAGCGGCTGGCTTTGGAACCTCAATTAATAAAGTCCTTGCTTGTCATCCCTATTTTCATTGAAACAAATTTCTGGGGTTTTATAGGTTTCGATGATTGCAGCAACGAAAGGATATGGTCCCAGGCCGAAGAGAATGTTCTGACTACAGCCGCTATCAGTATAGGGATGGCCTATGTTAAAAAGAGCAATGAACTTGAGCTGATCAAAGCCAAGGAGAGAGCCGAAGAAAGCGACAGGCTCAAATCGGCTTTCCTTGCAACCATGTCACACGAACTGAGGACCCCGTTAAATGCCATTATTGGTTTTTCAGGAATAATAGGCAAAGAAATGGACAGTGCCGAGCAGGAAGAATATATTAAAATCATAAATAAGAGCGGAAAAAACCTTCTGAACATCATCGAAGACCTGTTTAATATCTCTATGATTGAAGCGGGGAATATCAGGGTCGATATGGAGCATTTCTCTTTCGAGAAATTCCGCAACCAGTTGAATGAAATTTTATATTCTGAGATTAAAAGTATGGATAAACCGGGGCTGGCTATACATTACAGCCCCGATCCATCGCATCAGGATCTTTATTTGTTCACCGATCCGAATAAGCTTTTCCAAATATTCAGCAACATCCTTAAAAATGCCGTCAAATTCACCCAGCATGGATCAATTGAATACGGATACACCCTGGGTAATGGCAAGGAAATTATTTTTTTCGTAAAAGACACGGGCATAGGTATCTCACCCGACATCCAGAAGATCGTGTTTGACAAATTCAGGCAGGCCGATGAGACCTTTACCCGGAAATTCGGAGGGACAGGCCTTGGCCTTTCAATAAGCAAACGCTTGACCGAATTGCTTAGCGGCAGCATATGGGTCGAATCAGAGCCGGGCAAGGGATCAGCCTTCCATTTCATGATCCCCTGCCGGGACCTTAGCTGGCATACGCCAAGTGGCGTCAAAGGCAGTTCGCAAGCCCTCGGTTTCCTGCACAATAAAACAATTCTTCTTGTTGAAGACGAAGAATCGAACTTCCTTCTCATAAAAACCATTATGAAACATTCGGAAGTGAACTTATTATGGGCAAGGAATGGCAAAGAAGGTATCGAAATGATTGACTCGAACAATGACATTTCATTGGTGCTCATGGATATCAAAATGCCAGTCATGGACGGGTATGAGGCAACAAAGATGTCAAAAATCCTCCGCCCTAAACTACCGGTCATTGCCATGACGGCGCATGCCTTATACGGAGATGAAGAAAAAGCTTTCGAAAGCGGTTTTGACGATTATATCCCCAAGCCGATAAGCAAAAGCCTCCTGTTTACCAAACTGGAACAATATCTTTTATGAATTTTATGGGAAGGCTGAACCTACATGTTGAGATTGATGATAAATCGGGTTTCTGTTTTGGGGTAGTCGGAGCGATAGAGAAAGCCGAAAAGGAACTCCTTGCTTCAGGTGAATTGTTTTGCCTGGGTGAGATCGTGCACAATGACGAAGAAGTCAAACGCCTTGAGATCCAGGGTATGGTCAATATAACCAAGGACGACCTGGCGCTGATAGAGAAAAAGACTGTTTTATTCCGCGCCCACGGGGAGCCCCCCGAAAGCTATAAACTGGCCCTTGCCAATGAGAACAGGATCATCGACGCTTCATGTCCTATAATTCTAAAGCTTCAGAAAAGATTCAGGGAATCCTATGATAAAGGTGAGGCAATCTATCTTTACGGGAAACCGAATCATCCTGAAGTAATTGGGCTTAACGGTCAGATAGGCAACAGGGCTACTGTCTTTGGTCATTTTGAAGACCTTGACCTGGACCGGGTTCCGAAGAAAATAACCCTTTACAGCCAGACTACAATGTCGATCGATAGTTTTTATTCTATTGTAAACAAGCTGGAAGAAGCAGGCATTGAGGTCACCGTAAAAGACACTATTTGCAGGCAGGTTTCTCACCGTGAGCCAAGCCTGAGGCAATTCAGCAGAAAATTCAGCAAGATCGTGTTTGTAGCAGGTAAACGTTCATCTAACGGGAGTGTTCTTTTCAATGTTTGCCGGCAGGAGAACCCCAACACCTTCTTTGTAAGCTCACCTGAAGAGATTTTTGAACGCTGGTTTGAACAGGACGAATCTGTTGGGATCTGCGGAGCCACTTCCACACCGATGTGGCTAATGAAAAACGTTGAAAGAAAACTTTTATCCCTCTGACCTTGAAAGTGACCTTCCTGGGTACCGGAACCTCGCAGGGCGTGCCTGTTATCGGCTGCCATTGCCGGGTGTGCAGCTCAACCGACCACCGCGACCGGCGGCTCAGGTCGTCGATCCTTGTCGAATGGAATGGGAAAGTCATTGTTGTGGATTGCGGCCCTGATTTCAGGCAGCAGATGCTGGTCAACAAGGTTGACAGTATTGACGCCATTCTTGTAACTCACGGGCATAAGGACCATCTCGGCGGATTGGATGATGTGCGTGCTTACAATTATATTCTGAAAAGGCCCGTCGATGTATTTGCCGAAAAAAAAGTGCAGGCAATTATCAGGATGGAATATTCGTATGCTTTTGAAAAGGAACCTTATCCCGGCGTACCCGAAATACTGCTTCATGACCTTGTAAACGAGCCTTTTCTTGTTTCAGGAATGCCTGTGACCCCAATAAGGGCGGTTCACTTCAATAAAAGGAATTTTGTTTTCGGGTTCAGGTTTAACGATTTCACTTATATCACTGATGCTGTCAGTATTTCATCCGCAGAAAAAGAAAAAATCAAAGGTTCAAAAGTGATTGTACTGAACGCCCTGAGAAAAGAAAAACATTATTCGCATTTCAACCTTGAAGAAGCCCTGGCCCTGATGAAAGAGCTTCAGCCTGAGCAGGGCTACCTCACACATATCAGCCACCAGATGGGTACCTGCAGTGAGACTTCCGGCCTGTTACCTGAAAATGTGGAGCTTGCGTATGATGGCCTTTCATTTACCGTTGCTGATTCATTTTAACACGCTTTAACGTAAGCATGTTCATCGGGTTGCTTCCAAGCCCGGTTATCCCTTTCCTTACAAACCTCAATACCTGGTCATAGTAAAGGACTACTATCGGAGATTCTTCCATGACGAGCTGTTCCATCTGCCTGTATAATCCATAACGCAAAGAATCGTCGACCTGGTGCATGGCCAGATCATAAAGCCGGTCAAACTCGGGGTTTGAGAAATGGGTGTAATTTGGCCCTCTCGGGCAAAAGTTCTGGGTCAGGAACATCAGCAGGTAGTTTTCAGCGTCAGGATAATCGGCAATCCATGAAGCCCTGAAAAATGTCAGCCTGGCTTCAGCCTTCATCTGTTTGACAGCAGCAGGAGTGCTGATCTCAATCTTCATCTCTATCCCGAGGCCGGCAAGCTGCTGCTGTATGTGTTTGCAGAAATCAAGATAATCGGGAGTGGAAACCAGGGTCACTGGGGGCATTCCCATTCCACCGGGGAAACCTGCTTCGGCCAGCAGTTTCCGTGCTCTTTCAATATCGCAGGCATAATACACTTTCGAGGAGTCGAACGCAGGCAGCCCTTTAGGTATGATACCATTAACCCCGGGGCTGCCAATATTGTTTCTCAGGTAAGTGATCATTTTATTCCTGTCAAAGGCAAGATTTATTGCCTGCCTTACCCTTTTGTCTCTCAGGGGATTTGGCCTTCCATCGACTGTTTCCTGGTCCATGAGGAACCCCAGGTATTCTGTATTCAGGTAAGGTTGTGTAAGCAATTCGATTGTGGATTTGTATTTGGGCTGAAGCCGGCCCTGTTTTGTAAGCAGTTCATCTTTATAGGATGGGTCAAGGCCTGAAATAAAATCCAGCCTGCCTGTAACAAACTCAAGAAAGGCCGACTGCTTGTCGGAAAGAAAGCTAATGCTTACGGCATTGAGAAAAGGGAGCCTGCTGTTCCCTTCGGTTTCAAAATATAAAGGGTTCCTTGCAAGTACGAGTTTTACGCCTTCCTTCCAGTATTTGAACATAAAAGGCCCGGTTCCAACCGGGTGCCTCCGGAAACCTTCCCCGTAACATACAACTGCTTCCCGGGGCACAACCGATGCATATTGCATTGCAAGCATTGAAAGAAAAGGAGGAAATGGTTTTTTTAGCATTATCACAAGGGTGCTGTCGTCGGGGGCAATGAAGCCAGGGCTGCTGTCGGATCGCGCAACGTAATCGAATATCCAGGCACCCGAAGATGATGTGGCAGGGTCGAGGATCCTGTTAAAGCTGTAAACGAAATCAGCCGCCTTAACCAGCCGTCCATTAACGGAGTGAAATACGGGGTCGTTATGGAAGTGTACGTCCCTGCGAAGATGGAACCTGTATTCCAGCCCATCGGTACGTATTTCCCATGAATCAGCAATGCATGGCATTATCCCGAGATTATCATCCATCTGAACCAGGCCGTTGAATATCTGGTTGACGGGCCAGATGACCGACTGATCGCGGGCATAAGCAGGATCCAGGGAGCTGATATTGGCCGACTCATTATACCTGAACACATTCCCTATACGGCTGCCACCGTCAGTCCCCGTACACGAGGCCAGAGAACAATATAACAAAAATGAAAGGCATCCGGCCAGCCAACTCCTTCCTGTGTGAACCATTCCTTTGAACTTTCTATAAAAATTACGCAAAGGCAAATTTATTATAAATCCATGTCCCCGGGCATTTTCATGAAGTTAATTCAGGATATTTCATACTTTTGCACAACTATCCGCCCTTTCATAATTGAATCCCTGAAAACCTTAAAATAAGATGAAACTACTCAACCTGGCTATCCTTTTGTTTTTAACCCTCGGCTTAACGGCGCAAGCTCAGTTTGACCCGAAAACTTCCGGCGCATACAGCTGCTTTTTAAGGAAATCTTCGATGCGGGAACTTCCATGCTTCCCATCCCAGGCGAATACTGCCGGTCCTCATGCGTACGACGTTCTGAAATATACTATTAATGCGGATATTTACCACTGTTATACCTCACCCTATCCTCATGATTTTACTGCCAATGTTAAAATAAGGTTTAAGGCCGACAGCATAATTAACAGTATTCAACTGGACGCCTCCGGTGTTTCACTGCAGGTAGATTCGGTAAAGCTAGCATCGACCTCCTTTTCACATTTTGGGAACATCCTTACCGTGAACCTTAACCATACCTACAACCCGGGGGAAATCGCAGAAGTACTGGTGTACTATAAACATAAAAATGTGACTGATTATGCGTTTTATGCTACGGGAGGTTTTGTATTCACCGACGCTGAACCTGAAGGCGCACGACATTGGTTTCCCTGCTACGACTCCCCTTCTGATAAAGCCCTACTGGATCTGACGGCGAAGGTTCCTGCAAATGTCAAACTTGGTTCTAACGGTAGGCTGGCCGATTCCACCGTTACAGCCGACACAATTTTCTATCACTGGGTCAGTTCTGACCCCTTAGCCACCTACCTGATGGCCATGACGTCAAAAGTCAACTTCAACCTGGATATTAAATACTATCACAAAATCACGAATCCTGCCGACAGTGTTCCCATTCGTTTTTATTACAATGCCGGTGAATCTCCATATGATTGTGAAGACCTCATCGACTCGATGACAACCTACTATTCAAGGAAATGGTGTGAACATCCTTTTGAAAAGAACGGCTTTGCCACCCTGAACAGCCAGTTTGCCTGGGGTGGAATGGAAAACCAGACCCTTACAAGCTTTTGTCCGAACTGCTGGGACCCCGGCCTGATGTCGCATGAATTTGCACACCAGTGGTTTGGCGATATGATCACCTGTGCTACCTGGGCCGACATCTGGTTGAACGAGGGTTTTGCTACATGGTCGGAATCCTTCTGGAAAGAAAGTTCAGGCGGGTATAGTGCCTATCTCAACGACATTCACAGTTATGCTTCTTCGTATCTCGCGGGAAATCAAGGATGGGCCATATCAAATCCCAACTGGTCCGTAAACACGCCTTCGGCTAATGTCCTCTTTGACTGGAGTATAACGTACTGCAAAGGCGCATGTGCCTTGCACCAGCTGAGGTATGTCATCGGGGATTCACTGTTTTTCAAAGTTCTGCAGACATATGCTGCCGACACAAATTACAAGTATAAATCGGCAACCATAGCAAATTTCAATCAGGAAGTCAACAGGGTTACCGGCAGGAACTATGACTGGTTTTTTAATGAATGGATTTTCACACCCAATCATCCGGTTTATGCTAACACCTATGTATTCTCAAGCCTGGGTGGCGGGAACTGGCGGGTTGATTTTAACACTCATCAGACACAGACAAATGCAGCTTTTTTTCAAATGCCCTTAACCATTCAGGTGCATTTCACCGATAATTCAGATACCCTGGTCAGGATAATGAATGATGTGAATAATCAGATGTTTTCATGGGTCTTTACTAAACAGCCTGCTGCATTGTATTTCGATCCCGCTGATGAGATCGTCCTGAAACAGGCAGCAACTTTAGTGGGGGTGCCTGAGAAAGAAGGCCCGGGGGGTATTATACTGGGCCAGAACTCACCAAACCCAGCAGGTTTAAAAACAACGATTCCATTCGTATTGCCTATATCTGCAGAAGTCACTTTAGGTATAATCAATACGCTTGGCATAGAAGTATGGCAAACCGGCATATTGAATTACACTGCCGGTGCACATTCGGTAGAAGCGGACCTGAGCGCCCTTCCTTCGGGAATATACATATACATGTTGAAGACAGGTGGCAAGAGTTATTCAGGAAAAATGGTGATCAACAGCCAGCCAAAATAAACGGCCACACCCGGATTAGTAGTTCAGATCAAGGGGCGTTTTAACAAGGTTCCGGCTTAAAGCAGCTTCACTGATCTCTTTCATCTCTTCAATATAATGAAAGGTCAGGCCTTCAATATACTCGGGTTTGATATCCTCGATATCCCTCCGGTTTTCCTTTGAAAGTATGATTTCTTTAATTTTAGCCCGCTTTGCTGCAAGTATTTTCTCTTTGATCCCCCCAACCGGAAGGACTTTACCCCTCAGGGTGATCTCTCCAGTCATGGCTATTCTTTCCTTTACTTTCCTCTGTGAAAAAGCGGAAGCAAGCGCGGTAAAGATCGTGATCCCTGCCGAAGGACCGTCTTTGGGCGTTGCGCCTTCGGGAACGTGAATATGCACATTCCATTTTGAGAACACATCCACCGGAATACTAAAGTCGGAAGAATGGGCTTTTAAATAAGCCAGGGCAATACTAGCCGACTCTTTCATAACATCCCCGAGGTTCCCTGTCAGGGCAAGGTCGCCCTTGCCGCGGCTAAGGCTTACCTCAACGAAAAGGATCTCTCCGCCTGCCGAGGTCCATGCCAGCCCGGTAACTACACCTGCAATTTCATTGGTAATGTAGCGTTCCGACTGGAATATCGGGACCCCAAGGATCCGTTTAAGGTCTTCAGAGCCTATTTTTTTCTTGTAATCTTCGTTGGAGACTATGGCCCTGGCTTTATTCCTGATGACTTTTGCAATGTTTTTCTCCAGTGTCCTCACTCCCGATTCGCGGGTGTATTCTTCGATGATCTGCTGGAGGATGGCACGGCTGAAAAGAAGCTGTGTTTTTTTCATCCCATGCTCCCTAAGTTGTTTGGGGACCAGGTGCCTGATTGCAATTTCCTGCTTTTCTTCCAGCAGGTAACCGGGAAGTTCAATCACCTCCATCCTGTCGCGGAGCGCAGGGTGAACCGTATTCAGGGTGTTTGCAGTTGCTACGAACATGATCCTGCTAAGGTCATATTCCACTTCCAGGAAATTATCGTAAAAAGTGCTGTTTTGTTCAGGGTCGAGGATCTCCAGCAAGGCAGCCTGGGGATCACCGCTGAAGTTCATTCCTGCCACTTTGTCAATTTCATCCAGCACAAACACCGGATTGGATGATTTTGTTTTTTTAATACTCTGAATGATCCTGCCCGGCATGGCGCCGATATATGTTTTGCGGTGGCCGCGGAGTTCCGATTCATCCCTTAGGCCTCCCAGTGACATCCTGATATATTTTCGGCCCAGCGCCCTCGCCACAGACTTTCCAAGAGAGGTCTTCCCAACCCCCGGGGGACCCACAAGGCATAGAATGGGAGACTTAAGGTCCTTCTTTAACTTGATGATCGCAAGAAATTCTATTATCCTTTCTTTAACCTTTTCCAGCCCGAAATGATCCTCGTTCAACACCTGCATGGCATGGTCCAGGTCAAGGTTATCATCGGTAAATTCATTCCAAGGCAGCTGGACCAGGGTTTCGATATAATTGACCTGGATCGAGTATTCAGCTGCTGCAGGATGCATTCTCTGCAACTTGGTTATTTCCTTTTCGAAAACTTCTGCAATCTCCTTCGACCACTTTTTATCCTTGGCCTGCTCACGCAGAACACTTATCTCCTGGGCATTCGGACTTCCGCCAAGTTCTTCCTGTATGGTCTTAAGCTGCATATTAAGAAGGTAATCCCTTTGCTGCTTGTCAAGGTCGGTTTTAACTTTATTCTGAATCTGCTGTTTAAGTTCCGTGACCTGCAATTCTTTTGTAAGGAAGCCCAGCACGAGATGAGCACGCTCGGAAAGCTCAACTGTTTCAAGGAGTTTTTGTTTCTCCGAAACATCGATGTTGAGGTTTGAAGAAATAAAATGCACAAGGAATGAAGAACTTTCAATATTCTTGATTGCAAAAGCAGCTTCAGAAGGGATATTGGGTGATTTGCTCACGATCTGGGTGGCAAGATCCTTGATGGAAGACATCAGGGCCTGAAATTCCTTATCCTCCTTATTTACCTGCTGAATAACATCAAAGGGGGCTACCGTTGCCTTAATATAAGGTTCTGTCTGAATCAGGGTATTCATGCGGAACCTGCGCTTTCCCTGGATGATTGCAGTGGTGGTTCCATCAGGCATCTGAAGGAGCTTGATGATATAGGCAACGGTTCCGACAGTATTCAGGTCTGAGAACTCAGGATCCTCAATCGTTGCATCTCTTTGCCCGACTACACCAATGATCCTGCCCGACTTGTAATATTCCCTGATAAGGCGGATGGATTTATCCCTTCCTACTGTAATTGGGATCACGACTCCGGGGAAGAGGACAGTATTGCGCAGGGGCAGTATAGGGAGTTCTTCAGGTACATCCTCATTATTCATGAGTTCCTCATCTTCGGATGACAGCAAGGGTATAAACTCCGTTTCAGGGTCGATCATGTCTGACATATCAAGAAAAAGGGTTTCAGATTTTCTTTCCATAATAAAATATTATACCCGGTCATATTAGCCGGGTATAAGCAAATGTCAAATTACGTGCCAGAAATCGGCTGATTATAAGTATTTATTTTTCAGCGTGAGGTTGTAAACACTCGTAAGCAATTCTTTTTCCACTTCATCGAGTGACTTATTCCGCCTGGCATAGACCAGGTCGGCTACTTCTATTGCTCTTTTCAGGTCATAGTTTGTATGACCCGCTGTGCCTCCCCATGTGAAGGATGGGATAAAATTACGTTGGAACCCTGATCCGAAAATATTGGCGTTGACCCCGACCACGGTACCAGTATTAAACATTGTATTTATACCGCATTTGGAATGGTCGGCCATGATCAGTCCGCAGAACTGCTGGCTTGTGCTTACAAAGGTCTGTTTCCCGTAACTCCAGATTCTTACCGTATCATATGTGTTTTTCAGGTTTGAGGTATTTGTGTCAGCCCCCAGGTTGCACCATTCTGCAATTACTGAGTGGCCAAGGAACCCGTCATGAGCTTTGTTGGAATAACCAAACAGCACCGAGTTGTTGACCTCCCCTCCTACTCTTGAATAGGGCCCGACCGTGGTAGGCCCGTAAATTTTCGCAGCCATCTTTACCTGGGCACCTTCGCAGAGTGCAAAAGGCCCGCGGATGATAGCCCCTTCCATGATTTCCGAATCCCGGCCGATATAAATAGGACCGGCCGTGGTATTTAAAACGGCACATTCCACCCTGGCTCCTTTTTCAACAAACACCTTCCCGTCACCGATCACAGTGTTTGTGGAACTCAGCTTCTGCGATTTCCTGTCCTTCGTTAAAAGTTCAAAATCATCATGAATTGCTATCCCGTTCTTTGAAAATACTTCCCAGGTGTGCCCAATCCTGACAGGGGGATTTGCTATACTGATCTCTTCAATGCCGTCGGAAGATGCATCTCCAAGGTTGTCGAGGTCTTCAGCCTTTACATGTAATGCGATTATTGTATCCTGGTAAACTATCGTCTGGTTTGGCCTGAGGTTCATTACTGCATCCACAATCTCGGCTGTGGGGCAAACAGAGGCGTTGATAAGGATGTTCTCCTTTTCCTTGACGATTTTGAATTTTTTTGAAAGATAGGATTCGGTAAGTGTTGAAGTTTTTGTTTTCAGATACATTTCCCATTTTTCCCTGATTGTGAGGATTCCTACCCTGATATCAGCGATAGGCCTCATAAATGTCAATGGAAGAAGGTTTGTCCTGACAATACTGTCATCGAAGAGAATGTAATTCATACAAGGAGGATAAAATTAATTCAACCAGGAATTCCAATGCAAAACTAATGAACTTGGGGGATAAAAAAAAGCCCTTGTCAGAATAAACAAGGGCTGAGTATGATCTACAGGTAATTATTTTTCGTTCTTCATATCCAGATGTTTCTTATAGCGGTTTTTGAATTTATCAACACGGCCTGCCGTATCAACAAGTTTCATTTTGCCGGTATAATAAGGGTGGGAAGTATGAGAAATTTCCAGCTTTACAAGAGGGTACTCCACTCCGTCGTCCCATACGATGGTTTCTTTTGTTTTAACTGCCGATTTTGAAACAAACGTGTAATCGTTCGACATATCCTTGAAAACCACCAGCCTGTAATCTTTTGGATGAATATCTTTTTTCATTGGAAATTGAATTTGCAAATGAGGGTGCAAAAGTACGGACTTTTCTTTGAAAAACAAATATTTTTAAACTAAATTTCCTCAAGCAGGAAGCTAAGCGTGTCTGTATCGTCGGCATAGTCCCATAATTCAGGCTTTTGGGCCGTCCCCGGGCTGATAAACGGCAATCCCGGGTCAGCAGCAGAAACTACGCACTGGATTTTGTCAGAAAGGGCAGGCAAGGCCTCCATCAGCCCACTTTTGCTTATGTACCGTTCAAAGTTCAGAACAGATACTGCCGATGACAGTTTACTTTCTTCGGCAAGTAAAAGGTTCCCGAAATCGTAAAAAGGCTGCTTGTTTACAATACGGATGCTTTTCTGGTATTCATAATTGTTAAAATACTTGTTATGGCGGATGACATCTTCCCAGGGCCTGAAGAAAGGCATCAACTGCATGACATCAAAACCGGCAGGGATATATAGTTTTGAAACGCTGCGGCAACCCAGGCCAAAGTAAAGCATGATATCCGAGGCAAGTCCTTCAAGTTCTGCATCGGTTTCATTACCGTGGATGATCGCAATGCCGTTACGGTTCTTTCTTATAATATGAGGGAAGCGCGAGAAATAGTACTCAAAGTACCTGTAGGTATTGTCGCTTCCGGTCGCTATGATTGCATCAATATCCTTCAGTGGCTGGTCAAAAAACCTGATCATCCTGTTCCATTCAGGGTCAAGGCCTTCCAGGATCCCGGCTATTGCAGGAAGAAGTACATTATCCTGACCTGAAAGCCGCCCATGGAATATGTGCCCGCATACCAGTACGCAAAGAAAATCATGAAACCCCGCCAGCGGGATATTCCCGGCTGTAACGACACCAATTATCTTCTCCCTCCTTTTGGGATTCTCCAGGGCTGCATAGTAACCCTCAAGCCAGCGGTTCATTTTTACTTCCTGCATCGACCGCCCAAGGGAGTTCAGTGCAAAACGTATATTATCAGGGGTGAACCACGGGTTCAATGCTCCTGCCCTGAGGGCTGGTTCCGACAGGGGGTGCGGGATACCGTTTGCCTGTGGAACAGGATAGCTGGCAAGTATCCTGCCCGTTTCAATAAATGTTTGGATTCGGTTTCTGATGTCCATATCTTCGTACTGCAAAACTACGAAATACATGAGAATGCCATCCATTTGCCTTATACTGATTTTAGTGATGGTCATGCCGCCTTGTATATCGGGTGGGCAAAGCACCTTCAGCCTGAAAAAAACAGAGCAGTACCTAAAGGAAGCTTTTAAAGATATCGGCCAGGCAGAGAATGACAGTGCCAGGCTGGCCCTCAGCCTCGGGTTTCAAAAACAGCTCAGGGTTGCCCTTTCAAACAGTGGTTCGTCCGATTACCCCTGGGATTCCCTGAAATTTATTGCCAAAACAGAATCACCCGACGGCTCTTTTCGCTTATATAACTGGAACGTGCCCCTCCTCGGCGGAGGCAACCGGTATTTCTGCCTTATTCAGTTTAAAGGCTCAATGAAGAAAATACCTGTAGTGGGTTTAACTGATTTTTCCGGGTCTGTTGCCGAACCAGGGCAATTCAGCGGTGATTCACTTCACTGGTATGGCGCCTTGTATTATAAGGTGATCCCTTTTGAGCAACAAGATAAAACTAAGGCTTACATTTTGCTGGGATGGGCCGGGATCAGCAAGGACATCAGCGGAAAGATCATTGAGGTAATGGCTCTCGGCGGCAATGGAACTCCTGCCTTCGGATCCCCTGTGTTCCCGGGCTATCTTGATGGCAAACTCCTGCGTGTTGTGTTCAGGTATGCTTCTTCTGCCGGAATGAACCTGAGATACCAGTTACAGATCTTGCCTGGCAAGCCAAAGTGGAATGCTAAAAAAAAGGAATACACGAACAGTACCGGCTCGCAATGGATGATCGTTTTTGACCACCTGGTACCAATGGATCCTCAACTTGCCGGACAGTATCAATTTTATGTTCCGGCTTCGGAAACCGCAGAGGGGTTTGTGTATGAAAATTTCAGGTGGAAATACATCGGGGAGTTTGATGCCCGAAACCCCTGATTCTCAGGAAATCCTTTCCTTTGATTGCATTCTTCTAAAAAAATTCTTATTTTTGATTTTTCGGTTGAAATTACTTTATTTTGCTGCATCGTTCCGTCTATGCCAGATTTCTTAAGAAACAATTATATTTTACTCAAAAAAACGACTTATGAAAAAGCACAATTTTAATGCCGGACCCTCGGTATTGCCTCAGATCGCTATTGAAAATTCAGCCAAGGCTATTCTTGACCTGAACGGAACAGGTTTATCGCTTCTCGAAATTTCCCACAGGAGCAAGGACTTCCAGGCCATCCTGGATGAAGCTTCGGCTTTGTTCACAGAACTTCTCAATATCCCTTCAGGATACAAGATCCTTTTCCTTGGCGGAGGTGCAAGTCTCCAGTTTGACATGGTTCCATATAACCTGCTGAATAAGAAGGCTGCATATCTCGAAACCGGGGTATGGGCCCAGAAAGCCATTAAGGAAGCGAAGTTTTTCGGGGAAGTGAATGTTGTAGCTTCTTCAGGAGATAAAAATTTCAATTACATCCCCAAAGGTTATACCATACCTGCTGATGTGGATTATTTTCATATTACAACCAACAACACTATTTACGGATCAGAGATACGTTATGACATCGACAGCCCGGTCCCCCTTGTCGCCGATATGTCGTCGGATATCCTGAGCCGGCCGGTTGATATTTCCAAATATGTGCTTATCTATGGAGGCGCCCAGAAAAACCTCGGCCCTGCAGGCGTCACGTTTATTATTATCAAGGAAGACATACTTGGCAAGGTTGAAAGGAAGATCCCTACCCTGTTAAATTATGCAACGCATCTCAAGGAACCTTCATTATATAACACTCCTCCTGTTTTCGCTATTTACACCTGCCTTGAAACCCTGAAGTGGATTAAAAGCCTCGGTGGTGTAAAAGTCGTAGAGGAAATGAATATCAGGAAAGCCAAACTGTTATACGATACCATCGACAACAGCAAGATCTTTACCGGTACTGTAGCTGCTGACAGCCGTTCGCTGATGAATATCTGCTTTGTGATGAAAGAGCAATATAAGGATAAGGAAGATGCATTTATGGAAGCTGCCAAGAAGAAAGGCATGATCGGAATCAAGGGCCACAGGTCGGTTGGCGGGTTCCGTGCTTCGACATACAATGCTTTACCAATAGAAAGCGTGCAGGCACTCGTTGATTGCATGAATGAATTTGAAAAAGAAAACGCTTAAGTGAATAACCCGGGAGGTGCTTCACTCGCCTCCCTAATTTCCATGATATGACAAAAGTACTAGTTGCAACAGACAAGGCATTTGCTCCTGTTGCTGTTAAAGGAATCAGGCAGGTCGTTGAACAGGCCGGCTATGAACTCATTCTTCTCGAAAATTATGCAGGCCCCGAGGATTTCATCAAAGCGATTGCTGATGTGGATGCAGTTATAGTGCGTTCCGATAAAACCGATAAAGCTGTTTTAGATGCAGCCCAAAACCTTAAGATCGTTATACGCGCAGGTGCGGGATATGACAATATCGATCTCGCTGCAGCAACTGCAAAAGGTGTTGTGGTCATGAACACCCCGGGCCAGAACTCCAATGCTGTTGCAGAACTTGCACTTGGGATGATGGTTTACTATGTCAGGAATTTCTTCAACGGAAAATCCGGATGGGAGCTTAAAGACAAAAAATTAGGGATACATGCCTACGGCGCGGTTGGTAAAAACGTTGCCCGTATTGCCAGGGGTTTTGGAATGGATGTATATGCTTTCGATCCCTTTATTCCCAGGGATGCTATCGAAAAGGACGGAGTGCACTGGGTTGGATCGGTTGAAGAACTGTACAGCAAATGCAACTTTATCTCCCTGCATATCCCGGCAAACAGTCAAACTAAGCAAAGTGTGAATTCCACCCTTCTCTCACGGATGCCTTCCCCTGCAGTGCTTGTAAATACTGCCAGGGCCGAGGTGATCAATGAGGCCGACCTGATCAAAACCTTCCAGGAGAGGAAAGACTTTGCCTACCTTTCGGATGTTGAGCCGGCAAATAAAGCTGAGATCGAAGCAGAGTTCAAATCAAAATTTTTCTGCACACCGAAGAAAATGGGAGCCCAGACCGAAGAAGCCAATATTAATGCAGGTATTGCCGCTGCCAGGCAGATCGTGAATTTCATTAATAACGGAGATAAGACCTTCCAGGTAAATAAATAATTCTTCACAACTCAAAAAGTCATTAACAAATCGCCTCGTACAATGGAAAACGGACAAGAAAAACCCACTACCTTTTTCAGATTTGAAGATCTGAGAATATACCACAAATCGCTGGAATATATAAGTTGGGGATATGACATGGCAAAGAATGCCGGGACCGACCCATATGTCAAAACGTTCTTCGACCGGTTTCTGATTTCGGCCCAGGCAATCTCCCTTAACATTGCAGAAGGCTCGTCGAGGAATAAAAGTCAGTTCGTATATTACCTTAAAATGGCTAAAAGCTCGGTCAGGGAATGTGTTGTGCTCACAACCCTTGCATTACACCGCAATATCATCACGCCCAAGCATTATGACGAATCCAAAAACCAGCTGATGGAAATGACCAAGATGATTGGTGCACTCATCGGCTCGCTTCAGAGGAGCGTTAAGATAGGCGATCATGGGAATGATGAGGATGAGACCGAATAATTAACTCCACAACCAGGTTTCGTACAAAAACAGCTGGCTTTAAAATTTCATTCCGTATCCCGGGGAATATGATGAAATAATTCGTTGCAAACTTAATTACTGACTATGGCAATACTAAAAGCGTTTAAAGGGCTGAGACCGCCAAAAAATATCGTAAAGGATCTCGCATCCAGGCCTTATGATGTGCTTAACTCCGAAGAAGCCCGCGAGGAAGCTAAGGGCAATCCTTACTCTTTACTTCATATCATCAAGCCTGAAATCGATCTTCCCGCCTCAACGGATGTTCATTCACAAGAGGTTTACGATAAAGCAAAGGAAAACTTCAGCCTGTTCAGAAAAAATGGCTTGCTCACTGCCGACAGCAAAGACAATCTGTATATCTACGCCCAGACCATGAATGGGAAGACGCAATATGGAATCGTAGGCTGTGCGGGGGTTACCGATTATATGGATGGCATCATAAAAAAACATGAGCTGACACGGAAAGACAAGGAAGAAGACCGGATGAAACATGTCAGGATCACGAATGCCAATATGGAACCTGTTTTCTTTACATATCCCGCGGTAAAAGAGATCGATCAAATCGTTAAGATATTTGTCGGCAGCAACGCCCCGGTCTATGACTTTATCTCAACGGATGGTATCGGTCATCACTTCTGGGTTATAGAGGATAATACTATTATTTCGGCAATCACCGCGTTGTTTGCAAAAGTCCCCGCAACCTATGTAGCCGACGGGCACCATCGCACTGCAGCCGCCGCCCTGGTTGGGAACGAAAAAAAGAAAAACAACCCCAACCACAAGGGGGATGAAGAATATAATTATTTCCTGGCTGTGCATTTTCCCGATGACCAGCTTTCGATTATTGATTACAACCGTGTTGTGAAGGACCTGAACGGTCTCACAAAAGAACAGCTGACAGGGCAACTCGAAAAGGTTTTCACTGTTAAGGTTATGGGAAAGGAAATCTACAAACCCGTCAAGCTGCACAACTTCAGCATGTATATCGACGGCAACTGGTATTCCCTTACCGCAAAACCAGGCACCTACAATGATTCCGACCCTATAGGTGTACTTGATGTCACTATCCTCTCAAAACTTGTCCTTGATGAGATCCTTGACATTAAAGACCTTCGAACATCGAACAGGATTGATTTCGTAGGTGGCATCAGGGGCCTGGGGGAATTGAAAAAGCGGGTCGACAGCGGTGAGATGAAAGCTGCATTTGCTTTATACCCCGTTTCGATGAAACAGCTTATCAATATTGCCGACTCGGGAAATATAATGCCCCCGAAAACAACCTGGTTTGAACCAAAGCTCAGGTCTGGGCTGGTAGTACATTCCCTGGAATAGTGACTGTTGACTGGTGAACGGTGACAGGTGACTGGCGACTGGCGACTGGTGACTGGCGACAGGTGACTGGTGACTGGTGACTAAACACTGTTCACTGTTCACTGTTCACCGTTCACCATTCACTGTTCACTCACTAGTCTTTGAGGTAATTCCCGAAAACGCTTTGAAGGTAAGCCCTGGCTTCTTTAATAGTTTGTGTACTGTCGGTTCCCGGGGCAAAATAGCTCCATTTATATCCTATGTAAGGATGGGCCTCGAAGGTATAATAGCTCCCGCCATGCAGCCAGCCGGCCCCGTCTTCCGTCGAATAATAAGCGAAGTCTCCCGAATAAGGGTTAAAGAGGTTTTTACTGTACCTGAATGATTCATGAGGCAGTTCCATCTGGGCCAGTAAAGTGGAGGCAATATCATGCTGGCTTCCCAGCTTGTTCCATACCTTACCCCTGAACTCAGGCTTAATGACACTCCCGTACATAAGTAAAGGGATCTTATGGTATTCTTTGGATTCAGGATGCCAGTTCCTGTATGAATTATGGCTATGGTCGGCTACAATAATAAATAAGGTGTTCGCAAACCATGGTTTTTGCCTTGCTTTGGCAAAGAATTCCCCGAGGCAGTGATCGGTATAATAAGCGGCATTAATGTATTCCTGTTCATTTCCTCCCCATTTCAGGGGTTTCTCAAAAGGCTGGTCCCAGGGAGAGTGTGTGGAAACCGTGAAAAGCGAGGCAAGGAAGGGCTGCCTGAACCTGTCAAGATCGTTCACCATATATCCCAAAGAGAATTCATCATGTATGCCCAGCTTTCCTCTTGGGATAGAAGCGGGGAAGTTTTCACCTTCCAATATCTGGTCGAAACCGTTAAAAATAATATAACTCTTGATGTTCCCGTAGATCAGCTGTCCGCCGAAATAAAACGCTGTTGAGTAGTTCAGCTTTTTCATTTCACTGACCAGGCTTGGAAGTTTCACGAATTTATCGGGCTGAACGGTTATCGATGAAATCGGGTGAGCCGGGAAACCACCGAAAATACAGGCCATTCCCTGCTCCGACCGGGAGCCGGAGGCATAAATGGAGTTGAAAAGTATGCCTTGTTTTACCAGCTGGCTGAAGCGTGGCGTTATGCCCGGTTCACCGCCAAGCTCGTATATCAGATCGGCCGACCAGCTTTCCATGATCAGGATCACGATATTGGGCCGGGTTGTTGTGAGCACGCTTACAGTGCTATCTTTTTTCACATCATAAAGGCCCTGCATAATAACCGCCGCCTGTTTGTCGTCCATGAAACTGAAAGGGTTTTCCTTCATGTTCCCAAGGTTTTCAAAAATGCTTATATAAAGATTGAAAGCGTTATTCACAGCGGCGAGGTTCAGGATATTGTGTGCTGAGAAATAGGACTGGCTCTGGTTGATAGGGATCTGTTGCACCCCTCCCCTGAGGCCTGTGAACAGCAGCGGGGGCATCAGCAAGGCAAAAATGACAATATGCCAGAAAGGTAGCTTTTCCCTGGTAAAATCCTTGTAAAACCAGCGCATGTATGCAAATGACCCGGCGGCTATCATAAGTGCAAACAGCAGCAGAAGGAGGAAGAAAGTTCCTGTTTCAGCCGAATTATAGATCTCCGAAGGATGCGACAGGTATTTTATGACCTTATATGTGAGTTTGGTTTTCCATTCGGCGTAAATCCCCATCTCGGCTGCGGCACTAAGGGAATAAAGGGAGATCATGATACACGAATAGACCTTGTTTAATGTATTCAGCCATGCCGGGCTCCAGATCGACTGCAGGAGGAGCAGCAGGAAGGGGAATATCATAAAATAGCAGGCTGTAGCCAGATCCAGTTTAAAAGCATGACTGAAAACACCCAGGACCTCTGTAAACCTTATACCCTCCGCTGAAATAATCCCCGAATAGTATACCAGGAAAACCAGGCGGGTGAAATTAAAAAACAAAATCCAGAAAAGTAGCTGGCGGAAAATTAACAGGAAAAGCTTTTTCATGAAGGCAAAGGTAAGTGAATGAAATAAACGTTCAAATTATTACTTTTGTTACTTCTATTGCGTTATGAATATCAGGGAGAATCTTGAATTGCTGTGCCGAACTATTCCCGCACATGTTAAGGTGATTGTTGTTTCAAAGACCCAGGGTCCCGGGACTATCATGGAAGCCTATTCGGCCGGCCACAGGTTTTTTGGTGAAAACAAAGTCCAGGAGCTTGCTTTCAAAGCTTCCACCCTGCCCTCTGATATACAATGGCATTTCATCGGCCATCTGCAAACCAACAAAGTGAGGATGATCGCGCCTTTCATCCATATGATCCATAGCATCGACAGCATGAAGCTCCTGAAAGAAGTCGAGAAGGAAGCCGGGAAATCAGGCAGGGTGATTGCATGCCTCCTGCAGCTGCATATTGCAACGGAGGAAACGAAATTCGGGCTCGATATGCAGGAAGCTTTTCAAATACTGGAGTCCCCAGGATACAGAGCGATGCGGAACATCCGCATACATGGCCTTATGGGGATGGCTACCTATACCGAAGATGAAAACCTCATCCGTAAGGAGTTTCGCAGCCTCAGCGACAGTTTTAATAAAATCAAAGCAACATTCTTCCCGTCAGACGATGAATTCAGAGAACTTTCCATGGGCATGTCGGGCGACTACGGCATTGCAATCGAAGAAGGAAGCACAATGATCAGAATAGGAACAGCTATTTTTGGCGAAAGGCCCAAACCAATAACTCCTGAAGTATGAAACTCCTGAAAGCTACCATGACCTGTTTTTGCCTTTGCTTCATGACTGGGGCCATGGCACAGATGACTATCCCTAAAAAGGCATACTGGCACCTCGAGGGGACTGCAGGTAAAAATATCGGCATAAGCGTAAACCTGGTGAAGCTAAACGATAGTCTCTATGCCAACTGCGCCTTTACCACGCCCGGGCCCCGGAATTTATCAGGTACTCTCGAACCGGGCAAGCCGTATGATTTTTCGGGACGTATAGACGCAAAAGGGAATTTTCAGCTTAAACCTTTCGGAAATGATTACCCTGTTTTAAAGGGTCAGCTCCTGAACACCGGCACATTCAGGGGTGAATGTGAAGAAAGCAAAGATGGCAAAGCTTTGCACCTTGAACTTTCAGAGGTTTATAAAGCAGGAAGTGTTCAATTCAACGTTTATTTCCGTCAGGAAGCAGTCAGGTTGGTAAAAAAGACTAAAAGCCCTGAAGGGAATGTGCGAATGGCATTGCTGGCGCCAATGGAATCAGGGAATGCCGTTATTTCAGACACCCTGAGAAAGATCATATTGAAAGTATTCGGCAATTCGGCCTATTCAGGTAATAACCCCGACAGCGTGATAAGCGGGAATTTCAGGGTTTTTAAATCAGATTATCTTTCGGGCAACGAAGACCTGTACAGGCAGATGCCTGATGCAGGGGCCCTGAACTGGGAACTTTTAAGATACATGCACATAGTATGCAATGAAAATTATATCCTGAGCTTTTATATACTGAATTATGCTTACACCGGCGGGGCCCACGGACTGGAGAACCTTGATTTCACAACTGTCGATCTGAAATCAGGCAAGGTGCTGAACCTGGAAGATTTGCTGGCTGACGGCAGGAAGCAGGATCTTACCCGCCTTCTCACACGGAAATTAAAGTTGATGAATAAAATTCCTGACAATCAAAAACTGACCGACAACGGGTATTTTACCGACGAGATCCAGCCGAATGAAAATTTTTACCTGACCCCCTGGGGCATAGGGTTTCTTTATAACCACTATGATATCGCCCCGTATTCTTTTGGGGCTACCGATATTTTTCTTTCTGCGGATGAGGTGAGGACACTTATCAGGCCTTTTATAAGTGGTTTCTGAATACCGCTTTGATAAACCTGGGCCTGCCCCGGAAATCCTTCCATAAGGTCACATCGCCGAAGCCTTCATAATAAAGAAGGTGTTCCAGCTCATTTCCGTATGCTTCATTGATCTCGAGGTACAACAGGCCATTCGGGGCCAGGTCATGCTGTGCATTTCGGCATATGGCCTTGTAATACAACAGGGGATTTTCATCAGGGACGAACAAAGCCGTGAGGGGTTCATAATCCTTCACATTCTTCATCATTGCTTCCTTTTCACTCATGGTGACATAAGGCGGGTTGCTCACAATGAGGTTGTATCCCTTTCCGGGCATGGCCTCATCAGCATTGAGGACATCAGAAATAAAGAAATCTATCTCAGTTTCATTCATGCTTGCATTAACCTTTGCTGCAGCCAGGGCTTCCGCTGAAATATCAGTTGCATGCATTCCTATGACAGGTAACTTCTTTTTAATATAGATTGCCAGGCAACCTGATCCTGTGCCGATGTCGACGGCCGAAAAATTCTCAAGGTCATATGCTCCCAGGTCTTTTACAAGGATCTCTGCCAGCTCAGCAGTTTCGGGCCTTGGAATCAGAACAGCCGGGTTAACAAGGATGGTAAGCCCGTTAAAGTTAGTCCTGCCTGTTATATATTGTACGGGGCAGTTTTGAGCAAGAAGGCTTAAGGCATTATAAAATTTATCCGAATCAGGTTCTGCTACAACAGCGAAAGGTTCGAGATGGAGTTTTGTCTTTGGCCATCCGAGGAAATCTTCAAACAGAATGTACAGTATACTGTTGATTTCATCAGCCTCATAAAGATCCCTGAGCCCCGAGAGATATAAAGCTCGGATACTGCTGATCGTGTGAACAGGCATTTTCATGCACCTAAATTAATATAAAATTGATGTGGCATTGATACTCTTCATTCATAAAACCTTATCTTAGCGGTATGAGTGACGCCTCCGATACCTATTTCACCGTTGCCCGTAAAGGAGAAGCTGTTTACCGAGAAAAAGCCAGTAAGTTTATCGGTCTTGCATTTCCTGCAGGCTCAGAAGCCGAAGTCAGGGACATCCTCGGGCTTGTCCGTAAAAAATACCACGACGCAAACCATCATTGCTACGCTTACTGTCTTGGATCTTCCCAGGAGACCTACCGTTTCAACGATGACGGGGAACCGTCGGGTTCTGCCGGAAGGCCTATTTACGGTCAACTACTGTCGAAAGGAGTATCTGATTCACTTGTTATTGTAGTCAGGTATTTTGGGGGGACCAAGCTTGGGATCCCGGGCCTGATCCAGGCATACAGGCAGGCTGCGTCGGAAGCCCTTGAGAATGCAGGTAAAGCTGAAAAGATTATTAAAAGCATCATTGAACTCTCATTTCGTTATGAGAATATGAACGAAGTGATGCGGATACAAAAGGAAGAAGAGTTGGATTTAATTGCTCAGGACTTTGATAATGAATGCAGGCTCAGGCTCGGAATCCGGAAAAGTAAAATTGATAAGGTAATGAAAAGACTTATGAGAATCGGCAACATATATACATCATTCGATACATTTAATCAATGAACAAATTATGTTTATAATCAGTCTGTTTTATAATTAACAAAACCATTGATTTTGCTAAGTGTTTGGAAGAGAATGACAATGAAATTTAGAACCATTCTAAAGAACCTGAATTATCACATCCAGGCCCGGGAACAATGCTCTGGAAATTAAGAGGCTATCAGATTTAACGGGAGTTTTAGATGAATCAAAACCCGATTTTACATGTTAAATTTTTATTAAAATCAAGTCATAAAAAATTTTTTTATAAACTTTTTTTATTCAATTTTGTTAATCGAATCAAGTATGCCTTTCTTAAGGATTTTAAACTTGCGGCTAAAATCCAAAACCTTGATATATAGCGATTAAACAAATTATTAAGAAACCATTCAAGGTAAATTGAATTAATGGAAAAGAACGTTGTTGAAGTTTGGGAAAATTGTCTTAAGGTAATCAAAGACAATATCAACTATCAAAGCTTTAAAACATGGTTCCTTCCGATAAAGCCTCTTAAACTAAAAGATTATGTGTTGACAATCCAGGTTCCCAGCCAGTTTTTTTACGAATGGCTGGAGGAGCACTACATTGGATTGCTTAAAAAGACTATCAAAAAAGAACTTGGAGATAAAGGCCGGTTGGAATACAGTATTATTGTTGACAATTCAGAAGCGGACCCCGGTCCCTTCACTATAAATGTTCCTACTTCGGAGAAGAAGGCCACATACAATCCTGCAGTCTCAATGCCCATTGATCTTAACAGGGGTACATCTAAAGAGATACCGAACCCCTTTATTATCCCGGGATTGAAGAAAATCAAGGTTAACTCTCAGCTCATTGAGAGTTATTCGTTTGAGAATTTCATCGAAGGTGACTGTAACCGCCTGGCCAGGTCGGCCGGCTTCGCTGTTGCCAGCAACCCGGGGAAGACCGCTTTTAACCCTCTCCTCTTATATAGCAATACCGGGCTTGGAAAAACCCACCTCTCCCATGCAATCGGTTTGCAGGTAAAGAATAGTTTCCCTGAGAAGACGGTCCTGTATGTTACCACCGACCAGTTTATCAACCAGTTTATTGACTCGGTAAAGAATAACAATCAAAACGATTTTATTCATTTCTACCAGATGATCGACATCCTGATCATTGACGATATTCATAACCTGGCAGGCAAAGAAAAAACCCAGGATGTCTTTTTCCATATTTTCAACCATCTCCATCAGAAGAGCAACCAGATCGTTCTTACCTCCGACAAGCCTCCGGTTGAGATGAAAGGCATTGAACCCCGCCTTCTTTCCCGCTTTAAATGGGGATTGAGCGCTGACCTGCAGGTTCCCGACCTGGAAACCCGCATTGCCATCCTTCAAAAGAAATTGTACAATGACGGTATCATTGTCCCCCCCGAAGTTGTGGAATACCTTGCATACAGCATTAATACCAACATAAGGGAACTCGAAGGCGCCCTTATCTCTCTCCTCGCCCAGTCATCGCTCAACAAGAAGACCATCACACTTGAGCTGGCCAAGCAGATGATAGATAAGTTTGTCAAGAACACTTCAAGGGAAATTTCCATAGATTATATTCAGAAGGTTGTTTGTGATTACTTCAACATCCCTGTTGAGATGATCCATTCCAAGACACGCAAACGCGAGATCGTCCAGGCCCGGCAGCTTTCCATGTATTTCTCGAAAAAGCACACCAAATCTTCATTGGCCAGCATCGGCCTCCACTGCGGGAACAAGGACCATGCAACCGTGCTCCATGCCTGCCGTACGGTAAACAACCTGGTTGAAACAGATAAACAGTTCCGCCAGTTTGTTGAAGAACTTGACAAGCGCATTAAACTATAATTTTTTTTCTTCCTTATGAAAATCCTGTTTGTCTGCACCGGCAATATCTGCCGGTCGCCTATGGCTGAAGGTATTCTAAGAAGCAAACTCGGCAAGGCCGGTATCAAAGCCGAAATTGATTCCTGCGGGTTTGAGTCATTTCATATTGGCGACCATCCCGACAACAGGGCACAGAGTATATGCAGGAATTACGGGATCGACATCTCCGGGCATGTTGCAAGACTCTTCAGGAAAAATGATTTTGACAGTTTCGACCGCATTTACGTCATGGATGCATCGCATTATTACAGTGTTTCCAGGATAGCCAGGTCCGCTGCTGACCTGAAAAAAGTTGATTATATGCTCAACCTTCAGTATCCCGGGCAGGATCTGCCGGTAGATGATCCATGGTACCATGACATCCATGCCTTTGAAAAGACCTACCGTCAGCTTGATGCCGCCTGCGAACGTTTGATTGAACAATTGCTGTCCTCCAAACCGGGTCAACCATGAAAACAAATTTTCCATCAGCCGGTCTGATAAAGAAGGCCAGTGAAAGGATCAGGCCTTTCATCAACCTCACCCCTGTTCTTACCTCAAGCACAATTGACAGGATGTTCGGGGCAAACATCTTCTTTAAATGCGAAAATTTCCAGAAGGTGGGCGCATTCAAGGCAAGAGGTGCAACAAATGCAGTAAGGAGCCTTGACCCTGTTTCATTAAATAAAGGAGTTGCAACGCATTCCAGCGGCAATCACGCCCAGGCGCTGGCCTGGGCAGCAGGTCTTGCCGGGACGAAAGCCTATATCGTGATGCCTTCCAATTCATCCCCTGTTAAAGTCGGGGCAGTCAAAGGATATGGAGGGCGGATCACGTTTTGCGAACCCACACTCCCCTCCCGCGAAGCGACCCTTCTGAGAGTCATAGAGGAAACCGGCGCCGTAGAGGTGCATCCTTACAACGACAACCGCATAATAGCAGGGCAAGCCACATCCGCCCTCGAACTGATTGAAGAAATCAAGGACCTGGATATCATCCTTGCCCCGGTTGGAGGCGGCGGTCTTTTAAGCGGGACAGCTCTTTCGGCATACTACTTTTCACCAGGCACCTGCGTGATAGCTGCAGAGCCTGAGCAGGCCGACGATGCCCGCAGGTCATTTGTTTCAAAGACCTTTGTCGAGAGTGTCAATCCCCAAACAATTGCCGACGGCCTGAGGACCTCCCTGGGCAGCCTCACGTTTCCAATCATCCGGGAACATGTCAGCGACATCGTTACGGTGAGCGAGGGGAGCATTGTCGAGGCTATGAAATTCATCTGGGAAAGGATGAAGATCATCGTAGAGACCTCGTCGGCAGTGCCATTTGCTGCCATTCTTGAGAATACGATTCAGGTCAAAGGCAAACGCATCGGCATCATACTGTCGGGCGGTAATGTCGACCTCAACAACTTACCCTGGTAATATGAAACATGGTGTGCTTTACCTTATTCCTTCAGCCCTCAGCGATGGCCCTGTTGAAGATGTACTGCCTGAAGGAACCCTGAAAGTCATCCGCAGTCTTGATTATTTTATAGTTGAAGAACTCAAGACAGCCCGGCGGTTCCTGAGAAAGGCCGGATTCACGCGTGATTTCAATGAAGTCACCCTGAATGTTTATAACGAGCATTCCCCCCTTCCCTCTTTTGAAGAATACCTCCAGGTCTCCGACCAGGGCAGGGACATCGGCCTGTTGTCGGAAGCCGGCAGCCCGTGTATTGCCGACCCGGGTTCCGAGATAGTGAGGATTGCCCATGAAAACGGAGTACCGGTTAAGCCTCTTACCGGGCCTTCTTCCATTCTGCTGGCCCTGATGGCGTCGGGGTTCAACGGGCAGAATTTTACCTTTCACGGTTATCTTCCGGTGGATAAGCAAATGCGCAGCAAGAGGCTGAAGGAAATTGAAAAAGCTGCCGGTGAGAAAAAACAAACACAGATTTTCATTGAGACCCCTTACAGGAACGAGCAGGTATTCCAGGCTGTCCTGCAGAGCTGTAAGGACGATACAATGCTCGGCCTGGGAATCGGCCTCACCGGTCCTTCAGAAAAAATAGAGGTGTATGCGGTAAGGGACTGGAGAAAAATGAAGCCGGTCCTTGGCAAAACCCCTTCAGTATTTCTGATTTACTCATATTAAGTTGTAACTAAACAGGCTCTTCTTCGTCTTAAATTTACTTCTAAACAAATTCCGGTGGAAACCATTTTAAGTGTTGACAAACTATCCAAGCGCTTTGGTAAGATCAGGGCGGTAAACCAGCTTTCCTTTGAAGTTGTGAAAGGCCAGGTTTTTGGCATACTCGGGCCGAATGGCAGCGGGAAGACCACTACCCTGAGCATGTTGCTTGATCTCATTCCTCCCGACGAGGGGACATTCAGCTGGTTCGGGCAGCCTCCTTCTAAGGACTCACGTAAACGCATAGGTTCTGTTATTGAAAGCCCTAACTTCTTTCCGTACCTGGATGCGGTCACAAACCTTAAAATCGTAGCCGACATCAAGGATAAGCCTTACAATGACCTTGACGAAGTGCTTCAGCTGGCCGGCTTGTACGAGCGAAGGTTCTCCAAATTCAGAACTTTTTCATTCGGGATGAGGCAACGACTTGCTCTAGCCTCCGCCCTGCTTGGGAAGCCGGAGGTTATGATCCTCGACGAACCTACCAACGGGCTGGATCCACAGGGTATTGCACAGATCAGGGACCTGATCTCTTTGGTTGCTTCACGCGGCACGACCATACTGCTGGCTTCCCACCTCCTTGACGAGGTGCAGAAGATATGCAGCTACGTGGTTGTCCTGAGAAAAGGCATCATGCTCTTCAGCGGAAACGTCAGGGAAGTGCTTGCAGTATCCGATTCCATTGAGATGGCCAGCTCCGACATGACGGCCCTGGCAGCAGCAATCGCGGGATTTCCCGGGTTCCTGGCTTCTACAGGTGTCAACGGCATCCTCCAGGTTCATTTTGACAGGCCCGTAGATACTGCGGAAATCAATTCATTTCTCCATCTCAAGGGTATTGTGCTTAGCCATTTGTCGGAGAAGAAGCGAAGCCTTGAACAACATTTTCTCGAACTCTTACAGGACACGCCATGATCAAACTGCTCAGAATAGAATTTAAAAAGATCAGGACATACAAAGTGTTCTGGATCCTCTTCGGCCTGTATTTCGTATTTCTTGCTGCCGGGATACTGCTTGCCGAATTCATGATCAACCATATGGTCAACAACGTCAACCAGAGGATGCCTATCCCCTTTCCCCACATTGCCATTTATTATTTCCCCGACGTATGGCAAAATGTGGCTTTCTTTGCCAGCATCAGGTATGTACTTATATTCCCGGCAATCATAATGATCATCCTGATCACGAATGAATTTACCTTTAAAACAATACGGCAGAATATAATAAACGGGATGAGCAAAACCGAATTTCTCGTTTCGAAACTGCTGATGATCCTCCTGATGGCAGTGATTATCGGAGTTATTCTGACGGCCGGTTCGTTTTTTATAGGCCTGTTCCATTCAGGGTTCACCGATGTGAATTTCTTTTCAAAAGGCCTGCCGTTCATGGGAGGGTTCTTCATCAGCCTCGTCTGCTATATGGTTTATGCATTTTTCTGCGGATTCATGCTGAGAAATACGGGTATGGCGATCGCATTGTTCACGTTATATTCCCTGATAATTGAGCCGGTTATCTACTTTCTTTTCAGGGCACCATTTATGTTTAAGAACACCATTTATACATATCTCCCGGTAAATGCGGTGATACGTCTCACCGAGTACCCTGCCATCCCCATGCTGAAGAAAATGATGGGACTGGAATTACAGGACAACGTAAGCATTGTTACCTGCCTTATACCTCTTGGCTATGCTGCAATTATGATCGGGATAGTGTTCTGGGTAATGAAAAGGAAGGACCTTTGATTCCAGGCTGGAAGCCCTGGATCATACCCGGGAACTTCATTTTACAAATTTCATCTGAACATACGGCATGGACGGAATGTCCATTAAATTCCGTTTCTCTTCCTTATAGCCCATTCAGCCGATAACAGGCCCAGGATCAAGAGGAACTGCCACCACTCCCCGGCCAGGTCAGTGTATTTTCTCTTAAGGTGGATCACTGGCTTGATGTCATTCCGTTTTTTAATGATTTCTGCCAGTTTAAGAATATCCTTCTGAGAGACCATTTCCCCTTTATTTCCGGCCGATATCTGCTTCAGCAGGGTATGGTCGGCCATTAAATTAACAAGTTCAATATCCAGGGGGGTAATGCTTATCAAACCTTTCTTAGTATAGAGGGCCTGTGCCGTTTTAGCCGAAGCCGACCAGGTATAATTGCCCGAAGGGAAATATCCTGCATTCAGGTAATATCCTTTCTCGGTACGGGTAAAAAGAAAAGGGTAAGTTTTGCCCTCCTCATTTTTTAATTCCAGGGTGACATCAGGTGTATTTATAAGCTCATGTGCTGGATTAAACAAGGTAGCATCAAATTCAACCGGATCTCCTTCTTCCAGACGGTTCCCGGCATTGACAACGAAGGGGCTCGGATCATTTTTTACGGCAAGGTACTGTACCATCCGGGTTATCATATCGTCGAACAGGCTGAAAGATGATTCCTGGGCATAATCTGACATCCTCCATCTCCAGATATTCTCCCCTGCGATTATCCCGGTCTTATGGGAAGGCATATCGAAAAACATCAGCAAGGGAAAATTCGTTTTCACTTCACCGATTTTCTGGTAAAACATTACATCTGATAATACAGCTGTTTGATAACTTCCGGTAGGGCATTGAACCGGGGGGAATTCCTTAACAATCCCCGAAAACTCCCGGCCAAGCCCAAAAAGCGAGAAGTCGGGATTGAGCACCGGCTGGATATCAGCCATCGTTTTCTGCTGGGCGTTGATGATAAGGCCTGTCTTTTGCCTGTTAAAGCCGGCCAGGTCGGTCTGGCTGCCTATCACATACAAAACGGGGCTTCTTTCAGGCAATAGCTTTGCAGGATCGGATGTTCCTGCAACAGAAGGCAACTGGTAAAAAATATACAGGTCGAACTCATCGGGGCTTTTTAACAGTTCGGAGGGGTTTAACTGTGTGACGTTAAATTTAGCCGAGGATCCCAGGGCGCTTGCAATGGCAGCTATGTCGGGGTGCGGGCTTTCATAAACCAGGGCAACCCTGATCCTCGATTCAAGCACTTCAACATAAAAATCGCGCTTATTATTCGCCTGGTTAAATTCACCACCGGGAGTTTCAAGTTCCACCGAATACCTCTGCATCCCTTTTTGCCTGGCCTGAAGGGTTCCGCTGACCCTGATGAGTGCATGGTCATTCGTTGCCTTGACCACCCTGTTAAAAACCATCTCCCCCGAATGTTTCACAACCAGTTTTATTTCCTTGCCCGTGTATTTGTCGGCTTCAACCATGATCTCAAAGGGAAATTCGTCGTTCAGGAAAACCTGTTTGCTCACGTTGATATTCATGATCAAAACATCCTTGTGCAGGGATGTATCTCCAAGTGCAACGGTAAAAACAGGAGCACTTAGTTTTTCAGCTGCATAATAAGGGTTGCTTCCTTTATTATAGATCCCGTCAGTGGCAAGGATCACCGCGCCAAGGTTGCGGTTGGCATACCTCCTTGCGAGCTCGTTAAAAAATTCGGAAATGTCGGTATGGTTCCCTTTGAAATCTTTCGTTAAACCGGGTACAACATCCTGGCCAAAAGTGTAAAACGCAACCTCAAACCGGTCAGATAATTCATGGCTGAGGTTTTCAATATCACGGCATAGATTTTTTCTTACCTCAATTGAATCGACTGATGATACGACTGAACGGGATCCGTCAATGCCAATGGCGATTACAGGCTTTTCGACCTGCCGGGTACTGCGTTGTATCAAAGGAGTAAGGAGAAGAAAGGATATAATGGTTACAGAGAAGAACCTGAGGAGAAATAAGGCTGCAAACACCCGGAGATTGTCATCCGTTCTGCGTTTACTATAATAAAGACCAATGGAAAATAGAGCCCCGGCCAGAATGCAGAACAGAAGGAACCAAACAGGATATTCGGTTAAAAGGCTCACACGATAAAACTATCAGGTATGAAGGCCACCGCACACACTGATCACCTGACCGGTAATATATTCTGAGAGGTCGGAGGCAAGGAACAAAGCCAGGTTGGCAACATCATCAGGAGTACCGCCACGCCTCAGAGGGATATCCTCTATCCATTCCTTCCTTATTTCTTCAGGAAGCCTTTTGGTCATCTCCGTCTCAATAAATCCCGGAGCGATAGCATTTACGCGGATATTACGCGACCCGATTTCCTGGGCGACCGCCTTTGTAAACCCGATGATCCCGGCTTTTGAAGCGGAGTAATTGGATTGCCCGGAATTACCCTCAATCCCCACAACAGAACTCATATTGATAATGGAACCGCAGCGTTGTTTGATCATCTGGCGCTGGACGGCCTTTGTAAGGTTAAATACCGATTTAAGGTTTACTTTGATTACCAGGTCCCAGTCAGACTCGGTGAGCCTCAGAAGCAGGTTGTCACGTGTGATTCCGGCGTTGTTCACAAGAACATGGAGTTCCCCGAAATCTTCAACCACGGCATTTACCAGTTTTTCACTATCCTCGAAGGAACCGGCATCGGAAGCATAGCCTTTGGCTTTAACCCCGAGTTTTTTCAATTCTTCTTCAAGGGATACTGAATTCTCATCAAATGCAATATCAGAAAATGCGATATTACCTCCGCTTCGGGCGAAACAATGTGCAATTGCCCTGCCAATACCACGGTTTGCTCCGGTAATCAGGATTGTCTTACCTTCTAATAATTTCATGCCTGGGTTTTAGTTATTAATCTGAATCATTATCATTCCAACATATTGTTAAATGGTCTGAGACCCCATTCCGGCAAAGCCAAATGTAAAATTCAACTTACTGTCACATCCACTTCACCAAAGGGAAATCCTGCCTGTGGGGCAATAACGGGCTCTTTGGAAAAAGCCGGAAAACAAAATCATAAACGCCTGCCTGGTTTAGAGGGATGCTGCACTCAAATACGGCTATATTTTTTTCAGAACGGGAAAGGGTCATTTCTTCAATAAAGATGGGGGTCTCTATCTGGTCGTTCACCTTCTTGCCGAAAAGGACTTCAATACCAACATCCGTCGCAGATAATTCATTCAGGTCGATAATGATCTCAGCGGCAAAAATATCTCCAAGCGACAAGGGTTTCTGCTCTGAATAAGGAGTTTTAAGGGAAACAATTTCAATACTGTCCCATCCCCTCAATACCTTTCTTTTCCATGAAGCAATATGCCTTGCCATCTCATAGTTCTTGCCGGTCATTATCTTGGTCCGCTTGAACAACTTGGTGTAATACTGACGGTAATAATCGTCAAGCTGGCGTTTCATTGTAAAATGAGGTGCAATCTCTGCAATTGTATTTTTAATATAGGAGATCCATTTTACAGGAACCCCGTTTTTATCCCTGTCATAATAGATCGGCACTATTTCTTCTTCAAGTATGGAATAAATTACTTCAGCATCAAGATCATCCTGGAACATGCTATTGTCGTATGTGGCTTCCTCCTGCAGCGCCCAGCCTGCATCAGGCCTGTAGCCTTCGGCCCACCAGCCGTCGAGGACGCTGAAATTCACCACTCCGTTCATAACGGCCTTTTCACCGCTGGTCCCCGATGCCTCTAACGGCCTTGTGGGTGTATTGAGCCAGATATCAACGCCCCTGATCAGGTATTTGGCAAGTTCCATATCATAGTTCTCTATGAACATAACCTTGCCCAGGAAAGCCGGCATTCTTGAAACTTCAATAATCCTTTTGATCAGATCCTGTCCTGCTTTATCGTTAGGATGTGCCTTGCCTGCAAAAAGGAACCTGACAGGTTTTTCGGTATTGTTCACGATACGTCCGAGCCTGTCCAGGTTGCTGAATAAAAGATGGGCCCGCTTGTACGTTGCAAACCTGCGTGCAAACCCGATTGTGAGGGCCTTTGGCTGTGCAGCTTCCCTGATCTGGAAGATCAACTTGGGATTTTCATGCCGCCTGGTCATGTCGATATATACCCTTTCGTGCAGGAACTCGGTGAGCTGGTCTTTCTGTTTTTGGCGGGTTTGCCAGATAACTACATCCTCAACTTCATGAATCTTTCTCCAGTATTCAGGATTTGACTGGTCATGAAGGAAACCTTCGCCAAATTTTTCTTTATATAACTGCTGCCAGGATTTCGCTGTCCAGGTAGGGAAATGGACTCCATTGGTCACATACCCGATGTGGAGTTCTGTGGCATAATAACCGGGATAAAGCGGCTGGAGCATGTCCCTTGTCACCCTGCCGTGTATCCGGCTGACGCCGTTGATCTCCTGTGAACATTTCGCGGCAAGGACGCTCATCGAATACTTCTCATCAGGATCGTCATCCACCATTTTCCCCAGGTTCAGAAACTGCTCCCACTTGATATTAAGGTAATCGGGATAATGTGAAAAATACCTTCTCATCATATCTTCAGGGAAAGCATCATGCCCGGCCGGTACCGGTGTGTGAGTCGTAAACAGGGTTGATGACCGTACAATTTCCATGGCCTGCACAAAAGTCAGCTTTTCGTTCTGAATCAGTTTGCGCAGCCTTTCAAGGCCTATGAAGGCCGAATGCCCTTCGTTACTGTGATACAGATCAGGCTTGATTTTAAGGACATCAAGCAACCTGATCCCTCCGATTCCCAATACAATTTCCTGCCTTATGCGGTTCTCGAGATCACCACCATATAACTGGTGAGTGATGCTGCGGTAGCTTTCATCATTTTCTTCAATGTCGGTGTCAAGAAGATATAAAGGGATCCTTCCAACATCCACTCTCCATATCTTGGCATATAAGGTCCTGCCCGGGAGGGCAAAAGTTATTTTTTGCCAGTTTCCCTGCTCATCACGCACAGGGATGATAGGCAACTGCGAAAATTTCTGGGGGGTATAGTTTGCAATCTGGTCCCCGGCAGGGCTCAGGGTCTGCATAAAATAACCATACCTGTACAAAAGACCTATCCCAACAATATTGACGTTTGAATCGCTTGCCTCTTTGAGATAATCTCCGGCAAGCATGCCGAGGCCGCCCGAAAAAATCTTAAGGGTATCGTGAAGCCCGTATTCCATGCTAAAGTAAGCGATCATTTCCTTGGGCTTATCATTACCCCTGGCTATATAACTGTTAAACTTTGCTGTAACCTTTTCAAGCCGCGCAATGAATGCTTCATTATGGCTGAGTTCCTGGAGTTCTTTGTACGACAAGGATTCGAGCAACGCAATCGGATTGAATTTCAGTTCATACCAACGGTCATGGTTGATCATCTCAAACAATTCCGCTCCTTCCCAGTTCCAGCACCACCAGAGGTTCTTCGACAGAAGGTCGAGATTTGCAAGGTTTTCAGGCAATCTCTGTTGCACCAGGACTTTCTTCCATTCGGGTTTTACGTCCGACATGCTCTTGAGAGAAAGTGCGATGATCTGTGGCTGCTTACCCGCGTAGAGCTCATTCCTGCCCAATGCCTTTTCAAGAGCCATATCAAACGCATCATGGTAGTTTGAAATCAGATTTCCCCACAATGCCGACCTTGAAATTTCATATGCCTTGATCCTGATTTTGATTATTTCCTTTTCGCTTTTTAAAGCGCAACTGACAACGGTTTGTAAAATTTCGTCAACAACTTCGCTGTCATTATCATCATCCCTGTCGATCACCGCAATGCAGTCCTTTATATTGGGATACAGGTTCTTTACCCATTGCCCGAAGCCTGTAAGGCTGGTTGTGATTGTAGGAATATGAAATGAAAGGCTTTCCTGGGAAGAGTAACCCCAGGGTTCGTAGTACGAAGGGAATATGGTGCCGTCAAAACCGACCAGCAGGTCATAATACGACAGGTTAAAAACGCCGTCTTTCCCGTTCATTACTGCGGGCACATAAAACAGTTTTACCTTGTCTTCCGGCCTGTTCTGTATTTTACTTTGTTTTACTTTATTCAGGATCCAATCATTGTCGGATTCATTCAGGACATGGGTAAGGTACTGCTCCGAGCGGGGGTTATTATGGTCCTTTCTCGACATCCACTCAAGCAGTTCTTTCCTGGGTCCTGTCTCATAGGCCGGAACAACGATAAATGCAATCACGCTTTCAGGTATGCTTACCTGGGAGTTTATCCTTGACATGGTATCGATAAACAACTCGTAGCCCCTGTTCTTCTTCTCATGAGGGCCGCTGGTGAGGATAAGGATACTGCTTTTTGAAACCGGCTGACCTGTCATGGCTTCAGCAACCTGCAACAATTTTGTCCTTGCTACGGCCCTTTTCTGGTAGTATTCATCCTTCACCGGGACAAAGCTGTCCTCGAACCCGTTCGGTGTAATGACATCCGCAGACCGGTCGAGAAAATGCCTGCACTCTTCATTTGTCAATGAAGAAAGGGTTGTTAATATGTCGGCTTCGACCGCCGCAGTCTTTTCAAGTGAATATTTAGAAACAAGGCCAAATTGCTTGGCAATGGAATCTCCGTGAAACTGCTCAAAATTCTTATACAGGGGAAGATTGTTAATGGCAATATTTCTTCCGATCACAGTGGAGTGAGCTGTAAAAACGGTCCCTGCCTGGGGCACCTTCTCCTTGACATACAGAAGCCCTGTGCCGCTTGTCCATTCATGGAAATGGCTTATGATCTTATCGTGATGCGACAGATTGTAATTGTAAAAACTTTCAATCACCTTTCCTGCCGCATATCCGAACAAAGCAGGTTCGAGGTAATCCCATCCGCCCATGAGGGAATCCAGGTTGAACCGTTCCCAGAAATGAGACAATATTTTATCCTTATCCGAAAAAAACGGTGTAAAGTCAATAAGAAAGACAAGGGGTTTCCCGGGAATATTCCAACGCCCGATCTTAATGCGCAGTCCTTCGCTCTCGGCCCTTTCCCTCCACGATTTATATAAGAACCTGTCCTCCTGAAATTCGGGATTCTGATGAGTTTCCTTCCATACATCGGGCCCGATCAGAATATAATTATCCCTGAGCTCCTGAGCCATGGTAAGGCACTTGGTGGAGAGAACAGTGTAGATCCCACCAACTTTGTTACATACTTCCCAGCTTACTTCAAAAACGTAATCCGGGACAAGTTTTGATTCTTCTTTCACGATGAATGATTAATTAGTTCGAGAGTCAATACTAAGCTTTCTTTGCAGCAGGGCCAGTTTACCTGGCTTCTTTTGTTTTTCCGGCTGTTTTACCTTTCGCTGCAGAAGGCTTCGTCCCTTTTTTTTCTTTAACCGCAACTTTTGGCTTTGCTTCCTTTTTTACCCTGGCAGCGGCTTTGGGTTTCGCTTCCTTTTTCACTTTGACAGCGGCTTTGGGTTTGGCTTCCTTTGTTACTCTGGCAGTTGCTTTTGGCTTTGCTTCCTTTTTCACTTTGACAGCGGCTTTGGGTTTGGCTTCCTTCTTCACTTTTTCAGGGACAACGGCTTTCTCAGCTTTTACTGAAGGTTTGGCCACTTTTTTCAGGGGTTTTACTTTGACTGCGGATGTCTTTTTCCCCGCTTTTCTTCCGGGTTTGCCCGTTACGGGTGCGCTGGCTGTATTCAAAGAAGCAAGATGGGTTTCGACGCGGATCATAAAGTCGGAGATCGCATTCATATAGTTAATGAAGGCATCATATGGAGAGCCGTAGGGATTAAAATGTTTATGCACTTCCCCGGCCGAGAACCATTTTGTTGACATATAATAAAAGTGGTTGCTTGACTGGAGGTAGCCCCAGTCACGGAGAATACTTAGATCCTTGCACCTGGTTATGGAATCCGACAGGGAATAAAGCTTGGAAAATGCTTCGTTCTGCAGTTCATTCCCTTTCCAGGCAGTAAGGTCCCTTTCTTCATCGGCCCAGGAAATGGCGTAAGGTACAGATAAGGCGCCCATGGGCTGGAGCCTCTGATTAAGCTCTTCCGGTGTGGCGAATGTAAAATTGGATTTACTGAATAAAACTGACGGGAGGTGATAGAAAAAATCGAAGATCCCTGTTTCTTTTCCCTGGTGTTCTCCGATTGTTTCATAATCCATGAACAAATTGACCACTTCTTCATGAGGATCGGTTGCATTAAGCCATCCTACAAATTTTTCGGCTGTAAGAGGCCATTCCGACCATTTTTGTTCAGAGAACCTGAATGAAATATCGTCACTCAACCTGAAGTTCCGCAGAAGAACCCTTAGCTTAGGGTTGAGGTTGTTGCAATAGATGTAATTCGGGCTTTTCCATCCGAGGATATGCTTGGCCCCTTCGGTAAGCATTGTGTGGAAACCAAGGTTTGCAATTGTTTCACCAATGGAATCACTGTAAATAAGTTCAGAATTCCTGAAGGTCTGGGGTTTCTGCCCAAAAAGGTCTTCTATCCGTTTGCGTTGCGATTCGACCTGGCGGATAAATTCCTGCTCCTGGCCCAGTGAAGCAAGCGAGTGGTATTCCGTCTCGGAGATGAATTCGACACAACCGGTTGCTGCAAGTTTCCTGAAGCTTTCGATCACTTCCGGCACATACTGTGCAAACTGGTCCAGGGCGGTTCCCGAAATTGAATAACTGACTTTGAAGGCTTTCCCAAATTCGTTGATCAGCTGGAGCATCATCCGGTTAGCCGGTAAATAGCATTTCTCTGCCACCCGCCTGATAATATGCCGGTTTTGATAATCATCGTAATAATAGTGGTCCTGGCCGATGTTGAAAAACCTGTATGTTCGCAGCCTGTATGGCTGATGAACCTGGAAATAAAGACATAATGACCTCATAAATCTACCTTAATTTTAATGGCCTGTTGCATTGTTATATACATCAAGAACTTTTAACGCCGCATTTTCCCAAATGAGGCTGTCGACCTCAGATTTGCCGTACCTGGCAAACATTTTTTTCAAACCGTCGTAGTGGAGGATGCCGTAAATGGCATCGGCAAGTGCGTCTATATCCCAGAAGTCCACTTTAAGTGCATGCTGGAGGACTTCGGCAACGCCGGATTGTTTGGAGATAACGACCGGCACATTGGTTCTCATGGCTTCGAGCGGCGATATCCCGAACGGTTCAGATACGGAGGGCATAACGTAAACGTCACTCATGGCAAACATCCGGTCAACTTCTCCACCGGCCAGGAAACCTGTAAAATGGAACCTGGTCCCCATCTTAAGCTGGGCAACCCTTCTGATCATCCTGTTCAAAAGGTCGCCTGATCCGGCCATTACGAACCTGACGTTGGGGTCACGCTGAAGAACCTTATGGGCCGCCTCAACAAAGTAATCAGGACCTTTCTGGTAAGTTACCCTGCCCAGGAAAGTCACAATCTTCTCCCTCACATGTTTGGTAACATCATCCGTTTCGGGCTTGTCGACCGGTTCCACGGCATTGTGAACGGTAAATACTTTTTCGGCAGGGATCCCGTAACGTTCAATAACGATCTGGCGGGTGAGGTTGCTCACGGTTATTACCCGGTCTGCTTCTTCCATTCCATGCCGTTCAATATCGTATACAACCTGGTTTACATTTTCACCTGAACGGTCGAATTCAGTAGCATGGACATGAACAACAAGGGGTTTCCCGCTTATTTTCTTTGCCGCTATTCCGGCTGCATAGGTCAGCCAGTCATGGGCATGGATCACATCATAATCGAATTGATTTGCAACCGACAGGGCAACGAGGGCATAACGGGAAACCTCTTCCATGAGGTTTGCTCCATACTTGCCTGAGAACTGGTACTTACGGCCAAACACCGAATGAGATTCAGGCTTCTTCCCGGTAACTTCATCAGTATACCAGCGCTCGAATTCCTCCGGATCCAGGTATGGGACCAGGTTTGATCCGACTTCCATATAGCTGATCTTTTCACGGAATTCCCGGGTCAGTGTTTGAGTAAAGTCCAGCTCAATATCCGAAGCGTTTATAAGCCTGAAGCCATCCTGTGATTCATCACCAAATGACTTTGGCACCACGAAGATAACCTCCACTCCGTGTTTTGCGAGACCCTTGGTCAGGCCAAAACAAGCAGTTCCCAGTCCACCGGTAATATGAGGCGGGAACTCCCACCCAAACATGAGTACTTTCATAGAAATTCCGATTAATTAGGGTTGGTCGTATACATCAATCAACCATTTGATTCGTAAAAGCTCGGCCACACTGTCAGCATAAGAAACGGCGCCCCGGGGTGTGTGCGGGGGGTCTCCGTCGTAAATTTCACTGATGGTTCCAATACCATATTCAGTTAATACCGGTTCAAACCCGGCATATAAATTCTTGATCATCGAAAGACCGCTCCGGCCATGGATCTTGAGATATCCTTCGGCAAAATGTCCTAAAAGCCAGGGCCTGACCGTTCCCTGGTGATATGCCATATCGCGTTCCTGGGGTGATCCGTAGTATATGCCCTTATAAACCGGGCTCTTCGGTGTTAGTGTACGGATACCCCTCGAGGTCAGGAGCTCCTGCCTGACACGGCTAAGAACATCCTTCCGCATTTCTTCGGTTATAGGAGAAAATGGAAGGGAAGTGGCAAATAACATATTGGGCCTTACAGTCCAGTCTTTATACTCCCCATCCACATAGTCGGCAAGATATTTCTTGTCGGGATTCCAGAAGGTTTCTATGAACGACCTTGAAATCTGTTCGGCAACCGGGGACCAGGCTGCAATAAATGCCTGGTCACCTGCCATTTCAGCGCTCTCAACGGCAAAACAAACTGCATTATACCACAAGCTGTTGATCTCCACCGCCTTGCCAATCCTCGGGGTGACCGGCTTCCCATACGCTACTGAATCCATCCATGTGAGTGCCATACCGTGCACACCAGCGTATATCAGCCCGTCGGGTTCCATGTGAATATTAAATTCGGTTCCGTCGCGATAACCTTCCAGTACCTGGACGATCTTTTTACCGTACTCCTTCCATATCTTTTTTTCGGTACGGGTAAACATCCCATACTGCTGCAAGGCCCATATAAACCATAACGACGGGTCGGCTGCATGATAAGTCACATTGCTTCCTGAGCCAAAATGGGGCATTAGCGGCCCTTTCATCTCAGCAACCATGGTGTCAATAATAGCTTTTGCCGTTTTATACTCCCCGGTAACCAACAATAAGCCGGGCAGGGAGATAAAGGTATCCCTTCCCGAACGGGTGAACCAGGGATAACCTGGCAAGAGGGAAGTTTTATTTCCTCTTCTGATAACAAATTGCTGGGCAGCATTAACCAGGCAATGTTCGAAAGTATCCCTGGGGGTGCGGTTCTTCAGTTCGGCCGTATATGCCCTCTTGATGCCGGCCTGCGATATTTCCTGGGTCCCGGCACAGAAGTATACGCTTTCCCCGGTTTTGATATCGAATTCGAAGAAACCAGGATTATACAGGTCTTCCTGGAATTCATATCCCCTTTCCATTTCCTCCTGGTACTCGATATTATGATACCAGTCAGGTACGTGAACGTATTCGTTGTCCTTTGAGATCTGCATGAAAAGGTCAGTGTAACCGTGATACATCCTGACTTTGATCCCTCCGGCAGCTTTTTCAAACTTTTTATCGGCAAAAATATTTTCTCTGGTAAGGGTATGATAATTCCTGAATGCCAGGAACGGTCTAAGCCTTAGTTTGGTGGGCGAATGGGCTTCAACGAGGGTATATTTCATGATCACCCTGTCTTCCTTTGAATCAAACAGGCTTTCCCTCGTAAGTACTACGCCTCCCACCCTGAACGTAAGTTTTGGGAACGGGTCGGCTGAAAAATCCCTGATGTATTTATGACCTTTGGGATTATACATATTACCCGGGTATTTATGTATGCCAAGATTGAATTCCGCATCCCTCTGGATGACCGTCTCATCAACCGTAGAAAGTAAGACATGCATGTCATGGTCTATCCCCGGCTGGGGAGTAACCAGAAGCCCGTGGTATTTTCGGGTATTGCAGTTTACAATGGTTGTGTTGGCATATGAACCTGCGCGGTTCGATCTGAGCATCTCGCGCTTTAACGAATACTCCAGATTTATAAGCTGATATTTATCAAAATTTATATAACTCATTTCACCAATCTCATGACAGGTTCAAATATAAACTAAAATTTCCGGCCTTGCAAAAATACGATAATTTTAGAGGCGGCGTTATTATGAACGTCAGGCAAGCTTAAATTATTAATAAATTGCTGCCCGATCCCGGCCTATGATTTATAAGAACCGTATACTGATTTTTGCCATTCTGATCCTGCTGTTTTCTTCATGGTCCTGCCGCAAGACCGAAAAGGTTGATTCAAGCCCTTCGCTGGTGCTGTCGTTCTCAACCGATACCGTTATGTTCGATACTGTGCTTACCTCCGTTGGCTCTGTAACGAAAAGGCTGCTTGTTCATAATCTTAATAACAATAAAGTAGTTGTTTCCCAGATACTCCTCGGGGGAGGTTCCGCATCAATCTACCGTATCAATGTTGACGGCACGCCGGGCTTCAACCTGAACAACGTTGAGATCGCCGGGAAAGACAGCATCTTTGTTTTTGTAAAGGTTACGGTCAATCCTAACGATAAAAACATCCCTTTTATCGTTAGCGACTCACTTATTTTCACAACCAACGGGAACAGGCAAACAGTGCAGTTGGCAGCATGCGGTCAGAATGCCGATTTTAACATTAAGAAAACCCTCAGGGGGAACATGGTTTGGGACAGTTTAAAAGCCCATGTCATTTACGGGTATCTCAGGGTCGACACAGGAGCCTCACTGACCATCATGCCAGGAGCAAAAGTGTACCTCCATCAAAAAGCTTACATCGCGGTGTCGCATGAGGCATCTCTGAGCATTAACGGGCAATGGGAACACCCTGTAAGGATACAGGGCGACCGCCTTGATACTTATTACCGTGACCTTCCCGGGCAATGGGAAGGGATTTACCTTGAAAGGGGAAGCAGGAATAATGCGATGAACAATGCGGTCATTAAAAACGGCAAGTACGGCCTCATTATTGACTCCCTTGTCGCCGGCTCAGTCCCCAAACTTAACATCGACGGTATTATCATTCAAAACATGGTCTATGACGGGATCTATGCTTACTCAACATCCGTTGTTTCCACAAATTGTGTTATCGGCAACTGCGGAGGCGCCGCCCTTAGGATTGAAAAAGGCGGCAGTTATGATTTCCGGCAGCTTACGGTCGGCAATTACTGGACCGACGCTGTAAGGCATATTCCGTCAATCCTGTTAAGTAATTTTACCTACGACACCCTGGGGAATAAAATCCCGGGCGATCTTGTCAAAGCCTATTTCGGCAATTCAATAGTTTACGGTGCAGAGACTGATGAGATTGGACTGGACAGTGTTACGACTGCAGGGTTTTCTTATATGTTCGACCATGCGATCCTGAAGACCAGCCTTAAAGTAAGCAACCCCGTTCATTATCTTGAATGTCTCACCAACAAAGATCCTTTGTTCCTTGATGTTCAGAAATATGACTATGAGATCGACAGTACTTCTCCTGCCATCAATAAAGGTGCACCGTTGGGGATACTCAATGATATCAGGGGAATTACGCGGCCCTCCACCCCGGCCCTGGGGGCTTACGAATACTTTAAGAAACCTTGAGGATTTACGTTTTCAGATCTACGACTTACGATTTGATTTTTCAGCATTCGTAAATCGTAAATCGTAAATTATTTTCCAAGAGCCTTTACCATTGCCTTTCCCAGGTCTGCAGGTGAATCCACAACATGTATCCCGCATTCCCTGAGGATTTCCTTTTTAGCTTCGGCGGTGTCGGCTTTTCCGCCAACAATGGCACCTGCATGGCCCATGGTGCGGCCTTTCGGAGCAGTGGCACCGGCTATGAAACTAACTACAGGTTTGGTTCCATGTTCCTTGATCCAGTATGCGGCATCGGTTTCCATATTACCGCCTATCTCCCCTATCAGGATGATGCCTTTAGTCTCAGGATCATCCATAAAGAGCTGAACAGCTTCTTTGATCGTTGTTCCAGGGATTGGGTCCCCCCCGACACCTATCATGGTCGTTTGCCCAAGACCGACCTTTGTGATCTGGTCAACGGCTTCATAAGAAAGTGTTCCTGACCTGGAAACAATACCGATGCAGCCTTCCTTGTGGATGAAACCGGGCATGATCCCGATCTTGGTGTGGGGAGGTGTGATGATGCCCGGGCAATTGGGCCCGATAAGCCGAACATCCCTGCATTTAAGATAGTCTTTCACGGCAATCATGTCAATTACCGGGATACCCTCGGTAATACAAATGATGAGCTTGATACCCGAACCTGCTGCTTCAACAATGGCATCGGCTGCCATCGGAGGAGGGACAAAAATGACCGATACATTTGCACCGGTAGCTTTCACAGCATCGTCAACTGTATTGAATACCGGACGGCCGAGATGCTCGGTGCCTCCTTTTCCGGGCGTCACCCCGCCAACCACGTTGGTCCCGTATTCAATCATCTGCCCTGCATGAAAAGACCCTTCATGCCCGGTAAAGCCCTGCACCAGGACTTTGGAATGCTCATCAACAAGTATGCTCATGGAATTTATTTTCATGCCAAAATTAATTGCTTTTAAAACAATGGCAAGTTTTATTTGATATTTTTGTGCCCATGGCCAGGCTGTCTCTTGAGGATACCATTTGTGCGATTTCGACTGCACCCGGGATTGGGGCAATTGCAGTTGCCCGTATTTCGGGGCCGCTCACTTTCGCTACACTCGAAAAGATCTTCAAACCATCCAATAAAAAAACATCCCTGAAAAAAGCCCTCTCGCATACCATTCACCATGGCACAATCAATACAAGCGAAGGCCCCCTCGACGATGTGCTCCTTAGTATTTTCAAGTCTCCGAATTCCTATACCGGTGAAGACGTTGCGGAACTTTCCATCCATGGCTCAGCTTACCTTCAACGAAGGATCATGGAAGTTTTTCTTGATCACGGACTGCGGATGGCCGGGCCCGGCGAATTCACGCTGAGGGCCTTTATGAACGGGAAACTCGACCTTACCCAGGCTGAAGGTGTAGCCGATGTAATTGCAGCTCACTCGAAAGTGTCACATGATCTTGCCTTCTCTCAACTCAGAGGCGGTTTTTCAAAAAAGCTCAGGGTCTTGCGTGAAAAGCTGATTGATTTCGTTTCCCTTCTGGAACTCGAACTTGATTTCGGTGAAGAGGATGTGGAATTTGCCGATCGCAGCAGGCTCATTAAACTTGTGGGGAACATCAAAGCTGAGATTTCCTCACTGGTGGATTCCTTCAGCCTGGGTAATGTGATAAAAAAAGGCATCCCTGTAGCCATTATCGGGAAACCGAATGCCGGAAAATCAACTCTCCTGAATGCCATACTGAACGAGGAAAAAGCTATTGTATCGGAAATCCCGGGCACAACCAGGGATGCCATTGAGGATACCATTGTTATCGGCGGATACAGCTTTCGTTTTATCGATACCGCCGGATTAAGGGCTGCCGAGAATGTGATTGAGAGCATGGGCATCGAACGTACATGGCAGAAGATAAGCGAGGCAAGCATAGTGCTTTATGTTTTTGACACCACGAAAGAATCATACGGGGATGTGGTGAGGGCACTTGAGGATTTTAAAGATATCGCCGATAACCCTTCCAGGCACCTGATCCTGGTTGGCAATAAACTTGATAAAGTAAAGAAACTACCCAAAGGGTTTACATCCTTCCTGAACCAGGAGACCATTTTTGTTTCCGCCAAACGTCATGAGAACATCCACCAGATAGCCGAAAGCCTTGTAAGCAAAGTAAGCCTCAGCGGCATCAACGACGGGCTGGTTATTTCCAATTCAAGGCACTACGAAGCATTACGGAATTCCCTTTCAGCATTGAACGGCGTGGAAACCGGCCTCAGGGAAGACCTCCCTGCCGACCTGCTCTCCAGCAATATCCGCAATGCCCTGTATTACCTTGGTGAGATTAGCGGTGAGATCACTACGGATGATATCCTGGGTAATATTTTTTCCAGGTTTTGCATCGGAAAGTAAGCTCACAAAACATCCACGTAGTATTTCTGTATAAAACCCCATCTCGCTTCAAGCAGTATAAAAATTAAAGG
>Ga0194053_10000012_pt1 | contig 135062 bp, 114 predicted proteins | sample SepL228m_MetaG_FD_161684 | JGI IMG/M metagenome (GOLD analysis project Ga0194053, IMG submission 161684) | Anoxic zone freshwater microbial communities from boreal shield lake in IISD Experimental Lakes Area, Ontario, Canada - Sep2016-L227-8m | ecosystem: Environmental > Aquatic > Freshwater...
GGAATATTCTCCCCCGCCTGAAGTGAAACCGATGGTGATACCTCCCCCAAGGATGGAATATCACAAAGAGGAGCCCGTGTCCAAAGCGAATGTTAAGTCGAGGGAGGTGTTCTGTTATTCAGTACAGGTGTTTGCTTTTGACAGCCACAGGTATTCGGCTGCATGGATCAAACAGCATTATCATATCGCCGAAGAAGTACGGCTTGAAAAGGAAGGCAGCGTGGAACGCTTCGTGGTGGGCAAATGCGCAGACCTCGATTGTGCCAATGCATTAAAAGAGAGGATGAAGAAACACGGTATAAAGGATGCATTTATTGTTGCTTACAAGAACGGCAGGCGTCACCATTCGGTAAAATAATTTGCTTTCACGAATTGTTTTACTTATCTTTGTCCTTACATTATTTTTTTAAATTAAAACTATCCCATATGAAAACACGCGTTTATATTTCATTAGCAATTTTGCTTGCGATCCCTCTTATCTATCTTTCGTCCTGCAGCAAGATTAAGGAACTTACCGCTGTAGACGTATCGATGAAGCTTCCGCGCACCCATTTCACCTATACAGCAACGAATTTAAAATCAGGTTCGGAAGTTATCCTGTTCTCAGAGCATGTGACTGTAAATCTTGACAGTATCCTGAGTGTTTATGGTTTGTCATCAGGAATCATCAACAGCACTACGTTTACTTACCTTGCAGTTACCATTGAACAGCCCGCCGATTCAACATTTCATTGGCTGAGCTCCATGCGGGCGACGATTGCCGATAATGCCACTTTCACACCTGAGAACGTGGTAGGCAGTGTGACCAATACTGATCCGAATGCCAAGACGGTAATTATCACAACAAACAATGTGAACATCCGTCCCTATCTTACCAACCCCAGTTTTTATTTAAGGGTTTATGGGGTTATAAACGGGCCATTACCTGCCGTAACCATTGGCATGTTCCTTGACGGGACCATACAGCTTCATATTGAGCCTCTATAGTAAAACCTGGTTTAATAAAACAGGCTGCAAGGTAATCTTTGCAGCCTGTTTTATTAAATAAACCATCGGGATAAATCAATATTCCCTTTATGATCCGGGCTGTTACCTTTGAATTTAAAAATAAACCGACAGGAGTTGCCTCATGAATGCAATGTCAATGACATCCCTGGAAAGGGTTCTTAAAACACTTGGGCACCAGGAGCCTGACCGGGTCCCCTTGTTTCTCCTGCTAAGCATGCATGGTGCAAAAGAACTCGGGTTAAGCTTAAGGGAGTATTTCTCCCGTCCCGAACATATTATTGAAGGGCAACTCCGCCTGGGGCAAAAATACCAGAATGATTGTATTTATACCTTCTTTTATGCCCCTGTCGAGAGCGAAGCTTTTGGCGGGGAAGTGATATGGTCCGATGATGGGCCGCCTGTTTCAGGGGAACCAATTATCAGCGACATAGAGCATATCAGCCAGCTGAAGCTTCCTGATGTAAGATCCAGCAAAGCACTCCAGAAAGTTTTTAAAGCGACTGAAAAGTTAAACCGGGAGGTTGGAAATAAAATACCTATTATCGGTGCGGTCATGTCGCCTTTTTCATTACCGGTCATGCAGCTTGGTTTTGAAAAATACCTTGAATTGATTCATTACAGGCCTGACCTTTTTAACCGGCTGATTGATATTAACAGGGAGTTTTGCATTAATTATGCCAATGTGCAGCTGGAAGCAGGGGCCACGGCAATATGTTATTTCGATCCTGTTTCTTCAACCACCATCATCCCCCGTGAGACTTACCTTGAGACCGGATTCCTTATTGCCCGGCAAACCATTGCCATGATAAAGGGGCCCACGGCCACACTTTTCGCTTCAGGGAGGATACTTGAGATTGTTGGCAATATTGCAAAAACAGGCACTTCCATGGTTGGTGCCGGTTCCCAGGAGGATATCGGCATGATGAAAGCGGCCTGCAAGGGAAAACTAAGTGTGCTTGGAAATATGGACGGGACCGGGATGCGTTCCTGGGACAAAAATAAAACTGTCGATATTGTGAAGGACCTTATCAGGAAAGCCGCGCCGGGAGGAGGTTTTATACTTTCCGACAATCAAGGGGAGATCCCTTTCCATGTAAGCGATGCAACCCTCCTGACTATCTCGGAGACTGTTCAGACCTTCGGCCATTACCCTATTCAGCTCAACGACGAATAAACCGCTTTGTGTTTTTAGCTGTTTAACCCTGTTCCCTGAAGTATAATATACCCTGAATTCCGGAAATTTCCGATCTTTGGCCATCCAAACCCATATTTTATGAAAACGATTTTTTTCAAGATGGCATTCCTCGCCATTCTCGTGATTTTTACATCATGCAATCAAGGGAAAAACAAAAAAGATGCAGTTGATCCGCTGATCTCACATATTGATTCCACTGTTAAGGCAGGCAATGACTTTTTCCTGTTTGCCAACGGGAAATGGTTCAAGGAAAATCCAATTCCGCCGAGTGAGCAGGCAAACGGGTTGTGGCAGCTCATACAGGACACGATCAATGCCCAGGTAAGGACTATTTGCGAATCTTCGGCCGCTATTAAAGAGGCCCAAAAAGGCAGCAATAAACAGAAAATCGGGGATTTCTTTTTTTCGGGAATGGATAGCGTTGCGATTAACAAAAAAGGGCTTGACGAGCTTAAAGAGGATATTGACCGGATAAGTGCGATAAAGGACATCAGGGGGCTGGTTGTTGAAGCTGCCTATGTTCATGCCGTCGCAGGTTCTCCCCTGTTCCGGTTTAATGTTGGGCAGGATGACAGGTTAAGCAGCAAGCATGCGCTTTTTATCGCCCAGGGCGGGTTGAGCCTTCCCGACCGCAATTATTATTTTGACAATGATCCCAGGGCGGTGATGATAAGGGGGAAGTTTATCGTCCATCTTACCAATATGTTCAAACTGATGGGATACCGGGATGAGGCCGCGAAACTTGCAGCGGAGCATACCATGAAGCTTGAGACGGCCCTGGCAAAGGCTTCCCGCAAGCGCGAAGACACACGCGATCCGCTGAAGAATTACAATAAAATGCCCTTTGCCAGGCTCAGGGCCTCAATGCCGAATTTTGACTGGGAACTGTTTACTCAAAACTCGGGCCTGAAAACCGTTGACACGGTGGTAGTCGGACAACCTGAATTCCTTGCGGCTGAAAACGGGCTGCTTAAATCGCTCCCCCTCGACGACTGGAAGAACTATCTCAAGTTTCAGCTTGCCGGCAGCCTGAGCAGGTTCCTTGACGATAAAACCTTTCTTGAGTCGTTTAGTTTTTATTCAAGCGTTCTCCGGGGCATAAAGGAACCGAAGCCCAGGTGGGAAAGGGTTGTGGAGCAAACCGACAGGAGCCTCGGGGAGCTCATCGGACAGGTTTATGTTGAGGAATATCTGCCGAAAGGCACAAAGGAGAAACTTCAGGAAATAGGCAAACGGATCATGGAAGTATATGCTGAAAGGATCAGGAAACTTGACTGGATGAGTGAAGCTACAAAAAAGAAAGCACTTACAAAGCTTGGCACTGTGATCATAAAGGTTGGGTATCCTGATAAATGGAAAGACCTTAGCTCCATGCAGATCGACCGCTCCTCCTATGTAAAAAACGGAATGAACGCCAACAAATGGGAGTTTGCCTACAACATGTCAAAATTCGGCAAACCGGTTGACAGGACCGAATGGGACATGGAACCACAGACTTACAATGCCTATTATAATCCGTCAAATAATGAGATTGTTGTTCCCGGCTGTAATATCATCATTCCTGGTTATGAGCGCACCATGGCCGATGATGCATTGCTTTATTCCATCATAGGCGGGTCTACTTTCGGGCATGAGATCACCCATGGTTTCGACGACCAGGGCTGCAAATATGATGAATTCGGTAACATCCATAACTGGTGGACGAAGGAGGACAGCACGAAATTCTTTTCAAGAACAAAGCTCATTGTAAGGCAGTTTAACGAGTTTATCGCTGTTGACAGCCTGCATGTCAACGGTGAGCTGACCCAGGGCGAGAACATTGCCGACCTGGCGGGTGTGATCATGGGATATGAAGCCTTCAAAAAGACCCCCCAGTATATAAACAGGGAAATGATCGCGGGACTCAGCCCCGACCAGAGGTACTTTCTTGGATATGGCCTGGCCTGGATGGTGAACACCAGGCCAGAGGCTATTGCGAACCAGGTAAAAAGCAATGAACATTCTCCTCCCAGGTTCAGGGTCCTGGGCCCTCTTGCAAACATCCCGGAATTTTATACCGCGTTTGATATAAAGCAGGGCGATGCTATGTGGAGGCCCGACAGTTTAAGGGTCAAAATCTGGTAAGGACGGGGATGAAAGGGATCTTATTTTACAACGCTGAGCCTGGCCGTTAGCAGCCCCTCATCCGTCATCACCTTAACAAGGTATAAGCCGCTTGCCAGTGATTTTATGTTAAGCTCATAAGGTATTGTAATATACGAAGCGAACTCGTTCCGCATCATACTCCTTCCATCCATTGAAGAAACCTCAACTGATTTGATTTTCGAGGATTCATTGCTTAGCGAGATCCTCACATATTCGCTGGAAGGGTTTGGAGACAGTTTCAGGTTCGCAGATACGTTGCCCTTATCATTTATACCCACGGGCCAATCGGCAATCACAAGAACATTAAATGTTGCGCCCGGGAACAGGTAGGAGTTTGGATTTTCGGTATAAATAGACCATCCTGCCCCGTCATACCATACGCCGATCTCATCATTCACATAGCCCATGGTTCCTGAACTGGTGGTAAAATCATGTACAACAAAGATCTTCACATTCTGTTTCCCGTTTGTAAGCGGATTATCAATATAGGTAACATAATTGCTATCAGTGGCCACCTGTTTAAAATAGGATGTTCCGGTGCTGGGCACAAAGATGTTATAGGTGCTGTTAATTGCAAGGGCGTCTGAACTGTTTTCATTATACACGGTCCATTTCGAAACGGCCTGCTCGTACCAGATACCTATATGGGCCGTATCATAGATCCCGTTATCCCAGGTCTTGGTGATAAAAAACACTGCATCCGGATGGCCGTTAAGTGCGGGATTATCAATGATTGACCAGTTAAGAACAGAATTTGCAGCGGTAACGGTATGTGTGAAGGCCGTTCCGTTTTGTTTGCAGTTCAGCACATTATAGGCTAAATTAGTATCCATCGACACCCGGGTCTCGTCATAGATTGACCAGGATGCGCCGGTATGCCATAACCCGTTGCTGTGAGGCATGTATTCTTCGTGAGTGTTATCGGCGAGCCCCCAAACGTGGGTAAAGATGAGTTTATCAGTAGCTGTGTTCCCGATGATTGAGGTGTTCAGGATTGTAAAATCCCCGATACAATTGGCACCGCTATTGGCATGAATATAATTCGGCCCGAAATAGCTGGGTTGGGCTTGAAGTATGCTGCAGATCAACAGGCCCATTGAAAAGAAATAAACGCGTAATGTTTTCATACATAATACGATTTAATGACTATTTGGTTGAGACCTGATAAAATTACTATATTATTAAGCCGAAGTCAAGACATATTTTATTAAACAATCTGTGACAATCCGGTTCATTAATATTTCAATTCCGGCATATTTTGATTTATTTATTTATTTTTGGTGTAATTTAATACTGTTCAACCACCTTTTTCGGGACTAACACAAGAATATTGATGCAGATATCTGATCAACATAAGCGAAAATCGCCCAGGAGGCCGACATCGTATTTTCTAAGCCTGCTGAACCCTGTAAGGATTTTTCGTGCATTGCAATTCCACCGCAAACAAAAACAATATTGTAAAGTAAGCCATGACCAGGAGCTCAGGTTTTATTCCGAGATGCTTTCCAACGACATGTTACATTATGGATATTTTGAGAATGCAGATATCGAGCCTGAGAAGTTATCCTTCCATGATGTGGAAACCGCTCAGATAAATTACGCAGAGAAACTTATTTCCCACCTGGCCGACAAGTCCCTTCCGGTCCTTGACATCGGTTGCGGTATTGGCGGGATAGCAAACCTGATAAGTAAGAAAGGTTTCAAGGTGGATGTACTGTCGCCTAATATCAACCAGTTGAAGTATGTAATAAATAAACATCCTGAATTGCAGGCGTACAATGTAAAGTTCGAGGAATTAAAGACCGACAAGAAGTACGGCACCCTGTTAAACGCTGAATCGTTTCAGTACATCGACATGAATAAAGGCTTTGCGAAAGCCGATGAGCTTATTATCCCCGGCGGAAGATGGGTCATCTGCGATTATTTCTCCATTAAGGCAGGAGATGAAAAGATGTCGGGGCGGCGGTTTGAGAATTTTGAAAAACTTGCCGGGGAACATGGTTGGAAGATCATATACCAGGAAGACATTACCAGGAATGTTTTACCGACCCTGAAATTTGTAAACATGTATATCACAAGAATTGTGAATCCTCTTCTATTTTATCTGGAAAACAAGTTGCTTGTGAAGATGGCCTGGCTTCACCACCTGACCCATGAGATCAGGGAATCACTTAATAAAAAACTGAGGAAGGAGTTTTCGAAAATTGACACTACGGCGTTTCTTGCCGAAAAGAAGTACCTGATCCTGGTGCTTACCAAATAACATTCTTAACGTTAAAGTTTCTATCGCAATAGATGTTGCTATATTTTCTTTAAGGGTGCTTCTTTCCCCTGCCGGGCTTTCCTTGCCCTGAATGTTTGTTTTCATTTTCCATAGGAAGGCTGATCTTCACTTTGGTCCACCTTGCATACTCACTTTCAATATCAATGGCACCATTCATTTCCTTGATGATCCTGAAAGAAATAGAAAGGCCGAGCCCGGTTCCCTTACCGGCTTTCCTGGTTGTATGGAAGGGCAGCATGATCTTGTCCAGATCGGCCGATTTAATACCCATTCCGTTATCCATCACTTCGATGTGGAGAAAGTGCTTGTCCCTGGAAGTTTTAATTTCAACAAGCCATTTATAATCAGTTTTTACTATGCCCATCTTCTCTTCAATAGCATCCAGGGAATTTAAAAGAAGGTTCAGGATCACCTGTTCGAACTTATTCGGATCTCCCTGAACGCAGGGGATATTTTTATCGAAATGTACGGTCAGGGTTATTCCGGAGTTCCTGAACTGGTTTTCTATCAGGGCAACGGCATTCCTTATTGCATCCTGGATATCAAATTCCACAACTGCAAAATCATGGTTTACCCTCGAAAAGGTCTTTACATCATCGATGATATAAGTAATCCTGGCAATATTATTGAATATCAATTTTGCTTTATTGTGGAAATAGTCAGGATCAACCGTGTCGATTTTGCTTATTTCAACAAGAAGGTTTTCCAGGCCAAGCGATATAATATTCAATGGCTGGTTGATTTCGTGGGCTATCCCCGTGGCCATTTCACCAATGCTTGCAAGGCGTTCGGTATGTATCATTTGTTGCTGTATCTTTTTCCTGCCCGAGATATCCATGATCACAGCCATTAATGCCGTAGGTTTCCCACCCTGGTCTTTTATGAGCGTCAGGCTTATTTCACAGGTAAGCCGGACCTGGTCGGAGCGAGAAATGGAGAATTCAATGTTATGTGTCGGGCCCTGGTCGAAGGTATCTCTTATCACTTCCTGCAGCCTGGGCTGCTCTTCGGGAGGGAAAAGCGTTACTATATTGCTGCCTATAAAATCCTCATTGCTCGTGAGGTCGAATATGCCGGCGGCCATGGCAGAGATCTCCCTGATGGAACCCGAAGTGTCCATTATGATGATACCTTCGGGGGAAGCATTAAGAAGCATACGGTAAAGTTTCTCCGATTCGATAATTTTATGCTTCTGCCTGTTGAGTTCCAGGAGTATTTTGACTTTACTGATCAGCAGCTTGGGATGAACAGGTTTGAAAATATAATCGATGATCCCGGTTTCGTATATTTTTTCAAGCTCGAAATCGTTACAGGGATAAGCCGTGATAAAAATGATCGGGATTAGGTTTCGGCCCCTGTCCCTCAGGATATGTGAAGCGAGTTCAATCCCGCTCATCTCCGGCATATGCACATCGATTAGTGCAAGGGCAAGTTCTTTGCCTTTTATCTTCATAAGGGCTTCCTGCCCTGAATATGCCCTTATGATATTAGCCTTCAAATGCCTCAGTGTCGTTTCCAGCAGGATTACATTGGGCTCAATGTCATCGACAATCAGGATATTGGATTTTTCTTCAGGCTTCATGCCCTAAATGTAATTATTTTTTATGAGATTTTCATTTCAGGCATCTGTTTATTGCTGTTTATTAGTTATCAGATTCAGGCTGGTAAGAGGGTACCGAATATATTTTTATCTTAGCAAATAAATTCAGAATAACTATGCAAACAACCGTTTATTACAGGAATTCTTTATTCCTGGCACTGCTTCTGCTGATAAGCAGCATTGGAATGGCACAATCGGTTTCACAATGGAGGGGAGCCGACCGCAAGGGAATCTACCATGAGAACAATATACTAAATTTCTGGCCTCCTGAAGGACCGGTGCTGCAATGGGCCAATGAGGATATTGGTAACGGCTACGGTTCCCCGGTTATTCATGAAAACCAGATTTTCCTTGCCGGAGAGATTGATTCCACTGCCTGGCTATTTGCACTTGACATGAAAGGGAAGATCCTATGGAAGACTGCATTTGACAAAGAATGGACCAGGAGCTTCCCGGGATCTCGCATGACACCCACAATTCATGAAGGTTTAATTTATGTCAGTTCAGGCATGGGGAACCTGGCCTGTATAGAAATGAAAACAGGAACATTGAAATGGCTTGTTAAGCGCAGTGATCTTCACGGGGTGCTGCCAATGCACGGGCATTCCGAATCTCCTTTGATTGAAGGCAATATGGTGTTTTTCACACCGGGTGGGAAAGACACGAATGTGGTTGCCCTCAACAGGCTCACAGGAAAGATCATATGGGTGTGTAAAGGAAGGGGTGAAAGGACTGCCTATAACTCCCCTCTCCTTGTAAAATTTGCAGAACGTTCTATCCTTGTTGTATTTTCAGCTTATTCCCTTCTCGGAATTGACTCCAAAACAGGGGAGCTTCTCTGGGTTGATGAACAGGTCAACACTCCACCGGCAGAAAGGAAATTCGGCAACGGCGATACTCACAGCAATACCGTTTGGTACGAAGGAGGATCAATTTATTATATAGCCGGCGACGGGAACGGGGCCGTGAAGCTTGCACTTGGGGATAAGGGGAAATCGGTAAAGCAGGTATGGAGAAATCCAACGATTGATAATTACATGGGAGGGTTCATTGTCGATGGTGAGAATATTTATACCTGTTCCGACAGCAAAAAGTCACTGCTTTGCCTGGATTCCAAAACGGGAAATATTGTAGACTCCCTTAAATGCGGCAGCGGGAATATCATTTCCGACGGGAAATACCTGTATTATTATAACCAAAAGGGAATCATCAACCTGATCAAGCCCGATAAAGGGAAGATGGAAATTGTAAGTTATTTCAGAATTCCAAAGGGGACCAAAGAACATTTCTCGCACCCTGTAATTGACAATGGGGTTCTCTATATCAGGCACGGTAAAGCCCTTATGGCTTACCAGGTTATGAAAAAAGCAGAGTGATGAAAGGCCTTACAACATAGATGAACCCCTTATAATCCCAACACTGCATCGAGAAGTTTCAAGAGTAATTAAAATCTTTACGGTTATGCCGGGAATTAAATAATCCCGGCATTACCGTAAGCAGTTTCAATTAAAACTTCCGATTAACTTTTCCTGATTGCCCAAAAAACAGACCCTGCAGCTCCCGCGACTATCCCCGGCAGGCAGATAAGGCCGGTAAAACCCATGACAATGCCTTCGCTGAGATATTCGGTTTTGTGCAAGGCCGAAAGCACCATGATTGCCAGAAAAGTGAGCGCGATCAGACCAAGGCATACCCCTGCCATTATTGCATAGTTTGTTGCATTTCTCCATGGATTAGTAAAAGCAAAAAACAAACTGACCATTCCGCCGAGAAGCGCTGCAATTCCAAGGGGATTATCTGTCGTGCCAATAACTTGTGAGGCAATGACCAGGATTATGGATAGAAGTAAAAATATCAGGGTAAACCAGCGGCGTGCCGGATCAAGCAGGGATAAAAAATGCTTTTTTATGCTTGAAGTTTTCATGATTTTCATCTCATTATGAATGGAACAACAGATGCGATCAGGCCCGTGCATACCACTACCATGAGGAACAGGTTATACCTCACATTATAGTTTCCAAGCAGGGTTTCATCGTAATACTTGGAAACATTCTGGTCACGGTACATCTGAATAAGTCCGTTGGTAAGCTTTACCCTGGTCTGCCGGCCTTTTAAGAGCCCGATAATCACGACAAGGTTCACAACAATAATGAGAACAACGAAAATGAACATCACCATAAGCGCTGATTGTTCCGTACGTGATTTTTCTATCATTCCCGAATTCACGGCGAGGGTGATCAGGTTAAGAACTATGGAGGTCAGAATAAAGATCGTATCGGTTTTGGTATTCTGCTCCAGTTCCTTTGTTATATGATTATGCAATTGTTCTAACATGGTTTTTGGTTTTAAGGTTGAAACAAATATAATAAATAGTGAATAGTGAATAGTGAACAGTGAATAGTGATGAGTTATGAGTTTTATTCCTTCATTTTTACTTTTTACCAAACATTTTGCAATAGCCGTCAAGCATCTCGGTTTCAATCCCCATCTCTTCAATAGGAATTGGCGCCTGGCCTGCTATTTCCCCGGCCATTTTATCAATATTCTCTTTGGGTTGAAAAAGCGCCGCCACCTGTTTTGTAAGGTCAACAATCTCAAACGAGGGATCATTGTAATTGAGTTCATATTTGCTCACAATAATACTGACTCCTTCTTTTTTTGCCAGTTCCGGAAGCTTGTCTTTAATAACCGTCATAACCGATGCAACAGATCCTGTACTGAAAACCATCTGGTGGAGCAGATGCTGGTACGACATCCCCTCAACGCCGAGCTCCTTAATTCTTGCCGAATCATGAGCTTTCGTTGCAGAATCAGTCTTCTGTCCTATTTTCATCATGTACTGTTTCAGGGCATCGGTTCTTGACCAGGCGAAGACTATAACCCTCGAATCGTAAGTTCCGATCTTAATGGTTGTGGATTTTTTCTGGGCCAAAGCCGGTGTTGAAATCATTGTGAATATCAACAGGGTAACTGCAATTACTGCAGAAAAGATGGTTTTGTTTTTTGTTCTCATGCTTTGTTTCTCCTTTTTATTGATTGTTAAATTTGATTCCATTTGTTCTTTTTCATATTTTTGGTTTGACAATACCCTGGGGTATTTTGATGCTGCGAAATTAGTCCCGGTTTCCCGGGATCGCTGGAAATACTCCTGTAAAACTCCTGTAAAATGTTTTACAAGAGTTTTACATACAATAACTTATAAAAGAGAGGAACTTTGTCCCGGAGCGATCGAAGATATTTCGATGAACTGAAAAAAAAGATTGTAGCCATGATGCAGCAATCATATCCGGGTATTAATCCTTCTATTTCGGAATGGAAGGGACAGGAGATAACCGATTTCCAGGAAGAACTGCTTAAGGTTGTAAATGCCCACATCAGTGAAAAGTGGTTCTACACCCATATGAAATCGGTAAGCAAATCCATGCCAAGAATAGATGTATTAAATCTCCTGAGCAAATATGCCGGTTATGCAAACTGGGATGACTTCGTTTTTAAGAACAAGGATCTTATCGAAGCATCTCAGGCGGAACAACCTGCCATGCCTGAGGCAGCGAAGCCATCCGCTTTAGCGGCAAACAGGTATTTTATCACTATTCCCGCGGCCGCACTTATTATTGTATTACTCTTTTTCGGAGTGTTCAAACTGTTCAATACCAGGGAATATAAATTCAGTTTTTACGATGCCGACACCAGGGAGCCTATTACCAATACAAGAATAGAAGTTAAGGTTTTAACCGAAGGTGAGTCGCCGGTCGTAGGGTTCAGTAATGCTGAGGGATATTTTTTCCTTAAAACCGATAAGAGCAAGGTAAAGCTGGTTGTTTCAGGGCCCTATTACCAGAGCGACACCATTACCCGCATTGTTAAAAAAATGAATGCGAACGAGGCAGTAAGTCTTCATGCGAATGATTATGCATTGATGATACATTATTTTTCGCAGATGAAGGTCGATGACTGGGGTAAACGAAGAAAAAACCTGGAGGGCATGATTGCCGACGAAGCGATGATATACCAGCTTTACGGAATAAACAAAGCAGCTTCCGGAATGGAACTCCTGAACAAGCAGGAATTCATTGATAAGCTGACCATGCCATCGGGAAGCCTGAAGAATATAGAAGTGCTTGACACGAAGATGAGAGACGGGAAGATCATAGTATTAAGGTTCAGGGTTAAATTACCGTCATGAGAAGGTTTTTCAGAATATTGCCCCTGGTCATCATTTACTTCCTTTGTAGTGCAAAGGGTTGTAACGACAATGAGCAGGATTCGAGTTTGCATGAGGAATCTGATGCTGCCAGGTCCAGGGACAGTATAACTTCGGTTTTCGGGAGCGGGAATCTTGACCAGGCGTCTCTCAGGGCCTTCGAAGTCACTGCAAAATCAAAGCTGAACGACCTGGCCGATTATCTGAAGATCATGAATGACAGTTCGGCCGGCAAGTCATTCAGGGACAAGGCAGGCGAGATGGCCCATTCACTTTTCCTCAACGGGAACCATATGCCTGCATCACTGAAGGAGGTTGAATTCGATTCGATAAGGGTTAAAGAACCGCTTCAGCGTGAATCTGACACTGTATATTCGGGGCAGCTGGATTTTACTTTAAGGTTCACAGGAGCCGGCAACAGGGAGAAAAAAAACACTTTGGTCCAGACTAAAACTATCGATATCTTTACCGTTAAGCGGGAGAAAATTTTCGGCAGGGACACAGTTAAAGTGTGGAATGTTTTTCTTGGAGATATCCGATAATCTTACCCGGTGAATTTCCTTAATCTATGAATGTTCTGTCGCGGATCATTGCCGTTTCATTTTTATGTTTATGCTTCCTGATGTCCTTTTCCCAGATCCCCACTCAGGTTGTACGCGGCAAAGTAATTGACCTTGAGGCAAAGGCAGGTCTGGAAGGGGCGCATGTGGTCGTTTTGCATAGTGATCCCCTTCTTGGGGCCGTGACCAATGCCGACGGGAGTTTCAGGATTGAGAATGTTCCGGTTGGAAGGCATAATCTGCAGGCCAGTTTCCTAGGCTATAAAACAGCGATCATTCCCGAGATCCTGATTTCTTCGGGCAAGCAAACCGTACTCACAATAGAACTGGAAGAAATGGCGATCACCGAAAAAGAAGTCGAGGTAAAAGCCGGTGTTGATAAGGACAGGGCTCTTAATGCCATGGCTATGGTGAGCGCCCGTTCTTTCAATGTGGAAGAGAGCAGGCGGTATGCCGGCTCGGTTGATGACCCCATGAGGGCCGCCTCCAATTTTGCGGGGGTTGCATCCAATGCAGGGGTCAATTCGAACCAGATCATGATCAGGGGCAACTCTCCAAAAGGCCTGTTATGGAGGGTTGAAGGGGCCGACATTCCCAATCCCAACCATTTTGCTTTTGTAGGAACTTCCGGAGGGGGATTTACGATTTTCAGCAGCCAGGTACTCAGCAATTCCGATTTTTACACCTCGGCCTTCCCGGCCCAGTTCGGGAATGCCCTTTCGGGGGTTTTCGACATGAGGTTCAGGAACGGCAACAATGCCCGCCACGAATATGCCATCCAGCTTGGTGTGCAGGGGCTTGATATAGCAGCAGAAGGCCCGTTCTCGAAGCAGCACAGCAGCTCGTATTTGTTCAACTACCGGTATTCGATATTGTATTTCCTGGGTTATATAGATCCCGGCATGAAGAACGTGATCCCTTCATTCCAGGACCTTTCGTTCAAGCTCAATTTTCCAACTAAAAAAGCCGGGACATTTTCGGTTATCGGCATTGGCGGGGCTTCAAAGATCACTTCGGAACCAAAGTCCGATTCGGCCGACTGGAATACCCTGGATGACCGGTCCAAATCTTCCCTGAACAATATCATGGGGGCTGTTTCGGTAAACCACCAGATTTATTTAAACCGGGAATCGTTCTTCCGCTCTTACATCTCGGCAACGTATAATAAAATCGTATCGCAGGAAAGCCTTATGTCTTCGGGTTACCAGCTGAAACCGGAGGCTGATGTAAACCATCAGAACCTGAGGATTAATGCTTCGGTAACGTATAATCAAAAGTTCGGGACAAGGTACACTGTCAGGACAGGGTTTATTTTTTCCTCCCTGTTTTACAAACTCGACATGCAGTCGAGGAACCCGTTTACAGGCGTTTACGGGTATGTGAACCAGGGAAGCGGCCAGACAGGGATCTTGCAGGCTTTTATAGAGGCCAGGAATGATTTTACCAATAATTTTTCGCTTACAGGCGGGCTTAATTTTGAGTATTTTTCACTGAACGGCCATTCTTCTCTTGAGCCCCGCCTCGCTTTACGCTGGCAGCTTGCTACAAAACACGCACTGAGTTTTGGTTACGGGACCCATTCCCAGCTGGAGGATATCGGTGTTTACCTCACCGAGGTTTCCATGGCACAAAGTTTAACCGCCCAACCCAACAGGGGGCTTAACTTCAGCAGGGCGCAGCATTTCGTTCTGGGTTACGACTACCTCATCCGCCAGGACATGAGGCTTAAGATTGAAGCTTACTACCAGTATCTTTACGGGATTCCGGTCATCCCGGGCAGTTATTATTCCCAGCTTAACAGCACAGGGTATTATATCTCCGACACATTGGTTAACAAGGGCAGCGGCAGGAATGCGGGGATAGATATAACCTTTGAGAAATTTCTTACGAAACAGTATTACTACCTGGTAACGGTCTCCCTGTTTGATTCAAAGTATAAAGGAGGGGACGGCATAGAGAGGAATACGAGATTCAATGCAAATTATGTTGTCAACCTTTTGGGAGGTAAGGAATGGACCATACGGAGTAAAAATATTTTAGGGGTGAACCTGAAAGGCAGTTTCACCGGGGGTGAATATTATGTGCCTGTTAACTTAGGGCAGTCCGTTGTACAGCACAGGGAGATACTGGATGAACCGGCTGCGTATACAGTAAGGCTGCCTGCGGTATTTTACCTTGACCTTACGATTACATACCGCACAAACCACAAGAAATTTTCAGGTATCTGGGCACTGCAGGTCAGGAACCTGTTAAATCAGAGCCCCATCGTGGGATATGTTTACGACGACTTCAACCATACCGTGGAAACGCAGAGATCACTTGGTATTATTCCGCTGTTAAGTTACAAGGTTGAATTTTAATTTGTCTTTTCAGGGATGTTCGACATGGCAAATTCGGCCTGGGCGGTGATTGTAAAGCTCGGGTTAACGCCTATATTACCCTGTATGGCAGACCCGTCAACGATATACATGCCCGGATAACCGAAGACCTGGAAATTACTGTCGATAAGGCCTTCGCCGGCATGGTCCCCCATAGGGCTTCCGCCAAGGATATGTGCTGTGGAGGGCACGTTGAACAGAATCTCCATGGTTGAATTCTGGGGGATGGCATTAACTTTCCTGGCATACCGGTTCATGACCTCCTGCCCCATGGGGATGAAGGCATTTACTTTATGGTTCCCGTCGTTTTTGAGAGTAAGCCTTTTACGGAAGATCCCTTTTTTCAGGGTCATGCGCATGGCATTGTCGGCAGTTTGCATGACAAGGAAAATGATGGTATTGGAAGACCAGCCAAAGTTGAACAGCATCCGCAGAAATTTGAAGGGATGGCTAAGAATATTAAACAAAAAGTAAAGCGGGCGCAGATAACGCGGGCTGGTATTGGGAGTAGCCAGGGTAAGAAGGCTTTTCATCACATTGGAGCCTTCGGGGTATTTCACGATCTCAATCCAGGTGTCGTCGGCCGGTTTAAAGATGGAACTTATTGCGAGGCCGTTATTAAGTTTTACATTGGCGTGGGAGGCTGTGCAAAGGGTCTCGGAATTGGTGCGGAGGCCTTCGCCCAGCCTGTCGCTGAGGCCAGGCATTGTTTTATATATATATTTCTGGTGCAGCAGCAGTTTCATAGTGCCCAGCACTCCGCCTGCTATCACCAGTCCCTTTGCACGAAACACCTGTTCACCGCGTACGTTCAGGCGATGAGTATATACCGAATATACCCCGTTATCATAACTGATCTTAAACGCCTGGGTTTCGGGGAGGATAACTGCTCCATGTTTTTCGGCGAACCATAAATAATTCTTATCAAGCGTATTTTTTGCATTCTCGCGGCAGCCTACCATGCAGCCTGCACATTCCTTGCAGGGGTTCCTGGGCGGGCCTTCACCGTGAAAGTAAGGATCGCAGGCTTTTTCTTCTTCATTATAATAAACACCCACGTAAACATGATCGAAGGAATCTTCTTTGCCCATATCCCGGGCAACGTCCCTGAGCGTCTCGTCTTCAACATAGAATTTCTGAAGCTTGACCCTTCCAAGCATGCGGTGGGCCTCTTCATAAAAAGGCTCAAGCACGTTCTTCCAGTCTCTGAAACGCTTCCATTGTTCATGTTTGAAGAACTGGTCAGGAGGTTTCATAAGGGTATTGGCATATACCAGGCTGCCGCCGCCCACACCGGTCCCGCTGAGGATGAAAGCATGTTTGAACAGATCAAGGCGCTGGAAACCGTATAATCCGAAACGGGGCATCCAGAGGTATTTCCTGAGGTTCCAGTTGGTTTTGGGGAAATCTTCTGTTCTGTACCGTTTGCCTTTCTCAAGTACCAATACCGAGTAGCCTTTCATGGCAAGCCTCATGGCAGAAACGCTTCCGCCGAAGCCCGAACCGATCACGATATAATCCTGGAGCTCATTCATCAGGAGTCAATACTATTAATTTTACAACATTAAGGTAGCCAAAGATATAGAAAAAATCTCCAGATGAGAAGACAGAATTATTTGTACATTTCCTATCTTTGACATCACAATCAAGATTTTTTTTTGTATATTTATTTTTCTAAAACAAACCATATGAAACACAAATTACTCTTTCTTACTGCCTGTCTGATCATTCCCTTATTGATGCAGGCTCAAAGGACTGTTGAAATCACTCCATACGGCGGTTATGTTTTCGCTTCCAGGATGAGTGGGGCCGACGGGTATGTACGCTTTCTCGGAAACGCTCAATACGGCGGTATGGTTTCGATCGGTGTGAGCCGTGTTTTTGACGTGGACCTCATTTATAACCGCATCGACACAAAGGACCAGGTGAACCTCTACAATTATCCTTACGAAGAGAATTCTCTCAGCATCAATTACATGAATATTGGATTTACAAAGAATTTCCGCATTAATCCGACGGTTTCGCCTTTTGTTGGTTTCAGCATGGGCGCTTGCCTGATGGCCCCTAAAAGTGGTAATTCGTACGATTACTGGTTCTTTGATTTAGGTTTAAGCGGAGGCGCCAAAATTTATTTCGGCAAACATTTCGGTTTGCGTTTGCAGGCCCAGATGTATGTTCCTTTGCAGGCGGCCGGTTATACACTTTATTTCGGTTACGGAGGCGCCAGTTCAGGGGTTTCGGTTTACTCAACTATGGTGCAATTCGGCTTTACAGGCGGCCTGATCTTCAGGCTTGGCCATGTTCCTGATGCCAATGCTACCAGGATCACATATTAAACAGAAAAAATGATTAATTTAAAATAAAAATGATATGAAAATTCTAAGACTTACATTCATCGCACTGGGAATTCTTGCCATGGTATCATGCTCGAAATACCCAACATCCTCGAGCCGTTTGCTTGAGGACCTGGCCGTGCTGACCCAGTATGACGTCAACACCAATTTCGGCCTGTATAAAAAATACAGCATTGTCGATACTGTATATTACATCACAGACAAAGGCACTCAAAAGGTTATTTCGGCCAACTCGCAGATCCTGATCAACCAGATCATCGGGAACATGAATGCCAGGGGGTATCAGCAGGTTGCAAAATCGGCAAACCCGGATCTCGGCATCAATGTTTCTGTAATCAAAACAACCACGACGGTTTATTATCCCGGATGGTACTGGGATTACCCTGGTTATTATCCTCCGAACTGGTGGGGTTACAACGGTGGATATTATTATCCGTATTATCCGACGTATTATTCATCGTATTCTACAGGGACGATGGTCATCGAAATGGTTAATTTCAAAAAAATCGTTAACAACAAAGTACCCGTCGTATGGAATGCCTATATCCGTGGCCTTCTCACCGATACCCATACCGCTTCCGACATTACCGGCGCCATCGACCAGGCTTTCACCCAGACTCCTTCAATCAAGACAAGCTTATAATAACCATGAAAATTCAACATGCTATGAAAAAAATATTTATAATACTCATGATAGGCTTGCTTTTTGCAGGAACTGTCAATGCACAGGATGAAGGCACAAAATCAACTTTCGGCTATAAACCCTCATCATATTATTCCTTCGGATGGAACACCCTGTGGAGCTTAGGCGATTTCAACAAATGGATCAGCAACGGCAGCCCGGCCGGGTTCAACCTGGGCGGCCGCTATTTTATCGGGGGTTCGAATTTTGCCGCCGGTTTCAACATCCAGTGGCAGAGGGTCTGGCAGGATTATCCCCAGCAGACCTTTTACGGGGACAACGGCGTTGCCCTTACTGCAATGAATTACCGTTTTACGTGGATGGTGCCTTTCCAGGCAGCCATTGATTACTACTTCATGCCTTCGAAGATGGTTTCTCCTTATATCGGCCTTGGCATAGGCGGCGATTATATGGAACACCATCTCCTTATCCAGGAGTTGGATATCTATAAAACACGCTGGGATTTTTCTCTGACTCCCGAAATCGGCGCCCTCATCAAGTTCGGCGCTTTCAGTAATTTCGGGGCCCAGGTTGCTTTCAACTACAAGTGGACAACGAACGCCATCGATTTCTCAAGCGGGACCAAAATGTCGAACCTGCAGATGATCCAGCTCAGGATCGGGCTTTGCTACTTTTTAAGGTAAGCCTAGCGATCTGTTGAAAAAACGCCTGCCGGTGATCATACCGGGAGGCGTTTTTTTTTATACCTTTAATCCCTAATTTACCAACTAATGAAAAGAGTAATCTCAATTCTGATCGTCATCGGATTTCTGGGTTTCAGCCCTGTTGAAGTTTCATTTGCCCTGATGGCTCCACCTGCAGCCGGGATACAGAGGCCAAAGCATCCCCCCAAGCCACATTATGTGCCTAAGCCGGAGAAGCCGCCTAAGCCAGAGGCCCCTGACAGACCCCAGCCTCCTCCAAAGCCTTCAAAACCCGAAAAGCCTAAGAAACCAAGCGCCAAGAAACCCAAATCACCACCCAGACCACCCTGGCCTTAATTGTTTTCCAGCTTATGCGATCTTGCTTATTTGTTTCCCTTTCCCTTGTTTTCTTTACAGGAGCTGCCCTCTCGCAATCGCCTGACTGGGATCAGCGTGTTGCTTTCGCCGAAAATGTAAGGCTGATCAAATTCTGGGCGATCATCGAAGGGGATTCAACATATAACTGTTATTCCGATGCAATTTCAGCCATACAGGATATCCTGAACAAAAAAGGGTATGAGAGCGAGCGTTTGTATTTTTTCCCAAAAGGCTCCCTGTCACTGAAATCGTGGAAAACAAAGCAATTAAGATCCCTTAACCCGCATGAGGCTTTTCTCGAGATCAAGGTGAGTATAAAGGCCGACAGCGGCAGTTGGGCAAACCCCAACATGGTCATGGTACAGGATGCCAGCGGGAGGGTGTGGTCGCAGCAAAAACTGAAGTCCGGGGAAGTCATTACTGTTGATTATACTTCTACTGCTGAAGCCAACCTCTTCATTCGAAAGTCAGCCCCCGATTCAAACTCCATCACTCTCTTCTATTCCAGGAAAACCAGTGTGCCCAATACCGGCATAGGAAGTGCTGCGACGATCTCCCTTCGTGGGATCCCGTCCTCCCACGATCCTGTTGCCAGGAAAAAACAGGTATACCTGAACAAAGGGGTCACTGTATTTGAGTTTGCTTTTTACGGCGGATATTGTGCAGGTGGAACCATGGATATAACCGGGGGCAAGGCGGTTTTCAGCCCCGGGCCCGACTACGGCATTGAATTTTCCCTCAATGCCTATAAGGGCCTTAACGTTGCCATCGGGTATAAACGGGAAGATACTTTTGCCGACGTTACCGCTTCCAGATATCCAAGGGAAGGTGAACTGGGCCTGAGCAACAATTACATACTCATCAGCCTTGTATACAAGTTCTTTCATTTAAAGAAACTTCAGCCGTATGCCGGATTCGATTTCGGAAGTGTGAACATAGTGATGAAGGACAAGCTGTTCAGGGATGTCTGGTATTTCGCGGTCGGCGGCAGGGCCGGGTTGAACTTTTATGTCACGAAGATCCTGGGGTTCCGGTTTCAAACCCAGCTGCTTTACCAGGTTCACCCGAACGATGCTCCATTCCTGTATAGCAATGATATCGCCACCATGAATTACTGCATCAATTCAAATTCCGTCCTTCCTCAATTTGACGCTACATTTGGGGTACTGATCAGGCTTGGAAAATAACGCAAAAAAGCTGTGAAAATGGCGACTGAGGAAGTTTTAAAGGAGGCACTTGAACGGGAGAAGAAAGCCCGCCTGGATGCCGAAAAACGTCTCGAGGAAACCATTGCAGATAGGACCAGGGAGCTTTCAAGGACTGCTACAAGGCTTTCAAACCTCATTTCAAACATGCAGGAAGGAGTGCTTGTAGAAGATGAAAACCGGTTTATAGTGTTTGTAAATGAACAATTCTGTTCCATGTTCTCCATCCCGGTAGGTCCTGAAATCCTCACAGGCACCGATTGTTCGGGTTCTGCCGAACAGTCAAAGCATTTATTTACAGATCCCGAAGGATTTGTCGGCGGGATCAATACCCTGCTGGCAAACAGGCAAAAAGTCACATCCGAAATATTAAAGCTTCAGGACGGACGCTCTTTCTCAAGAGATTATGTTCCAATTATAATTGAAGGAAAGTACAGCGGACATTTCTGGAAGTATGCCGATATTACCAGCCGCATCCGCTTTGAAGATGCCCTTATAAGGAGTGAAGAGAAATACCGTCTCCTCATTGAGAACATGAACCTTGGCCTGCTCGAGGTGGACCTGAATGGCAAGATCATTTATGCGAACCAGAGTTTCTGCGAGATGTCGGGCTTCCCTAGGGAAGAGATCTATGGCAAGGTTGCAGAGGAGTTGTTTACAACGACCGAAAACAGGTCTGTGGTTTTAGAGAAAAACGAATCCCGGAAGAAAGGCATTTCCGATGCTTACGAGCTTGAGATCACAAACAGGCAGGGTTTAAAAAATTGGTGGCTTATCTCAGGGGCTCCCCTGTTTAATAATGAGGGCGTACAGATCGGATCAACGGGGATCCATCTTGATATCACCTTGCAGAAGCAGCTTGAATTCACCTTAAGGGAAGCCAAGCAGATGGCCGAAGATACAGCAAAGGCCAAGGAAGTCTTTCTGGCCAATATGAGCCATGAGATCCGTACACCCATGAATGCAATACTGGGTCTTGGCAAGCAGTTGCTGAAGTCCCAGCTTACAACCCACCAAAGGTCCTTCCTGGAGTCAATCAACACCGCTGCCGACAACCTGCTTGTCGTCATCAACGACATCCTCGATTTCTCAAAAATTGAGTCAGGGAAACTCGACCTGGAATCTATGGTATTCAGCCTGCCGAACCTCCTGACCCAGATCAGTAACATGCTAACATTAAAAGCCCAGGAAAAAGGGCTTACCTTCAATCTCCAGGTCGACGAAGCTATCGCACCGGCCCTTATAGGCGATCCGTACCGCATCAACCAGGTACTTCTCAACCTGCTCAGCAACTCCATAAAATTTACAGAACAGGGGAGTATTTCACTTATTTGCAGGGTGGAAGAGAACCACGAGGACCATCAGGACATTGAGCTTATCGTTGCTGATACGGGCATAGGCATTGATAAAAAATACCTGAATAAGATCTTCCAGAAATTTTCCCAGGAAAGCATCAATGTGGCCAGGAAGTACGGAGGTACAGGTTTGGGGATGGCCATTACCAAGCAGCTGGTCGACCTTATGGACGGTAAGATCAATATCGAAAGCCGGAAAAACCAGGGAACAAAAACAATCATCAGCTTTTCCCTGCCCGTCGGCCTTCAACAGGAAAAACATGAAAAGCCACAGCACCTCATCCGCGAGGAAAAACTTAAAGGGAAAAAGATCCTGCTGGTCGAAGACAATAAGCTAAACCGGCTTGTAGCCTCAACTATTCTTTCTCATTTCGGGATACTGGTCACGGAAGCTGTAAACGGCGAGATTGCCGTTGAAATCCTCAGGAAAGAGCATTTTGACATTGTGCTTATGGATATGCAGATGCCGGTTATGGATGGAATAGCTGCCACTGTCATGATACGAAAAGAGATCAGTCCGACTATTCCCATCATTGCGCTTACCGCTCATGCCCTGAAGTCGGAACGATCGAGATGCCTCGAGGCCGGGATGAATGATTTTATATCCAAGCCTTTCGAGGAAGACAAGCTTTTAAGAACGATTTTGCACTACCTGCCATAAACCCCTCATTATGTCTGTAATCTCCCAACCTGCTGCTTCCGGCGCCTTTGAATGGACTGATATCACCGGCCCTACAGAGGATGAGTTGAACCAGGTCAGCCTTAAATACGGCTTGTCACAGTATACCCTGCGTGACTGTCTGGAACCCGACCATCTTCCCAAATCGGAAGACCTGGGCAGTATACATTTTATCATCTCCAGGATCCTGGTAGGCGCAAGGAACAATTCCCTGACCACGGTGCAGGAGATCAGCACGAAAGTTGCGATATTCTACAACAGCAGTTTTATCATTACGGTTCACCGCCTGCCCCATCCATTCCTCGACAAGTTAAGGGCGGAAAGTACAGGCAACACCATGTCTTTCAACACATCTGACCTTGTAACCCGGATCCTCTGGCATGTTCTCCAGTCATATAATCAACCGGCAATTGACCTTTCGGACGAGGTGGATAATTACGAAGTCATGATGTTTCACCAGCCACTGACCCCGACTATGATGCAGGACCTTCATTTCATTAAGCAAAGGGCGTCAATATGCCGCAAATTGCTTATGCTTACGGGTGAAATCCTTAGCAGTGTGAGATCGGCAGGAACCGAAACAGCGGCGCTCCAGGATGTAAGGGACCTGCACGTCAAACTCATAATGCTTTTTGAGCAGGTGCATGAGGATGTAACCAACCTTCTTAACATTTACCTTTCACTTTCGGCCCAGAAGACCAACCAGGTTATTAAGGTGCTGACGCTTTTTTCTGTTTTTTTTATGCCCCTGACGTTCATCGTCGGGATCTATGGGATGAACTTCGAATTTATGCCTGAGCTCAAAGCAAGATGGGGGTACCCGGCTGTTATGCTGGGGATGGCTGCAATCACACTTGCAATCTACATCTGGTTTAAACGAAGGAAATGGATGTAGTAATAAGCAGGATAGCGTTTTAAGCGGACAGCAGGATTAAATTATATATTTATTTCGGGGATGTCGCCTTCGATGATGAGGCGGCCTTCGGTAGCTGCTTTGATCTGTTCGACACTTACGCCCGGGGCCCGTTCAAGGAGCCTGAACCCGTCGGGGGTAACATCCAGGACCGCGAGGTCGGTGACTATACGTTTCACCACGCCTAATCCGGTAAGCGGCAGGCTGCATTTCTTCAGCAGTTTCGATTCGCCCTGGGGGTTGGTATGCATCATAGCCACGATGATATTGCGGGCCGATGCAACGAGGTCCATTGCGCCACCCATTCCCTTGACCAGTTTTCCCGGGATTTTCCAGCTGGCAATATCCCCGGTTTCAGAAACTTCAAAAGCCCCGAGCACGGTAAGGTCGACATGCCCGCCCCGTATCATTGCAAAACTCATGGAGGAGTCGAAAAATGCAGCCCCGGGCAAGGCCGTTATGGTTTGTTTACCTGCATTGATAAGGTCCGGATCAACTTCATCTTTGGAGGGGAAAGGGCCTATACCAAGCAGCCCGTTTTCAGATTGAAGGATGATCTGCATGCCTTTGGGGACATAATTCGCTACCAGGGTGGGGATCCCGATTCCCAGGTTCACATAATACCCGTCGTGCAGTTCCCGGGCGATTCGTTTTGCTATTCCGGTTTTATCTAAAGCCATATTACTGAATATCGGTGATTGTTGTTAATTAAATGATGAGTGATGAGTGGTTAGTCCCTGGTCGTCATGAACTCGATCCTCTTCTCGTAATTTACTCCCTGGAATATCCTTTGAACAAACACACCCGGGGTATGGATATGGTTGGGATCCAGGCTGCCTACCGGGACAAGTTCCTCCACTTCGGCAATAGTGATCCTGCCGGCCATGGCCATAGGCTGGTTGAAATTGTTGGCAACATTCCTGTACACAAGGTTCCCGCTTGTATCGCCTTTCCAGGCTTTGACTATAGCGAAGTCGGCCCTGAGCCACTGCTCTTCGAGATACATTTTGCCTTCGAATTTCCTCACCGGTTTACCCTCAGCCACTTCAGTGCCGTAGCCTGCAGGGACATAAAAAGCAGGGATCCCGGCCCCCCCGGCCCGGCAACGTTCAGCCAGCGTTCCCTGGGGGATCAGCTCGACTTCCAGTTCGCCGCTTAACAGCTGCCGTTCAAATTCCTTGTTCTCTCCTACATATGAGGATATCATTTTCCTATCTGGTGTTTGCGCAGGAGCATGCCGAGGCCAAATCCGTCGACCCCGGCATTGTTTGATATACAGGTAAGTCCTGTAATGTCGGAAGCGGCAAGGGCCGCGATACAGTTTTCGGGTATACCGCAGAGGCCGAAACCACCCAGCATCAGGGTCATGTTGCTTTCGATCCCGAGTATCGCTTCCCGGGCGTTTTGTACTACTTTGTTCATATGATTAAGAATCTTTCACAAATCTATAATAATTCTAAATAAAACCAAAAAAAGGAGGAAAAATATCTTAATCCCATGTATGGGGATATACTCAATATTTGAACATTTCAAACAGGGAGAACCTGAAAAGCTTGAACAGGAGGCTGTTGATAATCCAAGAGTTAAAAAATGTTAAAACCCCTTGACAAACGGTTCCGGCAGGGTTACATTTGTACCAGAACTAATCTGACAAAAAGAAAAAAAGAAACAGGTTACAAAATGTAAGTTTTGTGCACATCGGGGGAGACCCTGATGCGGTTCAGAGAGCCCACGGCTCAATAAAAAGATCCGTTTAACGGATAGAAGCAAGAATGCTTGAACGCCCCCCTGCGGGGCGTTCGTATTTTCCTTACATCCTTACCTGAATGATCTGCTGGGTAGCACGGCTTTTTTCGGCGGCAAACCCCATGACATGGCTCTCGATGGACTGGTCGATAGTGGAAGTGAGGTATTTGGGATCCTGGTTTGAAACAGCAAGAATAAAATCGCGCATGAGGTTCCAGTCGCCTCCCCCATGTCCGCTGGTTTTGAGTTTGTCAACATCCTCGGAAGCGGGAACGAGTTTCACCGATTTTTTTGTCCTGAAATCGGTAAGCGTCAGTTCCTCCATATCGCCGACCATATCGCCCATGGAGCCCATAACCCGGGTGCGGCGGCCGCCGTAAGAAGTAAAGGCTTCCATGGAGAAATTCGCAGTAATGCTGTCTTCGAACTGGATCGAAGTGATATAATGGTCGGGCTGGTCGTTATCCATGCGATACACACAGCGGCCGTAATTGGTCGTGCGCAGGTATTCCATCACGGCATCCTGCTGCTTGTCCTTATCGTCAGGAAGATCGAATACATAAGTCCAATCCCTTGAAGCAGCATATACCTTTAAGGCTGAATATGGGCAACCGGCTTCCACGGCACAGCCGTTCATGCAGCGTTCGGTGCTCCCGGCAGGGGCGTTTTCCTTCCTGAACCATTTCAGGTCACCGATTGCCGCAATGCTTTTGCATGGTTTTCCAATCATCCACCTGAGAATATCCAGGTCGTGGCATGACTTGGCCAGGATGATGGGAGTTGTTTCTTTTGAATTATGCCAGTTGCCGCGCACATAGGAATGCGACATATGGATATGATAGATCGGTTCCATATGTTGAAAGCTTACGAGTTCACCTATCGCGCCATCGGCAATAAGTTTTTTCATCTTCACAAAATAAGGTGAATAGCGGAGCACATGGCAGATTGCAACTATCCTCCCGGTCTTTTTCACCATGGCAAGGATGTCCCTGCATTCCTGCTCGCTCTGGGCCATAGGTTTTTCGAGCAGCACATCATAGCCCATTTCAAGGGCCTTCATGCAGGGCACATAATGCAGGTTGTCAGGCATAGTGATGATGATGACATCAGCGAATTTCGGCCTGCTGAAGACATCCTCCCAGGTCCTGAACCTGTTTTCCGAGGGGATCTGATGGATTTTGGCATACCTCTCATTCCTTATGGGTATGGGTTCGGCAACACCAATAATTTTAATCTGTTCCGGGAAATTCGCCGCATAGCCCCCGTAAACATTACCCCTGTTGCCCGCCCCGCAAGTGATGGCGGTGATCGGCCTTCCAAGCTTGTTGTCTATGGGTTTGAAAACCTCGTCAAGCCCCAGTGAATATTCCAGTGTATTGCCTGCATCCCGGGAAAACCCCTGTATGCCGATGGCAGCCCCCCCTATCGCCAGTCCGAGGGTTTTGAGGGCTTCGCGTCGTGTCAGATTCTTTTTCATAGATTTGTATTTTGCGGTATACAAATATAACAGGATTTAAAATTTAGAAAGATTTATGAGCACACTTTTCAGCACTATAAAAATACGGGGCACCCAATTGAAAAACCGCCTGGTTGTTTCCCCCATGTGCCAGTATTCAGGCAAAGACGGATTTGCAAATGACTGGCACCTGGTACACCTTGGCAGCCGGGCCGTTGGAGGAGCTGCAGCCGTTATTTCCGAAGCCACGGCTGTTTCTCCCGAAGGCCGTATTTCCACGGCCGACATAGGCATATGGAAAGACGAGCATATCCCTTTTCTTAAGAAAATAACCTCATTTATCAGTGAGCAGGGTTCTGTTCCCGGCATACAGCTGGCACATGCAGGGCGTAAGGCAAGTTATGATGCCCCATGGAAAGGGGAGCGATTGCTGGCGCCTTCAGAGGGAGGATGGGAGCCCGTCGCACCCGGTTCAATTCCTTTTTCAGAAGATACTGCAATTCCGGCAGCCTTAAGCACAGAAGGCATCGCCAAAGTCCGCCGGGACTTTATAGCAGCAGCAAAACGGGCGGTTGAAGCAGGTTTCCGGATCATCGAAATCCATGCGGCACACGGCTACCTCCTGCATGAATTCCTCTCTCCTTTATGCAATAAGCGGAACGACGAATACGGGGGTTCATTTGAAAACCGCATCCGTCTCCTGCTTGAGATCGTCGACGGGATCAGGGCTGAGATCCCTCCTGAATATTTATTATTTGTGAGGATCTCTGCTACCGACTGGGCGGATGGCGGATGGACTGTCGCCGACTCGGTGGCCCTGGTGCGAATACTCAAAGAAGCCGGGGTCGACCTGATGGACTGTTCTTCGGGAGGCATTATTCCCGGTGTGAGTATTACGATCGAGCCCGGCTACCAGGTGAAACTGGCCGAAACCGTTAAAAAAGAAACCGGTATCCTTACAGGTGCAGTTGGGCTGATCACCACTGCGGTCCATGCCGAGAGCATACTCGCACAAGGCCAGGCCGACATCATCCTGATGGCGCGTGAATTCCTGCGTGATCCGTATTTCCCGCTGCATGCCGCAGATGACCTGGGAGACATTACGGAATGGCCCAGGCAATACCTGAGGGCAAAGAAAAAAAAGCGGTAATTGCTTTTACGGCTTGTTAAACAGGGCTTCAGCTATTGATTGTTGGTTGGGAATTCAGTATCTTGCATTAAAATTCCCTGATATGAAAAAGTTGAACCGTTTTTCAGCCATCCTTATCATTTCCATCCTATTTGTTTCGGCCTGTAAAAAGTCGGAATATACACCTTATACCCCGGCCGGTAGCGATACTGCAGCCCTTATAAAACGGTACAAGCTCGCTGTAATGGATGCGAAATACGCAGAACCATGGGAGATCTCGCGCAACCTTATCGCCGTGGTCTATTATGCCGACAGTTTAGCCGGGCAGGGCAACATGGTATGGTCCAAAGATTCCCTTGGCAGGCCGAGGGTCCTCGTGGTTTCATGGATGAAACAGACATCAACCCAGTTCTGGCCTCTTGGAAAAACAATCAAAACAAGCAACAACCCGGCATATAATTCATGGATCACCACTGCCCCTGAGATGCTGGACTTCATGAAAAAGAATTCGTTTACCGACAGCAATCAGCTGCATCTCAGGATCGCCCAGGTATTGGGGATGCAGCCCAACACCAAAAACAACTTCTTTGTTGAATACTGGGTCTATCCCGGGAACCTTTTCCGCCCTACTCCCGATCCCGAGGTTACCGACCATGAGGCCGATCTTTATTTCCCATCCTGGGTAAGCCAGAAGCACAGGGACTGGTTCCAGAATGAGATATTGAATAAGTATGACACCAGTAAAACGAACGCCTACCCCTGGACGAGGCTGGGATATACATATGACTGGGCCACCCCCCTGCATCCGATCGGGCTCAGCGAGTTCGTGGTCGACACTTCATCCACGGTGACCATAAAAGCTATTTATTCCACCTGGCAGTATTACCGGTTAAGCCAGACCAAGAAGTAGCCTAATTCAAAGCTGCGGGCAATCTATGATCTTCCCAGGGCTTCATCCTCGTCCTCACCCTGTACATCGTACCAGTGGTAGAGGCCTTCCATCAGGCGTTTCTGTTTTTCTTCAGGGCTCAGGCGATCGTAGGCTTCACGGGCTTCGCGGGCTTTGCGTCGCTTTTCTTCTTCAATAGCCCATATATTAGTGGTGTATTTGTCCTCCACACAATTCTGTAGGAAATCGCGGGCCACGGTCGGAAAAAGCTCGAGCAGCAGTTCATCCTTTTCGTTCTCCGCCAGTCGTAATCCGCCATAATCCTCAAAAACAGTATTCTCCTGTTTCCTGTAGTTTTTCGTATCGTAAGGGGTCTCCTCCCTGACACCGGTAAGCAGTTCCCTGAAATCGGGGTCGACGGGGATGGGCGTTCTTCCGTACATGCCTTTGACCAGGTTTACGAACTGTATCGATTTCGTGGTGAAGAAAGCCTGTCCCTTGTTTTCATCAATCACACAGTTGACCGCCTGAACGCCAACGATCTGGGATGTAGGGGTGACCAGGGGGGGGCAACCCGATTTGATGCGGACCAGGGGGACAAGTTCGAGAACCCGGGGAAGCAGGTGGTCGAGTTTAAGCTGTTTGAGCTGGGCCAGCATATTGGTGTACATACCTCCCGGGATCTCTGCCCTTTTCACTTCTTCATCAGGTTCGGGGAAGCCGAAAGTTTTTTCAATTTCCTGGCAAACCTGGAGGAGTTCGGGTTCCTTATCATGTTTTGCAAGGTATATGGCCTGTACAAACAGGCGGTTGACCTCTTTGGATAGCTTGTAGTTCGTGATGTCGAATTCCTTCGGGAAGGCCGTTGTGTCAAACTCCTTAAGTTCGGCCCTGATCTCTTTCAGTTCGTTGTCTATCTTCTTAACGGCCACCCTGTCAACGCCCGTATCAATCCCCAGCTTGTCGCAAAAGATCTGTATCAGTTCAAATGCCGGTGCGGCCGGTCCGCCGGCAAAATGCCATATGCTGGTATCAACCACATCCACCCCGTTGATGATGGCCATAAGAACCGAGGCAAGCCCGTAGCCGGGGGTGCAATGAGTATGGAAATCGATGGGGACGCGGAGTTCGGCTTTCATCCTTCGTATCATTTCGCCTGATTGTATGGGGGGGATCAGCCCGGCCATATCCTTGATGCTGATCATATCGGCGCCCAGGGCTTCCAGCTGCCGGGCTTTTTCCATGAAATAATCGGTAGTGAAAATATCATGCGGAAGGGCCTTGAGGTGGATCCAGGACCTTACTTTCTGCCTTTTGCTGAACTTGGGATCTACAGTAAAACTGATGGCACAGTCGGCCATTCCACCACTTTCCTTGACATATCTGATAGTCGATTTCATGTTATCGACATCATTCAGGGCATCGAATATCCTCATGATTCCAATGCCTGATTTAACTGCATTGCGGTTGAAGCCTTCTATCACTTCATCGGGATAGGGATTGTAGCCGAAGAGGTTGCGGCCGCGTGAAAGGGCTGTGAGCTTGGAGACATCTCCTATGGATTCCTTAATTTTTTCAAGCCTGGTCCAGGGGTTTTCATGCAGGTAACGCATGATGCTGTCGGGGACTGCGCCTCCCCAAACTTCCATGGCATAAAAGCCGGCGTCCTTATAGAAAGGGAGCACCCTGTCGACCTGCTCCTGGGTCATTCGTGTTGCAAAGAGGGACTGCTGTCCGTCGCGGAGGGTGAGATCCCTTATCAGTAGTTTTCGGCGAGACATGGTTCAGAGGTTGTTAAAATTACTGTTAATAAAATAACAAATGCAAAGTTAAGCATTTAAATAATTGGCCTTTTAACGATTAGAAAACTTTTTCTTGAATATTTTTTTTATTTTTAAGTGCTGGCCTATAAAAAGAAACGAAATTTCAACTAACTTGCAGGCCTTTAGTGTTGTTAATTTTTTCACACTGTTATTTATGAAACAAAATCAGATTGAGGAGTTACTCAACAAGCGCGAGGAAGCCAGGAAAGGGGGCGGTGAAGACCGTATAAAATCCCAGCATAAAAAAGGTAAATTCACTGCCAGGGAAAGGATAGAAAAAGTTCTTGACGAAGGCAGTTTTGAGGAGTACGATATGTTTGTAACGCATCGCTGCACCGATTTCGGGCTTGAGAACGAGCATTACATGGGCGATGGTGTTGTCACCGGCCGCGGGACCATCGACGGAAGGGTTGTTTTCGTCTTTGCCCAGGATTTCACAGTTTTCGGGGGATCCTTATCGGAGACCTTTGCCCGCAAGATCTGCAAGATCATGGACCAGGCCATCAAGGTCGGTGCGCCGGTGATCGGGATCAACGACAGCGGTGGTGCCCGTATACAGGAAGGTGTTAACAGCCTTGCCGGTTATGCCGAGATATTCATGCGGAACATAGCCGCTTCGGGTGTGGTTCCACAGATCTCCGCGATTTTCGGTCCCTGCGCCGGGGGGGCAGTCTACTCCCCCGCCCTTACCGATTTCGTGATCATGAGCGAAAAGACGAGTTACATGTTCGTGACCGGGCCAAAGGTGACCAAGACAGTAACCGGGGAAGATATCACTACCGAAGACCTCGGAGGGGCAACAGTACATTCGACTAAGTCGGGCGTGGCCCACTTCAGGGTTGTGAATGAAGACGAAGGGCTGCTGATGATCCGCAAACTTTTATCATACCTGCCCCAGAACAACCTTGAAGACCCTCCCCAGGCCGAATGCCTTGACCCCATCGACCGTATTGAAGACGCACTTAACGAGATCATCCCGGCCAATCCAAACCAGCCATATGATGTAAAGGACGTGATCTACCTTGTAGTCGACGATCATGAGTTCATGGAAGTCCACCAGCACTATGCCAAGAACATCGTGGTGGGTTTTGCCAGGTTCAACGGCATTTCCTGCGGTATTGTGGCCAACCAGCCCAATTACCTGGCAGGTGTGCTCGATATAGAAGCCTCCCGCAAAGCAGCAAGGTTCGTAAGGTTCTGTGATGCATTCAACATCCCCATCATTACCCTGGTCGATGTGCCCGGCTTCCTTCCCGGCAGCCTCCAGGAATACGGAGGTATCATCATCCACGGGGCCAAGCTGCTGTTTGCCTATGGCGAAGCAACCGTTCCCAAGATCACTATCACACTCAGGAAATCATACGGAGGGGCTCATGATGTGATGGGCTGCAAACAGCTGCGTGCCGACATCAATTATGCCTGGCCGAGCGCCGAGATCGCCGTGATGGGCCCCAAAGGCGCAATCGAGATCCTCGAGGGCAAGAAGATCAGCGAGATCACCGATCCCCGCGAAAAAGTAAAATACATGAACGAGAAGGAGCTGGAATATAAGAACAAGTTCGCGAATCCATACGATGCCGCACGTTACGGCTTCATCGACGATGTGATCGAACCCAGGAACACCAGGTTCAGGATCATACGGGCCCTGCAAACCCTTCAGACAAAGAAAGACACCCTTCCTCCTAAGAAACACAGCAATATTCCTTTGTAATCATCACAAGCCTTATGAGAACCCTGTTTATTGCATTCGATCCGACGCTTATTGGCAGCCAGACCCTCATCCTTACCATACTCGGGTATTGCATCGTACTTCTAACCCTTTCGGCCATGGCCTTCCTGATGGTGCGATTTCACGCAATCCGCGACTACATGAGGACAAGGAGGCTGAAGAAGGAAACACCCCCTGCAGCGGCCGCTCCGTTAAAAGTGGTGATGACGGGAGAGGAAAATGCGGCTATTGCAGCAGCCCTTTATCTTTTCTTTTCAGAGCTGCACGACCAGGAAAAATATGTGATGACCATCAAGAAGGTGTCACGTACATATTCCCCCTGGAGTTCCAAGTTCTACAACATTTTTAATGTGATGAAACACTGGTAGAGAAATAGCGAAATTTGAAAATATAGAATTCACGATATGAAAAAGTTTTCATTCACGATCAACGGGAACAACTACGAGGTTGACATCCTCGGATTTGAAGAGAACACGGCCAAAGTGGAAGTGAACGGAACGCTATACAATGTGGAAGTACAGCGTGAACTCAAACTCACGAAAACACCGACCCTGGTCCGCGCCGAGCCGCCCAAGCCATCCCCCAGGGAAGCAAGGATCCCGAAAACGCAGTCCCAGACCAGCAATATGGCCATCAAAGCCCCCCTGCCGGGAACCATCATCACGGTCCTTGTCAAGCCGGGCGACAAAGTAGCCATGGGACAGAAACTGCTTACGATGGAAGCCATGAAGATGGAGAACAACGTCCTTTCGGAAAAAGACGGCACGATCAGGCTGGTCAATGTAAAACCCGGACAGACCGTTGCCCAGAACGACGTATTAGTGGAAATAGAATAAAGGCGAACAGCTATGAAACTCCTCCTTATAAATAATTTGTTCCAGGGCATCTGGGCCGATACCGGGTTCTCAAATTTATACTGGGACAACGGCATCATGATACTGGTGGGTATATCGCTGATCGTGCTTGCCATCAAATTCAACCTCAAACCCATATTGCTGATCCCCCTGGCCGTAGGTATCGTGATCGGGAACATCCCTTTCATGCATTCAACCCCCTATCCTCTCGGGATATATGCCGAAGGAAGCATCCTTCATTACTTATTTTTTGGCGTGCTGAAGGGCATATATCCGGCACTTATCTTTCTAGGGCTTGGCGCAATGGTCGACCTTTCCCCCATGATCGCCAATCCAAAGCTCATCATCCTCGGGGCTGCGGCACAGGTAGGCATACTGGTGACTTTTCTCGGAGCCATCATCCTCGGTTTCCCGATTGCACATTCTGCATCCATTGCCATCATCGGCGGGGCCGACGGGAACACGGCTATCTTTCTGACCTCACAGCTTGCTGCCGGATTAGGCAACCTGCCCGCGGCTGCAAAAGTTCAGGGGCTTATCGGCCCTGTAGCCATCGCAGCCTACCTTTATATGGCCCTGGTTCCGGTGATCCAGCCGCCCATCATGAAACTCCTCACTACAAAAAAGGAAAGGCTTATCAGGATGAAGCCACAGCGCACCGTGAGCCGGAATGAAAAGATCGCTTTCCCGCTTGTATTCCTCCTCCTCACCGCTTTTGTAGCCCCTGCTTCACTGCCTCTTCTAGGCATGTTCTTCTTCGGGAATATTCTCAAAGAATCAGGCCTTACCAAACAACTGGCCGGTACGGTTTCAACAGTCATGATCGACATCCTTGTCATCCTTATCGGGATTACCGTGGGAGCTTCTACGCAGGCGGATGTCTTCCTGAAATGGGAATCCATACTTATTTTCGTGCTTGGCGCATTGTCATTCATGGTCGCAACTGCAGGCGGTATCATATTCGCCAAGGTCATGAACATTTTCCTTAAGAAAGAAAACCAGATCAATCCGCTGATAGGCGCCGCCGGCGTGGCTGCCGTGCCCGATTCGGCAAGGATTGCACATGAGATGGGACAAAAAGAGGATTCAACCAACCACCTCATCAGCCATGCCATGGCCCCGAATATTGCTGGGATCATAGGCAGCGCGGTGACCGCCGGACTTTTCCTGGCATTCATACTGTAACACCAGGTTAATTCAGGTTATTGACCTTGATTTAAGGGAAGGCTTCATCAGTAACCCACTATCAAACAGGGTGGATGATCCATAAAATCCCGATACATATCGCCAGGAAACCCCCTGTAAGAGTAAACCACTTTAAAAATCTCTGCCTGTTTTCTGCTGCAGCTTTATAAGCCACTGCTCCGAGGATCAGGGCGAACAATACCATGGTGAGGATGGTGCCTGCTGCAAATGCCGAAACATAGATCACTGAAGCAATGACTGTGGGGAGTGCGAGGGAAGGCAGCAGGGCGAACAAATGGCTGAAGCCTGCAAAACCATGGATGATACCGATAAAAAGAGCAGTAAAAGTATTTTGCCTGACAGTGCCCGTATGCTGATGGTCATGATCACCGTTGCGGCTTTCCTGGTGGCCTTCACCATGTGAATGGGTGTGTTTATGAATATGCGCATATAAAAAAGGCCTGGTATGGAAATGCGAATGAGGCCGGTTCCCATGGGAGTGGTGAAGGTAAGTCCTCAGGATGGCCCAGCTTCCAATTCCTATAAGCAAAACCCCGATCACGGTATCACTGTGTTTCGAGATCGCTTCCACTGGGAGGTATTGCTTAAAAAGGATAAATAACAAGCCTATCAGCAGCATCCCTATGGTATGCCCCAACCCCCAGGAAAATCCAATCATCCATGATTTTTTGCGGCTGTCGATGGCAAGAGGAGTGACAGCTGCAAGATGATCGGGGCCTGTAACAACATGGGCAATACTGGCAATAAAGCCTGTCAGGAATGTCAGCATATAAGAATTTTGTCAAAAAAAATATAAATATATATAATTTTACATTTCTGAATATGATTTATCCGGATGCCTGAACAAACACTTCTGATCACCGTCACCGGCCTGGTACAGGGAGTTGGATTCCGCCCTTTTATTTACCGTATCGCACTCAGGCATAACCTTGCAGGATGGGTCCTGAATACCAACCGGGATGTTCGTATTTGTATCAGCGGGGATCTTTTGAATATTGAGGGGTTCATGCATTCCCTGGCTCAGGAGGCTCCCCCGGCTGCCATCATTCAGAATATAATTACCGAAGAAACTAAAGCAGAAAAGTTCAGGGGATTTCAGATCTTAAAAAGCAATGATGTTTCGGATGAAATCACCGAGATCAGCCCCGATATTGCGGTTTGCAGTGAATGCCTTGAAGATATTGAACGTGAAGGGAACCGACTGGATTATTCCTTTGTAAATTGTACCAACTGCGGACCACGTTTCACGATAATCAGCGATCTTCCTTACGACAGGGCGAAAACCACCATGGCTCCGTTCACAATGTGCCCCGCCTGCAGGAAGGAATATGAAGAGGTTACCGACCGCCGCTTCCATGCACAACCCGTGGCCTGTGCTGTTTGCGGACCCGTGTATGAGCTATACCGGGGACTTGAGCGCACAGGAACAGGGATCAATGACATCATTAACACTGTGGCTGATTGTATTGACCGATCAGGTATCGTTGCAGTAAAAGGACTGGGCGGGATGCACCTGGCCTGCGATGCCTTTAGCGAAGCAGCCGTTTCGAAACTTAGGGTGTTGAAGAACCGGGAGGAGAAACCCTTTGCAGTTATGTTCCGCGACCTTGAGACGGCCCGTGAGTTTGCTAACATCAACCCCACCGAAGAAACTTCGCTTACTTCATGGAGGCGGCCCATAGTACTCCTGGATGTTAATGAACCTGAGGGAGGCAAGCGTCTTGCCTCAAATATTAATTCGGGCCTGAACCTGCTTGGCATCATGCTTCCCTATCTGCCCTTTCATCACCAGCTGTTCAGAAAGCTCAAAACCACCGCCATAGTACTAACCAGCGGCAACTTCAGCAGCGAGCCCATACTTATCGGCAATGAGGAAGCCCTGCAACAATTCGCTTCATGCACCGATGCGGTGCTGCTTCATAACCGGGATATTTTCAACCGCACCGATGATTCGGTGGTCAGGATCATAAGCGGAAAGGAAAGGGTCTTAAGGCGCTCACGCGGCTATGTGCCTTCACCTGTGCGCACAGCATTTGACACGGAAGGGATCCTGGCATTCGGGGCAGAACTTTCGAATTGTTTCTGCGTGGGAAAGGGGAACAAAGCCTTCCTCAGCCAGCATATCGGCGACCTCAGGGGGCTGGAAACAACCTTGTTCTACGAGCAGACACTGGACCGTTTCATTAAGCTCTTCCGCGTCAAACCTGCCCTGCTGGCTGTTGACCTGCATCCCGATTATATTTCCACCAGAACGGCAGCGGGTTTTGGGAACCTGCCCGTCATCAGCATACAACATCATCACGCCCATATCACCTCCTGCATGGCCGAGAACAAGCTCGACGAAAAGGTAATAGGCGTTGCATTCGACGGAACCGGTTTGGGTGATGACGGTAACATATGGGGATCTGAATTCCTGGTATGCAACCTTAATGAATACAACAGGGTATGCCATTTTGAATACCTTCCGCTTCCAGGGGGCGACAGTGCAAGCGAAGAACCCTGGAGGATGGCTGTTTCCTGGCTGTACAAGGTATATGGAAAAGAGTTCCTGAAGATGGACCTCCCCTTGCATCGCCAGACCAAGGCTGAAAATGTAACTATGCTGATCAGCATGATGGAGCGAAAGATCAACTGCCCCCTGACTTCAGGTGCAGGAAGGTTTTTTGATGCTGTTGCCTCCCTTCTCGGGATATGCCAGGTCGCCGCTTTCCCCTCACAGGGGCCCATGCTGCTTGAGTCACTTGTTGTGCCCGGATGCAAAGAAACTTACAAATGGAAGGCAGGAGAAGTGATCGTCATGGATGAAGTTCTTCGCGGCATTGTTGACGATATCGTTCAGGGCCTCGGTAAATCAATTATCGCATCGAAGTTCCACAATACTATAACTTCCATTATCTTTGAAACTGTAAACGGGATCCGCCTGCGCGAAGGGATCAACAAGGTCGTGCTTTCGGGGGGAGTTTTCCAGAACAAATACCTGCTGGAAGGGGCTGTTGCCCTTTTGATGTATAATAATTTTGAGGTATTTTCACATGCTGCCGTACCGTCCAATGACGGTGGAATTGCCCTTGGGCAATTGGCGGTTGCGGCAAAAAGGAGGGAAATGAAATGTGTTTAGCCATACCTGCGAAAGTAATACGTGTTGAAGGGGCCACGGCCCTTGTGATGATTGAAGACACTGAATATCATGCAAGCCTTTTGCTTCTCGAAGATGTAAAAGCAGGGGATTATGTGATGCTGCATGCCGGCTTTGCCATCCAGAAAGTGGATGAGGAAGAAGCGAAGGAAACGATGAGGTTATTAGTCGAAGAAGAAAGATCCAGACCCGGATAAGTTCATGAAGTACATTGACGAATACAGGAAAAAGGAGCTTATAACAGGGATCTCCGAAGAAATTAAAAGGATTTCCAAAAAGGAGATCTCTCTGATGGAGGTCTGCGGGGGCCATACCATGGCAATTCACAGGTTCGGCCTTCTTTCGCTTCTCCCGCCGAACATACACCTTTTGTCGGGACCGGGATGCCCGGTCTGCGTTTCGGGCCAGCATTTCATCGACACGGCTATTGCTTATGCCAGGATGCCTGGGGCGATCATCACGACCTATGGAGACCTGATACGGGTGCCCGGATCCGCCTCCTCCCTGGAGAAAGAAAAGGCTTCGGGATATGACATCCGCATTGTATACTCAGTACTTGAATCTCTTGAAATCGCATTGAAGCACCCCGGCAACAAGGTAATTTTTCTCGGTATAGGTTTTGAGACCACGGCCCCGCTTACGGCTGCTGCCATTGTTGAAGCGAAAAAAAGAAAGATCCGTAATTTCTCGGTATTGAGCGCCCATAAAGTGATGCCACCGGTCATGAAAGCGCTTGTAATTGAAGGGGTAAAAATCAACGGCTTCATAGCCCCGGGCCATGTCACCGCCATCACGGGAACCTCGATTTACAAGGACCTGCCTGTGTCATTCGGGCTCGGAGTGGTTGTAGCAGGCTTTGAGCCGGTCGATCTGATGCAGGCTATACTGATGCTAATATCACAGGTTGAAGCCGGGAAGCCTAAAATCGAGATCCAGTACCAGAGAGTGGTGCAGGAGAAAGGGAACCCCATCGCTCAAAAGCTGCTGAAAAAGGTATTCGAGCTGAAGGATGACAGATGGAGGGGGCTTGGAATGATACCGCTAAGCGGATTAAAAATACGGCCGGGCTTTTCCGATTTTGATACGGAACATTTGTACCCCCTTGATGTTCCTGTTGCCCCTGAACCAAAAGGGTGTATATGCGGGATGATACTGAGGGGACTGAAAACACCTCATGACTGCAGGCTGTTTGGAAAGAAATGCACGCCTGCCGACCCGGTAGGGGCATGCATGGTCTCAGGAGAAGGAACCTGTTCAACCTATTATAAATACCGCTTATGAACCGGAAAGAAGAGAAAGTACTGCTGAGCCATGGCAACGGGGGACTTAAAATGCACGAGCTGATCACCGGTTTGTTTGTTAAACATTTCGGGAATAAGATACTGAAACAGCAAAGCGATTCGGCTATCCTGACTCCCGGCTCAGAAGAGATTGCGTTTACAACAGATTCATTCGTGATCGATCCCCTGTTCTTCCCGGGAGGCAATATAGGGAAACTTGCTGTTTGCGGGACCGTGAACGACCTCTCTGTTTCCGGTGCAAAGCCTATGTTTATAAGCGTTTCCTTCATCATAGAGGAAGGCTATCCCATGAAGGATCTCGAAACCATAGTGATTTCTCTTGCTGCCGAGGCAAAAAAAGCAGGAGTGCTTATTGTTACCGGTGATACCAAAGTCGTCAACAAAGGCAAATGCGATAAACTCTTTATCAATACGGCAGGTATCGGAAGGATAAACAAGGCAAAGCGGCTTGCAGGAAAATTCAGGAGCATTAAACCCGGCGACCTCATACTGATCAACGGGCCCATTGGCGAGCATGGCATGGCTGTAATGAATGCCAGGGAATCGTTCAACTTTAAAACTCCTGTTGTCTCTGATTGTGCCAGCCTCAACCACCTGATCGGGGAAGTGCTTGACCATACCACTTCGGTAAAATTCATGCGCGATCCAACCAGGGGCGGAGTTGCTACGGTACTGAACGAGCTTACTGCTTCAAAGAAATTCGGGATAAGCCTTGACGAAGCAGCATTACCTGTAGGGAAAGGCGTGAAGGCCATGTGTGAGCTTCTCGGGTTTGACCCACTCTACGTGGCCAACGAAGGCAAGGTTTTAATTGTTGCTGCCGAAAAAGAATCTGAACGAATCCTGAAGATCATGAGGAAACATGAACTTGGAATACACAGCGCCATTATCGGGAAGGTCGTAAGTGACCATCCGGGCAAGGTGGTGCTTATTACTGAAACAGGAGGGAAGCGCATCATCGACTCTCTTTCAGGTGATCCTTTACCCCGCATTTGCTGAAAATTTTAAAGGATGCATGAACTGTCGCTTGCAGCGGATGTAATCAATCTTGTCACTGAAGAGGCAAGGAAAAACGGCTTATCAGTGATACAGGAGCTTCTTATTGAAGTGGGCGACCTCAGCGGTGTTGAAGCGGATGCTTTTCAATGGGCCCTGGAACTCCTGACAAAAGAGACCATACTCGGCAAGGCTGAAATACTCCTGAACCGAAGCCCGGGAACAGGGATTTGCAAATCATGTGAAAGGGAATTCGAAATGAGAAACAGGCTTGACAGCTGCCCCGGCTGCGGCTCCTTCCCCTCGGAGATCAGGGGCGGACAGGAGTTCAGGGTGATATCAATGGTTGGAGAATAAATTTAATTAAAAAGAGAGCTTATGTGCGAAACCTGCGGATGCGGAAAACCGGATGACTTCAAAATACATGATCCTCATCACAATCATCACGAACATCACGAACATTCCCACGAACACGAAGGCCCCGCTCACCCATACACCCATAAACATGATGCTCACGAACATTACCATGAGCATGAGCACGATGGCCACAAGCATTCCCACCCTCATGATCACGGGCATCCCCATGATCACGATCATCACGGCCATCACGACAATCACGGCCATCACGAAAAAAAAGAGATCCCTCTCAACATCGACATCCTGTCGGAAAACAACCGCCTGGCCGAGAGGAACCGTGGTTATTTTGAAGGGAAGGAAGTGCTTTGCCTGAACCTGGTAAGTTCCCCGGGATCCGGCAAGACCAGCATACTTGAAAAAACCATACAGGCGCTTGTCTCAAAAAGGAAGATCTTTGTAATCGAGGGTGATCAGCAAACGGCGAGGGATGCCGACAGGATAGAGAGATCGGGGGCTCCCGCGATCCAGATCAATACCGGAAACGGATGCCACCTCGATGCAAACATGATACAGCAAGCCCTTAAAAAGCTTGCTGTCGAAAACCATTCCATCCTGTTCATCGAGAATGTGGGGAACCTTGTATGTCCCGCTATGTTTGACCTGGGGGAAAAGAAAAGGGTGGTTGTGATCAGTGTAACCGAGGGGGATGACAAACCCATAAAGTACCCTTATATGTTCCAGTCGTCGGACCTGTGCATCATCAACAAAACCGACCTCCTGCCCTACGTTGATTTCAGTGTGGAAACGGCAAAGAAATATGCTCAGCAACTGAACCCGAAACTGGAGTTCATCCTGATGTCGGCAAAGACAGGGGAAGGGATGAAAGAATGGTACGACTGGCTGGAAAAGCAGTTATAAAACAATCTCTTCAACAATTTCCCTTACACACTTCATCACTTCAGGGATAGCCGCTTCCACATCCGCCGAGAGGTCCATGCCCATATCCTGGAAATCCTTTACCGAAACCGCAACCAGGTAAAGTTTCGGCATATTCCCCAGGAGTATGGCCGAATCCAGCAGGTCTTTCAAACCTACCTCATGGGCGCTTAACTGCCTTGGAAAATCCTTAGCAAAACGCGGATGGAGGACCCTCACATGCCCGGCAGGAAAATGATCCAGGGAAGCGTCAATAAAAATGATGGTTTTGTAGGATTGAATATGGCCCAGAAGGTGAAAGCCTCCTGTTCCCCCGTCCATAAGGTCAGCCCCGGGGATGCCTCCCTCCTTTTCAAGCCTGTTCACGGCATGGATACCCACGCCTTCATCGTTCATCAACAGGTTACCAATCCCGAGAACCAGGATGTCGTTTTGTATTTCAGGCAAATGAGATATACTTGAGTGTGTCAGTCCTTAGGACATTCCTCGGTCCGGTTATCATGACGTTCGATCACATCCTCTTCGATGAATTTCCATCCGCCGATCATGGAGGAAGTAACTCCCCTGCGTTCGATATAGTCATGATAAAAAACAAGGTACATATGCACCATGGCAAACAGGATGAAACCCCACATCAGCAGATGATGGATCTGGCGAACCTGCATATCACCTCCTAAAAATGGCACCACCCATGCAAACATCTTCGGCAGGAAGGCGCTGCTCATGGCAGCATACATCCCGAAGCCGGTAAGGCATTGCAGAAGGAAGATCAGGAAGGTAATGAAATAGATGAAGCTGGCCAGGGAATTATGCCCTATCGAATCTATCTTTTTATTTGTAAGCTGAAGTACATCCACCTTGATGACCTCGAGCATTTCCTTCCACTGGCAGCGTTTAAGGGGTATGAAATTATACCATCGCGAGAATTCATTTCCCACGAAACCCCAGTAAATCCTGAACAGGAAGTTGAAGAAGAACAGGAAAGCCGTGACAAAATGGATAAAACGGACTATTCCTATCCAGTAATTGAAATAGGCTTCCGTACCCCTCATCAGGGCCGGTGGGTTACCGATGATATAACCGGTGATGCAGAGTGATACGATACAAAGTGCATTGATCCAATGGTAGAGGCGTACAGGCAACTCCCAAACATGCACTTCACGCAGAGGGACGGAACGGTTTCTCATGGCTTAATAGGATTTCATCTCATGAATGGTAGTTCCGTTTTCATCATACAGGTGCACTGCGCAGGCAAGGCAGGGGTCGAAAGAATGGATCGTCCTCAGCACTTCCAGCGGGTTTTTGGGATCGGCGATCGGTGTGCCGATCAGTGATTCCTCATATGCCGACCGTTGTCCTTTTGCGTCGCGTGGCGAAGCATTCCAGGTAGTGGGGACTACAAGCTGGTAGTTGGCTATCTTTTTATCTTCGATCACGATGAAATGCGATAAGGCTCCGCGGGGAGCTTCAACCATTCCAATACCTTTTGCCTGTTTCGGCCAGGTTTCGGGATCCCATTTCACATTATTCTGTGTACGTGAATCTCCGTTCTTGATATTAGCGAGAAGCTGCTGGTAGAATTCCAGAGCCCATCCGCAGGTGAGCTTTGTTTCGAGTCCCCTTGCTGCGGTGCGGCCCAGGGTCGAGAATAAAGCGGCAACAGGGACATCCAGTGTTTTCAGGGCAAATTCAACCACCTCTTTATAATCGGCACGGCCTGAGGCGTATCCTACAAGTGTCCTGGCAAGCGGACCGACTTCCATAGGATGTCCTCTCCAGCGCGGGGTCTTCACCCAGCTGTACTGTTTTGAAAAATCAAGATGTTCGTAAGGGGGTTTGGGGCCTGTATAATTGAATTTGGTCTCACCATCCCAGGGATGCAGTCCGGCCGTATTCCCCTTCGAATATTCATACCATGAATTGTTGATGTATTCCTGGATCTGTTCCGGGTCTTCAGCCTTAACTTCATGGATCTTGCTCAGGTCGCGTCCGAGTATGGCTCCCCTTGGCATCTTGAAACTGTCGGGATTATTATACCCGTTGGACGGGAAATCGCCGAAAGCCAGGTAATTCGTGAGGCCTCCACCAATGGCTCCCCAGTCTTTATAGAAAGAAGCAACAGCGAGAAGGTCGGGAATATAAACCTGGTCAACGAAGGTTTTGGCATCTTCAAAAAGCTTGCCGACAAACGCAAGCCGTTCGGCATTTACGGCATTGGCTTCATCAATATTTATGGAGCAGGGAACGCCGCCGACGAGATAATTCGGGTGAGGATTTTTCCCGCCGAAAACCGTATGTACTTTCACCAGTTCCTTTTGCCATTCAAGGGCTTCAAGATAATGTGCCACGGCAATAAGGTTCACTTCCGGCGGAAGTTTGTATGCTTTATGCCCCCAGTAACCGTTGGCAAAAATGCCAAGCTGTCCGCTGGCTACGAAATTCTTAAAGCGTTTCTGGATGTCGGAGAAATACCCGACCGAACTTTTCGGCCAGGGGGAAATGCTCTGGGCGATTTTTGAGGCTTCGGCAGGATTGGCTTTAAGCGCCGATACCACATCCACCCAGTCGAGGGCATGCAGCTGGTAAAAATGGACCACATGGTCCTGGATATACAGGGCATTGGCCATGAGGTTACGGATAAGCTCGGCATTTGGAGGTACCGCAATCCCAAGGGCGTTTTCAACCGTCCTCACCGAGGTGAGTGAATGCGTGGATGTACAAACACCGCATACACGGCCTACAAAGGCCCATGCATCACGCGGGTCGCGGCCCTTGAGTATGGTCTCGATGCCGCGCACCATGGTGCCGGCACTGTATGCGTCGGTTATCTTACCATCTTTTACTTCGATTTCAACCCGCAGGTGACCTTCAATACGGGTGATGGGATCTATTACGATTCTGTCTGCCATGGCTCTTATTCTTTCTTGGTTTCAACTGCTGAACCTTCCTCAGGTTCATTGATTATCTCTTTATGCTTGCGCACATTGGTGACAATGGCATGAGCGGCGATACCTACTGCCGTTCCAATGCCCAGCCCCAGTCCTACCTTGTCGGCTGTAGTTTCGATTCCAAAACCTGCAACACCCGGGAGGTGCTGGTAGAACGGACCGTTGTCCCAGAACCCTTCCTCGGCGCAACCTATGCAGGGATGCCCCGATTGGATAGGATAGCTCACGCTGTCGTTCCATTTGATGATACCGCAGGAGTTGTAGGTAACCGGACCCTTGCAGCCCATTTTATAGAGGCAATACCCTCTCTTGGCGCCGTCATCGTCGAATGACTCGACAAACAAACCGGCATCAAAATTGGCCCTGCGGTAACAGGTGTCGTGCACCCTTCTTGAATAGAATGCTTTGGGCCTATTCATCCCGTCGAGCTGGGGGATACGGTCGAAAGTCAACAGGTGAACCACCACGCCGGCCATTACGTCGGCAATGGGAGGACAGCCCTGGACATTGATCACGGGCTTGCCGCTGATCACTTTATGCACAGGTTTGGCGCCTGTGGGATTCGGGCTTGCGGCCTGAACGCAGCCGGCTGAAGCACAGTTGCCCCAGGCTACAACGGCCTTGCAATTTTTAACAGCTTCCTGCAGGATCTGCAGCGCACTTCGTCCGCCTATGCAGCAGTACGCCTCATTCTCAGTCGGGATGGAGCCTTCCACCATTACAATGTATTCACCGGGAAATTTAGCCATCACTGCCTTGTAAGCTTCTTCGGCCGGAGCCCCGGAAGCTGCCATCAGCGTCTCCTGGTAATCAAGTGAAATTTTATCCAGTACGATATCGGCAACAATCGGATGCGATGCCCTTATAAAGGATTCGCTGCAACATGTACATTCCTGAAAATGAAACCAGATGACCGGCAGCCGTGGCTTGGTTTCAAAAGCTTTTGCAATCTGGGCAACACCGCTGGCTTCTAAGCCTAAAAAGGCCGCCATGGTAGTGCAGAATTTGAGGAAATCACGGCGGGAAACCCCTTTCCCTTTGAGTTCCTCATAAAATGTAAGGCGCTGATTCTCCATAAATGACTGGCTTTAAAGATTTATTGATGTTAAAAATATAAAACATTTAGTATATGTCAATACCTGAATGCTAATTTGTATAAAGTCTATATAAAAATAATTAAGTGGTAAAATACCTCAATGTTTCAGGCGCCTACGGCTCATTAGTAAAACAGGATCGGGGAGAATTAAATGAAACCCTCAAATAATCCCCGGAAAATAATTAAATTTAAGCCATTAAAATTCAAGCGCTGACATATGAATATTTCCAGGGTCAATCGTCAATTCAGGTTTTTGATTTTATCACTGGCAATCCTGCCTGCCTGCAATAATTCGGGTGACAATCCTTCAGGGGCGGATGAATCAGGTTCCGACATTATTAAACAGGAGATCATACTGTCGCCCGAGACCCAGGATATTTTAAACCGTTTCCCAACCCCGTTTGAAGTTTCCATGCTGCTCCAGGAAGCAAAGGCCCCTTATCTTTTCAGCCTTACCAATAACCCCGCCAATGTGAACAGGTATTTCACCGCTAAGACCAAAGCCCTGAACCTGGGGATTTACAACGCCGACCTGGCCTATTCTTCGACTTATAAGAGGGCCGATGAAACCGATAAATTCCTGTTCTGTACCGGCAAGCTGGCCGGGGACCTGGGCATTGCCGGTGTTTATGACAAATCCCTGCCCGCCAGGGTGGAGCTGGTTAAAAACAACCGTGACAGCCTTGTTGCCCTGGTGAAAAGGTTTTTCGGGGAAACCGGCGATTTCCTGAGGAGGAACAACCGCAACCAGGTAGCAGTTCTTGTGGCTGCAGGGGCATTTGTGGAGGGCTTGTATATTGCCTCATCATTATGCCAGGCTGCACAGGATAACAGCGGGATCGCCTCGATCATTTTCAGGCAAAAAGAGAGCTTCGACAAACTCACAAGGATCCTGGCTGAATACAGCAATGACTCGAACATCAAGCCTGTAGCTGATGAACTGGCCAGGCTGAAACCGATATTCACCGATTACGGGCTTGGATCAGGCAAAGCGATACCACAAAGCAAAGCGGCAGGAATAGTCGCAATTGCCGAGCAGGTAAGGTCCACTATGATAAAGTGATCCGCCGTCAAAATTGAAGAATTTGCCTGTTTGCCAGATCATTGTTAATCCCTGATCCGCCTTCAAATTACTTTAACAATTTACCGCTGATCAGGAGCAGTGCCGTCTCGGTCAGTTTAGTTCTGAACTCCGCATCCACAAGGCGTGTATTGGCGTCGAGCAGGTTCTTCTGGATCTCCCGCAGCTGAAGGGAGGAGATGGCCCCCACTTCAAAACTTTCCTTTGCAATATCCATATTTTTATCGGCCAGGGTAACATTTTCCTTTTCAAATGTTAAAAGTTCCAGCTGGTTCAGGTATTCATTATAGATCCTTAGCAGGTGGGCCTCGAGCTGGTTTTCCAATTGTTTCACTTCCAGTTCAGAAGAAGCGTAGGAAATTTTTGCATTCCGGTAATCCCTCTGGAGGTTAAGCCCGTCGAAAATGTTCATATAAGCCGTAACTCCCACCACAGCCCCGAAATTCCGGTTGTAGTTGACGATGTTCGCTTCAGTCTGGTTGTTCAGGTAATTTATGCCAGTCGTAAGGCCGATAGTGGGCCATTGCACAGACCTGGCCGATTTCATATCCAGGGCGCTTACATCTACGTTCCTGTTGTACAGGAGCAGGTTCCTGTTAGCTTCGCGCATACCGGCCCTTAAGGAATCATAGTTCAGCTTGTAATTGATAAGGATGGTGTCCTTTACCGTGAATTTAGAGGTGACATCCCTTGCCATCAGTTCGTTGAGGGTAGCCAGGGAGTTCATGTAAACGGTCTTCTGGCTCGAAAGGTTTGCTATATCGGCATTCAGTTCCACCCTTGCTTTAAGGTATTCAAGCTCTGAACCGCTGCCTGTCTCATATTTAAGCCTGGCCAGTTCAAGCCTGAACTCCGAGATCCCGACCTGGTCCTTCATGATCTCCGTTTCCTTTTCCTGGCGTATTATTTCATAATAAGCGGCCATGATCCTTGCCAGGGTGCGTTCAACAGATATCTTCACATTAAGATCTCCAATCTCTTCGAGCTTTTTCAGCTTGTCATAAGTAATGAACATCTTAAGCCCGTCGAAGACCGTCCAGTTCAGGTTGATGCCTGCAGTGAAAAGATCGGAGTTCGCTTTTGAGTTTTCAAGCTCGTAGCCCGCCAGGTTAGAGACTTTTGCATTGCTCAGCCCATGTGCATAGCCCGCATTCACATCGATTTTCGGCAGCATCCCTGCATTTCCAGGCGTAGCATTGTTAATGGAGATCTGCTGTGAGTTTTTGGCAATATTGATCCCGTAATTATTTGACAACCCGATTTCAATCGCCCGGTCGATAGTCAGGAGGTCCTGGGCCTGCATTGTGCATGCCCCGAAAATCAGAATAATCCCGATGATGAATATTTTTCTCCTCATTTTTTTATATCCCGGGATAAGAACGTATAAAATGCAGGAATGATAAAGAGCGTAAGGAAAGTTGAGAAGATCAGTCCGCCCACAACCGCAATCCCCAGAGACTGCCGGCTTTCCGAAGAGGCCCCGATATTCAGGGCGATGGGCAGGATCCCCAGCACCATGGCCGATGAGGTCATGAGTATGGGCCTGAACCTCGATGCCGCCGCAGCCTGCACCGCCCCGAGTTTAGCCAGCCCGGCCTGTTTTCGCTGGTTGGCAAATTCGACGATGAGGATGCCGTTCTTAGTGACCAGGCCTATCAGCATGACGATCCCGATCTCGCTGAAAATATTAAGGGTTTGTTTGAAATACCAGAGGGAGAACAGGGCGCCTGCAATAGCAAGGGGGACGGTAAGCAGGATGATGAAGGGGTCGACGAAACTTTCGAACTGGGCGGCAAGGATAAGGAAGATCAGTACGATCCCGAGAATAAATACGAAAATAAGGCTTGATGAACTTTCCCTGTAATCGCGGCTCTGCCCTGCGAGGTTTGTTTTTATATTCGGCGGAAGGATCTCCTTTGCTATCCTGTCGAGTTCTCTGATGCCGTCGCCAAGGGTCGCCCCCTGGGTAAGGCCTGCCGAAATGGTTGCCGAGATATAACGGTTATACGAATAGATTGCGGCCGGATTGATATTTTCCTCAACCCTGATGAGGTTATCCAGGGGAACAAGGTCTCCTTTCATGCTCCTTACATAGAGTGCTTTTAATGCATCCGGATCATTGCGGAACCTGGGCATAAGCTGGCCTATGATCTCGTATTGCTTGCCCTCGAAAATAAAATATTCATACCGTTGCCCGCTCAGGCTGAGCTGCAGTGTACGGGCTATTTCCTCGGTAGAAACATTCAGAAGCGAGGCTTTGTCGCGGTTCACCGTGATCCTCAGTTCAGGCTTGTTGATCTTGAAATCGGCGTCAACAAATTGCAGTATCGGCAGTTTCCTGGCTTCCTCGAGAAAATGGGGCAATACATCTTTGAGCATCACAAGGTTGGGCGCCTGCAGCACATACTGCAGCGGCTGGCCCGAGAACCTGTCGCCTATTGTTGGCGGCTCGAAGGGGAAACAGCGGATCCCCGTGATCTGCTGAAGTTCCCTGGCTGCTTTAACGAAAATTTCATGCTGGCCGCGTTTTCGTTTTTCCGCATCCTGAAGGTAAACTATTTCCATGCCCTTGTTCGGATTATCCCTTGCCCCCATACTGGGCGAGATCATATAAAAATAGGTTGACACCTCAGGTACCGAATCCCTGAAATATTTATCCACCCTGGCCATGTATTTATCCATGAACTCATATGTGGAACCTTCAGGTGCAAGAGTAGGGATACGTATGTTATTGCGGTCCTCGAAAGGAGCCAGTTCCGAATGAAGGGACTTGTAAAACACATAGATCAGCGCGGTAATGGCCAGGAAGAGGGGCAATGCCATCCACCTGCGTTTCAGGAAATTTTCCAGGGAACTTACGTAAGCCTTGTTGAGGTATTCAAAGAAGGGATCTGTAGTGCGGATGAGCCAGTTTGGTTTTCTGTCGTCCCGGGGTTTCAAAATACGGGAACACATCATTGGCGAAAGGGTCAGGGCAACGAAAGCTGATATCATCACAGAACCAGCAACCACGATCGCAAATTCCCTGAAAAGCCTGCCTACCAGGCCCTGCAGGAACATCACCGGTATGAAAACAGCCGCCAGCACTATGGTCGTTGAGATAACCGCAAAGAAAATCTCGTTCATCCCTTCGTTGGCGGCTGTAAGCGGGTGCATGCCTTTGCTGACTTTTGCGTGGATATTTTCAAGCACAATGATGGCATCGTCGCATACCAGTCCGATCGCCAGGACCACCGCCAGCAGGGTAAGCACATTGATGGAAAGCCCGAAAAGGGCCATCAGGATAAAAGCCCCTATTAGCGAGACCGGGATCGCAACGACGGGTATAATGGTCGACCTCCAGTCACGGAGGAAAAAGAAGATGATCAGGATCACAAGGATAAGGGAAAGAAGGATGGTCTGGCGGACTTCCTTTACGGCTTTTCTCTCGAATTTGGTAAAATCATAACCGATGCTGATAGAATATTCGGCCGGGATCTCATCTTTCATTTTCGCCATCCTCCGGTAAAATTCATCGGCAATAGCCACATTGTTCGCGTTGTTCTGGGGCACCACACCTATGATCAGCACAGGCAGCAGGTCCATCATCACGGTTGAGCGGTCGTTCTGGGGATACAGCTCTGCGGTGCCGATGTCGCTCAGGCGGATGATGTTCCCGCCTTCCTGACGTATGATCATATTGTTATACTGTTCGGGGCTTTGCATGAGGCCCAGGGTTCGGATAGTAAGCTCGGTCATATTCCCTTCAACACGTCCTGAAGGAAGCTCGATATTTTCCCTCGCTATGGCTTTCTGGATGTCAAGGGTGGTGATGCCGCAGGATGCCATTTTATAAGGATCCAGCCAGAGCCTCATCGAATATTTTTTTTCGCCGAAGATCTTGATGTCGCCCACCCCCGGGATAGTCTGAAGCCTTTCCTTGATCACGTTTTCCATCAGGGCATTCACCTCCATGATATTATGCTGGTATGAGCGGATGACCATGAAAATGATCGCATTGGTGTTGGCGCTCAGCTTCTCAACGATGGGCGGGTCAACATCCTTGGGGAGCTGGCTGATGGTTTTGGATACCCTGTCGCGCACGTCATTGGCTGCGGCTTCCATATCGTTGCCTAGGTTGAATTCAACCGTGATAAGGCTGGTCTGGTCATTGGAAATTGACGACAGCACCCTGATCCCTTCAATACCGTTAATGGCATCTTCAAGAGGTTCGGTGATCTGGGCCTGTATGATCTCGGCATTCGCCCCCGAATAATTGGTGGTAACCGTAACAATCGGGGGATCCATGGCAGGATATTCTCTTATCCCCAGGTATGAATAGCTGACCAGTCCGAAAATAACGATCAGCAGGGAGAATACAATTGCCAGGACCGGCCTTTTAATACTGACGGATGAGAGACTCATATTAATTCAGTTTCACCAGCTTCAGGGGGGAATCGGGTTTTATTCTGAGAAGATTTGTCACAACGATGGTATCACCCAGTGCCAGGCCTTCAACTATCTGGACCGAAAGCTTGTTCCGGATCCCTGTTGTTACAGGCTGGAGGGCCGCTTTGCCTGATTTCATCAGGTAAACGTCATATCCTTTCACTGTAGGGATAAGGGCTGCAGTAGGAATGAAAAGTTTTTTATCCAGGGCCAGCAGGTTGAGTTCAACCCTCACCGAAGCTCCCGGGACCAGGCTGCCATCCCTGTTTTCACATACAGCACGCAATAAGATCGTCCTGGTCTTTTTTTCCACATCGGGTTCCACGGCTTCAATTACCGCTTTATAGGCTTTGGTTGAATAATCGGTTGTAAATGAAATCCCCGAACCCTGGTGAAGGTCCCCGGCATAACGCTCGGGAATTGAGAAATCAATTTTTATTTTACTCACATCCTGGAGACTGGCCAAAACCATGTTCGGGTTGACAAGCGCTCCTTCGCTGACGTTCCTTACCCCTATCTTGCCTGCAAACGGGGCCCTGATCTCAGTTTTCGAGAGATCAACCTTCAGAATCTCTATTTCAGCCCTGATGGTGTTCAGGTGGTTCTGGGTTTCATCGTATTGCTCCTGGCTGATCCCGCCCTTGGCTAACTGTGCTTTTTGCCTGGTTTCATTTGTTGCTGCAAGCTTTTCCTCAATAGTCAGCTTGTTTATCCGCGCAACGATTTCCGCATCATCAAGCTTGAAAAGCAGTTGCCCCCGGCTCACCGATGAGCCTTCTTTAAAGTGGACCGTAATGACTTTTTTGCTGATCTCGCTTACGATTTCCACGCTTTCATTGGCCCTTAAAGAGCCTATGGTCGAAAGCTGGTATACCATGGAAGTATCGCGGGCGATAAACACTTCGACAGGGACGACCGGTTTTAAGGCCGCAGCCGCTTCGGTCTTTTTACTGCCGGAACCTGAAAATATCCTGATCAGCAGCAGTATGATGATCACCCCGATTATGCCAAAAAATACCAGCTTTCGTTTCATGACCCTTGCTCATTGATTATCAAAGATAATAATAATGAATTAGTTTTAATCCCCGGAGTACAGCTTTTTTTGCCTGGTTTCAGGAAAGGTCCATATCCATGCGCCCGTCAGCAATGCAAACAAAGCCGCCAGCGAGATCCCTCCTCCAAGCCCGTATCTCACGGCAATAATTGAAATGATGACGGGTGTGAAGAACTGTATCCCCCTTGCAAGATTGAACGCAGATCCCATCGCCGTACTGCGCACTGAAGTGGGAAAAAGCTCTGAGAACAGTGAACCAAATCCGCCGAACATCCCCGTTCCGAATCCCACCATGAACATGAAAGCAAGGATGATCAGCGGGTAGATCACGATGACATCCCAGAATATCGTTACCATGACCAGTCCGAGGGCCATGATCACCGAATACATGCTGTATGCCGGCCGCCTTCCCAGGCGGTCAGCAACAAACCCGAAGATGAGGTAGCCCAGGAATCCCCCCGTTTGGGTTACAAGAATCCAGAATGCCGATTTGGTGAGTGTAAAATGCCTTTCAGCATGAAGGTAGCCGGGCATCCATGAGTAGGTAAGCCAGTATGCCGACATATCGAAGACTGCCAGCACCAGGCCAAGAAAAAAATATTTCCTGTTTTCCACCGACAGGAGCTCCTGAAACTGCTGAACAGTTTTATTTCTTTTATAACTGCCTTTTGCAGGGTCCTTTTTGGTTGCTTTTTTCCTGAGAAGCCATAAGTCAGATTCAGGCAGATGCCTCCTGATAAACAGGACCATAACAGCCGGGAGAAGTGAAATGAAGAAACAGGCCCTCCAGCCAATATGCGGAGAGATGAGTCCTCCCACTATGGAAGCAAGTGCAATACCCAGCGGGGCGCCGGTTTGCATCATGGCGCAATAACGTCCGCGGACCTTTGCCGGGAATGTTTCACCTATATATGTTTGCCCTGTACCCCATTCCCCGCCTACACCCAGGCCTGTAAGCACCCTGAAAACCATCAGCAGCCAGAAACTGCCGGCAAAGCCCGATAGAAACGTACCTATGGAATAAGTCAGGATAGTCCATTGCAATACCGGTTTGCGGCCGAAGCGGTCGGACAGTATCCCGAAGACAACCCCTCCTATTGCTGTTGCTGCAAGGCTGGCGCCAAGCACATACGACATCTGCAAATTCGAAAAATTATACTCTTTTGAGATAGGGATCAGCAGAAACGTGAACAGTATAAGATCGTAAAAATCAAATACCCAGCCGGCCCAGCTCATGCCCAGGATCTTGTAATGGACCCTGGTTATGGTTAAGGATTCGTTAAGCAGTTTCGGCCGCAAGCCCTGAAGATCAGAAACAGGAATGCCTGTCATAAGTATCCCTTATTTTGTTTGATCATAATGTCATATACAAACATACTGAATAAACCTGTTTTTGACACATTCCGGCCGGAGGTTTGTTTATTTTAATTTGATCTAAACAAACAATTGGCAGTTATATGTCGTACCTTTGTGTTTTATTTTATTTATCATGAGTTCTTTGAATCTCCAAAATGCAATACCCGAAATGTCCTGGGTGCAGATAGTCAAAAGGTACAACCACCCGAACCGTCTGAGGAGCTGGGTGCAATTGACCTCCAACCTCCTGCTTTACTTTCTTGCCTTGTTTTTAATGTATTTAAGCCTTTCCGTTTCCTACTGGATCACTCTCGGGCTTTCAATTCCTGCGGCCGGAATGCTTGTACGCTTATTTATAATCTTTCATGACTGCGGACATGGTTCCTTTTTCAAATCGGGAAAGCTGAACAACATTACAGGGATCTTATTGGGGATCCTCACATTTACGCCATATTACAGCTGGTCAAAAAACCATTATATCCATCATGAAACCGTTGGGAATCTTGATAAAAGGGGAACCGGTGATGTATGGACCATGACCGTGGATGAGTATAAAGAAAGTTCACGCTGGAGAAAGGTTGTTTACAGGTTTTACAGGAATCCTGTTACCATGTTCGGGATAGGGCCTCTTTATGTATTCCTCATAGGCAACAGGTTCACAAAAAAACACATGGATCAGAAAGGGCGGATGGGCGTTTATATAACCAATGCAGGCCTGCTGCTGATTGCTGTTTCAATGAGCCTGCTGATTGGCGTGAAAGCGTTCATCCTGGTACAGTTTCCTGTTATTTACATAGCCGGAATCCTTGGTTTCTGGCTGTTTTATGTTCAGCACCAGTTTAACCCTACTCTCTGGGCCAGGAACGGGAACTGGAATTATAAAAAAGTGGCATTGGAAGGAAGTTCTTACTATGAGCTCCCTCCTGTCCTTCAATATTTTACAGGCAATATCGGGTTCCACCATATTCATCATCTCAGCCCCCTCATTCCCAATTATAACCTCTCGAAATGCCATCAGGAGAATGCCCTGTTCAACGGCATCAAACCACTCAGGTTCTGGCCCGGTTTCAAAACCCTTACTTTCCGTTTATGGAATGAAAAGACCCAGGAAATGGTTAGTTTCAGGAAACTGAAATTCAGCTGATTCCTGGAATTATTTAATTTGTCTTTTTTCAAAAAAATTAATACTTTTGTAGAAAGCCCTATGATCAATTGAAGCTCTACATTAAAAATATGGTATGCATCCGTTGCAAAATGGTTGTAAAGGCCGAGTTGAAAAAGCTGGGCGTCCATTATGTTGCTGTAGACCTGGGTGAGGCTGATATTAAGGATGATATTTCAGACGAGCAACTGGCACAACTGGATATTGCCTTGAGAAAGTCGGGGCTTGAACTGATGGATGATAAAAAGAGCCTTCTGGTCGAAAGGATCAAAATGGTCATCATCGAGCTGGTCCATTATACCGAAGACCAGATTAAAATAAATCTTTCAGATCACCTGTCCGAAAAACTCAATCATAATTACACTTATCTCTCCAATCTTTTTACCGAGGTTAAAGGGACTACCATCGAAAAAATTTACCTGGCCCATAAAATTGAAAAGGTAAAAGAATTACTTGTTTACGACGAGCTTAATCTCACCGAAATTGCCTATAAACTTCATTACAGCAGCGTGGCCCACCTGTCAAACCAGTTCAAAAAAATGACAGGGCTTACTCCTTCCCACTTCAAACAGCTTAAAAACAAAAGGCGTGAGGCATTGGGCAATGTGTGAATAATGTAACTTATTCCCATAATTGTGTAATGCTTCCGGGGATAAAGGTTCTGACCTTTGTCGGGTAATTTAATGTACCCATGAAACCTGCTTTAGGACATGATATTGAAAAAGCGAAAGCCTTTATTATTGTTGAGATCATTGAATACGTTCCCAATTCTGTAGTCATTAAAACAATAATTAAAAAGACTACTGGAAACGTCACTGCGGTTTCATGTGACAGTGGTGAAGCCATGACTGAAAAGATTATCCCTTTCGACACCTTTGTCCAGATCATCGACGGTACGGCTGAGATTATCATTGATGGGACCTCAAATTCACTGGAAACAGGCGATTCAATCATTATTCCGGCTCATACCGCGAACAGTGTAAAAGCAAACGAGCGGTTTAAAATGATTTCCACGATTATAAAAAGCGGATATGAATAACACAAACTTAACATAGAAAGAAATGAAAAAAACAATCTTAACCCTTGCTGTAACAGCAATTGTAGCAGGGACAATGTTAACCGGCTGCCAATCGCAGGCCGACAAAATCAAAGATGCCCAGGCCAATGTTCAGGATGCGCAGAATAAAGTTGTTGAAGCTAAATTAGATCTTGACCAGGCCTTAAAAGATTCCATTCAGCAATTCAGAAAAGAATCTGAAGATCAAATCGCTGCAAATGAAAAAAGTATAGCCGAATACAAGGTTAAACTGGCAAAAGACAGAGTGGCAAACAGGGCACAATATGAAAAGAGATTAGCCGAAATGGAACAACAGAACAGGGAAATGAAAAAAAGGCTTGAAGAATTCAGGGAAGACGGAAAAGAGAACTGGGTTACTTTCAGGAATAAATTCAACCACGATATGGTTCAGATGGGAAAATCTTTTCATGATTTCTGGACCGGTAACAAGTAAAACATATAACCATGAAAGATCTTCTTTATTTTATCGCAATATTCCTGCTTGTTGCATGGGCAATAGGTTTTTTTGCCTTCAATGCAGGGTTCCTTATTCATATCCTACTTGTAATTGCTGTTATAGCAGTATTAGTAAGGATAATCCAGGGAAGAAAAGTCATTTAAATCAGCATTTTCATAATTATCATTAAACAATTAATTTATGAACTCAGGAAAAGTATTATTAGGAGTACTGGCAGGTGTCGCAGCAGGTGCATTGATCGGGGTTTTATTTGCTCCAAGTAAAGGTTCAAGGACCAGAAAAAGAATTTTAAAAAAGGGAGAGGATTACGCGGATGGATTAAAAGAAAAATTCGAGGATGTCCTGGCCGGTGTTTCCAAAAAAATCGAGAAGATCAAGGAAGATGTCAACGACTTTACCGAGCAGGCACATACCAGGTCTGAAGAAGTAAAAGAAGAGCTGAAAACTGTCAAAGGCTGAAAAGCCATAAAAACCGGAGCCATGGATGACAATGCGAAGTTGCTTGAATCCCTGATGATAAAAGTGACCGACTACGGTAAAACAAGCTTTGAGTTAATAAAACTCAAAGCTTTAGACACAACCTCTGGTATTATCTCCTCATTAATTCCTTTTTCCGCGGCATTTGTCATAATTGGCTCTTTCATGCTGTTTTTAAATGTCGGGCTGGCTTTTTGGCTCGGGGACATTCTTGGGAAGATCTATTTCGGATTTTTTATTGTAGCTGGCTTTTATCTGGTAATTGGAAGTGTTTTATACTTCCTTACGAAAAACTGGCTGAAAAAGCTTGCCTGCAATTATTTTATTAAGCAGGTGCTAAAATAAAATGCTATGCAAAATATTACATCAGTTTCCCGGCTTAAAGATGCCATTCAGCTTTTGGAAGACAGGCAGGCTTTTCAAGGCCAAATGTTGAAGGAACAGGTCTATGGTACCATAGAAGCCCTGAAGCCCGGGAACATCCTTAAAAACACTATTTCAAATCTAGTTTCAACGCCGAATTTGGTTGATTCGGTTTTAAGTACTGTTATCGGTTTAGGAACAGGCTATCTGACAAAAAAGATAATAATAGGAACTTCAGGCAATATTTTCAGAAAACTCATCGGATCTGCTTTTCAGCTTGGTGTCACTGCTTTTATTGCACAACACCCCAATGCCGTTAAATCAGCTGGCAGGTTTATTATGCAACATTCTGTAAGTAAAAACACAGGAATTCTAAAAGGCCGTGATAGTTAAAGAAATACAATTACCATTCTATGTAAAGGCAATTCTTCTGATCATTGGCCTGTTTGCCCTGGGAGCATTATTATATATCGCCCAGGGCATTATTATACCTCTCGTTTTTGCAATCCTGATCGCGATACTGCTCCATCCTGTTGTAAACTTCCTGGTAAAGATGAAAATTAACCGGGTCGTTGCAATTTCGCTTACGTTATTACTTACCTTTTTATTAGTTGCTGCATTTACCGGTCTTTTATTTTCGCAGGCAAGCCGGTTCAGCGAATCATGGCCCTTACTGGTTGATAAGTTTACAGTGATCCTTAACCAAACTATTAGCTGGATTTCAGGTTACTTTGACATCAACCCTCACAAGATCTATGCATGGATCGCAAAAACGAAAAGTGAACTCATCGATACCAGCGGCTCTGCTATAGGCCAGACACTTATAAATGTCGGCAGCGTAGTTATGGTTCTACTGTTAGTGCCTCTTTATGTATTTCTTATATTGTTTTACCATCCCCTTCTGCGCGATTTTATTCGTAAGATCTTTGCAAAGAGTGATCCGTTGCAGGTTAATGAAATAGTTACCCAGACCAAAACTGTAATACAACGATATCTGCTGGGACTGGTTATCGAAGCTCTCCTGGTTGCGGCAATGGACATATCAGCCCTTCTGTTGCTGGGAATTGATTATGCTATCCTTCTTGGTATTATTGGCGCTATACTTAATGTCATACCATATATCGGAGGTATTGTGGCAGTTGCCTTACCCATGATGATCGCATTGGTCACAAAAGACTCGTCGTGGTATGCTCTTTATGTTCTTGCAGCCTATTATGCCATCCAACTGATTGACAATAATTTCATCGTCATAAAGATTGTAGCTTCAAAAGTCAGGATCAATGCGCTTTTCTCGATTATTGTTGTGCTTGTTGGAAATGCATTATGGGGAATACCGGGGATGTTTCTTTCCTTACCGCTCCTGGCCATTGTAAAAGTAATTTTTGACCACATCGAACCCTTAAAACCCTGGGGGTTCCTGCTAGGCGATACGATGCCTTCAATATTAAAAGTTAAACTGAATTTCAAAAAACCAAAAAATCAAGTATTATGATAGAGGTTAGGAAAGAAGGTGTTTTATTAACAAAGACTGATCTGGAGTTTGAAAACGAGGGGGTGTTAAATCCTGCTGTAATACGGGAAGGTGACAGCGTTCATGTTTTTTACCGGGCTGTGCGGCAAGGAAATAATTCCAGTATTGGCTATTGCAGGTTAGACGGGCCATTGACAATTGCTGAACGATGGGATAAGCCAATTATAGTCCCTGAATTCGAATATGAATCACATGGCGTTGAAGATGCGCGCATAGTAAAGATCGATGACCTGTTTTATCTGACCTATACTGGGTATGATGGAACCAATGCCCGCGGAGCGTTAGCAACATCAAAAGACTTAAAAGTTTTTACCAAGCAGGGGGTCATTGTTCCTCCCATCACGTATGCACAATTTGTATTCCTTGCTGAATCCACAGGTAAAGTAAATGAAAATTACTACCGCAATCATAAGTTTTATTACCAGGAAGCCGATCCTGAGAAAAAAATGATGTTGTGGGATAAAAATGTAATTTTCTTTCCCAGGAGAATTCACGGCAAACTGGTATTCCTTCACAGGATCAGGCCAGGTATTCAAATTGCATTTGTTGACGACATAAAAGATCTCACGAAACAATACTGGGAAAAATATTTCGAGAACCTGCATGAGCATATTGTTCTTGATCCTGTTTATCAGCATGAGTCAAGTTATATTGGCAGCGGCTGCCCTCCGATTGAAACCGAACACGGCTGGCTGCTGATTTATCATGGAGTGCAGGAGACCGATAAAGGCCGTGTATATTCAGCCTGTGCCGCTTTGCTGGATCTGGATGATCCTTCGAAGGAATTGGCGAGGTTGCCAAATGTACTGTTTTCGCCGGAATATGATTGGGAATTATACGGGGAAGTGAACAATGTAGTTTTTCCTACAGGTACTGCCATATTTGGAAATACTTTATTTATTTATTATGGTGCTGCGGATTCATATATTGCCTGTGCCTCCCTGAGTTTATCCTCATTATTGGCTGAATTGATAAAATATGTCGCAAAAGATGAGAAACGCCCTGTCTGAGATTTTATTTATTACTTCCTATCCTCCAAGAGAATGCGGAATAGCTACTTATTCGCATGATCTGATATCGGCCCTGAATAATAAATTCCGTGACTCTTTCTCCATAAAAGTATGTGCACTGGAATCGACAGATACAAATTATACATACACGCGTGAAGTCAAATATACTCTTAAGACATCAATAGCTTCAAGATATAAAGAACTGGCAATTAATATTAATAATGACAACCGAATTAAAATCGTCCTGATACAGCATGAATTTGGTTTTTTCAGAAAACAGGAATATACATTTCTGCAATTCCTGTGTGAACTCAAAAAGCCGGTTGTTATCGTTTTTCATACAATACTTCCTCATCCTGACATTCAATTACAATTTAAAATAAAAAAAATTGCTGCTGTTTGCGATTCAATTGTGGTAATGACCAATACTTCTGCCCGGGTGTTAACAGATGACTATGGCGTTCCAAAGCAGAAGATAAAAGTCATTGCCCATGGCACACATTTGGTTCCGCATTTAAGTGAAAGGTTTCTGAAGGTGAAATATGGCCTGAAGAACCGGAAAGTTCTTACAACATTCGGTCTTATCAGTTCCGGGAAAAGCATTGAGACTACCCTTGAAGCATTACCTGCCATTATCAGTCAAAGTCCTGAAGTGGTATTTCTTATAATTGGTAAAACTCATCCGGAAGTGATTAAGGCTGAAGGAGAACGATACAGGGAAAGCCTGGAACTAAAAGTAAAGCAATATTCCCTTCAGGGTCATGTGATTTTCATTAATAAATACCTGGCATTGCCCGAACTGCTCGAATATCTTCAACTCACCGACATTTACCTTTTTACATCAAATGACCCTAACCAGGCTGTAAGCGGAACATTCGTTTATGCCATGAGTTGTGCCTGCCCTATTATTTCCACGCCTATACCTCATGCCATGGAAGTCCTGACTGAAGAAACAGGAATTATATTTGATTTTCGCAACTCACAACAGTTAGCCAAAGGAGTTCTAAGCTTGCTGAATGATGAACCTTTACGAAGGAATCTCAGTTCTAATACTTTGGAAAAAATCGTATCTACGGTCTGGGAAAATTCTGCTGTTGCGCATGCTATGTTGTTTGAAAAAATTACCGGTGCCAGGATCACGTTGAAGTATAAGCTGCCTGCCATCAACCTTGATCATTTGAAGCAGCTGACGACAAGGACCGGGATGATTCAGTTCTCAAAAATCAATCAACCCGATCTCCGTTCCGGGTATACCCTCGATGATAATGCCAGGGCATTGGTAGCCACGTGTATGTATTTAAGACATACCGGTGATGAAACTATTATTCCATACATTCTGAAATATTTCAACTTTATCAAATTTTGCGTGCAGCCCGATGGTATGTTTTTGAATTATGTTGACAGGGACAACAGGTTTACAATTCAAAACCAGGAAGTTAATTTAGATGATGCCAATGGAAGAGCTTTGTGGGCCATGGGATATCTGATGTCGATGAATGGCCTGGTGCCTGCTGATATCCTGGCAGAAACTGCAGCCATTATTAAGAACACCTTGTTTCACATGGGCGCTGTTCATTCAACCAGGGCCATGGCTTTTGCGATTAAAGGTTTGTACTATTATGAAATTGCCGATATGTCGGCAGGGAACCTGAGTCTTATACAAACATTTGCCAACCGTTTAGTGCAGATGTACAAGCATGAATCGAATAAAACATGGGAATGGTTCGAGGCATATCTTACCTATGCGAACAGCATTTTACCTGAGGCTATGTTATATGCCTGGTTGCTCACAGGGGAAACAATCTATAAAGATGTTGCCATATCGTCTCTGAATTTTCTGCTTTCACAGATCTTTAATGAAAACGGGATTGAAGTAATTTCAAATAAGAACTGGCTGCAAAAGGGAGAGGTGGCAGGGCATTTTGGTGAACAGCCCATTGATGTGGCCTATACGATAATGACATTAAACAAATTTTACCTTGCTTTCAGGAACGAAGATTACCATGAGAAGATGGTAACGGCATTTAACTGGTTCTTAGGGAATAACCGACTGCACCAGATTATTTACAATCCGTGTACAGGCGGGTGCTACGATGGGCTTGAGGAAACCCATGTGAACCTGAACCAGGGTGCCGAGTCAACGGTAAGTTACCTTATGGCAAGATTAACGATGGAAAAGAAGCATTGCTGAAATGCAGATAAAAAGTTTTTTAAAAAAAACGGTTCATCTTTTCAAAGAAACCTTTAAAGGTTTTATAGATGACAATGTTCTCCAATTAAGTGCAGCGTTATCATATTACACAATCTTTTCTTTACCACCTTTGCTTATTATCATTATTTCGCTGAGCGGAATATTCTTCGGCGAGGATGCAGTGAAAGGTGCAATTTTCGGCCAGATCAACGGCCTGGTAGGAAACGGCGCCGCTCTGCAGATCCAGGAAATAATAAAAAATGTCAAACTTTCAAGCAGTAATGCATTTGCGACGGCTGCTGGTGTTGTAGTTTTACTGATCGGGGCCTCGAGTGTGTTTGCCGAAATCCAGGTCTCGGTGAACTACATCTGGGGCATAAAGGCAAAACCGAAACACGGTTTAATAAAGTTTTTATACAACCGTATCATGTCATTATCCATGATTGGCTCGGTCGGGTTTTTATTACTGGTTGGTTTAATAATAAATTCAATAATTGATATCCTAAACAAACATTTGTCGCTCTTCTTTCCGCAGGATTATTTTATTCTATTATTTACCATCAATGCCCTTCTTGGTTTCATTATTATTACACTGTTATTCACCTTCATATTTAAAACTTTGCCTGATGGGAAGATAGCCTTTCGCGATTGCATCATTGGGGCATCTTTTACAGCCTTTCTTTTCATGCTAGGCAAATTCGTAATCAGTTTTTACCTGGGGAAATATGACATCGCTTCGGTTTACGGGGCTGCCGGTTCTATTATCCTGATTTTTGCCTGGGTATATTATTCAGCTATTATCCTCTATTTCGGAGCTGAATTCACCAATGTTTACGCACAAACTTACGGGCAAAAAATAACTCCAAAAGAGTATGCTGTTCAAAGCAAAAAGATAATGATTGAAACAAATTTAACCCAGGACCAAAAGGATCTTTCCTGATATTATTAACCTTCAAAAAGTAACTACTTGAACTTAAACCTTGCTTCAGAAAAATACAAGGGATTAACCTCAAGCCAGGTTGAGGAAAAATTACGAACGGAAGGATACAACAGTCTGCCTTCTTCAAAACCTAAGAATTATTTCTCCATTGCATTAAGTGTTGTTAAAGAACCCATGTTTGTACTTTTAGTAGCATGCGGGGCGCTATACCTTGTAATGGGTGACTTACAGGGAGGGTTGATGCTTCTTGGTTTTGTCTTCGTTATCATGGGTATTGAGTTCTTCCAGGAGAAGAAGACCGAAAAAGCCCTCAATGCTTTAAAGGACCTGGCGAGCCCGCGGGCTTTGGTAATCAGGGACGGAGCGGGAATAAGGATTGCCGGTAATGCAGTTGTAACCGGCGATATTATTGTGTTGCAGGAAGGCGACCGTGTTCCTGCAGATGCGACTGTTTTGGATTCGGTCAATTTACTTGCTGATGAATCACTACTTACAGGCGAACCTGTACCTGTCAGGAAAAGCGATTGGGATGGGGTTGAAAAAAACAGTCAACCAGGTGGCGATGATCTGCCTTTCGTCTATTCCGGATCTATGATCGTTCAGGGCAATGGCTTTGCGAGGGTATCAAATATTGGTATCAATACTGAAATAGGGAAAATCGGGAAAGCGTTGGAGGGAATCAAGGAAGAACCCACCCGGCTAAAAAAAGAAATGGGGTCGCTGGTGAAGAAACTTACGATCATTTCTGCTGTTCTTTGTATTCTGGTAATAGTAGCTTATACTCTTACGCGCGGAAGTCTGCTAAATGGGTTTTTAGCCGGGATTACCCTTGCGATGGCAGTGCTGCCCGAAGAATTCCCTGTGATTCTAACCGTATTCATGGCCCTTGGCGCATGGCGAATGTCCAGGTTAAAAGTGTTAACACGCAAACCTTCTGCCATCGAAACTCTTGGTTCGGCTACAGTTCTTTGTACCGACAAAACAGGTACCCTCACCCAAAATAAAATGACCGTTACAAGGTTGTTCAACGGAAAAGGATTTATGGATATTGCAAAGGAAAAAGAGTTGAATCACGGGTTCCATGAAATTATTGAATATGGCATCCTGTCAAGTCAAACCAATCCTTATGATCCCATGGAAAAGGCAATTCTAGGTATGGGGGATTTGCACCTGAAAGGGACGGAACACATCCACAAGAACTGGGAAATGATCAAGGAATACCCTCTTTCCAGAGAGTTACTGGCGATGTCACGGGTTTTTTCACTTAAAGGCACAGGTGAAAAAATTATAGCAGCAAAAGGAGCACCGGAAGCTATTTTTGAACTTTGTCATTTAAAAGCCGATGACAGGAAGCGCATGATATCTGCTGTAGAGGAATTAGCCGGGGACGGATTAAGAGTACTGGGTGTAGCAAAGGCAAAAATCAACAATATTGGGTTACCTGAGATTCAACATGACTTTACGTTTGATTTTATCGGACTGATAGGGCTGAGTGATCCTATACGTGAAAATGTAAAACAATCGGTAAGCGAATGTTATAAAGCAGGTATCAGGGTGATAATGATTACCGGTGATTACCCGGTAACCGCCAAATATATCGCCCGGGAAATAGGCCTGGAAAATCCGGATGCATGCATCACAGGCATGGAATTACAGTCGATGCCTGATGATGAATTATGCGAAAGGATAAAAAAGATCAACGTTTTTGCCAGGGTGGTCCCTGAACAAAAACTGAAAATCGTAATCGCCCTGAAAAAAAATAATGAAATTGTTGCGATGACAGGAGATGGAATCAATGATGCCCCTGCTCTGAAATCGGCAAATATAGGGATCGCGATGGGTGCAAAGGGCACCGATGTCGCGAGAGAAGCTTCTTCCCTGGTCCTGATGGACGATAATTTTTCATCCATCGTAGGCGCAATCAGAATGGGAAGACGCATTTTTGATAACCTTCAGAAAGCGTTCGGATATACTTTTGCCATACACGTGCCCATTGCCGGCTTATCGTTAATTCCGATTTTACTTGGAAATTTTCCACTGATCTTATGGCCTGTGCATATCGTTTTTCTTGAATTGATCATTGACCCCGCATGTTCCATCATCTTTGAAGCCGAAAAAGAAGAGGTAAATTTAATGAACCGGCCACCAAGGAAGTTCGATGAAGCTTTTTTTGGACTTAAAAAAATCATATTCAGCTGCCTCCAAGGTGCGGTTATTCTCATTATAACCCTTACTGTTTACCTCCTTGGCCTTCACTTTGGATACCAGGCAAAGGAAGTACGGGCTATGGCTTTTATTACCCTGATTGTTTCAAACATCTCTGTCATACTAACGAACAGGTCATGGACCGACAATATTTTCAGGATTATTGCAACACCAAACAAAGCGGTATTATGGGTTACAGGCGGAGCCATCCTTTTCCTGGCTTTGATTTTAAATATCACGTTCTTTCTGAATTTATTCCAGTTCCAGAAACTTTCGTGGCTAAATATCGTCGTCTGCAGTTCAGCCGGAATAATCAGCATTGCCTGGTTCGAAATATATAAGCTGTTTAAACAAAAACATATATAGCATCAGTGTTCAATTAATTCCGATATTTACAGATAATTAACCAAATGCTTGTGAAAACCAATAGGTTGAAACCTGGCACATCCTTAAAAGCACAAATCTCTGAGTTGGATCCTGATAAATTTCCAATAGTAGGGATTGGAGCATCAGCCGGAGGATTGGAAGCCCTGGAACAATTTCTTGGTTATGTCCCTGAAAACAGCAGGATAGCCTTTGTTGTTATCCAGCACCTGGATCCCACACAGAAAGGCATGTTGCCTGAGTTACTCCAGCGAATTACAAAAATGAAGGTTTTTCAGGTGAAAGACCGTATGGAAGTAAAGCCTGACTGCGTGTATGTGATTCCTCCAAACAAAACAATGTCAATATTAAAAGGGGTGCTTCACCTCTTTGAACCATTGGAAGCAAGGGGAATGCGGCTTCCGATCGATTTTTTCTTTCGTGCCCTTGCCGATGACCAGAAGGAACGAAGCATAGGTCTTATTCTTTCAGGTATGGGTTCCGATGGAAGTATTGGAATCCGCGCTATAAAAGAAAAGAACGGAATTGTGATGGTACAGGAACCTTCCAATGCAAAGTTCGACAGCATGCCCCGCAATGCGATAGATTCCGTTTTGGTGGATATTGTTGCTCCTGCCAACGTGTTACCGTCGAGGCTCCTTGAATTCCTTAAGCATATTCCTCTTATCAAATCAGGTCTGAATATTGATATTAAAGATATAAGCTCTCTTGAGAAGATAATAATACTGCTTCGGACCTATACAGGAAACGACTTTTCCCAGTATAAAAAAAATACGATAAATCGTCGTATCGAAAGACGTATGGGGGTCCATAAAATTGACAAGATTTCATCGTATGTCCATTTTTTACAGGAAAATCCTAAAGAAATTGATATACTTTTCAAGGAATTAATGATCGGCGTTACTAACTTCTTTCGCGATCCTGCCACATGGGAAAAATTGAAAGAAACGGTTATACCCGATATTATTTCAAACATGCCACCAGGTTCAATACTAAGGGCGTGGGTACCTGGTTGTTCAACAGGAGAAGAGGCATACTCACTGGCGATAGTATTTAAGGAAGTGCTTGAAAAATTTAATTCGCATGCAGGCTTTTCACTGCAGATTTTTGCTACCGATCTTGACCATGATGCAATAGAGATAGCCAGGAAAGGCATATTCCCTGCAAATATTGCCGCTGATGTATCACCAGAGCGCCTGAATCGCTTTTTCCTGCCTACCGAAGAAGGCTATTTTATCAATACTGAGATAAGGGAAACAGTTGTGTTTGCTCAACACAATATAATAATGCATCCTCCTTTTACAAAGATCGATATAATTTCATGCCGTAATCTGCTTATTTACCTGGAACCCGAGCTGCAAAAAAAACTGATCGGGCTGTTTTACTTTAGCCTGAACTCTAATGGTATCATGTTTTTAGGCAGTTCCGAAACGCTTGGAACACAAAGTCACCTCTTTACAGCCCTGGATATCAAAATGAAAATTTTCAAACGGGCTGCCACTACCCTGGCCCCAGAAATATTCGATTTTCCCGCTGCATTTTCTAAGGCTAAACCTGATATTATTGAAAAGCAAACACCTGCCAGATCAGTCATAAACATTCAAACACTTGCCGATCAGCTATTGTTACAGCATTTTGCACCTGCAGGTGTGCTTGTTAACGAAAATGGGGATATCATTTATGTTAGCGGACATACGGGAAAATACCTGGAGCCCGCAGTTGGCAAAGCGAACATGAATATTTTTGCCATGTTACGTGAAGGTTTGCGTAATGAATTTCATGTTGCCTTCCGGAAAGCTGTAGTGAAAAAAGAAGCTGTTTCGTTACGAAATATGAAAACAGGCACAAATGGCGGCACGCTTTTCTTTAATATCAGCATTCAATGGATTGAGAAGCCGGAACTATTAAGTGGAATGTTAATGATCATCTTTACCGATATTCCTGAAAGCAAACGTCCTTCAAAAAAAGAAAATAAAACCATACACAGTATCAGGCAATCGGAGCTTGAGAAAGAACTGAAATATACGCGTGAAAAGATGCAGGACACTTTCGAAGAAATGCAAACTTCGCAGGAAGAACTGAAATCCACGAATGAAGAATTGCAATCTACCAATGAAGAATTGCAATCTACCAATGAAGAACTTACGAGCTCAAAGGAAGAAATGCAAAGCCTGAATGAAGAACTTCAAACTCTGAATGCTGAATTGCAGTCAAAGGTGGATGATTTTACTAAGGTGAACAATGATATGAAAAACCTTCTTAACAGCACTGATATTGCCACATTGTTCCTTGATAAAGAATTGCATATCCGCCGTTTTACTTTTCAATCAACCAAAATATTTAAACTGATAAAAAGCGATATCGGACGACCTTTTACCGACCTGGTTTCTGACCTTATTTACCCCGAATTATCAGTTGACTCACTCGAAGTCTTAAAGACACTTATATTCATACAAAAATCTATCCCTACTAAAGACGGACGTTGGTTTTCAGTTCGAATTATGCCATACCGCACCGTTGATGACAGAATAGACGGGCTGGTCATTACATTCATCAACATTTCTGATCTCAAGAAGGTGGAAATAAAATTGCATGAAACAGAACAAATGAATAGTTTGCTGTTAAATGCATCTTCGGATATAATAATTAAGTTATCAACTGATTTGAAAATACTGGAGTTTAACCCTGAAGCTGAACTGTTTTTTGGTTTTAAGCGTTTGGAAATTTTAAACAAAAACTTTATTCCGACTTTTATTCCGGAAAAAAATCAAAAAAAGAGTGAAACTGCTTTAAGAAAATTACAAAACACATTATTGGGCGGTAAGTTTAAAACTCAGTTAATAGCCGCCGATGGGAAAAAGCCAATTGTGATCTGTTCAGTAAATATACTTCTGAACAACATGAAATTAGCTGCAGGGATGATTTTACAAATTAAAAACTAATATTGCCATGAATAAAGAAAAAAGGAATCTTACCGATGAACAGATGCTCAGAAGAAAAGCTGAAGAACTACTGAGGAAAAATCAGGATAAAATAGTTAAACCGGTTATAGAGACCGACGCTATGAAGTTGCTTCATGAACTGCAGGTACACCAGATAGAATTGGAAATGCAGAATGAGGAGTTGCGCCAGGCAAATGAAACTGCAGAAAATGCGCTGAAAAAGTATACCATGTTATACGATTTTTCCCCGATGGGCTATTTTACACTCGAAAGTGACGGCAGTATCTGCGACCTGAACTTCACTGGTGCCGAAATGCTTGGCGAGAAACGCTTTAGTCTGGTAAACGCGAACTTTAAACTATTTGTTTCCGAAAAATCGCAATCCGTATTTAACACTTTTTTCAATAACGTATTTACCAGTAATGCGAAAGAATCCTGCGAAGTGATGCTTGGGTATGATCATAATCCGCTAAGCACTGTGTATATGGAAGGTATTGTTACCGGCGAAAACCGGCAGTGCCTGTTATCGGTAGTTGATATTTCAGGATTTAAAAAATAATACATCCCTCTCCGCCTCTTAATCCATATGAGCCTGTCGTCGGCCACAGGTGTGGGTTAAAAACATGAACATGTATTCTGTTGTAATTGAAGTTTCGGCGGGGTCGCCGTGAATTCTTCAAAAGGTATGAATGATGTAAGTTTTTCTCAGAATTGTGTAACGTTTTTTCGCTTACCTGTGATTAATTTAGATTTCTTAAAATTCACCAGTATTATGAAAAGACAAACCCAAAGTACGTTTTTGCCGGATGGGCAGATTCTTAAGTATTCCAGCACGGAATCAGATAAGGATCAAAAAGTAAACGAAATTGACGAAGAAGTGGAGTATAAGTTTTTCAATTCCGGGAAAGAAGATTATAACGATCTGAAATCCAGAAGACTGAGAATGATAAATTTAACCATAAAAAATTAAAAAGCATATAATGAAAAAAGTGTTGATTGCCCTGGATTATGATCCAAGCGCACAAAAAGTAGCTGAAACCGGGTTTTCATTAACCAAATCTATGGGAGCTGAGGTGGTCTTATTGCATATAATATCAGATCCGGTGTATTATTCAACAATGCAGTATTCTCCAATAACAGGGTTCACGGGTTTTTTGGAGACAGATCCGTTGCTGTTAAGCAGTGAGGATGGACTGCGAAAAGCAGCTGAACATTTTCTTGAAAAATTAAAGCATCACCTTGGTGATAAAACCATACAAATTCTTGTTAAAGACGGGGATCCTTCAGAATCCATATTATCAACGGCAAAAGATCTGCATGCCGACATGGTAATTATGGGCTCTCACAGCAGGAGGTGGCTTGATGAAATATTGATGGGAAGTGTAACAGAAAAAGTATTGCATCATACTTCCGTACCATTGATCATTATTCCGATAAAAAATTATAAATAATTAAAATCCGGGTATATGCAAGAATTCAAATTATTCACTTCTCTTCAGATTGGAACAGTTGAAGTAAAGAATCGTGTTGTCATGGCACCTATGACCAGGTGCAGGGCCATTGGGAATATTCCGAATGAACTGATGGCAGAATATTATCAACAACGTTCAGGGGCCGGCTTAATTATAACAGAAGGCGTTTCTCCCTCGCCCAACGGATTGGGTTATGCCCGGATACCAGGGATCTACAGCACAAAACAGTTGGAGGGATGGAAAAAGACAACTTCTGCAGTACATAAGGCCGGGGGAAAGATTTTTGTTCAGTTAATGCATACGGGAAGAATAAGCCATCGTCTTAACATGCCTGCAGGGGCTCAAATATTTGCCCCTTCGGCTGTAAAAGCTGCCGGACAGATGTGGACTGACTTGCAAAAGATGCAGGATTTTCCTGTTCCTAAAGAGATGTCGGCAGAAGACCTTATACAAACACAAGCACAATTTGTATCTGCTGCAAAAAATGCAGTGGAGGCCGGATTCGACGGTGTTGAGCTGCATGCAGCCAACGGGTACCTTCTGGAACAGTTTTTGTCGCCTGTCAGCAATATCCGTAAGGATAAATATGGAGGCAGCATTGAAAACCGCAGCCGTTTTATTCTTGAAATAGTGGCTGCTGTTGCAGATGAGATCGGTAGCAGGAAAACCGGGATCCGCCTATCCCCATATGGGGTTGCAAGCGATATGCCTCTTTATCCCGAAATTGACGCTGCTTATGATTATCTCTCCGATCAGCTTAACAAGCTTGGAATTGTATATATCCATATTGTTGATCATTCCGCAATGGGAGCCCCGGAAGTTCCGTTAAAAACCAAGAACCTCATCCGGAATAATTTTAAAAATGATATCATTCTGTCAGGAGGTTATGACAAGGAAAGAGCTGAGAAAGACATTCAAAGCGGGTTGGGGAACCTTATTGCATTCGGCCGACCGTTTATTAATAATCCCGACCTGGTAGAAAGACTGAAAAACAACTGGCCTTTATCACAGGATCTTAAAATGGACTTGTTTTATACTGCTGATGCAATAGGATATACCGATTACCCGGTTTATAAAGCCTGATTCAAACTAAAATGATTCCCTCCCCTCTATCTCAAATCATCAGCATCCTGCACCTTGAACCCTCGCTGAAAGACTCTGACTTGATTCACTCAGCCATTGAGAGAGGTGGGATAGTGCATGCTTATTTTCATACAGAAAACGAACAAGACTTTTTCCATATCCTGAATACGGAAAATATTGACATCATATTAGCTGATTACGATGGCAATATTACATTGAAGATTGCAAAGGAACAATATCCGTACATTCCATTCATCATCCTTTCCCGGCCCGTGGGAGAAGTCGCCGCTGTGGGTTCCATGGTTAGCGGAGCCTCAGATTTTGTGCTTAAAAACAACCTGGAGCGGTTAATCCCGGCTATAAGAAGGGCATTGCATGAATCTGAATTTGAACATAAACATTTGCTGGCGGAGCAAGCCGTAACAAGTTCGGAAACGCGCTATCGCCGTCTTTTTGAATCAGCTAAAGACGGGATACTTATCCTTGATGCTGAGAACGGGATGATTATGGATGTTAATCCATTTCTGATCGAACTGCTGGGTTATTCAAAAGAACAATTCATTGAAAAAGCAATCTGGGAGATCGGCTTCCTGAAAAACATAATCGCCAATCAGGATAAATTCACACAATTAAAGAAAATTGAATATGTACGGTATGATAATTTACCTCTTGAAACAGCAAACGGACGAAAAGTGCAGGTAGAGTTTGTGAGCAATGTATATTTAGTAAATTCTCACAAGGTAATACAGTGCAACATCCGGGATATCAGTGAAAGTATGAGGGCCAAGGAAGACCTTGTTATCGCCAAAGATCATGCCGAAGAAAGTGACCGTCTTAAATCAGCTTTTCTTTCCAATATGAGCCATGAGATACGTACCCCTATGAATGGCATACTGGGTTTCGCGGAACTGCTTAAAGAACCAAATTTAACCGGCGCAGAACAACAAAAGTATATCCGCATTATCGAGAAAAGCGGTGCCCGTATGCTGAATATAATCAACGATATCATTAACATCTCGAAAGTTGAGGCAGGACAAATGGAAACTTCTGTTTCTGAAACGAATGTAAACGAACAGGTCGAATTCATATATAATTTCTTCAGGCCGGAAGCTGAACAAAAAGGCCTGGAATTCAGCTATCAAAATGCTTTGCCTCATAATGAGGCAGTCATTTCTACCGACCGTGAAAAACTCTATGCAATCCTGACCAACATTGTTAAAAACGCTATTAAATTTACCCAGGCAGGTTCGGTTGAAATCGGTTACGAAAAAAAGGGCAACAACCTTGAATTTTTTATTAAAGATACAGGCGAAGGCATCGGCCCGGGGCAAAAGGCAATTATTTTTCAACGGTTCAGGCAAGGGAGTGATCTTACGAACCTTTATAATGAAGGAGCAGGCCTTGGATTATCGATTTCGAAAGCGTTTGTGGAAATGCTTGACGGAAAGATCTGGGTTGAAAGCCAGGCAGGAAAAGGGTCGGTGTTCTATTTTTCTGTTCCATACCGCCACCAGGCGGCTGAAAGAATTACGAAGAAAGATTTTGTTGCTGAAGATGAGCAAAATCAATGTAGCAAACTGAAAATACTGGTTGCAGAAGACGATGAAACATCGGAATTTTTTATTGCGACTTTAGTTAAAAAAATCTGTCAGGAGGTGTACTTTGTTAAAACAGGTGAGGAAGCCATAGAGGCTTGCCATCAGCATCCCGACATTGATCTTGTCCTCATGGATATCAAAATGCCTATTTTAGACGGATATGAAGCTACCCGTCAAATCAGGAAATTTAACAACCAGGTGGTCATCATTGCACAAACAGCCTATGGACTTGCAGGGGAAAAGGAAAAGGCAATGCAGGCGGGGTGTAATGATTATATTTCAAAACCAATTAACAGAATTTTACTACTAGGTTTGATCCAAAAGTATTTCAAGTAAATTCCGCATTTTTTTCCTTTGTTTTCGTGAATGTGTGAATGATGTAACTTTTTTCCATAGTTATGTAATATTTTCCTTAGCAACCGGTCATACCTTTAATCATCGTAATTAACAAGAGTATTCAATTTAAACTTAAGGTTATGGCAAGATTATTATTGATCATCGGGTTGATCCTGGTTGTTCTTTGGCTACTGGGATTTTTTGCATTTCATTTTACGTCACCGGTCGTCCATGCGTTGATTATTATTGGTGTTATTTTAATCATTCTCGATCTTCTTAACACCCGCCGGAACTGGTGGTGATTGTATTCATCAAATAAAACATGAACAAATGAAAATAGTGATAAATAATCACAGGAAGATCTTTGCGATCCAGGAAGAATTCAACGCCATGTTCCCGGAACTGAAGATTGAATTCCATGCAAAACCCAGCAGCCAGGGAGGTGTTCCTTCCTCAAAAATGGTAGTGCATAGCAGCAGGACATTGCAGGATTGCAGGTCCATCAGCAGGGAAGGGACCATTGAAGTTATGCCAACGATGAGTATTTCTGATCTGAAAGGGAACCTGAGAGATATCTTCGGATTATCGGCTGAGATATACCGGAAAGCAGAAAACGGGGAGAATGAAAAACCTGTGAGTGGCAAACAGGCCCTGGGCGAGATAAATAAGGAACCAGAGGCTCATTTTGCAGTTTAAAAATCAATTTCCGGCGTATATTGCAGCTTTCCTGGTTCTTTCAGCTTCCATGGTGTACAGCCAGGATGTCCCCCCCCAGGATGCTAAAAAGGTTGCTCCCAATGACACTATCATGCCGGGGAAAGGCACGCCTGAGGAGCAACTTAAGAAAATCAAGGAAGTCAAAGTTAAAAAACTATCAGATTCAGCCGGCAACGAGCCTTTAAAAAGCAAACTCGTTGATACCACCATGCAAAATAAGTATGGGGACCTGCTTGAAGATGATACTGCATACAATAAAAGATATCCTTTTTGGATACCTGCAGTTGAAGTTGCAGGGGCTCTTGCTCTTACATGGTCGATAGACCGGTATCTTCTGAATGCCGATTATGCCCGTATCGGGTTCAACACATGGAAATATAACATAAATACAGGATGGGAATGGGATACCGACAGGTTTGGGATAAATTTTATCGGCCATCCTTATTCAGGATCACTATCCTTTAATGCAGGACGGGCTAACGGTTATAATTACTGGCAGTCATTTGGTTTTGCCGTAGGGGGGAGCCTGTTGTGGGAGTATTTCGGGGAAAATACCCGTCCGTCCTATAATGACATCATCAACACACCTGTTAACGGGGCGTTTCTGGGAGAGATAATGTATCGCTTAAGTTCCAATATTCTTGACGACCGTACAAGAGGGGCTGAACGTGTGTTCCGCGAAATTGCCGCAGGTGTAATTGATCCCATGAGGGAATTCAACAGGCTTATCCAGGGAAAGGCTTTCAGGCGAACCAATAAGGAGGTTTATGAGAAAGAGCCTCTTAATATTTCTTTATATGGCGGACTGCGGATGATCAGTGATATGCCTTATGATGTCTTTGGAAACGGATCCTATAGTGGAATTGTCAATGCCCAGTTTGACTATGGAAATCCTTTTGAACTCAGGAAACGTAAGCCTTTTGACTTTTTCAAACTGCGTGTGGATCTGAATTTTGGTGTAGGAAGGAAATACCTGGATAACATCCTCGGCTATGGAATATTATTTGGCACAAACAGGCAGGCTGGTAAAATGGCATTCCTTGTAGGTGGGTTTCAATATTATGATTATTGGGATAATATGGAATTTGAGTTAGGATCCATAGGTTTCGGCGGTGGTGTAATATCCAAATTACCCGTAAGTAAAACCAGTAATCTCTATACAAGTATCCATATTGCATTAGTCCCATTTGCAGGCAACAGCACAAGATTTGGCCCTGATACGTCACAGTTCAGGGATTATAATTTCGGCGGAGGCTTTGAGACAAAGTTTGAGACTACGTTTAATCTTGGGAAGTATGCAACTGCGACTCTGAGATACTATTTTTACATGATACACACTTATGTGGGAGCCCCTGGAGACAATTTCATCCACATAGTAAAACCAAGAGTCACGGTGCGGCTTTATAAATATCTGAGCATAGGATGTGAGTATTCCCTGTATTACAATGATCGGTATGTTGTTGATTTTCCAGCCCAGCATGCAATACAAACAGACCAGAAGATATTTCTGCTGATATATCTGGAAGACAGGCAGCGACGAGGCTATTACAATTAGGGCAAATATCAGTCAAGGGAATAAATAAAAGTAACCCCCGTCCCGGTGGTACTTACAGGCAGGACCTTTAATTTTTTAATATGGTTGAACATAATCAACCTGCCTATACCATATCCCAGTGCCGAGCCTACCAAAATATCCGAGAACCAGTGGTCATTCTGGTAGACCCTTGAAGCGGCGGTAAGTCCGGCAAGGGTATAACAAACGATCGGCACCCAGATGGTTTTACTGTATGAAGTTGCAACCACTGTGGCAACTGCAAAAATATTTGTGGAGTGCCCCGATGGAAATGAACTGTTGATCGTCATATGGAAAGGGCCTTCCCAGATATAAGGATTTGGAGGATCATCCACATTAGGCCGGTGCCGCTGTGTAAGCTGTTTCATTAAATTGTCGGCGATGAAACCTATCACATAAGCCTCCACCCCCTTTAAGGCCGTGTATCGTGCTTTGTCATTTTTCATTATTGCGCCTACTCCGTATAGGATTCCCAGTGCAGGCAGGGTATAGAGGCCGCTCCCCAAACGTTCCAACCCGTATTTTGATGCATAGTCCATAAAGGCATTCTGATTCTTCTGAACTATTCTTTGAATGTTGGCATCCTGGGTGATTAAAACGCCTGTAACTAAAACCACTCCCGAAAAAGCGATCCATTGGTACTTATTCCAGCGTACCGGAAAATATATGATATCACGTGAATCGGTGAGATATGACTTAAAATAGGCTTTGTCGGGAATAGTTGAGAGGGTCCTTTCAGCCCGGGGTATGGAACTAAGAGGCTTTGGGGCTAAGGTATCATCCTGGGCAGATGTGTTGAATTGCAATAGGAGAAACAATATCAATAACAGGGGACTAATATTCATGGCATGAATCTTGATTGCCATTGATTCTTTAAAAAAAAGGCACTATCTAACGCCTAAGTGTCAGATAGTACCCTCAAAAACAAATGATTAAAGCGTTGAGATAATTTTATGCAATTCTTCTTTCGTTTTTCCAAGCTTGATCTGAAGCCGGCCAAACATCTCTTCTTTTTTACCTTCTTTAAACATCAGGTCATTGTCGGTTAGGGTCGCAAATTTCTGTTTGAGTTTACCTTTCTGCTCATTCCAGTTTCCTTTTACTTCTGTTGTGTTCATCTTAATAAAATATTAATTGTGAAAGAGATTTCACTGTACAAAGATGCATCACCTGGTTCCGGAAAGCATTACACTATTGTGGAAAAGAGTTACATTATTCACGCATGGGGTACATTAATGTGGAGGGGAATTGTGTTTCTTCTTTCTGAAGACGTCAAACCGCGTTCCTCCCCATAGTCGGAACTGAGCCAGCGTATATGTGGACAATGCATTACTGAGCTGATCCGGAATTTCATTGAACCCTGTCTGAACTGATGCCCCCAGAAACCATTTATCTGAATTATATCCAAAAGCAACCCGGGTGCTTAACTGAAAGGCAAATTCGAAATTGTAATATGCACTTCGCTCATTGCTGAACGAAGCAAACTGGGCTGCAACACCTGGAAAGACTGCAGCTGTGAGATAAAATTTTTTCAGAAATACAAGTGTATAAATATATCCGGGCGACAACCCAAGTGAATAAAACTCTCCTCTTGTGATACGGTTTGCAGCAGGGATATTGTATGTATTGACTATTTCCTCCGGAATTATTCCCTGTTCGGAAGATACCAGGTAATAGAGAAATACAGGCCTGACTACAAGACTGCCTGCGCTTTTTTTCTGTCGTTCATTCTGGATGAATGCAGCGCGGATAGAAAACCGTTTTGCATTATAAATCCAATACCCGGAGAAACCAAGTGAAAATGTCCTCATGTCGGGAAGAATATAATGTGATCCATCCGGTTTTTCCGGTGAAACTATATAAAACCCTTTATAATCCTGAAGAAACAACTCCGCTGCAAGAAACCTGCCAAATGCGTTAACCCGGAGGTCAAGTGTGGTTGTTTTTCCATAAGCAACCTGGTCGGTATTGTATAATGGATTATCTATTGATAACCCGAGGCCAAACCATTTCCAGAAGCCTGCTATCCCCACCCTGATATTGGCATTGGGACGGTAAACGATATTGGAGGCCTGGTTGATGGCGGGATTGATAAGCAGGGAGGCATTCTGAAAGAGCAAAAACAAGCGTGCTGTCAATAGATTGGTATAATCTGCAATACGCGAACTGTCAATGGTTTCAGACGGTACAGCCGTTTCTTCTGCATTCACCTGTGGCGTACCATGTTTCCCTGTAAAAAGAAGGACCACGAATACGACGGCCTTTATCCAGGTTTTTGGTGACATACAGTTTTAATAAAAATTGGCATACCTGGTTGTGGTGATCTATGGCTTGGCGAACGCAATCAGGTTTTTGATTCGTCTTTTGTGGTGCGAATCAGGCCAATACCGGCGATAAAGAAAATAATACCCAGGATGCTGAAAACGACAAGCAATTTGATACTGCGTGTACCACTTGAGGTTGTTGCAAATACGACTGCAGCATAAATAAGTCCTGCTATTCCGAGCACGGTTAGTAAACCGCCAAAGATTCTTTTGACATTCATAAGTTGTACTTTTACTACATTAAATATGGATATTCGTCAGATAGGTGAACAGCCCAAAAATTTTGAGAAGCCAAAGGACTACTACAACCACAACCACGACATTCAGAATGGTTTTGATTTTATGATCCATTGGGATATAGGTGTTGACAAGCCATAGCAGAACACCTGCAACAATTAATACGATGATGATAGTGAATAGAGGCATATAAAATGTTTTTGAATTATTTAATAAAGGTAGTCTGCATCATCCCCTGAAGTGTTACATAACTTGATAAATAAGTTACATCATTCACACATTTCAGAAACTTCAGGTTTATTGTTTAATAATCCGGCCGTCTTCCATTTCAATTATACGATGTGTATTTCTTGCAAAAGACTCGTCATGCGTAACAACCAATAAAGTCTGATGATGCTCTTCGGCCAGTTGTTTGAAAATGTCGAAAACAATCAGGCTGTTTTTTTTATCCAGGTTCCCGGTTGGTTCATCACACATGATAATGCTTGGGTCATTGATCAAAGCACGGGCGATGGCTACACGTTGCTTTTCTCCACCCGACAATTGATTGGCTTTCTTGTTTTCCAGAGTTTGGATGTCCAATTTTTTCAGCCGTTCGATAGCGCGCAGCTTAACCTCTTTTTCAGGGAACTTCCCCAGCTTCAATCCGGGAAGCATCACATTTTCCAATACAGTGAACTCGTTTAACAGATAATGGAATTGAAACACAAATCCGATTTTTTCATTACGGACCCTGGCCAGTTGCCTCTCACTTTTACCGCGCATGTTCTCCTGCCCAATCATCAGCTCTCCTTCATATTCAGTATCCATGGTCGACAGGATGTATAGCAAGGTAGATTTTCCACATCCTGATTTCCCGGTGACCGCAACAAACTCCCCGATACAGATCGAGAAAGTGATATCCTTTAACACCTGAACACTTACAGGATCGTGAAAACTTTTACCAATATGACTGGCCTGAAGAACTACGGCTTCACTCATGTTATTTGCCTCTGATGATTATGACCGGGTCAATCCTGCTGGCTTTTCTCGCTGGAGCCCATCCTGCCAGATAAGTCGTTACAAGTGAGAAGGAGGAACCAATAAAATAAAAAACCGGATTATAACTGACCGGGTATGTTTTAACAGATGGAAGCGATGCCGTGATGAATGGGATCTGATCAATTACCAATGAAAGAAGGAACCCGAAAATAAGGCCCAGCATACCGCCGAAAAAGCCAATACTCAATGCAATTACTAAGAAGATATAATTCACATCCGAGCCGGAGAATCCCGTTGCTTTTAGAATAGCGATCGAATCCATCTTTTCATAAATCATCATATTTAAAATATTATAAATACCGAATCCGGCAACGATCAATAAAGTAATTCCCACCAGGTAGGAAATCAGGGTTCTCACAAAGGAGCCGGTTTCAAATTGTGCATTGGCAGTTTGAATATCTTCAGCGTCAGTCTGAAACAGCTGAGAATATTCTTTAGCTATTTGTGGCGCTTGATTCATATCGGCAAGCTTAATCTGAATATCGGTAACATAATTGTTTGGCTTCCCCAGGATTTTTTGTGCTGTGCTTACCGACGTATAGCTTTGGACCTTATCCAGTTCCTGTATGCCAGACCGGAAGAAACCTACTACTTTTAACGGGAACCGTTCCTGTGTTACAGTAGTCACTTGCAGAACATCTCCTATGCCAGCCAGCAGTTTCTCAGCCAATCCACTTCCCAGTATTATGCTATTGGGAATATTCTTTATGTCAAGGGGGTTACCTGCAACTATATAATCGGCAAAATGGAACAGCTTGCTTTCGGCCTGCACATCTATTCCAAAGACAATCCCGGTGATTTCAATTGCCCCGTCATTAAAAAAAACCGGGGCGGTAATCTTTGGCGCAATGCCTGTCACTCTTGTATCTGTTTTAAGGGCCTGAATAATAGCCCCGCTATTATATATTTCCTGCCGGTTGCTGCCAGATTTCACAGACCTTATAAAATTATAACTGGTTTGAAATTCCCGGGATGCATTGATGGGCTGATGAATATTGGGTTTTATTTCGTTAAATAACCTGATGTGAGCCGTACGGTTCAACATCAGTCCATCCAGCAAATTATTCAGTCCTGACATGAAACTCAGCAAAGCAATGAACATGGTAATGCTGAATGTAACCCCAATAGCCGCTACCAGAGTTTGTTTCCAGCGTGCCAGAAGTAACGACCTGGCAATCCTCAGGATCAACTGAATCTTCATTGAACAGGCTTGTTTATGAAGTCAAGGGCTGTCAATCCACTCAGGATTTCCACTTTCTGATAGTCCTTAAGGCCAATTATCACTTTTCTCATCTTGCCATTGCTCATCTTTACCATGGAATCTCCAATAAGATAACTCCTTGGGATAGTCAATGCCTTTTCCTTGGAACGGATAAGGATATTCGCTTCTATGGAGAGGTTCGGGTAGAGTACCCGGGGTTTGGTCACAAAAACAGCTTTTACTGTAAATGACCTGGACTGCTCATTCATCAAAGGTTCGATATTTTGCAGGACCGCCTCAAATACTTCGCCCTTGTAACTGTCCATTGTATAGAGGACCTTCTGGCCTTTCCGGATGCGGGCAATATCATACTCATCGACTTTCATTTCAATTAAAAATTCATTGGCATCCCCCACAATGGCCAGGGGCTTAAGAGTATTTGCAAATTCCCCTTTTTCTATTAAAATCTTATAAACCTTACCCGTTGCTTCAGCCTTGATAAGGTAATCACCGGCAAGTGCAGTACTTATCTTCAGGTTTGTTTTTGACTGGTTTGATGCGAATTCAAGCTGTCTTTTCAGATCACGGTACCGAAGCCGTGCCACTTCGGAATTAGCAACTGAATTTTTATATTCAAGCTGTTTTTGTTCAAACTCAATCCGGCTGCCTATACCCTGGGACCAAAGGTTGCGCTGCCTCACTAAAAGAAGTGAATCGTCCTTCATTTTACTCAATGCAACACTTATTGCAACTTTTGCCTCGCTCAATTTGTCGTTATTGGCAAACATATCGGTATTGTTAGCGGCCAATTGTGCGTTATACGTATTAAGTTTTGAAGGCTCATTCAGCACTTTCATCAAGGGCATGCCTTTGCTTACGGTATCCCCTTCACTCACCAGGATCTCCTGGATCAATCCGTTAACAGTGGAAAAAACCTGGTATTGGTTTTTACTTTTAATGATCCCCGAGGCATAGACCGACTCTGAAATAGTTTCGACTTTGGGGTTGATCCTGTCAATACCACGCTTACACGATATTGACAATAGAATGGATAGAAGGCATACATTCACATAAATGTTACCCGGCTTAATAACCATCATTAAATTCAAGTTTAATCCTCGTTTAGGTGGAATATATTCAACGCAAAGTTGTGCAGTATTAAAGGATTGTTCGTTACACAATTCCTGTTATGAGTTACATCATTCACATATTCTCAAATACAAAAGAGGCTGTCTTAAGAACTCAAGACAGCCTCTTGCAAACAGGCAGCAATATCCCTATTTGTTCACCAGTATTTTTCTGATGACTTTGTTTTCGCTGTTTGAGAAGACAACGGTATATACACCTGATGAAAAGGAACTTATGTCGATTTGTTGATCGACCACTCCGTTGACCAGGATGTCCTTCTTCTGGTTGATCATCACACCAAGTTCATTAAAGATGGTGATGTTGAATAAAGCCTCAACCGGATAAGCAATTGAAGCATTGAAGTGACCGTTGTTTGGAATGGGATAAATTGTAAACGTTCCGGTTGTATTTTCACTGACGCCCACACCCTGGATGTAGAGATGATTAGACTCAGTGGAAGAGCAGCCCAGCTCGGTGACAACGGTCCAGTAGAATCCGGGAGCAGAAACAGGAACAGTATATGTCGGCCCGTTAGCACCCGGCAGAGAGGTTCCGTCATGATACCATTGGTTGCCAATGGTTGCGCTGGATGTAATAATATATCCGTCAGCTATAATAGCCGGTGTTGCCGGCACAGGATTGACCGTAACGTTAAATGCAGGAGATGGAGAACCTACTCCGCAGAGGTTATTCCCATAAACTGTGATTGGTCCTGAGAGTGTATTTAGTGCAAAGGCCATCGAAATTGTGTTTGTTCCAAACCCCGAAATAATGGTTGCACCTTCCGGTAAGGTCCAAACATAGACCGTTGCATTGGTGATGTTGCCCACAGAATATGTAACACCCAAATCCCCCGGGCAAACGGCAGCTGTTCCTTCGATGGTTCCCATAGCTTCAGGAGGGGAGTTAACAGTCACATTGAATATAGTTGGTATTGCTGCCATACAACCAAATGAATTGCTGTAGGCTAAGGTGACAAACCTGGCACCTGCAGCGTTCCATATTACCTGGAGTTGGCTGCTGCCTTGTCCCCAGGTAATTGTACCACCTTCAGAAACAATCCAGGTATATCCTGTTTGATTTGCTTCAGTTGTATAGTTATAATAACCTGAGTTAGCACAAATGCTATTGTTCCCGGTTATAGATGGAACCGGACTTGGATTGACCACTAAAGATGCATTTAAGGGAGTATAAGGTGGCATACCCGGGCCGGATATAACAACATTATAGTTTGTAGCAGTATCGGAGACAGAAACAGGATTAAAGGTAAGGGCAGAAGAAGTTACACCTGAAATATTTCCTGAATTGGTTAAATTTACTATTCCCTTCCTCCACTGATATGTAAGGTTGCTTCCAGATGCATTTATCGTAAAACTGACAGGACTTCCTGCGCATGCAGTTTGATTGGTTGGTCCCGAAGAAACCGGAGAAGGAAGGCTGGCATTAATTCCGCAGGTTGTTAAAGCACCATTGGTTGAATATACTCTGCCATCAAGTTTGGCCCCCGGGAGCATCGTGATCGCGTCATGAGCAATAATTGCCCCTTTGAATTTCGAATTGCCACCTATACTCACTGCCCCGGTACAAAACCAATATACATTTTTTGCCTGGGTCCCATTGATCAATTTCACATTTGCGCCAGCGCTTGTTGCAAAGGCGCCAAACGTCTTGATAATAAATATAGCATCGGTATTCCCCTGTGCATTCAAGATAACCGTATCTGTAAAAGATACTGCTGCATTCATTTGGTAAGTATGAGGTGTGAGAACCAGGTTGTGCCCGAATTCTGCAGGATCCAACAACTTAATATCATAAGGCAGATTCAGGAGATAATCATAGACAAGAAGCAAATCGCCTGCGGCCGCCTGTGTAGAGGGATCATTGAAGTGAATGGTTCCGGTGATGGAATCGGGATTGAACCCTGTAGGGGGAACTGTATTCCCTCCGACATCACCAACAATACGCGATGTGCCGCAGTCACTTGCAGCCCCAATAGAAGCAAATACTTCATAACTTGCTAAACCTACAAATACAGGAGCTGCGGGACCGATAAGAACAGGACTGCCACAACCGATCGGGGTATATGCCAAAAATCCTAAAGCCCCGTTGGAAACTGTTATAGCCCCATTCACTGTAAGTGCTCTTCCTTCAAGCGTATCCTGGGCGTTCATAGTAATTGCACCATGGGCAATAATGGTTCCCCTTATGGTAGCTCCGGCTCCAATGTTTACAGCCCCGCTTATAAGCCAAAACACATTGCATGCTTGGGCCCCATTAATTAAATTGATTTTTGAGTTTGGATTTGCTGTGAATGCATATGCAACATCGGTCGGCGTTTTTAAAATAAACACAGCATTGGGATCTCCCCTGGCGTCCAGACTCAAACCTGAGTTCAGCCATGTTGCGCCTGGCATGAGATATTTACCGGCCTTAAGGGTGGTACCGTTTCCAATGAGAAGACCTATACCGGAATCTGTTGGCATTGCACTTAATACATCATAGGCATGCTGTATATCACTTGCACATAGCAAGCTTGCGCCGTCACCATCATGCATCACACCGTTTACATTTCCGAAATTGGTGCTGGAGCCGCTGTTTGTGCCTACATTGCCTGTTAGAAGTGTAAGATACTTATAAGTACCTACGTTTGATACTGCCCCGACGGAGCTGAAAAGAACAAAATCTGCAGCTGTTCCTAAAGGGGGAGCCTGTGCAAATTGCAAAATAGGCGATAAGAGCAATACAACTGCACTTAAAACCTTTAGTAATTGTGTTTTCATTTTAGCTATCTGTTTAAATCGTGAATCATTTTTCACGACAATACAAAGGTCGTTACCTTCACTCCGGAAAGTGTTATATAACTAAATATATAAGTTACATGATTCACACATGGTCTTTCGGTCGATAAAAAAAGCGGCCTGAAAAAATATTCAGGCCGCTTTTTAATGTGAAATAAGAATTATTGAAATGCAATCTGGCTTTTATGGAATAATATCAATTATTACAGTCCTGTTATAAAAGCGTTCCTCCGGAAATTTATTTTCAAATGGTGAAAGTTTTTCATCCTCACCGAATCCGTAAATTGAAAATCTGACATCGGTTCTGCCTGTTTTCGATAGCCCATTTTCAAGAATAGTTTTGACATCGTTGGCCCTCTCCAATGACAGTTTCATATTGTAGGCATCTTCTCCGATAATATCGGTATGCCCTGAAATAATGACCATGCCGCCTTTTGGGATCTTTGGTATTACAATATCTGTAAGATACTTTTCATATAGCGTGATGGCCTTGGCATCATTGAATTCATAAAGTATGCTGAATCGCATCATTTCCTGGTCCTTGGGCGGGGTCCAAAGAACCATATGTACAGTTGTGTCCTTCCTGACAGAGATACCGCCGGGCGTCATGCCTACCATTGTTACGTTATAGTTTCCTTCGGGCCGGGAACCTAAAATGGTTTTTCCCGGCATGCTCACCTTCTCATTTGTATATGGTCCGAAATTTTGGATGTTTCCGGTTTCATCCTTGATTTCCAGGGACCATGTTGAGAAAGCTTCCTTTCCACCAATAACACTGAAAGAAACATAGCTTTCAACCGGTGCTGTTTGCATGGAAATTATTTCCACCGGTTTCAAGGGTGCATCCTCCCCTGTCTGGAACTCCATCAATAAGGCTGGGGAAGTGCTCCAAATAGAAACCCTGCGGTCGCCTTCGCGAAGCAGATCAAGTTCTTTTGTTCCACCCGGTTGTTCGGATGGGATCCTTGGTTTAACCCTTCCTTCGGTATTGATTCTTGAAGGATCAATTCCAAAAACATCGACCAGGTATTTTTTAACTGACTCGGCCATGGCTTTTCCGTCATCAGGACCTTCCATGGATGCTCCGGTCAAACGGACCGTTGCTGCAGGATTTTTTCTAAGGCGGTCACCAAGGATGTTTAAAATATTATAATAGACTATCATTTGCCGTTCAGAACGACCCGACAAATTTTTCGGAGGGTATAATTCCAATTGGTCTTCCTTGAAGTCTTTCACCTGGTCTTTCCTGATTAATACATAACGATCGGGGATTTCTGTTGATCCTAAATTGAAAAACACGTAGTTGCGAAGGGGGAAAATTTCCCTTACCCTGCGCTCAACCGGAATATTTACAGGTGCATAAACTGAAAATAAAAATTGAGGAGGAGGAACAACAACTACTGCGGGTGCAATTATTGCTTCCACCTCTTTTGGTTTATTACAGCCGCCGGTATAAGCAAATTTATAGGTAAGTCCGATAGTCCCTGAACTATACATGTCGTTGAAAACTTCTTTTGCCCCACCCCGGGTCATATCAAGAAGATCGGAATTTTGCAACCTCCACGTAAATTCAACAGGGATAGAGAAATGTTTGTTGATGTTAAAGTCAAACCCTATGCCGGCGGTTAATTTGAGTCGTACATCCATATTACCCATACCCCTGTTATTGCCGACATTCAGAGTATCTCCTTTTTTACCCAGGTAAGCAATATCTTTGTTCAATATAATATCACGCTTGGTCCCGCTGGATTGATCCATGCCAAAACCGGCAATGAGGTAGGAAGAGAAAAACCGTTCTGGTTTACAACCCAGGATCCAGTTTACCCAGTTTACCGTTAACTGGAAATCGCTTTCGAAAATTGTAGTTTTAAAACTCTGGGAAATGTATTTGGGCGTGCCATTACCACCCTCATAATCCCATGTGTATTTCCCTTCGACGCGGCTCTGGAGCATACCGTAAGCCATCCTTGCCCGAACACCTATGACCCGCGTAAACTGCTTAGTGGCAATAACACCGAAATTGTAGCCAACACTGTAAGGATAGAGGTTGACCCATAAATTCCTGGACAGGTCTCCATTGAACTGCATCACACCTCCAAATACACCCACAGACCAATAACTATGGGAGGGGGCCGCATTTGCTTTTACTACTCCAGGTTTTTCCTGGGTCATGGAAACCAAAGGTATTAATGCCATAAGGACAACAAAAATTACCTTGGACAAGCTATTATAGAACTTTTTCATAATACTGATTTCTAAATTGTTTAAGTTTATTCAAAAGGCTGAAATAATTTATGTGGATTTTTATCTTCATCCGGACTTTTAGGTGGATTAGCCTTTTGCGGTTGTGATGGTTGCTGCTTAGGAGGCTGCTGTTGCGGCGGCGCCTGCTTTGCCGGCTGGGGATTATGCTGGGGCTGCTGTTGTGGTTGCTGCTTGGCAGGCTGGCTTTGCTGAGGAGGTTTCTGTTGTGGTTGCTGCTTGGCAGGCTGGCTTTGCTGAGGAGGTTTCTGTTGTGGTTGCTGCTTGGCAGGCTGGCTCTGCTGAGGAGGTTTCTGTTGTGGTTGCTGCTGTTGAGGAGGCGTCTGCCTGGCCGGTTGAGGATTATGCTGGGGCTGCTGTTGATTTGGCGGCAGGCTCTGTTGAGGAGGCTTCTGCTGAGGTGGCTTCTGTTGCGGTTGTTGCTTAGCAGGCGGATTCCCCTTTTGTGACGGAGGTTCTGTAGCTCTCTGCTGAGAAGGTTTCAGCTTGTCCATGCTCTGTACTTTGGATGGGGCAGGCTTGTGGCCATCAGCTGCATTTTTTTGAACCTGCGGCCTGTATATCTGAAGCTGGCTGCTGCTGACTTTCTGCCCTGGCCTGCTGCTTTCTTTAATAACAACCGGTGTGAATGTTTTACCGGCACGTTTTTCCACTTCAGTCCTTTCAGGACCCGCATTATAAGATACGTTGCGGGTTCTGTTCATATGCGTATTATTTATTACTGTTGAATTGTTGATTATTGTCACGTTGTTAGAAGACCTAACATAGTAATTATTGATATTCCTTCTGCCAAAATCCCTGTCGTGTACGAAAGTCCATTGATTATAAGGTACGTCATAACCATTACTGTAAGCCACATTGATGCTGATTCCGGGTCCTATCGGAGCCCATCCGTAATACCCTTCGGATCTTCTCCAGGTAACCCATCCGGGCCCCCATTCATTATCGGGAACCCACATATATCCGTAATTAGGATCGTTATACCAGCGTCCATAATGAAACGGGGCCCAACCCCAGGAATAGTTTGAAACCCAGGTCCAGCCTTCATCTGTAAATATCCAGTAGCCATTAGTGGCGTATGGTGTAAACCCGGGGCCAACATTTGGGACCCAAACGTATCCGTATTCAGGGCTTATCACCCAGGATCCATATGGAGTTAAATCATCATAAAAAATCTGGAAACTCACAGGACCTCCCTGTGCAGATGCCTGTTTCGGTGTAAAAGAAGCACCAATACCAAGCATTAAAATAAAAGAAAAAAATAAGATTTTTGTTTTCATAGGTCTTGCTTTATTGTGATACAATATCACTTTGCAAAGTTGCGACCCTAAAAAAGGATTCGTGTTACATAACTAATTATATAAGTTACATGATTCACACATTTGGTAAAATGATGGAGAAATGATCTTCCCTGAATAATTACTTCAATTCCTTCTGCGCTTTCTTGTTTTTCTCGCGTTCTTTTTCATATTTCTCACGCGGCGCTTCTTTGTTCAATTCATTCATTCTGCGGTATGCCTTAAGCAAGGCTTTTGGGAGATCCCCTTTATAAGCTATTTTGTAGAATGAAAAGCCATTATAGGGAATGTCATTTTCACCGGCATGAATTTTCACACGGTTTTCAACTGACTTAATTCTGAATTGAGATAAAAACACATTCTCTCTTTTCTTGTTTAATTGATTGAATCTGGAATTAATAAAATCAGGACCAACAAAATTGTTGCATTTCTCCTGGATTGTAAATACCAGAGCATTATCATGATGTTTGTTCAGATATTGAACAAATAAAGAATCCTTGACCGACATTTTATCAATCATTAAAGAATCATGTTCACTGATAATATGACCGCTGATATTGTTAATGATTAAAAAATATTTCTTCTTGGCTTCAAAAAACCGGATATATTCTTTTTCTTTTTCAGAATATTGTACAGGATAAACAGCGATTGAAGCTTCAGGATTCTTTTTTAGAAAATCAACCATTTTACCGATGAACTTTTTCTGCTCAGGCTGAAGTTCGGTTTGCCGCATCTCCCACTTCAACGTAAGTGATTTCTCGATCTCGGTTTCCATTTCTTTCACCTCCATCCTGTAAGGCGCAGTTGCAGGTTTTACAAACAGGTTTTCAAGAAAATCCATTAGCACATCGTGTAAATGAAATTTTGGATCTTTCAGATTACCGCTGATCGGAATCTGGTAGTCAATGACGTTTCCACGTTCACGCACCAGGGACATAATGAGGGGCAAAGGAAGCCATGAATCATCATTATTCTTAATCCGTGTTGTTCTGCTTGGATCGATTATGACCAGGTGGTTAACGCTGTTGATCGATCCGTCACTTACATTCCACCTACCTTTGATTTCGATGGTCCCCCTGTCAAGAGGATAAGAAGTATACGTAATAAGGTAGGGATTAAATACAGATGCCGGGATTTTCTGAAAATAATATTGCAGATCGAAATCCCCGCTGTTTTTGGGATTAATACTCAATGACAGGTTTGTATTACCATACGGTTTTATGCCGGATTTTACAGATACTTTCACCCTTTCATGATTTTTATCGACAGAATCTGCAATAATAAAAAGGGGATCCAATTGTACCGAGAATTTTTCCCTGATGGCATAGTCATTGAATTTTATGTCACCCCTGTAAATTGCCAGCCGGTTTACTTTGTAATAACTTTGAAAAAAGTTTTTCACCAGAACTTTTATGTACCTGGCGATCTCGATAACAAGGTTGAATTTTGCAGGATCATCATACGCTTCTGAAAGGTTGGCTCCGCTTTTTCCGAATATCATCTGCACATTATCCAGGTAATCATAACGCTCATACTTGATATAAGGATGAGTGAGTGAAACCGAATCAAAAAGATATTTATGATTTTTCGGACTTACTTCTGTCATTGCCACTACCAGTTTGTCGAATGATGCGTAATCATCATCAGGGGTTTTCCCAAAATGAAAATCATTAACAGCCAACATCCCTGAGGCCGTAGCATTTTCTTCATCGTCAAATCCTCCCCTCGCTTTCACATCGGCATCGATATTTGCAGAGAAGCTGCCATAGTTCATCAGCTCTTTGAGGTATTGTTCAATAATATTCAAATCGAATTTATGAACGATAATCGCAAAGCGGTATTCATTCGTTTTAAAATTGATTGTGAAATCGCCTTTTATGTCTCCGGTTCCCCTACCCTGTGTTAAAGAAAATTTTGCACCAAGAGTATCTGAAGTCCAGCGCTTCCCCTGGCTTTCAATGTTAACATTTTTAATAAAATAGTTTACCGGAATGAGTTTCTCAAGGTAATAAAACTCTCCATCAATTATTTTTATAGCCAGGATATTAAAATGAAACTTTGCCGGTTTTGTTCGTGGCTGTTTTGGAGTCCATAGCGTGATCAGATCACTAAAGTTAAGGCGCTTGCTGTTTTGAATAATTTTTCCTTTTGGATGGTCTAATGTGATCTCCTCAATCTCGATGGTTTTCGAGAATATTAATTTATATAAGCCAAAATTTGCGCTTACTCCATTCGCAGAAAAGAATATGCTATCACCATCTGTGGTTGAAGGAAGGGTTGCTGATTCATATACTTTAAGATTGCTGATGTGGACATAACCGGTAAAAGGATTTACGTATATCCAGCTCATTGTTATTTGCCTTCCCAGGTACTTTCCGACATGCTTTTCGACCAGGTATTTTGCAATAGGTGAGATAAATACAATAACAGCAACTACGGTAAGGATTATTGAACCGGTTACAATAATGAGGGCTTTCTTGAATTTAGTATTTAAATATTTCATTTTTTACCTGCCGGAAGTGGCAAGACGTTTATTGTCCATTCTCCACGTGACACCTACACCCACAACATCGGGAGAAGTAGCCATGGTTACTGAGAGATATTTACTGCATGGGATTTTATGCAATGCCGGGACGACAATTCCAATGATTGCTCCAAGTGCAAAACCCACCGCATCATCTGAAGGAAAATGATCCAATGATCGTATTCTTGCGTATCCCATAAAAAGCGGAGGGACAGAGGCAGCCAGGTACAGAAGATATTTCCATCCACGGATTTCGGGATGGTAGTCACAATAGACCTTCACCATGAAGAAAGTGCTGTATGTACAGGAGGCAACATGTCCGCTATAAAATGAATTACGGTTACCGCTTTCCTTTTGGGTGCCTGCACCGAGTTCAGGATAGTAAACAGCCGGTCTGTATCGGTTCTGAAACCAGGGTCCGAGCGGGCTGTAGTTGTAAAAGGTAAATGTAACCGTATGTCCTTCAACGTACATGAACAGCAATCGGAGCCAGTCCTTCCGGATATTTTTATCGATCATCAGCAAACTGGGTAAAAGAAAAATACCGATCTGTCCATAATCTGAAACCTTCTTCCAAAGGTCCCGGTTCGCAATGGGTTGTTCAAGCGCCCACTTGTCAACAGTGTGAATCAGATTTTTCTGCTGATCCGTATTTGCAAATGCCAGCTCATCATCAGTAAGAACAGCTTTGTTTTTCAAGCGCGGGATGGCAAACAGATCCCCGGTCATCCCAACGGCGATTATAGCCCCTTCAACAAAGTAGTTAATGCGATAGACCTTTGTTCTGATAGGTTTTGCGACAGAATCGCGTTTTTTCATAACTGTGTCGGCAGGTAAACTGTATGCATTAATGCATAATACCAGTGTAATTAAAAAACAGAAAATAATTTTCATAACGCAGTTTTTTGACATGATAAAACAGGAAGCCCTAATTTGCATTAATCAAGTGTTTATTAATCTTTGCAAGTAAAACCTCCCGTGTAATTGGTTTAGGCAAATAATCATCACACCCGGCTCCCAGTATATATTCCCTTTCACCAAGCATTGCAAATGCAGTTGTCGCAATGATGGGAAGGTCTTTTCTGAAGGATTTAATAATTTTTGTAGCGTCGATGCCATCCATGCGTGGCATTTTGATATCCATTAGGACTACGACTATTTCCGGATGTGTTTTGCAATGTTCGACTGCTTCCAGCCCGTTCACAGCCACAAGGAGTTTGATACCGGTGGATCGCAATACTGCTTTTAGAAATTGAATGTTAGATTCTTCATCTTCAGCAATAAGCAAAGTTTTATTTTGCCAGTCTGGCCTGGATGCTGCCGGAGGTTGGATATGCTTTGAGGGGTTGTCGAAAATCCTTTCTGCAGGCAGATAGGGAATCTCTACAAAGAATGCACTGCCTTTTCCAGGTTCTGATTCTACCCTGATCACTCCCGACATCATATGGATATAGGCATTTGAAATGGATAAACCGAGCCCCATTCCCCCGTATTTACGAGCTATGGTGATTTCTATCTGGCGGAAATGATCAAAAATCAGTTCTTTCTCCTTCTCTTCAATACCGATCCCGGTATCTTTCACTGCTATTACCAGTCTGTCACCTGCTTTGGAGTATTCAATATCTATGCTGCCCTTATCTGTAAATTTTATGGCATTTTCGATCAGATTACCGACGATCTGCTTCAATTTTGCAAGATCTCCCCTGATCATGACCCCCGTATCTGATATTTTCTTACTCAAGCTAAACTGAAGATCCCTTTGCCTGGCTTTGGGTTTAAAATCCTCAAATAATTCATCCATCATTTCAGTTAAACTGAATGATTCAAGTTTCAAATCCACTTGTCCGGTTGTTATTCTTGAAATCTCAACGATATCGGAGATGATATGCAAAAGCTGGTGGGACTGGTTGTTAATGATATTGATATAATCCTCCCTGTCGCTGTCGGGGAGCTCAGGATCCTTGAGAAAACTGGCAAAACCAAGGATCTGGTTCATAGGGGTGCGGATTTCATGAGAAAGATTATTTAAGAAAGCTGATTTCAGGTTATCGCTTTCTTCCGCTTTTTCACGGGCTTTAATAAGTTCAGCCGTCCGTTTTTCTTTTTCTTCGTTCTGAAAGTGAAGCTCTTTATTGGCTTCTATTAATTCTGATGCCCGTTTTTCCTTTTCCTCGTTTTGAAAGGCGAGTTCTTTATTGGCCATGATCAACTCATCGGCCCGCTTTTCCTTCTCCCTGTTTTGAAAGGCGAGTTCTTTATTGGCAATGATCAGCTCATCGGCACGCTTTCCCTTCTCCTCGTTCTGAAAGGCCAGTTCCTTATTGGCAATGATCAACTCATCGGCACGCTTTCCTTTCTCCGTGTTTTGATAGGCAAGTTCTTTGTTTGCAATGAATAACTCGTCGGCCCGCTTTTCTTTCTCCCTGTTTTGAAAGGCAAGCTCTTTGTTCGCAACGATCAGTTCAACGGCCCTCTTTCCTTTCTCTTCATTCTGGAAAGCAAGCTGTTTATTAGCAATGATCAATTCTGCAGCCCGTTTCTCCTTCTCTTTATTTTGATAAGCAAGTTCCTTGTTGGCAATGATCAGTTCATCGGCCCGCTTTTCTTTCTCCCTGTTTTGAAAGAAAAGCTCTTTGTTTGCGATGACTAATTCGGCAGCCCGTTTCTCCTTCTCTTCACTCTGGAAGCTTAGCTCTTTGTCGGCAATGATCAACTCTGCTGCCCTCTTTCCTTTCTCTTCATTCTGAAAGACAAGCTCCTTATTTGCTACGACTAATTCTGCTGCCCGTTTTTCTTTCTTTTCATTCTGCTCATCAATAAGGTCAATCTTTTCTTTGAGGTTGATCTCGGCCTGTTTCCCCTTACTCTCAGTTTCACGCTCATGCAATGCCCTTTTAATTGCCGGGACCAATCTCTCAAGCTTGGTTTTAAACACATAATCCGTTGCCCCGTTTTGCATCGCGATGATTGCATCATCTTCTCCGATCGTACCCGAAACGAAAATGAAAGGGATCAGGGAGAATTTTTCCCTCGCAACTATTAATGCTTCATTGCCATTGTAATCAGGCAGGTTGTTGTCGGCAATAATAAGATCAACATTCTCTGTTTTCAGGATATTTAGAAAATCCTTTTTGGTATCGGCTAAAAAATAGTCATGTCCGATTCCGCCGGCGCTAATCAAGGAATGTATTAACTCAGAATCTTTTAAAGAATCTTCAAGGTGAAGTATTTTTATTTTTTTATTCATAAATCAAAGCACTAATGAATTTCTTCAGATTGAAGCCATTACCTGGGAAGTGGCGGCGGTTGATTAATCACTGCCCAATACTGTCCCAACGTTTTAAGTGCATCAATGAACTGGACAATACTAACAGGCTTAACTACATAAGAATTAGCTCCCAGTTTGTAGCTTTCAACCAGGTCTTTTTCTTCACGGGATGATGTTACCATGATCACCGGGATTAATTTAAATTTAGGATCTGAGCGGATGTGTTTAAGTACCTCTATCCCATTCATCCTGGGCATCTTTATATCCAGCAGTATAACAGCCGGGAAGCCGTCTTCATTAGAAAATTTTCCCCGTTTATACAGGTAATCCAAGGCCTCCACCCCATCCTCTGCTACAATGACTTCATTTGCCAGGTTTTTTTCGGAAAGGGCTGAGATGGTGAGTTCAACATCTTTAGGACTGTCGTCCACAATAAGAATTCTTTTAATTTCAGTATTCATAATTTTGGTTTAATAAGAATTATTAATTGGGCAAACTAAAAAAGAAAGTGGCGCCTTTGTCTATCTGACTTTCAGCCCAACATTTCCCCCCATGCCTTACTACTATCCTGTTTACATTGGCAAGCCCGATCCCGATCCCTTCAAAATCCCTTGTTTTATGAAGCCGTTGAAAAACTCCAAACAGTTTATCAGCATACTTCATATCAAATCCGGCACCGTTATCCCTGATAAAAAATATTACTGTACCATTCTCCATTTTTCCTCCAATATCAATCACTGCTTTCTCTTTTTTCCGGGAATATTTCAACGCATTGGAGATAAGATTTACCCAAACCATGCCGATTAAATTTTCGTCACCTCTTGTATCCGGAAGTTCTGAAACATTAAATTCAACATTTCGGCCGCTTAGTTCATCACTGAATGTGCCAATTATACGGTTTACTAAAGCATTTGAATTAATCTCTGTACGCTCAAGTTCTGCCCTGCTTAACCTTGAAAATGTAAGTAAGGCATCTATAAGATTTCCCATTTCAACAGACGATTCTGAAATGATATCTAGATATCTCAACCCTTTCTCATCAAGCTGGGAGGAATTATTTTTTATCAACAAATCAACATAACCACCAATATGTCTCAGTGGTGCCCTCAAGTCATGGGAAACAGAATAGCTGAATGCTTCAAGTTCTTTGTTCGCACCTTCCTGCTTTTCATTCTCTTCACTTTTAAGAAGCAGGTCCTGGTTGGCCGTGTTTAATTCTGCTGTCCGTTTTGCTTTCTCTTTAGTCTGAACCAGATGGTTGCCCGTGGCAATTATTAAAAGAATTATAAATGCGGTCATTAAAATAAGCATGGCTATTGAAAGCAGGCTGAATGTTGTCAAACTATTTGCGTTTGTTTGATTTCGCTTGATTAACAAAATGCTTTCTTCATTCTGGATGTCATTCGCGATCTGCCTCATGTGATTGGAATAATACTCACCACGTTTAGAAGCAACCATTGCAATGGCTGATGATAATCCATGCTTCGCTCTTGATTCAATCGTTTGCATCGAGAAATTCAAACGCATGGTTATATAATAACTGAGTGAATCTACATGCCTTTGCTGTACAGAATTATCCGCAATAAGGCGCTTGAGCTGACCTATTAATGGAAATATTGACTTCCTGGCAATTATCAAGGGTTCAAGAAATGTAGAATCATTAGTTACGACAAAACCACGTGATGACGTTTCGACGTCCTTTGCAAGTGAGAGTATATTCCCCGACAGGAACAGCACTTCCTCGGTATGCTGAATCCATTTTGCAGATTCATTCAGTTTATGGTAGGTTGAATAAACGGCATAACCCAAAAACCCGTTACCTAAAACGACAACTAAGGATAAGAGCATGATTTTCTGACGAATACTAAGCTTCATACACCGAACTTTTTAATTTTTTGCGGAAATCATTTTTCATAACCTTGCCATTCAAGACTGCGACTGTATTACAACTTCAATACAAAGGTCTATATCACAAGCAAATTACATGTTATACTATTTTCTAAATAAGTTACATGATTCACACCTTTATGGTAATTCTGCGCCTGGAATTCGAAAATGCGTGAATCATGTAACTTATTTAGAAAGTTCTGTAACACTTATGGCGCGAAACGCAAATAAATTTGCAGGCAACGATTAAGGAACGATATGAAGAAATTTAATCCTGTAATAAAAGTTAAAGGATTTGCCACAAAACATTCAATTACGCTCAGCGAAAAAACACTGGCAAAAAAAGAAGCGGCAAGTAACTTCCTTACCGATCTTGCCGATGTAATGCTGTTTATTTTAAGGATTATCCGTGAGACCTTTTCACGGGATTTTGAATTCAGAGAATTTTTCCGACAGTGTTTTCAAATAGGTTACAAGTCACTGCCGCTTGTTTCAATCACCGGTGCCATTATGGGCCTTGTCCTTACCATTCAATCTCGCCCTGTTCTTATCAATTTCGGAGCAGTGACTATGCTTCCCGGCATGGTTGCAGTGTCGCTTATCAGGGAAATGGGGCCGGTCATCACAGCGCTGATATGCGCAGGAAAGATCGGATCGGGTATGGGGGCAGAATTAGGCTCAATGAAGGTGACCGAACAAATTGATGCAATGGAAGTTTCATCCACCAATCCTATGCGGTTTTTAGTGGTTACAAGAGTTTTGGCAGCAACGCTCATGGTCCCGCTATTAATCCTGTATGCCGATGCTCTTGGCATATTTGGAAGCTGGGCAGGAGCTAATATTAAAGGCGATGTTTCCTTTGTATTATTTTTCAACCAGGCATTCAGCCATGTTCATTTCATGGATTTGCTTCCCGCTGTTATTAAATCATTCTTTTTCGGTGCAGTGATCGGGGTGGTAGGATGCTATAAAGGGTACAACGCCGGCCGGGGAACCGAAAGTGTTGGTGTTGCAGCAAATTCCGCTGTTGTGCTGGCTTCACTCCTGGTGATAATTGTAGATATGATTGCAGTGCAAATTACCGATATGATGGTGAAATGAAAACAAATCAAACAGATACTTCAATAATTGATAAGCCGGTCATCGAGATAAAAAACCTGAAGAAATCTTTTGGACAGCAAGAAGTCCTGAAAGATGTTTCCCTGACGGTAAATAATGGCGAAAACATAGCCGTGCTGGGTAAATCGGGGATCGGTAAATCTGTCCTTATTCAATGTATTGTCGGTTTATTAATTCCCGATAGCGGGTCAATCATGGTACTCGATGAAAATGTGGCAAGCCTGAGCAGAAAAGAATTGAATGTTTTGAGACAGAAGATTGGTTTTCTTTTTCAAAGCGGGGCATTGTATGATTCCATGACCGTAAAACAGAACCTTGTCTTTCCGTTGAGAAGGATTAAAAAGGATCTGACTGAAAAAGAAATTGATGAAAAAGTAAATGATGTCCTTGAAAATGTTGGTTTGGCCGACGCATTGAATAAAATGCCTTCACAACTTTCGGGCGGTATGCGAAAGCGCATCAGCTTAGCCCGCACTATTGTTGTTGACCCTATGATCATGTTGTATGACGAACCTACAACAGGACTTGATCCTGTTACTTCCGATGAGATCAGTTCACTTATCAAGGAAATTCAGAAAAAATATAAAACCTCTTCAATCATCATCACACATGATATCAAATGCGCCCGTAATACGGCAAACCGGCTTATCATGTTAAGCGATGGGGAAGTATTTAAAGAAGGAACATTGGAGGATTTCGACAACTCAACCGACCCCCTGATCAAATCGTTTTTTCAGGCATAATTAATAATCGGGTCAAATATGCAGACCTGGTTATCAGCAATCAGCGCATTAATAAAAAGAAAATGGAAACGCACACACAAAAATTCAAAATCCGCCTGGGCCTGTTTATTGCCGGGGGATTGGCACTGTTTATACTTGCCATATTTATCATCGGGAAACAGAAAAACTTATTTAACCCTGTGTTCAAACTTTATTCGACTTTTTATAACGTAAGCGGATTGCAGGTCGGGAATAACATAAGGTTCTCGGGAATTACAGTCGGTACGGTCGACAGGATCAGGATAATCAACGATTCAACGGTGAAGGTTGATATGCTGATTAAGAAAGAGGTTCAGAAGTTTATCAAATCAGACTGCGAAGTGGCGATAGGCTCGTCAGGCCTTATAGGCGATAAGCTCCTGATCATTACCCAGGGAAGCACCGAGGCTCCCGTGGTAAAGGAAGGACAGCAACTTGAATCAGCCGAGCCTGTTGAACTGGACGCCATCATGGCAAACCTGCAGGTCACATCAATACAACTTGCTGAGATCATGTATAAAATCAACAGCGGAAACGGGACCCTTGGCCGCCTGATCAATGATTCAACCATTGCAAACGATTTTGGCCAGACCATGGTGAATATAAAAACCAGCAGCAAGGGGTTCAGCGAAAATATGGATGCAGCCAAACATAATTTCCTTTTAAGAGGTTATTTCAACAAGAAGGCGGAAGCGGCAGCCCAAAAGAAGAAAGATGCTGAAGATGCAAAAGCCTCAGAACAAAAGAAGAAGGAAAAAGAAGAAAAGAAAGCAGCAAAACAACAAGCAAAGGATGCAAAGAAGTAACTGATGAGAAAACTATTCGGGCCTTTTATTGCAATCTTACTTCTTATTTCTCTGGGAAACGGATCCTGCCATTTAAAGGAGAAAAGACGGCTCGAGAAACTTCACCTGGAATATCTGCGGGGCACATTTAACCAGGAAAGCAAACTGCCCTTCGACAGTAATTTGATAATCTCCTTCTACCGGTCCTTCCCCGCATTAAAACAATACAGGAAAGAAGTAACGGAAGTTTACCGTCAGCACAAATACACCCATATCTGGTATGACAAACAGGGAGTTGTTGAATTTGGGTTCACCCTCATCAGCAAGACCAGGGAACTTAACATTGAAGGGGTATCTTCGAGGTTCCCTTACCAGGATAAGGTTAACGGCCTTGCTGAAAGTGGAGTGAAAAGCAAACTTTCCCAAATTGAGACCGAATTCATGCTGACCAATCTCTACTTGTTTTACACTGAGAAAGTATACAAAGGCCTCGGGGACTCGACCACAACGGCCCTGGGCTGGCTTTTACCCAGGAAACAGGTCTCATATGCCCGGCTGCTTGATTCTGTAATGACGGATCCTCAGATGCTATATGCCGGCGACAGTGTATTATGCAGTCAATATTACAAGCTTAGGGATGTTTTGAAACGATTCAGGGAAATTGAGAAGCATGGCGGATGGAAAATGATTGATACGGATCCCAAAGTAGCATCCTATAAGCCGGGCGACACATCCAAAACGATACTTCAGATCAGGGAACGGCTTTTCATTACAGGGGAGCTGAAACAAAACAATGAAAGCAACATGTTTGATCCTGAACTGGTTGAGGCAGTTAAAAAGTACAAACTGCATAATGGGAACAATCCCAAAGCAATAATTTATCCCCAAAACATCCTGGAGATGAATGTCACGGTTGGCGAACTTATCAAAAAGATAATTCTGAATATGGAGCGCTGCCGGTGGATCTCCCCAGAATTTGACAGGGGAAAAGTATACATCGTTGTGAATATTCCTGCCTTTAAGCTGAACATGTTCCGCAATGGAAAAAGTGAACTCGAATCCCCCGTAATCGTGGGAGACAAGGTCACGAAAACTGTTATTTTCAGCGGTTTGATGAACCAGATTATTTTCAGTCCTTACTGGAATGTACCGAAAAGCATCATGGATGAGGAAGTAAGACCCGGGATTTTAAAGAATAAAAATTACCTTAAAACTCATAACATGGAGTGGGATAAGGGCCAGGTTCGCCAGAAACCGGGGAAAAATAATTCCCTCGGGCTGGTCAAGTTCATTGTCCCAAACTCAGATGATATTTATATGCATGATACCCCGGCAAAGAGCCTGTTTGCGAGAGAGAGCCGGGCCTTCAGCCATGGATGCATCCGTGTGGGGAAACCCAGGGACCTTGCAATCGCTGTTCTGGAAGATGATCCGGACTGGACGCCTGGTAAAATCGATGCTGCCATGCATGGAGGAATAGAAAAATCATATAGTCTGAAAAATAAAATCCCGGTTTATATCGGCTATTTTACTGCCTGGGTGGACCTGGAAGGCGAGATCAATTTTTATGAGGATATATATAACAGGGATGACAGGCTCTGGCAATTGCTGGCCGCTAAAAAATAATCCTGCCTCCTTTTGTGACCTCAATTAATCCGGTATATTGATAAAAACGTTGCTTCCGGGAAATAGACTACCTTTGCAATATGGTCAAACCATTATGGTACCTCCTGTTTCTTTTCATCCCACTTATGAATTCTGCAGGCTCCGGCACCCTGATTCCAGCCGGGGAGAAGCATGATGATCTATACACAGTCCTGAATTTATTGGAAAAAGGACTGTCGGATGAAGTGTTTCAGCTTGCCCTGAAAGGTCAAAGAAAGCTGGAGGCTGAGGGCAAACTCAGGAATCCCGGTATACTTACCATCGCCGACTTCTCCCAGTCAAGTAAGAACAAACGGTTTTATGTGATCGACCTGCAGCACAGAGTTCTTTTGTTCAATACTTATGTGGCTCATGGAAGGCATACAGGCGATGAGTTTGCAAAGCATTTTTCAAATGTATCGGGCTCTTACCAGAGCAGCCTGGGTTTCTATATTACTAAAGAAAAGATCACAGGTTCCAGTGTCGGATTATCGCTGATCCTCGATGGTGTGGAAAAGGGATTCAATGACAATGCACTGAAGCGCGAGATCGTCATTCATGGGGCTGATTACGCTACTGAGAGTTTTATCAGGAAGACCGGGCGGCTCGGCAGAAGTTATGGTTGTCCTGCGTTACCGCCCGGCCTGGTCAGGCAGGTTGTTGATATCATTAAGGAAGGCAGCTGCTTATTCATCTATCACGCTGATGCCGCTTACATAGCCCATTCCGCCCTGCTAAATCAGCTGAAATAGGTAATAGATAAGCTGATTCTCCCTATAATATTTATTTATCCGAAATCAGCCTGCCTGATTGAATGGTTTTACCATTACAAATCAATTTATAGAAATAAATCCCGGAAGGAAGATTACTGGTTTCAAGTTTGGTAATATTCCTGACCAGGGTTTTATTTATCAAGTCTATTCCCAGAATATTATACAGTTTAAATTCAACTACGTAAACCAAAGATTCATCATTAATCATAATGGTCATGGATGTTTTGAAGGGGTTTGGGTAAATCGTAACTGATTCCGCTGCTGCATCGATCGGTGGGACGCTTACCGTTGAACAATTGGAAGGTATCACTGTAGCGATGGCATTAATCGCATCGGTTGTTAATGCACCTGTGGTTGTAAGCGCCCTGCCGTCAAGCATAACGCCTGTATTTAATGCGCCCAAAGCTCCGTTGTTACAGATTATCGTTCCCCTGAATACAGAGTAGTTATTTATGCTAACTGCACCTTCTATTTTCCAGTATACATTTTTTGATTGTGCCCCGTTAATCAGTTTGACAATCGAATATGTTCCCGTTGAAAGGGCGCCGTTTATTTTGATCACAAATACAGCATCTGCATTACCCTGTGCATTTAGGAACAAGGTATCGGTAAATACTGTTGCAGCATTTAACAGATAGGTATGAGGTGTAAGAACAAGGCTGTTCCCAAACTGTGCAGGATATAAAAGTTCGATATCATATGGCAGGGTGTTCAGGTAAGAATAGACATTAGCCAGGTCAGCTGCACACTGTGCTGTAGAAACATCGGGAATCGGATGAATAGTCCCTGTCACCAGCAAGGGGTCGAAACCGGTAGTCAAACCCACATTTGTTCCAACATCACCTGTAACAGACGTTATACCGGCATTTGAAACAGGTCCATCCGAAGAGAATAAAACATAACATGCTGTGGAAGCAAGAACAGGGGCAGCTGGTCCTGTAAGAACAGGGCTTCCGCACCCAATAGGCATATATGCAAGCACTCCGTCAACGGTGACTGCCCCGGTTGTAGAAAGCGCCCTTCCTTCAAGTGTATCGCCGGTATTCATATTGATGGCTGCATTGTTTGCAACAACGGTTCCCTTCATGGAAGTTCCGGTCGCCATACTCACAAGGCCTTCGACCTTCCAGAAGACGTTACATGCCAAAGCCCCGTTAGCCAACCTGATCTTTGAATTGGCGGCTGTTGAAAATGATCCTTGTATCTGAAAAATAAATACGGCAGATGCATCTCCCTGTGCATCCAGTGTAAGGTCCAGGTTCAGACTTGCAGCGCCGGATATGGCGTATACACCTGCATTGAGGACCTGCCCGTTCCCAAGTAAAGCCGCAGGGAAGAATGTTGGAACGGCACTGTTCAGCAAATTATAGGCAATGAGCAGATCTGCTGAACATTGGGCGCTTGCACCGTCATTGTCGTGCATCACCCCGTCAACATTCCCGAACCCGGTGCTGGAACCGCCGTTTGTGCCTATGTTTCCTGTAATATGAGAATTCCCCGTATTGCTAACTGCCCCTATCGTTGAAAAGAGAACGAAACCTGCGGCTGTTCCCAAAGGAGGAGCCTGGGCAAAATTATAAAAGGGAACAATGAGTAATAAAACTACTCTCAGTATGTTGAGTAAATGTGTTTTCATTTTGTTTGTTTTTAAAATTCGTGAACCGGTTATTTCTGCTTTCCATTTCCACCGCCATGACCATGGCCATTATCATTACCATTCCCTTTACCATTGCCATGATCGCCACCGCCTTCCTTATTGCCATGATTTCCCCCGGAGGAGTTTTTCCCGCCCGGATTTCCTTTTCCCGGTTTTTCGCTGATAGTTCTTTGCTTCTCACCGTGGTAGCCTTTCCTGTATTTCTGTTTATGTTCCTTGAAATAAGCGTAAGGTGCATTGCCATGATAGTCTTTCAGCACGACCTTATATCCGCCATATAAATCATAATTTCTGTATTTTGAAGGAAGTGATGCCCTGTGGATCCAACCGCTTCCGCCCCAATAAATAAACATGGTGGAATGAACATCATAATATGCTTCCACATCGGGGAGGTAGTAATACTGCACTGCAGAATAGCCGAACGGGCCCCAGGGAGGAGGTGCCCCAATGGACACATTCACTGAGACCTGGGCCTGGAGGATGCCTGAGCAACAAAGAATAAGCCCTATAAGGGTTAATTTTAAACCTTTCATTGTATTTGATTTTAATTGCAGGACAATTCCCGTAGTACAAAGGTGATGCCTGATCCTCAGTATTACGTTACACAATTGCAGATAAGAGTTACATGATTCACGCATTCTGAAGTATCCATTTCCGGGCCTCACCGTTGGGATAGAATATGTGAATTATGTAAGAAAATGATAAAGTTGTGTAACACATTTCCACTTGAAGGCACACAACTTTGCATTGTGAAATCCACTTAAGAAAATCCAAATGAAAAAAACATTCCAATTCCTTGCAGGCATATCATTGATCCTGAGCCTGGGGCTTGCTTCATGCGTTTCCAACAAACAATTTAAAGCATCAGAAGCAAAAGTTGAAAAGCTTCAACAGGACAATGCCGGCACTCTTGCAAAGCTTAATGATTGCAACATGCAGGCAAAAAGCCACAAAGACGAGATCGTAACATTGCAAAATGCAAATGCCGCGGTTATCAATGACCTCAATATCCTTACATCAAAGTCAAAATTGACTATTGCCGACCAGGCCAAACGATTAAAGACCCTCCAGGATATCATTCTTTCCCAAAAGAATATCATGACCAGCCTGCAGAATGCAATAGCTGATGCCCTCGTAAATTATAATACCGATGACCTGACGGTATACATTAAAGACGGGAACCTGTATGTTTCCCTCCAGGAAAAGCTGCTTTTCACATCGGGGAGCGATGTGGTAAATCCCAAGGGGAAAGAAGCACTGAGATCACTGGCCAATGTCCTGAACAATACCAAGGATATCACTGTGATGATTGAAGGCCATACCGATAATGTCCCTATTAAAACAAAACAATATAAAGATAACTGGGATCTGAGTACGGCAAGAGCAACATCTGTCGTTCGCCTTTTAACGACCGAATATGGCTTTGATCCGGGCCGCATCATCGCTTCGGGCAGAGGCAAATTTTACCCTGTGAAAACAAATGAAACAGCCGAAGGGCGTGCCGGTAACCGCAGAACCGAAGTCATTTTGTCGCCGGACCTGAAGGAGCTATACAGATTAATGTACCAGTAAAACGTGAAAGTATTACTTGTATATCCCGATTACCCTGACTCATTCTGGAGTTTCAGGCATGCACTGCGATTCATTTCCAAGAAAGCCGGCGTTCCTCCCCTTGGTTTGATCACCGTATCGGCAATGCTCCCGTCAGGCTGGAAGAAAAAACTGGTCGATATGAATGTTTCACCGCTTCATACTGCCGATATTCTTTGGGCCGACTATGTTTTTATCAGCGCCATGTATATTCAGAAGGAATCGGTCAGCGGGATCATCGAAGAATGCCTGAAGCATAAAGTTAAAATTGTTGCCGGCGGCCCCTTGTTCACCCAGGAATTCGACAACTATCCCCAGGTCGACCATTTTATTTTAAATGAGGCTGAGATTACACTGCCTTTGTTCCTTTCAGATCTTGAAGCAGGCAAGGCTCCGGAAAGAATTTACAGGTCCGGTGACTTTGCCGAAATTACCTCGAGCCCGGTGCCCGATTACCATTTGCTCTCGATGGAAGTTTACGCTTCTATGAGCATCCAGGTATCACGCGGATGCCCCTTTTCATGCGATTTCTGTGAGATCACCTCACTTCTCGGGCATAAGGTGAGGATGAAAAATACCAGCCAGGTTCTCAGGGAGCTTGACATCCTGCACAGCCTCAACTGGAGGGGGCCTGTGTCAATCGTTGACGACAATTTCATAGGCAATAAAAAGGAAGTTAAAACCGAACTGTTGCCGGCCATGAGATCATGGATGAGACACCATAAATATCCTTTCTCGTTTACAATACAGTCATCAATAAACCTTTCCGACGACCCTGAACTGATGTCACTGATGGTTGACTCAGGATTTAACTCAGCTTTTATCGGTATTGAAACTCCTGAAGAAGATTCCCTGGCTGACTGCAATAAGTTTCAGAACAAGAACAGGGACCTGTTAATGAGCGTAAAAAAGATACAGTATGCCGGGTTACAGGTTTCAGGGGGATTTATTGTTGGCTTCGACAGTGACACTCCCGGGGTTTTTCAGAAACAGATCGATTTTATCCAGCAAAGCGGGATTGTTTCTGCCATGGTCGGATTATTGAATGCACCAAAAAACACAAAACTGTATAAACGGCTCGAGGCCGAGAACAGGTTGACGGTTGAAGCCAGCGGAAACAATACCGATTCCTCCATGAATTTCATTCCCAGGATGAATTCCCACGAACTTTTAAAAGGGTATAATGATATTATTCATAATATTTATACGACAAAACCCTATTATAAACGTATAAGGCGGTTATTTCTGAATTACAGGCCAAGAAAATATAATGCATCAAAAATTGATTCCACTGCATTGCTCGGATTCCTCAAATCCCTTATAATTATAGGGATGCTTAATAAAGGCAGAAGGGATTACTGGACTTTCATGGCCTGGACCATTTTCAGGCGCCCAAGCCTTGTTGTGGAGGCAGTAACATTTTCAATTTACGGATATCATTTCAGGAAAATATTCGGATTAAAAGGATAATCCTCAGCGATACCGTTTAATCTTTCCACTGTTCGAGGCGGGACTGAATATATTCAATGACCTTCTGATGGTCTTCTTTGCCGGTACCCTTTACCCTGAATGGTTCTTCGAAAGCTATATGTATTGTTTTCTTACGGTCGATAGGGCCGAGGTATCCTGTGAACCTGCCGTTTCCCCAGAAATCGGTTTTTATGGCAACCGGGATTACAGGAACGCCGGCTCGGGCGGCAAGTTTTATCCCCATGGTATTGAACTCTTCAGGATTGAATTGGGTTCTTCGTGTATGTTGGGGAAAAACAATCACCGAGATCCCATTGGAGATTCTTTTCAATCCCTCTGCCATCACGATACTGAAATCTTCCCTTGGTTTGCTCCGGCTTAATACGATAGGATTGCGGGAACGCATCACGGCTCCGAAAACCCAATGTCTGACGAGTGCATCTTTTACGATGAACGTGACATCTTTCAGAGGCTGAATGATGCCCGGGAAGATCATGGTCTCAAGCGTACTCATGTGGTTGCTGATGAAAACCACCGGGCCTTTGCAGTTCCTGACATTTTCAAGTCCTGAAATCCGGAAGCGGCCACCGCAACCTTCAATCAGCCTGAAAATATCATGTGAAGATGACACCCAGTAATCAGTATCATAAAGTCCCTTTATGGCGGCGCTCCGGGTAGAAAAACAAATACCCACATACCGGCTCATGAAATAGGCCCTGGTACCCAGGGCAAGCCTGTCAAACAGGAAACGATGGGTATTCGCCGGGGTGGTATACTCGTTTGATTCCAGTAAAAACCTTGTAATATGGTCTTTTTCTTTCTTCATTTCAGATTGCGAAATTACCACTTTTTCCCGAAAAGGAACCTCCAGATAATATACATCATTATGATCCCGCAATTGAATTCAATGAGGGAATTTACCAGCATCATCCCCATGCTCCATTGCCCCTGTTCAAGACGGATCCCCGATACCAGAAGGGAAAATTCCAGGGCAAATTCCACAAGGGTTCCCACGAGGAAAAGATACAGAAGGTCTTTCCATTTTATCTTGTGATAAAATACCATGATGATCCCGATAATGAAGTTGGCCAGCGCTAATCCCCCCATGATCAGTCTCTGGTTGCCCTTCCCCATATCACGGGCCGCCCGCAACAGGGTATCATCCAGCGGGATCCACTGTGACAGCAATCCGACAGCAGTCCATCCGCAGTAAAAAAACAAGGTCCAGAATACCGCTTCGCGGACGCTTCGTTTTTCAAACATCACGATCACGTATGAAAACTGAACAAAACCAGGGGAAAAACAAAACCAGGCAAAGAACAATTCAGTATCTATGGGACCCGAATAATGTCTTGAACCCATAATGCGAAACCATAGTAAATAATCTATGAAGATATAGATGATCCAGCCGGCCAATCCCCACCTTATCGCGGTATAATATTTTTTATAAACCAGGAAAACAATCCAGCAAACGAGAAAGAAAATGTCGAAGTAGATAAAATCCACACCAAATGTGCGGGTAACAATATTGTTCATATTCCCTGAAGTATTTTGAAAGCTGAAACCGCCCTGCAAAAATAGCAGCTTCTCATACAGGATCAGATCCCGTTTTTCATTTTTTACCAGGAATAAAACAATATGTTTATTCAGTTGCGCTCCATTTTCACCTGGCCTAATTTTGACAAAGAAATCCGACAAAACAACCTTTGATGTATTGCATTGAAAAAATAACAGATATGTATAATTTTGGAAATGGAAGGCCCCACCTGAAGTTTCTGCTGATACTTGCGATGGCAAATTTACTGGTAATCAATGCATCCTATGCACAAACAGGAGGCAGGCTGGTAATCGGTTCAGGCGCAATTATTACCTCGGTCAATGACCTTTCGGTCCAGAGCGGGACTACTCTCGATGTTCAGGGAACGCTAATACTGAAAAAGAACCTGCTTAACGAAAACAGCTCATCCAACAGTCTTGGGAATGGCCTTATCGAGTTTGCAGGCTCCGAGGCCCAGTCCATTAAAGGTTTGAACATCATTGAGAACCTGAGAATAAACAATTCTGCCGGGCTCACTATTGCGGGAGAAACGAGAGTGAATGGGGAACTTAAATTTAAAGCCGGGATAATCACTTTAGGCTCCAACAACCTCCTTCTGGGTCCTGCAGCTGTTGATTCAGGAGGTTCTGCCGCTTCCATGGTGGATGCCGGCGGGACAGGTGAATTTCGCAAGGAATTTCCATCATCCCCGGGTTTCCCGTTAAGTTTCACATATCCTGTGGGTGATGCAACGGGGACTCCCGAATATTCGCCAGTCTCATTGACTTTTGCTTCAGGCACTTTCGGAAGCGGCAATTATGCCGGTGTGAAGCTGGTAAATGACAAATACCCGAATGACAGTATTACCGGTAGTTACCTTAAACGTTACTGGACACTGGGCCAGGCGGCTATAACCAGCTTCAGCTGCAATGCCAGTTTCCGGTATTTGACGGCCGATGTGACAGGGACAGAAGGCAGTCTTTTCTGCACCAGGGTTGATCCATCTCCCCTGATAACATACAATGCTACCAATACAGGGACCCACCAGCTCGCAGCCAACGGCCTTACATCTTTCAGCACTTTTACAGGAAGCCGGGGAGGATTTGATGCAAACCTTACTGCTTTTCTTGAAGGGCCTTATAATTCCGGAACCGGGAATATGAACACAACTCTTAAAACAAGTGGCCTCATCCCATTGTCACAGCCATACAATGTGTCACCCTGGAATTATGCGGGCCCTGAATCCGTTGCCGGCATTCCAAATGACGTTGTCGACTGGGTATTGATTGAATACCGCCAGGCAGATATAGCTTCAAACGCCACTTCGGCAACGGTCCTGAAAAGACGGGCTGCTTTCCTGAAACAGGACGGTTCCATTGTTGAAACAGACGGCAGCAGCGCGGTAAGGGTGTATAATTCGGCGATAAGCAGTAACCTTTTCCCGGTGATAATACATAGAAACCACCTGGCAATAATGGCAAATTCGGGAGTGGCAAAAGATGGCACTGGTAAATATGTTTACAATTTTTCAAGCGGGGCAGACCAGATTTTTGGAAGCGGTAAAAAGCAATTGGGGAGCCTATGGTGCATGATAACTGCTGATGCCAATGGGGACGGGACTATCCAGACAATCGATAAAACCATGTGGGTAAGCCAGTTTAACCAGGATGGTTACCTTGGTGCCGACTTCAACCTGGATGGAACCGTTCAGACCAGTGATAAGACAAAATGGGTTTTGAATTTTAATATTGATTCTACAGTCCCCTGAATAATACTGTTTCAAATCTTATAAATCAATAACAATAATATTATTGAGGCCCATGAAAATATCCGCAAATCTTCGCCTGAGAAATCTCTTCCTGGGTTTATTTTTCCTGCTTTCTGTAATCGCAGAAAGTCAACCAACCCTGAGCTTTCGTCTGACTAATCCCAGGATAATCAGGGTCTCAGGAACCGACCGGCTTGAATTCCAGGTTGAAGTGAAAGCTTCAGCATCCGGAACATATTTCAATGCACTCCAGGCAACGCTGAATACAACATCAGGGGCATTCATAACTGGTACACCAACTGGTAACTTCACTCCTATAAGGACCGGATTGTCAGCCAATGCCACCAAATATTCTACTCTGGTAGGCACTGTAAATGCAAGCGGAAGAATTGGAATATCACTCTCAACCGATCATCTTTATGATCCCGGATCAGAAGTTTTATCTGATTACTTTGATCTTATGCCTACAACCTGGACGGCCCTGTTCATTGCCCAGGTTAAAATCAGTAACAGTGCTTTGGTTGCCGGCCTGAACTGGAACACCGGGCTCATGAATATAAATGAATTTTATCAGGATCCTTCATCCTCAGGCCTGTTGTCATATAAGAACCCTAACAGCTATGACCCTGACGTCATGCAAAACCTTTACATGGGCAGGATTTACTCTGCAGCCTGGGGCTGGTCGCAGGTTGGAAATACATCAAATGCGCAATGGGTAAGCTGGCCGGTGGCTGTTGCAACATCGGTTTATGATACTTCTGCGAATTCGGCAACGATCACAGAAACCGGTTCATTGGCGTCTGCTCTCAGGATCCATTCCGGCTCCCGCCTGACAATCAACCCAACCAAAGACCTTAGCTGCAGCGGGGCGACAGAGATCAATGAGCCCAGGGGCCTGGTCATCGCAGCTGATGCAACCGGACTGGGCCAGTTTATAGATAATGGCAGCATTACATACAATAACGGGGGGAGCGTAAGGACCCGGTGCTATTTTTCCCAGATGAAATGGCATTACTTGTGTATTCCTGTCGCCAGCACTACTGTCGCTCCGTTTCATAACCTCTATGTAAAGTATTACCTTGAAGCAGCTCACAATTGGAAATATATCTCCAGCCCTGCCATGGACTCGGTACTTAACACGGCTATGACCGGGTATGCCTTGTGGTCGCATTCCACAAATCCGCCCATGGGAAATTATACTGTGAATCTCACCGGGTCGCTGAATACCGGCAGCCAGTCAGTTCCGGTTACAAGAACCTTAAACGGCGCTGATTACGACGGTTATAACCTGGTAGGGAACCCATACTGCAGCGCTCTCGACCTCAGCTCCGGAAGCATTACCTGGAACGATGTTGAGCAGAAAGCCTGGTTTTGGGATCCCACTGCCGGAAACTATAAAATTTACAACGTTGCAGGAGGAGGTGACCATACAGCATACTGCCCGCCCCAGCAGGGCTTTTTTGTACATCACAGCACGACCAATTCAACCGCCACCTCCCTGGCCGTCACAAATTCAGCAAGGGTGATCAATAGTGAACCCTACCTGAAAGACAATATGATACTGGATGATTATCTTGTTTTAAACGCTACATCCAATTCAAACGCAAAGTCTGATGAGGCCCTGGTATATTTCCGCTCCGCTGCCACCCTTGGTTATGATGAAGTTTACGATGCCGATAAGATGTGGGGGGATAATGATGCACCTCAATTCTATTCCATTATTCCCGACCATTCACTGACATTAAATGCACTTCCCTGGACGGGGAAAGAACAGTCCGTTCCAATGGGCTTCAGCTCTGGAGTTTCAGGGAACTTCAATATTGTTTCCGATAATATCCAAAGCTTTTCCCCCGGAATACAAATTGTTCTTGAAGATCTGCAGGAACATAGATTACAGAACCTGAATCAAAATAATACATATGCCTTTACATACCTGGCTGGGGCCGACAGAGCCCGTTTTCTTATTCATTTCTCAAATTTATACTATGGAGTCGATCCAAAGAACAGTGAAGAGCAACAGCTCTATTCCTGCCGGGATGCAGTTTATGTGAAACGGGTCAATGACTCGCCTGCTGAAGGCACGCTGACCCTTTTCAATTCTCTCGGCCAGGAGGTTTTCGTCGCCAGGTTGGAGAATGTACCGTTGAACAAGTTTACTCCTGGCATCCCTGCCGGATATTATATTGCCATTTTACAATCAGACCATCTCGTAATTACACGAAAAATAGCTTTGACAAACTGAAATCCGATGTGTCATGAAAATACAATTCTGTAAATGGTTATTTATTTTGTGCCTGTTGCTGATCCCTTCCGCTAAGGCATTATCAGATAATCCAGGCCCTCCCTATCCTGACGGGGACCCTGCGGGAGGCGGGCCGGGTCCTGTTGGCGCCCCCATCGACGGGGGGCTTTTAATCCTGCTTGCCCAGGGCGTTGCATACGGGGGCTGGAAGTTCTATAAGTTGAAAAAGAAGACGGCCCCGGAGACTGATGCCGGATCTGAAGCAACATAATCCTGAATTGATATCGGATCGGGAGATTTACTCAATCATTTCCTTCCATTTGGTTTTCTCTTTGTATCTTTATAAGAGATTATTCCGGTCCGAACTTGCTCCGGACCGGGTTCTTTCAGGACATACGTATGTTGCATAGGATTTTTCAAAGGCTGTTTTTTATCCTGTTATGCTTTTGTTTTCCAGTTTTGTTATTGGCGCAAAATGAAGCCATGCATTTCTCGCATCTTACAAGGGAAAACGGCCTGCCTTCAAACCGCACACGCTGCGTTCTCCAGGACTTTATGGGTTATGTGTGGATAGGCACTGATAATGGCCTGGTAAAGTTCGATGGGCGAAACTTAACAGTTTTCACACATGACCGCAATGATTCTTCTACACTGATTGATATAGTCATCAATACATTGCTTGAAACTCATGATTCATTGCTGCTGATAGGAACTGTCGACGGCCTTTCTGTTTATAACCCGTTCACAAAAGAATTTTCAGGATACTCGGTTTACCGGAAAGGGAAAAATCACTTCCCTGTAAATAATATACATTGTTTTTTTGAAGATGCCGACGGGAGTATCTGGATTGGTACTGAAAGTGGTTTGGTACGTATGAACAGGAATCCATATGAATATAAATTATTCCCTTTAAATAAAAGTGAAATCGAATCGGACAGGGAGCATGCATGTAATTTTGTTACCTGCATTATTCAGGATCCACGGAATTCTTCGAAGCTGATTGTTGCTTCCCTGGGGGGTTTGTTGCAGGTTGATAAGTCAACAGGCACCATTTCCACTGATTATAAAAAAAATATCAATAACGGTTATGATATTATTGACCTGCGCCTGGATAACAGGCGTTACCTGTGGAGTTGCGGATGGGGCAAGGGATTGAACTGCCTCGACCTCCTAACCGGGCAGTGGCAGGAATTTCCGCTTGACCCCCTGAAGCCTATCAGCATTGTGGGTATCACAAATAAAAGCAAAAATGAGTTATGGCTTGCTACCATTGATCATGGTCTTGGCGTTTTCAATAAATCAGACCACTCCTTCAGGTTTTATCAAAAGATCCCGGGTGATGAAACATCCCTGTTGTCCAATTCGGTCATCCGGATAAACAATCTGAATAACAATCAAGATCTCTGGGTTATAAGTGATATTGGGATCAATATTTTAAATCAGCGGTACCATTCTTTCAGGGAAATTGCCGTACCCTATGAGAACACCAATATCAGTGAATTTTTCAGGGATACATTAACAGGGCATCTTTATATCGGAGCCATAGATTGCAAAGGGCTTTTCGATTGGGATGAGAAGATTAAAACATGGCATGTTTTTCCTCCCAAAGAATATCCCGGCAAGTATGGGCTCAGTATTCTCAGCATGTATAAAGATTCCCGATCAGTGCTTTGGATAGGATCGCGATCAGGTCTTCTGTATCTGGATCGGATAACCAGGAAACTTAAATTATTCCGCACGCCCGATGGCAAACCTATACCTATGAAAGAACCCTGGATCTATACCATTGCTGAGGACAGCAGGTCCAATTTATGGATAGGGACAAGGAATGATGGTGTTCTCAGAATCGATTCTTCGAGGGCCCAATTCAATCATTATCTTCATGACCCCCGTGATCCTAACAGCCTTATTGATGGCAGCCGCTTCTCAGCCATCTGCAGCGACAAATATAAAGATATCTGGATAGCCAGTGATAATGGAGTAAGCATTTATAATCCCGCCAAGGATAACTTCCGGAATGATCTGATGGATTCCCTTCTTAAGTTTGGTGTTACCAAACGATGGACCAACGGAATTATTCGGGATTCACTGGGAAGGATGTGGATCATTGTTGATGGAGAGGGTTTGGTTAAAATTGAAATGCCGGCAAAAGGTCATTACAGGTTTAAACTTTTTAACACTTCTAACGGATTGAATGACCCCACGCCGGGAAGGATGGCCACCGACAATAAAGGAGGGCTCTGGCTGATAAATTACGGCCTGCTTTACATTAATCCCTATGATGAATCCATTCATCTGTTCGATGAACACAATGGGCTGAACAGTCCCCTGAGTTTTGATGAAAGCATGTATATTGATCCGGAAAATAATATCTACATCGGAGGAAAAAGAAAGTTTGAAATAAAAAATATCAAGGAGCTGGAATTCACCCCACTGACCATCAAACTATTGCTTGAATCCTTTGAAGTCAACGGGAAAAATGTTTCTACAGGGGAACTCAGTCGTCGTGATCATATGCTTATGCTGAGGGCTGATCAGAATAACTTATTATTCCGCTACACCGGCATCTGTTTGCAGGATGTTGAACATATCCTGTTCCGTTATAAAATGGAAGGTTATGACACGAGTTGGATAATGGCGGGGAATGGAAGGGAAGCGAGATATACCAACCTGCCCCCGGGGCAATACCGTTTTGTTTTCCAGGTCGCAAACCGCGGAATATGGCTTGACCAGGAATCCTCCACACGCTTCATCATACGGCCGTTTTTCTGGAAAACCTGGTGGTTTATAGCACTGGTCATTATTGCAGTTGCAGGTATCCTCTTTCTGATCTACACCTACCGTGTAAGGGAACTTTTAAGGCTTGAAAGGCTCAGGACCCGTATTGCCACTGATCTCCATGATGACGTGGGATCTACGCTAAGCAGTATTTCAATTCTCAGCGAGATCCTGTCGAAACAACTTGATAACCCGAAATCGGCCAAGATCGTTGGGACTATCGGAGCCAATGCGCATAAAATGCTCGAAAAGATCGACGACATCATCTGGGTTGTAAATCCCTCAAATGATAAATTTCAGAACCTGGGACTGCGTATCCGTGAATTTGCAATACCGCTATTTGAATCCAAAAACATAAAGCACGTGATACGGTTTGACCGGCAGATGAATGACCTGCAACTTCCTATGGAAGCGAGAAGGAACATTTACCTGATTGCCAAGGAGGCTGTCAACAATGCCGCAAAATACTCTGAATGCAAATCGATGAATATTACTTTCAGGCAGGAGCACCCTGGATTTCTTATGGAGGTAAGCGATGACGGAAAAGGGTTTAACACTGATGCACCTACCTCCCGGAACGGAATAAAAAACATGAAACTTAGAGCTGCCCAGATCAATTCTGAAATTGAGATCAGATCGATAGCCGGAAATGGAACCCGCATCATACTTAAAGTAAACCTCAAATGAACCAGGCTAAATGCAATCCGCAGTCAAATACCAAGAAACCATATAATCATATAGTTGTAATTACCATTCACAGGTTGTAATATTGCTATTCAGTAAATCAATGAAAATGAATATCAGGGTTTCCATATATGAAGATAACGACGACCTTCGTGAGAGCCTTTCATACCTGGTGCTTGGAACGGGGACCCTTGAACTCATGGGCGCATATCCTGATTGTTCAAAGGTTATGGAAAACTGCGTTGTGGCCAAGCCTGACGTCATCCTGATGGACATCGACATGCCTGGCATTTCAGGAATTGAAGCGACGGCGATGATCAAAGCGACTTTCCCGGAAATCAATATCCTGATCCTTACCATTTTTGAAGATAAAAGCAAGGTATTTGACGCTCTTTGTGCCGGCGCAACCGGGTATATGCTGAAGAAATCCTCTGCCGTGGAGATTATAGAAGCCATTGGAGAGCTTCATAACGGGGGTTCACCCATGACCGGAGAAATTGCAAGAAAAGTTTTTGAATTTTTTGCAAGTCCCTCCATTTCGAAAAACAACGATTATGCACTCTCGTCCCGGGAGCTGGACATCCTGAAATGCCTCGTTGAAGGCGACAGTTACAAAATGATTGCCGATAATTGCTGCATTTCCATAGGCACCGTTCGTTTCCACATCAATAACATCTATAAAAAGCTTCACGTCAATTCCAAGTCGGAAGTCGTCATCAAAGCGATGAAAGAGCGGCTGGTGAGGTAACCACAAACCCTTACACTACCTGGTATCCCCCCGATAAAACAATATGTTTATCCGGTTGTACCTGTTTTCTTTCATGACTAATTTTGATCAAATCATTTACTAAATGACATGGTCATGAATATGAAAAAAACTCTTCTCCTTTCCGCATTTTTACTTCTCAACGTAATTGCCGGTGCCACGGTAGTGAAAACGGTTGGAAGCAGCGGGGATTATGCCACCCTGAAACAGGCATTTGACGCCATCAATTCGGGCTCGATCGCAGGGGAGATCCAGCTGAATATCATTTCAGATGTAACCGATAACAATTCTGCCATGCTCAATGCTTCCGGAACAGGATCTTCTTTGTATACCTCAGTGGTCGTAATGCCCACAGGGAGCCCTTCTTCAGGTCACTGGACCCTGACCGCAAGCATTGACGCCGCTGTCATTGACCTTGCCGGCGCCAAAAATGTGACTGTTGACGGGCGCCTCGATGGCGCAGGCTCTGACCAGAACCTTTATCTTGTCAACAATGCCGCAACGTTCATGGGAGTTGGAATCCTCCTTCGTGACAATGCAATTTACAACACTGTGGAATATTGCCATATTGCATGCAACAATACGACTTCAACGGGAGCCATCTATTTTGGAACGGGCCTGTCTTCATCCCAGGGCAATTCCCATAATGTCATCGACCATTGTGACATCACACATACTGTATCGGGGACCCTTTATGAAGGAATCGCGTCTGAAAATTCATGGAATCACAGGAACACGATAAAAAACTGTGCTATCTACGACTGGATGTCGGAAGGGATCAAACTGAACCCGAATTGCGGGGACGGCTGGATCATAGGAGGTTCGGGCGAGGGCAACAGCTTTTACCAGACCGCATCGTTTTCATCACCTGATGCACATTATGCGATCAAAGCAACAGAAGGCGACAGTCTCGCGATCACAGGGAATTATATCGGGGGGGGGAATCCAGGTTGCGGGATTCCTGTTTGGACCAATACCAATACGTCTTCCCAGTCATACGGGATCTATGTTTCGGGGAGCAGCTCTCAAAAATGTTACATCAATTCGAATATGATCCGCAAAATGAATCTGTCGGGCACAGGATTCACCTGTATTGAAGCATACGGCTGCAAGTCATACATCGGGACCGACGGGGCAAATTATATTGGAGGAGGGGAATCTTCAAACGATATCATCATGCTGGGTTCGGGGCCGTTGACGGGGATCCATGCATGGGGTGATGCCGGTGCACCCGATATCCATATTTCATCCAACCAGGTACAATCCCTGAAGATCAATAATACATCAAATTCATCAGTGCTTACAGGGATTTCGATAAGCAGTACACTAACAGGAAATACGATTGAGCTTTCGGGCAACACAGTTCAGAAACTGAACTCCAACGGGAGCGCCGACGGGCCGGCTATCATAGGTATTGGGATCTCAGCAAGTTCCGCTATTATTAATGTGTCGGAAAATGTCATTGCCCAGTTCACCGGATCAAATGGAGGAAGCCATTATACCTGGGTCGAAGGAATCAACCTTGACGCCGATAACAGCACATTTACCGTTTCAAAGAATCAGGTTACTGATTTTTCCATCAACAGCCTGGGTTCCGGGACTCTCCCCGAAATGGACGGGATCAGGATCGTTTATAAAAATGGAACAATTACCGCTTCCAATAACATGATAGCCCTTTCGAACGGGACAAACAACAATAACATTCACATTTACGGTATCCGCGACAGGGGGATCTCAGGCACAGGAAGCGGTGACCATAAGTACTTTTTCAATTCAATCTATATCGGAGGAACCAGCTCAGGAACGGGGATTACGTCCTGTTTCATGCGTGAGAACGATTTTCCCGTTACGCTGGTCAACAATATATTTTTCAATAACCGGGTGAGTTCCGTAACCCAGAACCTGGCCGTGGTCGTGAATTCGAATTCCAACACATATCTTTCAAGCAACCATAATGACCTGTATGCCAAAAACACAAGTACCGTGGGTTCGGTGAACGGAGGCAGTTCACAGTTGACATTATCGGGCTGGCAGGGAGCGTTCTCCCCTATCATGGATGCCGCTTCGTTAAGCGTGAATCCGAATTTCGACTCAGAGACAAATCTTCGCATTACATCGAATGCCCTTCTGGATAATACAGGGGTAGGATTTACCGGAATCACCGATGACATAGACGGCAACAGCCGCAGCCTTACTCCTGATCCCGGCATCAATGAATTTGCATATACTTCATATACCGTGGGTACGGCGGGACATTTCCATTCCCTTAAACATGCTTTTGACCGCATCAACGACGGGACTGTTACGGGGTATATTCATCTTTCCATTATTTCCAACATCACCAATGATACCCTTGCAACGCTGAACGCCAGCGGAACAGGAGCTTCCTCCTATTCCTTTATTCTCATCCAGCCAGGGGGAAGCCTTACCTCCCCTTCCAGATGGACCTATCAATCAGGAAACCTTACCGGGCCCATGATCATTTTAAACGGCGCAGGCAATGTGACTATTGACGGGAGGATCCCCGGTGAAACGAGCGGAATAAATCTGTTGATGAGAACCTTCGATTATGACAATGATAAAGGTGAGGTGATTCGTTTCCAGAACGGGGCGAATACGAATACGATCAGGAATTGTGCTATTCAAGCAAATAACGGAGCATACAACGGCGCAATTCATTTCGGGAGTTCCGGCAGCAGTCCGACAGGGAACAGCAATAACACCATAGATAATTGTGAGATCTCCTATGTCACCACACAACTTAAGAATGCAATTTGTACCGACTCCCTGGAACATAAAAGCATTCAAAACTCCATAATAAACTGCAGAATATACAACTGGTCTGAACACGGGGTATTTATTTCAAGGCCAACAATACCGGGACAGGGATGGATTGATTATGGCAATGATAACTGGATGGTCTCGGGAAACAGTTTTTACAGGACAGCGGTTGGCATACCTGACGGAGGGACCGCCATTGAACTGCAAAAAGGAAACTGGCATAATATCACCAACAATTTCATTGGCGGAGCAGAGACCGGTGCACTTGGAAGCAGCTCGGGGATATCAGGGGGGATCAAGGTTATGGGCACAAGCAGCACATCGGTAAGCCAGCCTGATAATATCGACGGGAATATAATCCGCAGGATCAGCACGGGTACTTTCAGAGGTATCAGCGTTCTTGACCAGAATGTAAATATAGGTCTTTATTCCGGGAATAAGATTGGTGACAGTCTGCTGGTTGAAACGATCACCTGCAGCGGAACGGCCTCCTACGGGATATATGTCCTTAACCACCTCGACCATGTGATCAATATCTGCAACAATATGATCGCCAACATTACCGTTTCGGCTTTTGGTACAGGCGACGACCTCGTCGGAATAGGCACCATCCGCAACGGTAGCGCATCTTATCTCGGTTGTAATGGTCAGATATTCAACAACAGGATCTTTCTGCTTAAAGACATTTCCCCTGAATATATCTACCACGGTATATACTATCCTGCCCAGCCCGGTGTTTTCGGGATACAGGTTAAGGGCAGGAACCTTGTCGTGAAGGATAATAAGATCTATAAGTTCGGGTGCCTGGTACCCTATTACGAGGGAGTGGTTGATACGGTCACTGGCATCTGGTCCGATACTCACAGTGCCGGGGGGGCCGACAGCTGCACGTTCTATAATAATGAGGTTTCGCTTGGCTACATCACCTCCGACTGTTTGCATGAGACTTTTTGTGGTTTCTATGATGCTTCCCAGGCAGGCGTCAAGAATAAATATTACTTCAATTCAGTGTATATCGACGATGGCGGGACAGGTAACCTCACATCAACCTATTGCTTTCTCAGAAAAGGAGGGGCAGTGATGAATATCTTCAACAATATCTTCGTCAATAAAAGGCTATGGGGAGGCACCCCTTCAGCTGCAGGGAATTTTGCGATCGGCTTATGCAGCGTGTCGAATTTCATCAGCAATCATAATGATCTTTATGCAGCTGATCCCAACCGTATAGGCACTGTTCAGTGTGGTACAACCCATCTCAACCTGAAGAACTGGCAATTTTCATTTTCACCCAGGCAGGATGAGCTTTCAGTTTCGGTGAACCCGGATTTCATTTCGGTGAACGATCTGCATTGCACCGGGCCCGAAGCCCTGGATGACCTTGGGGTTTGCATCCCGGGGATCAGCGACGACATTGATGGAAACGCGAGGCTCAATCCCCCCGATGTCGGGGTCAACGACTTCCTTGCAAAAACATATAAAACATGGCTTGGCATTACTAATCCTAACTGGGACGATGCAACCAACTGGTCTCCAGGCGGAGTTCCTGCAGCTACCAATAATGTGCGACTGAACCCGGGAATAAATTTCAGTCCGGTCATCCGTAATGACGGGGCGACCTGTAAAGATCTGCTGATTCAACCTGGTACCATTCTCACCATTAATCCGGGAAAAACATTCGATGTGAAAGGAGTAACGATACTGGTTAAATACTGTCCATAAGCCTTTTCCGGACCCGGATACTGGATTCTTGTTTATTATCGTACCTTTGCAACTCAATTGAAATCCTTAAACAAACATTAATGGCGAGTTCACAAGAAACATTCAGTAAAAGGGAAAAAGAAAAAAAACGTTTAAAAAAACGCGTTGACAAACAACAGAAACTTGCTGAACGTAAGGCAAACTCGCCAGGCGGCGGGCTTGACAACATGATCGCCTATGTTGATGAAAACGGACGGATCACCGATACTCCTCCTGATCCCGCCCACAGAAAGAAAATCAATCCCGAGAGCATACAGATAGGCGTCCCCAAGAGGGAAGTAGAAGAGGCCAATGCAATACGCAAAGGCAAGGTTGAATTTTTCAACGCTTCAAAAGGCTTCGGTTTTATAAAAGATTCTGAGAACCAGGAGAAATACTTTGTCCACGTGAACAATGTGAGCGAAGAGATCAAGGAAGGCGATACTGTCATTTTTGAGACAGAGCGCAGCTTTAAAGGCATGAATGCTGTAAGGGTCAAGAAAGGATAAGGTGCCCGGGCCCCTTTACGGATACCCGGCCGTCATCCTGTTGTATATCAGCTCCTGAAATGTTTTTTTAATATCCCCATCAATTCTTCGGTATCGATTGGCTTTGAAATATAGTCATTGCATCCCGACTCCAATGCTCTTTCTTTGTCACCTACAAGACCATAAGCAGTCTGTGCAATAATGACCACATCCTTATTAAATTGACGGATCAGGCGTGTGGCCTCATATCCGCTGATTATGGGGAGCCTGATATCCATCAGGATAAGATCAATGTCAGGGTTGTTACGGCATATTTCAACTGCTTCCTGGCCCGATTTGGCCTTTAACAACTCCTTACTGAATAATTTAACAGCCACTTTCAGGAATAATGCCGATGCTTCATCATCTTCTACAATCAGTACTTTAAGGTTCTGCACCGGGCCTGTTTCTCCCTCATTTAAAACCAGAAAAGCAGCCTCTGATGATCCCAGGATATCAACTTTGTAAGGTATCGTGAAATAAAAGACCGATCCTTTTCCTTCCTGGCTTTCAACCCAGATCTTTCCGTCAAGCATTTCAACGTAGGCCCTGGTGATCGACAGGCCCAGACCTGCTCCGTCAATCGCCTGTTTGTTGGAAATATCGGCCTGGATAAAGCGTTCAAATATGGCCTCGTGCCTGTGACTTTGAATCCCGATACCAGTGTCTTTCACAAAAAATTCAAGGATCCCATTTTTCTTTTTATAGCCAAAGACAATGGTACCTTCATTGGTATATTTAATCGCATTTTTAACAAGGTTGGTCAGGATCGCATAGATCTTCTCCTGATCGGTCCTGATCACGGCATCTTCAGAAGGCAGGTCCATTTCTATATGGAGATGTATCCCTTTCCGTTCTGCCTCGGGCTTGAAGAATGTATATACATATTCGATCTGATCATTGATGTTTGCATCGGAAATTGAAACCTCCATCTGGCCTGATTCAATTTTTGAAATATCAATAATATTGTTGATGATATTAAGCATGCGGGCGCCGCTTTTTTCGATGATTTGAATATACTCCTGCTGTTCTTCCCCTGTTAGTTTTGGTTCCTTGAGCAGTTTGGAAAAACCCAGGATCCCATTCATCGGCGTCCTGATCTCATGGCTCATGTTTGCAAGAAAGGCTGATTTCAGGCGGTCGCTCTCTTCAGCTTTTTCCTTTGACTTGAGGAGTTCCTGCTCCACGAGTTTTCTTTCAGTGATATCATGTGTAACCCCGACAATACCGGTTATTTTACCATGCATGTCAAAAAAAGGAACCTTTGAAACCAGTATCCATTTCATCTTCCCGTCCCTGTCGGTCAGGAAGCCTTCAGCATTCAGAACCGGGTTCCCTGTAGTCAGAACTGACTTATCTTCCTCCCAGAAAAGGGAAGCCTCATTAAAATTATAAAGGTCAAAATCGGTCTTGCCAATGATCTCGGTTTCAGAATTTACTCCTGCAAACTGTATTTCCTTGGGATTGGCCAATATCTTTCTTCCGGTGAAGTCCTTAACATAAACCGCATCGGGGATGAGGTCAATGATCGTCCGGAAAAGCGTACGCTCATTATTCAGTGTTTCCTCTGCCTGTTTGCGGTCAGTTATATCACGAACAACAAAAAGAATGCTTACCGGGTTGCCCTGGTGATCAAATAAGACTGTTGAATTAATGTCAATATAACACCTGCTTTTGTCTTTTTTAACCGCAAGATATTCACTGAGCCTTATATCGCTCTTCCCTGAGAGCAGTTTGCGGATATTGTCGATTAACAGAGGGTGATTTGAAGGATCAATGAACTCCAAAAGGGAACTGCCAATGTATTTATCCAGTTCGTCAACCGAATAGCCATACAAGGTCGCCAGTTTTTCTGATATCAGCTGGATTTTACCATCAGGCGAAATCATTCCGATACCATCAGGAGAAGCAGAGATGATGGCTTCCCATTTCCGGTTGCTTTCCTGGAGGTCTTCTTCCGCCTGCTTTCGCTCTTCAATTAATTTTATCAGTGATTTGAACAGATGGGAGGGATCATCATTACTGTCGGTGACCCCGTTTTGTCCGGGAGGATTAAGTGCATTGATGGCTTCCTTTATCCTGTTTAATGTTTCCTTCCGGGTCTCTGCATCATTCTTGTGTTTTAAAAATGCATCACGAAGCTCCTGTGAACTTAGTTCAATGGAATTCTGAAGCAGCCCGGCATCATCTTCATAATTATTGTACGTCTCGCTTATATCCTGAATAATTCCTTTAAGCTCATCAGGGATGTTGTCTGATGATCCGAAGCGCCTTTTTAACTGGCGTTGAAGCAGTTTATTCAAATTATTTTCCAAATCGGAGGAATTAATTTTCCTTGAAAGCAGTGATCGTCATAGTTTGATTATGCAGTTCACAATGGTTCAAAAACGGTTTTGTGGGACAAATTTCCCCATAAGAGTAGAAGCCTGTTAAAACTGTTGTATCTCCGGTCACCTCACGCACACGTTCAAGTTCTTCTTCCACTCTCAGTTTTAATACAAGTTTACGGCCTACACAACTGATCAATATAGCCAGGTCAGGAGTCAGGTTTCTGAGGCTTATCTTCATCATTTCGGCTGCCCCGTTAGCCCCATCCAGCAATCGTTCAAAGTTCGCCTTCATCAGGCGCACATATTCTCCCTGGGGAATATCCCCGGCAAAAACCATGCTCCCGTCAGCTTCGTTAACCGACAAGACGGTGCGTACAAGAGCTGTTTCAGATCCCTGCATGCGGAGGCTGAGGGGAAACAGCAGGGCCGAAGCGGGGAGATCAGCTGCATGGCTGCCAAGGTAACGTTTATAAAGTTCCAGGGCCGGGAGTCCGTCCAGTTCATACAGGATATTTCCTTTTGACCTGGTAACCTCCCGGTCAACACCAAACGAATCCCATCCTCCCATTGATCCGTATCCTACACTTAAATCCTTACCATAGAAACCTATGGCAAGGATAAGGTTTTTCCGGCCGATATTGTTGTGAACAATTACAGTTTCGTTAAAGTTGGCCTGGTCCCCTGCCAAACCTCCTGTAACCGGGATCCTTTCACCCAGACGTTTATTAAGCCCTTTTGTTAGTTCGCTTCCGTTTATATTCAGGCCGTCCGACAGGATCATGACATGCACCAGATGTTCCTTGTCGAGCCGGTCTGCCAGTTTTTCCCCGATCATGAAGCTGTCATCCATCGAACCGATTTGTTCTGCTGCAATTTCGACAACAGTCTTTTCAAACCACACTGCCGTGCAAACAATGCTGTTATTAAAGACCTCTTCCTGGCAGATCTCTCCGGAAGTAGAACAACCGATGATCTGAGCTTCAGGGTATTCCTTTTTTACATGATCAATATGAAGCTGTTCTTTAAGGAGGTCTTTATTGCCAAACAGGAAAACAAGGCCGGCCGACTTACCAAGTGCGCTCTTGCTTTTTCTTACCCATCCCTTTTCTTCTGAAAATACGCTCTGCTCTGTTTTCATATTGAACAATTTTTCTGAAACCGAAAAAACCCATCCTCAAAGTTAAAGAGATGTTTGCCAAACAACAAGATATTTTTCAGGATAATTCTGTTTGATTATTGAAATATTTGTGTATCAGCTTCATTAATGAATCGCCTTCTATCGGCTTCGAAATATAATCATCGCATCCTGCATCCAGGGCTTTCTCCCTGTCGCCTAAAAGGCCAAATGCAGTTTGAGCTATGATTACGACTTCCTTATTGAACTGGCGTATTCTCATTGTAGCTTCATATCCGTTCATTTCGGGCATCCCGATATCCATTAATACAAGATCCGTATCAGGATGATTGCTGCAAAATTCCACAGCCTCCATACCTGTTTTTACCAGAAAAATTTCTTTGACCAATCCCTTCATTGATTTGGTAAGGAACATTACTGAAGTTTCATCGTCTTCAGCAATTAAAACTTTCAGATTTTCAATTTTCACTGTACTTTCTTCGATATGCACATGAGCAGGGGCAATGCTTTGTTTTTGCAGACCGGCATTATACGGCAGGGTGAAAAAGAATGTAGAGCCTACCCCTTCTTTGCTTTCTACCCAGATATTCCCGCCAAGCATTTCCACATAAGCTTTTGTGATGGACAATCCCAGCCCGGCTCCCTGCAAGGCATGCTTATCGAAGATATCAGCCTGGATAAACCTTTCGAAAATGGCTTCCTGCCTGTCATGCGGGATCCCGATGCCTGTATCCCTGACATAAAATTCCAGGAATGAACCTTTTTTATTGTACCCGAATTCTATTGAACCATGGTTGGTATATTTATTGGCATTTTTAACCAGGTTGGTAAGAATGGCATAGATCTTTTCGCGGTCTGTCTTTATGGTGGCTTCATTTGACGGCAGGCCATTTTTTAATGAAAACTGAATTTTCTTCCTGTCAAATTCCGGTCTGAAGAAATTATAGATGTATTCCATCTGGTGATTAATATCAGAGTCTTTAATATCAACTTCCATCAATCCCGATTCGATTTTTGAAATATCAACGATATCATTTATAATATTAAGCATACGGGCCCCGCTTTTCTCGATGATCCTTATATATTCCTGCTGATCTTCCCCGGTCAGGCCGGGTTCCTTCAACAAAGAGGCAAAGCCAAGGATCCCGTTCATGGGGGTACGAATTTCGTGGCTCATATTGGCAAGAAATGCCGATTTAAGCCGATCGCTTTCTTCAGCGCGCTCTTTAGCTTTGATCAGTTCAGCTTCCGCCTGTTTCCTTTCTGTGATATCCCTGATGGCTCCGTCTATATGGTGGGGATTCCCCTGGGCATCATAAATTAATCTTGCGTTGATTGAAGCATTCCTGGTTACGCCTGATTTTGTCCGCAGAATAAGTTCATAATCCCTAAGTTCGCCATTTTTCAAAATTTCATTTATCAAAGTATCCCTGTCCCCGGGGCTTTTATACAATTTGTCGACTGAGAAGCCAAGAATTTCATCCCTGTTAAACTGTGAGAAATATTTTATGGAAGGGCTTATTTCTTGTACAATCCCCGAAAGGTCGGTTTGGTAAAAAACATCCTGGACATTTTCGAAGATATTTCGGTATTTTTCTTCGCTGACCCTGAGGGCATCTTCGGCAAGTTTGCGCACATTATTAGAAAGTATCTGGGCAACGATTGATGCCACTGTGCTTGCAAAGGATTCCTCATCAGGATGCCAGATGCGCTTCTCACCGGTATGTTCAAAACACACCACTCCATTTAACTTACCTTCAAGGGTTATACCTGCATCAAGCATTGAACTTATTCCTAATGGTTTAAGATACCCCTCTGCAAATTCACTTGTTCGCAGGTCAGTTTGTGCCTCATCGGCATTGATCCTGCTCTCTCTTTTGATAGCTTCAAAATACCTTGGATAATCATCGCTTTTTAAAAGTATTCCTGAGCTGTGGCGATTCGCTTCGGCCTCAAACAGGGAGCTGCATTGCAATGCAGCCTTATCTTCGGTGTATAGCCATACACTTGCGCGTGATACCCTGATCGCTGATGCAACTTCTTCGGTAAGCCGATTCAATGACTGGGTCAGCGTACCGAAAGCAATAACCTCATCAAGGGCGATCCTGGCAATAGCATTACGCTGAAGCCGGGTACGCCCCTGGCTTTGCAAAAGCGCCTCACCCGCAAGCTTCCGTTCAATGATATCATTTTTAAGTGATTTGTTTTTTGCCTGGATTATCAGTAAAAAGAAAAAGGCAAGGAGAAGTAAAAACACTAATACACAGGATTGAAATACTTCAAGCCATAAAAAAGAATTCCAGGATTTTGCATTATAATCCATTCCAAATACCGCATACGGTTTGCCGTTTGTATCATCTTTAATTGGAACCAGTACAGATACCCAAACCCCCCAGCGGTCTGAAACAGGACCGGCGATCAGTGTCTTTCCGTTTGTCAATGGTACCAGATATTCAGGCATGGCTTCAGTATATTCCTGGCCGGGAGGAGAATAATCAGGGGAATTTTCGGCTTCAGAATCAGCATAGAAATATATTTTCCCTTTCTGTTCATTATAGAGGTAGGCAAACCTGACATTGGGATCGATCCTGATTATTGCTTTCAAGATCTTCTTGATCAACGTATACTGGGGCTTCACTAAATCACCGGGTTTGGCTTCAAGCATTTTAAGGTCAGACTTTGGCAAAGTAGCTTCAATAGACCGTGCAATTTCCATTACCTTGTCTGCTCTGTCGTTTTCAAACCTTTTCCAGGTATAATGCACATATATTACACCTAAGACCATTATAACAAGGAATAAAATTATTCCCGGAAGCGCTATACTATTATCTCTGATTTTCATCGACATAAAAACTGAATGTTAAACAGGATGCGAATATAAAAAACACTTATCAATTACCTAACATTCTAGATAAATATTTTAAAAATTTTAAAAGGCCTGGATTATTCGCCTTTGATCCTGAGAAGGAGAATATTCCTCCCTCCCTCATAGAAGTAATCAACGCTCCTGCATCTTCCCCTGATCAGTTTCAGCCCGATATCATCTTCGAGGGCATCTTCCTTAAGAGGATTAAAAGGAGGCCCGGCGCTATCGCATTTCAATTCCACATCTCCTTCTTTTTCCGAATAAGAAAGGCTGAGGCTGACATCCGAGAGGTCCTTTTGAAGCACCAGCAACTCTTCAGCAATATGCAATACGTATCCTGTGACCCTCCTGGTGAGCATATGTTTTTCACAAAACACCTCCATTTCGCCCTGCAAGCCATACAAATCATAATCACTGCTTGTAATATGGCAATTCAGGCTGCGTATCCTGTTGATGAATGCTTTTGTTTTTTCTTTCTGCGGATTATCAAAGATCTGCACGGGCGTGCCTTCTTCATAAATCAGCCCTTCGTCCATATAAAACACCCGGCTGGAAGTGTTCCTTGCAAATTCCATTTCATGTGTCACGATGATCATGGTCATCCCTTCCCTTGACAGGCGGCGTATCACAGCCAGGACCTCGCTGACCATGGTCGGGTCAAGGGCCGAGGTAGGTTCATCAAAGAGCAGTATTTCAGGTTCCATGGCCATGCACCGGGCAATAGCCACCCTTTGTTTTTGCCCGCCTGAGAGTTCATCGGGGTAACTGTATGCTTTTTCGGCAAGGCCCACTATCTTAAGAAGCTCAAAAGCTTTTTCATCGGCTTCTGCCCTTTTCTTTCCCAATAGTTTGACCGGGCCTATGGTCAGGTTTTCCAAAACCGTCAGATGTGCATATAAATTAAACGACTGAAAAACCATACCCATTTTCTGCCTTAGCTTTGGCACATCGGTATGTTTATCAAGCAGGGGAACATCATCAATAAAAATGCTTCCGCCGGTAGGGACCTCTAACAGGTTTAGGCAGCGGAGGAAAGTGCTTTTTCCTGTTCCTGACGGGCCTATAACAGAGATAACCTCTCCTTTACTGATATCCGTACTGATATCTTTAAGGACCACCAGTTCTCCAAAATGCTTTGAAAGGTTTCTTACTTTGATCATCGCTTTGCCTCCTCTGTTTGCCTGGTACGTTTTCTTTTAGGATCCACCGAAACCTCGATCAAACCAAGGGCCCAGGTAAATAACCATGCGATGCACAAATACAATACAGCCACCATGATCAAAGGGAAAAACGCGTCAAACGTGCGGCTGCGGATAATATCGCTCGCCTTGGTAAGATCCTGCACTGCTATATACCCTACAATGGAGGTCATTTTGATGAGCGAGATAAATTCCCCTTTATATACCGGAAGGATATGGCGCAAAGCCTGGGGAAGGATAATGTAAGAGAAGGTCTGGATTTTCGAGAAGCCCCCTGCGATTGCAGCTTCCTTCTGCCCTTTATCTATGCTTTCAATGGAAGTCCTGAACATCTCCGATACATAAGCGCCGAAATTCAGGGAGAATGCAATTACGGCAACGACAAGAGGATTGATGTTCACCGAAGCAAAAACAACATAATATATGATCATCAGCAGAACCAATACAGGTGTACCGCGTAATATTGAAATATACACACTGGCCGATCGTGAAAGGAACCTGCTTTTAGACATCCTCATGTAACATACCAATGAGCCGATGAGCGTTCCCAGTATTGCTGCGAGGATTGAAATGAGCATGGTGACTTTTAACCCGTCAAGGATACTCAAATACCTTTTTTCGAGGATGATGTTGTTGTAAAAACTGTTTGAGATGGATTTGAAAAAAGAGACATTGCCATTTTCATCTTCATTATATTCATCGGGTGTTCCTGCTCCCGAAAGGGTTTTACTTTCAATGTTAATCTTCTTTGCAATGACGCTGACGCCTGATTCATAATACGGGTCGGAAAAATCAATCTGTTTTTTGCGTTCATCGGTTATCATCAAAGAACTCATGATGATGTCAATCTTATTTGTCGAGACCGATGCAAGCAGGCTCCCGAACTGCAGGTCGACCGGGACGAATTCCTTGTGGATATAGGCTGCAAACCTCTGTGCCAGTTCAATGTCAAAACCAATCAAACGGCCGTTTTTCATGACGGTGGAAGGCATCCCAAGATCACTTACAACACCAACTTTGAGCTGGCCATTGATGTTCGTGCTTGTAATCCCGGGCATTTCTTCCAGCCCTTTATCCATCCAGCGTTCGACCAGGTCCTTGTATACACCGTTCGACCTGATCTCTTTAAGAAAAGAGTTGAATTGTTTCCGCAGTTGATCGCTATCCTTGTCAAATCCGGCTCCGATGTTAACTGTAAATACGTTTTTAGCAAGGATCCCAAGCCCGGGGTTTTTATTGAAGATATCATTAACGGATGACTGATCAGAGAATGCCACATCCACTTTATCAGAGTTCAGGCCAAAGAGAAGATCAGAGAGATTCGGATACTGAAAGATTGCTGCATTGGGAAACTGTTTCGTTGCATAAGCATCGTGGACACTTCCAAGCAGCACCCCTATCCGCCTGTTTTTTATATCGGCAAGGGTTTTCATCCTGGATTCGGTTGTTGCTTTTTTCTTTTCACGGTTATCTTTTACCACCGCAGCAATACCGCTAGGATAGTAGCTTTGGGAGAACAGGACTTTCTTTGCCCTTTCCTCAGTGATAGAAAGGCCAGCGCCAATCATGTCGACCTTGCCGGAAATCAGGGCAGGGATCATGGCCCCGAATTCCATGTTGACTATCTCCAGGACTTTCCCTGATTTCTTAGCAATGTAGGAGGCATATTCGATATCGAATCCGACAACCTGCTTGCTGCTGTCGACATATGACATAGGTTCGCTCACAGCCGCCGTTCCAAATCGGAGTATTCCTTTTTCATTGGTAAATTTGATTTCAGGCATGGGGCCGGGGTTCCCCTTATCGGGGAACCAGCGTTTCTGCATCTCCTGGTATGTACCGTCTGATTTTAGCCGGGCGAGGACTTCGTCCATTGTTGATTTCAGCGCCATGTCCTCCGGGCGGACGGCAAATCCGTATTGATCATCAAACAGCAGTTCATCTAAAACAATAAGGCCCCCATTTTTTGCCGCAATGTTTTTCAGAACGGGAAGGTCATAGACCGCTGCATCGGCTTTCCCGTCTTTAACAGCCAGGGAACAATCAAGCACACTGTTGTAGTACTCGATTTTTGCATCAGGGAATTTCTTCATCACGAACCGGTCGGCAGCGGTTCCTGTGGGGACTGCAAAAGTCTTCCCTCCTTTCAGCATCAGCAGGTTTGTAATCTGCACATCTTTTTTGTGGCCGCATCCGCAGATAAAAATGATCACAGATAAAACCAGAAATTTCAGGTAGTTGTTCATGGATACTATGATGTGATTTACTTTTTATCCAGGGTGCATTTTATCGCGAGCTTCCGGCAAACTGTTTGTATAACATCCACCGCTATATCTGTTGCTTGCTTTTCTGCATTGTCGGCATGAGCTGAGGCAACCGTGATCTGCGACAATGCGGCGGCAAGTGAATCAACCTGCATTGAAACTTTATAAGTCCCTGTTGTGAATTCCACGAAACGTTTGGTATTATCCCTCTGGCTTATTTTAAATTTAGGATTGGTGGTCAGGGTATCAATCACCGCCCCGTAAACCTTAAATGTTTTTGCATCAACGATAACTGTAGCGACATCGGTCGACCCTGAATGCATCGATTTTATTTTCCTGGCGATGGTTATAAACTGCGCGGATGAAGTAGAGGAAAAAACAAAAGAGCAGAGGATGATCAGGACAAGTGAATAGTGTTTTAGCGTTTTCATGGCGCAGGTTAATTAAGTTCCCTGATCAGTGAAGCGATCTTTTCGAAAGCAGTCTCATCCTTTACTACATATTGCTCGGCGCCACTCTGAATGGTTTGAAGCGCAATGGCATAACGTTCCTGGCTCGACAGCATGAGAACATGCATCCCCGGGTAATGTTTCTTGATCACCTGCAATATCTCCATGCCGTTAGCTGCCTCTTTCTGAACGCTGTTAAGGTAATAATCGAGGATGATGACATCCGGGTTTTCGGAGAGATGATTCAGGCATTCTTCGCCTGTGTTGAAAATACGGATATCATTCAGGGTTTTACGTGTGAGATAATCTTTAAGCGCTTCAGTAAGCATTGTATCATCATCCACAATGAAAATTTTCTTAGGCATATCCAGGTCCATAGCTTATATTTTTTGTAAAAATAATGAATATCGGAAGATCGCCACCTTTTATGTTAATTCAATGATCGCACGTTCAACATCCCCAAGCAGGATTTTAAGTTCTGTATGCAATGTGGCTGGTTTTAATTTACTTCTGCATTTCTGTTCCAGCAGGAGTGACAGCCTGCCTGTGTTCTTCATACCCATCATGATAAATTTAGTCTTAAAACCGTGAAGCTGATTCGCTGCCTCCTCAAAATCATCCGCGTCAATGGCTGCATTTACTCTTTCTAGCAGTACCGGGGCTGATTGTAAAAACATGCTGACATACTTTTGCATTTTTTTCACGTCCCCTTCGCAGAAGGTTTTGAGGTACGACATATCAGTTACCTTCCCCTGTTCAGGCGGCACTGTTTCCCCGGCTTCAACTGAATTCTCCATCGTTCTCACTTTAATATCCAATACTTCAGCAAGGCCAAGGATCAGCTGGGAAGAGCTGAACGGTTTGGGAATATATGAGTTCATACCGGCCTGCCTGCATTTATCCAGGTCGGTTCTCAGCACACTTGCCGTCAGAGCAATGATCGGAATATCTTTTTTTGGTGAATTAAAGTTCGTGCGGATGAACCTGGTGGCCTCAAAACCATTCATTTCAGGCATCTGAACATCCATTAATATCACGTCAAAGTCTTTCGCTTTAAGTAACTCAATTGCTTCATTCCCGTTGGATGCGGTTTCTATTTCAACGTAAGCTTTTGATCTCAGCGTATCCTCGGCAACTATCCTGTTATACTCGTTATCATCGGCAATCAAAATTTTCAATCCGTCGAGGATGTGCCCGTCAAAGTGTGCATGAGCATTCAGTTGTTTATGCAATCTCTCCCCTGAACCTTCTTCAAAATTGAGTATAAATGAGAACGTGGTACCTGCTCCTTCTTCACTCTCTATCTGGATTTCCCCTCCATACAATTCCACCAGCTGCCTGCTGATGCTCAACCCCAGTCCGGTACCTCCATACTTCCTGGTGTCCGATGAATTGGCTTGTTTAAAACTTTCAAAGACTGTTTCAAGTTTATCTTTCGGTATCCCTATGCCTGTATCGATGACTGAAAACCTGAGATTAAGCGTAGCAGACGGGTCACCGGAAATTGATTCAACCTTGATCTCGACACTTCCTTTTTCAGTGAATTTAATAGCATTTCCTGCAAGGTTCAGAATGATCTGGTTCAGACGAACAGGATCGCCTATAAGCACATCGGGAATGCTGTCACTGATATCACCCAGCAAATGCAATCCTTTTTCCTCGGCTTTATGTTGCATGGTTTCTACTACCTGTTCAATTGTTTGGCGGAGGGAGAAGTCTGTTTTCTCAAGTTCCATTTTTCCGGACTCAATTTTAGACAGGTCCAGGATGTCGTTAATGATGTGCAGCAGGACATCGGAGGATTTTTTTATCCCTTCCAGGTATTGCTTCTGGTCGGCCCGGGGATTTTTGTCGATTAACAGGTTCGTCATTCCCATCACGGCATTCATCGGAGTGCGGATCTCATGACTCATGTTGGCAAGGAATTGCTGTTTGAACCTTTCGCTTTGCTCGGCACGTTCCTTTTGTTCCAGGATTTCCTTTTGAGCGGCTTGCAACCGCTGATTGGATTTACGCTGGTTGTTGTAATTTTTAAATACGAAGAACAGTAAAAATGCAACCAGGGCCATGCCGATGAAACCTGCCCATGTAAATGTCTTTTGCTTCTGCAGGCGGAGCTGGTTCAGGTTGTTTTCAACTGCATGCCTCAAACTGTCGGTTGCCTGCTTTTTATCGAATTCATATTTCATCGAGAGTTGGGTGAGCTTTTTCTCCCGGTCGGCATTTAAAATCGAATCACTGATGATGTTATATTGCTTCAGGTTTTCAAGAGCTCCCTTGTAATCGCCGAGCTGCTCCAGGGCACGGCTCCTCGAAATATAGGTATCCTGCAGGTAATAAAGATCTCCCAGCTCCTTCTGGATTGCTATTGAACTGTCGGCATATGTCATGCATACTTTTACTGCGGCCTTTTTATTCCCGGAAAAAAGCTTATTCAATACGGTTGTATTGCGGTCGGTTGCGATCATGAAATAAGTGTAAGCGATCACCCCGAAATTATAAGCAATACTTCTTCTCTCATTTAACTCTTTCTGAATCCTCAGCGCTTTAAAGAGATATTCAAGCGCCTTAAGGTACTCGGTTTGCTGCCGGTACATATCTCCTACGTCTTCCAACTCTGCAGCCAGTGATATTTGATCTCCTGCAGCTTCATACATTTTAATGGATTCTTCACAATACTGATGGGCTCTTTTAAAATCTTTCATTAACCGGTAAATAAAACCGATGGCATTTAAGGCCCTGCTGCATCCCGGATTATTTCCAATAGACTGGTTTATTTTCAGTGCCTGGTTGAATATTTCCAATGCTTTAGGATAGTCTGATTGCTTTTGATAGATCTCGCCAATATTAAACATGATTTTTTGCATGCCATTCTTATTCCCTTCTTCCTTTGCGATGTTTAATGCCCTTTGGTAATAGTCCAAAGCTTTCTTATAATCCGACAACCTGGAGTAAAATAATCCAAGGCGGTTCAGGCTTTTTGCGATCCTGGTATTATCATGGATTTCTTCACTGATCTTCAATGATTTCAAGTAACAGTCTATCGCACCTGTATAATTGGTTTTGCCATAAAAGTAACTCATGCCAAGAACAACATTTGCATCAGCAACACCTGGTTGCCAGTGAAGTTTTTGGGCAAGCGACAAAGCTTGTAATGCGTAACTGATCCCTTCGTCGGCATTGATTTCTCTGACTGTAAGGCTCAGTTCGTTCAGTAGCTTAACTTTATTCGTATCTTCCTTTGATCTTGCGAATTGCCGGAGCAGGGAATCAATTCGGGCCTGACCCTGCTTTTGGGAGAAAGCGTGAATTGCAATCATCGTAATTGCAATGAAAAGGATTGCTGTTTTTTTCATTTTTCAGAATGCTGGATTAGTTCATTCAAATCAGGAAACTGCCTTTGATGTCATGGGGTTTAATGACCTCCCGGCACCGAGCCGTCAAAGAGCCTCCATTTCCAGGTATTCTTAACTTTCACTAAAATACCAGTGAAACGATAAGGAAATTTTACAGTTTTTCCTTTATCATCGGAAACGATCATATTTCCATCCATAAAAACCCAGGCCGTATTCCCGTTATGATGAATATCTACCCGGTTCATGTCCCATGAAAAACTGCGGTGAGCAAATAACATTTTCATCCAGGCTTCTATCTGATTTCTGCCTTTGAAAATTTCGCCGCTGTCGGAACCCACGACGATAATATCCGCCGTCTTATCAAATAAATCCATAAAATGATTTACATCTCTGTTCTTAGCCATTGTATTCCAAAGTTCCAGAGCAGATGTGATCTCCTTTTTAAAAGCTTCTTCTGCTTCCGGCTTTTTGTCAGTCTTACCGGTCTGTGAATAAGCAGATGCGGCTGTCAATAAACAAAACAGCAGAAATATTACTAATGCTGATTTTTGAAGATGTTTCATCTGATTGTTTTTAAAGTGTAAATATTGGTTTCTTTCCATAGTCTCAGATTCCTGACACAGCGTGGTTGGTTAAGATCATCCCATATCATATACAAATATATAGATGTTATCGAAATATGGCAAATTCAGGAAAAACCATTCATGATTACAATTGTTTAATTTTTGAATTGAATAGCAAAATCTTTTTATAACATCCGTTTTGCAAGCAATGGTATTTATATGTTGTATCTTTAACTTGTTCAAAGAATAAACCGTGACCATCTTCGCAATATCAAAAAAAACCAATGTAAGTCCGACCTCCTGGCGTGTGCTAAGCCCGAAGTTTCATTCAGGGGTTATTCTATGCCCGTAAAAAAGACATGATTTGAAAAACGTTATAGTTCTGCTGCTCCATTAATCATCAAATTGAAAATCTAAAATGAAAACAAAAATCAGCACATTAATTTACTCTTTAATCATAATGGGATTTGGAGTAATTATTATCAACGGTTGCAAGAAAAGTAACAGTACAATCACTGTTTCAACCTCGGTTGATTATTCACAAGCTGCTCATTGGCTGTCATTGCCTGCGACTCTATACAAAGCAGATGTCTTTTACTTATATCCAACAACGTCCTGGACAAAGAATAATTCCACTTCAATGATTTGCGCAATTGACGACTCCCTCATGATGGCAGGTGCAGCATCAGCCTTTGCACGGCAAGCCACTGCTTTTGACACCGCAGCTAATGTTTACTCACCCTATTACCGGCAAGACAACTCATCACCTGATAACCGATTAAATGTGATCGCTGGAATTCCCACAACGGATGCTACTGCGGCCTTCGACTACTACATAAAGCATTTCAATCAGGGACGTCCGTTTATATTAGCCGGACATTCACAAGGAGCAAATATTGTTTGTAATATTTTATCCGGATACCTGAAAGCTAATCCGCAGGTTTATTCCAGAATGATTGCGGCATACGTAATCGGTGGTCCTGTTACAAAAGCATTTCTCCAGGCTAATCCTCACCTGAAATTTGCGACTGGCCCTGATGATACAGGAGTGATTATTTCATATAACACCGAAGCAAATGGTTTTACCGGAGTGAATCCAGTAATATATGGTGATACTGGCCTTGTGATAAATCCTATCACCTGGACGAGAAGCGAAACTTTAGCAGACACTTCACAGGGCCTGGGATCACTTTTTCCAAATAAGGCAGGAGTATGGGTGAAAATATCACAATATGCTGATGCCCGCGTAGATATCGCAAAGGGGGTATTGGTTTGCTCAACTGCCGATGAATCCAGAATAGCCATATTAGATTCACTCAGTGGGTTTCCAAAAGGTGTTTACCATAGCTTTGATTATCCTTTTTACTATTACAATATCAGACAAAATGCTGCAAACAGAACTCAAAAATTCCTGAACAAATAATAACCATGGCATGTAACATTAATGAACCATAAAAAAAGATTGTACTTTTTGTAACAGTTTAAATGGAAAAGCTGAGTGTTTTCGCACAATTCTCATTGATGAGCCAAGCCACACGACTAAATCAGATTAAATGTAGTTTACATCCTCTCAAACAATAGTAGAAGATGGGCAAAATCCGACTATTTGTTTGTACTTTTGTTTGTATAAATAAAAAAACCACTTACAATTTTACTCGTAAGTGGTTGATTTTCCTGTCTCCCCGCCAG
>Ga0194053_10000013_pt1 | contig 129669 bp, 123 predicted proteins | sample SepL228m_MetaG_FD_161684 | JGI IMG/M metagenome (GOLD analysis project Ga0194053, IMG submission 161684) | Anoxic zone freshwater microbial communities from boreal shield lake in IISD Experimental Lakes Area, Ontario, Canada - Sep2016-L227-8m | ecosystem: Environmental > Aquatic > Freshwater...
ACTAGATTCAATCGGCCAGTCAGACCTTTGGTCTGCCCAGCACGATTCGAACGTGCGACCTACGCCTTAGAAGCTGTAAAAATGAGGTTAAACAACACTAAAAACAATGGGATCAAGCTGTTGGCTCGTGGTGTGGCATACACACCGAGAACCTTGGTGTCGGGTGGAATTGGGTGGAAGTTGACAGGCGTCCGCAGGCGGTTGGATGGTCGGACATCGAATTTGTCGGGTTAACCGACAAATATGGAATGCAGACGCAACATGAAGCGCATCAGAATTTCTTTAACTACTAAATGCTGCTTGCGTGAGTTTCTCTACCGTAGTTCGCCTCTAGCTGGCCAATATAGAGATTTTTGACATGGCTAACTTCTCCAGACTTGATAGCTCCATCAGCAGATATGACGCGCTCTTCCTCAAGATTTAACTCGGCCAAGGTCGAAGCAAATATCTCAATTAATTCAGGGTGTAGCCTGAGTAATTTCTGTAGCGATTCTTTACTGAGCTCATAAATCAGCGCATCTGCTTCAGCAGTAACCGTTGCAATATGTGGCATGAGCGCAAATAAAGCCTGACGTCCAAAAAACTCTGTAGCAATAAAGCGTTGCTTTACTAATGAATCGTTCGCATTAACCATCAGACGTGATGCCATTCCTTCAGCAATAATAAAGATGGCATCATTACGCTGTCCAGCGTGAACAATGATATCCCCAGGTTTAAAGCGGCGAGAAACCAACTCATTACCGATGCTGACCCATACCTCTTTAGAACATTGATGAAACAACCTAACCTGCTGGACTAGGTGATACAGATCTAAAGAACGATTGGCAATTTTGATTCTATCCTCAACCTCTGCACCAGAAGAGATTGTGATATTTGCTACTCGCATGCACTCTAAAACGCTCTTAATAATGGCATGCTCCGCAGGCTTTCGATCGCGATAGTCTGTGATGACATATTGAATTTCATACTTAACGCCTGAATCGGTTAATTCTCGGGCATATACATATGGCGGAGAGACAAATTTCACTCCAATGGCGCCAAGGGTTGCAGCATACAAAATACGCTCAGCACTTTCAACCGAAACATCGTAATCAATACTGAAGCTAAGGCTCTGTTTGGTGTTCGCATTCGGCAAATCTTGATTAATAACCACCGCATCAGAAATTTTGACGTTTGGGATATAGATTGCTTCAAGTGAATCTGTTAGTAAAACCGTATTACGCCAAGTAATCTGATGGACTCTACCAACATACTCACCGATCTTGACCTTGTCGCCAACCTTGAAGGTGTCCTCAAAGTTCAGCATGATGCCGGTAGCTAAAGCAACAGCAAAGTCTTTTAATGCAAAACCTAGAATTGCTGCAGATCCAGCACCAGTCACAATCAGTGCTGAAATATTTTGCTTAAAGACCAATGACAGAATGAGGCAGCCGCCAATAAAGATGACAATGCCAGAGCAAATATCACCGATTAAGTTGGGTACCTTGACGTTCCAAGCACGCTCGATGTATCCATGAATAAATTCTTGATTAAAGATGCGTGCGGCTAAGAATGTGAGCGAAGCACTAAAAGCGCCTACTACCCATTGCCATACCATCTCATCCGGAAATCCGGTAACTAGCGCTATAGGCCCAATAAAACTGTCCCGCATCAGACTTAAAAAGCCCAAGGCGATTGTTAAGACAGCTAAGAATCGATAACCTTTTTTCATTGAAAGAATTCCTGTTATTGAATCTTAGGCTGCTGTTGGGAAGCGAACTAGGAAACCAGGGGCATCAGTTGAACCAGCCTCTAAGGTGCCTCCAAAATGCTCGATCACCGCCTTAGCCAAAATAATACCAATCAACTTTTCACGTTTTCCATCAGAGATGAATCCAGTAGATAACTCAGCCATAAATTGACGAGCCTCATCGAGCAAAGCGGCAGTAGGTGCCAGGGATCCTGCATAAGCTGATCCTGAAAAGTTCAGAATCAATGAATCCTCTCCATTTGAGCGCAAAGCGATGTTGAGTTGTCCAGAACCAGATGCATGTGTCGTATGCGTGATTAATCTAGAAATGGCACCAGCTAGTAATCGGCTATCCCCATAGGTAGATGGCATGTCATCTAGAATATCGATATTCACTTGCAAGTTTGGCAAGCGTCTCGAAAGGTCTAGGCTCTTCAAGACATCTTCCAAAACGGCTGGAACAGAAAGCAGCTTAGCTTCCGCTCTGACTAAGGTTTGACGAAATAACTCGATCTGCTCATAGTCGGCCACAAGATGCCGAAGGCTATCAATTTCTTGAATCGAAAAGTCAACTCTATTGTCGATATCACCTTTATTTGAGGCACTACCCGCCTCTAACGCGTGCTTGATACCGGAGATTTGACCTGAGACAGCTAGCAAAGGACTATTAATGGCCGCCATCAAATTAGAGAAATAGCGTCGTTTAAGAGTTTCCAGATCTTTGAGCTTCTCAATGGCAGCATCACCCCGTGCCAAGCGATCCTTAAGTGCTCTTCTTTCGGCACCAATTGAACCCAACATACCGGTACGCAAGTGATCTAATTTTGAATAGCCAGCAACCAATGCAGCGGCCAGTAACAAAAATAAAATACCACCCTTAATGACTGCAGATTTAAAAGCAGCATTAAATTGGTCTGTCAAATCATCCACCATAGCAATGGTGATCGTTGGTTTTCCTACAAAGTTGTATATCGGAAACGCTTTGACATAAATTTTTTGACCATTATTGTCAACAATCTTGTGTTCTTTACTTCTAGGATCAAAATCAATTGCTTTAATAATATCGCGTGTCGCAGGATCAGAATAGTAGATGTAAATATCTTCACCTTTTTCGGCATCTTCTTTTTCATTTCGTGCGCGCTCTACTTGAGCAAAGCGTTCTTTGGTAATACTCGCCGCCCATTTGAAATGCGAATCTGCTGATGCGCCGTTTAATGGAATTGAAAAGTCGCTCACAAACTCAAGAACTCCGTAGAACTTATCTTCCCAGATGACGGGCACAATGCCACGAATACCAATAACACCGCCCTGCCCAGTCTCGACAGCCATGATGCGTTCTTGTCTGGCATTGGCAGCTACAACAGATGCACGGAATTTAGAGCCATCAAACTGTCCTAGCTCTGGGGCACCTGCTCTATAAAACATCGTAGATGGTGGTATCCAAAAGTTCAATTGAGCGACTCCATGCTTCTCTTTTAAGAAAGCAAAGAATGGATCTATCTGTGCCGACAAAGCAGATCTATCTCTTTTGATGAAGGGATCGATAGTAACTCTGCTACGCAATAAGGTGTCCGCACCAATGCCCATCGCCCGAAACCTGGCTTGCTTAAGCTCTGTGAATACCACCTCAAATTGTTTAGAGCGGCCGTCTGCTAGCTCGACAACATTCTCAGTCTGTGTTTTATATGATGAGGTTGCATAAAAAATAGAAATGAGTGCGGAGCCCAAGACCAAGCTGATCACTAAACCTACACTGAGTTTATGTTTCGTCTGAGGTGTAGACACCACACCAATAGTGGCAGCTTTATCAGTCGAAGTTTCTTGATTCTTTTCAGCCATTCCGGCTCCCATTGGTAAATGAACTCAATATTCCTAAATCGAGTAATCAATTGATTGCGGTAGATTATGAGGCAAAAGTGGCAAATTGCCACCCTCCCTATTCACCGATACGTGGCAGTCTCATGGGCCAGTCAGGCTTTTGGCCTGCCCAGCACGATTCGAACGTGCGACCTACGCCTTAGAAGGGCGTTGCTCTATCCAGCTGAGCTATGGGCAGATAAATGCTGGATTTGAAGCTACTATCTAGAACTAAATAGAGTTGGTGGTCGGAGTACAAGGATTCGAACCTTGGACCCCCTGCTCCCAAAGCAGGTGCGCTACCAGGCTGCGCTACACTCCGACGGAACCGATATTCTACACCGAGACGCCCTAGAGGGGCAAATACTGTAAGATTCGCTCTATGGGTGCCTATTTTTCAAGCAAATTTACGAAGCAAATTCAAGCCGCATTCACAGTGGCTTTGCTCCTTTTTTGCCTGTTAGGAACCCACTGGATTGGCTTTGCTCACAGCATTTCTCATGCGGGCCTGCATAGCCAGTCAATCGAAAAATATTCTGCTTCTGAGTCTGTTCCTAGCCTGACCCACAGCTCTGATGTTTGCCATTTATTTGATGCCCTCACGTTAGCTAGCTTTGCACCTAGCAATGACGCTAACCTTGTTGCCTCTGTTCAATACGCCCTTGATATAGCGAAGTCGGAAGATTCAATTCTGATTGAATCTAAGCTTGCTTCTTATCAATCGCGCGCACCACCCACTTTCATCCTGTAAATCTACCGTGCGCTTTGCGCATGTCTGTTTTGATTTATCACCAATCATTTGGTGAACTTGGATGAAACATGAACCATCGGTTTTACTTATTTCCTTTTCTTGTATTTTTAGTATTGTTTGCAAGCCCTGCTTGGTCACAAGACCAGGCAGATTCATTGCCGCAACTAAACGTCAGTGGCGTGCGTGAGAATGATTCTGGAATACTATCTCCACATAAAGTGCTATCTGGAGATGAACTACAAAATAAGTTAGCTGGGTCGTTAGGTGCCACGCTTGCAAATGAATTAGGTGTTTCAGCTACTGGCTATGGAGCGGGAGCATCTAGACCTGTCATACGCGGTCTAGAAGGCCCACGAGTACAGATTTTGCAAAATGGTTTGTCAGTTGGTGATGTGTCGAGTATCTCAGCTGATCATGCCGTTGCTAATCCCATTCAGAATGCCCATCAAATTGAGATTTTGCGTGGGGCTGCAGCCCTTCTGTATGGATCAGGATCAAGCGGTGGTTTAGTGAATGTCGTCAATGATCGGATCGTGACTTCCATGCCAGATGCTGTTTCTGGACTGATTAATACGAGCTATGAAACGGTAAATCAAGGCAAGACTGCGAATATTGAGTTAGATGCCCCTGCCGGTCCATTAGCCCTTCACCTGGATTCGGCGATTAGTAATTCGAATAACTATCGCATCCCTGGTTTTGCGGAACAAGGTGGACCGAACGCCAATTGGGCAATCAACCCTGGCGAGCCAGTCAATATTCCCTATAGCGGTAAGCTGCCATTTTCTTATAGCAATCAAAACAGTTTAGGCTTAGGTGCAACCTATTTGCGTAGCGATGGCTATACCGGGATTTCTTTAGAGCGTATGAATCACAACTACGGCATACCAACATATGAAGGGGGATTTATTCAGCAATCCCAAAATCGGTATGACATTGCGCACCAGGCCAATGATCCATTTGATGGCTTTTCTTCCATTAAAATTAGTGCTGCAAATTCCAACTATCAGCACACCGAATTTCTAAATAATGGCGCTCCTTCTACGCAGTGGAATAACACTGCTACTGAAGCGCGACTAGAGATGGCCCACAAAGAATTTTTAGGGTCCAAGGGAATCATTGGCGCGCAAGTTACTGGTGCAACACTCAATGCGACTGATTTGACTACTGGTAATTATGCGATTGTGCCGCAGACCAAATCCAACTCGACAGCGCTATTCTTAATTGAGGAAGGTCGTTATGGTCCAGTCAAAACAAGCCTAGGCGCACGCTATAACTATGCTACTCAGAACCCGAATTCAACAACCCAGTTCCCCAGCGCTAGTAGTCAAGAATTTGTACCAAACTCCTATGGACCGCCCTCCTTGCAAAACCGACAATTTAATTTAATGTCGTATTCAGCCGGTGGTTTGCTCGATGTTGCTAAAGGCTATGGACTAGGCCTTTCGTATACCGTGTCACAAAGAGCCCCTTCAGCTCAAGAACTCTACTCTTATGGTCCACATGACTCCACCGCTACCTTTGATATTGGTAATTCCAATTTAGGAACAGAAACATCACACAATGTGGAGGTCAATTTTCAGAAAACGCTGGGATTGATTCGCAGTAAAGCGAGCATTTATCGAAATCAGTTTACGAACTATATTTATGGTTTCTATACCGGTTCTTACAGTCAGGCGAATGAAAACTTTTCAGTAGTCCAAGCATCGCAAGCCAATGCCAGTATTCGGGGCGCCGAAGGGGAAATAAGTTATAACTGGAATCAAACTGGGGTTGGTGCTCGTGTCTTTGGCGATGTATCACAAGGCACTTTTAACTCCGGTGGCAATTTACCTTTGCAACCAGCACCACGTCTGGGTAGTGAGTTAGCCTATCAACGCAATGGCTGGTTAACCAGCGCAACCTACATTTATAGTTACCAACAAAATCGTCTAGCGAGCTGGGAAATCGGACCAACCCCAAGTTACAACTTACTCAACGCCAATCTCTCCTATACAGAGCGCATTGGCAAGGTGAACTGGACAGGATATTTAATAATGAAGAATCTCTTAAATGATGAGATTCGTTATGCCACTTCACCAATGGCAGTTAGGTTATATGCTCCACAACCAGGGAGAAGTTTACTGGTAGGTATCAGGGCAGCGTTTTAAGGATTTAATTCCTCAAAGAAATTTGAGAGCGATCAACCCAACCAGTCCTGACCCAAGAATGACAAAAACCGGATTGATCTTGGTTTTTAGGATGAGGAAAAGTGTGATGAGGGCCAAAATTAAGGTGATGGGGCTGACTATGGATGCCTTAGCTACCGCATAGACACCTGACGCCATTAAACCGATTGAAATGGGTTCTAGTGCATCTTGTACAGAGCGCCGCCAAGGACTCTCACCAAATCGCTCCCATAGACGACCTGCATAAAGACATAAAACACTCGATGGCAGGAAGAATGAAAACAACACTACAGCAGCGCCTAGTGAGCCCGCAACCTGGAAGCCAATGACCAACACCATCAACATATTGGGGCCAGGAGCGATTTGGCCAAAACTATAGATATGGATAAACTGAGTATGTGAAATTCCAAAGTTTTGAGAAAGTAAGGTTTGCATTTCAGGCAGAACCGCAGTTCCACCGCCTACCGCCAAGAGGGAAAGCAAGCTAAAAGTCAGAAATAAACTTGGGAGATGACTCATAAACTTTTCCCAGGTCTATAAAGATAAATTGCAACCGGAGCCATGATGAGTAAAACCAGTGGCAGCGCCAATTTAGCAATGCTCATTAAGCAAAAAGTAACGATAATGATGGCGACAGATTTAAAGTGCTTCCAATTATCATCGCCAATGCGGTAAGTAATTGCCGCCAAGAGGCCACAGGCACTAGCAGCTACTCCCATCAATAGGAAGTTAGCCATTGGATGGTTCGAGTTTTCTGAATACAACAGTCCAAGCGCTAAGACAAAAATAGACCCTGGAATAATCAAACCCAAGACCGCAATGAGCGCGCCTAATTTGCCTCTTAAGAGATCTCCTGCTAGCACGGCTAAGTTAACAGAATTTAATCCGGGCATCGTTTGACTAATTGCCAAAAAGGCCATGAACTCATCTGCAGTAAGCCACTTACGCTTTTCTACTAAAAGAATCCGCTCATAAGCAACAATCCCGCCGCCGAAGCTGATGGCGCCAATAATGAAGAACTGTACAAATAGATCTTTGAGTGTGACAGGATTGGGCTGATCAGTAACAGCAAGTTCAGCCATATTTATTCAGGCTTTCCATAAACCAAGGCAGTTTTAGTGCTTCCAATTTCAAGCCAGTCAGCTAACTCATGCTGAAGGGCCTTGAAAAATTTATTGGCCCGTTTGTGTGCCTTCGCTTGAGAGCGATTTTCATCAGTGATGCGATAAGAAAAAGCCAACTCACCAACAATGGGGTCCCCAACGCTTTTCATCCAAATGGCGATTTCACAATGGGCCTGTACACCGTCACCAAAGACCAAGTTACCCAAGGGAAGACAAGCCTCAAGTATCTTATTCGTGCTACCACCCACAATTCTGATGGGTGATTTTTTATCCAACGCTAAAGTGGCAAGACCTGGAAAAAATTTAGTGATGCTGCTCAAATTTCGATCAAATAAACTGTCTAGTGGAACTGCATCCAAAATGGCATTGTTAGAGTATAAATTTCGCGCTGTTCCAAGTTCATCGCCTCGCAAGATTTCCTCTTTCAGTCTACCTCTAGACTTGACGCCTTTTTTGGGTATGGGGTTGAACTTAGCACACACATCAAGATCAGAGGCTCGACATTTAAGAGTGACTTCACACCAATCATCTACCCAGATATTTTGGCGCGACTCTCTCACCCGCAAAATTACATCGTTGCGGCGGAAATCCTCACCTGGAGTATCGTAAAAATAGATATTCCTTAAGCCAGTATTGGCATTATCTAGGTGAAAGAATTGGACCTTATTCTTTTTGCAAAATTGGAGTATCTGCTCGCTTAAGGCAGTAATACGGCTCAGGCGATCCAGGCCCTGAGGCTTGATTAGCAGCTTGAACTCTCGATTAGTGATCGATGGATGTAACTTCATGATGAAAACCCCTTATTAATAATAAGAGATTATCACTGTCCTGAAATTTTTAATATATTTCTGGAACGTACATCTCCGGTGGTACCGGGCCACGTAAATAATCAGGGTTATGGACTCGGGCTGGCAGAGTAATTTCTGGATGAGAGATCTCTTGATAAGGGATTTGAGTCAAAAGATGGCTAATGCAGTTCAGGCGCGCCTTTTTCTTATCATTTGCCGCTACAACCCACCATGGGGCTTCAGGTATATGGGTATGCTCGAGCATGGTTTCTTTAGCCTTGGTATAGGCTTCCCATAGGCGGCGGGCCTCTAGGTCCATAGGGCTCAGTTTCCATTGCTTTAAAGGGTCATGAATGCGCATCATGAAACGGTTGTACTGCTCATCATCTGAGATCGAGAACCAATATTTAATTAAGATAATTCCCGAGTTAATCATCATTCGCTCTAGATCAGGAACTGTTCTGAGAAATTCGTTATATTCCTCATCCGTACAAAATCCCATGACCTTCTCAACACCAGCTCGGTTATACCAACTACGATCAAAGAGCGCAATTTCTCCGCCGGCTGGTAACTGAGAAATGTAACGCTGAAAATACCATTGAGTTTTTTCACGCTCGTTTGGTGCTGGTAAAGCGACCACCTTACATACACGCGGATTTAATCGCTGGGAAATTCGCTTAATAGCGCCGCCCTTGCCTGCTGAATCGCGACCTTCAAATAGCACTGCTACTTTGACTTTATTTGCAACTACCCAATCTTGGAGTTTTACCAACTCACCCTGCAATCTGAATAGCTCTTTAAAATAGACATTTCGCGGGACATCCGAGCCAGGCTCGCCATCAGGCACAAGACGGTCATCGTCAAGCTCCATTTCAAGTTCTTCATCCATGCTATCCAGAATCTCTTCTTGAGCACGTTTGTACCACTCGGCCATCTCTTTATGTTTTGAACTCATTTTTATTTACTGTATTCGTTTGTTATTTTTAGATCATAGATATGACATTAATATTACAACCAGCCTAGTTGCAATGCATTAAAAGGTATTGGGCTATTTGCTCTTGGCTATGCAGGGCTAGCCACTTTCTATCCCGAGGGGCCAAAGGACTAGCTCCAGCGGGCGGGAAAAAGTTCAAAACAGCCCTCATCCTGCGGTTTCTTAACATCCTTGCCATAGAGCCTATTAATCCCATATCGCCCACAAATGCGGGAACTTGAGAATGAAGCCCTGAATCTTGATTAACATAGGCTAAAGCCAAGGTATAAACCGGCACTTCCGCCAATACAGCCGCTTCAAATAGATTGGCCTTAAAAGGGTGAACACTTGTACCAATGGTGGAAGTGCCTTCTGGAAATATACAAATAGATTGGGTTTTAAGTAATTTAGCCATTTCCACTACAACCTGCCGCGCATGTCTTGGGCTATCTCTTCGAATAAAAACCGTACCCAATTGTTTTGCCATCCAGCCAAAAATGGGCCAATTTGCTACCTCAGACTTGGCTACAAAGCGAATCGGTTTGCATGCATTAATGACATGAATATCCATCCAAGAAATATGATTGGAGGCTAATAAAAAAGATTCTGACGAAATAATCTCTGCGTTATTCACTTGCAATTCGATGCCAAAAATTCTCAGTAAACGTCTCGACCAACGCTGAATATGCTGTTGTTTGGATTTGATGCTAATAAAAGGGAAAAAGAAAAGGAGCGTAATAACGCCCCTGAATACATGGCCAGACACTAAAAACCAAAGGGCTATGTAAAGCCAGGTTGGTGTGTTTACCTCTGCAGGAAGTGGTCTAGCTGTCATAAGTTCCATATATATCGAATATCTTAAATGATATAGGCATCGTCATAAAACTGTCGTCGAACTGTCATGATGCTTACACACTTGCTTGGCTTAATACGGTTTCATGATGCATTACAGAGCCATCTGGATTTCAGACGTACACCTAGGAACATCAGGGTGTCAGGCAAACTACCTCCTCGATTTTCTGAAACATAACGAAGCCGATCAGTTTTACCTCGTTGGCGACATTATTGATGGCTGGAGACTAAAAAAATCGTTCTACTGGCCTCAAGCTCACAACGATGTGGTGCAAAAACTCTTACGTAAAGCACGTAAAGGTGCTGAGGTCATCTACGTTCCCGGCAATCATGATGAAAGCGCCAGACAGTTTTTTGGGCTTTCATTTGGCGACGTCAAGGTTGTTGAAGAATGTATTCACACTACCCTAGATGGTAGAAAGTTATGGGTAACCCATGGCGATCTATTTGACGGCGTGATGCAGTATGCCAAGTGGCTCGCCTATGTTGGTGACACGCTCTACTCCTTCATTCTCTATATCAACCGCTATTTCAATATGTTACGCGTCAAGATGGGGTTGCAATATTGGTCACTCTCGCAATATCTAAAGCATCAAGTGAAAAATGCAGTCAGTTACATTGCGGATTTTGAACACATCATGGCGAGGGAAGCTCGCCTGCGGGGTTGTGATGGTGTTGTGTGTGGCCATATACATAAAGCAGAAATTCGGGAAATAGATGGGCTGCTCTATTGCAATGATGGTGACTGGGTTGAAAGCCTTAGCGCTCTAGTGGAAACCCAAACTGGCGAACTCAAACTCATTTATTGGACTCACATCTTAGGTGAGCCAGCTGAAACTCCAGAACTTTCTTTTCAACCCGCTGTCGAATCACTCATTAAAGAGGCTGCAATATGAAAATTATGATCATTACCGATGCTTGGGATCCACAAGTCAATGGCGTGGTACGCACCCTTAAACAAACCCGTGCAGAATTAATGGCGATGGGTCATGAAGTAGACATGATTACTCCCAAAGGATTTAAATCGATTCCTTGTCCAACTTATCCTGATATCGCCTTGTCCTTATTTCCTGGAAAAGAAGTTGCCCGCCGCATTAAAGCATTTGCACCAGACGCAATGCATATTGCAACGGAAGGTCCTTTGGGTCTGTCTGCACGCTCATATGCTGTGAAAAATAACTTACCTTTCTCTACTGCTTATCACACCCGTTTTCCTGAGTATGTCAAAGCGCGTACCGGGATTCCTCTTGCCATTACCTATACTTTCATTCGGTGGTTCCATGGGCGCTCTATGGCAGTCATGGCCCCTACGATTGTTGTTAAAGATGATTTAGAGAAATATGGTTTGAATAATGTCGTTCTGTGGTCTAGAGGTGTAGATCTAGAAATCTTCAAAATGCAAGAATCGAAAGCACTCAATACTGCCCACCCCATCTTTTTATATGTTGGACGTGTCGCTATAGAAAAGAATATCAATGCCTTCCTAGAAATTGATTTACCTGGCTCCAAATGGGTGGTTGGTGATGGGCCCGCTATGGCAGGCATCAAAGAAAAATATCCTGATATCAATTATTTAGGGGTATTGCAACAGCACGAGCTGGCTAAAGTGTATGCAGCTGCAGATGTTTTTGTATTCCCAAGCAAAACCGATACCTTTGGGCTGGTATTGCTTGAAGCGATGGCTTGCGGCACCCCTGTAGCAGCTTATCCCGTAACCGGCCCGATCGACGTATTGGGTAATTCGCCTGCAGGCGCCATGAATGAAGATCTGCGTGAAGCCTGCATGCAGGCATTAAAGATTCCTCGTGAAGTAGCTCGTGCACATGCTGAGAAGTTCTCCTGGAGAGCGGCATCTGAACAATTTGTGCAGCATCTAAAGCCAGTACCTTCAACTGAAGTCCACGTCACTGCCTTAGCTTAAAGAAAGCCTCGATTGAATTCTAAGTACCATATTGATCAAAATCCTCATAAAGGTAACCGAGGGTTAACAAGAGCCTGGCATGCCGCCAAGAACTCTTGGTGCGGTTTGGTATACGCCTTTTTAGAAGAAAGTGCCTTTAGACAAGAGCTCACTCTATTTGTTTTGTTAGCACCAGTCGCTTTCTTCTTACCGATTGCGCATTTAGATAAAGCCCTCTTAGTCTCTTCGCTCATCCTCGTTTTGGTGGTTGAATTACTCAACTCCAGCGTAGAGGCTGCCATAGACCGTATCTCATTCGAGCATCATGATTTATCCAAAAGGGCTAAAGATTTTGGCTCAGCAGCAGTGATGTTAGCACTTCTCATCGCAGTTTTACTCTGGTCTGCCACCTGCATTCCGCTTGCCTTAAAACTGTAATAAATGCCCTCTACGATTAACTAAACATTCAACAAGGCTAACTATGTCAGACATCCCGAACCCCATTGGCGCCTTTGAGATCTTCTCATTCAAAAAAGAGAAGAAAAAATCTCTCTCGAAATTAAATCCAATTAAGAAATTATCAAAGAAGCTTGCTAAAAAGCTTTTTGGTAAAAAGTTTGCCAATAAAACGCGCGCTGAATTAGCAACCGCCGATATTGCTCCTGTAGTAAAGCAAATAGCTAAAGCAAAAAGACCAGCCTTCCAGATTGAATGGGCCAGCACTTCAAGCGAAATTAAGGAAGCACAACGATTACGCTACAAAGTTTTTGCAGAAGAAATGGGTGCAAACCTGTCTAAAAATGCGGAAGGTTTAGATATTGACGAATTTGATGCCTACTGTGATCACTTATTAATTCGTGACCAAGATTCATTAAAGGTCGTTGGTACCTACCGCGTCTTACCTCCACATAAAGCCCAAGAAATTGGACGTTTGTATTCAGATGCAGAGTTCGATTTATCTCGCCTAGATCATTTAAGGCCGAAATTGGTTGAACTGGGCAGATCTTGCGTCCATCAAGACTATCGTTCGGGCGCTGTGATTATGGCTCTTTGGAGCGGATTAGCCCAATATATGCAGAAGAATGGTTACGAGATCATGCTCGGTTGCGCGAGCATACCAATGGCCGATGGCGGTCATTTTGCAGCAAGTCTGTATAACTCTCTAGGTAATGATCAGATGGCACCAACAGAGTTTCATGCCTTCCCACGTTTAGCTCTGCCATTAGATAAGCTGAATGGTGGTCTAGAAGTCGATGCTCCTCCACTCATCAAAGGCTACCTCAAGCTTGGTGCGAAGATTTGCAGTGCCCCAGCTTGGGATCCCGACTTCAACACAGCAGACCTGTTGACGATGCTGCGTCTTTCAGAGATTAATCCACGCTACGCAAAGCACTTCTTAGGTTTGTAATTGCAGGGGTTTTATTTCAGTTTAAGTTCATAAGGGCGCCCGATCCGAACCCATTCGGCAGCCTCTTTGAGAAGACTAAATTCTGTTAAAGGATGGGTTACGGCCCATTCTTTAGATATGCAAACTTGATAAGCGCCGTCCCGTTCAGAAACTTTTACCCTCGGTAAATCCTCATCGCTTCTGCCACGGCAGAGCACTTGAGCCAACCGTAGGCAGAACAACATACGCCAATCGTGAAAACTGGTGTTACTAGCTAACTTTCCAAGTTTTCCAGTGTGTCCAATGAGCAAAGCAGCCAACCGCACTTGATCATTTTTCGAAAAGCCCGGCATATCTGCATTACCTGCAATATAGGCTGAATGCTTGTGGTATCCATTATGAGAAATCGATAACCCAATCTCATGCAAGTTTGCTGCCCATTGCAGTAGCGCAATATTATCAACCCTACTTTCAGCTTCTGATTTCGGAAGCTGTTGCAAGAATTCAGCGGCCAACTTACCAACACGAGAAGCCTGTTCTCGATCTGCTGAGTAGCGCTGCATAAACTGCTCAACCGTGACATAACGCATGTCATGATGTTGAGAGCGCCCTAGCAGGTCATATAACACCCCCGTGCGCAATGCAGCATCAGTGACTTCCATTTCTTCAATGCCAAGCTCATCGAATACCGCCAGCATAATCGCAAGGCCTCCAGGCCATACCGCTCTTCGATCATCCTTGAGGCCCAATAACTCTACTTGGCTAACTTGCTCATATTTCAGAAGATGCTTTTTCATGGCGCGTAAGCCGTCACGGGTAATTAAACCGCTAGTAGCATTCACGCGCCCCATAGTTAAGCTATCACCATGTCCATTAAAATCATTCGCTGCAATCAGTTCAGCAAGGGCTCTAGCAGTTCCAGAAGAGCCAATCGCTTGTTTCCAGCCACTTTTCAGGTAAGCCCCTGAGATCACCTGAATCTCACGTCTGGCAGCCAGTTCAGCTTCTTTGAATGCATGAGCATCCACATTTCCTTTGGGGAAAAATTGCAAGCTATGTGAAACGCAGCCGATGTAGAGACTCTCCATGAGCTTTGGCTCATAGCCTCTACCAATAATGAATTCAGTAGAGCCGCCACCAATATCTACGACCAAACGATTACCCTGAACCGCTGGTACTTCATGAGCGGCGCCAATATAGATCAGACGTGCCTCTTCTACTCCAGCAATAACTTCAATTGGAAACCCCAGAGCTTCTTGGGCATCTTCAACAAACTGCTGAGCGTTCTTAGCGACCCTGAGGGTGTTTGTGGCGACCGCGCGCACGTTGGATGGATCAAACCCCCTGATACGTTCACCAAAGCGTCTAATCGCCGTTAGGCCGCGTTGATAGGCATCATTACCGAGCAGTTTGTTTTCAGTTAAGCCAGCCGCTAAACGGACTGACTCTCGTAAGGTATCAATAGGACGGAGTTGCATGCCGGACGGGGTATTGACAGCCTGAGCGACCAACATTCGAAAACTATTCGAGCCCAAATCCACTGCTGCCACTAGATCTTCAGAATGGATTAAGGGGTCGTCCGGATGAATTGCCAAAATATTTCCTAATTAAACTAATGCCATATTAAATATGTCTATTTTATGAAAAATTCATGACATATTAATGAAATTACAAGCTAGTCTAATGGGGAAAAGGCTAAGCGGCTAAATTTTGTTCCGCACTGGAACAGTCAACATCTCCGAAGCTACAAAAAATACAGCAATCACCTGATTTAGGCTTCAAAATATTATGACAAGACCGGCAGCGATAGAGGTGCTGCGAGCTACCCTGCGGGATCTCTAAAACCTCTGATACCTCACAATAAGGACAGGTAATAGTAGATTGTTGTTTTTCTAGACTCAAGTTCACATTTCTATCTTGAACCTAATTTATGTCAGGAGTATGTCACCAGTGTGGGCATATTTAATCGGTAGTACTTGGACTCCAAAAGGCTTGATTGACATAGTCCTTTGATGCAATTTGATCAATGAGTGCATCCATTGCGTCACCATTCACTGCCGCATCTGTGAGCACAGCCCGAATTTCTACCTCATCATTACCAAACTGATGCACTTCTACATCCTGGGCCTGATAACCCGCTTTTTCCAAAGTCTCAATAAATTGCTTTAGGGCAATTTTTTGCGCATGTTTGGGGGTAATGATGTACACAGAATTAGTCACCTCAACAGAGTCTGTATCTAAGGGTTGTCTATTAATAAATCTGACTACAGGTCTGAGTAAAGTATTGGCGGCCAAAATAAATAGGGTTGCGAGCCCTGCCTCTAGAATCAGATCTGCACCAGCGCAAGCGCCAACTGCACCTGAAGCCCAGAGAGTTGCTGCAGTATTGATGCCGCGGACATTGCCTTCTTCGCGCATGATGACACCCGCACCGAGAAAGCCAATACCCGAAACTACATATGCCATCACATGGATTGCACCATCGTGACCAGTTAGACGATTAGCCGCATCGACAAATATTGCCGCCCCTACTGCAACTAATATATTCGTTCTTAGACCGGCAGTTCTTTGGCGATATTGACGCTCTAATCCAATTAAGCCACCAAATAAAAAAGCAGCACTGAGACTAACTGCAGTATCTGCTAGAGAGGCGTAATCGATATTGGTAATTGATTCCATTAACTATCCATCTGATTATTTATTGCTAAGTCCTAAGCTTTGTACTATCACTTTAAAAACTTCAGTGTTATCCATAAAGCCTTTGAATTTTTCTGACCCCGGACCCATCGCATTAAGAACAGCATCATCAGCGGTATGTACTCCTACATCTTGATGTGAGGGTAAATTACCACCCACATGAATGGCGTCTTCTTGCAATTGCAAGTACTTTGGATTAGCAATGAATTTTCCATTATCAGACTTTACGGCAGGAACAAAAGTACCATCTAGCTTCGGATGCATAGTCTCGTAATGATCGGGATAGTTTCCATAGAAAAAAGCGAGGCGTTTACTTACGTCAATTTGATTTGGATAGCCTTGGACGTCCGCCTTAGGATAGTTGGGGTAGCCTGCCTCCGCATAAATCCCAACCTTTTCACGCAATGGGCCTGGCTTGTCGTCGTGAACTACCCCGCTAATCGACCCACTATGGGTGTGATCGGGAGTAACAATGATCAGAGTATCAGGATGAGTCTTTGCAAAGTCTTTAGCAATTTGCACTGCGTTGCTGAGCATGATGGTGTCAAATGCAGCCCGCTCCCAATCTAATGGGTGGTTGAACTTATCAATCAATGCTGCCTCAACCATGAGGAAGAATCCATTAGGATTTCTCGACAGAACCTCAATCGCTGATTGAGTCATCTCAGTTAAATCTGGTTGGTTTGGATAATGGGAAACAGTATTCTTTTTAAGAAATAAACGATCTAGCGATCCATCCATATTATCCGGATGAAATACACCAAATAATTTCTTGGTATTTTTGTTTTCAGCAGCCGCGATGAGCTCTTGCTTAGTCAGTGCGACCTTATATCCATCCGCCTTAAATGCATCAACCAGATTATTTTCATCTTTCCGTTTTGATCCCTTAGTTGACTGAGGATAGAAATAGGCTGAGCCGCCACCAAGAATCACTTCTGCATGACTGGCCAGCAACTGATCGGCGATATATTGTTTATCGGCACGGCGTCTTGTATGGGCAACCATTGCTCCAGGCGTGGCATCTTGTAATTCAGCATCAGATACTATGCCCACGGACATGTTGGTATTGCGTTTGACTAATTCGGTAATGGTTTCTACTTTTGGATGTGATAAATTGTCACTAGCACGCGATACATACACACCCATTGCATTGACTGCAGTTTTATGACCAGTGGTGTAGGCGCTCATCGAATTAGCAGAGTCTGTGATCAGAGAATCAGACCCTGAAGTACCAATCATTGCCGTGCTGGGCATATCATCAAATGCCAATTTACCCTGATATTTTCCTTCAACGATTCCTTTGGAAAGTACTCGAGCTGCAGTGCGATTGGCAATCGTCATGCCATCGCCAATAAATAGAATGACATTTTTTACTCGACGTGGTCCGCTAGCATAGACATCCCACGTTACCTGTAATCGCTCTTGGGGGGTGCGTGCCACTACCTGGTACTTTCCTGCTTTAGTGAGCTGTACATCTCTAAAAAGAATAGAGCTGCCCTTACCGTTTTCATTGGAAATAAATTCAGGCTTTGCTGTGATGAGCTTATTGGATGGTGAACTATTGATATCGATAACTACCTCTTCAAGATTGACGGCTTGGCTGAACTCCACCTTGATGTCAAATTTTGACCCCGCTAGTATGGCGGCATTATTAATTGGATAGACCGCTGCTGCATGAGCAGTGTGATTGAAATAAAAGGCGGCTGTAACTAATAGAAATTGAGCAAAGCGGTTAATAGACATATGGGCGGTAAGTAAGGTTGAATGAAGTCACCTTACAATATCTACAAATAAGATGACATATTTGTGACGTCCCAACCAGCCCCCCTTACAGAGCTAGCTTACGGCTTGCTACCGGTAATTTTCCATTCTTAACAGCTTTACAAAACACCTCATAATCTTGTTGATTTTGTTTAGCATAGGATCTGGCGAAGGCGTACAGCGCCTCTGTTAGCTCGAGTGATTGCCCACAGTAACCCGCAATCATTGCTGCATCCCCAGAACGCGCATGCCCCAGCGCTAGAGCCCAACCAAATAATCTAGCGTAATCAGGGAAATTTTTCAAAGAAACTCCACCTGGCCCTATGACAATACCGCCTTTCATATCGCGTAATTGGCGAAGATAAAACCCTTGGCTTCGATCAATATCAAATTGAACTGCACCGTAGTTTAGAAAGATATCAGGAGCCCCCTGAAGTAAACGCTGACCAGCAACTACGCGTCTTCCCATATCGCGATACTGAGACTCGCCTAAATAAGGAGTTAACACAGACTTCTGCGCCTCCTTGTATTGAAGAAACAGTGGATCATTACCGCAATCACCTTCGAAATACAGAACCATACAATTGGTGCCCACACTACCTACCCCCACTACTTTTCTAGCGAAATCCTTCAGGGCATATCGTTGAAACAATATTTGACGGTCTGCCAATAAGGTGCTCGAATAATTAAGTAGCGCCTTATCTATCAGAGAGATTAGAGGAACACCAAATGCATCTTTTTTAAAGTGCTCTATCAGAGGTGGCTTGTTAATAATCTTTCGATTTTTGCCGACTAAGGTAGTGAGATTTTCAAGAACTTGAATATTGCCTTGCCCTTTAGTTGCTTTAAGGTAGGCATCTAAATTCTTTTGATGCTCTTTAGAAAAGTGCTTGCGGATATCTTTCTCCCCAATAAATTCTTGTGCCAAATCTAAATAAGGCATCTTTGCGTATTGCTCCATCCGCTTTTGGTACTCTGAAACGATGCGATAAACCAATTTCCTGCTCATACTCTTATCACCACCAATGCTCTCACAAGCAATCACAGCGCTTGCAACCAATCGTTTGATGTCCCACTCCCAACTGCCAGGCAAAGTCTCGTCAAAATCATTAATGCCGAATACCAGTCGATGTTCAGCCGTTCCAAATAAGCCGAAATTAGAGACGTGCATATCGCCACAAAGTTGCACCGTGATATTGGTAACTGGCTGATTCGCTAAATCTTGTGCCATGATGGCAGCCCCGCCACGATAAAAAGCAAAAGGTGACTGCAACATGCGCTCATAGCGAATCGGGATCAAGGACTTAATTCGTTGCTTAGCCTGGAGCTCTAGTATTTCAATTGGGTTAACGCGTTCCTTGGGTGGTGTATAGATACCTTGCTGGGAAAAACTCACTGCTTTTCGTAAGGCCTTACCATCTGCCATGCGTTTTTTAATGCTGGGACGGGGGTCCTTAAAAGACTCCACGGAATGAAGGACGGCAAATTTGGGTTTATTCACTAAAGACATTAGGTTTTTCCGGGCGAGGTTCTTACACGCCCATATTAATGCCTCTAGGGAAAAAGTCCTTTAGCTATGAATTGAGGTAGCTGAGCTTCTTTTGGATACCGGCCGGTAGGGTTGAGAACCAAACACTATCCTCTCCTACTAGTGGCAGTACCTGGCCATATTCAATCATTTGACCGGGCGCAATTTCATCAATATAGGCCCAAATCTGATGACCGACTAACTTGCTCACCCGTTGTATCGCAATCTCAAGCTCTACCAATAGTTGCTTCTTAGTTTGCTCACTTCTGCCATGGCGTATTTGACCGTTGAGAAATATATGGGGCTCATCCAGCAAAATACCGCCTATGAAACAGTCATGCACATCGAGTTGTTTAAAAATCACCTGGGCAAAATAGGCCTCTGCTCCAGTAACATCTGCATGAATTTTGGTAATGGCTTGTGCAAGCGTGTATTTTTGAAGCGTAGTAAGCGAGAGATCCGCGTAATACACGCTATAGGTTGCCATAGTTATCTTTCAACGTAATGTAGCTATTGATTTAGTGTGAGGTGTATTGAATGTAGTTCATCTTTTATTTGAAGATGATCTAACTTATCAATTGGGAGATCAAGTAGCAATTCAATCCGATTGCGCAAACCCATTTCTACTTTTCTGAAGGCTCCCCACTTTTCCTCTTCACTACCGTCAATGAATGCAGGATCAGGAAATCCCCAGTGCGCGGTCGCTGGATGACCAGGCCAAAAGGGGCATACCTCACCAGCAGCGTCATCACATACTGTAATGATGAAGTCCATATGAGGTGCGTCTACTCTTCCAAATTCTTCCCAGCTCTTACTTCGTAATAATTCCAATGGATAACCCATTTCTCTAGCAAGCTTCAATGCAATAGGATGTACATACCGTTGTGATTTCGAGCCAGCTGAATAACCAATGAAGCGCCCGTGACTTAAGGTAGTTGCTAGTGCCTCAGCAATGATGGATCTAGCAGAATTTCCGCTACAGATGAAAAGAATATTGTAAGGTCGCGTCATGGAGAATGAGTTAAGAAAAATTGTTATTAAAAAATCTCATCTAAGCGCGATGAATATTTCCTGTCAAGAACAAATTTTTGCACATTCCGATCTATCAAATGAGCTGAATTATTGTTGACCATATCTTTAGATTTCAATTCAGGATTGTCTTTTATATCTTTTCTGAATACATCAGATAGGTATTTTTTCAAGTTCTCGCTCATATTTAACCTCGACTTAAAATGGATTAGTAAATACCCATCCTAAGGTGAATTTATTTCAGTTTTATTAAGCCATTAAAAAAGAAAAAACCCAGCGCAAACTGGGCTTTAAGGGGGGGGTAATGCTACTTTATCTTGGTCAGAAATAATCTGACATGCTTAATTTAGGCCTTCTATATGACATCCTCATGACTAACTACCAAGTCGATGGCGGGTATAGCGATTGATGTAGCCTTTTCTAGCTTCATTCCAAGCCTGCAAAATATGTAAGGCAAATTTTTTCATTTTGTATCCTGATGATGAAAGATCGATCAAAATATTTCTGTTGTGCAGAAATATCTCCCAAGCTAATTCAACTGGATTATTTAGCCTATAAATGACGCCATGATGGCTGATTTATGACAGAACGAAATACTTGGAATACACTAAGTTCAATAACATTTTTTCATAGGTAACGTCATGATTGACTGGGATCTCTACGGCACCATTACATTAAGACTGGCACTAGCCCTATTGGTAGGAACCATATTGGGCCTTAACCGCTGGCTTCACCATAAATCAGCAGGAATTCGAACTCACTCATTAGTCGCTATTGGTGCCGCAACGGCCATTATGCTCATCAGTGACTTTGTCAAAGATGATGCCCAGTCTGTTAGCCGCGTTCTTCAAGGTTTGATTACTGGTTTGGGGTTTTTGGGTGCTGGCGTCATCATTCGCGAACAACGCTCGCAACGGGTACATGGCCTCACTACAGCAGCTAGTCTATGGGCTTGTGCGCTCATTGGCGCCGCTTTTGGGGCTGGCCAATTCATACTTGGAGGCCTATCTTTAGGGGCGATATTGCTCACTCTAGTCATGGGCGGCCCGCTTGAAAGGCTGGTTTCTCAAATTAGAGGCATTAAAAGAGGCTCAGAAATCTCTGGTGAGCCGGACTAATACCCTAGTAAAAGACTTAAAAATGGTGTTTTGTCATATTACTTTGGTAGGATTAGTCATCCGATCACATGAAATCTAAGTCTATGAGCAAATATCAATATGAAGATGCAGTACAGCAATTGCAAGAAACTGGCGCAATTGGCTTAGTTGATCTCAAGAACCTGCCGCACGATGATCTGGTAGAGCTATTTGAGGAAATTAAGGTTTGGTGTCTCTATGCCAGCGGTAAGACCGATAAATTACCTAAAGAATCTAAAAAGAAGAAGAAAAAGAAGAAAGATTAATTCTTCTTATCCTGGGAGTCTAAGTACTTAAGCGCTCTTTAGGAAAACGCAGTATGAATTTACTCCCTTTACCAGGGGTACTTTCAATCAGTAGTTGAGCTTGGTGACGGCTGGCAATATGCTTAACAATGGCCAAGCCTAAGCCAGTACCCCCAGTATCTCGAGAGCGGCTCCGATCAACTCTATAAAACCGCTCTGTGAGCCTTGAGAGATGCTCCGGCGCAATTCCTGGACCCGTATCCATCACAATAAATTCGCCCTGTCCATGCGCATTTATCCTCCATCTGACTTCAATAGCGCCTGAATCTGGTGTGTATCGAATAGCATTGGATACTAGGTTGCTAAAGGCCGAGAGAATCTCGCGCTCATCACCCAGCAAGTTTTCACTGGAAAGAATTTCAAAACTAAATGTGTGCTTACCTTGTGATAAAGCCTCAGCATCATTCTTTAACAGAGCCATCACTGTTTTAATGTTGACCTCATTATTTAATGCGGGCAACGAATTGGCTTCTAAATTGGCTAAGGTTAATAAATCCTCAACCAAACTCTTCATTCTTTGAGCCTGAGACATCATCATCTCGAAATACTGATCCCGTTGATTCTTTTCAAGATTTAGAGACTGTACAGTTTCTAAAAAGCCCATTAATACGGTGATAGGTGTTCTCATTTCATGAGAGACATTAGCCACAAAGTCCCGACGCATTGCATCAGCCTTCTGCATATCAGTCACATTTTGGACAAGTAATAAGTGACGTTGATCACCAAATGGAAAGGCTTGTAGCATTAAACTTAAACTACTGTCGGGACCCATGCGCTCCATCAATAAAGGTTCATCAAAGTTTCGCTTCGCTAAATATTGAATAAATTCAGGGCGGCGTACCAAAAAGTTAATACGCTGCATCACATCACGTTTGTAGTGAAGTCCAAAGAAACTCTCTGCAATACTATTGCACCATTCAATCTGATCATCACCATCTAACATGAGAATACCGTTCGGTGAGGCCTGAAAAGCTTCAATGAAGTGATTGTGCTGCTGCTCTACATCTCGCATCTTTAACTTAAGATTTTTTACTAAGCGTTGCAGCCTAAAAAATACCTCTTCCCAGTAACCGCTTGGAAGCAACATATTTTCAATTGAATCATTGAGGGCGTATTTACGTAAACGCGCAAGATTGATATAGGAGTTCACCAATGGGATTGATAGAAAGAAAATCCCAATACAGATAGCCCATTCAGCACCCCAATTAAATAAGGCGATAAAGGCAGCTATCAAAGCAAGGAAAACAATAAAAGCAAAGCGGGCTAAGGCAGAAATCATCCCGTAATCTTAGACGATCTCCAGACGACGCCAGAAATCTTAATTGCCGAGGATTAGGTCTCGGCGGGTGTTTTGGTGATGCGGTAGCCGCTACCCCTGACAGTCTCAATATATCTATCGCAATCGACAGGGGCTAGTGCAGCCCTTAAACGCTTGATATGCACATCTACAGTGCGTTCTTCAATATAGACCTCATTACCCCAAACCTTATCGAGCAGATTGGTTCTTGAATGAACCCGCTCTGGGTTCGTCATAAAATACTGCAAAAGTCGATATTCAGTAGGGCCTAAAGAGATGGTGCGAGGATCGCTATTAGGCCAAATCGCCAGTACCCGGTGTGAACTAGGGTCTAGCTTCAGAGGCCCCAGCGTCAGTGGACCCGTATCCTCCATTGGAACCTGTCTACGCAACAAGGCCCTAACTCTAGCAATTAATTCTTTTGGCGAAAAAGGTTTAGTGACGTAGTCATCCGCCCCTGAATCTAAGCCCATAATCTTATCCGCCTCTTCGCTCTTAGCGGTGAGCATCAAAATAGGTAGGCCTCTTGTGCGATCATTTGCGCGCAATTCCTTAGCAAATTGAACGCCCGACTTCCCAGGAAGCATCCAGTCTAATATTACCAAGCTAGGCAATCGCTCCTTCATCGCAGCAAGAGCAAGATCGGTCTGCATGACTTTTTCAACTTCATAGCCAGCGTGGGTTAAATTAATTGCAATTAACTCTGCAATTGATGGCTCATCTTCAACAACTAGTATGCGTTGAGTCATATCAAAAATGAAATGTTATGGCTTATTAGCTTCACGCACTAGGTCATCATGCGGTATATGACGAACATCAGCACCTTTAGCAACATAGATAACAAATTCCGCTATGTTTTTAGCATGGTCGCCAATACGTTCAATCGCTTTAGCTATAGTAAGCATATCTAAACCAGTTGAGATCATATGCGGATCTTCAGACATGTAAGTAATGAGTTTGCGAACAAAACCCCTGAATTCTTCATCAATTTGGCGATCTTCAGCCACAACCTCAGCAGCCGCTATAGTGTCAAGTCTCGCAAAGGCATCCAAACTACGACGCAACAAATTAATCGCCATTTGACCGGAAAGGCGGATCTCAGCAACGTTAATATTATGTGGAGCCCCTGACTCAACCAAACGCTTAGTGCGCTTAGCAACGCGTTCTGCCTCATCACCTGCCCGCTCAAGATTCGTGATTGCCTTTGATACTGCCATCACTAAGCGTAAGTCACGAGCAGTAGGTTGACGACGAGCAATCAATTCGGTACAGGCTAAGTCAATCTGAATCTCCAGGTCATTAACCAGTTTTTCATTTTCAATGACGATATTGCATGTATCAACATCCATTTGAGTAAATGCGCGCATAGCAGTCGAAATTTGTGACTCAACTAATCCACCCATTTCTAGCAAGCGGCTAGAAAGAGAATTTAGATCTGCATCAAACTGTGATGAGAGGTGTTTATCTGACATTTAGTATCTCCAATTAACCAAAGCGGCCGGTAATATAATCTTCTGTTTCTTTACGCTGTGGCTTAATAAAAATTTCATCAGTTTTACCATACTCAACCAAGCTACCAAGGTACATATAGGCAGTGTAATCGGATACACGTGCTGCCTGTTGCATATTGTGGGTCACGATTGCAATCGTGTACTCATGCTTAAGTTCATTAATCAACTCTTCAATTTTTCCTGTAGAAATTGGATCTAAGGCAGAAGTAGGCTCATCAAGCAAGATTACCGAAGGTTTAACAGCCACACCACGGGCAATGCAGAGGCGCTGTTGTTGACCACCGGAGAGGGAAAGACCACTTTGGCTTAATTTATCTTTAGCTTCATTCCAGAGAGCCGCTTTATTGAGGGCCCATTCAACACGCTCATCCATCTCAGAGCGAGAGAGTCTTTCATAAAGGCGCACACCGAAAGCAATATTCTCATAAATCGACATTGGGAACGGAGTTGGTTTTTGGAAAACCATGCCAATGCGTGAACGCAGTAAGTTTAAGTCTTGGTTTGGCTCAAGAATATTCTGCCCATAAAAATTGATTTCACCTTCAGCGCGCTGACCAGGATAAAGATCGTACATACGATTCAAGGTACGCAATAAAGTAGACTTGCCGCAACCCGATGGCCCAATGAAGGCGGTAACTTTTCCCTGTTCAATATCGAGATTGATATCTTTTAAGCCTTGAAAAGAGCCATAATAAAAATTAAGATTTCTAACTTCAAGCGCATTGATAGCGGCCTGCTCTGATTGTTGATTTGTAGTTTCCACTTTACCCCCTTGACTATCAATCTTATTTAAGTCAAACATTGTTTTCATATTGCTCATCATGCTTGCACCTTCTCACGAAATACCACTCGCGCTAATATATTTAGGCCGAGCACGGCAAATGTGATGAGTAATGCACCACCCCATGCTAATTCAACCCAATTGTCATAAGGACTCATGGCGAATTGGAAAATGACCACTGGCAAGTTAGCCATCGGCGCATTCATATTGGTTGAGAAAAACTGGTTATTCAAAGCGGTAAAAAGCAACGGTGCAGTTTCACCACTAACCCGCGCTAAAGCTAACAAGATACCGGTCATCACACCACTTTGTGCAGCGCGCAAGGTAATCTTAAATGCAACTTTCCATTTCGGGGTCCCAAGAGCATAAGCGGCTTCACGCAAACTACCTGGGACAAGCCGCAGCATATTCTCCGTTGTACGGACGACAACAGGAATAGCAATTAAGGCCAATGCAATCGTGCCAGCCCAGCCAGAAAAGTGCCTTGCTTGAGCAACAACAAATGCATAAACGAACAAACCAATCACAATAGAAGGTGCGGACAACATGATATCGGTAACAAAACGGGTTACAGCAGCAACTCGACTTCGATCGCCATATTCAGATAAGTAAAGGCCTGCCAAAACGCCAATCGGTGTACTAATAAATGTACAAGTCCCAACCAATAAGAGGCTACCAACAATAGCATTAGCAAGACCACCACCCTCTGAGCCTGGGGCCGGAGTGCTGTGAGTAAATAGATTGAGATCAATTGCTGATAGACCTTTAAATAGCAATACACTCAGAATCCAAAGCAAAAAGATCATTCCTAAAAGCATTGCGCCCATAGATAGGGTAAGGCCAATCTTATTAGCACGTTTACGCTTGGCAAAAATGCCTTGATCAATGTTAGAAGTATTGTTCATGTTTTTAAGCCTTGTTTCTTCTCCATGTTGTTTAGCATCCATTTAGCGCATGCCAAAACAACGAAGGTAATAATGAAAAGCGCTAATCCAAGGGCAAACAAGGAAGAAAGATGGTTGCCGGCTTCAGCCTCACCAAATTCATTGGCTAGAGTAGAGGCAATAGATGTTCCGGGAGCAAATAAAGATGCAGATAGGCGATGGGCATTACCGATTACAAAGGTTACCGCCATGGTCTCGCCAAGCGCCCTACCTAGACCAAGCATCACACCGCCGATAACTCCAGCTTTGGTGTAAGGAAGTACAACGTTCTTCACAACTTCCCAAGTAGTGCAACCAATACCGTATGCCGATTCCTTAAGAACAGGGGGAACAATTTCAAAGACATCGCGCATTACTGAGGCGATGAATGGCAGAATCATCATTGCTAAAATTAGACCGGCACAAAGAATTCCGATCCCGTTAAACGCACCAGAAAATAAAATTCCTAAACCAGGGACTTGACCTAATGTTGCAGCTAATGCAGGTTGAATATATTCTGCAAATAGTGGTGCAAATATAAAAAGTCCGAACATGCCATAGATGATGGATGGAACAGCTGCTAATAATTCGACCGCAGTGCCCAATGGCCTACGCAGCGGACCTGGGCATAGCTCAGTCAAGAAAACAGCAATGCCAAAACTTAATGGGACGGCAATGAGTAACGCAATTAATGATGTTACGACTGTTCCATAAATAGCAATTAATCCGCCGAACTCGCCATTAACAACGTCCCACTCTTGAGAAAAGAAAAATCCAGGCCCAAATGTGTGCAAAGCAGGCCAAGCATTTATCACCAGTGAAATGAGAATGCCCATTAATGCAATTAAGACAGATAATGCAAAGAATTGAGTTATTCCATGAAACAAGAAGTCCTGAATACGCTGAAGTTTAGCTATTCTTAAGGCTTGTGGCGTAGGCGCTGAATGAGACTGCGTGATATCCATCATAGATTTGCTTATTTAAATATTGAAACAGCCCCACAGAGATGTGGAGCTGTTTAATCTTGAATGACTAAAAATTAATCATCAAACCTTACTTAGTAATAACTTTAGTAAATACATTCTTACGGATGTAATCTGTTGTTGCATCAGGCATTGGAACGTAATCTAACTCTTCTGCCATTTTCTTACCATCTTTGAATGCAAACTCGAAGAACTTGATTACTTCAGCAGCATTGACTTTATTTTCTGGATTTTTGTACAACAAAATAAATGAAGCGCCAGTAATTGGCCAAGATTTAGCACCCGAAGCGTTGGTAATAAATGTACCCATACCTGGAATCTTTGCCCAATCCGTACCAGCAGCTGCAGCAGCAAATGTCAAATCATCAGGCGCCACGAAATTACCATCTTTGTTTTTCAAAGAAATATAAGTCATTTTATTTTTCTTAGCATATGCATACTCAACATAGCCTACAGAATTCTTAACGCGAGTCACGTTGGCAGCAACGCCCTCATTGCCTTTACCACCAACTGTAGTGGCTGCAGGCCACTTCACGTTGGCACCAGAACCTACGGAGTCCTTAAAAAGCGTACTTGTCTTAGCTAAGTAGTCTGTAAAAATAGCTGTTGTACCAGAGCCATCTGCACGAGTTACAACAGTAATAGGACCAGCAGGAATCTTTACACCCGGATTCATGATGGCGATACGCTTGTCACCCCAATCAGAGATGATTCCTTGGAATATATCGGCCAATGTAGGTCCGTCTAATTTGATTTCGCCTGGCTTAACACCATCAACGTTAATAACGGGAACTACACCGCCGATGATCGCAGGGAACTGCACCATACCGTCTTTTTCCAAATCTTCGAATTTCACTGGGTTGTCGGTTGCGCCAAAATCAACAGTTTTTGCTTTGATTTGCTTGATACCACCAGATGAACCAATAGATTGATAATTTAAGTTAGAGCCAGTTTTAGCCTTAAAAGCTTCTGCCCATTTTGCATAAATTGGGTATGGGAATGTTGCGCCCGCACCAGTCATGTCCACAGCGAATGCTGTTGGAGCTAGTGAAATAGCGCTAATAACTAGTGCTTTTTTCAAAAAAGATTTCATTTGATCAGTCCTTGATGGGAAATAAGGTTGCAATGCGATAACAAGAAGATACGTTTTATCTATGACGCTTTCATGACAAGCCAGTAAATTTATAAATAAGTCATTAGTTTCAATGACTTATGAAATTCTATTGAGTTAAGATAGGCTAAACATTTTGTAGTAGTTAGGACCTAGTAAATCCTAGGCTACATCCCCATCCTTGCAGAATGGATAAATAATTCTGCCAAGACTGCAAATAGTCATCAAAGTGCCATATTAGTTATTCAGGATTGGATGTGTAGTGAAAGTGTTACTCCAAATGAAGCAATTTTCCCCAAGCCTGTATTGGGGATTTTTTTGGGTGCTACCTTGACCTATAGAAAAGCTAAACAATCCTTTTTAACTTTAAAGTGCCGAAAACTGCTGCACCAGCTATAGCCATGATGATCATGACCTCATAAAAAGAGCCCTTTAAACCAGGTAGGTCCTCCATATTCATGCCCATAATCCCGGAGATCAAGGTCATAGGCAAAAAGATTACGGTCATCACAGACAAAACCTGCAAGTTCTTGGCATTAAATTCAGCGACGTGGGCGGCTTGCTCGTCTTGCAAGACCTTCGCACGGTCATAAAGACTCCCAATCTCCTGAACCAAATAAGAAAGAAGGTCTAAGTCATCGTTCAAGCTATTTTTATCTTCATCACTAAACCAATACGGCAAGCGCTTTAATAAACGGTGTAAGGCAATTAATTCAGGAGAGAAATGTCTTCGAAGTCGACTACATTGAATCCGAATTCTTCCTAAGTTTTCATGCTCAGGGAATTCCCTGCCCTTCAATAAATTTTCCTCTAGCTCATCCATGTTTTCAGACAAGTGGATCAAAAGTGTTCTGAGCTGTTCAGCCCGCAAGTCAAGCAGCTCATGGAATAGCTCGATAGCCGACACTGGGTTAAGCTGACCATTTCTCAGGTCATAGCGTAATTTATCCGTTGTTCGAAGAGGGTTATTTCGCAGAGAGATCATCAATCTTGGCGTAACAATTGCCCAGAGTGTCCCCAGGGTCGAATCACCATGATCTTCACCAAACTCTTGTTGGAAATCATTCATCACCATTAGAAGGCAATCATCTAGTTTTTCAATGCGTTCTAAGCGACTGAGATTAACTCCCTCTCGAATCATTTCCACAACCCGCTCTGGAACAAGGCTGGTTTTTTCAAGCCAGCGCTGCACCTGAGAATTAGAGAGGTTTAAATGCAACCAAATGGATAATTTGGGGTCTTCAAGCGCATCCGCAATCTCGAATAAGGGCAATTCATAGCCTGCTCCTGTTGCAGGCATTGCCCAAGCAAATACGACGCCAGCAATAGGAAAGTTTATGGGTCGATTGAGAGTCATTTGCAGATTGTATGACAAGCATCGGCGCGCATTTGCGAGGGATGACATCAATTTGTAATGGGAATCCGCTAAACAGAAGCATTTATCAATACGCAAAACTCATAAGATCATCATGAAATGGCTGTTAATGGGGTTTTTCCTTTTTCCCACCCTGTCCAATGCATTTGAGCCTCTTAATACGGATGATGCAGGCACGGTTGCGGCAGGCGGAAACCAAATTGAGCAATATTTCATCTTCATCAATCGTAATGGTGGGAGCTCACAGGCAGTCGATATCATCACACCTGGTGAGGAGTATTCAGGGAGCGCAGATGCCAGGGCTTTACCCTTCACTTATACCCGCGGCCTTAGTAACGCAGTAGAAGCCTCCTTTTCAACGACTTATTACAACCAACCCAGTGGTAATTTCTCGCGGTTATCAAACTATGTTTTCGCAACTAAATGGCGCTTCCACGAAGACGAGCAATATCGCTATGCGTTAGCCATCAAGCCGATCCTTGTTTTACCCACAAGCAAACAGCAGCAAGTGAACGGTCTTGGATTGGCCTCCGTAAATTATGGCGTCAATTTCATTGCTTCCAAATATTGGGAAGATATTGAGTTGCATGTAAATGCCTCGTATATGCGGTCTCCCTACAATACAAACTACAGCATTGGTAATAGCGCAGATGCTAATCGTACCGATATCTTCCTACTTTCCTTGGCCCCGGTATGGACAGTTACCCCCGGTTTACGCGTAGCTCTTGACATCGGCGCTACTACCAACCCTGTCATGACAGAGCAATATTTAAGCTACTATTCTTTGATAGCGGCCATCTACTCCATTACCAATAACTTAGATTTAGGCCTCTCTTATATGCGGGCAGCCCTCACTTATGGAGCCACCTTCGGCTCACAAGTGGCAGGCTCTACCCGCTCGGAAATCGGTGTTACCTGGAGATTTTGAAAACCCAAGGCTAATACCAGATTTATGGTTGTCATAATTTAAAGGCAAACTCGGCTCTAATTTTTGATAAATTATGTCTACTTGGAGCATCCTATGCAATATCAAATTATTCCTCTTGAAATGGGCTCTTTAGTGAAGAGGCATGTTTTCCAAAAAAATAATAAAGAAATTAAATGTGGCCTCGTATGGAAGCTTGGCTCTGTACTGACTAATATTAAACCTGCCTTTTTAAAAACCTACGATCCAAATATTGGGATCTGTATTCAAGATATACCTGGCGGCAGCATAGGTGAAACCTATGGAGGTGAAAAAGTAATTTACTTCTCCGATACAGTGGAAGATGAAGAAGAAGAAGAGTTATCAGATATTTTTTATGAAAGCTCTAAAAAATATTCCAATAATTATGTCGACGTTTTCCATGACCTGGGTTGGATTGAGGTTAGCATAGAGTCCTATATTTTTGGTGAGATTGAAATTAAAGAAATTAAAAGTACCCCTGTCAGCTATAAATGAAAATCTTCCAAATAAAAATTACTATACTTTTATGCACCCTACTCTGGGCTTGCGCCTCTTTAGCCCAATCATTTAAGTTCGTCGCCCTAGGCGATATGCCGTATAAACTCCCAGAAGATTTTGTTCGCTTCGAAAGATTGATTGGTGAGATTAATAGGCTCAATCCAAAATTTTCAATTTTTATTGGCGATACCAAATCAGGATCTACGCCCTGTAGTGACGAGTACAACGTCCTTATCAAAAACTATTTCAATCAATTTAAAGCCCCTTTGATTTATAGCATTGGTGATAATGAATGGACGGATTGTCACCGCCCACTAGCAGGCTCGTACGACCCTCTTGAACGCTTACAAAATATTAGAAAGACATTTTTCCCTTCGAGAATGAGTCTTGGTAAAACACCCTTGCAGTTAACAAGACAGTCTGATGTTGACCAGCAATACAGTAAGTTTGTAGAAAATTCCTTTTGGGTTGTAAACAACTATCTATTTGTTAACTTGCATATTCCGGGATCGAATAATAATTTCGAGCGCGACGATAGCGCCATACAAGAATATTATGAACGGAATCGAGCGAACTTAAGTTGGATTGATAATGCATTTACTCTGGCCTCAGGTAAAAAGTATGCTGGAATTATTTTCTCCTACCAGGCAGACATGTTTTATAAGCCAGGCCAAGCAACTGAAGCTGATAGTGGTTATAGAGACACCCTTAAAGCGCTCAGTAAGCAATCTCAAGAATTTAGAAAGCCCGTACTTCTCATTCATGGGGATAGCCACCGACTCATCATTGATCAACCCTTACGAACGGTAGATCAAAAATATATCCTCGAAAATGTTTTACGGGTTCAAGTCATGGGCGCAGAACAAGTGCAGGCAATAGAAATACAGGTTAACCCAACAGTCGTGGAGCCCTTTAGCTTCACTCCAATCCTGATTAGGGAGAATATGAATGCTACAAAAGATTAGAAGTTTCCTTAATTTAGGAAAGTAAACTTACTAGACTTTTCGGTCAATACTTTCCTCCAATCCTTAAAGTCAAAAGAAGCCTTCATTAAAGAGCAAGTAGACAAAGTAATTGACTCACCAGCAACATGAGATGCTAAACCTGCAAGGCTGGGGTTATGGCCCACAATCATCACATCATCATATCTTTTTGCAACTCCGGAAATCAATTCAAGTAGTGCCGCTATCTCTGCCCCATATACCAGTGGGTCGATTAAGAAATTGGTACGCTTCATGTCTAATTTATTTGCAATGATTTGGGCTGTAGTGATGGCTCTCACTGCAGGGCTGGTCACAATTAAGTCAAGATGAATTGCTTTTTTATGGAGCTTTACACCTAAATTATTCACATCCTTCAGGCCTCTTTCTGATAGAGGCCTATCCTGATCTGGGGTCAAGAGTTCACCAGTGATAGCCTTGGCGTGGCGCAACAAGAATAGCGTTTTAGTACTCATCTGCACGCACACCAATCTTAGTAATGGATATTGGGAATTCTAGAGACTTTTTTTCATTTGCAAAGCATTAGCTGGCCCTATTGCTTCTTTTAATATTTTTAAGGCTAGATGACAGAAATATTGCAGTTTTATTACAAGCCTATACCGTCATATGAGCAGTACTTTCATCGTATGAAAGTGATAACCATTTTGACAATATGTCATATTAAGTTTGTAGACTATTGTCTACTTATGGGAGATGAAGTGTAATTCTGACGTTACTGGTTACGAACAGTTTGCACTAACAGCCCATAGGTAACCACTCTTCCTTGTTTTCGAGGTTTAAGCGACCGGCACTAAATCAGCAATACTTTTCGCCGCACTCATACCTACATCAGCATCTTTGGTCTCTACCATCACCCGCAGGAGCGGTTCAGTGCCAGAAGCACGAATGAGCACCCTACCGATATCTTTTAGATCTACATCAACTTTTTCGATTTGCTTCTTGAGTTTCTCATCTTGTTTCCAGTTGTAACCAGGCTTAAATTTGATATTGAGAAGCACTTGTGGGAAGATGTTGACATTCTCCAGCAGCTGAGCAAGGCTTTTTTTGTTTTGACTCATGGCAGCAAGCACTTGCAGAGCTGCAATCGTGCCATCACCAGTGGAGTGTTGATCCAAACAAAGCAAGTGACCAGAACCTTCGCCACCAATAAGCCATCCCTTTTGTCTGAGGAGTTCTAAAACATAACGATCGCCCACATTGGCGCGCTCAAATTCAATGCCTAAGTCTTTAATAGCATTCTCAACCGCAAGGTTGGTCATCAAGGTGCCAACAACACCACCAATGGCATGCCCACGCTCTAAGCGGTCTTTAGCAAGTACATAGAGCAGTTCATCGCCATTAAATAAACGGCCCGTGGCATCAACCATCTGCAAACGATCCGCATCACCATCTAGCGCTATGCCAATATCTGCTTTTTCTGCTTTGACTTTAGCAATCAAGGCAGCTGGGGCTGTAGCCCCACAACCATCATTAATATTGCGTCCGTCAGGAGTGACACCGATAGAAATGACTTCCGCCCCTAGCTCCTGAAATACCTGCGGAGCGATGTGATAGGCAGCGCCATTGGCACAATCTACCACCAGTTTTAAACCTTGTAGATTTAAATCACTTGGAAACGTCGATTTACAGAAATCGATATAACGTCTAGCAGCGTCATCTAAGCGGAAAGCTTTACCCAATTCGTCCGCGCCCACGCAGCCCATGGGTTTTTCGAGTTCAGCTTCAATGGCAAATTCAAAGTCATCGGAAAGTTTGTCACCATTGGCTGAAAAAAATTTGATGCCGTTATCTTGATAAGGATTGTGTGAAGCGGATATCACTACACCTGCAGTTAAGTGCAAGGCTCTTGTGAGATAAGCAACCCCAGGGGTTGGCATGGGTCCGCACAACATGACATCTACACCGGCAGCTGCAAAGCCTGCTTCTAAAGCAGCTTCTAACAAATAACCAGATACGCGGGTATCTTTACCAATCAAGACTTTGCAACGTTCACCTGATTTAACGTCTTTAGTGAATACTTTGCCTGCGGCATAAGCTAAACGGGTCATGAATTCAGGAACAATCGGAAAATGCCCCACTTCTCCTCGAATGCCATCAGTGCCAAAGTATTGTTTTTTCATAAATGAGATTATAAAACTTAGGGGTATCCTAAGTCTGAATCGCCCCCCAAAGCTTTAAAGCATCAACCGTCTCAGGTACATCGTGTACGCGTACGATTCTGGCGCCGCGATCAGCCGCCATGATGGCTGCTGCCACGCTGGAAGCCACACGCTCATTGGTGTCCTTGCCGGTAATCTTACCAATCATGGATTTACGGGAGAGGCCGGCCAATACGGGATATCCTAACTTTGAAAATGCAGCAAAGTTTTTCAGTATATTGAGATTATGTTCGAGACTTTTACCAAAACCAAATCCCGGATCAATCGCGATTCTATTGGCTTCGATACCAACCGTCATCAGAACTTGAGCACGTTCCTGCAAAAATAAGGATACGTCCGCAATCACATCTTGATACTCCGGATCAAATTGCATCGTCTGTGGGTTGCGTTGCATGTGCATTAAAACAATACCGCAATGGGTATTTTCTAAGATTGCATTTACCGCACCCTCTTGTCTTAATGCCCAAACATCATTGACGCAATCAACCCCGGCATTCAGTGCTTGCCGCATGGTCTCTGCTTTATAGGTATCGATTGATAAAGCTACACCACAATGTTTGAGCACTTCAATGACTGGCAGTACGCGATCAAGTTCTTCTTGCAGCGCTACTGGCTCTGCGCCTGGCCTTGTTGACTCGCCTCCAATATCTATTAGATCGACTCCATTGGCAATCATGCGTTCTGCTTGCGCTATGGCATCTTGCGGTGTTCGGAATTTCCCCCCATCTGAAAATGAATCGGGGGTGGCATTCAGAATACCCATGACAATGGGGTATTGACGTTTAGTGAAGTCAAAAAGAAAACGCCCACAACGCCATGTTGTGGGCATCTCCAGCATGCCTTCTAGCTTCATCAAAGCTCGGCTGTTAATTGCTTAGGCTGTTGCCGGAGCGCTACCAGGAGCTGGGCCTGGCGTGCCAGCAGAATTACCAAACTGGGTTGCAGGTGGAGGCTTTGGTGTACGAGGTGGGCGACCTTCCATGATGTCGGTAATCTGCTCCGCATCCAGAGTTTCCCATTCGAGCAAAGCCGCAACCATGGCTTCAACCTTGTCGCGATTTTCTTCTAAGATTGATCTGGCCAAAGCGTACTGACTATCAATCAGCGTACGAATCTCAAAATCGACTTTCTGCTGCGTCAACTCAGACACTGTTTTGGTGCTATTGCGACCGAAGATACTCTCTGATTCAGTATCCACATAAACCATTGTTCCTAGGCTATCGCTCATACCATAACGCGTCACCATATCGCGTGCCATTTTGGTAGCGCGCTCAAAGTCATTTGATGCACCAGTACTCATGGAGTGCAAAAACACTTCTTCAGCAGCACGACCACCAAACAAAATCGCCAACTCTTCTAACATGCGATCTTTATACAAATTCACACGATCAAACTCAGGCAATTGCCAAGTTACGCCCAAGGCCATACCACGCGGCATGATGGTGACTTTATGAACCGGATCAGCCTTAGGTAGCACCTTGGCAACAACCGCATGACCAGACTCGTGATAAGCCGTATTGCGACGCTCTTCTTCACGCATCACAGCAGACTTACGCTCTGGACCCATGTAGATCTTGTCTTTAGCGTCCTCAAAGTCTTTCATATCGACTGCACGTTTATTGCGACGCGCAGCAAACAATGCAGATTCATTTACCAGGTTGGCTAAATCCGCGCCTGAGAAACCGGGGGTACCACGAGCTAGAACAGCAGCATCTACATCAGGATCAATGGGCACTTTGCGCATATGTACATGCAGGATTTGTTCGCGACCACGAATGTCTGGCAAACCAACGTGAACTTGACGGTCAAATCGACCTGGACGCAATAGTGCTTTATCCAATACGTCGGAGCGATTAGTTGCTGCAACCACGATCACTCCACTATTACTTTCGAAACCATCCATCTCAACCAACATCTGATTAAGGGTTTGCTCGCGCTCATCATTACCACCGCCCATACCAGCACCACGATGACGACCGACCGCATCAATCTCATCAATAAAGATGATGCAAGGAGAATTTTTCTTGGCGTTCTCGAACATATCCCGTACACGTGATGCACCGACACCAACAAACATTTCAACGAAATCAGAACCGGAAATCGAGAAGAAAGGAACTTTGGCTTCGCCTGCGATAGCACGTGCTAGCAAGGTTTTACCAGTTCCCGGAGGGCCTACCAAGAGTACGCCATGGGGAATGCGACCACCCAGTTTTTGAAACTTTTGGGGATCCTTTAAGAATTCGACTAATTCAAAAACTTCTTCTTTTGCTTCATCGCAACCAGCGACGTCAGCAAAAGTAACGGTATTGCTATTCTCATCAATCAGACGCGCTTTTGATTTACCGAATGAGAATGCTCCGCCTTTGCCACCACCTTGCATCTGGCGCATCATAAAGAACCAGAAGCCAATAATTAATAATGTAGGTCCCAGATAATACAAAGCAGAAACCAACATATTGGGTTCATCGTCCGCCTTACCGGTTACTTGAACACCGTATTTCATTAAATCACCCACCATCCAGATATCCCCTGGAGAGATGAGGGAGTATTTAGTTCCGTCAGCAGGCGTTACTTGTAATGTGCGACCTTGCACATCAACGCGCTTCACTTTTCCTGCCTTAGCGTCATCCATGAATTGGGAGTACGTGACTGAAGTCTGGTCCTTAGGCTTGTCAAACTGTTTGAAAACAGTGAAAAGCACCAAGCCCACAATGAGCCATACACCGATTTTTTGGAACATATTGCTGTTCAAATTCATTCCTTTTCTGGATTCATCCAGGAGTTAAAGCAGGTTGCTATACCTAAGTATCTGATTCTACTACCTCCCTTTTTCAAGGGCTAATGGCATATATATTTAATAAACCCCTGTATTTTATGGGTTATTAAAGGGTTTTAATGCTGATTTCTGGGATTAATAGGGAATTTACTTGGGCGGTTTGAGATTTCTACCTAAAAGGAAGATCTCTGAAGACTTTGCTCTGGAAGCTTTAGGCTTTCTAGAGGCGACCGTTTTGAAGACCTTTTTAAACGATTCCACAATTTGACTGTAGCCACTACCGTTGAAACACTTAATCAGTAGAGCACCCTCAGGCTTTAAATGCCCTATCGCAAAATCTAAGGCAATCTCAGCCAAAAAGGCCATCCTTGCCGCATCAGCAACCCCAACCCCAGATAAATTAGGGGCCATATCCGAAAGAACCAGATCTACCTTGCCTTCCGCCTCTTTCGGCAATAATGCCTCCAGCGCTGCAAGACCTTCTTCCTCACGGAAGTCACCTTGGATAAAGCTCACATCAGCAATATCTTCCATCGGCAATATATCGAATGCAATGATCTGACCATCCGGTTTGCCAGATTCAATTTTGGGATTACTTTTACCAAGTTCGGTGAGACGATTGCGCGCGTACTGCGACCAACTTCCAGGAGCACTTCCAAGGTCGACAATAGTCATACCTGCTTTAATGAGGTGATCTTGCTCGTCAATTTCACTAAGCTTGTAAACCGCTCTAGCGCGATAACCCTCTTTCTGGGCCATCTTCACATAGGGATCGGTTAAATGATCTTGCAACCAACTTTTATTAAATTTATTCTTCGCCACAACTTACCCACTTTCGCCCTATATTTTCCTAGTTTCTGCTCTCTAAAGCAAAAGGAATCGATACAAAATCACCCAATCGACCCGAATTGGGTGATTTAAACCACCAATGCTCTATCATCAACCCCATGACTGCTCTCACTATTACTCCCGCACAACGTAAATCCCTTAAAGCTGATGCCCATGACTTAAGTCCTGTAGTCATGATTGGCGGCGATGGTTTAACACCAGCGGTAATTAAAGAAGCCAAGCTTGCCATTGGCCATCATGGATTAATTAAGATCCGCGTCTTCGGAGATGATCGTGAAGCACGCATAGCGATCTATGAAGAACTGTGCGATAAATTAAATGCCGCACCGGTTCAGCACATTGGCAAATTGCTTGTCATCTGGAAACCTAAAGATATTGTTGATGAAGCCTTTTCTAATTTAGGGAGATCATCAAAGCAAACCAAGAAATCATTACAGGCACCGCGCACAAAACGACAGCCCAATCGTGCTCCCGCAAAAGCCGGTGTTCGGACCAGTACTTCAGAAAGATCAGACCGTCGCTCTGCATCGAACAAGGCACCATTCGCACGCGCTGCAGCAGTCAAGTCTGCAACGCCTAAGAAACGCGTATTACGTTCTGAAGCAGCAGAATCCAAAATTGGCTGGTCATCACCGGGATATCGCAAAGCTGCTGCTGCACCTGCTCCAATTAAAAGACGAAAAGTGCGCATGAGCAGTACGAAGAAAAAGTCACTAGGCTCTTAAAGCCAGTCGACATCAAAAGAACGCCGCTTGTCGGCGTTTTTTTATTGAGTAGATTTAGTGAGGCGCCAGACCAGATAAATTCCTAATGCACTCTGGAACATAAAGACCACACTAGAAACGCCATGTAATTTAGCAAACACATCTGCTGAAGATGAAAGCATCACCGGCATACCTTGCAGTAAGGCTTGATCACGCAAGGTATTCATCCAAGGGATGAATACAAACGATGCGGCGACAGAACAAAGCAACATGGCCAGTAGAACCAAGCGAATCACTTTGTACTGCCTTAGACCACGGGTAACCAGCAAGTTTGCGAGCACCATTAACGCAATACACACAATCGTACTTAAATAGGCCTCAGCCTTAAAAATGCTGCCAGCAACCATGCCCGCAACCTGGCGATCCGTGAGGGTATTAAAGATAGTGGGTGCGACAAGGTATCCAACAGTCAGTAGACTCCCCACCCATAACCCAGCAAATAAGGTAAACAGTCTTTGCGCTCCAGAATGACTTGAAGCGACGAAGTTCTGCATAACTGCTATCTTGGAGATTAAATTAGATATACCGAACAGCCAAAATCTCCACTTGACGATTACCGCCAGGAGCCTGGACGGCAACAACATCACCCTCTTCTTTGCTAATCAGTGCACGTGCAATCGGAGAGCTGATAGAGATCTTATTTACTGCAATATCTGCTTCATCATCACCAACAATCTGATAGGTCAGCTTAGTGCCATCCTCTAGATCTTCTAAATCTACAGTTGCACCAAACACTACCCGGCCAGCGACATCTAAGGATGAGGGATCAATGATTTGCGCGGCTGACAGTTTGCCTTCTAATTCTTGAATACGGCCTTCGATAAAGCCTTGCTTTTCTTTGGCAGCATCATATTCAGCATTCTCTGAGAGATCGCCTTGTGCACGCGCTTCAGAAATGGCATTGATCACTGAAGGGCGTTCGACATGCTTAAGACGGTGCAACTCCTCTTTGAGAAGTTCTGCACCGCGTTTGGTAATGGGGATTGAGCTCATGCTACTAACCTAACTTAAATTCATGCACTAAATTGCGCGTATAAAGGTCAATTTTAGATTAAATGAGCTTCCGATGTAAGTCCTGCAAGGAATAAACCTCTAAGGACTCCTTGCTACCGTTTTGTGAGGCCAATAAACCATCCATCACCGCACGTGCCGCACTAATGGTCGTATAGTAAGTAACACCATTCGCTTGAGCGCTGGTTCGTATTGATCTCGAGTCAGCAATCGCGGTACGGGTTTCATCCACAGTGGTAAATACCAGTGAAATTTCACCATTTTTGATGAAATCCACAATATGGGGACGACCGTCTTTGACTTTGTTTACCAGGCGGACTGGCAAACCAGCAGCTTCAATTGCCGCAGCAGTACCCTTGGTTGCCACCATCGGGAAGCCTAATTGATGAAGGAGTTTGGCCACTTCAATTGCTTTAGGCTTATCGCTATCTTTTACCGTTAGAAGCACAGTACCGCTCTTGGGTAACTTGATACCAGCGCCTAACTGGGATTTGAATAAAGCCTCACCGAAAGTCTTCCCAACACCCATGACTTCACCCGTCGACCGCATCTCAGGTCCCAGAATGGGATCAATGCCGGGGAACTTATTGAATGGGAATACCGCCTCTTTCACTGAGAAGTATGGGGGCTTCACCTCTACCAGGATACCTTGCTGTTCTAGTGATTGACCAACCATACAGCGGGCTGCAATCTTAGCCAACTGCAAGCCGGTCGCTTTAGAAACAAAAGGCACAGTACGAGAAGCGCGTGGATTGACTTCTAATACATAGATAACATCCTTGCCATCCACATTTTGAATCGCAAACTGGACATTCATCAAACCAATTACATTAAGGCCTTTAGCCATTGCTGCAGTTTGACGTTTGATTTCTTCAACGGTAGAGTCAGATAAAGAATATGGCGGCAATGAGCATGCTGAGTCGCCTGAGTGAACGCCGGCTTGCTCGATATGCTCCATCACACCACCAATAAATACTTTGCTGCCATCGCTAATGCAATCCACATCACACTCAATAGCATCATTAAGGAAGCGATCTAACAGCACCGGTGAATCATGTGAAACCTTCACTGCTTCACGCATATAGCGCTCTAAGTCGCGTCCATCATGCACAATTTCCATTGCACGACCACCCAATACATAGGAAGGACGAACGACTAATGGATAACCAATTTCTTCAGCAAGAACAAGAGCATCTTCTTCAGTTCGAGCAGTCCGGTTCGGTGGTTGACGTAAACCCAGGTCTTGCAATAGTTTCTGGAAGCGCTCGCGGTCTTCTGCGGCATCAATCATGTCTGGTGAGGTACCAATAATCGGTACGCCATTACGCTCTAGATCTAGGGCCAATTTTAAAGGGGTTTGACCACCATACTGAACGATCACTCCCTTTGGCTTCTCTTTAGCCACGATTTCTAAGACATCCTCTAGAGTCAAGGGCTCAAAGTACAAGCGATCAGACGTATCGTAGTCAGTTGAAACGGTCTCGGGGTTGCAGTTCACCATAATGGTTTCATAACCGTCATCACGCATCGCTAGAGCAGCATGTACACAACAGTAATCGAACTCAATACCTTGGCCAATTCGGTTCGGGCCACCGCCCAAAACCATGATCTTGTCTTTATTAGTCGGGTTTGATTCACACTCACCATGCTCAGCTTCGTATGTGGAATACAAGTAAGCGGTATTAGTAGAGAACTCAGCGGCGCAGGTGTCCACCCGTTTGTAGACCGGAACTACTTTGAGACGATGGCGCGCGGCACGCACTGATGAAGCATCTGTGCCTAGTAATTTGGCTAAGCGGCGATCTGAAAAACCTTTTTGTTTAATAAAGCGTAATTCTTGAGCTGAAAGACTGTCGATTTTGCGTAACTTGATTTCTGCTTCAATCGTAATCAGTTCTTCAATTTGCTCCAGGAACCAAGGATCAACCTTCGTTTCACTATAGATCTCATCCAATCCCATGCCCATCCTGAAGGCATCAGCCAGATACCAGATGCGGTCTGGTCCAGGCTCATTGATCTCTTGGATGATGTCATCTAAATCAGTAGAAAATTCATCTAAGCCATCAACACCCACTTCAAGACCGCGTAACGCTTTTTGGAAAGACTCCTGGAAGGTCCGGCCAATCGCCATCACCTCGCCCACCGATTTCATCTGCGTTGTTAGACGTGAATCAGCTTGTGGGAATTTCTCAAAAGCAAAACGGGGAATCTTCGTAACGACGTAGTCAATAGAAGGTTCAAAAGAAGCTGGAGTGGCACCACCAGTAATGTCATTCTTGAGTTCATCCAAGGTATAACCAACTGCTAACTTAGCTGCGATCTTCGCAATCGGAAAGCCAGTGGCTTTGGAAGCTAGCGCTGATGAGCGAGATACCCGGGGGTTCATCTCAATCACAATCATGCGCCCATCTACTGGGTTGATTGAGAACTGTACGTTAGATCCGCCGGTATCAACGCCGATTTCACGCAGAACCGCAATCGAAGCATTACGCATGATTTGATATTCTTTATCAGTCAGCGTTTGCGCAGGGGCTACAGTAATCGAGTCACCAGTATGAACACCCATCGGATCTAAGTTTTCGATCGAGCAAACGATGATGCAGTTGTCATTGCGATCGCGCACGACTTCCATCTCAAATTCTTTCCAACCTAAAAGAGATTCTTCGATCAAGAGTTCACGGGTTGGCGATAAATCGAGACCCCGTTTGCAGATTTCCTCAAACTCTTCACGGTTGTATGCAATACCGCCACCAGATCCACCCATGGTGAAAGAAGGACGAATTACCACTGGAAAACCGTCGCTACCAGTCTCTCCTTGAATGCGCTGCTGAACTTCAAGCGCTTCATCCAATGAATGCGCAATACCTGATTTAGCTGATCCCAGACCAATTTTGGTCATCGCTTCTTTAAATTTCTGGCGATCTTCGGCTTTATCAATCGCCTCTGGTGATGCGCCAATCAGTTCACAACCGTATTTTTCTAGTACACCATGACGATGCAGATCTAAAGCGCAATTCAAGGCAGTTTGACCACCCATGGTTGGCAAAATCGCATCCGGTTTTTCAGTAGCGATAATCCGCTCTACGACTTCCCAAGTAATCGGCTCAATGTAAGTTACATCTGCCATTTCTGGGTCGGTCATGATGGTTGCTGGATTGCTATTGACCAGAATGACTTTATAACCTTCATCCCTCAGGGCTTTGCAAGCTTGCGCTCCAGAATAGTCAAACTCACAGGCCTGTCCAATCACAATGGGACCTGCACCAATAATCAGGATGCTCTGAATGTCGCTACGTTTAGGCATTATTTGCCTCCCTTATTGCTAGCATTCATGAGCTCCACAAAACGATCAAATAAATAGGCAATGTCATGAGGACCCGGTGAAGCCTCGGGATGCCCTTGGAAACAGAGCGCTGGCTTATCTTTCCAAGCCAATCCTTGCAATGATCCATCGAACAGAGAAACATGCGTTATGCGCAAGTTGTCTGGCAAAGTATTTGCATCAACAGCAAAGCCGTGATTCTGAGAAGTAATTGCTACCCGTCCAGTATCTAAGTCTTTCACTGGATGGTTTGCGCCATGATGACCAAACTTCATCTTCAATGTTTTAGCTCCTGCGGCAAGACCCATGATTTGGTGACCTAAACAAATCCCAAATGTGGGAATTCCTTTTTCGATAATTTCTTTTGCAGCAGCAATTGCGTAATCACACGGCTCAGGATCGCCAGGACCATTCGAGAAAAACACACCGTCTGGATTCATTGCTAAAACTTCAGTGGCGCTAGTTTGTGCAGGAACGATGGTGAGCTCACAACCGCGCTCAGTAAGCATGCGCAAAATATTGCGTTTCACACCAAAGTCAAAGGCAACCACTTTATGGATTGGCTTGCTGGTATCCAAAGTTCGGTACGCTGGCTTGTCATCAGGGCCATGTAACTCCCATTCTGCTTCACGCCATGGGTAGGATTTCTGGGTAGTGACTACTTTTGCTAGATCTAGGCCAGCCATCCCTGGGAATGCTTTAGCAAGCTCAAGTGCTTTTTTGCCTAATACTTCAGAGTCATCACCGGCTTTTCCAGCAACGATTGCCCCTGATTGAGCGCCCTTATCTCGAAGGATACGGGTTAATTTGCGGGTATCGATACCAGCAATACCAAGTACACCTGCTGTTCTTAGGTAATGATCTAAAGTCCCCTCTGAGCGGAAATTGGATACCCGCTTAGGCAAATCTTTAACAACTAAGCCAGCAGCATGAATTTGATCGGACTCAGCGTCCTGCGCGTTAACGCCAACATTACCGATATGAGGATAGGTTAAGGTAACTATCTGACGTGAATAACTTGGATCAGTAATGATCTCTTGGTATCCAGTTAATGCCGTATTAAAGACAACTTCGCCGGTAGTTTCGCCAGGGGCGCCAATACTAAAACCAGGAAATAATGTGCCGTCAGCTAGAGCCAACACGGCGGGGGGAAAAGAAGGAAGCAAGGGTGACAAACCATCTCCAGTCCCTGCTCCATCCGACGCTCAAAACCCCCAAAAATACCAACCCGGGGCTTCTTTATGCGGGAGGTGAGTGTCTTTAAGCGCTAGGGTATTTATTAAGTTTCGAACCCTGCAATCATACCATTTTTACGCGTAAACCCTTGAATGCCTAGCCTTAAGAGTCTTGTAAGGAAATTCCCCCTCTAGCCGCAGGTCAGAGGGGGTGTATTTAGGCTAGCCTTGAGCGATTTAAGCCTTGGCGCTTTGCTCAATAATGCTCTTAATTTGAGCTAAAACAGTCTGGTCTTCCATGGTGCTGATATCACCAGGGTCACGACCTTCAGCCACCGCTTGCAATGCACGGCGAACGATCTTGCCAGAACGGGTCTTCGGTAGCGCTGTTACCACATACACGCGACCAGGACGGGCAATAGCACCCAAGGTGGTGTCAACGGTCTTCATGCACTCAGTTTCTAAGGTAGCTGTATTAGACGCATCCTTAGGAATGACAAAGGCAATTGCAGCCTGACCCTTCAGCTTGTCTTCAATACCAACGACAGCGACTTCAGAGACATTAGGGTGACTAGAGATACTCTCTTCGATCTCACGTGTTCCCAAACGGTGTCCTGCGACGTTAATCACGTCATCAGTACGACCCAAGATAAAGAAGTAACCATCTTTGTCTTTGATTCCCCAGTCAAATGTGGAGTAAATCAACTTACCCGGAATGGTTTCCCAATAAGTGCTGACAAAGCGTTTGTCATCACCCCAAACGGTTTGCATACAACCTGGAGGCAATGGACCTTCGATGGCAATCACCCCTTTTTGATCTGGACCCAACTCCTCAGAAGTGGCGTCATCCAATAACTTCATGTTGTAACCAAAGGATGGCACGCCAGGCGATCCAAACTTATGTGGCATGACTTCAATACCACGTTGAATTGCCAACATCGGCCAACCGGTTTCTGTCTGCCAATAGTTATCCACAATCGGCTTCTTAATCGCATCGTGAATCCAACTTGCGGTTGGTTCATCTAATGGCTCGCCTGCTAAGAATAAAGCGCGCAAAGAAGAAAGATCATATTTAGTCAAGAAAGCAGGATCTTGTTTTTTGAGAACCCGAACTGCAGTTGGTGCTGAGAACATAACGGACACTTTGTACTTCTCAACTAGTTCCCACCATATGCCAGCATCAGGGCGTAATGGCGTACCTTCGTACATGATGGTGGCCATGCCATTGAGCAAGGGCGCATAAATAATATAACTGTGTCCTACTACCCAGCCAATATCAGAGGTAGTAAACATTGTTTCGCCGGGTTTGCCACAAAATATGTGGTTCATGCTTGCCATCAATGCGACTGCATAACCACCAGTGTCGCGTTGCACACCCTTGGGCTTACCAGTTGTACCAGAGGTATACAGAATGTAGGAGGGATGGGTTGCATCCACCCATTCAATTGGAACGATATCGTTCAAATGCTGTTGACGTTCGGTTGCATAATCTAAGTCACGACCAGCAACTGTGGTGAACTCTGTAAGTCCGCGATTGACGATCAATACTTTTTCAGGTTTGTAATCAGCCAGTGTGATTGCTTCATCAAGGAGTGGCTTGTATGGCACTGCTTTACCACCGCGTGCGCCCGCTTCTGCGGTCACAATCATTTTCGGTTTCGCATCATCAATGCGAGATGCGAGACTATGAGAAGCAAAGCCGCCAAAAACAACTGAATGGATTGCGCCAATCCGAGCACAAGCCAGCATTGCGAAACTGGCTTCCGCAATCATTGGCATATAGATTAGAACCCGATCACCCTTTTGAATGCCATTAGCCTTATAAATAGCAGCCATACGATTGACTTCTTCGTAGAGCTCTTTGTAGGTATAAGCTTTTTCTATATTGGTTTCCGTAGAAACGGCAACTAAGGCAATTTGATCTGGTCGTTCTTTTGCATGACGATCAACTGCGTTGTAACAAAGGTTTGTAAGGCCGCCTTCAAACCACTTTGCAAATGGAGGATTGTCGTAATTCAGAACGGTATCGAATGGCTTTTCCCAGTGGATTAACTTTGCCTGCTCACCCCAGAAACCATCTGGATCTTTAATTGAGTGTTCGTGATGTGCTTTATAGGACATGGATCAACCTAATTTTGTATATAAAAAAGTGACTGAAATTACTGTTTGTTGCTACTCCCTTTAACGCTAGGACTAGCTGAATTACCATTTTTCGCAGATTTTGCAAGCCCTGTCGATGCGGATTTATGCTGAGATGCAGCATTTTTTGATGAAGAATTACCCTTAGATGTGCCTTTTTCAGCGGATTTTGTACTTTTGGGCACCACGCATTTGGCAGCCTTCTGCCCTTTTACAGGTTTTGCGCAATTAGGCGCTGGTGGCGCTGGCTTCTCTAGACTTAAGCTCGCATTTTCAGCCATTGCAGTGGAGACATCACCTGGGCGTCGGCTCGTTTTCGGGATGAGTACTGTGGAACCTGCTTTAATTCGCATCCCCTTGGGAATGCCATTAATAGTTCTCAACATATCTGCATCAACGCCTAAAGTTTTAGACACCTGATCAACGCTTTCAGTTTTACTTACTTGCACGGCAGTCCAAGACGAAAGCGGCTTGCTGTAATTCTTGAGGTTGGTCTGAAAGATCTCAGCATGAGCAAACGGCAAGAGGATCTGTTGATTGGCATTGCTCAAAATGACTGGCTTATTAAATGAAGGATTCAGGCTATGAAATTCCTCTGTTGGGATTTCAGCTAACTGAATCACGAGATCAACGTCGATATCACTACCCACATCTACCGCTACGAAATAAGGATGGTTTTCAAGATCGGGTAAGACGATCCCATATGCTTTGGGATCCAAAACAATTTGACGGTAAGCCATGAGTTTAGGTACGTAATTGCGCGTCTCACGAGGCATCGTCAGACTCTCGTAGTCCGTAGGTAAACCTGCCGCCAAATTCCGCTTCTGCGCTTTTAATATATTGCCGGCACCCCAGTTATAGGCTGCCAATGCCAGCTCCCAGCTACCGAACTGCTTATTGAGTCGTTGTAAATAGTCTAAAGCGGCATCAGTAGATTGCAATACGTCGCGACGCTCATCACGAAAGACATTTTGCGTTAAGCGAAAGTCTTTACCAGTCGCAGGCATAAACTGCCATAAGCCCACAGCCTTTGCGCTTGACTTAGCATTAGTAACAAACGCACTTTCCACAAAAGGAAGCAGTGCAATTTCAGTTGGCATATTCCGGGCATTGACTTCTTGCACGATGTAAAAGAGATAACGCGATGAACGGGTCATGGAACGATTGACGTAGTCTGGCCTAGCACTTAACCAGCGAACTTGTTCTATTTCCAAAGGACTATCCAGGGGCTCCATCTGAAAGCCATCGCGTATCCGAATCCATAAATTATCAGACGGTGCATAGACCTTGCTAACAGATTGGCTCTGCAGATTCACGCGGGTCACTTTAGATGATCGTGCATTGGCTTTGGTAGGTGTATCCGATGACCAATCGGTACTGGCGCATCCTGAAAGTAAGGCGGCAAATAGGACTGCCGCATAAAACAAACGCATTAGAAGCGATCTTTCCAGGCTCGAATCACTGCCAAAACATGGGCAGGTGTTGGTAGCTCTTGCTGCCCTGATATCTCCTTGGCTGCAGAAATAAGCTCTGCTTGATCGCAGCGCATAAAGGGGTTTACCTGAAGCTCTTGACCAATGGTTGTTGGTAAGGTGGGTAATCCTTGCGTACGTAGCGCTTGCGCCTTCTCAGCCCAAGAAAGTAAATTAAGATTGTTAGGTTCAACCGCTAAAGCAAATCGAATATTGGATAAGGTGTACTCATGGGTGCAATACACCAAGGTATTTTTAGGCAATCCCGCAAACTTTGCCAAAGACTGTGTCATTTGAGTTGGAGTTCCTTCAAATAAACGACCGCAACCTGAAGCAAATAAAGTGTCGCCACAAAAGAGTAAGGGCTCAACAACATCGGCTTGCATATTGGCAAAGTAAGCAATATGACTCAAGGTATGGCCTGGAACTTCAAAGACTTTGAAACTGATGCGAGGTGCAGCGATTTCAATCTTGTCACCCTCCATAGCGACTATCGTGCGTCCAGGAATATCTGCTCCCGCCGGACCATATACTGGAATATCTGCCCCAAATTGATTCAGTAAGTTCAAAATTCCACCAGTATGATCAGCGTGGTGGTGGGTAATCAGGATGCCCTTGAGGGTCAAATTACTCTGCAGAAGGTAGTCCTGAACCGGGGCAGAATCCCCTGGATCAACCACTAATGCAGACTTCCCATCGTGGATGCACCAGATGTAGTTGTCATCAAAGGCCGGTATGGGCCAAACTTGCAATAAAGTATTCTTATCCATAAGACGATGATACCAACCCCACCCATCCCTTCCCAGAAGCCTGCACCCCCATGGAGCTCATGGGAAAAATGGCTCCAGTCACCCCCAGGACGCTATGTTCTAGGTTGGGAGCAAAAATGCTTTGACCAAATCGTCGTTGATGTATTTGGTTTCAATGCGGTCCAAATTGGGCTGCCACAAATAAATACCCTCAGCGAAAACCGCATGCCAATGCAGGCGCTTCTCATTAACTCTCAAGACAGCCTCGATTACGCGTCTAAATATCATTGGCATTTAATTGAAGGAAGTTCTTCTGAATTGCCGTTTGCTAATGAGAGTTTAGATTTAGTAGTGCTGCCACATGTTCTGGAATTTGCTGCAGACCCACATCAAATTTTGCGTGAGGTTGATCGCGTTTTACGACCAGAGGGTCGTTTAATTATTTCGGGATTCAATCCAGCAAGTCTGTGGGGTGCAAGACAATATTTAAGTCGATTAATTGGGAATCCTTATCTTCCGCGTGATGGACAATTTATTAGCCTCATTCGAGTAAAAGATTGGCTGCAATTGCTCAATTTTTCCCTGGATCGGGGTCACTTTGGTTGTTATAAATTTCCCCTGCAAGGCTCATCAACTATGCATCGCATGGATTTTCTCGAACGTATGGGGAATCGCTGGTGGCCTATTTTTGGTGCCGTGTTTGTTGTCTCGGCCATTAAGCGACACCAAGGTGTCCGCTTGATTGGTCACATTGCACCAGTCCGTGTACCAGCCATTCAACAATTAAGCCCTGCTGCCGAACGTAGCAAACTGAAAGAAATTCAGGACACCATAAAATAAGATCATGTCTCACTCACACAAAACTTCCAACACCCCTCATATCGTGATCTATACCGATGGCTCATGCAAAGGAAATCCAGGCCCAGGTGGTTGGGGTGCTGTTCTGCGTTCAGGAGGACATGAAAAACACATTCATGGCGGAGAAAAGCTCACAACCAATAACAGGATGGAAATCAGCGCCGTTATTTTTGCCTTACGGGCTCTGAAACAAAGAAGTAGCGTTGAACTCTGGACCGACTCACAATATGTCCAAAAAGGGGTTACAGAATGGTTGGAAGGTTGGAAAAAACGGGGGTGGAAGACTGCCAGCAAAGACCCTGTTAAAAATGCTGACCTGTGGCAAGAATTAGACGCCCTACTGCCAGATCATGTGATCTCTTGGCATTGGGTCAGGGGTCATAACGGCCATCCCGGTAACGAACTGGCTGATCAGTTAGCAAATAAGGGCGTTGAAGAGTTTTTACCTTAAGGCGAATGGTTGGTCTGATGCACCGTTTTACCGGTCTTGTGAGAGAATGGGCAAGGTCAAAAAAGCACCAAAACAGCGTTTAAACCCTATAAAACCTAGAAAACGAGACTGTGTCAAAAATAGAATCTTCTCTCGATGAGTTGTTTGCCAAGTTAGTGCAAATCAAAAATACTGGCAAAGCCCGCCTCTGTGGTGTATGGCAACAATCGCAACCCCAGATCAGTAAACTCAAGTCACTGGATCTTGTGACTGTTAAAGCATTTGTTCTGAAATTTAAATGGCGCATTCTCTTGGTGCTCATCGTGCTGTATGCAGGATCTAAAGCATATGACTACTTTTTTCCAGCGGGAGATAAGGCCAATGCACCAGTTACCATTACTTCAATAGTTGTAGAGAAAAAAGATGTCCCCCTCATTATTGAGGCGACCGGCACTATAGTTTCAGCCAGCATTGTCGATATTCGTCCGATGGTGACTAACACCGTAGCAAAGATTGAAGTGAAAGATGGTCAAGAAGTCAAAGCAGGCGACCTGCTCTTTACACTCGATGATCGCAATGACAAGGCCAATTACGAGAAACTCAAAGCATTGGCTGATGATGCTCAAAAGCAATACTTACGCGCTAAAGAATTGGTAGCTAAAAACTTCATTTCAAAAGCGGGATTAGAAACCTCATTGGCCAATGCCAAATCAGCCCAGGCAGCAGCCCGCGCAGCCGAGGTCCAACTCTCTTTCGACTATATCCGCTCACCAATCGATGGTCGTGCCGGTATTGTGAATGTGTTCCCCGGCTCTTTAGTGCAGGCAAGCAATATTGTTTCTACTTCTACCAACTCAACAGCCACTTCAAGCGTTGGGTCTATGGTTACCATCACCCAGCTCAATCCAATCAATGTCCAATTTGTGATTCCCGAAAAAGATATTCCGGTGATGCTTGAGAACCAACTAGATGGCGAGGCAATGTCCGTAAATGTCACCGTAGGTGAAAGTGGTAAAAAAACTTACGAAGGTAAAGTGATTGTGATTGACAACCAAGTTGATCCTTCCATTGCAGCTGTTCGTGTGAAAGCACAGATCCCAAATACGGACAAAACGCTGTTGCCTGGTCAGTTCGCTCGCGTTTCACTCATTGCCAGTACCTTAAAAGACGCATTAGCCATTCCTTCCCAGGCGGTTGTAATTAATCCCCGTGGAAAACTGGTCTACGTGATTGATAAGGATGGCAAAGCGGTATCCAAGCCGATTAAAGTAGTTTATGAATACCAAGGTTTAACAGTAGTGACTGGTATTGAAGCTGGCGATAGAGTGGTTGTGGAAGGTAAGCAAAACTTACGTCCTGGCAGCAAGATTCGTGAATCTAAGAATCAAACTCCACCACCAACTTCGCCAACACCTGCTAGCGCTCCCGTAACCCCTAGCCCGACAGAGAAGAAATGACGCTCTCCGAATTATGTATTCGGCGTCCCGTCATGACGGTACTGCTGTCGATAGCTACTGTGATTGCTGGCACTGTTGCTTACATCAAAATTCCGGTAGCGGCGCTTCCCAGTTTTAACACCCCCGTTATCTCTGTTAGCGCCTCTCTTCCAGGCGCATCGCCGGAGAACATGGCTTCTGCTGTGGCCCTGCCGTTGGAAAAAGAGTTTTCGACCATTGATGGCATCTCTGTCATTAGCTCAACCAATTCTTTAGGTAGCACTAGCATCACACTAGAATTTAATAATGATCGGGATATTGATAAAGCAGCCGTAGACGTACAGGCAGCTTTATTGCGTGCTCAAAAACGTCTGCCGATTGAAATGACGGTACCACCGTCTTATCGCAAAATTAATCCGTCAGATACACCAGTCTTAGTAGTGCGAATGAGCTCGCCTTCCATCAGCCTATCTGAAATCAATCAATATGCTGAAAATTTACTTTCACCCAATCTCTCAACGATTAGCGGTGTAGCGCAGGTCTTGGTCTATGGCGCAAAACGGTATGCTGTCCGCGTCAGAGTTCACCCTGACGCCTTAGCAAATCGCAACTTAACGGTTGATGACATTGCCATCGCCATCAATAAGTCAAACTCCAATAGTCCGGTAGGGGTTTTGGATGGGCCCCGCCAGGCAATCACCATCTACGCTAATCCGCAGTTAGTCAGGCCAGAAGAATATGCCAATTTAATTGTTAGCCAAAAGAATGGTTTACCAATTTATCTAAAGGATGTAGCAGATGTTATTGAGAGCTACGAAGATGTCAAAACCTTGGCTAGTTCTAATGGAGAGCGCTCAATCGCGATCGCCATCTTGCGTCAACCTGGGGCCAATACAGTTGAGGTAGTGAAGTCAGTTAAGCAGCTGTTGCCACAGTTACAAAAACAAATGCCGGATTCCATCCAGCTGATATTACTCAATGACCGTTCACTGTCTATTATTGAAGCAATCCATGACGTCAATTTAACCTTGGCACTTACGGTGCTCTTGGTTGTGTTGGTTATTTTCTTGTTCTTAAAGCATGTATCTGCGACAGTTATTCCTTCGATTAGTCTGCCAATCTCTCTGATTGGCGCCTTCTTCTTGCTTTATTTTCTAGGCTATAGCTTAGACAATATCTCGCTTTTGGGTATCACCCTGGCAGTTGGTCTGGTTGTTGATGATTCGATTGTGGTGCTGGAAAACATCATGCGCTACGTCGAACAAGGCATGGATCCACTAAAAGCAGCGCTCAAAGGTAGTAAAGAGGTTGGGTTTACGATCATCTCCATCTCTCTCTCACTAGTTGCAGTATTTATCCCCCTGTTCTTTATGCCAGGGCCAATTGGTTTGCTATTTAGAGAATTTGCGGTAGTGGTATCTCTCTCTATTTTGGTTTCTGCAGTTGTTTCTCTTACTGTGGTGCCCATGTTATGTAGCCGCTTCCTGCCTAAGCCGGGGGTACATGCAAAAGAATTTGCCATCAATAAAAAGTTTGACCGTCTATTTGATTGGATGCTGAAAACTTACATTCACTATCTAGATCTAGCCCTGAAAAATCGCAAGATTGTATTGTGGGGCGCTATCTCTACATTTGTGATCACGGTAGTGCTGTTCGTAAATAGCCCTAAGGGCTTTTTTCCGGAAGAGGATATCGGGCAAATTCTGGCGACTACTGAAGCATCCGAAGATATCTCTTTTAGAGCCATGCTCGAATTGCAAGATAAAGCTGCAGAGCTTGTTAATAACGATCCTAATGTGGCAAGCGCTATTTCGGTAATGGGTGGCGGCAATAGTTCGGGTTACAACACGGGTCGCATATTCATCATCTTGAAACCGAAGAGCGACCGCGCAGAGATGGCCAAGATCATGGAAGGTCTGCGCACGAAGTTTAAAGAGATCCCCGGCTTACAGGTCTACATGCGCCCCGTTCAAAACTTGCAGCTTGGCGGCAAAAGCAGCAAGAGTCGCTACCAATTTACTTTGCAAAGCGTCGGATTTGAAGGTGTGAATGAATGGGCAGATAAGCTCATGCAAAAAATGCGTGCCGATCCAATGTTCCGTGACGTCACTAGCGATTCTCAATTAAAGGGCTTGAACGTCAAAATTAATATTGATCGCGAGAAGGCGGCGAGTGCTGGGGTCACCGTGGCGGATATCCGAACTGCCCTCTATTCTGCATACGGAGAAAGGCAAGTATCTACCATCTATACCCCGGTAAACACGTATTACGTTATTTTGGAAGGCGCGGTTGAGGATCGCCAATATGAATCCGATCTAAATAAGATATTTGTACGCGGTCGCGCAACCGATAAGTTAATTCCCCTTTCTAGCGTTGCTAGCTTCACGCGCACTGTTGGTCCCACAGCAGTGAACCATCAAGGTCAGATTCCGGCAGTTACCCTATCGTTTAACCTGGCTCCAGATGTCTTTTTGGGGGATGCAACCAAGAAGATTGAGGAATACACCAAAGCAATTGATTTACCACCTTCTATCATCACGAGCTATGGTGGCGATGCCGCTGTCTTTAAGAGCAACTCATCCGGTCAGTTGATTTTGATCTTTTCAGCACTTGGCGTGATTTACATCCTCCTAGGCGTTCTTTACGAGAGCTACATCCATCCTTTAACTATTTTGGCTGGCTTACCTTCGGCTGCGATCGGCGCTATTTTGGCGCTGCGCATATTTGGTTTTGAGCTCACCATCATTGCATCGATTGGTATTTTGCTGCTCATTGGTATTGTGAAGAAAAATGCGATCTTGATGATTGACTTTGCTTTAGATGCCCAGCGTAATCAAGGAATGTCCCCAGAAAAAGCAATTCGTGAAGCCTGTATTTTGCGTTTCCGCCCGATCATGATGACCACCTTTGCCGCCTTAATGGGCGCTCTGCCAATTGCGTTTGGTCTAGGTGCTGGCGCTGAATTACGTCAGCCACTAGGCATTAGCGTAGCTGGGGGCTTGATCTTCTCTCAATTTGTAACCTTGATCATTACGCCGGTCATTTATCTTTATCTCGATAAGTTCGCAGGTAATGGTCCGATGGATATTCCAGAATCGGTACTCGAAGGAACCTAATGCGCCAAGTCATTCTAGATACAGAAACAACGGGCTTGAATCCAGCTACCGGTGATCGCATCATTGAAATTGGTTGCGTGGAAATGGTGGGACGTCGCTTAACGGATCGAACCTTTCATTACTACATCAATCCTGAGCGTGATATTGATGCTGGTGCCTTTGCGGTTCATGGCTTATCTAGGGAATTTCTGTCTGATAAACCGATCTTTGCCAATATCGTAGATCAGCTAATTGAGTTTGTAGATAGCGCTGAAATTGTGATCCATAACGCAGCCTTCGACTTGGGCTTCTTAGATAATGAATTCGCTTTATTAAAGCGCCCGCCGTTTCGTAATCTAGCATCCAAAATCACAGACACCCTGCTCGATGCCCGCCAGATGTTCCCTGGTAAACGCAATTCTTTAGATGCACTTTGCGAGCGCTTCTCGATCAGTAATCAACACCGCACCCTACACGGCGCTTTATTAGATGCCCAGCTTTTAGCCGAAGTTTATGTGGCGATGACCAGGGGCCAAGAGGATCTCTCGATTGATTTAATCGACTACACGGTAGGCGCAGATTCTTCAGGACATACTAAAGCTTTGCCATCGGATCTTAAAGTCCTGATTGCGACTGATCTTGATCTTCAACTACATGAAAAGATCTTGGCTGAAATTGCTAAGGCAAGCAAAAAGGACCCCGTATGGAGTCCTTTGCATACCGCAGGCTAACTACTCCTTAGATTGCTGCAGCAATCGCCTTACCGAGATCATCCGTCTTAGCTGTGCCACCAAGATCTGGTGTCAATGGCGCATTACCTGGGCCAGCCGCTAAAACCTTCTCAATCGCGTTAAATATCGCTTTGCCAGCCTCTGGATAGCCAAGGTGGTCTAGCATCATTGATCCGCTCCAGATCTGCCCAATTGGATTGGCAATCATCTTGCCGTAGATGTCTGGTGCTGAACCATGAACTGGTTCAAACAAAGAAGGGAACTTACCTTCTGGATTAATACTTCCTGATGGAGCAACCGCAATAGTCCCAGTGCACGCAGGCCCCAAGTCAGACAAAATATCGCCAAACAAATTACTTGCCACCACCACGTCAAATCGATCTGGATTCATGACAAAATGCGCTGCCAAAATATCAATGTGATATTTATCGGTACGAACATCAGCATAGTTTTTAGACATCGCTTCGACACGTTCGTCCCAATACGGCATAGTGATAGCAATACCATTGGATTTAGTTGCTGAAGTTAAATGTTTCTTTGGGCGACTTTTTGCTAAATCAAACGCATATTTCAAAATGCGATCTACGCCCTGCCTTGTAAATATAGACTCTTGAATCACAAACTCACGGTCAGTATCTGGGAACATCTTGCCGCCAACGCTGGAATACTCACCTTCGGTATTTTCACGAACCACAAAGAAGTCAATATCACCAGGCTTGCGATTGGCCAATGGGCAAGGAACACCTGGCAGCAATCGCACGGGTCGCAGGTTCACGTATTGGTCGAAACCACGGCGGAATTGAATTAAGCTGCCCCACAAAGAAACGTGGTCAGGAAGAATATCTGGCATGCCAACGGCGCCAAAGAAGATGGCGTCATATTGCATTAAGGTATCAAACCAGTCGTCAGGCATCATCTTGCCGTGCTTAAGGTAGTAGTCACAACTCGCAAAATCAAAATGATCAAATTGCATGCCAATGCCAAACTTTTTATTTGCAGCTTCTAGCGCACGAATACCTTCTGGCATCACCTCTTTACCAATACCGTCTCCGGCGATAACGGCGATTTTGGGGTTTTTAAATATTTTCTTTGTGCTCATTTTTTTGTCTCAAAATTTTAAATGACGTGTTTTAAATAGAAATCTGATTGGTTTACATACTAGCTGATGGCACGGCGAATTTCATCAGGAGGATTTTTTACCCCCTTAGCCACTGACTCACTATCGTGATCGCTGGTATTTTCAATGGTCTCAGGCATATCTTCCTGCATCCGGATATTATCCTTCGGACAAATCGGCGCGCCATAGCTAGCCCATTTTTTTAGTAACGTAACTTCAAATCCGCATTGGCCGCATTTGGCTTTGCTACGACTCGCATTGCTTGGCCTGGGTGGCGGAAAAACGATAGCTTGATGGGGGTATGGGCCAAGCTCCTGGCTGATCATCATCAGCCTCACCATCAATTCTTCCGTTGCATGGGCCATTCTGGCGGGACCTTCAAGCCCCACTGTCTGGGCAATGCCTTTGAAATCTTCACCGTGACCACTAAAGCAATCATCTACAGCATGGCATAGCTCATGCACTAAGGTGTCTAGTAATTGCACTGGATCATCAATCTTTGGGGAGATAAAAATCTCATTTACGCCCCCACCTGAGCGCTCCCGAGGCCAGCACTGACCCAAAGTGGTTCTAGGGCTACTGGAGGCTGCAAATCCGCAGGAAACTCTGACCGGAGGGATGGCATAACCTGCTTTGGAAAATACGGGTTCTAGGTGCCTTACAGCGTCTACTAACCAGGCTTCACGTACTGAATGTTGCTTCATCTTTTGCTTACTGTTAACTCAATTGAGGATCATTAAAAAATACTAAATTGCGATCATACGCCACCAACCGTAGAATGTGGGTATGAAAGATCTCGAAAGCCTCAGCGCTTCCCAAGCAGTAAAAGCGCTTTCTAAACGTGAAATTAAGGCGACTGATTTACTCCTCTCCTGCCTAGACCGCATAGGGCAAAGAGAAAGCATCGTGAAGGCCTGGGTTAGCCTCGGTAAAGAGAATGCCTTAGCCCGTGCTAAAGAGCTCGATAAAGGGGCTATTCAGGGCCTATTACATGGTCTACCAATCGGGGTGAAAGATTTGTATGACACCTATGACCTACCTACCTCCTATGGATCCCCAATTTATGCGAATCACTACCCGGTAACCGATGCGGTTTCTGTAGCGCTCATGAGGCAAGCTGGCGGAATTATTCTGGGTAAAACCGTCACAACCGAATTTGCCTTCTTTAAGAGTGGCCCTACAAGCAACCCCCATGACAATAAGCACACTCCTGGCGGTTCTTCAAGTGGATCTGCTGCTGCGGTTGCAGACTTCATGATTCCTCTTGCTATCGGCAGCCAATCGGCTGGTTCCATCATTCGTCCAGCTTCATTTTGTGGCGTAGTGGGTTTTAAGCCTAGCTATGGAAAGATCAGTGTCGCTGGGGTTAAGAGTCTAGCAATTTCACTCGATACCCTGGGTTGCTTTGGCAGAACAATAGAAGATGTTGCTCTTGGAGTGGCCGCCATGAGTGGTGATCACCAAATGGCTCATGTTGCTGATCTGTATAACAAACCACGTATTGGTATTTGTAAAACAGCATATTGGCCAAGCGCCCACAAAGAAACTGCCAGTGCATTAGCTCTAGCACGTCATGCAGCAGAAGCGATTTCCAAGGGCGTCATTCGAGATCATGTTCTGCCTAAAGCTTGCGATGATTTAATTCAGGTGCAATCGCGAATCATGCAGTCTGAAATGTCACGTAGCCTAGCTTTTGAACGTGCACATTTTTATAAGAAATTAAGTCCAGTGCTACTCAAGCAAATAGATGATGGCGCCAAGATCAGTTATGAAGATTACGCAAAAGACTTGCTGAAGGCCAATAAAGCCAGGGCCTCTATAGCTGACCTATTCAACAATGAAATCGATGTAATCATTGCACCGAGCGCAATTGGTGAAGCACCTATGCTCAAAGACGGTACAGGCGACCCTGTGTTCTGTAGAGAATGGACTCTTTTAGGCTTGCCGTGCATCAATATCAATGTGACGAACGGACCAAATGGCCTACCGGTTGGCGTACAGCTCATCGCCGGGCCTGGTAAAGATCATTTCTTGTTAAGTGTTGCTAGAGCATTTGCTCAAGCATTGCCTGACCCCGTTTTAAGAGATCAGGCATAAAGATTTTTTAGTCTAAAGTGATATTGGCAGCTTTAATGGCTTTACTCCAATATGGCAACTCTTTCTTCAGTAGTGCATCCATTTGAGCTGGATTAAGATAACGCAATTCAACACCAGCAGCGTCTGAGCGCTCTTTCACTTCAGGCAATGCTAGACTCTGTTTTACTGAATCAGAGAGTTTGGTAATGACTGGTGCAGGTGTCCCTGCGGGCGCGTACAACGCTACCCAGGACTCTAATTGGAATGACGGTAAGCCAGCCTCAGCAGTGGTTGGAACATTGGGCATACCTGGGTGGCGGTTCTTGCCCGTGACAGCTAGACCTTTCAGTTTGCCACTCTGGACATGCTGCATTAATGAAGGTGGCGTACTGATAAATACTTGGACTTGACCCGCTAGGACATCCTGAATTGCTGGTCCAGAGCCTTTATAAGGTACATGCACCATCTCTACACCCGTAGTTTGTTTAAAAATCTCAGTGCCAATATGAGAAACAGAGCCGTTACCCTGTGAGGCGTAATTTAACTTTCCCGGATTCGCTTTGGCATATGCGATGAATTCTTTTAAGTTATTTACTGGTACCGATGGATGAACTGCAATCACATTAGTTGATACGGTTAGCAAAGCGACCGGAGAAAAATCTTTAATCGGATCCCATGGCAACTTGTCAAACAGCGCTGGATTACCAACGTGATAACCTGAATAAGAAATCAGCAAGGTATAACCATCCGGTTTTGCCTTAGCAACATATTGATATGCAGTATTTCCACTGGCGCCGGGCTTGTTATCAACAATGATTGGCTGACCAATGACTCGAGCTAGAGGTTCACTTAAGAGACGTGCGGAGGTATCTACCAAACCACCCGGTGGATTTGGTACTACCAAAGTAATCGGCCGATCTGGGAATGCTTGAGCAACAGCGAGTTGAGTGCCTAATGCAAGACACAAAAAAGCCAATAGTTTTTGTGCTGGATGCAATCTTTTCATGCTGATCTCCTGATTTCTTTTTATTCTTGAAGTGTAGCGCTTAATCAATGCTTATCTCTGCCCTACTTTAACGCCTCCAAATACTGCCTGGGCTTCGCGTGGCAAACAACGCCAGTAACGCTCATTTGCCGTTACTGTGGCATTCAAGGCAGCTGCAGCCTCCCAGCCCCAGCGCGGTTTATAGAGAAACGCTCTCGCCAAGGCAATCAGGTCAGCATCACCATCTTGCAAGATTTCTTCTGCTTGATGTGGGTCTGTAATTAAACCCACAGTCATCGTTGGTAAGCCAGATAGGTCTTTCACAATCTTCGCGAGTGGTACCTGGTATTTAGGCCCCAGGGCAATATTTTGTTTTGGTGAAATACCACCAGAAGAGATGTGCACAAAGTCACAGCCCAAGGGCTTCAATTGTTTTGCAAAATTAGCGCATTCTTCTGGAGTCCAGCCTCCATCAATCCAGTCATGTGCTGAAATCCGAATTCCTAAAACACCTTGATATGCCGCTCTTACGGCCGCAAATAGCTCCATGGGAAAGCGAATACGATTTTCAAATGAACCGCCATATTCATCCGTGCGCTGATTGGCTATAGGTGATAAAAATTGATGCAGTAAATAGCCATGCGCACCATGCAATTCAATGCCATCAACCCCAATACGATCAGCACGTTTAGCAGATGCTACAAAATCATCCATCAGTTGCATAAGGTCGCTCTTACTCAACTCATGTGGCAAACGCTCTCCATCGAGCTGAGGAATCGCTGAAGGTGCCATGGTTTCCCAGCCGCCATTGTCTGCTGCAAGTAGTTGTCCACCATCCCAAGGGGTTGCACTAGAAGCCTTACGGCCAGCATGCGCCAACTGAATAAAGACAGGCGTCGCCGGAGCCAATGCTCTAGCGCGAGATAATTTGTCTTTGAGAGCAGCTTCAGTTCGGTCGTCCCACAAACCTAAGCAGGCAGGAGTAATACGCCCTTCGGGGGTAACGCCAGTGGCCTCAATAATGAATAAAGCTGCACCGCTATTCAGTAAATTACCCCAGTGCATCAAGTGCCAATCCGTTGCCTCGCCATTATTCGCTGAATATTGGCACATAGGCGCAACCACAATTCGGTTCGCAAGCGTCAGTGGGCCACGAGGTGAATTAAGGGTATAGCTTGAAAAGAGGATGCTCATGGAAATGCCTTTAAATGCTGAAAAATGGGTCAAAAATACGAAAAATGCCTTTAAGCGATAGAATACTTAAAAAGCAGAATAAACGAGACAGCGAAGTCCTGCAGACCTTTGGTCTAAGGGCTTTATTTAACCAAAAACCTTACAAATTAGTCATTACAAGAGACCATGAACGCACCTAAAGCCTTTGAATCAAAAGAAGATGTTGGCCATTATGTTGGCGGAAATCTAGTTAACCCAAAAGATGGGCGTTTTGCCGATGTTTACAACCCGACTAAGGGATCTGTAGCCCGCCGCGTGGCCCTAGCCAGTAAACAAGAAGTGGATGCTGCGGTTGCCGTCGCCCAAAAGGCTTTTGAGACCTGGAGTCAGACTAGCCCATTACGTCGTTCACGCATTATGTTTAAGTACCTTGAACTACTCAATGGCAACCGTGATGAATTAGCAGCCATGATCACTGCTGAGCATGGCAAGGTATTTACCGATGCGCAAGGTGAAGTCACCCGCGGTATTGAAATTGTGGAATTTGCTACTGGTATTCCAGAATTACTGAAGGGCGATTACACAGAACAGGTCTCTACCGATATTGACAACTGGGTAATGCGTCAACCTTTAGGCGTGGTTGCTGGTATCACCCCGTTCAACTTCCCGGTAATGGTTCCGATGTGGATGTTCCCAATGGCGATTGCCTGTGGCAATTCCTTTATCCTTAAACCAAGTCCAACAGATCCTTCTGCCGCATTATTCATGGCTAAGCTACTGAAAGAAGCCGGGTTGCCTGATGGCGTATTCAACGTAATACAAGGCGACAAAGAAGCGGTGGACGCTTTAATTGAAAACCCATTGGTTAAAGCTGTCAGTTTCGTGGGCTCTACCCCTATTGCCAATTACATTTATGAGCGTTGCGCTCACTTTGGTAAGCGCTCGCAAGCTTTGGGTGGCGCTAAAAATCATATGGTGATCATGCCTGATGCAGACATCGATAAAGCGATTGATGCCTTGATTGGCGCAGCATACGGCTCTGCTGGTGAGCGCTGCATGGCGATTTCAGTAGCAGTATTGGTGGGAGATGTAGCCGAGAAGATCATGCCAAAACTAATTGAGCGCACCAAAACGCTCAAAGTAAAGAATGGTATGGAGCTCGATGCTGAAATGGGTCCAATTGTTAGTAAGGCAGCTTTAGAGCGCATTACTGGATATATCGATAGCGGTGTCGCTTCTGGTGCAAAACTCCTGGTTGATGGTCGCGGTTTAAAAGTTCCTGGAAATGAAGATGGATTCTTTATTGGTGGCACTTTGTTTGACAATGTGACGCCAGACATGAAAATCTACCTAGAAGAAATCTTTGGACCAGTCCTGTCTTGCATGCGCGTTGCGAACTTTACTGAAGCACTTAATCTAGTGAACTCTTGTGAGTACGGTAATGGCGTCGCTTGCTTTACCAGTGATGGCAATATCGCACGTGAATTTGCCCGCCGTGTTCAAGTAGGTATGGTTGGCATTAACGTACCGATTCCGGTCCCGATGGCGTGGCACGGCTTTGGTGGTTGGAAGAAATCCATCTTTGGCGATATGCACGCCTACGGCAAAGAAGGTGTTCGCTTCTATACCAAACAGAAGAGTGTCATGCAGCGCTGGCCTGAAAGCATTGCTAAAGGCGCAGAATTTGTGATGCCTACTTCAAAATAATATTGGTAGTAGTTTTTGGAAGTAAAGAAGCGACCTTTGGGGTCGCTTTTTTATTGGGCTAGATCAATTGCTTAGGCTGTTGGAAACATCACCCTACGCTCAATGGCTCGAGCACACAATACGATTATGGAAACCAATGCTAAGTAGACTATGGCAGTTAATAGATAAGCCTTGAAGAACTGAAAGTTACTTGCGGCCAACTCTTGCATACGCGCAAAAAACTCAGTGTATTGGATTAAAAATGCAACTGAACTATCTTTTAAGTTTCCAATCACTTGGTTAGTTAAGGCCGGCACTGATAAGCGTATTACTTGCGGTAAGGTGATGAGACGAAAAATTTGAAATGGATTGAATCCTTGGGCAGCAGCAGCCTCTAGTTGCATAAAATTCAAACCGTTGTAGGCAGTCTTCATGTATGCAGCGTTGTAGGCTGCCACATTTAAAGTAAAGCCAATGGCGGCAACGACAAAGGGGTCCATGCGGATACCCCATTGCGGCAGACCGTAATACATTAAAAAGAGCAATACGATTAATGGCATTCCAATAAAGAAAGAAATATAGGAATTTGTAGCGGTACGAATCCAGAAATTTTTACTAATGGATAGGTAGAACACTGCAATACCCAGAAGCAACCCAGTGACACTAATTAGTCCTGCGAGTTTCAGAGTATTGACTAGACCCGCCAATATCTGAGGCATCTGTGTAATCAGATCGGCTTCAAAGATCTTCCAAGCATTCATTTAAAACCGTCCTTATTACCAAAGAATGCTTGAATGTCTGGATCAGATTGATCACTGGCTAGTACCGAAATTTTATCGTCCGCTCGAATCACGCCTTTGTCCAAAAACATGACCGTATCAGAAATATTTTGTGCCAAGGTCAAGTCATGGGTTACACAAAGCATGGTGATGCCAGATTCGTGAAGCCCGTTAATGAGATCCGCCACATCGCGAGACATGATCGGATCTAAGGCTGAGGTAGGCTCATCCAGTACGAGTACAGCAGGGTCCATTGCTAATGCCCGAGCAATCGCTACCCGCTGTTGTTGTCCGCCAGAGAGCTGGGCTGGATATTTATGTTGATGCATCGTCATATCGAATTTTTCTAAAGTCGCTAATGCCTTCTCATTGGCCTCTGGTATTTTCATTCCCTCAAGAATTTTTAATGCCAAAGTGACATTCTCTAATACGGTCAAATGGCTATAAAGGGCAAACTGCTGAAAAACAAAACCAATTTGTTTACGCAAGGCTCGGACATCAACGCCTGGGCCTGCTACCTCTTTTCCACGAAAAATAATAGATCCAGAAGTTGGGTCTTCCAAGCGATTGAGGCACTGCAATAGGGTCGACTTACCGGAGCCTGAAGCACCCATTAACACTCTTATCTGCCCGTCCTGAACATCAAAGTTAATATCTGAGAGCACAACCTGCTCACCAAATACTTTCCTTAAATCTCGGACCTGAATTAAAGACATGATGCGGCCTCTCTTAAATCACTGTATAGGTATTTCATGCTTTGGCTAATCCCGGTATTTCATAATGGCGATTAATGAGTTGAATGCCAATCAATAGAATTCGATAGATCGCAAAATACAATATCCCAACCGCAAAATACACCTCAACACCGCGCAATGTAGTGGAAGTTAAAGCGATTGCTTGTTTGGTAATCTCAGGGATGCCAACTGTGTAAGCAAAAGGGGAATACTTTAATACTGAGGTGAACTCATTAATCATCCCGGGAACAGAAAATCGTAGCATTTGCGGTAATTCGATATACCAAAGGACTTGTAATCTGCTCATGCCCATTGCTTCACCAGCCAATACCTCCATGGCGTCTACTGAATTGAAAGCACCTCGAAAGACCTCGGCCAGATAGGCAGAAGTAACAAGACCTAGACTCATTGCCATCGCCATCAAAGGCGGGACTTTAATTCCTACACTGGGCAATCCAAAATACACCATAAAGAGTAATACTAGAACCGGTACACCTCGAAATACATAGGTATAGGCATCAATAATTGGCGTTAAGCCAGGAATCGATAGGCGGCGAAGACAAGCCAGTGTTAAGCCAATTACCAGTCCCGTAGCACAACAAACTAACGTGACGAGAACCGTATAGGAGAGTCCTTGCGCAAGTTGCGCAAGGATTTCATAAAAATTCACTAGTACGCCCTATTTCCTAGAAATTAGTTCATCCATTTGTCTAGGATGGCTTTAATTTTGGCTGGTCCGATTTCTTTCAGATACGCATCAAAATCATCCCGTAATTTTGATCCTTTAACAAAGGCAAATCCGAGCTTATCGTATCCGCTAAAGACATAGTCACTCTCGATAGGTAACTTCATCTTATTAATGTAATTCGCCAATACAGGCTCTTCAATAAAGGCAAGATCAATATTACCGTTCTGTAAATCAGTGATGACCTCTGTATATGAAGGATAGAGCTTGACCTTACTTAATGTGTAATAGCCTTTGGGCTCCAATTCATTCCGAATTAAATCGTCGTAAGCCATACCACGAGGATAGCCAATTTTATATTTCTTCAGATCGTTTAAATCTTTGATTTGAATGTTGCGATTTTTCATGCTGACTAAGTGCCAAGCATTGTCATAGTAAGGTTGTGAAAAATCCATCACTTCTTTACGCTTATCGGTAATCGAAATACCTGAGAAGGCAACGTCAGCTTGACCGCTAGATACCGCACCTAACATTCCAGCCCAGTCATAGGGGGTTACTTTCATAGTACAGCCGCGGGATTGGCAATAGCCTTCAAAAATATCCATATCAGCACCAACAATCTTGCCGTTCTGCTCGAAGACCATCGGTGGCGATGCAGGAGAAACGGCCACTTTAATTTCTTTTGAATCTGGCGTCTTGGAGCAAGCCAAAATGGTGAGCGCTAGAACTGCGGCAAACAAAGCCAGAAAAAAGCGTTTCATGGGTATTTCTCCTATTCTGATGACTTGATTTTCATTACTCCCATACGTTGGGCTCATACCCAGTATAGGGGAATTGGGTGGAAACTGGGTGCCGCAAGACCTTGATCACTTTCGACTGTTTAGGAAAGAAGTCAATATTTGACCCAGCCCTTTGCACTCCACTAACTCACGCTCTTCAACCACAAAGGCATCTTTCAATAACTCAGCAGTTGCTGGCGTGATATGCACCCGGCCAACTAATGAGGTTGATTCCATGCGGCTCGCGGTATTCACTGTGTTGCCCCAGAGGTCGTAGGAAAATTTAGTAAAGCCGATCACGCCTGCCACTACAGGCCCTGAATTTAAGCCGATACGCATTTCTAACTCGATGCCGTTATCGATATTAAATGCTGCTAGGTCTTCAAACATTCCCAAAGCCATATCAGCACAGATATGCGCATGATCTGAACGGGGAATGGGCAAGCCGCCAGCGGCCATATAGGCATCACCAATCGTTTTAATTTTCTCTAACCCCAGTGATTCAGCCCTTCTATCAAAGCGTCCAAATAAATCATTCAATAGTTTGACTAATTCTGCAGCCGTTTTATTCGATGCCATCTTGGTAAAGCCGGATAAGTCACTAAACAAAATAGTGGCTTCTGGATAGCTACCTGCAATATTGCTCTCGCCTTTCTTTAAACGCTCGGCAATAGGCTTTGGCAAAATGTTCAGCATCAGCTTTTCAGTTTTCATTTGCTCGATATTGAGCAACTCTTTCTCATGCTGTAGTTGAATAATACGTTCGCGGTCAACATCCCTTAGACGTTTTTTCTCTAGGGATGAAAAAACCCGGGCACGAAGTAATACCGGATCAAAAGGTTTGGGGAGATAGTCTTCCGCACCTACCTGTATACACTCTATGGTTCTTTCAAAATGCTCTGACCCCGATACCACAATGATGGGTAGATAACGCAGCTCAGGGGAAGACTTAACCGCCTTAAGCGTTTCAAGGCCATCCATCTCAGGCATTTCCATGTCTAAGAGCATGAGATCAAATGTCTCGGCGCGAATCTTCTCGAGAGCCTCGACTCCATCCCCCGCCTCTTGAATATTGGTGATCCCAATCGAATTTAACTCGCGAATGAGCAGCTTACGTAAGGTCCGGCTATCGTCCACCACCAAGACTTTCATGGCCTTAGTTTGCTCTAGGATTTCAGGTGAAATATTCGCTATTTCTGGGTTCATATACTCTGCCTCGAATTAAGTTATCTTTTTTTGGTAATAAGAAACTCTGTCTAATTGCACAATCTGATAGGTCTGATCAAATAAGATCGATTCAGATGAACCAAGAATTAAATAGGATGAAGAATCTAATAGTTGTGAATAGATTCGCTTCACAATTTTGGCTTTAGTATTTTGGTTAAAGTAAATCAATACATTGCGAATTAAAATTAAATCAAATTTTGGCATTAAAGGCCATTCTTGAATCAGATTCATCTGCTTAAACTGCACCATGCTACGAAGATCTGCATTGACTTCATAATACCCATTGGGCAATTGCTTAAAATGCCTCTGAATTTGGGTCTCTGTTAGACCTCGTTGCATTTCAGTTTGGTTGTAAATGCCTGTGCCGGCTTTTTCCAGTGCCTGCTCTGAAATATCCGTGGCTAAAATACGAATATTCCAGGCTGCGAGCTCAGGAAAATGCTCGCGTAATAGCATAGCAATGCTATACGGCTCTTGTCCTGTAGAGGATGCCGCAGACCAGATATTCAGCTCACGCGAGTCTTTTCGTTTCTGAATGAGATCTGGAAATATGGTTGTTTTAAGAATTTCAAATGGACTTGAGTCCCTATAAAAACTGGTTTCATTGGTAGTCATTGCTTCAAAGGCTTGCCAATGAAGGTCGCCAACGGGGTTGGTAATTAAGAACCGCAACAGAGATGCGTGTCCCGCAAAATTATGCTCAGCAACAAGGTTGGAAAGACGAGACTGAATCAAATACGCCTTGCTTAAATCCAAAGCAACGCCAATATTTTTTTCTACTAAGTTAAAGAAGCTCTCAATATCCGCTTGATCAATTGGACTGTGCGCTAAACTCATTTCAACTGAGTCCGAAAGAGAATTTCATCAGCAATAGACTCTAGGGGAAGAATCTTCTCAGCTAAATCGGCTTGAGCAATCGCTCCTGGCATTCCCCAAATGACGCTGGTTGCCTCGTCTTGGGCTAAGACCACACCGTTACTGCGAATAATGTCCTCTGCACCACGTAAACCGTCATAGCCCATACCAGTAAGCACGACAGCCAATAATGACTGGCCATATACCTTCGCAGCACTTCTAAATAAAACATCCACCGCTGGCCTACAAGAATTCTCGGGGGGGTCTTCATTTAAGTGCATAAAGACTTTTGCACCCTTTCGCCTTAGCTCTAGATGGTAACCACCAGGCGCTAAATAAGCATGTCCTGCTAATGCCTCTTGACCTTCATAAGGCTCCTGCACCAACATCACCCCAACTTCCGTTAACCGGGCAGCCAATAAGGTAGTGAACTTAGGGGGCATATGTTGGACAATAAAAATGGGCACCGCGAGAGGAGTACGCCACATTTCAAAAACCTTCATTAAGGCTGCTGGGCCACCTGTAGATACTCCAATACAAAGTGCATCTACCGGATAAAGTGGCCTCCCCTCTGGTCGAGCCACCTTAGTAGATGCAAGTGGCGGAGCTTGAGTACTTGGTAATGCGGTAATTTTTTCGGGGGCCGGCATAGAGAGTGCCTCCCGACGAGCCGCACCCCGCTCTTTAATTGATGTTATCTTTTTACCATCCCCGTTTGCACGTTGGCACAAGGCCTTAATCTTGGGAATTAAATTTTCTTCTAGGACTTTGTAAGCATCTGCTGGGTCAGCGGATGCTTGAGGCTTACCTACATAATCACTTGCGCCATAGGTTAAGGCATCCATTGTTGCCTTGGCACCTCTTTGAGTTAAAGAGCTGAACATGATGATCGGTAGTACGGGATAAATCTTGCGAATCTCTCGTAATGCAGTAATGCCATCCATTTCCGGCATTTCAACATCTAAAGTCACAATATCGGGATTAGAACGTTTGATTGACTCGATTGCTAGCAAACCATTGGCAGCAGTTCCTACAACCTCAATTTCAGGGTGCTTCATTAATGAGGTCATGATGATGCGACGCATTACTGCAGAGTCATCAACAATCAGAACTCGAATTTTATCTTCAAACTTCATTACTTAATCCACAAAAATACGAGTTTAGGTATAACAAGGAATAGATATGGTCTCCACATTAAGCTAGTAGCAGCTGATTTTTGGCCTTTTCAGTGCGTTGGTTAATTAACTTAGGATCCAAGATTAATAATAGCCTATCACTGAGCTTATGAACACCCAATACCAATTCTCTAGAGACTAGAGAAAAATTGCTTGGGGGCGGCTCAAACGTCTCTTGATCTAGAGAAAGAATTTCTGCTGCATCGTCTACCAATAGGGCCACTAGGAAACCATCACTACGCAAAATGATACTAATGGATTCTGTCATGCCAGAATGGCGCTCGAGATTCAGTCTCTCATACATATCAATTGCAGGAACCAACTGTCCTCGCAAATTCATAATACCGCGCACAGTCTTGGCACTTTTAGGAACCGGTGTCACTTCTAAATTTCGGTTTAGCTCGAGAACATCGCTCGCGTTAATACCAAAGTAATGGCCACCCAAATAAAAGGTAACAAAATCTGTAGAAATACTCATTAGCTAAAATCCATGTCAATTACCGCTGGATATTCTTTAGAATTTTCCTGCAGATTACGCATTATCAAGATTTCTTGTAAATCAATTACGTTAATCACCTGATCATTTAAAGAGACACAGCCAAGCAAACCCTTTTGCGGCGGATTAGCCTCATGCAGGTTCTTGGAAACGTGAATGATGTCATGCACCTGGCTAACAACAAGACCAACTGGTATGCCATTGGTGTAATGAACGATTACTGGAATCACCTCATCCTCAATTGAAGGCGTTTTACGGTGATTAGCTCCCTCTATATATTGATTTAGATACAGTAAATGCATGATCTCTTTACCATACTGAATGACATCGCGATTACCGTTCCGCTGCACTTGTTTTGGTGAAATCATTTCCAAGCGCTGAACGTTCTCGAGATAAATCGCTAAACGTGACTGCCCCTCTAGCTCAAAAGAGAGCATCGCCACATCTTCCTCGGATGACTTTTCTTGTATGCTCTCAGCATTTAATGGTCTAGACTGAATCTTCGCAACCATTCCGGATTGAATCGCAATTCCATCAATATCCAAAATCAATGCAACTCGTCCATTACCTAAAATAGTCGCGCCAGCGAAATCTTTCACGTCCTTTAGCAATGGCCCGAGGGGTTTAACAACCACCTCCTGCATCTTGAGGACCTCATCAACAACCAAACCAAAACGAATGCCAGAGGATTGCAAAATAGCAATATTCAAAATCGCGTCAGCCGCTGGTAAATCTTGACTCACTTCAAGCTGGTGATTTAAAAATAAGATCGGAACCAGTTGGTTACGCAGCCTAAAGACCGGTGTGCCATAAAAATCCTCTAGGCCTGTAGTAGCTTCACTTAAATCTAAGCGCACCATTTCTAAAACACTATTTTGAGGAATCGCATAAGGCTCCGAGCCGCAGCGCACAAATAATGCGGGCATGATTGCTAGAGTCAATGGGATTTTCAAACGGATGTTTGTACCAACACCACGTTTACTATTAATATCGATTGACCCCCCAATATTGGAGATATTGGTCTTGACGACATCCATACCAACCCCTCTTCCAGAGAGATTAGTTACCTGGCTCTTTGTAGAGAAGCCAGGTAGGAAAATAAATTCCAGCAACTGCATATCTGTAAGCTCTTGTGCTTGTTGCAAAGGAATTAGATTCTTCTCAATTGCCCTTTGACGAACCAGATCAAAATCTACGCCTGCCCCATCGTCTGCAATTTCAATGACCACCATGCCATTTTCATGACTGGCACGCAGTAAAACTTTGCCTAATACGGGCTTGCCGCGACTGATGCGCTCTTCAGGCAGCTCGATACCGTGATCGATACTATTGCGAATAATATGCACCAAGGGATCACGAATCGCGTCGAGCAAGGTTCTATCGAGCTCAGTTTCAGAACCCTCTTGAATCAAGCTTACTTGTTTACCGCATTGATTTGAAACATCTCGCATCAATCGCGGAAATTTAGTCCAAACCTGTGCAATTGGTTGCATGCGCGTTTTCATCATGCGCTCTTGCAGTTCAAGAGTAAGCAGATCCACTACGCGCACGGCGCTAGAAAAATCATGATCACTAAATTGAGTAGTGAATGGCAATAAACGATTTCTAGCCAGAACCATTTCGCTAACTAAGTTCATCAGCTTATCCAATAATTCAAGGCTGACTTTTACCGGCGCAGCAGTTTCTTGGGCTTTAATAATATCCGCAGGATCTGGAGCCCAGACCTGATCGGTTGATTCACTGTCATCAGCGCTGATAACAACCGAGGCATTAGCTGGAGGGGTTGGTGGTTCTGGAGACACAGCAGGGGCTGTATTCTCGGGAGCTGATATAGCTTCGGCCTGCGGTTCTGCAGGAGTGGTTGGCTGTATAGGCACATTCGTTTCTTTACCAGCTGCAAGAGCCAATAAATTCTCTACCAATCCCGAGTCATCACCAGCAGGCTCAGTATGAGTAGATTCAATGCCCTCAATAATTGCTCTCAAACAGTCCAGAGTGGAGAGCAGAATAGTTGCCTTTTGGGTATCAAGTGTTAACTGCCCGTCTCGAATTTTTCCCAATAAGGACTCGCCTGCATGCGAAACCTTTTCAAGGCGCTTGAAGGCAAAAAATCCACTGCTCCCTTTAAGCGTGTGCATGGCACGGAAGATATTGCCAACTAATTTTTGATCATCAGGCGTGATTTCCAATTGAACAAAATCCAGGTCGAGCTGATCCAGAATCTCGCGTGCCTCAACGATGAACTCAACTAGAATGTCGTCATCATTCATAGATTGCTATGCCGATGTTCTATCAATAAGCCTGTCTATTCCTTAAACTTTGAATCTAGATACTAAGTCTTGAAGTTCGCTAGCAATCTTGGCCAGATCCGAAGCTGCCACTTGCGTATTGGCAGCGCCCTCAGTAGTACTTTGAGCTGCCTCAGATACGGTGCCAATGTTAGAAGCAATATTGGCGCTACTTGCAGCTGCAGTGGAAACACTACGACCCATTTCACCAGTAGTAGCCGCCTGCTCTTCTACGGCACTTGCGATTAAGCTAGAGATATCGTTAATCTTATTAATGATGTTTGAAATTTCTTCAATCGAAACCATTGCGCCATTGGTATCAGACTGAATGGCAGTAATGCTGCCACTGATTTCTTCGGTAGCCTTAGCAGTTTGTCTAGCCAGTTCCTTCACTTCATTTGCAACCACCGCAAACCCTTTGCCCAACTCACCGGCACGAGCAGCTTCAATTGTTGCGTTCAGAGCTAATAGATTGGTTTGTTCAGCAATACTGGAAATCACTTTCAATACGCTGCCGATTTCAGTGCTGCTCTCTCCTAACTTAGCCATTGTGGCATTGGTTCTTTGAGCAATTTGCACCGCTTGATTGGCAACAGTAGAAGCTTCCACTGCATTAATGGAGATTTCACGAATACTAGCGCTCATCTCCTCTACGCCTGCAGCAACGGTCTGAGTATTTGAGCTCACCTCAACAGCAGCGCCTGAAACCACTTTAGCTTGGGCAGCCGTTTCTTCTGCGTTGGAACTCATCTGCATACTGACAGCAGCTAACTCTTCAGATGAACTAGCCAATGCAGTAGCGTTTTTAGAAATCGCCTGGAATGCTTTACGTGAGGTATCGATTAAACGATTGACTTGTGTGCTGATATCGAGGAAGAAACCTTCCTTACCTGCCAATGGCACTTCTGCGGTGAAATCTCCAGCTGCTGCCGCAGAAATGATCTCGCCGATTTGTTTCGTTGTTTCTTGTGCTTTGAGATTATTTTCGCGATCCAGCCTTGCCAATTCATCAGCTTTTTGCAAGCTCACCTGCAAAACACCAACGGCTTTTGCCATCGTGCCAATTTCATTGGCATATTCAGTATTTTGAATAACGGTATCCAACTTAGCCTCCGCCAAGTCGCCAATAGAAGAAGCTAGACTTTCAATTGGAACATTGATAGATTTATTCACTAAATAAACAATGGCAATAGAAAAGAGAATGGCCAGGCCAAGCATGATAGCCATAGTAGTTTTGATGCTGGCGGCCATTTCTACTGCCTTACCTAAATTCTCTTCAGCCCCTTTGGACTTTATCTCGGAAATCTCCTTGATCTCGTTGGACACTTTGCTCAAAGCATCTTGATAGTCCTTTGATGTAATCACTTTATAAGCCGATATCGCCGGTGAGGAACCTTGTGCTGCCGCTAGCACCCTATCTACAGCGGCATAGTAGGCTTCAATATCTGCCTGTACACCCTCCAGTTTTGCCTTTAATTCCGGACGGAAAATGGTCCCTTTGGCTTTCTCATACAACTCCATTTGGGACTTTTTTGTTTTTGCAATAGTATCTAATGCGTTTTTTGCGCCTTCTGCATCACCTGCATTGATTGATAAAACATAACGATTGGTTACACGACCAATGATATTGTTATCTCGGTTCAGTTGGCGCAAATACGAAACACCTAACAGATCCTTGTTATACATATTCTCAGTATTGGTGATCAAACGGTCAAAAGACCAGAATGAGGTAGCAGCAATGATGAGAGTAAATAAAACTACAAAGGAGAAACCAGTAATGAGTTTGGTTTTTAATTTGAGTTTTTCAAAGCCTTTGAAGATAGACATAGTGATGAGCGCCGAAACAGGATGTTAGAAATGAGTATTTATCATACTGTTTTTTTAACGTAGCCATTAATTTCAGGGCGTTTATAGACTGAAATAATGGCTCTGACCGGGTCTTGGAGCGGTAAATTCTAGGGCCCTAAACCCAATAATCCACTGGTAGAGGACTACCAGCAAAGATTGGCTTACTGCAGCGTATTTTTGAAGACTGGCATTAAAGGGACTGCCAGTACCTCGATACCCTCTTCCCTGAGGGATTCGGCTTCATCCAGGGTCGTCTGACCCCGAATACTGCGCTCGGGAGACTCTTTGTAGTGGATCTTCCTGGCTTCCTCGGCAAATCCACTGCCGACATCCTCAGATTTGCCCATGAGTTCACGCATCCCCTTTAAAAAGGCAGCCTGAACTTGTGCCTCAAGATGGGAATGGTCACTACCGGTTAGAGCTACGACATCACCACTTAAATTGCCAGTATCGGCCTTAGAAACTGTTAATTCCGTAGATGAAGACTTCGCAATATGAGGGGCAGATGGCATGCGGGTGATATCAGTACTGTCGCAAACGGGACAGGCAAGCATTCCCTTGTCTTGCTGAGCAAGACAGTCCTCTTCTGAGGCGAACCATCCTTCAAAGCGATGGTCTAGTGGGCAAGCAAGGTTATAAACTTTCATAAAACTATATATAGGGGCAAAAATGCTAAATTCAATGCCTCTATTTTAATCGGGATTAGGTACTGCCTACTTATTAAGCTTCTCAGTTGGCTTAATAGTAGGCTTCGGACTGACTAGGCCTCGGCGATAACGGTCCAGCCAATAGGTCGCAATAGTCGTTTTAACGTCTGTGATCTCGCCACTCTCAACCCAAGCCATCAGTTGCTCAAGTGGGGCGGCAAAGACGTCTAAAAACTCCTCCGCATCGAGGTGGCTCTTTCCAGGCTTGAGATCCTCAGCCAAATAGATATCAATAAATTCTGTTGAATAGGAAATCACTGGATGGATGCGACGAATAAAGCTCCACTTTTGCGCGGTATATCCAGTTTCTTCTTCTAACTCCCGTTTTGCACATAGCAGATGGTCTTCGCATGCATCTAATTTACCCGCTGGGATCTCGATACAAGACTTGGTAATGGGATAGCGATATTGCCGCTCTAAGAGCACCCTGCCATCATCTAGTAGCGCCACAATGGCAACTGCTCCAGGATGGGTTAAATACTCCCGAATCGCTTCCCCACCATCTGGCAAGGAAACCCTATCCCGTTTCATATTTAAGAAGATGCCGCCATAAATATCTTCGCCAGAAATGCGTTCTTCCCGCAAATGGGCATCTCCAAAAGTAAGGTCTTCGAATGATTTTTCAGTCATATATAGCTCGGTATTTTTAAACAGAATATCTTACAAAAATCAGATGTCAGTTTAGTTTCGATCTGATAGCCCAGCACAAAATAATAAAGGCCCCAAATAGGAGCCTTTATCTGGATACTTTAAAGTCTTATGAGCCCAACAAGGTGCGACGCATGGCATCCAAGCAAATCGTCATCAAACCTGCTGGCACAATTCCGAGAACCAAAACCAGAATGCAGTTCAAGCTCAAGATGCCTTTAGCAATGCCTGAACCCGTAACTGTAATCTCATGCTCTGGCTCATCAAAGTACATGACTTTGACAACGCGCAAATAGTAGAAAGCGCCAATCAATGAGGCCATCACTGCAATGATCGCAATGAAAGTGTGCTCAGCATCTACTAATGCTTCTAAGACTCCCAATTTAGCGGCAAAACCTACCGTAGGCGGAATACCCGCGAGAGAGAACATCATGACTAAGCCAATAAAGGCAAACCAAGGGTGTGTCTTATTTAGACCTTTAAGTCCAGATAAGGTTTCACAGTCGTATCCTTTACGAGATAAAACCATTAACAAGCCAAAGCTTCCTAAAGTAGTGAGTACATAGGTAATTACATAAAACATCGCTGCACTGAATGCATGATCATCAAAAACAGACAGCATGCCTAGTAGCACAAAGCCCATCTGTGCAATGGCCGAATAAGCCAACATGCGTTTCACATTTGTTTGAGCAATCGCCGTAATGTTACCTACAAACAGTGATAACACTGCAAGCAAGATCAGCATCGGCTGCCAGTCTCCCAGGAGTGGCAACAAGGTATTAACCAGTAAGCGGAACAACAAAGCAAAGGCAGCCAGCTTAGGCGCAGCTGCAATCATTAATGTCACGGCAGTGGGCGCACCTTGATAAACATCAGGTACCCACATATGAAATGGCACCACACCGAGTTTAAAAGCCAAACCAGAAACAATGAATACCAAACCAAAAGCCATTACCAAATGATTAACCCGAGGATCAGCAACAGTCTTAAAGATTTCGATTAAATCTAAGGAGCCGGTGACGCCATACAGCATCGACATACCGTATAACAGGAATCCAGAAGCTAGTGCACCTAGAATGAAGTACTTAATGCCCGCCTCAACGCTCTTCTCACTACTATGCCGCATGGCAACCAAGGCATAGGTTGGCAACGCCATCAGTTCAAGGCCAAGATATAAAGTTAATAGGTTTGCGCCTGAAATCAATACAAACTGGCCCAGTAGAGCGAGCAAAGCTAAGACAATAAAGTCGGGGCGGAACAGTGCACGATCCATCAAATATTGCTTAGAGTAAATCAAGCTAATTAAGACAGCGCCGCAGGAACACGCTTTCAACAGATTAGAAAATGGGTCTGACTGGAATAAACCATTCATTGCGACGAGTGAAGGATCGCCCATGCGACCAATCAAGGCAATAATCAAATAGACCAGCAAAATAATCGAAAAGAAATAAACAAAGCCAACTCCACGTGGAGTGTGAAAGATGTCCTGCTCTACCCCAGGAGTTGAGGTGACTCTCTCGGGAACATAAACGCTAGCTACCAATAAAAGACAGGTAACTACCAGTAGAACGAGTTCCGGCAGGATGGCGTATAGGTCGAATGCTTGCATTTGCTTTTACTCAGAGTTTGCTTACAGCAACATGCTGTAGCAGATTAATCACAGCTGGATGGATGATGTCAGTAAATGGTTTTGGATATACACCCATACCAATGACGCAGATGGTTAAGACAGCCATCATGAAATATTCACGAGCATTGAGGTCTTTGAGTTCATCAACATGGGTATTCGTAATGGCGCCGAAGAACACCCGTTTGACCATCCATAATGAATAGGCAGCCCCCAGAATCAAGGCAGTCGCTGCCAAGATACCAATGACAAAGTCATAGTCAACGGCAGCCAAGATCACCATGAACTCACCAACGAAACCTGAAGTTGCCGGCAAGCCGCAGTTTGCCAGCGCCATCAATACTGCAAAGGCAGTAAAAGCAGGCATCCGGTGTACTACCCCACCGTAATCCGCAATTTGACGGGTATGCATACGGTCGTAAAGAACGCCGATTGCAAGGAACATGGCACCAGCAACAAAGCCGTGGGAAATCATTTGTACAATACCGCCCTCAATACCCAACGGGCTAAAGAGGAAGAAGCCGAGAGTAACGAAACCCATATGGGCTACTGATGAATAAGCCACCAGCTTTTTCATATCCTTTTGGACTAAAGCAACCGCGCCAACATAGATGACTGCAACTAAGGATAAGAAGATCACAAATGGAGCGAGATATTGACTTGCATCTGGCGCAATCGGTAAGGAGAAACGCAAGAAGCCATAAGCTCCCAGTTTCAACATAATGGCCGCCAAGACTACGGAACCACCAGTTGGTGCTTCAACGTGTACATCAGGCAACCAAGTATGCAAAGGCCACATTGGCACTTTTACGGCAAACGCCATGAAGAATGCAAAGAATAGAAGAATTTGCTCAACGATATCGAGACGCGCGTTATGCCAGGCCAAGATATCAAAGGTATTGGTGACGTTGTACAAGTACAGCATGGCAATTAAGGTTAATAAAGAGCCAAGCAAGGTATACAGGAAGAACTTAAAGGCAGCATAAATGCGGTTATGACCACCCCATACACCAATGATGATGTACATCGGAATCAAAGTCGCTTCAAAGAATACATAGAACAGCAAAGCATCCAGCGCACAAAATACGCCAATCATTAATCCTGATAGGATCATGAAAGAAGCCATGTATTGAGAAACCTTGGTATCAATGACTTCCCAAGCAGCGATCACTACAAAAATATTAATAAACGCAGTCAGTACGATGAACCATACAGAAATACCATCGATACCGAGGTAATAGTTAATGTCGTAGCGTGGAATCCAACTCATTTTTTCAACAAACTGCATACCAGGGTTGGCAATATCGAAACTCAAGACCAAAGGCAGTGTTGCAATGAATCCGAGGACGGCACCAATCAGGGCTAACCAGCGCACACCGGCGGATGGCTTCTCAGACCCATAGAACAAAATAATGAGTCCAAAAACAATCGGGGTCCAGATGGCGTAAGAAAGAATCATAATGGCTACTTAAGTAACAAAGGCCTAGCGAACAAAAGGCAGGTAAGCGTACAAAACCCAAGCTAACAATACCGCTAAGCCCGCAATCATTGCGAAGGCATAGTGGTAGAGATAACCGGATTGCAAATGGCGAATTACGCCGGCAAAGCGCCCTACTGCATGCGCACTGCCATTAACAAAGAAACCGTCAATAATCTTTTGGTCACCACGGTGCCATAAGAAACTACCGATCCAAATGAGACCTTTTGCAAATACCAACTGATTCAATTCATCCAGATAGTATTTGTGGTCGAACAGTTTTTTAATGGGTGCAAAAGTTTCTGCGACCTTAGCAGGCAATTTAGGAGCCCACAGGTAACCAATTGCTGCAGTCAGCACACCCAAAACAACCAATAGCAATACTGGCGACGTAAACGCATGGATCGCCATGGCAATCGGACCATGGAATTCATCCTCAAGCTCCTTCATCACTGGATGACGTGCGATATCAATAAAGATGGAATCGCCAAAATACGTTCCAAATAACAGTGGAGTAATGGTGTAGAAACCAATAATGACCGATGGGATTGCCAATAGAATTAATGGCAATGTCACAACAAACGGGGATTCATGTGGCTTTTGGCCAGGAGCTAAACCATGATGCGCATGGTCATCACCCTGTTCTGCATGATCATCGTGATCGTGCGCATGGGCATCAGTATGGCCCCAACGTGCTTTGCCATGAAATACCCAGAAGTACAAACGGAATGAATACAAGGCCGTAACAAAGACGCTCACCATGACTGCAAAGTAAGCAAAGCCTGAGCCAGGAATATGGCTAGCAGCAACAGCCTCAATAATGGAATCTTTAGAATAGAAGCCAGAGAAGAAAGGTGTACCGATCAGAGCCAAATTACCAAGCAACATCATTAGGCAAGTGAGTGGCATGTATTTCCAGAGACCACCCATTTTGCGCATATCTTGCTCATGGTGCATACCCAAAATGACACTACCCGCTGCAAGGAACAATAAGGCCTTGAAGAATGCATGGGTCATCAAATGGAAAATGGCTACTGGATATGCGGATACCCCCAAGGCAACTGTCATGTAACCCAATTGAGATAGGGTTGAATACGCCACGACGCGCTTGATATCGTTTTGCACAATACCCAAGAAACCCATGAAGAGAGCCGTAATCGAGCCGATGATGAGGACAAAGCTCAAAGCCACATCCGAAAGCTCAAATAAAGGAGACATACGTGACACCATAAAGATGCCAGCAGTCACCATGGTTGCAGCATGGATCAATGCAGAAATTGGTGTTGGGCCTTCCATCGAGTCTGGCAACCAAACATGTAATGGGAACTGGGCTGATTTTCCCATTGCGCCGATAAACAAGCAGATGCAAATCACCGTTACTAAACTCCAGCTAGTACCCGGCAAGGTTTGCGCTGCTAATGCGGTGTTTTGAGAGAAGATCACGTCGTATTGCATGGAGCCTGTGCTTGCAAGCAATAAGCCAATACCCAGAATGAAGCCAAAGTCGCCCACCCGGTTTACTAAGAAGGCTTTCATATTGGCAAAAACTGCTGATTGGCGCTCAAAATAGAAACCAATTAAGAGATAGGAGACAACGCCAACGGCTTCCCAGCCAAAGAACAGTTGTAATAGGTTATTACTCATCACCAACATCAACATAGCGAAAGTAAATAAAGAGATATAAGAGAAGAAGCGGTTATAGCCCTCTTCACCATGCATATAACCAATAGTGTAAATATGCACCATGAGTGACACAAAAGTCACCACACACATCATGGTTGCGGTTAATGGGTCAATGAGGAAGCCGATATCTAAATTGAGTTCACCTAATTCCATCCAATGGTATACGGTACCGTTGAAATAGAAGCCATCCATGACTTGCACCAACACATTGCAAGATAAAACAAAAGCAATCGTTACACCAAGGATCGTTACAAATTGACATGCACCATGACCAATGCGATTACCGCCTAATTTAGTACCGAAGATACCGGCAATCATGGAGCCAACTAATGGCGCTAGGGGAATAGCACAGAGAATGGGGATATTTAAGGTGAATTGCATGACTAGCCTTTTAGGTGGTCCAGGTCTTCAGCATTAATGGTGTCCACCTTACGGAAGAGCACAACCAAGATTGCCAAACCGATAGCCGCTTCAGCAGCTGCCACAGTCAAAATAAAGAATACGAATACTTGACCTGCCATATCCCCCAAATAATGAGAGAAGGCAATAAAGTTCATGTTCACCGCGAGAAGCATTAATTCAATGGCCATCAAGAGCACGATGATGTTCTTGCGATTCAAAAAAATTCCAACAACACTAGTCGCAAATAGGATTGCACCAAGAACTAGGTAATGAGCGAGAGTGATATTCATTTCTTCTCCCCTCTAGAGTCTTGCTTTGCAGCCATATCTGAGCCCATCTTCACAATCCGCATCCGATCAGCAGCAACAACATTGACTTGCTCGTGGATGTTTTGGGATTTGGAATCTTTACGATTCCGTAAAGTCAAAGCCACCGCAGCAATAATGGCTACCAATAAGATGACACCGGCAACTTCGAAGGCATAAACATAGTCAACAAAGATCAACATACCCAAAGCTTGGGTATTGTTAGCCATCATTTCTTCTGGCATCGGTTGTACCGGGGCATTAGTACCAATAAAGCTACGAATGATCACGATCGATAACTCGAGAACAATGACGGCGCCCATTAAAAAGGCTACGGGTAAGTATTTTCTGAAGTCGCGGCGTAAGTGCTCTATGTCGAGATCTAGCATCATCACTACGAAAAGGAATAAGACCATAACTGCGCCTACGTATACCAAGATCAAGGCTAGGCTTAAGAACTCTGCCTTGAGCAGCATCCAGAGACCAGATGCACAGAAGAAAGCCAATACTAGGAAAAGTGCAGCATGCACTGGATTGCGGGCTGTAATCACACGCACGGCAGAAATCACCAGCAAGCCTGCAAAGCCGTAAAAGAAAACAGCGAATAATGTAGATGGATCGAATGTCATATTAGTTGTGCTTTATTCGATTAACGGTAAGGTGCATCAATTGCACGGTTTGCAGCAATCTCTTTTTCATACTTATCACCTACGGCAAGCAGCATTTCTTTAGTGAAGTACAGGTCTCCGCGTTTATCACCAAAGTATTCAAAGATATTGGTTTCGACAATCGCATCAACTGGACAAGCTTCTTCACAAAAGCCACAGAAGATACATTTGGTTAAATCGATGTCATAGCGACTGGTACGACGAGTGCCGTCATCACGTTCTGCAGTTTCAATAGTGATCGCATAGGCTGGACAGACTGCTTCACAGAGTTTGCAACCAATACAGCGCTCTTCGCCGTTTTCGTAACGACGCAAGGCGTGCAAGCCACGGAAACGCGGTGACAAAGGTGTCTTTTCTTCTGGATACTGAATAGTGATTTTTGGCTTAAAAAGATAGCGACCGGTAATAGACATACCAGTCAAGATGTCTTTGAGCATCAGGCTATCGAGGAATTGGGAAATTTTCTTAAACATGATTGATCAACTTATTTCCAGATATTCCATGGGGATACTACCCACGCGCCGATAACAACCACCCAGAAGACTGAGATGGGAATGAAGATCTTCCAACCCAAACGCATGATTTGGTCAAAGCGATAACGTGGCAATGTGGCACGCAACCAAATCACACAAGACAAGAGGAAAAACGTTTTGCCAAATAGCCAGAAGAACCCAGGAATATCCCGCAAGATTGGCAAATCAACGATCGGCAACCAGCCGCCTAAGAAAATAATTGAGGCAACGGCTGCAATCAAAATCATATTGGCATATTCAGCCAAGAAGAACATCGCAAAGGACATACCTGAATACTCAACCATGTGACCAGCAACAATTTCTGATTCGCCCTCTACTACGTCAAATGGGTGACGATTGGTTTCAGCAACGCCAGAGATGAAATAAATCAAGAACATGGGGAATAAAGGCAACCAATTCCATGAAAGGAAGTTCAGGCCAATGCTGGCAAAGTAACCTTGATCTTGGGACGTAACAATGGCGCTCAGATTTAGTGAGCCTGAGGTCAGCAACACTGTCACTAGAGCAAAGCCCATCGCAATCTCATAAGAAATCATCTGTGCAGAAGCTCGCATTGCACCTAGGAATGGATACTTCGAGTTAGATGCCCAGCCGGCCAAAATAACGCCATACACACCAATCGATGAAATGGCCATGATGTACAAAAGGCCAGCATTCACATCAGCCAAAACCATCTTCGCTTGAAATGGAATCACCGCCCATGCAGCAAATGCAGGCATGATCACCATGATGGGCGCAATGAAGTACAAAACCTTACTCGCTTTTGCAGGAGCAATGATCTCCTTCATCAAGAGTTTCAGAGCGTCAGCAATTGGTTGCAATAAGCCTAAGGGACCAACACGATTTGGGCCTAGGCGGATATGCATCCAGCCAATTAACTTTCTTTCCCAGAGGGTTAAGTAAGCCACACAGCCAAACATCGGCAATACGATGATGACAATCCGTACTAAGGCCCAAACGAGCGGCCACAAGGAGCCAAAAATAGCCTCACCTTGAGTGGTAATGAGGTTCAAGAAATTATCCATCTCGTACCTTATGCCTTACTAACGGTTACCGGACCAAACATCGATCCCAATTTCGCACTTGCCATCGTGCCCGCAGAAATTCTGACTGCACCTGGCGCTAGGTTCACTTCTAATGTGGCTGGCATATCTACAGACTGGTCACCTTGGGATATACGAACTGCCTCACCCTCTTTCAATCCGAGCTCAGCAAACAGCATCTGATTCAGACCGGCCTGATTACCGCGTTTGGCATCACGCGTTAATTGCAAAGCAGATGAACGGCGGACAATTTGGTCGCCAGCATAAATATTGACATCAGCAAGGCGCTCAAGACCATTAAATGGAGCAAGCTTGCCATTGATAATCGTGTTGTTCGTAGCTTGATTATTCAAACGAGTGCAATAAGTATCATTCAGAGCTTCACCCAAGACTTCTTCAGGCGAATTGAACAAGAAACCATCCAAGCCCGTTAGACCTCCAAGCACACGCAGCACTTTCCATGCTGGACGGGAGTCACCCAAAGGCTTCACGGATGGTTGAACAGTCTGCACCCTGCCTTCTGCATTTACAAAGGTAGAAACGGTTTCACTAAATGGGGTGATCGGCAGAATCACGTCCGCCACTTCGAGCAAATCAGCACTCTTATAAGCACTCAATGCAATCACGGTGTTTGCTTTTGCCAAAGCTGCACGAGCTTGTACTGGATTTGGTAAATCTGCGTCGGGTTCGATATTCATTAATACCACTGCACGACGATCACCTGAGAGTACAGAGTCAACCCCTGCACCATTGGCATTTACTAGTGATGCACCAACGGCATTACTACCAACAGGCAAGAATCCGAAAGTGGCACCCGTTTGATCAGCAATAAATTGCGCCATCACGTGCAAGTCAGCAGCATGATGATGGGCAATTGCAGCCGATCCCAGCAATACCGCTTTCGAAGAACCAGACAACAAACTGTCGGCAATCTTCTGGGCTGCTGACGATACTGGCAAATTGAATGTACCTGCCGGTGCAGAAACTGACTTGGCCTTTGCAACAGCTAAAGCCACTTCGCTCAATGCATTTAACCAAGCGCTTGGAGCCGCTGAAATACCTTGGCTAGGAATCAACCAGTCATCGCCCCCAGCATCAATACGGAAAACTTGTAATGCCCGCTTCGCTGCAGTACGAATACGTGCAGCAAGCACTGGCTGATCTTTACGCAGGAAGCTGCCAATCACCAATACACGATCAAGCTCGCTCACCTTCGCGATCGGCATACCCAACCATGGTGCGCTAGCAGCAGCTTTAATATCAGTCTGGCGTAAGCGAGTATCCATTTGGCTTGAGCCCAAGCCACGGATCATTTTTTGTAAAAGGTGTAACTCTTCAGTACTGGAGATTGGGTGAGCTAATGCCCCAATGGCTTCTGCACCACTTTCAGAAGAAATCGTTTTGAGTGAGTGGGCAACATAATCTAATGCTGATTGCCAATCGGTTTCTAACCACTGCCCCCCCTGCTTCACCATTGGCGTAGTGATGCGATCTGCACTATTTAAACCTTCATAAGAAAAGCGGTCACGATCGCTAATCCAACATTCATTAATCGCTTCATTATCTAAAGCAACGACCCGCATAACTTTGTTCGCTTTAGTTTGCACTGTGGTATTGGCACCAAGGCTGTCATGCGGGCTAACTGAGCGCTTGCGTCCTAGTTCCCAAGTTCGCGCTGCATAACGGAATGGCTTGCTAGTCAATGCGCCAACTGGGCATAAATCAATCATATTTCCAGAGAGCTCTGAATCAACTGTTTGGCCAACAAAGGTAGTAATTTCTGAATGCTCGCCACGGTTGATCATGCCTAATTCCATGACGCCAGCGACTTCTTGGCCGAAGCGAACGCAGCGGGTACAGTGAATGCAGCGGGTCATCTCCTGCATGGAGATCAATGGACCGACATTCTTGTGAAATACCACACGCTTTTCTTCGTCGTAGCGTGAGTTCGACTTGCCGTAACCAACCGCTAAATCTTGTAATTGGCACTCGCCACCTTGGTCGCAAATGGGGCAATCTAATGGGTGATTAATGAGCAAGAATTCCATGACAGAACGTTGCGCCTCAACTGCTTTAGCAGAATGGGTAAACACTTTCATGCCTTGGGTCACTGGGGTTGCACATGCTGGTAATGGTTTTGGCGCCTTTTCTACTTCAACGAGACACATGCGGCAATTAGCAGCGATCGATAATTTCTTGTGATAACAGAAGTGAGGTACGTAGGTGCCGAGCTTGTTCGCGGCGTGCATCACCATCGAACCTTGCGGAACTTCTACTGTCTTACCATCTAATTCGATTTCTACCATGCTCACTTTAAGATGTCCCGTGCTCAATAACTTATAAAGGTTGTGCAGAATCTAAGCAGCGCTTATTTTCTACGTGATACGCAAATTCATCCATGTAATGCTTCAACATACCTCGTACTGGCATTGCAGCTGCATCACCCAAAGCGCAAATCGTGCGACCCTGAATATTTGCTGCTACGTCATTGAGCAAATCTAAATCCTCAGGACGTCCTTGTCCATGCTCTATACGATGCACAATGCGATATAACCAGCCAGTCCCCTCACGACAAGGGGTACATTGACCACAAGATTCTTCGTGATAGAAGTAAGACAAACGCTCTAGTGCACGAACCATGCAGCGCGTTTCGTTCATTACGATTACCGCACCAGAACCCAACATGGAGCCAGCCTTAGCAATGCTGTCGTAATCCATTGTCAAATCCATCATCTGCGCACCAGGAACTACCGGAGCAGAAGATCCCCCAGGGATTACTGCTTTGAGCGCAATTCCGTCACGCATCCCGCCGGCCAGTTTGAGCAGCTCAGAAAATGGGGTGCCCAAAGGAATTTCATAATTACCTGGGTGAACTACGTCACCAGAAACTGAGAATATTTTGGTTCCACCATTGTTAGGTTTACCCAGATCGAGATAAGCCTGACCACCGATTGCCAATACAAATGGCACAGCAGCAAAAGTTTCAGTGTTGTTGATAGTGGTTGGTTTGCCGTACAAGCCAAAACTCGCAGGGAAAGGTGGTTTGAAACGTGGCTGACCTTTTTTACCCTCTAAGGATTCCAGTAATGCCGTTTCTTCGCCACAGATATAAGCACCCCAGCCTGGCGAAGCATGTAATTGGAAGGCAAAATCGCTTCCCATGATCTTATCGCCCAAATATCCAGCAGCGCGTGCCTCTTCTAAAGCCTCTTCAAAACGAGAATAGGTTTCCCAAATCTCACCGTGGATATAGTTATATCCAACGGTAATACCCATGGTGTAAGCACCAATGATCATGCCCTCAATCAACGCATGTGGGTTGTAACGCATGATGTCGCGGTCTTTAAATGTACCTGGCTCACCTTCGTCGCTATTACAAACTAAATATTTTTGACCCGGAAATTGACGAGGCATAAAGCTCCACTTCAATCCAGTTGGGAAGCCTGCACCACCACGACCACGCAGTGATGATGCTTTCAACTCAGCGATGATGGAATCAGGTGCAACCTTGTCATTAATTAAACGACGCAATTGTTGATATCCGCCACGGCTCTCGTAATCTTTTAAACGCCAGTTATCACCGTTTAATCCGGCAAGAATTAAAGGCTTGATGTGACGATCGTGCAAGCTGGTCATACTGACTTCCCTTCTGCACGAAGCTCATTTAATAGAGCATCAATTTTTTCTTTACTCATAAAGCTACACATACGCTTGTCATTTACCAGCATGACTGGAGAATCGCCGCAGGCACCCATGCACTCACCCTCTTTTAAGGTAAAAGTGCCACAAGGTGTAGTTTCGTTATATCCAATACCTAAAGTTTCCTTCAGATAGGTGGCCGCAGTTTCACCATGCGTTAATTGGCAAGGCAAGTTTGTACAAATAACCAACTTGTATTTACCAATCGGCTTGGTGTTGTACATATTGTAGAAAGTAGCCACTTCTTCTACTGCAATGGTGGGCATTTCTAAGATCTGGGCAACAGTAGCAATCACATCTGGTGAGACCCAACCCAATTCGGTTTGAACAGCAATCAATGCAGCCATCACAGCAGACTGCTTTTGCTCTGGCGGGTATTTGGCGACATTTTGGGCAATCACTGCCAGTGTTTTAGCGGATAGTTGAAGAGTTGTTGTCATTAAATAATCTATGGCGCGCTGTATTAGCGGTCAATCTCCCCGAACACAATATCTTGGGTACCAATAATGGTTACCGCATCAGCCAACATATGCCCACGTGACATTTCATCCATAGCAGATAAATGTACAAATCCGGGAGCGCGAATCTTCATACGGTAGGGCTTGTTAGCGCCATCAGAAATCAAGTAAATACCAAACTCACCCTTTGGATGCTCAACCGCTGAATAAGCCTCACCATCAGGAACATGCATACCTTCTGTAAAGAGTTTGAAATGGTGAATCAACTCCTCCATATTGGTTTTCATATCCACCCGCTTCGGTGGAGCAACCTTATGGTTATCGCTCATCACAGGGCCTGAATTCGCTTTAAGCCAAGCCACGCATTGCTTAATGATGCGATTAGATTGACGCATCTCTTCCATACGCACTAAATAACGATCATAGGAATCGCCATTCACGCCTACAGGAATATCAAATTCGAGACGGTCATACACTTCGTAGGGTTGTTTCCTACGTAAATCCCACTCAATGCCGGAGCCACGCAACATCGGACCGGTAAAGCCAAGTTGTAATGCACGCTCTGGAGTAACGATCCCAATATTCACTAGGCGCTGCTTCCAAATGCGGTTATCGGTTAATAGATTGCAGTACTCATCGACGTTCGCATCAAAGCCATTCGCAAACTGGTCAATAAAATCGAGTAACGTACCGCTACGATTTTCGTTCAGGCGCTTCACAGCGGATGCACTCCGAATCTTGGAGTTGCTGAACTGAGCCATCTGATCAGGCAAATCTCGGTATACGCCACCAGGGCGATAGTAAGCAGCATGCATACGTGCACCGGATACGGCTTCGTACATATCAAAGATATCTTCACGATCACGGAATGCATAGAGAAATACCGCCATTGCACCCACGTCTAGACCATGACAACCGATCCAGAGAAGATGATTCAACAGCCGTGTCAACTCGTCATACATCACGCGGATGTATTGAGCGCGTAATGGCACATCTACTTGCAATAATTTTTCGATAGCTAAAACATAAGCATGTTCGTTGGACATCATGGAAACATAGTCCAAGCGATCCATATAAGGTACGTTCTGAATCCAAGTACGTGTTTCAGCTAATTTTTCAGTAGCACGATGCAATAAACCAATATGGGGGTCAGCCCGTTGAATCACTTCACCATCAAGCTCAAGCACTAAACGTAAAACGCCGTGTGCCGCAGGATGTTGAGGACCGAAATTGAGGGTGTAGTTCTTAATTTGTGCCATGACTTAAACCGGACCTCCGTACTGCTCTTCTCGCACAATACGTGGCGTAATCTCACGCGCCTCAATCGTCACAGGCTGGTACACCACACGCTTTAATTCTGGGTCATAGCGCATTTCAACGTTACCGCTGATTGGGAAATCTTTTCTGAATGGGTGTCCGATGAATCCATAGTCAGTCAAGATGCGACGTAAGTCTTCATGACCATCGAATAGGATGCCGTAGAGATCAAAAGCTTCACGCTCGAACCAGTTAGCGGAACTCCACACTGGTGTAATCGAAGCAACCAATGGATAGCTATCATCGGGAGCAAATACGCGAACACGCAAACGCCAGTTGTGCTTTAAAGACAATAAATGGCTGACTACTCCGAAGCGTTGGCCACCCCAAGCGCCATCGCGGAAGTCTTGATAGTCAACACCACACAGATCAATCAACTGCTCAAATGCAAGAGAGGGCTCATCACGCAAGAGCATGGCAGATTCAAAATAAGTATCGGCGTTCACGACAACAGTCACTTCACCTAAAGCAATTTCAATCGATTGCGCTCGCTTACCAAGAACTTTTTCTAGGTTGGCCGCTAATTGAACTAAACGATCTGACATGATTTAAGCCTTCCGTGCAATCGTGCTGGTGCGAGCGATCTTGGATTGCAACTGAATAATTCCGTAGATCAAAGCTTCTGCAGTTGGAGGGCAACCAGGCACATAAATATCCACTGGTACGATGCGGTCGCAACCGCGTACAACCGAATAAGAGTTATGGTAATAACCGCCTCCATTGGCACAAGAGCCCATGGAGATAACCCAACGTGGTTCTGGCATTTGGTCATAGACCTTACGCAAGGCGGGTGCCATCTTGTTACATAAGGTACCAGCAACAATCATGAGGTCAGATTGGCGTGGTGATGGGCGGAAAACGACACCAAAACGGTCCAAGTCATAACGTGATGCGCCTGCATGCATCATTTCAACTGCACAGCAAGCCAAACCAAAGGTCATCGGCCACAAAGAGCCGTTGCGCGTCCAGTTGATCAACTGATCTGCAGTGGTGGTAACAAATCCTTCTTTGAGAACGCCTTCTAATGCCATATCTATCACTCCCAGTCGAGAGCGCCCTTTTTCCAGATATATACAAATCCCACAATGAATTCCAACAGGAAGATCACCATGGAGGCGTATCCAAACCAGCCAATATCACGTAGTGCAACACCCCATGGGAATAGGAATGCTGTTTCTAAGTCAAATAGGATGAAGAGGATGGCAATGAGGTAATAGCGCACGTCAAACTTCATCCGCGCATCTTCAAAAGCTTCAAAACCACATTCGTAAGGAGACAGTTTCTCCGCATCTGGCCTCGAAGGAGCCAAAATTCTTCCGAGGAGCATGGGAACTAAACCAACCCCAATACCTACGAGGATAAAAAGCAGAACAGGAAAGTAATTAGCGAGATTCAAAATGGTCCTGAGTCGTTCGTCTGATAATTCTTAAGAGCTACAAATTATTGATTATTTCACTACCTACAGCTTTGATTTAGAACAAAAACACTACTATTACTTTATTTTGGTGCCGACGGCGAGACTCGAACTCGCACAGCCTAAGCCACTACCCCCTCAAGATAGCGTGTCTACCAATTTCACCACGTCGGCATCTTGTAAAACCAATCAATTCTACTGCATTGCACCACTGAACTACCCCAAAAATGGGACAGACAAATCTGTAAAAACCTACTGTTTTACTTAGGAACTGCGGGTTTAGTTGGATCTTGTACAGGAGCGACTGGCGCAGCCGGGGCTACAGCGGGCGCTACTGTTCCAGAAAGAACCCCAGGACTTACTTCCTTCTTATTACCAAGCCAGGTGATGCCTAAGGTGCAAATAAAGAATACAGCCGCAAAAATGGCAGTTGTATGAGAAAGGAAATTGGCTGACCCGCTTGCACCAAACAGACTGCCTGAAGCACCAGATCCAAATGCAGCACCCATATCAGCGCCTTTACCCTGCTGCAATAGCACCAACAGAATCACAGCCAAGGCTGAAATTACCTGCAATACGATCAATAAAGTCTTAAGCCATTCCACAATTTATCTCCAAATAAAAAATCTATGCCTGACAGATAGCCAGAAAATCCTGAGGGTTCAAAGAAGCTCCCCCAACTAATCCGCCATCAATATCTGGCATTGCAAACAATTCAACGGCATTGTCAGGTTTGACACTGCCACCATACAAAATTCCGACGTGCTCTGCCACATCCCCGTTAAATTCAGTCAGTTGAAGTCGAATCACACGGTGCATATCTTGCGCTATCTGAGCACTGGCTACTTTACCTGTACCGATAGCCCAAACGGGCTCATAAGCGATTAAGCAGTCAGCCAATCGATCCTGCAGAACAAAGACTTGCTTAGCCACTTGGCCGCAAACCACTTCTTCTGCCCTACCTGAATTTCGTTCATCAGCAGTTTCGCCAACACAGATCACTGGCGTCATGCCAGCATCTAATACCTGCAGGGCTTTAGCTGCAACTACTTCATCGGTCTCTTGATGCATCTGACGACGCTCTGAATGTCCAACAATGACATAGCTACAACCCATTTCTTTCAGCATTGCGGCAGCCACCTCGCCGGTAAAGGCCCCAGAGATATGTGCTGAAGCATCCTGCGCCCCAAGACCTAAGAATGCCAAAGAATGTTCTTTAATTAATGTGGCGCATTGTGACAAATACGGAAACGGAGGACATACAACAAACTTACGTCCAGATGGCATACCGCTCTCCATGCCGCGCGCAACTGTCTTAATCCAATCCTGATTGCTGGCAAGACTGCCGTTCATTTTCCAGTTGCCGATGACGATGAGTGGTCGCATAAGAATGGATTAAAGAGAAAGGATTAGACCGTTAAAACAATTTTGCCGACATGCTCGGAAGATTCCATCAAACGATGGGCATCCGCTGCCTGATCTAGCGAAAAGGTTTTATAAATTACTGGCTTTAATTGGCCAGCATTGAGCAAAGGCCATACATGGTCAAAAAGTTGCTTGGTGATTTGCTTCTTAAAGGAAACTGGGCGTGGACGTAAGGTTGATCCAGTAATAGTTAGGCGGCGGCGCAAGATTTGATTCGTGCTCACCTCAGCCTTTGAGCCACCCTGAATGGCAATAATCACAATACGTCCATCATCGGCCAAACAATCAATCTCGCGCTGGACATAAGCACCAGTCACCATGTCGAGAATCACGTTGACACCTTTGCCATCCGTCGCTTTCTTAACTTCCTCTACAAAATCTTGAGTCTTGTAGTTGATTGCCAAGTCAGCGCCCAATTTTAGGCAAGCAGCGCATTTCTCATCAGTACCAGCAGTAACAAATACTCTATGACCCAATGCTTTGGCAATCAGAATGGCCGTTACACCAATACCACTAGAACCACCTTGAACTAACAGCGTTTCACCTTTAGATAATTCGCCACGCATGAAAACATTGCTCCATACGGTAAAGAAGGTTTCCGGCAAAGCTGCAGCCTCTTGATCAGTAAAACCAGTTGGGTAAGGCAAGCATTGGGCAATAGGTGCGGTGCATTGATCTGCATAACCACCACCCTGCACCAAGGCGCAAACCTTGTCTCCGATTTTAAGACCAAAGACATTATCAGTATGCGATAAATCACCGCCTACGATCTCACCAGCCACTTCAAGACCAGGAATATCTGAAGCGCCTGCAGGTACTGGATAAAAGCCCTTCCGCTGTAAAACATCTGGGCGATTAATCCCTGCTGCTCGAACTTGAATCAAAACCTCGCCAGTACCACTGGCCGGAACCACTGGATCTGGACGAGTGGTAGGCACCAACATTTCTGGTGTACCAAATTCTTTGATTTCTATGACGCGCATAAGAGGCTCTTGGCTATTGCTGAATTAAGCTAACTTAGTCAATGACTCAAGCAGTTTCATCTGAGGCAGGAGCAACTTCAGCAACCGCTTCAGCAGCACCAGCCAAAGGAGCAATCGTGCCACCTTCATCCGCCATTGCAGCTTTGAGTGATAAACGTAAACGACCTCGCTCATCAGCAGCTAACAATTTCACGCGAACGATCTGACCTTCTTGCAAATAGTCTTTCACTTCTTTAACGCGCTCATTGGAGATTTCTGAGATGTGTAAGAGACCATCCTTACCAGGAAGAATGTTTACCAAAGCACCAAACTCAAGCAACTTCACTACTGGGCCCTCGTAGATCTTACCTACTTCAGCTTCTGCAGTGATGCCTTCAATGCGGGCTTTTGCTTCAGCCATGCCTTCAGCACTAGTAGAAGCGATAGTTACAGTGCCGTCATCTTTAATGTCAATGCTGCAACCCGTTTCTTTGGTCAAAGCTTGAATTGTTGCGCCGCCCTTACCGATTACTTCACGAATCTTGTCTGGATGAATCTTGAATGAGACCATGCGTGGAGCATGTGCAGACAATTCTGTACGCACTGAACCCATCGCTTCTTGCATTTTGCTCAAGATGTGCAAACGACCTTCTTTAGCTTGCGCCAAAGCAACTTGCATAATTTCTTTAGTAATACCTTGAACCTTAATATCCATCTGGAGTGCAGTAATTCCATTAGCTGTACCTGCTACTTTGAAGTCCATATCGCCTAGGTGATCTTCATCACCCAAGATATCGGTCAATACAGCAAAACGGTTACCGTCAAGGATCAAGCCCATTGCCACACCAGCAACGTGTGCTTTTACTGGAACACCAGCATCCATCATTGCCAGACAGCCACCGCATACAGAAGCCATAGATGAAGAACCATTTGATTCAGTGATTTCTGAAACCACACGAATGCTGTAAGCAAAGTCTTCAGCGCTTGGCAATACCGGAATCAAGGCACGCTTAGCCAAACGACCATGACCAATTTCACGACGCTTTGGGCTACCTACACGACCGGTTTCACCAGTTGCGAACGGGGGCATGTTGTAGTGGAACATGAAACGATCGCGGTATTCACCTTCAAGTGCATCAATGATTTGCTCGTCACGTGCAGTACCTAAAGTAGCTACAACGAGAGCCTGTGTTTCACCGCGAGTAAATAAAGCAGAGCCGTGGGTACGGGGCAATACACCGTTACGAATTTCAATTGGACGAACTGTACGGGTATCGCGACCATCAATGCGTGGCTCACCATTCAAAATCTGGCTACGAACAATTTTCGCTTCGATTTCAAACATGATGTCACTCACAGCAACAGCATCAACGTCACCTTCAGCAGATAACTTCGCCATGACTTCTTTAGAAATTTCTTTGAGCTTGTCTGAACGAGCGCCTTTTTGACGAATCTGATAAGCCTCACGTAATGGCGCTTCAGCTATAGCGGTTACCTTAGCGATAAATGGCTCATCTTTAGGAGCAGCAGTCCAATCCCACTCTGGCTTGCCAGCTTCAAGCACTAAATCATTGATAGCGTTGATAGCAGTTTGCATTTGGTCATGACCAAAAACCACAGCACCCAACATCACTTCTTCAGACAATTGGTTTGCTTCTGACTCAACCATCAATACAGCTGCTTGTGTACCAGCAACGATCAAATCGAGTTCGCTAGTAGCTTGTTCTGTACGGGTTGGATTCAAAAGGTACTGACCATCGGCATAACCTACGCGCGCTGCGCCAACTGGGCCGGCAAAAGGAATGCCTGAAATAGCCAATGCTGCTGAAGCAGCGATCAAGGCAGGAATATCAGATGGAACATCAGGGTTGATAGACAACACATGAATCACCACTTGAACTTCATTCAAGAAGCCTTCTGGAAATAAAGGACGTAATGGGCGATCGATCAAACGGGAGATCAATGTCTCACCTTCTGATGGGCGACCTTCACGACGAAAGAAGCCGCCAGGGATCTTGCCTGCTGCGTACGTTTTTTCTAGGTAATCAACCGTTAGCGGGAAAAACGATTGGCCTGGCTTAGCAGACTTAGATGCAACTACTGTTCCCATTACTACTGTGTCATCAATGTTAACAATAACGGCACCACCTGATTGACGAGCAATCTCGCCTGTTTCCATGGTTACCTGATGGTTGCCCCATTGAAAACTTTTTACTGCTTTTTTAAACATCGTCATTCTGATCTTCTCCAAATTGTTCACGTAAAACTCACATGAATTTCACGCTTGTCGTGGGATAAAGCAGTGTCACGACAACACTGGAGCGATTTAAGATCACAAGGGATGCCATTCCAGGGAGACTCTGAATCTATTTTCAGAAACTCATTGGAATGACACAATCCCCTACACAAATAATCTTGAAACGCCCAAAAAACATGCCATCTGCTTAAGACTGATTCTGTGACGAAACAACCCTAAGAAAGATGGCATTGCATACCGATAAGAATTACTTACGGAGACCTAATTTCTCAATCAATGCGCGATAGCGGTCCAAATCTTTGCCCTTGAGGTAATCCAAGAGGCGACGGCGACGTGAAACCATCTTCAGCAAGCCACGACGGCTATGATGGTCTTTGGCGTTAGCCTTGAAATGGGGGGTTAATTCATTGATGCGGGCTGTGAGCAATGAAACTTGAACTTCAGGGCTACCCGTATCGTTTGCGCTGCGCGCGTTTTCTTTGACGATTTCCGCCGTTTTAATATCAGCAACTGCCATTTTTAATACTCCTTACTTGCGAACACTTGAGCTTTCACCCAATCCGTGTCGTGCGTTATTAACAAAATAAAACAAAAAAGCTTTACAAATCAAAGCCCTCGAATTGTAGCAGACAGACCCCTAAAATAGCGCTTAACTAAGGAATAATTGGTATGCTGTGGTAACTTATTTTTCCTTTTTAATAGTAATACCTATATAAATCAACAACTTACACATAATGACTCCTCTATATCGTACCCTCATCGCCCTTATATTGATTGGTCTAGGTCTCAATCAACCAGCTTCCGCTCAATTTTCTTCCATGTTTGGGCCCAGCAAGACCATTGCTCAGCAACGGGATGACATCCTAAGAAAGAATGATGAAATTCTAAAGAATCTCTATAAAGTGGCACCGCAAGCCAGGGAACTCATTGAAAAGTCAGCGGGTTATGCCACCTTTAGCAACTTTGGAATGAAGATTCTGATTGCTGGTGGTGGCACCGGTACCGGCGTGGTGTTTAGTAAATCGTCATCAAAACCAATTTATATGAACATGGCTGAGGTCCAAGCTGGTCTTGGGGTGGGTATTAAATCAACCCAAACCATTTTTGTATTTCAAAAAGAAACGGCTCTCAATGATTTCGTTAATTCTGGTTGGACTTTCGGCGGCCAAGTAACGGCAGCTGCAAAATATGAAAAAAATGGGGATGCCTACCATGACGCCAACATCGTCGCCGACGGAATACTGATGTATCAATTAACAGACTCGGGCCTTGCCGCTGAAATCACTGGCAAGGGCTCTAAGTACTATAAAAATACTGACCTCAATAAATAATCAGATTGGATGACGCCTAAAGTCTTAAGGCGTCATCTGTGCATTGAGTTTTGCTTGACTAGGATCATGCAATTTATTCAAAGCAGATAAGTAAGCCTTAGCTGAGGCTGCGATGATATCGGGATCAGTTCCAACGCCATTCACAATGCGACCGCCCTTAGCTAAACGAACTGTAACCTCGCCTTGCGATTGCGTTCCTGAAGTAATTGCATTAACTGAGTACAGTAACTGCTCTGCCCCGCTCTTAGCAATTTCTTCAATCGCATTCAAGCTAGCATCTACTGGACCATTCCCTTCAGATTCAGAGCTCACCTCTTTATCACCCATACGGAAAGTAACGCGTGACTTAGGGCGCTCACCCGTTTCAGAATGTTGGCTTAAAGAAATAAAGTGATAATGGTCATCGGCTTCTGCAGCAGCAGAATCAGACATGATGGCAATGATGTCTTCATCAAAAATTTCTGACTTTTGATCAGCCAAAGCTTTAAAACGCACAAAGGCCTCGTTTAAATCTGCCTCAGCTTGGATTGCAATGCCCAAATCTTGCAAGCGCTGTTTAAAAGCATTACGTCCTGATAATTTACCCAACACGATCTTGTTAGCAGACCAGCCCACATCTTCCGCGCGCATGATTTCATAAGTCTCACGGTTTTTCAAAATACCATCTTGGTGAATACCAGAAGCGTGTGCAAATGCATTCGCGCCAACCACTGCTTTATTGGGTTGCACCACAAATCCAGTGATATGGGAAACCAATTTAGAGGCAGGAACAATTTGGGTCGCATCAATGCCACAAACCATATCAAAGTAATCTTTACGCGTACGCAAAGCCATCACAATCTCTTCTAATGCCGTATTACCAGCGCGCTCACCCAAACCATTGATCGTGCACTCGATCTGACGGGCGCCGCCAATCTTGACGCCTGCCAAGGAATTGGCAACTGCCATACCCAAGTCATTATGGCAATGCACGGACCATACCGCTTTATCGGAGTTCGGTACGCGGCTACGCAAAGTCTTGATAAATTCGCCATACAACTCGGGAGTTGCATAGCCAACGGTATCGGGAATATTGATCGTAGTCGCCCCTTCATTGATGACACCCTCGACCACTCTGCACAAGAAATCCATCTCAGAGCGATAGCCGTCTTCAGCTGAAAACTCAATATCGTCAGCCAAGTTTCTAGCAAAACGAATTGAGCGTTTTGCCTGCTCCAATACCTCTTCAGGAGACATGCGCAACTTCACAGCCATATGCAAAGGGCTGGTAGCTAAGAATGCATGAATACGCTTGGCTTTGGCAGCCTTTAATGCATCTGATGCACGTGTAATGTCTTTATCATTTGCTCTAGCCAAAGAGCACACAATGGAATCTTTAATGGCAGCAGCAACCGCAGAAATTGCCTGAAAATCGCCTTCAGAACTAGCAGCAAAACCCGCTTCAATCACATCTACTTTGAGTCGCTCTAATTGACGGGCAATGCGGACTTTTTCATCCTTAGTCATCGAAGCGCCTGGGGATTGCTCACCATCACGCAAGGTGGTATCGAAAATGATTACTTTATCGCTCATCACTACTCTCCGGTTTTAAATACTTCATTTGCTTATTACTGAATTTCAATCTTAAAAACAAAAAACCCCAGCAAATTGCTGGGGCTGGTATGTGGTGGTTAATGAACTCTTTTTGGTCTCATCAACTCAGGCCTTACCCGCCCCAAGCTTTAGGCTTAGTGCTAGTAGAAGGAGACCGGTTAAAGGCGAGAAATTCATCAACATGGAATTAATATACCCGAAAATTCTAAAATTAGCTAAAACGCTTCCCGCTGAGGCGCTCCCAAGCCCAAATGACATATCCCGAGATGGAATACACCACGAATACACCAAATAAGGTCAAAGGCGGATTAGAAGAAATCAATACAAAGGTCAGGATCATGAGAACCATGACGCCAAAAGGAACGCGATAGCGGACGTCCAAGGCTTTGCCGCTATAAAACCGTGCATTAGAGACCATGGTTAATCCTGCATAAACGGCAATGAAGAAGGTTATCCATGGAATTGCTGTATCCCGCACTGGAATTTTGTTGTCATCAGCTAACCAGATAAAGCCAGCCATTAAAGCGCCGGCTGCTGGGCTAGGTAAGCCTTGAAAAAATTTCTTATCAACGACGCTTGTATTGACGTTAAAACGTGCCAAGCGCAAAGCGGCACCAGCACAGTAAGTAAAGGCTGCCAACCAACCCCACTTACCCAAATCTTTTAAAGCCCACTCATAAGCAACTAAAGCCGGAGCTACCCCAAAGGAGACCATGTCAGCAAGTGAGTCATATTGTTCACCAAAGGCGCTTTGCGTATTAGTCATGCGAGCTACGCGTCCATCCATACCATCCAGAACTAGCGAAGCAAAGATTGCAATAGCAGCAACTTCAAACTGATGATTCATCGCATTAACGATTGCAAAGAAGCCACAGAACAATGCAGCGGTAGTAAATGCGTTCGGCAGTAAATAAATACCTTTGCCACGTGGGCGAGGTTTTACATGGACTTCTTCTACTTCGTAATCAATCCCATCCCCAAGCTCATCAGCCCATTCGTCATGAGTTGACTCGGCACGAATGCGTGAGAGGCGACTGCGATCAATACGGCCACGACGGCGAAATGTAGTCAAAGATTTTCCCAGTGATGAGTGTGAATCAGTCTAGGCCTGGTAAGCGGGCCAAGGCTGTATTGGTAGCAAATACTTTATCACCAACACTTACCAATGGTTCAGCGGTAAGTGGTAAATAAACATCAACCCGAGAACCAAAACGAATAAAGCCATAGCGCTCGCCCGCTTTGAGACGATCACCCACATGGATATAACAAAGGATACGGCGTGCAATTAAGCCGGCAACCTGAACCAGGGTCACGATTTGTCCGTTAGCATCAATCACAACGGCATTACGCTCGTTCTCTGTAGAAGCTTTATCCAGATCGGCATTAACAAACTTGCCGGGGAAATACTGAATCTCTTTCACTAAACCATTTACAGCACTACGATTCGAGTGCACATTAAATACATTCATGAAGACGCTGATTTTGAGTGCTTCGCGACCAGCATAGGGATCATTGGTTTTTTCAACCACCACAATCCGTCCATCAGCTGGAGATAAAACCAAATCGCGACCCAGCGCAGGAATGCGCTGTGGATCACGGAAAAACTGCAGAACAAAGATAAAGATAATCCAAAGCGGCCAGGACCAGGCGGAACCGCCAAGGTATTGAACTAGCAAAGTAAAGAACCCCACCAGTGCCAAATACGGCCAGCCTTCTCTTGCAATAATGGGGTGGGGATACATCATCTTCGTTCTGAGCCTTATTAATTAAAACTAATTGTTTGTTGCTTAGTTCTTCGTTTGATCTACTAACTTGTTCTTAGCAATCCAAGGCATCATGGCGCGCAATTTTGCACCAACCACTTCGATGTCATGCTCTGCATTCAAACGACGACGTGAGATTAATGTTGGAGCACCAGCCTTGTTCTCCAGAATGAAGCTCTTAGCGTATTCACCAGTCTGAATATCTTTTAGGCACTGACGCATAGCGTTCTTCGTATCTTCGGTAACAATCCGTGGGCCAGTGACATACTCACCATACTCAGCGTTATTAGAAATGGAGTAGTTCATGTTAGCGATACCGCCTTCATAGATTAAGTCAACAATCAACTTGAGCTCATGCAAGCACTCAAAGTAAGCCATTTCAGGGGCATAACCAGCTTCAACCAAGGTTTCAAAACCGGCCTTGATCAATTCAACTGCACCACCACAAAGAACAGCTTGCTCACCGAATAAGTCCGTTTCAGTTTCTTCGCGGAAGTTCGTTTCGATAATTCCAGCACGACCACCACCGTTTGCTGTTGCGTAAGACAAGGCTAGGTCACGAGCAGAGCCCGATTTATCTTGGTAAACCGCGATCAAATGGGGAACACCACCACCTTGGGCATATGTTCCGCGAACAGTATGGCCAGGCGCCTTAGGTGCAATCATGATGACGTCTAAGTCAGCACGTGGCTGAACTTGACCGTAATGCACGTTAAAGCCATGTGCAAAAGCAAGAGCTGCGCCCTGCTTAATATTGCCGTGCACTTCTTTGTTATACACATCCGCAATTTGCTCATCTGGCAACAACATCATCACGATGTCAGCGTCTTTAACAGCTTCAGAAACTTCTTTTACTGTCAGACCTGCATTTGCAGCCTTGCTCCAGGAAGCGCCATCTTTACGTAAACCAACAGTTACGTTAACGCCAGAGTCGTTTAGGTTCAATGCATGCGCGTGGCCTTGTGAACCATAACCAATGATGGTGACTTTCTTGCCCTTAACGAGGGACAAATCTGCGTCTTTATCGTAAAAAACTTTCATGCTCTTTCCTTGTATTGAAATAAGTTTTGCTGCGTAATAAATCAGTTATAAAAAATTAAACTTTTAAGATACGTTCACCACGTCCAATGCCAGAACCGCCAGAACGCACGGTTTCCAGAATTGATGCTCGATCAATCGAATCAATAAATGCATCCAATTTAGCGCCATCTCCTGTTAATTCGATGGTGTAACTCTTGTCTGTCACATCAATGATGCGTCCGCGGAAAATATCGGTAGTACGCTTCAATTCTTCACGCTCTTTACCAACTGCGCGAACCTTGATCATCATTAACTCACGTTCAATGTGAGGGCCTTCACTCAAATCAAACACCTTAACCACCTCCACTAGGCGATTTAAGTGCTTAGTGATTTGCTCAATCACATCATCTGAACCCATGGTGACAATAGTCATACGTGACAAAGAAGAATCTTCAGTAGGGGCAACGCTCAAGGTTTCAATGTTGTAACCACGGGCAGAGAAAAGACCCACTACGCGCGACAAAGCGCCTGGTTCATTTTCAATTAATACAGAAATAATGTGTCGCATTACAGATCCTCGCTACCTAAGAGCATTTCAGTAATACCCTTACCGGCTTGAACCATCGGCCACACATTCTCTTCTGGGTCGGTCTGGAAATCCATGAACACAGTGCGATCCTTTAAGCGAATAGCTTCCTTCAGAGCGCCCTCAACATCAGACTTTTTCTCAATAAGCATACCAACGTGACCATAAGCCTCTGCCAACTTCACAAAGTCAGGCAAAGAATCCATATAGGAACTCGAATAACGCTTGTTATAGGTCAGTTCTTGCCATTGGCGAACCATTCCTAAGTAACGGTTATTTAGGGAGACAATTTTCACCGGCGTGTTGTATTGCTTGCAGGTCGAAAGTTCCTGAATGCACATCTGGATAGAGCCTTCGCCAGTAATAGCAAAAACATCCTTGTCAGGAAATGCCTTCTTGATCCCCATGGCATATGGCAAGCCTACGCCCATGGTACCGAGTCCACCAGAGTTAATCCAACGACGTGGCTGATCAAACTTGTAGAACTGGGCTGCCCACATTTGATGTTGACCTACATCAGAAGTAATAAAGGCATCACCACCTGTGAGTTCCCACAATTTTTGAACAACGTACTGAGGCTTCACAATTTGTGAAGCTTCGTCGTACTTCAAGCAATCTTTTTTACGCCATTCATTAATCTGCTCCCACCACGCGGCAACTTTCTCACCATTTTTACGTGGGCCAGCAGCCTTCAGTTGCGCAGTCATTTCCTGCAACACTTCTTTGAGGTTGCCAACAATCGGCACATCCACCTTCACACGTTTTGAGATTACGGAAGGATCGATATCGATGTGAATAATTTTGCGGGGATGACTTGCAAAGTGTTGGGTGTTGCCAATCACGCGGTCATCAAAACGTGCACCAATAGCAATCAACACATCACTATGTTGCATCGCCATATTCGCTTCGTATGTTCCGTGCATACCCAGCATGCCCAAGAACTGCGGACTGGTTCCAGGAAATCCGCCCAAGCCCATCAAGGTATTGGTAACGGGATAGCCCAATAAGTCAGCGAACTCTTTTAACTCAGGCGCTGCGTCAGCAAGAATGACGCCACCACCGGTATAGATGTATGGGCGCTCTGCTTCTTGCAACAAGGCTACTGCTTTGCGGATTTGACCGCTATGACCCTTTACTACTGGGTTATAGGAACGCATTTCCAATGTTTCCGGATAGACAAAGGGTCCTTTGGCAGCAGATACATCCTTAGGGATGTCGATCAACACTGGACCAGGACGACCGGTCTGCGCAATGTGAAATGCTTTTTTCAAAACCAAAGGCAAGTCTTTAACATCCTTAACAAGGAAGTTATGTTTAACCACGGGTCGTGTAATACCGACGGTATCTGCTTCTTGGAAAGCATCTTCGCCAATAGCGTACGTTGGCACGTTACCACTAATGATCACCATTGGGATTGAATCGGTATACGCAGTTGCAATTCCGGTAACCGCATTGGTTACCCCTGGCCCGGAGGTGACTAAAGCCACGCCAACCTTACCAGTTGCACGCGCATAGCCATCGGCCGCATGAACTGCTGCTTGCTCATGTCGAACTAGGATATGTTCAAACTTATTCTGCTTAAAAATTTCGTCGTAGATAAAGAGAACGGATCCCCCTGGGTAACCCCAAACGAATTCAACTCCTTCTTTGTGCAGTGCATGCACAAGCATTTCAGCACCAATCATTTCTGGAGGCGCATCTACGGTATTTGGGTTTGCTGAGTCTTTGTTAGCTTTAGTAGCTAAAAATTCGGCGCTGCTTGTATTCATTTTCTTTCGTCCTTTGCAATTTTCGGCAAAAAATTGTTTGGTCTGTTCTATCTCCTGCTTATGGCCTGAGTTCGAACGGCGCTGCTACCGGAAAAACCACTTCTTGAATGAGAATCTAGGTAGTAAGCCTAATATTCTATAGCAATCCCTTAAAATTACCCAATTCTTACAGATTCAGGTCTAATCCTTTGCATGGCATCAGCCCAAGAACTATCTGATTTTCTGCGTAGTGTCGAGCAGCGCGCGTTTAAGCAAGCGGTCTACGCTGTGCGTGATGATGATGCTGCACTGGATATTGTTCAGGACGCCATGATTAAGTTAGCTGAAAAATACGGAGATCGTCCAGCTGCTGAATTGCCGCTGGTGTTTACGAGAATCCTGCAAAACCGGATACATGACTGGTTTCGGCGCCAGAAGGTTAGAAATACCTGGGTCACCCTCTTTTCCAATATGGGCAAGAAAAATGATGAAAATGACGATTTTGACCCCCTAGAGTCACTTTCAGCCCCAGATGACAGTGAAATTCACCAAGATGGGGCCCAAACCCTAGAGAGAAGTCAGCTTTTACAGTCTCTGGAGTCAGAAATATCAAAATTACCTGTACGTCAACGAGAAGCCTTCCTGATGCGTTATTGGGATGAGCTAAGCATTACTGAGACCGCAAAAGCCATGGGTTGTAGCGAAGGTAGCGTTAAAACGCATTGTTCTAGAGCCACTCAATCATTAGCTAAAGCATTGAAATTAAAAGGAATTACGCTGTGAAACACCTTAATGAGCAACTGACCGAGAGTCAAGCAGACCAATTTGGTCGAGCCAGTGCCGCCCTCCTAAACGAAGGCGCTCAAGTCTTGCCTAAAAATATTAAAGAGCGTCTTTACGCAGCCCGTATGAAGGCGATTTCTGTCAGAAAACCAGAAAAAGTACTTGTTCAAAAGCCCGTTTTAGCAGGTATTACTGGCAATTGGAGTTTCGGATCCAATGCCCGCTGGGATAGTGTTAGCTGGATAGCTCCATTGGTAGTCCTCGTATTTGGGCTGATTGCTATTGCGCAATGGCAGGATGATTCACGTATTAACGACATTGCTGAAGTAGATGCTGCCTTATTAAGTGATGATGTTCCACCTGACGCTTATGCTGATAGTGGCTTTATGGCATTCCTCAAGAATGGTCCTCTTTCAGATTCAAGCGACTCTGCTGATTTAGTACAAAGCAAATAAGCACCTGCTCTCTGATGCTGCCTAAACTGAAGTTGAACTTTGCTAGTGCTTTTGTAGCACTAGTCATTACTATGTTCTGCCTGAATATTTCTGCAGTACAAGCGCAATCTGCTCCGAACGCTGCGCATGGCAAAACAACTGCCATTCCCGAAAAGAAACCTGATGGCACTTGGGAAGGACTAAAACCAGCGCAACAACAAATTCTCGCCCCTTTAGAGAGCGACTGGGATTACATGTTGCCAGATAGCCGCAAGAAATGGATTCAGGTTGCGAATATTTACCCGAAGATGAGTACGCAAGATCAAGAACGCTTGCAGTCACGAATGACTGGATGGTCAAATCTTTCGCAAAAGGAACGCCGCCTCGCTCGTGAAAACTATTTAAGCAGTCTTAAGTTCCCAGCCGAGAAAAAAGCTGAAGCTTGGAGTGCCTATCAAAAGTTAAGCGATGATCAAAAGAAGAAGTTGGCTGAATCTGAGGTAAAGAAAAAACCAACTGCAGCTAACGCACCTACACTGCAACTGCACCCTATTGCCCCTAAGGTAAGCTTACCGGCAACCATTACGGCTCCAAGCAGCCCTGCTCCAGCCGAAAGCTCTGGATCTAGTGCTGAGAGTAGCGCTTCTAATAACTAATTTCATTGTTCATTAAGCAGTTTTATGACGCCTGCTGAACTCAGCGCATTATCTTCCCCACAATTTTGGCGACGTGTTTTCTGTTGTTTATATGAGCAACTCGTACTGTTGGGTGTGATTGCCCTTATCTTCCTAGTTCCTAATCTAGGGTTAGGTATTTTGTTTGGGGTTGCACTGCCGAGTTGGCTGACGTTTATTTACCTCTATACCGTTTTAGGAATCTACTTTGTTTGGTATTGGAGTAAATCGGGTCAAACATTGGCAATGCAGACTTGGCGTATTCGGATGATTGATATGAATGGCTTCACCCTCACTAAACGCAAAGCATTTTGGCGCTATATCTTTGGATCACTTTGGATCATCCCCTGCGTTGTATTGCAATGGGCATTCCATTTGGAAAAATGGCAAATTATCGAGATGCTACTTTCAGTTGCACTCTTCTTTTGGCCTCTGACGCTATATCTTGATCGCAGAAGTCCACTGCAACGCCAAAGCCTGCCAGATCGTTTTGCCGGTACGAGATTAGTAGAGCTACCAAAACACTTAGTAACACTCTCCTAAGGGCTCTAAACCTCTCTTAGGCACTCAATTGCTGTAGTGCTCTGTATCTTTCTCTGAAAACGATAGCCAGCAGCGAGACAGGCAAGCACTCCAAAAATAATTCCCATCGAAAGTGCCTGAGCAAACGCATTAAACTCAATTTCCAATACATAGCGCCCTAAAGCCCAAGCGGCGATACCCGCAGCTATCCCAGCTAAAGCTCCAGCGACAAAGCCAATGATGATTAATTCAACTCTGGCAATGCTGGCTAAAGTTGCGCGCGAGGCGCCAATCGCTTTTAAGATCGCGGCATTTCTGAAGCGGTCATCTTGAGTAGCTGAAATCGCAGCCATCAATACTAAGATTGCTGCAGCGATCGTAAAGGCAAACAACAAACCTAAGGCGACAGATAATTTATTGAGCACTTCTTGGATTTGTTGGAGTGAAGCTGATACATCCACCACTGTGAGGTTGGGATACTTCTGGCTCATTTGAAAATCGAGCGCTTCAAGATGGGGATCCTGGTAGTAGGATGTAATCCAAGATTGCGGCAAAGTATTTAGTTGTGCGGGAGGCATGATGACAAAGAAATTCACCCGCATGGACCCCCAGTCTAATTTACGAATAGAGGTAATTGGGGCAGTAAGCCTTTCGCCGGCGACTTCATAAGTCAGTTGATCGCCCATCTTGAGCCTGAGGGTTTTAGCAATACCAGTCTCTATGGAGATTTGAGGAGTCTCATCGCTTATCCACTTACCCTCAGTAATACGATTGCCTGGTGGCAATTGATCGGTATACGATAAATTAAACTCGCGATCGATTAAGCGACGCGCGTTATCGTCAGAAAAATTATTCGGGGAAATATCGCGTCCATTGATTGCAATTAAACGGCCTCGCACCATGGGGTAAAAATCAGGTTTTTCTATACCAGACTCGACCAGAGTGTTGGTGATATCCCCTTTTTGATCACCCTGTACATTGATCATGAAACGATTAGGTGCATTTTCTGGAATATTGCCTTGCCAGGTGCTCAATAAATCCTGTCTCAATAACAAGATCATTAGCAAGGACATCAAGGCGATCCCTAAAGCAGTGATTTGCATTACAGCAAACCCTGGCTTTCTGCCTTGTGCAGTAATCGCAAAGCGAATCGCAAAGTGTTGAGTGCGGATGCGGCCCAGTAATCGCAAAATCAACCAAGCCGAACCAGCAAATAGCACAATCGCACCACCAAAGCTCAGACCAGCCCAAAATGCCAACTTCCAATCACGGGCAGCCATCGCAATTAGGACTACGCTAGTACCAATCCCAAAAGTAGCTACCCAAATAGCTGAACGGTTAATTCCTTCAAACTCTTTTCGGATCAGACGGATTGGAGATACCTTCACCAAAGAAAATATGGGGGGCCCTGCAAATCCAATAAGTAAAAACCACGAAAAGAGCGCACTCCAAACTACTGGCCATAAAGAAACGCCCGGAAGATTGGTGAGGATTAAATTACCTAAAATCCAAGTCAAGATAAGCTGCACCAAATAACCGAGTATTGCCCCAACTATGGCAGAGCTTATTCCGAGGCTAAGCAATGTGCCAATTTGCCTTTTGATAATCATGGGGCTAGTAGCACCAAAACATTTCAAAACAGCGCACGCATCTGCCTGCTTTAATGCATAACGACGCGCAGATAATGCGATTGCGACTGCCGCAACCAACGCTGTTAATACTGAAATCAAGGATAAGAAACGCTCAGCTCGTTCCAGAGTCTTACGCATGATGGGTTGCGCATTTTCCAGAGTCTCAATTCGCAGACCGCGCAGACCCTCTTTTTCAATATAGTCCTTTGCCCAAGACTCATATGCCTGTATTTGAGGGTCAGAACCTGCTAACAGTAATCGATACGTGACCCTACTGCCCAACCCAATAAGTCCTGTGCCTGGTAGGTCATCCATCGACATCATCACTCGAGGTGCGAAATTCATAAAACCAGCACCGCGATCCAATTCACGTTCAAGGACGCCAGCAATGATTAGCTGCTTCTTGCCAATTCCAATCTGATCGCCTAACTTGGCTTGTAGACTGGATAGCATTACAGAGTCAATCCAGACTGAGCCTGTGGGTGGACCTACCGCAATGACTTTATTACTTGAGGTTTGAACTTGCAGCGCACCTCGCAGGGGGTATTGAGAGTCAACGGCTTTCAAGGATGCCAGCTTACTCCGGGTACCCACAGTTGCCATACTGGGGAAAACAATTGTTTGAGCAATCTGGAGTTGGCGGCTTTGCGCTTCTAGAATAAATCGCTCAGTTATAGGTTGGTCTGCGGCGATCAGGAGATCCGATGCCAGCAACTGACGAGCATCGAATTGAAAAGCCCTTTGCATCCGATCAGCCAAAAAGCTCACACTAGATAAAGCAGCGACCGATAGAGTTAAGGCTACAAATAACCAAGCTAGCTCACGAGAGCGTAGCTCTTGTTTTAAACCACTAAACAGGCTTTGGAAATACTTCAAATTGCTTGAATCTGTCCGCCATCTACACGCATGACAGTTCCCGTAATGAAAGAGGCGTTTTGGCTCGCTAAAAAGGCAGCCGCATCACCATATTCTTTTGGATCTCCATAGCGCCCCATTGGAATCTGCCTCAGACTGGCTTTTACTACCTCTTCGTAGCTAGCGCCCTCACGCTTTGCTCTTGCTTCATCAAGCTGACGCAGTCTATCGGTTGCTATACGACCTGGCATGATGACATTCACCGTAATGCCTTCATTAGCAACTTCTGCCGCTAATGTTTTGGACCACGCAAGTAATGCTGCACGCAGAGTGTTGGAGATCGCCAAATTTTTAATTGGGGCAATTGCTCCTGACGTGGTACTTGTAATAATGCGACCCCATTTACGCTGACGCATACCGGGCAGCACGCGATCGGTGATGGCAATCAGCGAGAGCACCATATCGTTAAAACTTTTTTGCCAGAGCGCAGGATCTTGCCCCGCAGCCGGGGTTGGAGGCGGACCGCCAGTGTTGTTAATCAGGATGTCAATTGGGCCAAGTGAATTTTCAACTTGACTAATCAAGGCATCTATTACTGAAGCATCGGAGAGATCCCAGCTAAGCGCAAGCGCCACACCACCAGCAGCCTCAATCAATTCAACTGACTGCCTTAAACCGTCTGGGTTACGTCCTGTGACAGCAACCTTTACGCCTTCACGTGCTAAAGACACCGCCATTGCTTGACCTAACCCACGACTAGAGGCCAAAACCAAGGCTACTTTTCCATTAATCCCCAAATCCATGTCAACCCCCAAACCTCTATTTATATTTTTTAATCTAGCTGTAACTTTTGTTTAGCTACCACTTCTTTGTACACAGTGAACTCCGCTTTAATCTCTTTTGTAAATGCTTCTGGGCCATTTACATTAATGAGAGAGCCTGTATCTTCAATACGTTTCTTTACAGCAGGTTCTGTAACGGCCTTTTGTAGAGCGGCATAGTATTTATCTACAATCTCTTTTGGCATACCTGCTGGACCCAATAATCCGTAATAAGCCATCCGATTGACTGGTGCCAAGCCAACCTCAGTAAACGTTGGTACGTTAGGTAACTGGGCTAAGCGCTTAGGCGCGGCAACTACAATTGGCACGAGTTTGCCGTCTTTAATGAACGGTAGTGACGATGGGAGATTATCAAAAATCATCGACACTTGGCCGCCCACCGTATCAGCCAATGCGGGACCAGCACCGCGGTAAGGAATGTGAACAATAAATACGCCAGTCAAGCTTTTGAATAATTCTGTTTGCAGGTGACCAATACCACCAGTACCGGAACTTGAATAAGAATACTTCCCAGGATTTGCCTTAAGCACTTCCATAAATGTCTTGAAGTCTTTTGCTGGGAACGAAGGATTGACCGCGATGATATTTGGGGTAGCAGCAATATTGCTAATGGCTGTGAAATCGGTAATCGGGTCATAACCAATCTTCGGATTGATTGCCGGATTTGCGGCGGTAGTAGAAACCGTTGCCATACCGATCGTATAGCCATCCTTTGGGGCACGCATCACTTCAAGGGCACCTACGGATCCCCCGCCACCCGCTTTGTTTTCGACAATCACAGGTTGACCTAACTGCCTACCCAATGCATCGCCTACCGAGCGAGCAATGATGTCAGTACTTCCACCAGGAGCAAAGGGAACAATCAGGCGAATAGGCCTATTGGGGAAATTTTGAGCTTGCGCAACATGACTTAGGCTAATGCCAATCAACAAGATAGTGATAGCGCCAGTAATTATGGCGCGACATGAGACAAATTTCATCGATTTACTGTCCTAACGGTTTCGGCAAATTGGCAGCATATTTAGATAGCTGCTCTTCATAAAGTGTGAAGATCTCAGCGAGTGCCTGCTGCTGTCCCAATACAAGCGCTTCAGGACTATTGTCTTTCAGGGGAATTCTCTTGGTATAGCGGTTTGCACCAATCATGGGCTTAGGTGATCCACCGCTTTGCGCAGTTAAGAAGAACTCCACGCTAACCACCGCCTCAGGGCGTACTCGATAGTCGCCATAGAATTCATTCACGGTAGCCTGCAGAGTGTAATAAGGGAAGAAGCTATTACTCTGACCTACGGTAGCAGAAAAAATATTGGCCTTATTGAGCCACTGACGCTCAGAATCTGCAATCATTTCTGCAGGAATCGTGGTGTAAACGTTATAGAAATCTTTTTCGTAACGCTGGTCACTAATGCGATAGACGAGCGATCTACCATCAAACGGTGGCGCGACCGATACCGACCCTACCTTAAGCCAGAGATCAGAGCGAGTTTTAAGTGGTTCACCAGTCCGCTCTGGAGCAACCATCCAACTACTTGGTGTTACTGGCGCACGGGTTGGTAAGCTGCAAGAAACAAGTCCCATCAGCGCCAAAGTAAATAAAATTCGCTTCATCATTTTTGTACTCCTGACTGCGACGGTGTGCCGTTCAATGGCGGTGTGATCTTTGGTGGAGGTTCCCCCCAAATCAAACTAGAAGGCGATTGGCTTGCAATGCGACTAAATTCATTTAAGTTCTCGCTAGTTTGCTTTAGATTTTCCATAGTCATGGCTGTATCACCCTGCATACTGGTGACAGTTTGACGCAAGGCTACAGTTGCACCAATCAACTCACGCATCAATACACTCAATTCTTCCTTATCTGTCACCTTAGCAATACGCGCCAAAATTACATTCATATCTTTAACGGTACGAATAACTCCTTCGTTTCCTTTGCCATCGCCAGCCATCATGACATTGAGATTATCTAACAGCGCATCCAGTTTTTTCTGAACGGCATCTACCTTCATCTCATTCAAGGACCCAATCAGTTTTTGAATACCAGAGATGATTTCGTCGGCTTGATTCGGCATTGAAGGTATTACGGGGTAATCAGGTGTCCACCCAAATTCCAGCGAAGGCGTTACAGCACCTTTTGCTACGAAATCAAATTCAACGTAGCTAACACCAGTAATACCCATCGATTTCACTCGTGCACGTAAATTGTTTTCCACAAATTCAGCAATCTGCTCTTCGCTGACCCTATCACCGAAAATTTGCATCCGTACCACCACATACTGACGACGTTTATCGAAAGTAACATCCCTCTCATAGATATCACCTGATAAGCCAATCAACTTTACTTGGCCAATCTTGACACCTCGAAAGCGAACATCGGCGCCCGTATCCAGACCTGTAACTGACTGCTTAATATAGGTCTCCACCATGAATGATCTTTTGAAAAACTGTCCTGATCCAAAGATGAGTATCAAGGCTATGAGCACGCCGATTGCGGCAAGCACAAAAACACCTAAACGGAAGTAGTTGGGATTTGAGTTATTGCTCATGCTGCGTCCTTACTCATAATGCGATTAAAGAATTGATGCACTCTAGGATCTTTACTGGTATCTCTTAAAACTTTAGGGTCACCCTCTGCAATGATGCCTTTAGCGCCCTTATCCAACATAATGACCTTGTCAGCAATCGCGTAGATACTTGCCAATTCATGTGAAACGATCACAAAGGTAATGCCTAAATTTTTAGACAAATCTAAAATCGTGCTGTCAAGATCAGCGGAAGTGATTGGATCAAGGCCTGCTGAAGGCTCATCGAGAAACAAAATCTTGGGATCTAGTGCCATTGCACGTGCTATTGCAGCCCGCTTTTGCATGCCTCCGCTAATCTCACTTGGCATATATGACTCATAGGGCAATAAACCAACTAAATCTAATTTGCAACGGGCTAAGAGATCCATTTGGGCTTGAGACAACTCTGTGTACTCTTCCATAAATAGGGTTACGTTATCAAGCAAGTTCATGGAACCAAACAATGCACCTTGCTGATACATCACCCCAAAACTAGTCATAATTTTTTGACGATCGGCTCCTAGAGCGGTAGTGATATTTTGCCCCTCAATGAGTACGTCGCCACCTAAGGGCTGATAAAGACCAAACAGATTCTTAAGAAGGCTTGACTTCCCACATCCTGACCCACCCAAGATGACAAAGATCTCGCCATTATTCACAGTGAAATTGAGATTTTGCATCAATACGTTAGAGCCATAACCTACCGTGAGGTTTTGGACATCAACTGCATACGTAGAGTTAGTAAGGTCGGTCATTAGAAGCCAGTCTTATAGGAGATAAACGCAAAAATACCGTCAACCACCACAATCATCACAATGCTGCTGACTACAGCCCGGGTCGCAGAGATACCTACTGCTGCTGCACCTGTACCAGTTTGCATGCCACGCAGGCATCCCATAGCTGAAACAACAACCCCAAATAAAGTGGCTTTAATTAAGCCTGAGAGAATATCTTCCACATCAACGGCTGCTAACATGCCATTGTAAAAATTGATAAATGGAATGCCATAAATCAGCATCGTCAACATTGAAGCAACCACGCTCACAATATCTGCGAATAGAGTCAAAATAGGTGCCACTAAAATCCCAGCTAGTACCCTAGGTACGACCAAGAATCTCATCGGACTTAAGCCGCCAGAGACTAATGCATCTACCTCGCTATTGACTGTCATCGTGCCAATTTCAGCAGCAAAAGCTGCTGATGACCTACCCGCCAGCAAGATAGCAGTAATGAGCGGACCCATTTCGCGGACAATCCCAAGCGCTGCCAATGGCCCCACAAAGGAGACGGCGCCAAACTGCGCCATACCAATTGCAGCCTGAAAAGACAAAATTACGCCAATCAAGAAGGACACCAAACCCACGATAGGCAATGCGGCAATACCTGCCTCTACTGCTGTATTTACAAAATCGCCCCACCGTACTTGACCTGGATTACGTAAAGACCAATATAAGTCTGCAGACAACTGCCCAGTAAATGAAACCAGTCCCTTCGTATCATTAATTAAGTTTTGTGCGGCCATTCCGGTGCTCACGACAAAACTGCGTTTTGGTTTTACGGCTGGAACTGGAAAAAGATTATTGATTGGATCAAATTCCTTGAGTAGCGGTTGATAGCGTGGATCCAAACCTACCAACTCAAACTTACCACCGGCTTTTTGTTGAGCCTCTTCGATGGCAATCAAAAAAGCTACGCCCGCTCCATCAAAAAATGACACTCGAGATGCATCGAATGTCAGCGTCTGATTGGTATTTTGTTGAAGCCATGCATTTTGAGACGCTTGAATTTGAGTCCAAATACCACCCAAGGAATATACGTTCACCACGCCATTCAGGGCTACTTTTGCATTGGCTGCATCAATCTGTGTCCAAACCACCGCTGGGGGCTTGGATTCAACAGAATTAGATGAAATCGGGTCTGAAACGCTCATAACCCAACTATAAGGGATCTTGATGAAAGGCTCGAGAAAGTGAAAAGGGCCCAGTTTCTCAACTAGGCCCTGTATGGGATGGTGCGGCTGGCAGGAATTGAACCCACGACCCCTTGGTTCGTAGCCAAGTACTCTATCCAACTGAGCTACAGCCGCAACATCCATAATTATGCCATGGAAGAGAAAAACTACATCACCCCCAACGGTCACGAGCGGATCAAAACCGAGCTGCTGCAACTCTTAAACCTTGATCGGCCTGAGGTTGTGAAGGTGGTTCATTGGGCTGCCTCCAATGGCGATCGCTCTGAAAACGGCGACTATATTTATGGAAAAAAGCGTCTTAGAGAGATTGATCGAAGGATTCGCTTTCTTAATAAGCGCCTCGAATTTGCCGTGGTGGTTGACAATTCAGCTCGAAAATCTGGTGATGCCGATGCTGAGCAAGTTTTTTTTGGTGCAACTGTGACCTACTCCACCCTTCAGGGCGAAGATGCTGGAAAAGAGATCAACATCACCATTGTTGGAGTAGATGAAGTGGATTTAGATAAGGGCCATGTCAGCTGGGTATCCCCCATTGCTAAAGCACTTATCAAGGCGAGATTGGGAGATTGTGTTTCGATCCGAACACCCACCGGGCCATGCGAAATTGAAATCTTAGAGGTTCAATATCTCTAAGAAAAATTCATCAAGAATCAAAGTGCCCGCGTACGAGTGACTCGCATGACATCGTGGTTGGTTCGCAAACTACGCATGACTTTCGAGAGGTGTAGGCGGTCATAAACTTGAATGGTGAAACGGATGGTAACTGAATCTTCCTTGTAACGATCTTCCATCGACACATTCATGATGTTTGAATCTGCAACAGTTACACTGCTTGCAACACGGGCTAAAACACCTTTACCTTGGCGGGTATCAATCGCCAGATCTACCTCAAACTCCCGATTAAGATCTTTACCCCACTCTACTTCTACCCATTTATCGCTATCTTTAGAAAGCATTCGCAATGCAATTGGGCAGTCGTTGGTATGGACTTGTAAGCCTTCGCCCTTACCAAGGTATCCAATAATGTTATCGCCCGGTATTGGATGGCAACAGGTTTGAAAATGAATCGAGTTACCTTCACGCCCATCGACTAAGATTGCCTGGCGTTGGTGATGATTAATTTCTTGATGGGGTGATACCCAGTCTGCAGCGCCTAAGCGCATTTGCTCACCACCACCCTCATCGTCAATCAATATCTTCAAGCGAATCGCCAACTCTTGAGGTGAGCGACGCCCTAAGGCAATATTGACGCAGGCCTCTTCACGAGTCTTGTCACCCGTCCAATGCATGAGCTTGTCCCAAATCTCAGGCGTCAGCAATGCGGCATCAACCCCTTGTTGACGCAAACCATTGGCTAAAAGACGCTCACCGAGCTGCAGTGACTCTGAATAATGTTTGGTTTTTAAAGAGTGGCGTATGGAAGCACGCGCTTTACCGGTACGAACAAAAGCCAACCAACCCGGATTTGGCTGAGAATTTGCAGAGGTAACTACTTCAATAATGTCACCATTTTTAAGCTCACTACGCAAAGGTAATTGCAAACCATTAATCTTCACTGCAACGCAGTTATTACCCAGATCACTATGAATGGAATAGGCAAAGTCGAGTGCAGTGGCACCTCTTGGTAATGCTCGAATTTGTCCTGCAGGTGTAAATACGTATACAGCATCAGGGAACAAATCGATCTTGACATGCTCTAAGAATTCTTGTGAATCACCACTACTGTCCTGAATATCAATCAACGATTGCAACCATTGATGGGCACGGTTCTGAACCTCACTCATATCTGGCGAACCGTCTTTATAAGCCCAGTGCGCCGCAACTCCTGCCTCTGCTACAGCGTGCATCTCGGTTGTACGAATCTGAAACTCTACCGGAACACCGGAAGGACCTAATAAGGTAGTATGCAGCGACTGATAGCCATTTAACTTTGGAATCGCGATGTAATCCTTAAACTTACCAGGCATTGGCTTGTATAAAGAATGTAGGATACCAAGGGCGCGATAGCACTCATCAATACTGCGGACAGTCACACGGAAAGCATAAACATCCAAGACTTGAGAAAAGCTCAAGTGCTTCATACGCATCTTTTTATAAATACTAAAGAGTGTTTTTTCTCGGCCACGGAGATCAACCTCTAGATTTGCTTTAGCAAAGGCCATACGTGAAGTTTGCAAAATCTTCTCAATCATTTCCTTACGGTTGCCACGAGCGCGCTTGACAGCGCCTTCAATGACTCGGAAACGCATTGGCATTGAGTAACGGAAACTGAGATCCTGTAGATCCCGATAAATAATATTCAGGCCCAAGCGATGTGCAATCGGTGCGTAGATCTCAATGGTTTCAGCCGCTACCCGACGACGCTTCTCCATCGGCACTGCATCTAGGGTGCGCATATTATGTGTACGGTCAGCCAATTTGACTAAGATGACTCGTACATCACGTGCCATTGCCATAAACATCTTACGAAAGCTTTCAGCTTGCGCTTCTGCATGACTCTGAAATTCTAATTTATCGAGCTTAGTTAAACCCTCAACCAGTTCTGCTACTTTTGCGCCAAACTTTTCAACTAGATCAGCCTTGGTGCAACCCGTATCTTCAATCACATCATGTAACAGGGCTGCCATAATTGATGGGGCATCTAAACGCCAGGTAGCACAGAGTTCAGCAACAGCAACTGGATGGGTTATGTACGGCTCGCCACTATGTCGATATTGACCCAAGTGGGCTGTATCTGAAAACTGAAATGCTTTTCGAACTAGCGCGATTTCATCCGCTTTGAGATAGGTTAGCTTTGCGAGTAATCCCTCAATAGAAACAACTTGATGCTTTAAGGGTAAATTGGGTGCAGAGGTAGGACCAAACAAATGGCGACTCGATTGCGCCAACAAGCTTGCAAGAATAGACTTTTTACCGCTTTGAGTTGGTGTATCCGAAGGCATAGCCAACAGATCTGCTTGCTTAATTCCAAGCGAGGTCTCATTGGGCGAGACCCCTCCTATTAATTCCGATGTTTTGGGCGTACCTAAAGGGAGCTCCACACCGGAACTCCTAAATTACAAAGGTACTTTGGTCAACATGTCACGGTCAGTTACACCAGCAGCAACTTCGCGCAATGCAACTACTGTCGCTTTATCTCTGGACTCAACACGTGGGGAGTGACCTTGAACTAATTGACGAGCGCGATAAGTCGCAGCCAACACAAGTTCAAAACGATTTGGGATAGTTTTAAGGCAATCTTCTACAGTAATACGGGCCATGCTGGACTCACTTAAATTTAGCTTCAACACCCATAGGATAACTGATTAGACCCCAAGGCGCTTTAAAAGCACTGGATTTCTGGCCATACTAGGTCCAGAACGGAGGCGACTAGAGGCCAAAATGTGCTTTAGATCCACTAGAGCCTGATCAAAGGCATCGTTGACCACGATGTAATCCGCCTCATGTGCATGTAATAGTTCTACATGCGCAGCCGCTAAACGCCTCTGAATCGTTGCTTCATCATCCTGCCCCCGCTTACGCAAACGCTCTTCTAGAGCATCGATCGAAGGCGGGAAAATAAAGATCCATTGTACTGAGGGGATCAGTTTGCGAATTTGTTGCGCACCCTGCCAATCTATCTCCAGCATGACATCATTACCAGCTTGCATTTGAGATTCAATCCAAGGCTTTGAAGTGCCATAGAAATGGCCATGTACTTCTGCCCACTCTAAAAATTGACCTTGATCTCTTTCGCGAATGAATTCTTCTTTTGATACAAAGCGATAATTTTTTCCGTCAACTTCGCCTGGTCTTGGGGCTCGAGTAGTAGTGGAGAGCGATAACTTCAAACCGACTTCCTCTTGCAGTAGGGCATTGACCAGAGAAGACTTACCTGCGCCTGACGGAGCAACAATCATCAGCATGCTGCCTTGATACGATGGGGTTGGCTTTGAGATCGTCATAGGTTTATTGTAAAGATTACTCTAGGTTTTGAACTTGTTCACGCATCTGCTCAATGAAAAGCTTGAGCTCTAAGGCGGCTTGAGTGCACTCTTCAGAAACTGACTTTGAGCTTAGCGTATTCGCTTCACGATTTAATTCCTGCATTAGGAAATCCAAACGCTTGCCAACGGGTCCCTTACCTGCTAATGCGGAATCAACCGCCTGTAAGTGGGTCTTGAGGCGCGCAAATTCTTCCGCTATATCAATTCGAACCGCATAAAGCACCACCTCTTGGCGAATACGCTCCATCAGTTCAGCGCCAGCCTTAGCTTGCTCTTGCGCAGCCAATGCTTCTGATAAACGCTCGGTGAGTTTTTCTTGGTACTGCGCAACATATTGAGGAACCTTTGGTTCAATGGTCTTCACGATGTCCCGCATTTTTCCGGTAATACTAGTAAGTACATCGACTAATGCTTTACCTTCAGCTTGGCGACTTTCCATCAACACAGCCAAAGCTGCCTTCCCCGCCTCAACAGTCGCAGCAATCCAACCTTCTTCCTCGCCACGCGGCTCAGAAACTACACCGGGCCAACGCAGAATTTCAGCAATACTCAGTTCCTGGGCCTTGGGAAAAGCATCTTGGGCTCTTTCTTGAAGGGTATAGAGTGCATCGAGACGATCTTTATTGATTGCCCCAAGTGAATGCGGGTTGGCTTTAGCGGCCCCGGCGGCAGCATTATTAATACGCCATGCAGCCCTAAACTCGACTTTTCCCCGAGAAAGGCTTTGAGTAACTAATTCTCGTAAAGCAGGCTCAGCCCCTCGACATTCGTCTGGAAGACGAAATCCGAGATCCAGAAAGCGGCTATTAACAGCCCTACATTCCACCTGCAGATCAGCAACTACGCCCGCTCCTAGGGAGACTTGACGAGAAGCGCTGCCATAACCAGTCATGCTCGATATCATATGAACATTGTAGATTGATCCTAAACCCTTAAGACTATATTTCAAGGCTAAATTCCATGAGTACCGCAAACCCAGGCAACATCACCCGCCCTAGTGGCCGCAATCCTAAACAATTGCGCCCTGTCACAATCTCTAGGGCCTTTACTAAGCATGCCGAAGGTTCCGTCTTGATCGCCTTTGGTGACACCAAGGTGCTGTGTACTGCGAGCATTCTGGATAAGGTGCCGCCCCATAAAAGAGGGTCTGGTGAAGGATGGGTTACTGCTGAGTACGGTATGCTCCCCCGCTCCACTCATACCCGTAGTGATCGTGAAGCTGCCCGTGGCAAACAATCTGGTCGTACCCAAGAAATTCAACGTCTGATTGGACGGGCAATGCGTAGCGTCTTCAATTTAGAAACATTGGGTGAACGCACCATTCATCTTGACTGCGACGTACTCCAAGCGGATGGTGGAACTCGCACCGCGTCAATTACGGGCGCCTATGTTGCCGCCAGAGATGCAGTGAATCAATTACTCCAGAGTGGCGTATTAACTCAGGATCCGATCATTGATAGCGTAGCTGCCATCTCTGTTGGTATTTATCAAGGTGTTCCAGTCCTAGATTTGGATTACCCCGAAGATTCTTCCTGTGACACGGATATGAACGTCGTCATGACTGGCAAAGGCGGCATGATTGAAGTTCAGGGCACTGCTGAAGGTGCAGCATTCTCAAGATCAGAACTGAATGCACTTCTTGATCTAGCTGAACAAGGCATTCAAGAGCTGACTCAATTACAAATCGACGCATTGCAGTAAAGCGTCAGCAGGCTATGCAAAAACTCGTTCTCGCATCCAATAATGCTGGCAAGGTAAAAGAATTTAAGGCGCTTCTTGCACCCCTCAACTTTGAAGTGATCCCCCAGGGGGAATTGGGGATTCCTGCTGCAGAAGAACCGCATTACACCTTCGTAGAGAATGCGCTTGCAAAGGCTCGACATGCGAGCGCAGCAAGTGGTCTTCCAGCACTAGCAGATGACTCTGGTATTTGTGCACATGCATTGAATGGTGAGCCGGGTGTTTTGTCTGCTCGTTATGCAGGAGAGCCAGCAGATGATGTCGCCAATAATCAAAAGTTGATTCAAAACTTACTTGCTCACACAGATCGTGGCGCGCATTATGTTTGTGCACTTGTCATGGTTAACAGCGCCAATGACCCTGAACCGTTGGTCGTGCAAACGCGTTGGTACGGTCAGATTGTGGACCAGGCAAAGGGGAGTAATGGTTTTGGCTATGACCCCTACTTCTTCTTGCCTGAATTAGGCCTTACGGCTGCAGAGTTAGAGCCTGCCAAGAAAAATTTAATTAGCCATCGTGGCTTAGCCTTGCGCGAACTCATTAGCCAATTGCAGTCCCGTGCTTAATCAACCCACCTTAACTGCTTTGCCTCCCTTGGCTTTGTATATTCACTTTCCTTGGTGTGAAAAGAAATGTCCTTATTGTGATTTCAACTCTCATCAAATTAAGGATGCTTCCGCCGGCCTAGCTAGCGGCTTTGATGAAAAACGCTACATCAAAGCACTGATTGCGGATCTTGAAACTGAAGTAGCCAATACTTGGGGTCGTCAAGTTCATAGCATCTTTATTGGTGGTGGCACACCCAGCCTACTCTCCGCCGAAGGAATGGATGAGTTACTTTCAGCTGTCCGCGCACGGATAAACCTAGAGCCCAATGCAGAAATCACCATGGAAGCCAATCCGGGTTCCGTTGAGACAGAAAAATTTGCTGGCTTTGCTAAGGCAGGAATTAACCGGGTGTCATTAGGCATTCAGAGCTTTCAAGATGAACAGCTCAAAGCGCTGGGACGTATTCACAATGGTGCAGAAGCAAAGCGCGCAGTAGAAATTGCCACTAAACACTTTAAGTCGGTCAACTTAGATCTGATGTACGGGTTACCAAACCAAAGTCTTAAGGCTGCCAAACTAGATACTGAGATCGCACTGTCTTTCAAAACGCCGCACCTGTCTTTTTACAACCTGACACTTGAGCCCAATACTTACTTCGCAAACTTTCCCCCGAAATTACCAAGCGATGATGAAATCGATGCCATCTTCGAGCAAAATTTAGAGCTACTGACGCAGGCTGGCTATAAACGCTATGAAATTTCGGCATATGCTAAAAAAGATCAGGAATGCAAACACAATCTGAACTACTGGCGCTTTGGTGACTATATTGGTATTGGCGCAGGAGCTCATGGAAAGATTTCATATCCAGGAAAGATTACGCGTCAAGTTCGGGAACGTCACCCTGAGACGTATATGTCAGCAATGGAAAACAAAGGCAATGCTGTGATTGAGTCAAAAGAGGTAGATAGCAAAGATCTACCTTTTGAATTTATGCTCAATGCCCTACGCCTAACGGCTGGTGTTGATACCAATACCTTTAGCGAACGTACAGGTCTGCCTTTAAGCGTGATTAGCAAAGGCTTAGGGGAGGCCAGCAAAAAGGGATTGTTAGATGAGAATCCCAGCAAGCTTAAAGCAACCGATTTAGGACTACGCTACTTAAATAATCTACAAGAAATGTTTTTGGATTGAGCTGTGGTGAAAGCTTGGAATTATTTACCAGTCCAAACTGGTGGCTCGCCTTTTAAGAAAGAAGCAACGCCGTTTTTAAAATCCTCACTACCGTAAGTTTCACGAATGAGGTCTTGGCAATCAGGTAATTGATTCTCAATGATTCTCGCCATTGCCAGTTTGCTCGCTTTTTGGGTAATGGGAGCAAGCTTTGCTAACCGTTCAGCCAAGGCTTCTGCCTCTTTGCCGAGTTGATCGGCCTCGTATAACGCCAATAAGTAACCCTGTATACGTAACTCACTTGCTGGAATCATTTCGGCAAGCAGTAACATGCGTCTAACAATATTCATTCCCAGATGCGCTGCTAACCAAGCGATATTGCCTGGATACAAGCAATTTCCAAGTGTTCGCGCAATTGGCACACCAAATTTTGCATCGGGTGTTGCAATTCGAAAATCACAACAGCTTGCAATGGCAAGGCCGCCGCCGACTGCCATGCCATCAATGACAGCAATCGTGGGCATAGGTAGTGTTGCCAAGGGATTGAGATAATCGTGTATTGCCTCTTCATAGCGCACGCCATCATCACCATTCATAAAGCTAGTGAACTGTGCAATATCACTTCCAGAGACAAAGGACTTTCCACCAGCACCACGGAAAATAGCAACCCGAATATCGGGATTCTGAGCCAGATCTTGGCAAATTGACCTCAGGCTTTCATACATCCCTACCGTCATTGCATTGCGTGCTGCCACGTGGTCAAAGGTAATGTGGGCTATCTTGCCATGCAGCGCTAGGCTTACTTGCGCAACATTACCCTCTTGATCTTTTTGCGTCATAAACAAAACTTATTCAGATTTAATATTCAAGCTCTTTACCAAGCGCTGATATTTAGCTAACTCGCCTGCCAAGAACAGATTAAATGCTGCCGGCGTTGTTGGGCCTTCAGGTTGCAAACCTTGAGAATCCAAGGTCTTTTTAATCTGTGGATCAGCCATAGCCGCTTTTACTGCCTGGTCAATCTTATTCACCACCGCAGGGTCCATGTTTTTTGGACCCATGATGGAATACCAGTTAGTCACATCAAAACCAACAATCCCGACTTCATTGAATGTAGGTACGTTTGGCAGAATGGATAAGCGTTTTGGTGTCGAGATGGCAAGGGCTTTTAATCCGCCTTCTTTGATCTGTTGCAAGTTAGGAGGCAAAGTATCAAAGTTCATGGTAATTTGACCGCCAAGCAAATCAATAATCGCCTGACCGCTACCCTTATAAGGCACATGATTTAGCTGAATACCGGCAATCTTGGCAAATAAAGCGCCAGCCAAATGTTGAGTGCTACCAATGCCTGAAGATCCATAGGTCATTTGATCTGGATTGGCCTTAGCAAGTGAAATTAACTGTGCCACTGTATTTACTGGCAAGGAAGACTTGACCACCAATACATTGGGCACGTAACCCAAATAGGTAATCGGTGTGAAATCGGTTGCGGGGTTATAAGGAACATTTGTTAATACAAATGGCGCTATCGCATTGGAGTTCGAGTGTCCAACCAGCAAGGTGTATCCGTCCGGATTCGACTTGGCAACTTGATCAGCGCCAATAGTCCCCGCAGCACCAGACTTGTTTTCAATAATGACACTTTGCCCCAAAATCTCGCTCATCTTTGGAGCAAGTGCGCGAGCAACGATATCGGTGCCTCCACCAGGAGCAAAGCCGACAATTAAACGAATGGGCTTAGTCGGATATGCCTGTTGAGCAAAAGCAAATATAGATGCCGAACTTAGCACTACGGCAACAAGGCTACGCAGAACTAATTTAGGTGAATTAAGCAGCATACAGTCTCCAAATATTGTTTTAATTGTGTTTGATACTATTAGACATTCATTCTATACAGATAAAAAAATCGAGACAATGACGAAAACACCTATTAATGGCTCTATTAGGCCTTTGCCCCTGTCTGGCGTGCGGGTTCTAGATGTAAGCCAGGTCATGGCTGGCCCCTATTGCTGCATGCTTCTGGCCGACTTAGGCGCAGACGTGATCAAGATTGAGCCTCCAGGAACGGGTGATCAGACTCGTGGAGCCATGGGATTCAAGATGAAAGGCTCAGACAGCATGGGCTTTTTGAATATGAACCGCAATAAACGGAGTCTGACGCTAAACCTAAAGACCGATGCCGGCAAGAAAGTCTTTTTTGAATTGGTGAAGACGGCTGACATCCTCGTTGAAAACTATCGCCCAGGAGTCATGAAAAAACTGGGCATTGATTACCCCTCTTTACAGGCACTGAACCCTGGCTTGGTTTACGCCAGTATCTCTGGCTTTGGACAAACAGGTCCTTGGGCTGATCGCCCTGGTTTTGATCTGATGGCACAAGCCATGTCCGGAGTAATGAGTGTGACTGGCTATCCGGATGGCCCTCCAGTGAAAGCAGGCGTCCCTGTAGCCGATATTGGTTGTGCTCTCTTTGCTGTTTACGGAATTTTATCTGCTTACATTGGTAAAACCAAAACGGGTGAAGGCCAATTTATTGATGCTTCACTCTTTGACTCGGCCCTAGCATTTTCTATTTGGGATACAGCGCAGTATTGGGGGACTGGTGTTGAACCCTACAAATTAGGCACTGCCAATCATATGAGTGCCCCCTATCAGGCCATGAAAGCCTCTGATGGTTATTTTGTCATGGGCGCTACCAATCAAAAACTATGGAAACTGCTTTGCGACAAGATTGGTCGCCCAGAATTATTTGAGGATGCGCGCTTTAAAACTAATCCGCTACGTCTAGCCAATCGCTTAGAGCTTGCTGCTGAATTAGAAAAAACCTTTGTCACTAAATCTAGCCATGATTGGGTTGATGATCTGTTGGCCTCCGGCATTCCAGCGGGTCCAATCAATACTTATCCAGAAGCCTTCGATAGCGAGCATGGCCGTCACCGTCAAATGCGTATGGAAATTGATCATCCAATTGAGGGCACTGTTCCAAATATCGGCTTTGCTGTGAAGATGATGGGTACGCCGCAACAGGTACGCAAACACCCTCCTCTATTAGGTGAACATACCGGAGAGTTATTAGCAGAACTCGGGATTGCGGGTGATGAACTGAAAGCGCTTGAGGCTGGCGGTGCATTCGCGCCTTAATTTATTAATTTTTGAAAAATTATCAATTAATTAGTATTCTAAGATATCTAACTAAACAAATAAGCGAAATCGATATGAATCAATCTAAAGCAAAACAAGCTTTGATAGATCTTTTATGTAATATTGAAAACCCACAAGAGATGCGTTTTTTTCTTGAGCAGATATTAACTGTTGCTGAGATTAACGATCTCCTAGACCGAATTCGGATCTATCAAAGTCTTGCCTGTACCGATGCCACACAAAGGGAGTCCGCCAAAACTCTCAATGTCAGCATTTCAAAAGTTACTAGAGGAGCTTCAAACTTACGAAATCCTAAGTCAAAGGATTTCTGGAGATCGAAATTTTCATAAAGTGAGCTGAGTTTGAAACCTAGTTTTAGCTTTATCAGGATTACAAAATCTCATATGCACATCGTGCATTCTCTCCACTGTTTGCCCCACAGCCTCAAGCGCTTCAACATCATCAGCAGCCCCACCTAGCATCCCAAAAAATAAGGGCGGAAAACCTGATCCCGCCATAATCATTTTATTGAGCAGGATATTCAGCATAATTTGCGAATAAACGGCGGTATGACCATATCTTCGGCCCACAACAATAATTGCGGCAATCTTGTCTGCAAGTGGTCGATCGAGGGGGCGCAAATAACCATAGCCGACACGCTCTAAAAATGCTTGAAATTTACTATTGGTGCCAAAAGCATGCATTACTGGCATATAAATAATTCCGTCAGCCTCTTGCATGTCAGCCAAAATACTCGGCATATCATCAGCCACCTTGCATGGAGCGAATTGACAATGATTATCTGCATCACAGTATTCAATATGCTTATCTGCTAAGTGGACAAAATTACTAGAAAACCCTTTGGCATTAAATTGATCCTGCAATACGGCACAAATATTACTACTTAGCCCATTTTTACGTGATGACCCTACTAATACGCATACCTTCACAGTGACTACCTCCATTAGCAAAATACTCTGAATAAAATCAACATCTGTCGATCAAAGCCATCGATCTGACTTGAAAACCATTCAATGAATTTGCTAACTACAAGGGTATGCGTCTATAAAATTCTGAAGAATTTGAACTCCACCCTGTGTACCTATACTCTCAGGATGAAATTGAATACCCTCAATTTTTAAAGCTTTATTTCTAATGCCCATTACATAATGATCATCAGCAGAGCGCGCGGAGACTTCCATCCCGCTAGGAAGATTGGAATTGGAAACCACAATTGAGTGATAGCGCATTGCCGAAAATGGGCGAGTCAAAAATGTTTTGAAACAGCCTTTACCATCATGGTTAATAAGGCTTGTTTTCCCATGCATTAGATTTTTAGCGTATTCAACTTGGCAACCGTAATAAAGGCCAATAGCCTGATGACCTAAACAAACTCCCAAAACCGGCATGCGCCCCTGATTTAGGGCAAGCAACTGTCCATAACCTGAATCTGCAGGATGACCGGGGCCAGGACCAAGTAATAACATATCCGCAGTCGAGTGACGCACTGCGTTCACTAGCCTCACATCATCTTTCCGATACAAGCTCACTCTACAACCAATAACTTGCAAATAACTGACGAGGATATGTACAAAGCTGTCATATGCATCCACAACAATTACATGACGTGACATGAAATCTCCTCATTAGTAATAGCTTTGAAGATTGAGCCCATTTTATGTAGGGTTTCGGCATACTCATCCTCAACCTTAGAGTCAGACACTATTCCAGCAGAAGCTCTTAATGAATATGTCCCATTACGTTCAACAGCAGTTCTAATGCATAAGGCTGTATTGACAAAATTAGTACCTAATCCAATTATTCCCAAGGCTCCTGCATAAACACCGCGAGCACTATCCTCAAGCTCAGAAATGAGTTCAATTGCTCTAATTTTTGGAGCACCCGTCATAGTGCCAGCCGGAAACGAAGCTTTAATCACATCATATTTATCAAGGCCCTTACTAATGCAGGCCTTAACAGTGGTAACCATGTGATACACATGTGAATATTCCTCGATTAACATCAAACCAGAAACTTCAAGACTTTCTGGTGATGCCACCCTGCACAAATCGTTTCGACATAAATCTACTAACATCATATGTTCAGCCTTCTCCTTAGGATTGGAGCGGAATTCTTTTATCGCTTCATCTTTAGTGGCAATTTTTGATTTAGCCAAGGTTCCAGCAATTGGCCTCATGGTTATCTCATCACCCTCAATACAAATATAGGACTCAGGACTAGCCCCAATCAGTTCATTCCCCCCGCAATTAAATAAATACATATAAGGCGAGGGATTCATAAGCCTTAGCCTTGCATACACTTCAAGAGGCGAAATATCTGACTCGACTAAAATTTTCTGACCAACTTGAATTTGGTATACATTCCCTTTTGCAACATGATTCAGGGCTGTACGTGCTTTTTGTATATATTCATTTTTACTGGTTTCCCTTTTAACTACAAATGAATGACTAGGAGCAAACTCATACGGCCGCGTTGTAATAGTGAAATGTGGCGTAATTTGAGAAATATTGATGGCTTCAGCCCCAATAAACTCATATTGATGAAGGGTTACCTGCCCCTCCCCAAACTCGATATACGTTGAATAACAAGTAAGAGTGATATCTGGCATATCCCCTTGAACATAGCCAGCAATATTTTCTATATAGTAAATGGTGTTATACCCAAATGTTGCAAAAGCCAACACTCCACCATCACTGGTTTTAAAGTGAGCATCCAAAAAGCGCAAATACTCCCAAACTTCACTTCGCTCAAGCAATTGATATCGTAAGAAGCTTATGGTCGTTTCAATCAATTTCTGCTCTACGAATAAAGTCTTGCACCGACCTAATAGAGCGGTATTTCCAGTGATTGTAATGACGCAATCTGTTACTTCAATTTTCAAAATTGGCAGTATTCCAATCATGGACTTTTTTGAGTCAACAGATTTTGGCCCCAAAGACTCAAGCAGAAATAATTCTTTGCTCTCAAAGGAATTTAATAAATTCAAATAGACATCAAATGCTGCTGTACGGTAGTTATCACTGTAGTCATTACTACAGTCGTCACTGCTTTGCCTATCTGAATAAATATTGATATTGTTAATTTTCTTAGATTTGATCATTTTATATATCGTATTGATGTATCATTACAACAATACAATAGGTATACAAAATAATCAACCCCACAAATTTTGATTTCAATATACGAACAAATATAAAAGAAAGTAGGAGACGTACTAAGACGCCTCCTTAAGTAATGCTCGTCTTATGCAATGACTAAAAGCATGTCCGGGTAAATTAGTTATTCACCCGCTGTAATGGCAATTTCTTGTGCTGCAAATGGATCTTTTACAGCATTCGCAGTAGGTTTTGGTACTGCCTTTGACTTGGTTCCCGGCATGAGCTCAAAGTCAGGTACAAAGACAGTTAAGGTGCTTCTGAGTTGATCAAATACCTTACGATCGCCAACAAACTTCACCTTGCCTGCTGCTTGCAACTTGTCAAAAGTAGTTTGACCACCCATCACTTTCTCTAGATCACTGCGATTTAGCGTCACCGTGAGATTTGGGGTTTTTGCTTGTTGACCTTTAATATTAGTCAATGCAGAGTTGCTCATTTCAATCACGAACTTTTCGCCATTATCTGGGGTAGAAAGATTCATCACAAAATTCATACCCGCTGCTTTTTTACTATCCATACTGATTGCTAAGGAGTTGAGCCACAATTCTGTAGTCATTGCTTTGATCATGTCTGGGCCATTGGATTTTGGTGAAGCTCCAGTCGGTATGCCATGACGAAGTTCATAGGCAGCCCCCAGGAAGCTATTACGCATACTTGGACTTTCTTTCTGATAGCCGATCTGCTCAAAAATATTAGCAAGCAGATCTTTAGCAGCCGTGTTGTTCGGTTGCGCATAAACCAATTTATTCACAATTTCCATGGCTTCACGATACTTACCTTGCGCATAGAGTGCTTTGCCCTTTGCCATAATCTTGGCAGAGCCACCCATCATTTCGACATAAAGTGGTGCAGAATCTCTTGGTGATAATGGTGCAAGCGTTGCAGGATTTGCATCCCAATAGCCTAGATAGCGATTAATAACAGCACGGCTGTTGTGCTCTTCGGAACCATGATAGCTATGAGCGGCCCATTGTTTCTTTAGGCTTTCTGGTTGCTTATAGACATTCTGAATTTCATTAATGGTGACACCATTATTTGCTAAGTGAAGTACTTCATTATGCAAGTGGGCATAACTATCACGCTGTGTGCGCATCACCTCTTGAATACGCTCATTTCCCCAGCGTGGCCAAGTATGCGAAGCAAACATCACTTCGGATTCATTGCCGTAGCGATATAAGGAATTGTTGATGTTTTTTGACCAAGCTAAAGCATCTCGTACTAAAGCGCCACGTAAGGTATAGATGTTATGAATAGTGCCCGTAATATTTTCTGCAGCCCAGAATGCTTTGAATTGTGGGAAGTAGGTATTCATCTCCGCTGGAGCTTCAGTGCCCGGTGTATTTTGAAACTCCATCTCAACGCCATCGACTGTCATTTTTTCAAATGGCTGATTGATGTACACATTGGGCTCAATTAAACCTAAATTACCGGCCGCAGTATTTTTACCAATCGATTGATCTACGTGCCCAAATGGACTACGCGGCAGCAAAACACCATATTGGAAGTACATCCGGCGTGTCATCGCATTACCTGCATAGACGTTCTCAGCTACCGCATGCTCCATAAAACCAGCAGGGGCAATCACTTTTACCTTGCCACTTTTAACATCAACTTCATCAACAACGCCTCGTACACCACCGAAGTGATCGCCATGAGAATGGGAATAGACCACCGCAACAACCGGGCGCTTGCCCAGCTTTTCGTTGACAAGTTCTAAGGCTGCCCTTGCAGTTTCTTTTGCAGTAAGTGGATCAAACACAATCCAACCAGTATTGGTCTTTATAAAACTAATATTTGCTAAGTCAAAACCACGGACTTGATAGATTTTTCCTGGTACGACTTCATATAGCCCATATCCCATATTGAGAATCGCTTGACGCTGCAATGATGGATGGACGCTATCAAAGTCTTTACCTTGTAATAAAAACTCATAACTACCCATATCCCAAGCAACATTTCCTGCATCGGCCATGATGGTTTTATAGGCTGGCGCAGCGATAAATCCCCGCTGAGATTCCTCAAAGTCACGCTGATCTTCAAAAGGCAAGGTCTTCCTTAAACCATTCTGGATCTCGACTGTGTAGCTAGAAGGCATTTTTCCCTTGGAATCAAAATGCTTTCCTTGCATTGCGCCAGCATCAGCAACAACCCCTCCACCACCGGCGGCAATTGCAGTCCCTGCTGACAGCATTACAAAAGATAAAAAGATTTGTGTGAGCTTAGAGTTCATCCACATAGCCTCATAATAGATGTAAATATTCTATTAGATAATATGGTTTAGCTCATTCAAGGCAATTAGCCTTAGAGCTAATATAGGAAAATAATTTTAGTGCACTAGGTTGGGTTTGATGGGAAGCTGCAACAGGAATTTTGCACCGCTGCCTGGATGAGGCTCAAACCAAATCACCCCGCCATGGCGAGTCACGATGTGACGACAAAGCCAAAGCCCCAGACCCATGCCTTTATTTTTACTATCACTCAATAGCTCAAATAAGTGACTTTGCGACTCTGCCGAGATACCCTCCCCATTGTCCGCAAATGTAATTTCAATGTTTTGATCGACATGTTGAGCTTGGATGGTAATCTCTTTGTGTTCTCGATCGATCCTAGATAACGCTTGAATCGCATTATTTAGTAAGTTTAGTAAAACTTGCTGTAACTCATTACGATTGGTTTGCAAAATGAGATTGGGCTCGAGGTGTTTTTCAATGCGGATACGTTTAGAGATAATTTCTGGGTTTGCAATCTTCAAAATAGAGGAAATTAAATCAGCAAGGTCTACCTGAACTAAATCAATTTTTTCGTCAGCAAATACTGATCTCAAGGATCGAATGATGCTGGCCGCCCTTTGGTTATCCGCAAGTAAAGAATCCAAGACTTCTTTTTGGAGTCCCACATGAAGATCGCCATCCGCCAATTTCTTTTGTAGAAACTGAATATTCAAACTCGATGCCCCCAAAGGTTGATTGAGCTCATGCGCAATAGAAGCCGCTAAAGCGCCAGTAGCACTGGTTTTATTGGCCCTTAAGAGAGAGTTAATAAGCTGCTCTCGTTCTAGCAAAAGCGCCTTAATTTCTTGGTTCTCTGTATGGGATTTCACATTGGCTACAGCAATCTGCTCCGCCCAGTACCCGCCAATAGCAATATAAGAGAGGGTATTCATCACCAATTGCGAAACCGTAAATAGAATCAACAGCTGCGGGAGCTGATTTACCTGAACAATTGTGAATCCTATTGAAGAAAGAATCGCAATTCGGCCTAAAGCAAAAAACATTTCAGCGGAGCTTGCATATTGCAAATAAAGCAATTGTTTTGAAGGCGCTTGTTTTCTCTTCTGACCCAAAATGTAAATTTGCAATGCATAGAGAATGCTAGCTAGGCTTCCCATAAAAATAGTGCGCAATTCAAAATTGGCATGCAAGCGCATGTATTCAAACACAACAAAAAATACTATCAAAGATATCCCAAAGACAATCTTTGTACGCTTAGAAATCTTTTGATTCAGCGATTGGCAAAATAGCACCTGAAATACAGCTGAAACATAAAATAAAGCATTCGCTACTGTGAAATTAAATTCTGGGTTTTTGATGTCTGTAAGCGTGATGATGCCGGCACCAAACGTGAGTAACCCAACGATACTGGTCAATAGCGAAGCCATCCAATAGGGGCTTGGCTTAACTAAGGTTTGAG